>Ga0224495_10000013_pt1 | contig 206060 bp, 193 predicted proteins | sample SF_Jul11_sed_USG_FD_168128 | JGI IMG/M metagenome (GOLD analysis project Ga0224495, IMG submission 168128) | Sediment microbial communities from San Francisco Bay, California, United States - SF_Jul11_sed_USGS_4_1 | ecosystem: Environmental > Aquatic > Marine > Sediment | place: USA...
AGGGGATCAACTCACTATTCATTCACCCCCACCTTTATCCTCCCCCATCAAGGGGAGGCAGGTTAGTAAATGATAGGGGATCTACTCACTATTCACTCACCCCTACCTTTATCCTCCCCCATCAAGGGAGAGGCAGATTAGTAAATGATAGGGGATCTACTCACTATTCACTCACCCCCACCTTTATCCTCCCCCATCAAGGGGAGGCAGGTTAGTAAATGATAGGGGATCTACTCACTATTCATTCACCTCCCTTTGATGGGAGGGGATCATGGGGAGGGTGAATCGCTTTGACTATTGACTCTAATACACCGTCGGTATTCCTGAGCACATCATTGTTCCAAAACCGTAGAACAGTATAGCCTTGTTTTTTGAAGAAATCGTCCCTTGCTTTATCGCCCTCTTCTTCGGAATGCTGTCCGCCATCGATCTCAATGATAATCTTTTTCTCATAACAAGCGAAATCAGCAATGTATTTGCCTATTGACTGCTGTCTGCGGAATTTTAGACCCAACTGTTTGTTCCGTAATCTGTTCCACACTCTTGCTTCTGCTTGAGTCATGTTTCTACGCAATTTCTTGACAATAGATTTCCTTCTTGCGTTCAGTTTCATACTCACCCCCACCTTTATCCTCCCCCATCAAGGGGGAGGAAGATTAGTGAATGCGAGGAAATATAGTGAGATGGGAGGACGTCTGGCTACTTCTTAATACCTTCCTTGGGTTTGTAAGGTTCGCTCATCCTGTTACTCTCGTTAATTTCGTTAGGTTCGTTAATTTCGCTAGTTCCTTTTCTCATCTTCATATCCTCTCATCTTCTCAACCTCTCGGTTGTTCAGAGCCAGTGTTTTCTTTTGAAGTAAATCAACATTGAAATTCCGATGCTGGCCATGATCGCCAGCACGCCGAAATATCCCCACTTCCAGCCAAGTTCGGGCATAAACGAGAAATTCATCCCGTATATTCCTGCGACAAAGGTCAAAGGAATGAAGATCGCGGCGAATATGGTCAAGACCTTCATCACTTCGTTCATCCTGTTACTGATGCTCGATAAATATATGTCGAGCATTCCAGATACCATGTCGCGATAATTCTCTATGGTATCGATGACCTGGATAGTATGGTCGTATACATCACGCAGGAATATTTCGGTGGATTCCTTTATGAGACTCGATTCCTTCCGTGACATGCCGCTTATTACCTCACGCAGCGGCCAGACCGAGCGCCGTAAGAATATCATCTCTCGTTTCAAATAGTGAATAGTCTGTAGTGTTTTCGCATCGGGATTTGCTATGAGGTCTTCCTCCAGCCCTTCGATTTTGTCACCGATCTTCTCAAGGATCAGGAAATAACTGTCCACGATAGAATCCAATAAGGCATAGGCGAGGTAGTCGGCACCCATTTTTCTAATGCGTCCTTTTGCATTTCTTATGCGTTCCCTCACCGGATCGAATACATCACCCTCCCTTTCCTGAAAAGAAATGACATAACTCGGACCGAGCACGAGACTGACCTGTTCAATTCTTATTACATGTTCTTTTTCATCGAATGAGAGCATCTTGAGCACAAGGAAAAGGTAATTTTCGAAATCCTCGATCTTAGGTCTTTGTTCTGCATGCATGATATCTTCGAGCAAAAGGGGATGTAAACCATAGTTATTGCCGATCTTTTCTATGATATCGACGTCATGGATACCATCGACATTAATCCAGGTTACAGTTGGTTTGTCTTTGAAAGGAAAGCATTCCTCAACTTTCGCGATTTCTTTTGATTCAATGGCGGACTCATCGTAGTCAATTATTGTGATCTTGACCTTTTCTGTCTGTTTATCCCCTACATGGACAAGCGTACCGGGTGGTAGCCCAGCTTTGCGTGCTTTTCTACTGCCGTATTTGGGCATCCTCACTCCTTTATAGATTATATGCACAGTGTAGATGAAATCAAGGTTTTACTGACAGAAACACGTTCATTGACAATGGACGAACCAGAAATATACTATCGGAAATGAAGTGGTGGCTAACGCTACGAACTATCAAAACCGGGACTAAAACGCCGGATTGGGTTTTCAAGTATAAGAAATATGTCTACGGTGTAACTTTCTTCGCACTCTTTCTGATCATTATCCAATCGGGACTGAGGTGGCAGCTGCCGAAAGTACTTGCAGCTGCATCGACGATACTGGACTATGTAGTGTTTGCGGCCTATCTTTTTGATGCATTGCTGAATTTTTACTACACCTTTCCAAAGAAGCACTATCTGCAGAGGAACTGGCTTGATCTTCTGGTCTTTGTGCCATTTGTTTTGAACATAGTGACACCGCGTGCAGGTGTCGGTATCATTGTCATACGCAATATCGCCGTTATCGTCAAAGCCTTTACGAGAACCAGAAAATTCTCGAGCCTGGTGCGCGGTGTTCGTTTCAACACTACCCAGGTTATTGCGTTGAGTTTCTTGGGAGCGATCCTCGGTGGTACCCTGCTCCTTACCTTTCCCGCGGCCACGACCGATGGACGTGGCGCGACCTTCATAGACGCGCTCTTCACGGCAACCTCGGCCACGTGTGTGACCGGTCTCATCGTTCAAGACACACCAACCTATTTCTCCGGTTTTGGACAGATGGTGATACTGGTTCTAATCCAGCTTGGCGGACTGGGTATCATGTCATATTCGGCCTTTCTTGCCTTGCTCTTCGGTCGGTTTACGCTCGGTCAGAAGGGTATGCTGCAGGATATGATGGATGAGGACAGAAATGTTTTGAGCATGATCATATATGTGTTCAAGATGACCTTCGTGATAGAGTTTGCAGGCGCAGTCGTTCTCTTTCTACGGTGGGTGTTCGTTTTCAAAGACCCTCTCCAATCGATATACATTAGCGTATTTCATTCTGTTTCTGCCTTCTGCAACGCGGGTTTTTCTCTGTTCTCTGACTCGCTGGAAGGTTATATCGGCGACCCGTTGGTCAACTTCATAATCATGGGATTGATAATCTGCGGCGGTATTGGCTTCATAGTAGTTTACGAGATTACGCAAAGGATCAACAAACCGCGACGTTTTCTGTCCACTCACTCAAGATTGGTCCTGACGACATCAGCGTTGCTTGTGATTGCGGGATTCATAGCCTTTTTCTTCTTCGAGTTCGACGGTGCATTTCTGAATTATCCCGTTACTGCCAAGATCTGGGGTGCACTGTTTCAGTCGGTGACGCCCCGAACTGCTGGTTTCAATACTATCCCGATCGCATCACTATCCGCGATATCACTTACTATCATGATGATACTGATGTTCATTGGCGCATCGCCCGGTTCAACCGGTGGTGGGATAAAGACGACTACCTTTGCCATACTACTGTTGTCGCTGAAGAACATACTACAAGGAAAAGCAGATATAGAAGTGTTCAAACGGACTATTCCAAGCACGGTAGTCTATAAGGCGCTTGCCATAGTCGTGGGTACCCTATTGCTCCTTACGTCGGTTTTTCTACTGTTGCTCGCTTTCGAGAACAAACCTTTTCTGCCGCTGCTCTTCGAAGCAGTGAGCGCTTTTGGAACAGTTGGACTGTCTATGGGGATCACACCGGATTTGACAATTATCGGTAAACTGCTTATAATCATATTGATGTATGGCGGCAGATTAGGTCCTCTTACCCTGGGTTTCGCCCTGACGCGCGTGCTGAGGAGAGAGAAGATCGAATACCCCGCAGCAAAGGTCATGATAGGCTAAAGGAGGTAATATGGCGCAATTCGCCGTTATCGGGTTAGGTGCCTTTGGTAGAAAGGTTGCAGTAACCCTTGCGGAAAAAGGCGCAGATGTCATCGCCATCGATAAAAACCGGGATAGTGTTGAGAGCATCAAAGAACAAGTATCAGCAGCGATAGTACTCGACTCGACAGACGAAGATGCGATGAAGGCTGCTGAAATCCAGGACGTCGATGCCGCAGTCGTTGCGCTCGGAGATAATCAAGAAGAAGCCATACTGATCACCGCGATCCTGAAAAAATTGGGCATATCCAGGATTTATGCCCGTGCAATCAATCAACTATATGCGCATGTATTGAAATCGGTCGGCGCGGATACGGTCATTGTCATTGAGGAACAGATGGGTGAAGACCTGGCAAAAAGGTTGCTGTCGCCCGAGATTTATCAACATGTGGTTCTTACCACGGGTCATAGCCTCGTCGAGATCGAAGCCGGACCCGATTTCATTGGTAAGAGCCTCAGGGAATTGGACTTCCGCAAGAACTATGGACTGAATATTATCGCCATACAGCGGAAAGTACCCAAGGTCAATGAAGACGGAAAAATAACACACACAGTTGAGGTGAACGATGTTCCGGGCCCGGATGACAGAATTAAAAAAGGTGATATTCTTGTTGTAGTAGGCGCAGATGAGAATCTTGAGCGGATGAGTATCTCTCAGAAGGAGAAAAAATAATTGCTGTCGAGCAAGGGTAAGATAAGACTCGTTCTCGTGGTCGCAGTTTCTCTTTCACTCGGGACTGCGCTCGTTTCACTGTTGTACATGAATGCGATGATCTCGCGCATCAACCAGATCACACTGAGGGATGCCAAACTCGTTGATCTGGGGCGGGATATTTCAATTAAGATACTCGACGCCCGCAGAGAAGAAAAGAATTTCATAATCTATTTGGATTCGACCTACATCGGACAGGCCTTCAAGCTGATCTCACAGATCGGTTCTAACGTGGAGGATGCAAAAAGGATCGCTCCAGAGCATGCGGGCAAACTGGATTCGATCAGTCTCTTCCTTGAGAATTACAGGAGCGATATCGCGGTCCTTGCAGCAACATTCCAGGAAGACCCGCGGGCTTTATCCATGTTACAGAGACAATTGGTCGACTACGAAGAACAATTGAAGAAGACAGTTAGTCGCAGCTCGAAGGAAGATTCCTTACCCGCCTGGTTGTCCGATCTGAATGTACTGACGCTCGCTGCAACGACAAAACTCTCGACAGAAAAGGCACGTCTGCTCACCGAACTCAGGGAAACGAGCACAGCCGTTCTCAGCCTCTCCGGACAGATTGTGGCGCAGGCACAAACAGATCTTGCCAAGCACAGCGAGGAAGGAGTTCGTTACGGATTCAAGGCACAGCGAAACACCCTGACGATTTTTATTATTACGTTGCTGCTCCTGGCATATTTGATAATATATTTCCCCAGATATGTGTTGCTGCCCTTCCAACGGATAACAAGAACATTAAAAGCAATAAGCAAGGGCGACGCCGGACTCAAACTCGCCGGGATGGAAAAAGGCGGCGAATTCAGTGAATTGTATAATGCCTTCCAAGATGCGATATTCAATCTAAAACTATATAATGATCTGAAAACAGAGAGAATTGTCGAGCTTGAGAAGCAATTCCGTAGTACCATTGAAGAAATGAAAGAAGCGTGTTTGGTCCTGTCCTACGACCTGAGAATTGTCTACGCCAACAGCGCGGCCACGAATCTTCTCGGTATGGATGAGGAAATCATCGGGAAGAATCTATCTGAATTGCCGGCATTGTGGAAAATCCTCGAATCGCCTTTGACATCGGCGGATAGTCAGCGACGGGTCGAAACGAGCGGGAGGATCAAGAAATCAGATCTGCGCAAGAGGAACATAACAGTTATCTCATTCCGCAGCAAAGCAAATGATGCCACGATGAGGGTGGTCATAATCAAGTAAGGTTAACTCAAAGAACTTCAACCAGCTCAATCACCGGTGAACTCTATTTTACAACGTGCGAAATCTACATTTTTCGCGCTTCTGCGAGAAGAAGCAGCAAGAATTCTTCGAAGACTTCGCGATGCTCGTTAGTATAGAGCACGAATCTTACTCGCCTTACATAGCGTAGTCCAGGTATTGATTCCAGAATAGTCCTGACCGCAATCTCAGCTGCCGCTTCGAGTGGATAGCCGAATGCTCCGGTGGAAATTGCCGGAAAAGCTATCGAGCCCATCTTGTTCTGCTCGGCGATATTCAGCGAATTTCTATAGCAATTAGCCAGCAACACAGCAGCCGGTTCATCGTGTCCATACACGGGCCCGAGACAGTGTATGATGTTTTTGTTAGGAAGCTTATAAGCACCCGTGATAACAGCCTCGCCCGGTTTGATCGGTGCGAACTTCTCACACTCGACGGTCAGTGCTGGTCCTGCCGCGCTGTGGATCGCACCGGCGACACCACCACCGCTCTGTAACCGGGCATTTGCGGCATTCACAATTGCATCTATGCCCTTCTGGGCGGCGATATTGCCTTTTGTAAATTCAATTGTGACACCACTGACCATCTTCTTCATCAAGATCTCCTCAAGTTAATGAAATCGTGTCATGTATACGCCAGCCTGCATCCTCAAAGACTGCGTATATCACGCGTTCTACAGTAAACTGTAAAGGTTTGAGCTGCTTTTGTACCGTTGCCCGGGCTTTTAACAGGTCCTCAATTTTGTCAAAAGCACCTATGGTAAGGTGCGGCACGTAGGCAAGCACAGAAGGGACGATGTATTTAGCGAAAAGACCATGCATTCTCGTATTGATCTTTATTAGATTGCCACCATTTTCGGGTTTCAACCAGAGTATAGATTCATCGCGGACAAAGGTTCCCAATTCACGAAGCTTGATTTCAAAGGGCTTGATATCATTCAATTGATTCTCGATATCGCGGCGCGATTTGTTCCAAATCTCTTCTGGTATGAAAGGGTACAAAATCGTGATATGCGGTGTTATCATACTCTCGTAGGCTTTGAATACACGCCGCCACATGTTTATCTCGTTTCTTATTTCTGGAGGGGGTATTACCACCAATCCTGTTTCGTTGTCCCTTGGTTCTTTCATAATTAATATATTACATTTAACTTTAAGGGTACCATATAATCCGTTGTTTCACATGATTAGATGCGATAACTTCATGCAAAATCTTAATATTATTCATTTCAATAAACAGTAAAAGCGATCCGGTCATTTGATTCGTTATCTCCTTCTTTGGATAACGCTTCGAGAATATGTTTACCCCGGGTTGGTTGCCACAGGAACTCAAATGGGGACTGTTCAATCGCGATCGCTTTGCCGTCCAAGATCAGTCGGACTGATTCTGTGGAGTCAACTGTTCTGATCCTGAATCTGATGCTCTGTGATGCTATAGATACCTGAGGATCGATCCTGAAGACATCACCTTCTCCCGGATTGAGAATGGTCAGTGTCCTTGCGGTCTCGTGTGCGTTTACTCCGTTTCTTCTGTGAATTGCAGCCATCGATCTATCTTGTTCAATCCCGCGGCAACTATCGACTGGAGAAGTTCCCGGAAGAAAACTCTCTTCGATCTGATTGGGACATGTGGTACGCGCGAGGGCTCCAGTACGTAAGCAGATGTGTCTTTTCTCCAGTGTGGTCGGAGGACTGAATGCTGTCGGGTATTCATCCCTGTGTAATTCGATCATGACGTCACGGAATAAAGGCGCAGCGCCTGTTATGCCGGATACACCCTGCATGGGCGCGCCGCTGAAATTACCCACCCACACCCCCACGACGTAGTCGGTAGTGTATCCAATGCACCAGTTATCGCGGTAATCCTTGGATGTACCGGTCTTTACCGCACAGACAAACGGTAAATTCAACGGACTGTCCGTTCCAAAAGCTTTGAACCTGCCCGCGTTGTCGGAGAGAATATCGCTGATCAGATAAGCAACCTCGGGCGAGAACACGCGCTCATCTGTGTTTGTGTCGGGCGCGACCGCCTTATCTCCGCGACTGTAGGCTTTACAGACAAAACGAAGCTCTCCGATACGACCTCCCAGCGCAAGTGCACGATAAGCATTGACTAATTCACTGAGCGTGACCTCACCTGCACCAAGACTCAGCGACAAACCATAATGCTTAGCACCTCTATCCAGACCATTAAAACGGAGTTGCTTCAGCAGAGTGTAGAACCGTTCAATCCCAAGTTCTTCGATAAGGTAAACCGCAGGTACATTGAACGATGATGCTAATGCCTCACGCAGTCGAGTTGGACCATGATATTTCTGCCCGTAGTTCCTTGGTACGAAATTGGTGCCGTCATGGAGGCGGAATTCAATGACCGTATCCGGTAAGAAATCTACTAAAGACATACCCGATGTTAAAGCCAGCGCGTAGAGGAAGGGTTTTATGCTTGACCCGGGTTGTCTTGGAGAAATACAGCCATTGACCTGGCCTTCCTTTGCATCAAAATAGTCCTTGGACCCTACCATGGCCAGGATCTCCCCGGTTCTGACACTAGCGACCATAACTGCTCCTTGATTCGCACTGTAGCCACGCAGTGAACGAAGCGTAGTGCTAAGCATTTTCTCAAGGTCGGTCTGCAGACCCAGGTCGATCGTTGTCATGATTCTTGTGACATTATTCATACGCATGGTAGAAATACGGGTAAGTACATAATCGACAAAATGAGGCGCTTCGAAATTGATCCTACGGTCTACCAGGTTGATTTCCTCTCGTGACGTAATATCGTGAGTTTCAGCATCAATGAAGTGTTGCTCAAGTAGATAGTTTAGCAGTCTTTTGCGTGCAACATCTACGCCTGCAAGACTAGTATAGGGATTCATGAGCGCTGGTGCCCGGGGAATTACCGCAAGCATACAGGATTCGCCATAAGAGAGATGGCCGGCGCTCTTTCTGAAATAAAATCGCGACGCGGCTTCGACCCCGTAAGTCTGATTACCATACGGGGCCCGGTTCAGGTAGATCTCCATTATCCGTGACTTTGTAAGGTGTAGCTCCATTTTCAATGCATAAATTATCTCCAATATCTTGCTTAGCACGCTCCGGCTCTTGAGATTAAGGCACATCTTTACCACCTGCATGGTGATGGTCGAGCCGCCTGATACTATCTTTCCACGTGCCATGTTCAAAAAACATGCTCGGATCAGTGCAAAAGGATCCACGCCATGATGGAAGAGAAACCGTTTATCTTCCCTGAGGATCGTCGCTTTTATCATAGAAGGTGAGATGTCGTTGATTGATACCCAGACGCTTGTTTTGTAGTCGTGCGAGAGCACCTCGCGTAGCAGTTCGCCGTTTCGGTCGCAGATCTGCTTTGAGCAGAAATCCGTTGGATAAAGTTGGTTTGAAGGAAGCGGTACTATGATAAAGATAACCAGTGCCGCAAACAGAACCGATAATGGATACTTCATTTCCCTTACTGTATGGTCACGTGACCCTGAGTTGAATTGCCGAACACTTCAGGTGAATACATTTCCTGCACCTGGGTCTGGGGACGGAGGAATTTGCCCTCGGATGCCGCACGCACAAAATATATCTTCGTGTGCTCACCAGCGAAGAGTTGTTCGGCGAAGAACAACACTCTATCATCATAGAATTCAGTATGGTCGAATCCACCCCACCAATGCCCTCTCTCCTCGTATCTGGCTTCCATATACTGTTCCCTTACGCCACGTGATTCCGTTGCCATGAAGGACTGAATCGGGGTGAAACCTGCAGGCACGGGATCTTCAACAACTGCGAAGAGTCTTGTTTCCGGAGTGACGACGTGGACGACAACCTTATATACGTCTCCTCTCTTGAACCGCCGCACGGGTTTGTCATCGACTGATAGTATTTCCTTCCAGACATAGAAGCCCCCGTCATAGGGGTACGGCTTTTCTGCCAGAGCGTATTTCATTCGTAGGGTGTAATAGACGCGACCGCTGCCATCCTTTATTATTCTAACCGGAAGAATGGTATCCTTCGGCACATGGTCGAGTGATATATTGAACTTCTCAGGCGCCAGATTAGTTCTGCCCTTGAAGGATTGCTTCACCAATTCTTCCACGCCAAGAAGTACACGCGCGGTGAAATCGGGAACCTCCCGTTCATATTTTTTATAATAGGTCAGGAAAGCATCAAAAACGAACGCGTTCTCATGAGTGGTTGGTTTGGTGCTCTTTGCTCTCTCCTGCACGAGCCAGCTCATCACCTCGCTTGAATACGGAAAGGATATGTCCAGTTCCATGAATGCCTGTATCACTGCGGCGGTAACCTTCGCTGGTGAGGGGAATGTCCACCCCCGTCCCATGCTTTCTTCAAAATGCGCGCTGGTATGCGATAACTTAATCTTGTTGACGAGAATGGCTCGCAGTTCGTTCTCGAAATTATTACCCATATCGAGCATGCGGCCTGCTTTGAGAAGCATTACCTTGCCGAATATACCCAGTTTATTGCGCCGTTCAAAGAGACGCGCAGCATACGCATGTTCATTTGTTCCCCAGAGCGCAAGAGAATACAGACAAAAGGCCTTCGTGGTCAGACGCGTATCTTCATCATAGGGATAAGTCCAATCGACATCCTGCCACCGTAACACCTCGCGCAAGAAACCAACGCCTTTAGTGACAACCTGCTGATCGACATGATAGCCTGCTTCCCTTGCACGGTGAAGAACATACAATGTATATGCCGACAGGTACGGACATGGAATGTTGGACTCTTTGAAATAGACGAATCCGCCATCACCTTTCTGGTATTCGGGGACCTTATTCAACACGGCTTGAACGGTGTCACGCAGTTCTTTACCAGAAACCGGTGCAAGCTTGAACTGGTCGATCAATTCGCCGCCTGTGATCAGTGGAAGTATCTTGGAGAGTATTTGCTCAAGGCAGTAGTAAGGGTAATTCCAAAGGAAATCAATACCCTGGTCCATGCCGGCAAGGAACGTGGGTGATAACGATATCTCGATTCCACCCAGGTGTTCGTCGATCTGTGACGGAACGACTATTGCCTCAAGCGATGAATCGATGGTCGAACCAGAGGTTGCCACGGCTTCAAACAGCGGTGGCATGATGACCGGTATTTTGAGTTTTAACGCATCCTTTTTATCACCCATACGGGATTTGAATTCGAATGTCGCTTCGCCAGCATTGCGTGCGTTGAACCTGAAGAGTATTTCTGCACTGCTATTCGGCATTAGGGTCATTTCCTGCTGTTTCGGCTCAAGTTGCTCAAGCCCTGATACGAGGCACTCAACAATGGCTTTCTCTTTCTTGTCAGTACGGTTGTGCAAGACGACCCCAGCCCTGAACTCGTCACCGACGCGCAAGAATCTTGGAATCGATGGAGTGATCATGAAAGGCAGGCTGACGACGAGCGTCGATTCAGCAGAGCCGAATTGAGAGTTTGCAGTCTGTACCACGGCCATTATTCTGAATTTCGTCAGATTGTCTGGTAGTTCGAAACGCACTCTGGCTTTACCATCGTTGCCCGTTCTCAGATTTCCTTTGTAGAATGCCGTTGCAATGAATTTTTCACGGTAAGCAACACCTTCGGCAAAGGCGCCTCCTCCACCTCTTTCCTCGCCCTTCTCGCCGTAGTTACGCTCACCGAGTATATTCACTCGTGATTCGATCGTCCTCACCGACAGCGACCTGGTGCCGTAGAAGTGATCGAACGGGTTTGGTGTCCTGAAATCTATGAGGTTGAGAACACCAAGGTCAACAACGAAAAGGGCAACGTCGCTGCCTGCTACGGTTTTGCCATTGTTATCTTTTACTACAAGATCCAAAGCAACAGTATCGCGTGGCCGGTAGTCCTTTCGATCAGGACTGACGCTCACCTGTAATCTCTTCTCAACGGCGTTGACCATCAGATTCAGGTACCCGATCTTGAATTGAGGTTTACCAAGGTCCTGTTCCTTCTCTTCATCCCAGGATAGATCCTTGACGCGACCCCGAAGCAGAGACACGCAAACATATATATTGGGTAGATAATGTGATCTTATCGGCAGTTCAATATAATCGGCGTTACCTCGCAGTACCTGAGTGAATCTATCGATGACGAGTTCCCTCTCGACGGTTACGAGGCATCGTGCGGAATCATAGGGTGATTTGACAAGGATGCGTGCAGTATCTCCGATCTCGTATTGCTCTTTATCGGCAACCATTTCTATGATATCATCATCCCGCATTTCCCAACCCGCATGTCCACGACCTGCCACGTAGTAATACCTGCGTGTGCTCGAAATCCTGCCCCGGTCATCCTTGCCATAGGCACGGGTGTAGTAAAAGCCCGGTGCATCGGGTATTACCGCGACGAACGTCTTTTCACTGCTCTTGATCTTGTGACTGGAAATCTTCGTGTCGACTTGCTCGGAAACCCACTCATATCGACCGCCTAGACGCGCTTTCTTTATCGACTTCCACTCGCGCCTGAAAACCTCCACGATAATGTTGCGACCGTCGACCTTTTCACCTGACGGTTTCACCGTTATGACATCAAGCTTAACGGTATCATCCAGAACGTACACGTATTTGTCGGTCTTCAATCCGATAAGATATTCAGCATTCAGCGCAAGCCAGTTCTGCTCCTTGCTTACCGTGGTCATATTTGGGGCCGTCACCGTTCCTTCCAGATAGATCAGTGATGGTGAGTAAATATCCTTTTGCGACAGCCGGGCCGATGCAGCATATTCACCTTTCTGATTGAGCTTGCCGGTTCCGGAACCCAGCAGTTCGCGCTCACGGTCTGCGTCGTACTCACCGAATACGTACCCCTTATGCGCGGGAAAACTCAGCCGATAGTGACTTCGTCTGATGCTCCAGGTGACTGCAGCATCTTTCATCGGCATGCCAAAGAGATAGTTGCCTTGTATTATGCCATTGAAGGATTCACCGGCGATAAAAGTATCCTTCTGTGCTGTTACATTGACCTCGAATTCTGCAGGCCGGTAGGCTTCAACCCTGAACGATCGGAAGAAAGAGACCGGTTTGCCCGGAAAGGTCACACTCACTGAATAGACACCGGTAGGCGCATCATCTTCCAGAGAGATATTCTCAACAAACGAACCGTATCTGTCTATTTGAAGAGTATCGACGATCATCTCTTCGTCACGTGCGTCGCGTACTTTGAAGACGACCCGGTTCACGTCAGGAATGACCCACTGACCTTTTGTTTTCTTTCGTATAATGCCTTTGAGGTGGACGGATTCACCTGCACGGTATAAACCCTTTTCGGTGAAGATGTAAGCCTCGTATTCTTCGGGTTGCGCGTACCAATTATATGAGATGTTAAATCGCCATGGGTCAATACCGAAACTCCACTGGTTTGAATATACTGCAGCGTCATTTGCTAACGACAGGGTCAGCCAGAATTTCGGTTCATCGTATACTGACCATTCATAGGACTCATATTCGCTTTCGCTCTCATATGATACAGGTGGTGAACCAAGACCCAGTTCATACCAACCAGGCGATTCGCAGAATCCGTTCGAGTCTGTAAATCCTTCCCAGAGTATACGGTTGTCATTATTGCGGATCTGCACCCTGACACGATGCAGGGGTCTCGTATCATAAAGCGAAGTTGCCCAAATGAGATTATTCTCGGGCGAATATTTCCAGGTAACACCGATATCGCTGACCTCAACAAATGCTCTTGAATAACGATAGCTTGTACTGTAACGGCTCTGCCCCAGATTATCAAGCTGCATGAATACCAAACCGTTCCTTGCATCACCCAGGATATCGGTCAGTTCAACCGGTACGAGCATCTGCTGATTATGGAAGTTCTTCCGCGAGTTAATATACCAGTTACGGGATATCCGGAAGAAATCACTGGTTCGTGGAATGAATTTCTTGTTTGACCAGAAAAGTTCTGGTGTATTTAGGAATGGCACTGCTTGGTCGATACCCAATTTCGCTAATTGAACATACACACTATCGACATTGACAACTGTAATAGGAAATCTCAGGTCGCTTTCTGCCTCGACAAGGTTTATTCCAGTCGGCATCTCGACATGCGGTGTGAAGTCACCTCTCGTGAATTTGAAGCGGTACTCGTCGTCAAGCCGATTCCCATAAATATCCTGCAGATCTTTACTGATACGTATATCGTGGTCTTTGCCTTGGACGAACGGCAAATAGAGGTATATCTCGTTAGTTGACCATTCGTCGTCGCTGTATTCTGGAGGGATCTCGACCGCAGGTTCTACCGAGATATTCTTCACCAGGTCTTTCATGACCACCCGATTAGAAAAACAAAGCTGCAGGGCTCCCTCCCCAGGTGTAGTACGATTGAATCCGATCAGCGCGAACTCGTTATACGTATTGAATCTAATAATATTTTCATCTTCAGCGCCGAGGTTTCCATGTTTAGCGAGCAGTCCAGGATGCAGAACAACTTCGATCTGAGATTCCACAGGCAACTTCTCTTTGGGGACGAGTACGAGTGTTGCGGAATTCTCCCATTGCTTGAGAGGATATTCTTCCTTTTCATCATCGCTCAGATTACGTACTTTATAGGACAATTCACCACGGAAGTGCGGCGTTCCGGATTTCACCTGGCCGCACCAGACCCGTGATGGCATGCCCCTGGTATAGTATATCTTCATCTTGTCACGAACCCTGTCAGGTGACATGTCAGTATTGAAATTCAGGTAGATGTTCGCGTTCAATTCAATGAACTGCGCGTTGTGATAAGGAACAGATGACAACAGCCTTGGCCGTATGCTCTCGAACGACCATGAGGTATCCCGTAGAAGGGCCATGCCGGTAAGTGATTTGATCTTCTCTCTGTTGAGTCTCACAGTGAACTTCGTGGCCGATATAAGTGTATCATCGGGGATGAACGCCAACGTGCGGGTGCCCATCCACCGGTACTTACCGCGCAGCTGTGGCTCGATCTTCAAAGGACCTGACTTTTCATCTTTATCGATTTGCTGCAGCGGTATCATTGGTTGGTTGAATCCGACAAGAATTTTGAATGTCTCGAGCGACCCTTCTGTTTTTCCTAATGGTGAAATATGCGTGACCTGGAGGGGAATAGTGTCTCCTGTTAGAAGCATACGTTGAGTCACTATATCGATTTCTTCTTCTCGACGTCCGCAGATGACAGTTGAAAGAATAATACATACGACAAATAATGCAAAGATCGGTTTCTTCATATGACCTCCCGGGCAAGACCATTCTTGCCAGTTATCTTGGATAAAATCATGTGTTGGCTCTTTTTATCGAATTTTCTATGTCATCCATGACGCAATGGTGTCAAATTACAGATAGATTATAGATTAAAAGGATATCAAGTCAATTGTCTCCTTGATTAAACGGACAGTGTAAATAATCTTGCGAAATTCACTCAATGAATAACATCACCGTCCATACTTCTTGTTGCCGGGAATGGAATATCATCGTGCCGTGTTATCGATGGTATTGGTGATCGTTTGGGTATCTACCTCACAAGTATGATCCCTTTAGTGAATGTCGTGTTGCCAACGTTCAATTGGCAGAAAAACACGCCATTCGGTACTTTTCTATTCAGATTATCTGTGCCATTCCACTGAATCTTTCCGGAAATGAGACCGGAATATGAGGATTCCGTGAATTCGCTGACAAGACGCCCTGCGATATCAAAAATCTTCAGGTGCACCTCTTCGCCGAGCGCTTTCCGTTTGTCTATCTGGAATTCGATATTCACAATATCGCAGAAAGGATTCGGGTATACCTTGAAGAACGAAACGAATTCGGTGCTCTTATCTTCGGTAATACCCGTTCCCGTATTGTATAATACGGTCACGGTGTTTGAGGAGTAATCGCTGCATGCTATTTCCAAATCACCGTCGACATCATAGTCACCGGGTTGAATACCCCAGGGGTTGTTCCCGACCTGATAAGCCGAAAGATCCGTGAATGTCCCACTGCCATTATTGAGCAACACTGCTACTGTATCGACGCCGTTAACACTTGTTGCCAAATCTATGTCGCCGTCGCCGTCAAAATCGCCACCGTTGATATATCGTGTTTGACTGCCGGTTTGATAGGCAACCGGGCCGGAAAACGTTCCATCACCGTCATTGAGTATCACAGTGATGTTACTACCGCCGTAGTTAGCAGTCGCGATATCAACAAAACCGTCAGCATTGAAATCATTGGCGAACACGGACGTTGGGCTCTCGCCCACCGAAAAGTTTGCGAGATCGGAAAAATTACCATTGCCGTCATTATGCAGTACGGAGACGTTATCATTACCTGAATTGGTAATCGCGAGGTCGAGATCTCCATCGTTGTCGACGTCGCTCACGACTACCCCTCGTGCCCACGTTCCTGCAGAATAGGTATATGGTCCTGAGAGACTTCCACTTCCGCTGTTAAGCATGACCCGCACGTTATCGCTCGAACCCCAGCCATCGGTCATAACTACATCGACATCGCCATCCGCATCAAAATCACCACCGGCAACATGTTGGCCGAGAATGGCGGGAGCGTACGTGGCGAAGACAGTGAAGATGCCGCTGCCATCGTTCTTAAGAACCAGCAGATGCGATGTTCCCGGCTCATTATGGGCTGAAACCAAATCGATGTCACCATCCCCGTCCAGATCGGCACCGAATAGAGCCATAGGATCATTCTGAACCGCGGTGTATGAAGGTGCTGAGAACATCCCACTACCATCATTGAGTAATATCGCAATGCTGTTCGGATTTGAGGTCGTTGCAATATCAACGTCACCGTCCGCGTCAAAATCGCCTGCAAACATGCCGCGGGGTTGGCTGCCAACCGGAAAATTCAGCGGGGAGCCAAAAGAACCATCCGAAGGCGTAGTGACTTCTGTGGTAAAATTCCACACAAAACCCTTCAGGTAAACACCTATGAGGGCTTGAATTTCCCGGGTCAAACACGCATTGATCACCTCACCATCAATGAAATCAATACTTGGGTCGAAAGTGGCGGTCGATGTGACACTCGAATAATTGATCGTACCTTGATGAGGACCTGACTGTGCGCCGTACACAATATAAGTTGTATCATTAATAGTTGCGGCGCCGACCTCGATATTAAACGTAGCCGCAACGTCAGTAGACTTCGATACATCGAGTTTATTTTGTTCTGGTTCGGTGGTCGTAATGAGAAGGGCACTCTCGTTGAGTAATATCGACACGGTGTTGACCGCAAAATTGGGTGTCGCCAGGTCCATATCCCGATCCCCGTCAAAATCAGAAGCGGCAAGCGCGTACGGGGCGCCATTGGCAGGGTAATAATTGGCTGGTGTAAATGTACCGTCTCCATTACCCAGCAGCACAGCAACGTCATTCGATGCACCATTTGCCGTACACAAATCACTGTGTCCATCACCGTCTACATCGAAGGCGATTATTGCACCAGGGTCAAGTCCCACAGCATAGTAACTGATCGGGCCAAACGTTCCATCTCCATTTCCCAATCGTATCGAGATATTGTCGGAACCGGCATTAGCCATTGCGAGATCCAGATGGCCATCTTCACTGAGGTCGGCGGCGCATAACGAGAGCGGCGTAGAACCTGCAGCATAATTGCTTGCAGTGCCAAAATTGCCATCACCTTCGCCAAGCAATATCGATATATTATTGGTACCAGCATTCGCTGCGGATAAATCCAGTAAACCATCATTATTAAAATCGACGCTGATGAGTGATTTCGGGGTTGTGCCCACTGGGAAATTGACAGGACTGGCGAAACTGCCGTCCCCGATACCCATCAAAACTGAGACGTTATTAGAAACGGCATTTGCCGTTGCAATGTCAACGTGACCATCGGCATTGAAATCACCGTAACAAAGTGAATATGGTTGGCTGCCGGTTGAATAATATGTAGCCGTCTGAAAAGTGCCATTACCGTTACCCAGGAGCACCGATACATTATTGCTATTTGCATTTGCACTGACCAGGTCAACATTACCGTCTCCGTCTGCATCAAAAGCCTCCACTGCTGTAGGGTTTAAGCCGACACCGTAGGCGTTTTGTGCGCCAAACGTACCGTCACCGTTACCGAGTAGTACTGACAAATTGCTGCCATCGTAGTTAGCTGTTGCCAAATCAGAGTTGCCGTCTGCATCAAAGTCACATGATACGATTGAATGAGGGGCAGTGCCGGCGGGGTAATTCGCGCTCAAGGAAAACATACCAGAACCGCTATCGACCAGACACGTGAACTGCCAGACAAATCCTTGCAGTGAATCGCCTGTCGTCGATTGAATGCCGTCGCCGAGTAATACCGTAACGATTTCCCCGCATTTAAAATTCTGCTCAGGATGGACGTTAATCATCCGCGCAGTGCTATCGTACGAAAGACTTGCTGAGTGCAATCCGGTCAGGTGACCGTTCAGTACAACAGTACTTTCGCTGAACGTAGCATAGTCCATATCGATATTGAACATTGCGGAGACATCGACCGTATCGACAACATTCAATTCGTTCTGCATGGGTATCGTCAGGATAACTAATGGAAAATCTGTCGTCGCCTCGGGACCACCGTAAGCACCCATGTCATTCCTCGTACCATCAGGGTCATCGTATTGAAGTAGAGGATTGCCCGAGTCGATGCAAGGAGATGCTGGTTGAAGATGATAATCGCCCAAAGGCTCGTCAACATAAAGGGGGTTTGCAGAGATGCATCCTTGCCCTGGGGAGCAATAGTGGTAATTCTGCCCGTTATTCCATACATCGTTGTACGTGATATCCGTCGGGACGCTGGTATTCACAACGCCGATTCCGTACGTAGTATTCCCCGTCACGATGTTGTTCATGACAATTGGTTGATACCCGCCGCTGTCATATATGCCGTTATTGTTATTTGCTATTGTGTTATTGACGACTGAGGCATCAGTACTCAGACTGACACCCGTGTAAGTATTGTCGACCACGATATTGTTGTGTATGTATGCGTTAGCCCCGTTCCAGGTGACGATACCGAAATCATTTCCTTCGACTCGATTACTGCTGAGGTCGGGTGAAGCACCACTATTGCAGAAGATTCCGGCTCCACCGGGCATTGAACCGCCAGAATGTGCACCGGTTACGGTGAACCCAAGGAATTTGGTAGTATTCGTGATGTTATTACCTGATGCAAAAACCACATCGCCAGCGTTTCCTCCACCATCAATGATTGATCTGCCTTCTCCTGCGCCCATAATAGTAACACCGGCTTTCAGTGTGATCTCTTCATAATATGTACCCGGTGCTACTAGAACAATATCGTTGGCAACTGCCGCGTCTATCCCTGCCTGTATGGTGGGATAGTCACCAGGCACTTTGATTATTCCTCCCCGGATTTGTCCAGGAAGAAGCATAATCACAATGAACGGAATAAAAATTCTACACATCTCCACCTTCCTTTTTATTATATCGCAAATGCACTTCTCGATTTACTCAAGTTGTCATAAATATCCAATTTCTGCGCTCTTACGACAAATTGTACTCTGAATTTGCAGTAAGTCAAACCATATGATGCCCGCAACATACAGGGCAAGCATTAGAAGTCAATCGGAGCGTTGTTATATCTATTTACCCTCCCTTGACGGGAGGGGTTCACCCCGCCTTAATCCTCCCCCATCAAGGGGGAGGAAGTTCAATACGACAGGAGGTGATCATGGGGAGGGAACTCAGAATGGCAAAGGCAGAGTGTTGATCTTGAAAACCGGGATGACAAGGAAATATACGATAAGGGTGATGATTATCGCACCGATTATATTGAGGAAAAATCCGACCCTCGCCATATCGGGTATTCTTAAATAGCCGCTGCCGAAGACGATCGCGTTTGGTGGTGTCGCGACCGGCAGCATGAAGGCGCAGGACGCGGACATCGCGGCGGGTATCATGAGCATGAACGGGTGAATACAGGCCGCGGCCGCCAGTGAACCGAGCACCGGCATCATCATCGTTGTCGTTGCAGTGTTGGAAGTTAATTCCGTGAGAAAAGTCAACAGTAGACAGATACAAAGAATCATGATAATCGTGGGTACACCACACAGAAAGGAAAGCCTCTCTCCTATCCACTGTGCTAACCCGGAAACCTGGAATCCGGCGGCCAGAGCAAAACCACCTCCGAACAGGAGTATGATACCCCATGGTATGCGCAGCGCCCATTCCCAATTAAGAACAAATATTCCTTTCTTGAAGTTGACTGGCAATAAAAAGAGCAACAGCGCGCCGAAAATCGCAACCGTTGAGTCATGTACGTATTCGCTAATACCCATGAGATCTGACCAGCCCGGGATCGCAAAAATACCAATATCTATATCACGGCGGAATATCCAGGCAAGTGCTACAAGTGAGAAAACAATAAGCGTCAGTTTTTCTCCTTTGTTCATTTTTCCAAGGGCAGCCAAATCAGCTCTGATGATCTCCTTACCTCCGGGGATCTTGGTTATTCCCGGTGGTGCCGCAATGTATGTCAGGTAAAACCAAGTTACTGGTAGGAATACCACTACAAGGGGCAGGCCGATCTTCAGCCAGTCAAGAAAGCCGACCTCTATTGCCGAAGGGAACATCGACCTTACTACTCCAGCAAACACAATGTTCGGCGGTGTACCGACGAGCGTCGCGATACCTCCAATACTCGCAGAATAGGCAATGCCAAGCATCAATGATAGACCGAATTTGAAATTACCGGGTGTCGTGTTCACGCCTTTGTTATCTTTCCCCACGGCGCTTACCACGTGGAGTATCACCGCGAGACCGATCGGGAACATCATCATCGCCGTCGCAGTATTGGATATCCACATGGAGAGAAATGCTGTGGCGCACATGAACCCGAGTACTATTCTTCGGGGTGAGGTTCCCAGGAGGCGCACAATATAAAGCGCAATACGTTTATGCAATTCCCAACGCTGCATTGACATGGCAATGAAAAATCCGCCCATGAAGAGGAAAATATTCTGGTCCGCATACCTCATTGCTACATCACGTGCATTCATGATCTGGAAAACCGGAAAAAGGATTAATGGTAGCAACGCAGTTGCCGGGATCGGAATGGCTTCGGTGATCCACCATGTTGCCATGAGCAGTGCAACACCGGCGGTGCACGTAGCCTGCGTACTGAGACCTGGAAATGGTTTGATTGCCAGGATCAGAATGAACAACAAAGGTCCGAGAAATAAACCTATCTTGTGACGCATTATGCACACATTCTATAGAATACTGTGGTTATTTCAAGGGAGAATCTGCCAGCCTTTCCTTGCGGGAAAGAAAATATATCCCGCCTAACAAAGCCAAAATGCCAATGAATTGCATCGTCGTGATCGTTTCTTTCAACACTAAAAAGCCCAATACAGTAGCAAATAAAGGTGTGGAGAGCTCAAGCGCAGAGACCTGCGCCGCTTTTATAAGCTTGATGCCTTCGTAGTATAATACAGTACCCACGCCGATGATAACACCGAGTAAGATTTGGTAGATGTTATTTATGGTAATACCTCTCAGAAACATCAGGTAGATGACAAAGACAACGCCGGCGAAAAAAAAACGATAAAAGGCAATGATCGCTGCATTCAATCCTTTCAGATATCTGCGGGCCACGATGGCCGTCGTCGCCCATGAAATGGTGGCCAATAATACATACAGGTCGCCGACAGTTCCGATACGAACTGCGACCAGATTGTTTAAAGTCCGGCTGGTGACGAGGAGTCCCGCCACAATCATGAATAGAATTCCGAGATAATCGAATTTCGTGATGCGGTCGTCCTTCAGAAAGACAAAGCCGATCAATACAATGAATATCGGCTGCATGTGTCCTATCAATACGGCATTGATTACCTGCACCTTACTCAAGGCGTAGACATACATCAAATCGGCAAAGAGTGTTGCTGCTATCGATAAGTAGACAAGTTTTGGCAGATATTTCATCTCTACGCGGAATCTCGTACCGGTCACGAGCATGTATGCGGCTATTGTGATCAAACAGAAAATAGACCTGGTCGCAAATGTACTCAGCACATCAGTGGTTTGGTACGAAAGCTTGACCATAACAGGTTCTATGGCCCACATTACGCTCGCCCCGAGGACGACGATAACACCCTTTCTTTTTGTGCTCAGTGCGATTGATGTCTCCCTGGATGCCAGACTATCTGCATTAAGGGATCACTGAATGACAGCATGGGGAATAAAAGTAACAGAGAATTGGTGGGCAATAGACAAATTCCCGTAGGCAATAGAATACCCGATATCATAGCTTTCCACGGAAACCGATATGCCTCCTGTCAGGCTGACGTCATCGAAAGAGATACTTGTGTTCGATTCACCTGTCAGGTTTTCGGGCTGTAAATACCTGCAACCAAGAAGCAGCTTTAGATCCCTGTAAGTGTAGACGATGCCCGTGTTAAATTCGATAAGGGGAACCTTTATTTCGGCAAGGAAGTCAATTCCTGAGGTTAAACTATACTTTATGCCCAATGCGGTAAATAGCGGTATTGAAGTATTTTCAGCGAATTCTTTACCAAGATTATCAACTTTCGCACCTATGCTCAAGGCCTTATATTGCAGGCGCGTGCCTATCGTCGCACAGAGACCATACATACTGTGATTATCTATTTGCTCAACAAAACCCTTTACCACCAGGCCAATCAGACCGAATCTGTAGCCTATTCCTGCGCAGAAATCATAGGGAGTAAACACCGTAGTAGGGTTTCCGGCTTCGTCGTATCCCTGGATTCGGCCGTAATTCATATACGTAATACCGAACATGGTATTACGGTACACGCCGCCGCACGTCAGGTAGTTAGTTCCATAGAGCCAGCGGGACAATGTAAAATTGAAACTCATCGCCCCCGAGCATGCGGGATTATGAAAAACCGGCAATCCTTCGTCGATCAGAACAGATGAACCACCCAGCCCCTGTGATACCACGCCTGGAGATAGCCTGAGGAACAGACTTGACTCGATTGAGATCAGAAATAAAAGTGCTATCATTTAATTATCGCCAGGCTCGTCCTGTAGTGATATTTATTATAACTTGTTTCGATTATGACATGAAGAAAATATATACCCACCGGCAGATCGCCTCTCGGCAGTCTTATCCCGACGGCATCATATGTTTCGTCTTCGTATACCCGCTGTCCGAGAATGTTTATCATCGTGATCCTTGCTCTCAGAAAATCATCATGCCAGGGCAGTATCACATCTGCAAAGCTCTGCAGGGGATTTGGCCAAACCTTAACCTCCTGCTCGGATATGGTTGACCCGGTTTCATCACTCAAGTCAACCGCAAGCGGTAAATGGTCGGATGCCAAGTACAGCGCATCGGCAACTTCTGCTGGAACGACACTATTGTATCCGTAGTTGATCGCCAGATTGAAATGCTCTCCATCATTGCCGCAGATGGTATAGGAATCTTCCATAAGGTACAATCCTGCAGTATCGATGATGCTGGCAGAACATAATATCATATCAAAACGGTCATCCATGCCGCCAGTAGCACCCCCGTCCGGGAGTTGGTCAACCCTTGTGGATTGCGTGTGCGCCGCGGCATAATAAATGTTCTCATGCCAGTTGCCGGTCAATCGGAGGGGATCGATCAACCTGCCGCTGATACTTGTCAAACTATCGGTCAGTTTCTGAAAAGCGGGCTCGTCGCTATAGTATATGTTAAAATCACCGGCGACGATGAAATTAGAGCCTGCAGGTAAGACGTCAAGACGCTCCCGCAGAATCGTCGCTTCCTGCAACCGTATTTGTTCGTTGGTCAACCCCTGCGATGCTTTGAAGTGAACCGAAAAGAGATACAGATCAGTCTGTGTTCCAGAGATGACCAACCTGTATTCAGCGATGTCGCGGTTAGGCGTCGTGTGGTACACGGCACCCAGGTAGTCAATACGGTCGGCCCTGTAGAATAACGCATTGTCGGTATCCGGGCCATTATTGAAAGGGGCATTCGTGTACGTGTTATTTACGTAATGCATGACCGAATCCAGGAAAAGAGACGCGCCTTCACTGCTGATCATTTCCTGTACTACAACTACATCCGGAGCAACGTAACTCATGGCGGTCCTCAAATCGTCGAGACGCTGGAACCCGAGCGCATCGGGGAAATTCAGTACGTTATAGGTCGCCACACGGATTGGCGCGCCGAATACCAGATTGAACGGCGCCGCTAATATGCATACGAGTAACAAAGGGTTGAGATATCGCACATAAAATGAACGCATGGGCATTTTATAGTCCTTTCACCTGTTGAAATAATTTGAGCAGATCGTCACTTGCGGGCGACATCGATTATTCTGCCTTCGATACGCCCTTTGATTGGAGTGTGTTTTTTTACATAATCGGCGATGATGCTTCTCAGGTAGTGAAAAGAATCCTGAATATTATCTCCGGATTTGAAGATGACATACTCGCCCCCGCCTGCAGCAAGAAAGGAGTTGGTAACAAGAGAATATTTCTTATCCGGGTCTATCGGAATCCCGTCACGTAAGGATACCTCCAGTATCCGCGAACCTAAAGGTTTTTTCGAGTCATATCTAAATCTTAAACCTGATACCTGGAATATCGCGTGATGGCCGTTGACACCGATCTCCAGTGCCTCAATGATATTGCGGCCGGTCATTTCCATGACGACTGCAGTATTAGAGAGCGCATCGATGTTGTAACAGTCACGGTATGTAATATCACCTTTCGGCATATTAGCCCTGATGCCACCCGAATTGTGTATCGCCAGTTCAGCATCAAAATACTCACGCATTGCATCGGTAATCAGATTGCCGATCGCAGTCTCCTCAAAACCAGCCCTCGCGAGTTCTTCTTCTGAATAACCGATAACCTCATCAAATCCCTTCTGCGTAATTTTCTCCCATCTCTCGACTATCCCGAGCATTACGGTATCTTCATCGATCTGTTCGCTGAGGAGATCAACGAGTTCTCCCCTATACCCGGCGATACGTTTTGTCTGTTTATCAACCCAGAGATCCAGAAATCCGATACTACTCAGATGACCATATGCCTGGCATATGATCGTGTGGTTGATCGAATCCTCGTACGGTACTTCAAGCGCAGTTGCGCTGTGTGAGCCAATGATGACATCGATTCCCTTGACTGTACTTGCCAACCGTTTGTCGTGTCGCAGCCCTATGCCAGTTACGGCAAAAATCATATCTACCTTATTTTCCTGTAAAGAATCCACGTAATGCACGGCAGTTTCGACCTCGGGCAGGACATCATGATTTGCGAATCTCTCTGGCGTTGTCATTCCGGACATATACTCGGTAAGCAAACTGAAGATACCGATGCGTACCCCGACTTGTTCCACAATAACGCAGGGCTCCAAGTAGTTAACTACACTACGGGCTTCTTTGTCGACGATATTGCTGCCAAGAAATGTAGCGTTGACCTTTTCCACGAATTCCCTGAATACTTCAACACCCTGGTCATAGTCATGATTGCCTGGTGCTACAACATCATACCCGCAGTAATTGAAATACTCGGCAACGGCCTGACCTTTTGAAAATTCACCGATGGGCGACCCGACGAACATGTCGCCGGCATCGAATAACAGGAAGCCATATCCGAGGCTGGCGGCTTCAGCCCGCTTCTCTTCAATGAACGTCGCCGCTGCCCCAGCATTGCCGATGGGCGGTGGGAAATACGGATTCATCCACCAGGCGGTGCTGGGCGATAGCGCGCCTTCAATATCATTGGTATGTAGAATATAAATGTGATCATAAGATTGGGCTTGTGATAGTAGAAAAAATAGGAGAATGCTATACAACTTTTCTCAGAACTGCATTCCAGTTGAAACTACAAAATGATGAGTGGTTTCGTCCAATTTATAATTTTCGCTGAGATCCAGCGTTAAATAATCCGCGGCAAGATAGTCACGCTTTCCATAGCAGTATCCTATGTCGAAAGAATAGGAACCCGCGTAGAATCCGAAACCCAGTGTAAGGTTCGTTGTCCAGATAACGCTTTGCCTATAGTCAGGGAAAACACAAAAGCCGTACCGCAGGTTATACCTGCGAAGGATCATATGTTCAACACCGATTTTGTATATGAATATATTATTATCTTCTATGCCCTCCCACATTTCAGCCTCGACCTGTGCGAGAAACCTCGTCGGGATCCTGCCCGGAGGTTGATACATGATGCCAAATGAATGTATCTCTGGATATTCATAGCCAATATCAGCAAGTTCATACCGGTGCTGGTATGTGTATGCCATTCGAAAATTGATGGTCGGTGCGATGGAAATCCCGAGTTTTATCCTGTTGCCGTCAAGAGTCGTCTCTTCACTGCTGACCGTGTCGGCGACTTGCGGTATGATGACAGTTTTCTCCATGACCCGATTTCCAAAGAGAAATGCATTTTGGACGCCGACGCTGACGAACCTGTAATTGAATGCGACCATGGGTGAAACAGCCTGCACATAACCCCGGTGAGTGAGTTCATCAATGCGGACGATCTGGTAGAAATCGTCGCGATGTTCCTCACGATAAGAATAGTTGTAATCCCATACCGGAGCATACTGCAATCCCGCGCGTATCATGCTCAAAGGGAACACGAAAGAACATGCTCCAGGGTTGAGATACGTACCCGTGTTGTTCGCCACGGTCGCAATACCAATATTATTGCCGAATGAATCATACACGCGCAACCCGCGGTTTTCGTTCTGCACCATGAGCAAACCGGAAAGCTGTACTGCCCTTTTGTCAAACAGCACCATCGACGCGGGATTGGCCGTACTTTCTAAGACAATGGATACTCCCCCGAGTGATAAGGTACGGGCATCATAGTAGAATATGCGATCGCCCTGGTGGGATACACCGGGTAAGGTTAACCCTGCAATATAGATGATCAGTTGTAGCATTATGGCACCATCACGGCGGCAGCGAGCACAGTCGTCCAGAGGCCGTATTTATCGCCTATCGCGGTCTGGGTGATATTCATTGTCTTTACGATCTTTGTAGATATCTTCCACAATTCCTTTCGTTCGTCGTAACTGATATCGGGGTCAAAAGGTACACCCTGAGTCGTCGCCAGCATCTGGGCTGCGAGGTCCTCGGCTTTGTCGCCCGCCCGCACTTCAGTCTCGCCGAAAGAATGGTACTCGGAAAGATATCCGTATTGAGAACGGTCGCTCGGAATGGCAACACCTATTGATGCCGCAAGCAATCGGTGGGGTTCGTTGGCACTGGATTCAGCTACTACGGCATAGATGATCTCTCCGGGCGATAGATGCTGAATGCCCTTACTCCTCGGCAGGATCTTCGCTCCCGGCGGTAAAATGCTTGAAACCCTGACGATATTGAACGGCGCTATTCCTGCATCCCGCAGTGCCGCTTCGAAACTTGTCAGCCTCTCTCTGTGCTTACCAACACCCTTGGTCAAGAATATTCTTTTTGGTATCATATTCTCCAATATGGAGCAGACCAGAGTCGAACTGGCGACCTTCTCGCTGCGAACGAGACGCTCTCCCAACTGAGCTACTGCCCCTCATTTTGTTCGTGATTATAGCAATATTTGTATTCCTGTCAACATTCATTTATCTGACTTTCACCACCCAGTTCATCTTCGATTATCCCCAATATTTTGGATGTCGTTGTTCGCAGGTCATTGTTCTCAATCACGTATTTGTAGTCTTTCCTGTACTCTAGTTCCTGTATTGCCTTAGCGATCCTTTTCTTTATGACTTCATCTTTATCGGTATCTCTCTTTTTCAATCGTCGTTCAAGCTCGGCAATGTCAGGAGGTATGATGTAAAAGAAGATCCCGTCGGGATAGAGATTCATGAGTCTTCTCGCGCCCTGCACATCCACATCCATCAATATATTATACCCGGCGCTAAGTCCATCCTCCAGGGATTTTCTGGAAGTACCGTAGAAGTTACCATACACTTCAGCGTATTCGACGAAACGGTCCTGCTCGATCCACTGTTTGAACTCATCCACGCTCAGAAAAATGTACTCTCTGCCGTTCTTCTCGACCGTTCGTTTGGACCTTGAAGTCGCTGAAACAGAATAGCGTACGTCAGAGCGCTCGCCCAGAATTTTGTCGCAGATTGTAGTCTTTCCAACGCCAGAAGGCCCGGAGAGGACAATAATTCTTCCTCTATTCAAGGTTTTGCACCTGTTCTCTGATCTTTTCAACTTCTTCCTTAACCTGGACCGCGGTTTTACTGATCTGCAGGTAATTCGCTTTGACACTCAGGGTATTCGCCTCACGCTGCATTTCCTGTAGCAAGAAATTGAGTTTACGCCCAGGATGATCCTCTGTCTTCAACGAATCCTTGAATAGCATCAAATGGCTGAACAGTCTTTTGCATTCCTCGGTGACGTCGGTACGCTCTGCCGTGTAAAGTAATTCCTGATAAAGACGTTCTTCATTGAGTTCTTTTACCGACCCCTGAACGAGTGAGAGCAAATGGTCTTTGTAGTACTTGTTACGTTCGGGTATGATACGTTCGATTTCATGCACGCATTCTTCGATCAATTTGACCGATTTACTTATCTCACGGACGATATTCTTCCCTTCTTTCTTCTTCATCTGCATCAGATCTTTGATGGCTTGCTCCAGGATCGGTTTAAAACTCTTGTAGATGCCTTGGGATTCTATCTGAAGCTGGCTGAACTTTATCAATCCTGGAATGGACATCAGTGTGTTAATATCGATATCTCCGCCTATCTGATAATTAGTGCGTAACTCCTCGGCTAATTTCAAGTATGCCTCGAGAAGATTTTTGTCGACTTCAATCTTTGTTGGCACGATCTCTCTGTCTTGCTGGATCACCACCACGATATGTCCACGCGTTAGCTGAGATTGCACATCGCGGCGGATGTCAGTTTCACAAGGAAACAGGCAATTAGGAAGCTTGATCGATAGATCGAGAAACCGATGATTGTATGACCTTATTTCTACATCAAATTTCAACGGGGGATCTTTCAGATCACCGCTCGCCCGTCCAATGCCGGTCATGCTATATGCCACTATTCCTCCAAGATTATTGTCACGGGTCCCTCATTCACGAGCGCAACGGACATTCTCTCACCGAATGAGCCGGATTTAGTAGTAATGCCGGAAACGGCAAGCATATTGACAAAACTTTGATAGAGCTCTTTGGCCAGCTCAGGTTCCTCGGCTTCAGTGAAAGATGGCCGCCTTCCGCGCGATGTATCGGCAAGAAGAGTGAATTGGGAGACCACGAGTGCTTCACCACCTACATCTCTTAGAGAGTCGTTGAATTTCCCATGTTTATCCTCGAAAATCCGTAAGTTCATGCACCGTTCAGCGAGCCGCTTCGCCTTGCCTTCATCATCTCCCCTTTTTACACCGAGCAGAACCAGTATTCCCGCACCGATGTTCGATACTATCTTCTTATCGACGCACACCTCGGCTTCCCTGACTCTCTGAATGACCGCAATCATGTCAAGATTTGGATAAACACGATCGGGTTACGCTCATTTGTCCAGAATAGAAAAAAATCAAAGCACTAACGAACATAAACGCCAAACTAATCACCATAGTCCCCTTTGTTCGCATAATACTACAACCCAAAAAAATAGAATCATTGAGCGTTCACCAGCGGGGGACGGGATTCGAACCCGCAACCAACGGCTTGGAAGGCCGTGACTCTACCATTGAGCTACCCCCGCACGACCTATTATAGCGCAGTATTGTTGGAAGTCAACATGATCGTGCGGTCGTTTTTTCTCGCGCTGTATCATTGACAATATCGGGAAATTAAGATAAAATAAAATGAAGTGATTTCAACATCCAGATTCTTAATTCATAAAACAACCGTGCAGGTAAACGCGAAGATTAGCTGAATTGTTGAACCTGATGAGGGAGGAACAATGCTGGAAAGGCTATTCAAACTAAAAGAGAATAACACGTCGGTAAGTCAGGAGATGATCGGCGGTTTGACGACGTTCATGACCATGGCTTACATTGTATTTGTACAGCCAGCGGTATTGTCGGCAGCCGGCATGGATTTCGGGGCGGTCATGGTCGCGACGTGTGTTTCGAGCGCCGTAGCAATATTCTTTATGGCCTTCCTTGCGAACTACCCTATCGCGCTTGCCCCGGCCATGGGACATAATTTCTTCATTGTATATACGGTTTGTCTAACGATGGGCATACCATGGCAGACCGCACTCGGTGCGAATTTTATCTCAGGAACCATATTCATAATCCTATCCTTTTTTGGCTTCCGTGAATCGCTCGTGAATTCGATACCAAATTGTCTGAAGCAGGCCATCGCGGTTGGCATAGGTCTCTTCATCGCCCTGATAGGATTTCAATGGGCGGGAATAGTAACCTACACTCCGGGGACGATCATCGGCCTCGGTGATTTACATAGCCCTCCTGTCTTGTTGGCAGTTCTCGGACTGTTCGTAATAACAATCCTCTACACACTCAAAGTGAAAGGCGCAATAATAATCGGTATCATCACTACCGCCGTTGTCGGGGTACCACTCGGTATTGTGAGATACTACGGTGTCCTCAGTACCCCGCCGGCAATTTCACCAACGTTTCTCAAATTGAATGTTGCCGCTGCATTCACACTGTCTTTACTTCCGACGATCTTCATCCTTTTCTTCCTCGATCTGTTCGATACGGTAGGAACGTTGATTGGAGTAAGTGAACAGGCCGGTTTCGTTAAAGAAGGTAAATTGCCGAGGGCAAGACAAGCTCTACTATCGGATGCCATCGGTACGGTTATCGGTACGATCATGGGCACTTCTACTGTCACCAGCTATATCGAGAGCTCAACTGGCGTAGCAAGCGGTGCCCGTACAGGTCTCGCTAATGTCACCACCGGAGTCCTTTTTCTTATTGCTTTACTGTTCTATCCGCTCGTGAAGATGATCGGTGGAGGTTACATGACGGATGGCAGCGTGCTCTACCCGGTTACAGCTCCCGCCTTAATCATCGTCGGTACCCTCATGATGTCCGGTGTCACAAAAATAGACTGGAAAGACTTCACGGAGGCGATCCCGGCGTTCCTGACGATCGTCATCATGCCTTATGCCTATTCCATAACCGAGGGCATTGCCGTTGGCTTCATCTTTTATACGGTCTTGAAACTGGTTACGGGTAATATCAAAGATGTGCATCCTGTCCTGATCGTATTTACAGTACTGTTCATCTTGAGATACATCTTTTTGATGTGAGTCCGCGGGCATGACGTGTTTATTGCCTGAAAAATTATTGGGGGTAAAATGATAATACTGACAATGATTGTATTCTCAACAAGTCCGTTCTACAGCGCAAATTTTTTTCTGCCTATCCGTTCATTGAGCGCTTTTTCTAATCCTGCAGGACTCGGTATCAGCACGGGCGCCGAGGCATTCGTCACCTATGACCCGGAATCCGAACTAATAACGACCGGAGCGAGCGCCGGTAATATTGGTTTCGGCTACATAAAGGAGGACACTTTTCAGATTTATGAGGTAGCCATTGGCTACAGACTGCCAGGTGCATTCACTATTGGCTACGCATATGAATTCGGTGATACGTCGGAGCACGTCCTCGGTGTCGAGTGCCGTCCGAATCAACAGCTCTCGCTCAGCTACAGAACTGAACTTGACCACAAAAGGTACGTCTCCGGAGGCATAGAGATCATGCCTTATCTACGGTACATCACGCTCAGTTTCGGAGTCACCTATGAAGGCATCGATGATACATTGGCTTTCTACTATGGAGCTCTCGTTTCACCGATCAGTGGACTGGGCGCATTTTTCTACACAGACAAAGAATTTAACTGGAACGCCGGCATGGAGTTGTCTTTCGGTTACGGTAAGATCACTGGCAGTTACTCATACGAGAACAGTAAATTCAGTGGCGGATTGCTCATTTCTGCACAGAAATATGAGACTTTCATAGCGAACTGAGCCGATCAGCCACATCAACACATACGGTCACCTCACCATTAATACTAATGGATTATCTGGTGCACACATTACTTCAGTATATACCTATAATCTCTGAAATATAATCAATTATTCTGAATTATTGAAGTAAATATATAAGAACTTATCGGTTGGCTTATCCTCGTTCGCATGTCCATTGATGCCTTGAGCGACTACCTGGGTTGCCGACTCTGATCGCTCGGAGCCTGCAAGAAAAAACGCAGACTACGATATCAAGGGTCTTATTTAACGACCACTATCTTTGTCCCACCCTGTTCAATATTGACAAACCTGATAAAATACACGCCGGTCGGTAGCTGCAACTCGTGGTCCGGTTCTTTGATTTCGGTAAATTTTTGTCCCATTGCATTGTAGATCGTGAGTGGATAGTAATCGGCACTATTTATGAGCATTCTGTAGGCAATGCCAGATCGCACCGGGCTGGCGACGTTTGGCAACGGTAATTCAACTACCCTTCCTCTGTTCTCGTTTATGCCAACCGGAGGATTTGGTGTTCCCGGGGTCGGAGCATCATAACTATTAAAATCTACTCCGTTGTTGTCGGTATCTTCACCATCCGGGTATCTACCCAGGCTGTACCCTGCTTCTACATCAGCAGCGGGCATCCATTCGCCAGTGAATACCCATCCATTGAGCACCCCATATCCGACCGCATCAATCGTTATCCCGTGATAGCGCAACTCCACGTTGTCGGGTCCGTTCTGAAGATCGGCTACCGAGTCGACCAGATCGACATTGGGGACTGACGAGAATTCACCAACAACGAAGAACCCGTCGCCAGGAATTGTGTAACCATTGAGGTCAATCGTTGCATAATCAACACCGCCGTTCCCATTGACACCAACCAGCGTGATCCCATCGAGACTGGTGTTCCCTGCACCATATATCTCGATGAAACATCCAGAATCGGCTCCGGGCGTATCATAGTAAAATTCATTCACATACAACCCGACTGCACCAACATAGTATGCGTGGGTATCTGAGACCGCTGAAAGACCGTCATCATCGACATATTTTAGATAGTAAAATACAGTATCTCCACTGCTCTGGCCGGCGATTTGATAATGAAAAGTATCATTACTCACCGAGATATGCGTTGTCATCGAAGGTGATACAAGGCTATTCACTCCGTAGAAGAGAGTGTCATGCTCGACCGTGCCATTGTCAAGCACATAACCGTAAATATCAACTGTGACTCCCGGTGCCGGATTAGTCGGGGTGTGCCAGGAGCGAATGATCGTAGGAGGTTGTGTTGCTGGAGGTCCGAAATATGCATCATCAACGTAGAATATTGCACCGGTCCAGGGTGTGCCGACGTCATAGCCCCGAATGACAAACCGGACCGAGTCAGCATTTGAGGGCGACACCGCAAGGTCAGAGGTCCATAACTGCCACGAAGGAGAATCTACCGTGTAGAAATTAGGCCACTCACTCGATACGTATACGCCGCCAGAAAACCATTGTACACCGCCGCGTGCGCGGCCGGCCGGGTCATTATCATGGACCCAGAAGGAAATACGATATAGCGTGTTTGGCTGCGCATGCATTCCCTGATACAGCTCGGCATTGCCTGCCGTCGTCGAGAAAAAGCTATCTTTGGCACTGAAGTTCCCGGCATACACAGTGACGTCTTCCTGAAAGAGCGCGACCGAATCGCTCTTTATCCAGTACTCAGGCATGCCACCAGACCAGGTTTCAAAACCCGGGTTCTGTAACATGTTCTGGGAATACGCCAAAGACAAGACCACTGCTAATAAAACAAGAATTCTCTCTTTCATACAGCCTCCCTTTTTATGTCAGAGTTGCGTAGCTATTAACTATCGGGATATTCTCTACAAAAGACAATGCCTTGTCAAGCATGTCGTCAGTTCTATGATCATAACAGATAATTCAAATTGTATCTTTACGGACGCAGTGTCACGTAGTTTTGGGCGGCAGTGTTGACATAAAGCCGATATTATATAAGATTTGTGAAAAAGGAGAACTAATGAGACGATTCATTTTACTGCCGGCTTTGATCGTTACACAATTACTAGCGCTCGAAGCAAATGAAATTATTGGAAAGACAGTTGAGAAGTACCGCAACATGAACACCTTTTACACTGAATTCGAACAAGGGTATTGTGATGAAGACGCCGGCACATGCCAGCGTTATGAAGGCAGAACCTATTATATGAGACCGAATTTTTTCAGAATGGAGATCGAAGAGCCAAAACAGATATATGTGGGTGACAGCGTTTCCCTCTGGATCTACATGCCCGACGAGAAGAGAGCGATACGCCAGGAACTCAATCAAATGCCCTTTCAAATCAGCCCGGATGCATTGTTTGAGAACTACGAAGAAGATTTCGTCTCGTCCCTCGCAGGTGAAGACGGAGACAACTACGAGATCGTCCTCGAACCAAAGGATGAAACTGATATTTACCGCAGACTGAGGGTGAAGATAAAGAAAGAGACTTTTGAGATAATCGGAATTACTGTCACGGATGAATCGGGTATTGAGAGCAAATTCGAATTCACAAAGGTCGAGATCAACAAGAAGATCGACCGGAAAATATTTCAATTCGACCCGCCCGAGGGAGTACAGGTTGATGAGTATTGATCTTCTCATGGATGATTCGTGCTTTGCTTGCGGCAAGAAAAATGAGAATGGTTTGCAGCTCAAGATCATTGAAAAAGACGGTGGCGTCTGGGCAGCGATAGATCCACCACTGTGGTCACAGGGTTACAGTGGAATCGTGCACGGCGGTGTTGTTGCAACGATACTCGATGAGATGGCGGTATGGGCTGCGTTCAAAAAAGGATACAGAACAGTAACCGCAGAGCTCAATATGAGAATCAAAGAAGCAATGCGAGTCGATCAGGAGTATACAGCGAGGTCACGAGTCCATCTGGTGAAGCACCGGCTCGTGGAGGCAGACAGTGAGATCATGGACAGAAACGATATACAGGTCGCGTTTGCGCACGTGAAATTGCTCGTGGTAAAGCAATAGCGACACCTGTATGAAGATACATTGCGTCTCGCTCGGCTGTCCCAAGAACCTTGTTGATTCAGAGAACATCATCGGTATTTTGGGTGCCTCGGGCGCTTCAGTTACGGCGTTTCCAGATGAATGTGACGTCATGATACTTAACACGTGTGCATTCATAAGACCGGCCATGGAGGAAACCGAACAGGAAATAGAAAATGCGCTCCGCAACATGAATAACGGAAGAAGACTCTTCGTAATTGGCTGCGCGGTCAACCGATATGGTAGCCGGCTAAGACGCAAGTTCCCTGAAGTATCTGGCTGGTACGAAATCAAGGAGATACCCAAGCTCATCAAAACACTCGCTCCTGAAGCGACCGACATGCACGCCCGGTTGCCGACCACAGCCGGGTATGCCTACGTGAAGATATCTGAAGGCTGTTCCAATAATTGCACTTACTGTACGATCCCTTCGATCAAGGGACCGTACCGGAGTTTTGGCATGGAAGAACTCCTTTCTGAAGGCCGTGAGCTTGTCAGGTTAGGAGTAAAGGAACTGATACTTATCGGGCAGGACACGACAAGATACGGCACTGACACATATGGACGACCCATGCTGAAATCTCTGCTCCAGCGGCTCTCTCAGATCGATGGGATCGAATGGATCAGAATAATGTACGCACACCCTAAAACGATAGATGATGACATCATGAAGGAAATCGAGCAGAATGATAAAATCTGCAAGTATGTCGATCTTCCCATCCAGCATGTGTGTCCCCGCATATTGAAAACAATGAAGCGTGGTACGACACGTGAACGCATAGAAAGCGTGATTAAGACCCTGAGGGGGATCCGCGGCATTTCTGTCAGAACAACGATCATTGTTGGCTTCCCCGGTGAAACCGATACCGAATTTGCCGAACTGATGGAATTCATCAGCAAAGGTTATTTCGACTGGCTGGGTGTATTCCCCTATCATCGCGAAGCAGGAACAGAAGCAGCCACGCTGGAGCAAGTACCGGCAGAAAGTATACGAGAACGTTATGGAAAGGCACTCGCCGTGCAGCAACGCCAAATTGAAAAAAGAAATCACAAAAGGCTCGGGCATCGGTGCAAGGTCTTACTACATACGCGTGAGGGCCACTCTTACGTTGGTCATGCAGAATTCTGCGCACCAGATGTTGACAGCCAGATATTCATCGAACGGCAGAACTTGATATTGGGTAGGTTCTATGACATCGGGATTACGGGTACTGTGGGCAGCGACCTGAAGGGTGAGTTAGCCGAGACACATTTATAGCATGATTATAACAAAGATAATCAACACTTCTATGCTCTTTCTCTATATGCTTCTCCCCTACAATCTTTGTCGTTCTCTGGAGGTTCCGCTTGATTTCCACGGTCGTGGCTTTTTTGGAAAATATCTGAATAGCGATACGACCAGGTTCAATTTTGACTCTTCATTTGAAATATATGTGAATACACTCCGACACGGTTCCTTCTCGACGTACGTTTATTACCGTGACGATCTTGATATGGCCGAGCAAACCGGAGGTGTTTCAATAGACCCCAGGTACGGCCACTACTATATCGTGGGTGGATTGGACTATTTTCTTCAAAACTTTGTCATAACAGGCTATTTCGTGCATGATTGCATTCATGATATCGACTATGCAGTGGAAGGGACCCCGGTATTCAACCGGTTCAGGTTGCGTTTTGCTTCCGGTGATTTTCATTACACGACACGCCTCATGACCGTGAAAAAATTGCTGTGGTCAGTAGATATCGGCTATTATCCCCATTGGGATTTCCATGGATGGGATATCAATGCCGGCGCTGACTACAATTATGATATCATTCTGATGGCAATGTACAATCTCTACTCAAATAACAATTTCGGGCTGGATTTTACACCGGACCTTTCGATCATAGTAGGAGACACATCGCTTTACCACCGACATGTCCTCGGACTAAAAACGTATTACAAGAGATCAGCAAAACGCTTTGGACTCTCCCTCGATTATTTTGCCTACGTTGACGATCCCATAAAAAAACCTGACAAACTATGGCTGCTGTCCATTTATACAGAATTCTAGCGCTCACGCTATTTTTGTATAATAGCGACGGTGCATACGAAATGTTCAGCATCGCAAATCAATTGGAGCTCGAAGGCCGTGTTGAGGAAGCAATACAATATTATGAGAAGGCACATGAACTTGAACCCACGTCAGTCGAGATCAACATTTCACTCGCCAGTGCCCTTTACCAGATACAGCGTTTTGATGAAGGTATTTCGTACCTGGATAGAGCATTGGAGATGGACCCAGAAAACTTACGTCTGCACCAGCTGATAGCCCTGGGATATGTCGGTGAACGGAAACTGGACAAGGCTATCGAATACTACATTCATGCCCTGGAATTCGCGCCGGGCAATCAAGAGTTGTATCTGGCGGTTTCCGCATTGTTCGAAGCTAACAGAAAACTCTCGGAAGCCATGTCAGCCCTTGAGCGGATGCCTGATGAAATAAAGACGGCCGAGATATTTCTCAGACTCGCCAATCTCGCTGGCCGCATGAATGATCATCTTCTGGCAGTGGACTATTACCGGAAGGCTTATCTGCTCGATACGACGGATTTCAATACGACCATTGGTATTGGAACGGGGTTCGATATGCTCGGCATCACTGATTCGGCGATATTTTATTATGAGAACGTAAATGCCGATACTTTCATTTCAAATGTGGCGCAGCGGCTCATCGATCTGTACACTGAAGTGGATAGATATGATAGAGTAATAACAAGCGCCAATGAGATACTGACCCTTGAACCAAGCAATACTCACGTAAGGCGGAGCCTGGGTTTCGCATATTACAAGGTGGAGATGTTCATCAGGGCACTCAATGAATTCTCTATTGTTCTCAGATATGACCCTTCGGATACCTATTCGGCATTCTATCTGGCACGTATATATATGGAACAAGGAGAATATGACAGATCCCGTAAGGAGATCGAATCCGCGTTAAAGGTCAATCCTGATTTCATTGAACTCTGGGTTTATCTGGGGTTCGTCGCCATTGAAAAGGAGGATTACGATCTTGCCGAATATGCCTTCACCGAGGCAGCATATCGCGGTGGCGATCTTGCACAAATCTACTATTTACTCGGAGCTGTCATGGAAACCCAAGAGAAAGCTACGGAAGCTTACTATTATTACAGTAAGGCGGTGGAGAAAAATCCGGAAAACATTGCCGCCCTGCAATCCTTGGCGAGTATCACATCATCGTTCGGCAGGGAAACAGAAACATTCAATACTTTCCAGAGGATACTCGAAATAGACACCCTGAATGCCGTAGCGCTGAATTATGTAGGATACACCTATGCCGAACGCAGTGACAGCCTCGAATACGCGCTTCGACTAATAGACAGGGCGCTGGAAATAGACGTCAATAACGGTTATTACATGGACTCACGGGGCTGGGTGTTCTACAAAATGGGAAGGTTCGAAGAAGCACTGCGCGAGCTGGAACGCGCCAGTGAAATAGTAGAAGATGCTGTGATCTTAGAACACCTGGGAGACGTAAACCTGGAACTGAAGCGCCGCAGCGCGGCGCTCGATGCCTACAGACGAGCGTTAGAAATAGAACCGGAGAGCAAAGCGTTGCAGAGCAAGATCGATTCGGTGAAATAAATGTGGGAGCCTTACCGCATAAAGGTCGTTGAGCCACTCCCCAGAACAACCCGGAAAACAAGGAAAAAGGTTCTTGAGAAAGCCGGGTTTAATCCTTTTCTGATACCCGCAAAATACGTCACCATCGACCTGATATCGGATTCGGGAACAGGAGCGATGACCGCTGAGCAGTGGGCAAGAATGATCGAAGCAAGAGAGGATTTCGCCGGACAGACATCTTTCGAGCAGTTCTTAGATGCAGCAAAATCTCTCACTGGATTCCCTTACATCCAACCGGTACACCAGGGACGGAGCGCCGAGAGAATATTATTCGGCTTGCTGCTGAATAGAGGCGATACAGTCCTCGCCAATACACATTTCGAAACGACACGCAGTAATATAGAATCGCTCAAGTGTCATGCAATTGACCTGCCGTCCAGAGAGAGACCCTTCCGCGGCAATATCGATCTAACTGAAATGCAGAAATCGATGGGGCAACGCAAGAAGGTGAAAATCGTTATCCTGACGGTCACGAGCAATATACTCGGAGGACAACCCGTATCAATGGAAAACATTGCCGCTGCAAAGAAGATAGCACGGCACCACGGTATCGCTGTGGTGTTGGATGCCAGCAGGTATGCCGATAATGCCTTCCTGATCAAGCAACACGGAGAGGCATACGGAAGCATCAATGCAATCTGCCGAAAGATGTTCGGATATGCAGACATCGCCTACCTCAGCAGCAAAAAGGACGGGCTTGTGAATATCGGCGGTTTCATTGGACTGAGGGACGGAAGACTCTATGATCGCCTCAAATACGAGATCATCCGTCAGGAAGCATTCCCCACGTCGGGCGGTTTGGCTGCGCGTGATCTTGCCGCGATGACCGGGGGTCTGGTAGATTCTACAGATGAACACTTTCTAAGGGTACATATCGAAAACATCAAATTTCTTGGCCGGCTGCTTAAAGAAAATCGCGTGGATATTTTCGAACCGGTGGGTGGTCATGCCGTTGTTATTATGAAAAAGAAAAACCAGACCCATTTTGCATTTGCGCTTGCCGCCCAGATCTATATCGATTCCGGAATCCGTGTGGGAGTCTTCGATGATTGTGTGCGGGTTGCTGTTCCACGCCGGGTCTATACGCGCGAGCACCTCAGATACGTTGGTGAATGTATAGCCACAGCATATTCATCAGGTGTCCCGAGGTTGAAGCTCGTACACAGACCCAGTGAATTCTTCAATTTCTTCGCACGTTACGTCACTGTATAAATCAGCTTGGCGTATATACTGTGATACGAAGACATCACATAGAGTAGTAAACAGACTAATCTTGAGAATTGTCTTAATAGTTGACAAATACTCAATTTTGAATAAAATGGGCTTAATAAGGAGGATGCATTGCAGGAGAGATTCACCGAGCGGGTGAGGAAAATATTACACCTTGCTCATGACGAAGCATTGAAATTCAAAAACAACTTTATTGGCACCGAGCACCTCTTGCTGGCCATGATAAAAGAAGGCGAAGGTGTTGGTGCCATGGTTTTAATAAATTTAGGCATCGAACTCAACGAGTTGCGAAAGAATATCGAGAGTTCCATCCGTACCGGGCCCGGTGGCAAGATAGATGTTCCTTTCAGTAACGAATCGAGAGTATGCCTTAACTACGCGATGGAAGAAGCAAAGAATTTCGGCCATTCCTATGTCGGCACCGAACACCTACTGCTTGGTATTATCAGAACGCCAGAGAGTCTTGGCGCGCAGGTGCTTGAATCTGTTGGGGTCGACTACGAGACTGTCAAGAACGAGATCATCCAGCTCTTGAGACCTGAAGGCGTCATGACCAGCAAAGCACGCGGCAAGCAGAGGGGTTCAGCACTCGACCTTTTCTCCCGAGACCTGACCCAGCTTGCGCGTGAAGAGAAACTGGATCCGATCATCGGTCGCGAGAATGAGATCGAGAGGGTCATCCAGGTATTATCCCGACGCAAGAAGAATAATCCCGTCCTCGTCGGTGAGGCCGGTGTCGGTAAAACCGCAATCGCCGAAGGTCTTGCCCAGGATATCATCGCGAGCAATGTCCCGGATTCCTTGAAGAATAAAAGGGTGGTCGCATTGGATATGGCGTCGGTCGTTGCCGGCACGAAATACCGGGGGCAGTTCGAAGAGCGGCTGAAGGCAGTCATCAACGAGGTGACGCGTAACAAGGATGTCATACTCTTCATAGATGAACTGCACACCATCGTCGGAGCCGGAGCTGCCGAGGGCGCCATCGATGCATCGAGCATACTGAAACCAGCATTGGCAAGGGGAGAAATCCAGTGTGTTGGCGCAACTACCCTGGAGGATTACCGCCGCTACATCGAGAAAAATGGGGCCCTGGAGCGCCGTTTTCAACCCATAATGGTAAACCCGCCAACGGTTCAGGAAACGATCAATATTCTACAGGGATTGCGAAAGAAGTATGAGGACCATCACCAGATAACATATACGGATGAAGCGTTGGATGCCGCTGCTCGTCTATCCAATCGGTACATCACTGATAGATTCCTGCCCGATAAAGCAATCGACGTCATCGATGAGTCAGGTGCCAAGGTGAAACTATCGAAGATAGTGAAGAATGACGAAACCGCCGCGCTGGAAATGAAAATTAATGAGATAAAGGTCAGGAAGGAGAAACTGGTAGCCGAGCAGAAATTTGAACAAGCTGCCCATCTGCGTGATGAACAGAGAAAACTGACCGATGCATTACAGCAGCAAAACAAGACCACCGCCACTATTCGGCCTACCGTGAACGAGGAGGATGTTGCCTTCATAGTCTCGCGCTGGACAGGTATTCCAGTCTCAAGGATCGAAGAAGGGGAATCCAAGAGACTACTCAAAATGGAAGAAGAGCTGAAAAAGAAGATCGTCAGCCAGAACGAGGCAATTTCGGCAATAGCAAAGGCTGTCAGACGCAGTCGAGCAGGGGTCAAGGATCCCAGAAGACCTATCGGCTCATTCATCTTTCTGGGGCCAACCGGCGTGGGCAAGACTGAACTTGCCAGAAGGTTAGCCGAATTCCTTTTTGGTGATATCAATTCGTTGATAAGTCTCGATATGTCCGAATTCATGGAAAAATTCAATGTTTCGCGTCTAATTGGCGCACCCCCAGGATACGTTGGTTACGAAGAAGGCGGCCAGCTGACAGAGAAAGTGAGAAGAAAGCCGTATTCGGTAGTCCTTTTTGACGAAATCGAAAAGGCACATCCGGATGTCTTCAACATTCTGCTCCAGATACTGGAGGATGGCCAATTGACGGATTCGTATGGCCGGCGCGTTGATTTCAAAAACACGGTTGTTATCATGACCTCAAATATCGGCACTGCTGAGATCAAGAGGAGCGATGGCATCGGCTTCATGAAAGTCGATGATGCGGTTTCATACGAGAAAATGAAGATTCGGCTCATGGAAGAGGTCAGGAAGCTTTTCTCGCCGGAGTTCCTCAACCGTATCGACGAAATAATTGTCTTTAAGAAACTGAGTAAGGACGATATGAAGCAAATCATTGAAATTCTCATACAGGAAGTGGAAGAGAGACTCCGTGAGAAGAATATGAGATTGGAACTGGATGAAACAAGCAAGGAACTGCTCGTTGAAACGGGATTCGACGCTGAATTCGGCGCCCGTCCGCTGAAAAGAATCATTAGAAAATTAATCGAAGACCCGCTTTCAGAAGAGATCCTCAAAGGAAACATCAAAGAGGGTAAACGTATTAAACTCGTGAGGTCGGGAGAAAAGATCGAGTTCACGCAGAAATGATGTTTTTCTTCTTCCTCTTGAGTTACACAGTAGCCGACATCGATGTCGAGGCCAAGTGGTCGGATCATCAATTGATAATCGAGTCGAGTGGCATCGAGGTCGGCAGTACGTTCGAAGATGTACAAATACGCGAAGCTATTGAAAACCTCTCAAAACTGCGGCTCTTCAATTTCATCGCGGTGGACACGTCCATCGTGGGTGATGGAATATTCGTGAGAATCATCGTTGATGAAGCACCTTATTTGAAGGGTGTTCCTCAATTCACTGGCAATAAGAAAATAAAGGACGGTGATTTGATCAAAAAGATAGAGCTCCGCGCCGGTCAGATACTCAATGACAAGACAATCTTTGATGCCCACAGCAAGATTCTCGAGCTCTACAAGGAAAAAAATTTCCATGAAACACAGGTCAGCGAAAGTCTGTCCGTCGATTCCCTGAACAAAGCGAAATTGTTCTTCGCCATAAGTGAAGGCATTGAACCGCGGATCGGAAAGATAATAATCGAAGGTAACACGGCGATCATGGACAAGAAAATCAAAGGTAAGATGTCGACAAGAGAAGCCGGGTTTTTGAAATCGGGCAGGCTCATCAAGGAAAAACTAGACGAGGATATCGACAAAATAGCGGCACTCTACAAAGAAAACGGATTCCTCGACGTGGTAGTGCACGAACCCATCGTCGAAGTGAAGAACAATAGATTCATCATTACTATTGGCGTTGAAGAAAATCAGAAATACTATGTGGGTGAAATAACCTTTGAAGGAAACACATTATTCTCGGAGACCGTGCTGGAACGTGCAATGAAGCTTCATAGCGGTGACGTATATAACCTCGGCTTTGCTGAAGAGAGCATTCAGAATATGTACACCCTCTTTGCAGATGAGGGGTACATCTATTGCTCCATAGTACCGCTTGAGAACGTTCGCGACAGTATAATAGACATCGATTACGGGATCACCGAATCCTCACCGGCAAACGTCAAACTGGTCACCATTACTGGTAATAATCGGACCCGTGAAAAAGTCATCCGGAGGGAGATCATCACAATGCCCGGCCAGCGATATCGAAGGTCGGATGTCATCAGAAGTCAGCGCGAAATATTCAATCTCGGATTCTTCGAAGACATACAGATAATGCCAGGTAACCCCGACAGTGAAGGTAACATCGACATAATATACGATGTGAAGGAAAAAGAAGGCCTGGCTACCGTAGGCGCCGGAATTGCCTACTCTCCGCAGGATAAGGCAACAGGCTACGTCGAATTCTCCCATCCGAATCTCTTCGGTCGCGGGCAGCGCCTATACACAAAATTCGAACTGGGCGGAAGATTGACAAATATCCAGGTAGGTTTTACCGAACCGTGGTTGTTCGACACAAGAACCTCTGCGGGCATGGACGTATACTACGTGAATAGGTTGTACGAATACTACACAAAAAGAGACATTGGGTTTGCCACCCGCGTATCACTACCATTTTACCTCGATTATACCAGATTCAGTTACGGTTTCAGAACTGAGAGAACGCAGATACTTGATATCGCCAGGTCCTACACTCCACCTTCGACAGGATACAGTCTGTATGATGATACCATACCCAAGTGGACGATCGCTAATTCTTTCTCGATCAGCAGGGACTCGCGCGATTACATATTCAATGCATCCAGCGGTTCGTATATTTCGCTCGGTGCCGAATTCGCCAAGAAGATTCTATATGCAAATATAGATTACAATCGATATACGATTGATGCCAGAGCTTACTTCCCGCTCATCTGGAAAATATCACTAATGACACGTATCAGTGCTGGCGTTGTAACTAGCTCTGATGAAGTTCCGATCTACAAACGCTTCTACGCAGGTGGAATTGGCACCGATGGAGTGCGTGGCTATCCCGACCGCTCGCTGTCACCCATCGAGGATGGAAGGGTTGTCGGCGGTAGTGCTGTCTTAGTAAACAACCTGGAATTGAAGCTCAAATTGTCCCAAGGGATGGCATTCGTTCTCTTCTTCGATGCCGGAAACACTTTTACTTCTTACCGTGACATGAATCTTCATAACCTTTACCGTGGTGCGGGTGCGGGTATCAGAGTTGAAGTTCCGATGATCGGAGTCATGGGTTTTGATCTCGGCTACGGTTTCGACCGGGAAAATCCGGGTTTTGAACCGCATTTCCAGATAAACCCGTTTGGCATGTTCTAGTATTGAAATACGGTATCATATACACTCGACGCGCGGCAATGCACTATCATCCAGGAGAGCATGGCAAAAAAGTAAGGCGTGGTGTCCTTTCTGTGGATGGTATGGAAAGATTATTCAATCTGGAGGACAGATGAAGAAATTGCTTTTCCCGATACTTTTCTTGCTGAGTATCACGGTCGCAAGGGAGGTCAAGATTGGTCTCGTTAATGCTGAACGCGTTATGAATGAGTACCAGGCGACAGCAGCAGCAACGGCTGAGTTCAATCAATATGTTTTTACGTTCCGGGATTCGGCCTCGATATTGAAAAGAAAGATCGATGAGCTGAAATCTGAATTAGCGACGCAGGAGCTCCTCCTGTCCGAAGAGGCGAGACTGAGAAAAATTGATGAAATCGAAGCATTGACAGAATCTTACAATCAGTTCCTTCAGAACATATTCGGTACACGTGGAAAGGTCGAACAAAAGAATGATGAGGTGATGGCTCCACTACTTGAAAAGATCAACAACGCGATCACAAAAATCGCCGAGCAGGAGGGATTTGAAATCATCCTCGAGCTCTCTGAGGGTGTCTATTATGCACTGAGTGAACTAGACATCACCGATATGGTCATCAACGAGTTAAACCTTGAATACGGACCGACAACGCTGCCAACCGGTGAGATGAAGAAGGTCATCGTCATTTTTCCGTTCCGTGAAGAGAATCCTGAGGCGATAAATGCGGGGCTCAGTCAAGTATGCCAGGATGAATTGTACCGTACGATCAGGATTTTCAGCGGCCGGTATACAATTGTCGATAAAACCACGATCAACATGGAGATAGTGAAACGAGGATTGGGAGTGAACATTATAGACGATAATCAGGCTTATGAGCTCGGAACATCGATGCTGTGTGACTATATTATTACGGGAAGGGTGTCAAAGGTAAGTGCCAAGATCGAATATACGGTCATGATAAAGAACGTAAAAGAAAAGACGGAGATATCCCGGAGAACAAGCAGCGTGACCGAATTGGTGAAACTCTACGAGGCGCTCAACAATGATCTGAGGGCGCTGCTCGATAAGATTCAACAGTGATTTAACGATTCAAGAACCATCATCTGGGCTGTAGTCTCTTGACCTCTTTTATCATCTCCCTGATCTCGCGTTCGAATTCATCCTGGAATATCAGATACTTCGCCTGCTGGCTGGGTGTAAGCATAGTCCGGATCTCCCTCATTTTATCGATCTGGCGCTCTACTCTGTCCCTGAGAATCTTCTCGTAAGCACCCAGTGATTCCGTTATTTCATTATCAGAAGCGCCGGTTCCGAGCAGCTCCTTGAGGTGAAGAAGTATTTCCCGCCGCTGCTCGCGAAATTCGTTGTCGATCTTGTGCAATTCATTCAACTTGGGAAAAAATTCGATCGCCTGTTCAGTGCTTAAATCGAGTTCCTTTGTCAGACGATAAATCCTAACTTTTTCGATTATTTCCCGGGGATCTCTGGAATCGCTTTCCTGACCGTGCGAAAATGCCACGAGAATCAGGGAAAAAACGATGAACGCCTTCATACTGCCTCCTATAATATGCCGGTACACATGCTATGTGCCGGACCGATACTTTCTATGTAACGCGATAATAAGTGCTTCCTCCTCTTCGCGGGTCAATTCATCGATTGCTTCTTCATAATCAGGCAACAGATGATCCTCTATTAGAGTGAGTTCTTTCACCATCTGTCTGTCCACGGTACCGGCGACGACAAGGCCAGCAATATCTTCATCTTCAATGAGTTCGGCAACAGGTATATTGAATTCAACAGTGCCGTTACGGGGCCATAAGATTATCAGCAGTAGCGCGGCGGCGGCAAGAACAGGTATCAGGATTTCCGGCAGGAGCCGTGGCAGCCTGGATCTTGGCCGCGACAGCCATACCGTGTGACGGACGTTCGTTTTCATTCCCTCAAATACTTCAGCAGGATGCAGCGTAACGTTATCTGAATTCATCAAACCATATTGCCGTTTGATTTTTTCATATTCCCGCGTGCATTCCACACAACGCGAAAGATGATTAAACAACTCTTCACGCTCTCTCGAACCCAGCTGTTCTTCGAGGAGCTCGACCATCTGTTCGCGCGTCCGACCACAATCTCTCATAGCCAGTCCTTTAAGTATGCCCGTAATTTCCGCACTGCGTGGTGATGATTAGCCTTTGCAGCACCCTTGCTAATTTCCATGATCTCCCTATTCCTCCGAAAGTGTATCCCTCGTAGTGGCGAAGAATGAAAGTCATCCGCTGTCTTTCAGGCAACCTTTCGAGCGCTCTATCTATGGCTACCTTCATTTGTGTTCGCTCTCGCAGCGCGTCTGCAGGTACCTGATGCTCTCGACAGAGGCAATGCAAACCGCTCGCCTCTTTTAAACGAAATGCACGTGTTAACCGTGATCCTGTAGATCCATGTGAACAACCTAGCCCGTTCATTGAATTTAATGAGGTTTCTATAGACCTTGATAAGAACCTCCTGATTGATGTCGCGCGCATCTGCTTCATTCCTTGTATATTTATAACATGTCCTATATACCGGGATCGGGTACTTCTCAACGATCGGGTCGAACACCTGTTCTTCGCCTCTCTTAGATATTCGAACCAGAATCTCATCGTCTTGGTCACTCACTTTATTGGACGCTTGAATTATGACAGCGGTTTAGAAAACCAACGGCAGTTGACTAACCTTAATCGTTGTACAGACGCGGGTTGGCTCTTAGCTACTCTTCTTCCTCGGTATAGGGCTCAAACTGGTCCTTCTCGGCACCGCATTCAGGACACACCCACTCATCCGGCAGATCCTCAAATGATGTACCGGCTTGAACGCCGTTGTCAGGATCACCAAATTCAGGATCATAGATGTATCCACATACCGTGCATTGCCATTTGACTATCATAAACCTCCCTTTTTGAACCTGCAAATTCTACAGAATAAGTCCAAGCTGTCAAGAGCTCAGCAATCCGGCATACAACTGAGCATATTTCTTTGCCGACTCTTCCCAGGAGAAGTCATATTTCATGCAACTCTCGGACAGGCTCCTGTACTTCTCGGCTTGTCTGAAAACATCACGGGCAGTCTCCGCAGCACTGGCAAGCGCTCTGCCACTATATTCGGTGAAAAGAAATCCATTTCCAGACAAGTTCTCACTGTCGAATTCATGTACAGTATCAGCAAGCCCACCGGTACTGCGAACGATGGGCACGGTACCGTATCTCAAACTGATCAGCTGGCCCAATCCACACGGTTCGTATTTGGACGGCATGAGGAAAAAGTCACTCCCAGCATATATTCGATGCGCCAGTTTATTATCAAACTTGATGTTCACACACAAGCGACCATGATAGACGTCCTGGAGTTTAAGTAGTTTGTGATGATATGATTCCTCACCAAAACCGAGAATGATCATATTGTAGCCCATCTTGATTATCTCATCCAGGGCACAGAGCAGGATGTCAAATCCCTTCTGGCCAGCGATCCGTGATACAACGCCGATGAGTGGTCTGTTTGTGTCTAGGCCATGATCGGAGCAAAGCCGCGATTTGTTGCGCTGTTTACCGTCGAAATCAACGTATTGCTCATACAGAAGTTTATCCGAACTGGGATTCCATTGTTCGTAGTCAATTCCGTTAAGGATCCCGTGGAGATCGTTGGCACGTGTCCTCAGTACCCCGTCCAAACCAAAACCCAGTTCGGGGGTTTGTATTTCTCTGGCATAATTTGGTGAGACAGTCGTGACAGCATCAGCATATACAATACCCGCTTTGAGGAAATTCACATCACCGTAGAATTCCAAGCCTCCCGGCGAGAAGTATTTTTTCTCGATTCCCAGTATCGGGAACTTATCCTTGGAAAATTTCCCCTGATAGCCGAGATTGTGGATGGTGAAAACGCTACGGGCTTTCAACCGCTTAGATTTCATATATAGCGGCACCAAACCCGATTGCCAGTCATGGCAATGAACTATGTCATAGGATTCCCTTTCCAGCACCTTTAGAGCTGCTCTGCAGAAGAAAGTGAATCGTTCGCAATTGTCGGGAAAATCACCGCTGGAGTCACCGTACAGCCCATCTCGTGCGTAGAAATCTCTGTTGTCAATAAATATATAGTTATCCTGCCGGTAATAATCCACACGGTGGTCAACGGCCATTTTCAAATGCGCCGACCATTCCTTCTTTCCTCCGATGCCTTTGTAGCGTGGCAGGATGATCTGAGTGTCGATGCCTGAATTGACGAGTGAACGTGGTAATGCGCCCGCGACGTCGGCCAGACCGCCGGTCTTGGCAAAAGGTACCGCCTCAGATGCTATGAAAACGACCTTCATTTTATATTTTGTTTTGAACGCTCAGAGATACCTCCAACAGCGGTCCCCGGTCAAATGATGTTCTTGAGATACGCCGCTGAATCCTCTGGACCGGTTGGGTTAATATAGAAACCTGTCCCCCATTCGAAACCCGCAATATGCGTGAGAACCGGAATGATCTCCAGGTGGTAATGATAGAAATCAATACCACCCATGGTTATTGGCACAGTATGGATGATATAGTTATAAGGTGGCGTATTGAGCGCTTTCTTCAGGCGCATTAGGCAATCCTTTAGAATAGCGGCCAAGTCCTTCAATTCTCCAGTTGTGGCATCTTCGAAATTGGAGCGATGGTTTCGCGGAAGTATCCAGCATTCAAAGGGAAATCGCGGGGCAAAGGGACATACGAGAATGAACGAGTTGTTTTCACTGATCAAACGCTTTCTCGCCTTTGTTTCCTGAACCACGATGTCACAGAAGATACAGCGCTCGCGGTATTCATAATACCTTTTTGCGCCGTCCATCTCTTCCATGACTCTCTTGGGGACAACTGGAGTCGCGATCAACTGCGAGTGACTATGCTCGAGCGAGGCACCTGCTGCAGCGCCAAAGTTCTTGAATACCATCACATAGCGGAGACGCTCGTCTCTTTTAAGGTCAAGTATTCGCTGCTGATAGGCATACACGACATCGCCGAATCCATTCAAATCCATGTCAGCCAGATCCTGCTCATGTACAGGTGTTTCGATGATGACCTCATGAGCTCCGATGCCATTCATACGGTCGTAAATCCCCTCGCCCCGTCTGTCGATCTCTCCTTCGATCCTCAGTGCAGGGAATTTGTTGGGTATAACACGCAGTTTCCAGCCAGGTGCATTAGGGGCCGAGTTATCCGTACGGATGGCGTATATTTCAGGCGGTGTCGCTGACTCATTACCAGGACAAAAAGGACATTCCTTCGGTGTTATTTTCTTAGATTCGGGGGAAAATTTGAAATCTTTTGGGCGCTTCGCGCGCTCGGTGGAAATTATTACCCAGCGACCTAAGACAGGATCTTTCCGTAGTTCTGGCATTAACCTCTTTACTCTTCGCTTTCTGTCTGTGGCTCCGGGGCTTCCTCTGGTTCGGGCAACAGGATTTGGATATCGGCCTCTTCTCTTATCTTATCGAGAAAACCAGCGGCGAGTTCACCCTGTTGCTGGCGCTTCATACGCGATTCGATGATATTTCTCACGTCGTCAAGGCTTCGGTAGTGTTCAGAAATGTGCTCGACCATCTTTATGATAGTCCATGTATCTGCCTTGACGCTGAACACTTTGCTGATCTCACCTATCTTCAAGGAGAAGAGAATTTTGTCGTAATCCTCACCCATCATGCCCCGGCGTATGAGTCCGGTCTCACCGCCGCGCACGCTCGATACTGCGGTTGAATACTCAGCGGCAAGCGAATCAAAGGATTCTGGGTTAGCAATGACCTCTTCATGCACTTTTTCGGCAACTTCTTTTGAATCCAGTATTATCTCGTGGACGCGAGCAGATTCGGGCATCTTGAACTCTTCGATGTTTTCACTGTAATTTCTTTCTACCTCGGCAGAATCGATAACGATTGCATCGAGCACGACCTTCTGATATAAGCCCTGATCCATTGCGGTCTTCATAGCGTCTTTGAGTTGTGTAAAGTACCCATCGTGCAGAAAATACTTGTTACGCCAGGCCAATTCCATTCTCAGATCCTCATCAAAGATGATACCGAGCAATTCTTCAACCTTATCCGGACGGGAAAGGTCTAACCTGGCAAATCGAGGCGACATGTTTTCATTCCTCTGCGTGGCGTCATCCCAGGTTATCCTTCTGCCGTTTATTTCAGCTATTGTGACTCCTCTGCTTTGTTCGGTCGTGTCCTTCAGGACCGCGATGATCGAATCGTTAAATGTGGCTATTTTTGCCTTTTTCTTCAATCTCTTGGTGAAAGCTTCCTCTTCCCTTTCGATATTTTGCGTCCTGACCTGCGCTTCGATCTGCTTTTTGACTTCTTCAAAGTCACGGTAATGCTCAGGTTTGTGAGATGTAATGTAGTATATACCAAACTTCTCGTCGAAGGGAACGATTTTTGTCAGTGTATTGACTTCGGTATTGAAGATTACGGAATCAATACTCGCGTGTTTCCGGCCGGGGTAAACGATACCCATGTTGCCACCGTTACGGGCACTCGTTTCGGTTGAATACAGCTTGGCAAGCGTGTCGAAGCTTGCATTATCCTTGATAAGAGAATCAAGAAGGACCTGCGCAAGACTATCCGATTCGACGACAATCTCCCGCCCCATGACTTGTTCGCTGACGACGTACTTGTCTTTATTCTCTTCATAGTATTTTTTCATCTGTTTATCGGTCGGATTTGCCTTGCTGATCACTTCATAGGCACGCACCTCGTCCAGGAGGATGGTTCTGTTTCGATTATTAAAACTATTCTTGAAGAATTCTGTGTCCGTTATCTTGTTCTCAACCGCGCTGGCGAATATCAGGCGCTCCGTTATCATCTGCTCGAGTACTACCTTCTCATCGGGACGCGCAAACTGACCGCCGCGTCCAGTTTTCTCATCCAATTCCAGACGTGTTATATTGTATCCATCTATGACCGCGACGTAATCCTGATAATTCTTCTTGAAACAACGTTCAACGCCATTCAATGAAAAAGAATCGAGTGGGGCTTTGCGGAAACGCGTCGCTACAATTTCATACATCCTCGCTGAGTTCAGATAATCTTCCAGTATCTCGAGAACCTGCGCCAAACGGTAATAGGCCCAACCGTCCTTGTGCTTGTAGTTATCAACGACGTCTTGATATATTTCTGCAGCTTTTTGAAAATCCAATAATTTGCTGTAGTAAATATCACCCATCTCGAGCTTCCACTGATAGGGATCTTTGTTTTTCTGTATCCTTTCCTCGCAATATTGCAGTGCTGCTTCATAATCCTCATTCATTACCAGGTTAACATATTCCTGCGGTAGCGCGAAGAAAAGTATGAATAGCATGAGCATCTGGCCTCCTTTCTTGAGTGTCTATTTTACATAAATATCAACCACTGTCAAGCGGCTAAAATTCACTTTACAAATCGCGGATTATGTGTATATTTAATGCAATGCAAGCCGTCATAGAACTCAAGGATATCAAACGCAGTTTCAAGAACCATTTCTGGCAGAAAAAGAAACAGGTGCTTGAGGGCATTTCACTGCAAATTCGTGAAGGTGAAGTATTCGGTTTTCTTGGACCCAACGGCGCAGGCAAAACAACGACCATAAAGATCATCACCGGACTGATCAGACCAGACTCTGGCTGCGTTAGCATATTCGGTATGACACCCCATTCACTATCAGCAAAACAGCGCATCGGCTTCCTGCCCGAATCTCCGTACTTTTACGAACATCTGACCGGCTATGAATTCCTCAAGATCCACGCGGTTCTGAGCAATCTCGAGAAGTATAAAGAAAGGACATTTACGCTCCTTGAGCGTGTAGGATTGAAAGACGCGATGCACGTCCAGCTGAGGTCTTATTCAAGAGGCATGCTGCAACGGATCGGCATAGCCCAGGCAATGATCGGATCACCTGATCTGCTCATTCTTGACGAACCGCTAACCGGGCTTGATCCGATTGGACGCAAGGAGATAAAGGATTTGATACTGGAGGAAAAGAGCAAGGGTACAACCATCTTTTTCTCGTCTCATATTCTACCCGACGCTGAAGCGGTCTGCGACCGCATTGGCATAGTCATACAGGGTAGGATAAAAGAGATCGGTGATATGTCGACACTACTCAAGAAGGGCCTCCAGGCTGACAAGATCACTCTTGAGGACTGGTTTGTCGATCAGGTAAAGGCGACGGCTGAGAAAAGAGGAACGACTCGATGATGAATTTAAGCATAAGTCAATGTTCATCCGCAGCTGAAAGAAAATGCATAGAGTAATAGCGATATTCGAAAACACTTTCAAGGAAGGCCTACGGCAGAGAATTCTGTCCTTGCTGGGCATTTTTGCTCTATTGCTTATCGTAGTTTCGGTTTTTCTAGAACCTTTCGCCCTTGGCGAAGCGCCTAAGATAATGCGTGATTTCGGTCTCGCCGTGACTTCACTCTTTGGCGTACTGACTACAATAATCATCGGCTCTGCGCTCATCCACCGAGATATAGAAAAACGCACGATCTACACTGTGCTGGCAAAACCGGTACGCAGGGGTGAAGTTGTGCTGGGCAAGTTCCTGGGTCTGGGCGCGCTCATTGCCCTGCTCGTACTTGCCATGCTATTGATACATCAATTGATCATTTTCGTCCAAGAAGGTGTATTTGAGCCTTCATTGCTCATTGTTTTTCCGTTTGAACTCATCGAGGTTTCGGTGATACTCGGTATCCTTCTGCTATTCTCGTCGTTTTCTTCGAGTACACTGACTTCGATAATGGGTGTGATATTTTTCGTTACAGGACATGCCATGCCCGACTTGAAGTTGTTCGCGGAAAGTACCAAGGTTGAAGCCCTCAAACACGTCGCTTATGGGTTCTACTACCTTCTGCCCAACCTCAGCAACTTCAATTTTCGCACCGACCTTGCCTATAACATACCCCTGCCGGCGGATCAGGTTATCTTTTCCGTATGCTACGGCGTGATCTATACAGTATTTCTTCTCTATGTCACGACATTGATCTTTGAACGCCGTGAATTCAAGTAGTCAACTTTGACTCCTTCCCGATGCACAGGGAAATAGAATGACCAAGAAGATCGCCATCGCATGCCTGATTCTGGTCGTGCTCCTCAGTCTTGCTTACCGAATAGACATGAGAAAAACCCCTCATGAGTTGATCGGCGAATTGATGTATTTCCCTTCAGGCTATGCTTTACGTACGCTGTCGGTCGGATATCATGCTCCGCTCGCCGACATCGTATGGCTGCGATTCATTCAGTACTACGGTGAGCACCGAATGACAGACGCGAGGTTTGAACTGATGTACCATATACTCGATATATTGACAACACTCGATCCGAGATTCCTCTATTCGTACACGCTCGGCGCGCTCATGCTCACCCATGATGCACAGAGACCAGACCAGGCAGAAGCGCTACTAAAAAAGGGCATGTACTCAAACCCTGATGAATGGAGGATCCCTTTTACTTATGGGTTCATCAACTATATTTTTCTGAAGGAATACCGGGTGGCTCAGACCTATTTCCGCGTTGCTTCTACAAAACCCGACGCGCCTGATATGGCAAAACGGTGGTATGCGTTCATTACTTACCTCAAGCTCGGTGACCTAAAGACTTCGCTGGCACTCTGGATGGACCTCTATAATAATACCGAGAATCCCGAGGAAAAGGAGATCGCGGCGATCTACATAAAGAAGATTAAGATGCAGATAGACATTGATTTCCTTAATCGTAAAATCGGGGAATATGCTGATGCAATAGGCTATCCGCCTGCCGTGATAACTGACCTGGTAACGTCAGGGCTCGTCGAGGCAATACCCGAAGAACCACATGGTGAGAGCTACTATATAAGAGACGGAAAAGCCCGTTCCACATGGGATCGGGATAATTGAAAAACCGGAGCTATTCTAAGACTTCTGGCTAGGTCTTGCTTTTCTGACCGAAATTCTCCCTGATACCTTCTACCATCTGATTGAAGCTGTCAGCAACGTCATGAATTGCATCACCTTTGCGAAATCTCAGGGTCACTGTATAGTCACCGTTCTGTACCTTTTCCATGAACATCTTCAGACGGTATAGCGGACCGGCAATCCGATGCGATACGAATATGCACACAACCGCAAGAAAGAGAAAAGCGACGGGCAGGATTATGAGCAGTGGTCTCGTGGATGCGACTATCAGTTCACTGCCGGTTGGTGCCCGTCCATAATTTTCTATGAAATCAACGATCGAAGAAAGGAAGAAATAGTGGTTTATCAGCGTAATAAGCAGTGTTATGACAAAGACAAGAAAAAGCATCAAACCCAGCATCCTGAATTGAAATTTCTTGTGCACGATATAGTTTCTTCTCTGTAATTTCATGGTTCCTTTCGGGTTATGGAAGAACCAACAAAAGCGGGGCTTTCGCACCAAAGGCAGTTAGAATATATGAAAAGGCTGCTGAGCCATTGCTGCTTGGCGTAGTGTTGTCAGCCTGGTATGCTGAATAGTAGACACAACCTTGTGGTCCGCCAGGGGGCCCGGGTGGAACAGGTGGAGCAGCAACCAAAAGATTCTCGATTACCGTGAAAGTTATGTTAAAAGGATTCTTGAAACCTGGATGCGGTTTTAGCAATGCATCTGGAGGAAATGGCGGCAAACGTACCCCTCCTGCAAGGGACATGTTACCGACAACTCCAGGAAGAATAGACGGATTTGCCTCACTCACCTTTGTATCTAAATCACCAGGGTAGACCCCGCCAGCCAGGGTATTGAATTCTTCGACGGCCGCGTGCGCCGAATGCATGTTCGCCTTCACGCTTGCTTCATAAGCCCGGTTTCTCAAACCGACATAATTTGGGATTGCGATCGCCGCCAGAATCGCGATGACAACGACGACGACCATGAGTTCGATCAAAGTAAAGCCTCTATGCATGCACCCTCTCCGTCTTCGATAAAAAATATTGGGGGGCAATTCGCTTGCCCCCCAATACCCATTGTTCATGCGATTTTTCACGCGATTATTGACCAGATTGTAGCGTAAGAGCCATGACCGCATCAACACCATTACCAGTGATGATATATCGGACTGCCGTCCCTGCCGGTGCGGGCGTTGTGGCACTCGCGTCAAATGACTCATAGAACACCACACCTGCATCAGCTGCCGCAGCATACGCTGCCGGTCCTATGTCACCCTCACGGTTAGCAGTCGCAACCGGATTCTTGAAGCTTGTCGGCAACAAAACATTGGCCGGCGCCGGTGGCCAGTTCCAAGTAGCTGCTCCAGCTATGCTACGAAGATCTGCAACGACACCGGTGATAGTTCCAACCCCTTCTGCACAATCAGCTGCATAGATTCCTTCAGTCAGCGTCGAGAAGTCCTCAGCAGCAAGCTGCAGAGTATGCATGTTGTTCTTTACCGATGCTTCCTTGGCACGCTTCTGCATGCTGATGAAGTTCGGTATTGCGATCGCCGCCAAGATACCAATGATAACGACAACCACCATGAGCTCGATCAGGGTAAATCCTTTATTCTTCATTTTTTGCCTCCTCAGCAAAGAATGGTACTAGTAGAGTGGAATAATGTGCCCCCGAATATTGAAAGGTCGATAACAAAACCCGGTTTACTTAACCAAGAGGCTTTAGGACACAGACAGCACGAGTATTAAGGCTTACGCCTCATTCCATCACCAGAAAGCCACACCCATCTTATTGGAGAAACTGATAGATTTTTAAAGACCAATTTACCTTATTATATAGCAATATCTGTGCCACGTCTATATGAAAGAAACCCATGAAATCGCGGGGCAAAAAAATTACTGTACTGTCTCAACAATAGCAATGTGTCTCATTGTTAAACACTTAAGTCTCGGAAATAATATACCTCTGAAATCCATCGATCTGCACTGAGGCGTTATTTCTTCCTCTTTTTGGTATTCTTGAATCTACGGTACAGGGTCGCACGGGACACCCCCAGTATCCTTGCTGCCTCGCTCATATTGCCGTTACATTCCTTCACTACCCGTGTGATCTCCTCGGACTGGATTTGATTCAGGCTCTTCCCTCTAGGCCGCGGCAGGCCGAGATGCTGGGGTTCTAAGTAGTGAGAATCGCTCAAAATTGCGGCTCTTTCAATCACGTGGCGCAATTCTCTCACGTTGCCAGGCCAATTGTAGTTGTTCAGTATTTTTAGTGAATCTACCCGTAACACACGTTCACCGATGTTTTCACGCGTACATATCTCCTTAAGAAAGTGTCGGGCGAGTAACGGTATGTCGTCGTGGCGTTCTCTTAAGGGCGGCAGCACGAGCGGGATTACATTCAAACGATAGTATAAATCTTCTCTGAAACTGCCCTTTCTCAATTCCTCGCTGAGATTTTTGTTAGTAGCAGCTATGAGCCTAACATCGACCTTGATTGGTTTTGTCGCACCCAGCGGAACAATTTCCCGTTCCTCCAGCAGCCTGAGTATCTTGACTTGAATTGTCGGCGAAGCATCACCGATCTCATCGAGAAAGAAAGTTCCCTTGTCTGCCGTCCTGAAAAGTCCTTCCTTGTCGGTCGTAGCACCTGTGAATGCGCCACGTTTATAGCCAAAAAGCTCACTCTCGAGCAAGGTATCAGGCATTGCCGCGCATGAAACAGTAACGAAATTGGACTTCGCGCGCTTTGAACGGTTGTGTATTTCGCGGGCGAACAACTCTTTGCCCGTACCCGATTCACCGAGCAACAAGACCGTGGTATCGGTTGCCGCGATCTTATCGAGCATTGCCAGGGTGCTACGCATCTGTTTGCTCGTCCCGATTATCTTTGTCGGCCCTTTCAGATACCCGCTCAGATTTGCCCTGATTCGAACTGCCAGCTCGTCTATGGAAAAGGGTTTTAATATGTAATCACTTGCCCGGTCACGCAAGGCGTTGATTGCCGAATCCATTGAACCATATGCCGTGATGAATATGAATGGCACGTCAGGATGTATACCCCGCACCTTTCTCAGGAATTCAAACCCGTCGATCTCCGGCATCTTTATGTCGCTGATGATCAAATCGTAATGCTGGTTCTTTACCTCGGCCATTGCATCTTTTGGATCAGTCGTCGCGAATACCTGATAGCCCTTCTGCTCGAGAGCGTATCCCAGCCATTTGATAAGACTGGCCTCATCATCAAGCAGGAGAATCTTATTTTTCATGGATTATCCACGTCCGTGTGTAGCAGTTTACAAGCAATGACGGAAGAGTCAATCCTATTTTCTTCTGAGTGCGAACAATTCATTCAGCACAAAAGTCAATTGCGGTTTTATCAACAACTCCCTTAATCCATCTCTACTTCTCATTGCGAAATCCATCAATATACTCACGCTTCCTATATTACGCAGGGGTACGCCGAACTCAAGCGCCACTCCGTGTTCAGTAACATCATTAAAGTACCAGGGATTGAAGTAATACATCAGACCAATATTACCACGATTCATAAATATCTTCAACCGGTTCGGCGAGTCAAACGTAGTATCACTCCAGAAAGAGTGTTCATAGATGATGCCAAGCGGCCATCCTGCAATTTTTGGATATATCCCGACCGAAAGTCGCTCGGGAAGATCAATCATCGTCGTCTCCTCAGGCAGGTATACCATTCGCACCCGGCCAAAGGACTCATAAGCGACAGAGAACAAGTCATGCTTTAGCCCAAAAGAAAATATCCTTCCCCGGTACCTGTAGGAGAATGTATCGACGAGACTGTACGAGCCGATGCTGTGGGTCCATATTTCCCAGGCGTTACCGAAGAGAAAGGATCCGGTTGTCGCAAGTTCGAAGGCTCCCAATCGTTTGCTCAATCCAGCGTACACTTCCTCTACACCCCCTTCTCCAAGGGCATGTATTTGTAGAGAACTATCCTCGAGGTAAACGTCAAAGCATTGATTGAAACGCTCGCGGTTGCCGACCATTACGCCGAACCCGTGTGTCAACGGCACGGCAAGGGACAATTTTATTGGATTCGTCCAGAATACCCCGCGGAGATCTCCCGATTCATTCAATAGCATGTATTCGGGACTTACGGTAAAACCGAGCCGGGCCAGATGGCTTCCTTGCATGAATGGATCGTTAAAGATACCGAGGTCTTCTCCGATACCACCTATTGAGAAAATCGAGGCGTTAATCAGAAAAGCGATGATGATACTCATTACGCTCTGTTGACTAATATCGGGGATCGGGCGGCTCGATATACCCGATGTTCAGACGATGCGAACCCCGTACTATCTTAACCCGTGAAATGTCATAGCTCTCTGGTGTGATACCGATAAAGAAACCGTAGTTAGAGTCAGGATGCTCGATCAGGTGTTCAGCGTGTTTTGCGATATCTATCGTCACCATCGTATCACCGACTCCAATCCTCTTCAGAGCAATGAGAGGACCGGTCGGCGTATCGAATGTTGAAAAGGGTTCAAGCAATTGGCGTACTCCGATCTCGATCGTATCGCGGTGGCTGAAATATTCAGCGCACCTGAATGAAAGTTCAGCATAGACGGCCATCGTGCTATCGAGCAGCGTATCGTAATTGAACTTCACAAAATCACGATATACCCATCCCGAACCGATCCAGTCATCAAACAAAGTCGGTTCTGGTCCGTTTATGATATGACAATCAACTTCGACGAATGCCGGTATCATAACGTCATTCTTCTCGAGTATTATCCTGGCCGGGTTCTCCCCTTCACGTGAGGAGATATAGCAGAAACCAGTATCACGCGGTACGATCATTATTCCCTTGGCCGCCTGTATCTGCTCCAACTCAATATAATTGAAGTAGAGAATAACAGAATCGCCCTGTGCGATTCCGTACCGGATCGAATCGCTGTTGAAATCACCGCCCGGCGTCGTCCAGGGTACATCCAAATTTCTCCTCGTCCAGTCAGCTTCGTACTCACTGAATTCAACGTCCATCAAGTGCAGGCTGAAAGGAACCGTATCATTATTGAATGAATTCCTTATGTTGAGAATCATTCTTATCTCATCGAGCCCCAGATAAGTAGAATCCGGGAAGTCAAAAACGAGCATGGCACGGGATTCGTATTCCGCGTTCTTGCCAAACACCAGGTTAACCGCGCTGCCGGTATTAATATTCTTGTATTCGGTGAACGTTGAGAACAGATTGAGTTCAAGAAATTGAGGGGTGAATTCCCCTCGTTGACGTAGTTCGTCTTCTCCAACTGGCAGCTCATTGCACGCCAGGAAAATCAGCGATATAATCAGAATGCACTGTTTCATTAAGCTAATCATAATCATATTTTTCAATAAGTCAAGTTAGAAATAGATATCTTGCTCGTCGTAGCAGGACTCACATCGCGATCTTCTCGTGAGGGTCGTGCAGAATGGATGTGCACATGAAAGTTCATTTCTTCTCTGACCATTCACCGAATGTGAAGATGCTGCTCCGACCGGGGCTACTCATGCTCAGACACGAGCATTGGGCTCCATGAACCGCAGTGAGTCCGCGAGTCGTCATAGGGCATGTATTCGTAAGGCTATTTTTAAGGATGCACTTGACAGACTAACATATTTGATTATATTTAGTTGTGGCGACCGCAAAAATGCCCATATTACAAGAGAAATTGAGCACAATCATCCTAGCTGCAGGTGTCGGCAAGCGCATGAAATCGAAAACTCCAAAAATACTACACCGGATATTGGGCAGACCCATAATTTCATTCGTTTTAGAGCTGGCACGCGGCATCGGCAGCGCGCAGACTATCCTGGTTGTCAGTGACTGCTCCGGTGATTTCTTCGAATCGCTTGGCGGCAGTGTCTGCTATGCTATCCAAGAAGAGCCGCTCGGCACAGGTGACGCCGCGGCCAAAGGGCTCGAGAAGACGGAGCATGACAATGTACTCATACTGTGCGGTGATGTACCCTTGCTCCAAAAGAGAACAATCCTCGATCTGATAGAATACCACAATAATCAAAATGCGTGTGTGACGGTTCTTACCTGTCAAATAAAAGATCCCTTCGGATATGGCAGGATAATCCGCGATCAGGATGGTCATGTTAAGGAAATCATCGAACAGACCGACGCCAACCCTGAACAGCAAAGGATCAATGAAATAAATGCCGGTGTCTACTACGGCAAGACGAAGCCGATCATGTCCGCCCTCAATGAAGTCACGACCGATAACAAGCAAGGAGAGTACTACCTGACCGATGCGATTCATAGTATGGTAAAAACGGGGAAATCAGTATCCGGCTATATGATAGATCGCGAAGAGGAAATAACTGGCATAAACACACAGGAACAACTCGCGCGGGTCCGCGCACTGGTGAAGAGTAGATGGTTCGACCTTTTGATGAGACGCGGTGTTTGCATCGAAGACCCAGTGACAACGAACATCGACCTGTCCGTCAAGATCGGTGACGGGGTTCAAATAAGGCCATACAGCTTGATCGAAGGCAACACAACGATCAGCGATGGTGATACCATCGGACCCTTTGTCTGGATAAAAGACGGCAAGGTGGTCTGCTCTACAAATGTATAGCATGAACACGTAGATATGAGTTCATCCGGCAAGGCTCTGCTCTACATACTCGTGATCACGCTCGCCGCATTTCTGATATCGATAATATTCATGTATACCCGCGAAAACCCTGAGGCGATACGCAAGAAGAACAGTAGTATGCGCGTCGAAGTTCTTAACGGGTGCGGTGAGAACCGGTTAGCAATCAAGGTTGCCAACGTACTCAGAAGAAAGGGGTTCAATGTAGTCAAGATCGGTAATGCCACACAGTCTGATTTCGAGCAGACAGTTGTGATCGAACGCAGCGTGGATGATTACAGCAACGCGAAATATTTTGCCAAACGGATAAAATGCAAATATATCGGTAAAGATATCGACCCTGCGCTACATCTGGATGTAAGCCTGATTCTCGGTCGTGATTATTCAGAGTATTTTGCCGACGTCTCTGAGAAATTTTAGGAGAAATCGAGTGAAAAGTGAAAGTGCGTCACTAGTCAAGAAACTTGCCAATATGATCGATCAGAAAAAGGGTGAGGACATCGTTGTTTTCGATTTGCGCGACCTCTCCCCTATCACTGATTACTTCGTCATTTCAACTGGGCTTTCCGATGTGCACGTCAAGACGATCGCCGAACACATCATGAAATCCGAATCACCCCAGCATGCAGAAGGACTGGAAGCAGCCTCGTGGGTACTCCTCGATTTCATAGACGTCATAGTCCACGTTTTTTCAAAGGACGCACGAGAGTTCTACGGGTTGGAGCGATTGTGGGGTGATGCACCGGTCGTGGAATACAAAAGTGATTAGGGAAGACCTCAGAAAAATACTCAAAGAAGAATTCCCCGGTGAGGAAATCATCATCGACTATGTTCCAAGAGGCAAAGATGGCGACTATTATACAAATCTCGCGTTCAAGATCGCCTCGCGTGAAGGAGCAAACCCAATGGATGTTGCCAACAGCATCGCCAGCAAAATACAAAACCCTATCATAAAAGAAATTACCGTCCATCATCCCGCATTTATCAACTTCACTCTCGACGAAAAATACCTGCATGAACAAATATCAAAGGACATGGAGCTCAATATCGGTGAAGGCAAAAAGGTTTTGGTTGAGTATGTAAGCGCGAATCCGACCGGACCCATAAACGTTGTGAGCGCGCGGGCAGCAGCCGTAGGTGATTCTCTTGTGAGAATGCTGAGAAAAACGGGTTTCCGCGCATATGCCGAGTATTATGTCAATGATGTGGGGAAACAGACCGATCTTCTTGCCGAAAGCGTCATTCAGCGCCGGATTGAACTCTCGGGCGGCGACGCCCACATACCGGATAATGGCTACCATGGTGAATACCTACGAAAAGTTGCAGAGGAAGTCATTGCCCGGGGTCTTGAAAGCTACGAAGATATCAAGAAGTATTGTATTGATTACTTTGTTAAGGATCACCAAAAGGTAATGCGTGATTTCGGAGTGGAATTCGACGTCTGGACACTCGAGTCTGATTTGTACAAGTCGGATTATATTGATAAAGCCTTAAAGGTTCTCAATGAAAAAAACCTGACTTACACGGAGGACGAGGCGCTATTCTTCAGAACAACGGCCTTTGGAGATGACAAGGATAGGGTAATCGTCACATCTGATCGACGTAACACCTACTTGCTGCCCGATATCGCCTATCACCTCAACAAGCTGGAGCGTAATTATGATCAACTCATCAATATCTGGGGGCCTGATCATCATGGACGAATAAAGGGAATATTAGGCGGCATACAGGCACTCGGATTCAATCCTGGAATGCTTCGAATTTTGATCGTCCAGGAGGTAAAAATAAAGGAGCATGGTAAATCGGTGACCATGTCAAAGCGTGCAGGGACTTTTGCCTCGCTCAGCGACCTGCTCCAGAAGATAACCAGAGATGTGGTCCGCTTTTTCTTCCTGATGCGATCGTCCTCGCAACACCTCGATTTCGATATCGACCTTGCCATGAAGCAATCGGATGAAAATCCAGTTTACTACGTGCAGTATGCGCATGCGAGAATCCGAAGCATCGTCAGGTTCGCAGCGCAGAAGGGCATCGAGCTGCCGGACAGAGTGGAGGCATCTCTGTTGAAGGAGAACGAGGAATTTGAACTCATCAAAGATATATTGAAATACACAGAGGTCCTCAGTGATGCCGTTCGCAACCTGGAACCATACATGATTGCCTACTATCTGATCGAACTCGCCCGTGATTTTCATTCGTTTTACCAGAAACACCGTGTTGTGACCGATAACACAACACTCACCCAGGCGAGACTTTATCTCATCAATAAAACAGCGCTGACAATAAAAGAGGGACTAGAACTACTCGGAGTATCATGCCCCGAGGAGATGTGATGACCAGAGGGCTTAAAAAGACGAGAGAAGGCTTAGAAATGGCCATGGAGGCGACCGCTTACTGCCCTTTCGAGCCTACATCAATACAAAGGAGGTTTCATGAACCTTGCAAGTTTGCTGTCAAAGGATAGGGTCAACCTATCTCTAAAACCTGGAAAAAAAGATGACGTCATAAAGGATCTTGTATACACAATCAAAAAAGGAAATGATGCAGAGCTTATTGTTTCTACACTCTTGAAAAGAGAAGAATTGGGTTCAACCGGCATTGGCAAAGGTATCGCCATACCTCATTGTCGTTCACTGGCTGTAGAAAAACTTGAAATCGCGATCGGTCGAACAAATAAGCCCATCAATTTCAATTCCATCGATAAAAAACCGGTTTCTCTGGTATTCTTGATCATCGCTCCCCCCCAGGATCCCGGCAATCAGTACCTGATAACGCTCGGGAAGATCGTACAGATCGCAAAGGAGATAACTAAGAAGAACCTGATCCAAAAAGCAGAAACACCGGAGGAATTCATAACTTTGATCAATGACGTCGAAAAGAATCTCACAAAAAGGAAATAGAAATGCCAGACATCATTGAAATGCATTTGAAACTGCTATTCGATCTGGACAATTTGATTGCTGACATGGAGGAACCTAGTTACAAGAAAATAGGTTTTCAGCTCGAGGAGGAGGCAAGTCTTGTATTGATCCAGAAGCGAAATGATTTACTCAAGAAACTGCCCAAAGAGATCGCGCAAGCCTACGAAATTCTAAAGAAAAGATATCACCAGGCAATCGCACCTGTGGAAAGTGAATTTTGTCTGGGATGCTTTCAAAAACTGCCAACCCAGTTGTCAGCGCGTACTCAGGAGATCGTCACGTGCCCGAATTGCGGTAGAATATTGTACTGGCGAAAGAAAGAATGAAGAGGCGATCTTTTTTGTCGCAGGGGTAACTCCTCGGGTCCAGATTCAATTGTCATTGTCGTAGTTTCATAATACGTGTAGTAACAGATATTTTTTCCTTTGTCTATAAGGTTATCTTTACTCAGTTGTTCGACGCAGGCGTATTTCCGTAGTCTCTGAGCACTATTGAGTTAGCGCCCGAAGAATCAGTGTACTTCACGAACCGGTGAGGATAATCCTGCTCAATAAAAAAATAGAACTTACGGTTCATAAAAAATATCCGCGGCTTCATTTTGATTACCCAACACTCAAAAGTTCCTACCGGCGTTTGGACGATCGTGTCACCCTCAACGTCAAGGTCAGCATTGACAATCATAAATTCTGGTATGTGCAGCCGAAAACGGTGTTGAACCCCGGGCTCATAAACGAAACCGCGCAGGGCAAAATCCAGTGTGTGGCGGTCATATACAGGTCTGCTGTCTTGATACCGGAATCGACGCCCCTTGAAGTGAACATCGAAACCGCCGTTTTTTGTAATGAGTAACTCCGTCTTGCCTTTGACGGTCTTTTTGGCGTATAGAGTACTGAGATCATGTGTGTCTAACCGGATTTCGATAACCCTGTCTGAAGTGTATACGATATTATAGCCAGTGCTATCAAGATTTGAAACTACATTGATGCTGCCGATCTTTCCGTTATCATTTGTTTCGTATATCATCGATTCATGTCCTGGAAGGATTTGGAGGAAAACAATGAGCGCTACAACCAATGAAAATCAACTCCTTCTATGCTCAAAACCATTACTGACCTTACTACAATATAGCCATCTATGGTCATATTCTACGTTCTACTTTGTACTCTCGCGCGATACTTGATCGACGATATCAAGGAGATGAATGATATCCTCGACCTCGTAGTCGGCGCCCGAGTTCTCCGTCCCGAACCTATCACCATAGCGTGCAAAGACTGTCCTCATTCTCAGTAATTTGGCTCCGTAGATATCACGCTCCGCCCAATCACCAACCATGATCGCCTGTTCAGGTTCAACCTGTAACTTTTGCAGAGCCAGTCTGAAAGGTTCAGGTGCGGGTTTCCTTTTGTTGGTGTCTTCGAAAGTGATGACGATGTCGAAGATATTATGGAGGTTCAATTGACACAACCTCAACCACGCTTGCAGGCGCGGTGCATCACTCAAGACTGCAAGTTTGATCCCCCGTTTCATCAGTTCCATCAGCACTAATTGAACGTGTGGATAGAGCACAAGAGCAGCCTCACGTGCCCGACGATAACCAATTATCCCGGCAGCGTGGATCCGGTAATCAATCATACCGAGCTCACGGGTGAGGAATTTATCGAATACCCTCTGGTCTTCGATGCCTTCTTCTTCATAAATTTCATAAATTTTCGCTACCGCGTCTTTTTTGGACATCTTCAATCCAGCATCGATCATTGCGAGCGCAGCACCTTCAATTGCCCTGTCCTTCATCACCATGAAGTCAACAAGCGTGTTATCGAGATCGAATATTATCGCCTTTATCAAAGTCTCTCCCTGAACATTCCTGCGGCTTTCTCTGGTGCAATATGGTTTATGTAGAATCCTGTTCCAAGTTCAAAGCCAGTAGTACGATACATCCTCGGTGTGATCTCAATGTGCCAGTGATAGTCAGACTTGATCGTTGTCCAGTAGTTTGTCCTGGGCAAAAGGTTCGGGCTATCACATAGAATGAGATTGAACGGAGGATCATTCAAAGCATCGTACATCGTCTTGCACACTTTTTTCAGCACCCGGGACAGATCCATGATTTCGTTCTCGTCGATAAGTTTGTACGTGAATGCATGACGTTTCGGTATGATCAGAATCTCGAACGGAAACCTCGAAGCGTATGGAGCGATTACGACAAAGTACTCGCTCTGGGATATAAGACGATCACCCATTTCGATTTCCTGCTGGATTATGTCACAGAACAAACACCGTTCTTTGTAGCTGTAGTACTCCTGCGCTCCGCTTAACTTCTGTTTGACCCGGACCGGGGTTGCCGGCAAGGCGATCAAATCGGAATGAGTATGAACCATTGTCGAAGCTCCCGCGAGCGAACCGTGGTTCTTGAAAACAAGGATATACCGCATTCGTTTGTCTTTGTGTAAATCATCTATCCTTTGTCGGTAAGTATTCATGACAAGCGATATCTGCTCTTCGCCAAGCTCAAAGAAATTCGTCACGTGCTTGGGTGTCTCCACAATGACCTCGTTGGCTCCTATACCAGTCACCATGTCATATACCCCAACGCCGTGCTTCTCGAGTTCACCTTCGACGCGGAGTATAGGATTGATGTTAGGAATGACACGCAGCTGCCATCCAGGGCTATTTGGAGCGCCTTTTGCGCGTACCGCATATATCTCGTTCGGAGTGCGGGTTTCATTACCTTCACAAAACGGACAATCGCCAGACACCACTGAATCTCTCGGCGGCAACTCGGGGATTCGATCATTTTCCGTGTCGATTATGACCCACGTATCAGTGACGATATCTCTTCTGACCTCAGACATCTACTCCCTCCTTTTCAGTAACCTGCTGCAGAATATCGCATATGCTATACTTCAATCCAGTCACATATTAATACTAACCAGATTTTGCCCAGTGTCCAGCTCTTCGGTGGGCGAATCTGAGCGGCTCAGGTATTCTGTACTCTGTCGTCGCCAGCACCATCCGACGACAATCGCGTAGATTCACAAGATGACCCGGCGACACGAACAACGGTTTTACATTGCTGCGCGTCCTGATGACCAGTCCGATATTCCTACCATCTTTTTCCAAGTACTCGTACGAACCGCGTACTCTGCCAGGCATACTGTAACTACCAAATAGATGCGACTTCGCGCAGCCAATCGTCGGCAAACCTAACACAACACCAGCATGTGATGCCAAGCCGAGTCCCCTTGGATGAGCGATCCCCTGACCATCGACCATGATCAGTTGCGGCTTGATCTTCAACCTATGGTATGCCATGACTATGACTGGAAGTTCGCGGTAGGAAAGAAAACCGGGCACGTAGGGCATCTTCTCACGCATGCTCGCATGTCTTTCTTCTTGCAGGTTGAGTTCTGGGAAAGAAAGGACACATATCGAACAATAGAGATACCCCCGTCTGCAGGCAACATCCGCGCCCGCGACTGATGCAATATTTTTCTTCAATGGGGTTATTCTTACCCGACCGGCGAGCTGAATCTGTTTCTGCGTCAGTAGGGCAATTCTCAACGGGACTTACTCAACCGTCACGCTCTTTGCGAGATTCCTTGGCCGGTCGACATCAAGTCCTTTCAGTGTTGCAATATGGTAGGCAAGCAACTGTAGTGGTACTACGGAAAGTATGGGCGAGACATACTCGAGACATTCCGGGATCAGTATCGTATGCTTACTGACTCCTCGGGTACGTCGATCACCTCTGGTCACGATACATATCGGAATGCCCTTGCGCGTAATGGCTTCCTGGATGTTATTCAACATCTTATCATAGACGCTCGAACGCGGGTTGATGCAAACAATGGGCATCTTGCTGTCTATCAAAGCGATCGGGCCGTGCTTCATCTCACCTGCAGCATACCCTGTCGCATTTATGTAGCTGATCTCTTTTAGCTTGAGCGCACCCTCAAGCGCAGTCGCGTAGTTTAAACCACGACCGAGAAACAAGAAATCACGTGAATTGCAGAAGATCTCAGCGATCTCCTTTATTTGACTGTCGAGTTGGAGGATCTGCTCAACCTGTGCCGGTACCTTCTTCAATGCCGCGAAGTGTCCGGCCAAGTCTGTTTTGCTGACGAATCCTCTCAACAGGCCCAGATAAAGAGCTAGAAAATACAGATTCACTATCTCCGCTGTATAAGCTTTGGTTGATGCAACACCGATCTCCGGACCAGCCATAATTTCGATGATCCCGTCCGACTCGCGATGAATACTCGATTGCACAACATTGACCAGAGATAATACCTTGAGAAATTTTACCTTTGCTTCGCGCAGACCGGCAATTGTATCAGCTGTCTCTCCGGATTGACTGATTGCCATCACGAGAGTATCGCTATCCAGCACTGCATCGCGGTACCGAAATTCGCTGGATATATCTACTTCGGTATGGATCCGTGCGAATTTTTCGATCAGATATTTGCCGACAAGACCGGCGTGCCAGGACGTGCCGCATGCCTGGATGACAATTCTGGATATCTTTTTCAATTCATCTTCTGATAGACCCAGATCCTTGCCAGGATATATCCGGCTGTCCACAATCCTTTCTGTCACGATGTTGTACAATACTTTTGGCTGTTCGAATATTTCCTTAAACATGAAATGAGGGAAGTGCCCCTTGTCGATATCCCCCACCTCAATAGACACCTTATGAGGAAGAATTCTTATTTCCTTCCCTTGAAAATTCGTTATGTTACACTTGCCTCTACCCAACACAACTATGCTATCGTTGGGAATATAGATTACCTCGTCAAAAATACTCACTACTCCTGATATATCAGAAGCTACTGCGGCCTCTTTTGTGTTGTAGCAACAAATCAACGGTGCGTCATGCCGCGCACACACCAGTCTGTTTTGCTCGCCAACGCTGATGACTGCAAAGGCGAAATTACCGCTCAATCTCCGAACAGTGAGCCTGACAGCTTCCACCAAACCTCTTTTCAGATTTTCTTCAATGAGATGGACGATTACCTCAGAATCGGTCAATGACCGAAAAATATGCCCCTTCTCCTCAAGTTCATCTTTTAACGCAACATAATTTTCGATGATGCCATTGACCACAAGAGCCATCTCCTCATTGCAATCCAGTAACGGATGGGTATTGTTTTCCTGTGGCAATCCATGTGTCGCCCACCTTGTATGCCCGACACCGATTGTACCGTGGACCGGCTTGCGCTTGATCAACTCTTCGAGTTCACTAAGTTTGCCTGGTACCTTTCTGACTATTAACTCGCCATTACTTATCACCGCAATGCCACTCGAGTCATATCCCCGGTATTCGAGTCGCCACAAACCTCCCAGCAATACGCTCGGGACATCACGACTTCCGACATAGCCAATGATCCCACACATCGTGCAATTGTATATACGGCTGGTGTTTTGTCAATAGAAGGCTGGAAAATAACGTGAATGTAAAGGACCTTGACTTTCTATGAACACTGGTTATCCTTGTCCATATTCAACGGGGTAAATTACACGAATATAAAAAACTCGGCCATATATGAAGGAGAATAGTACTCGCATCTTGAGAAAACAGCCGGTCATGCGGCGAATGATGCTTGCCATGGTACCCTGCATAATGGCATCGATATATTTCTTTGGCTGGCGGTCCCTTTTTATTGTACTCACATCATGTTTTATTGGTTTCGCCACGGAATACGTTTTCACACGCCGGCACAACGAACCCGTCACAGAAGCCGTATTCGTTTCTGCTATCATATACGCGCTCATCATGCCGCCAACGATACCATGGCATATACTGATCTTCGGTATGGTGTTCGCAATAATGTTCGGAAAGATGGTGTTCGGTGGTTTTGGCTTCAACGTCTTCAATCCGGCGATGGTTGGCCGTGCGTTCTTATACATATGCTTTCCCGTCGCACTCACCGCGACGTGGGCACCGGCTGCACAGGGCATCTGGGGCGCGCTGGGCACCTGGAGTACGGCGCTTAACCCTAATGCCATCACGGCCGCGACCCCGATGGCCCTGGTCAAAACAGGAGAAGCAGTATCACCAGCCCTGACCGCTCTGCTGCTGGGTAGATTGTCAGGTACCATGGGCGTGACCAGTGCCATAGCAATAAGCGTCGGTGGCCTCTATGTTTTCATTACGAAAACGGCGAATCGATGGATCATCCTTACGGTGATCATCACATACGTTCTGGCAAACGGCATACTCTTACTACTGAATGTGAAAGCGTCTCCGGGTATTTTACCGGCACTGCTCGGTGGCGGTTTTCTCTTTGGCGCTTTCTTTATGGCAACCGATCCAATTAGCGCACCAAAAACGAAGAGAGCGCGCATAGTATATTCCGTGGTTATCGCGGGCACTACAGCCATTATCAGAAATTTCTCGGTCTTCAATGGCGGATTCATGTTCTCCCTGCTCATCGCAAATATGTTCGCACCGATTCTGGATTATGCCTTCAAGAATCGAACTCACAGCATAAAGAGCAAGGAACTGACCGGACAGCGCTAAATGAATCTGAAGGACAAAGCGTGGTTTCCAGTGATCTACATGTTCATGCTTACCCTGATATTGAGCACCGTTTTGATCATATTTGGTACGATCACACGTAAAAGGGTCAAGGAAAACGAAGCGATCGCCTTTGAGCGAGCGGTGATACAGTCCTTGCCGGTCGAAATCGCGGGTACAACGGCGCCATGGCAAATACATCAGATCTATCTATCCAGTATCCGCGAGGCCGATGAAACTAGTGCAGGGGCGTTCAGGTATGTAAAAGGAGATTCAATCAAAGGCTACGCCCTGCCTCTGGAAGGCCCCGGCTTCTGGGCGCCGATCAAAGGGGTGATCGGCTTCGAGCCCGACGCGATGACCATAAGCGGTATCGCATTCTATGAGCAGAACGAAACGCCGGGACTCGGCGGAGAGATCACAAAAACCTCATTCCGCGAGCAATTCGTGGGCAAAAGAATATCACAAACAGGCACGCCGCTCCAGATTCGTGGTCCAACCGAACCGCTCGATGAGAGTTCTGTACATGCAATAACCGGCGCAACCCAGACAAGCAATAGACTGGCGAAATTCATGAATGAAAATATCAGCCAGTGGCGCGCACGAATGGCGGAGCAAAAATGATTGCGGCCAAACGAACAAGAGACGTCGTGCTGACAGCAATCTGGGGAGAGAATCCGGTCTTCCGGCAGATCCTCGGCATATGCAGTGCCCTCGCTGTAACGAATCTCGTACTGAACACAATGGTTATGGGAGCGGCCGTAATTTTCACAACTGCCCTTTCGGGTTTCACCGTATCGGTAATGCGCAAATACACGCCACGTATCATCAGAATGATGGTCGAAGTCTTGATCATCGCCTTCTACGTAATTCTGTTCGATCAAGCACTCAAGGCTTACTGGCCGGACATGAGCAGGAACCTGGGTCCTTATGTCGGCCTCATCATAACTAACTGTATCATAATGGGAAGAGCCGAAGCCTTCGCCAATGCGAATCCACCTGTGCTTTCATTCATCGACGGTTTGTCCTCAGGTGTCGGCTATTCACTGATATTGATCTGTGTCGCCGTGGTTCGCGAACTCCTCGGGATGGGTTCACTCCTTGGTATACCGATGCCCTTTCTCTCATCTTCAATGTGGGACCGCTGGATAATAATGGTGATGCCACCGGGCGCATTCTTCACATTGGCAGTGATCGTCTGGATAGCGAGAACGATTCAAAAAGAAAAAGACCAGAAAAGCACAGAGGCAAAGAAATGACCGGCTCCAGCAATAGCATGATACATCTGGCGATCGTCCTCTTCACGGCAGTCTTCACCGATAATATTCTCCTCGCCAGGTTCCTCGGTATGTGCTCGTTCCTTTCCGTTTCACGGCAGGTCAAAACGGCCGTGGGTTTAGGACTTGCAGTGGTCTTTGTCATGACGTTCACGATAGCTCTTGATTGGCTTGCGTATCGATACATACTCGAGCCGTATGCTATCGAGTATTTTCGTTTCATCCTCTTCATAGTAATAATCGCAGCATTCGTTCAATTCATTGAGATGGCTATCGAGCGCTACTCGCCAGTGCTGTACCAGAACCTCGGTATATTTCTACCGCTGATCACTGTCAATTGTGCGATCCTCGGAGCCTCTCTCTTCATGGTCATCCGGGAATACAGCCTGGCCGAGGCGATCGCGTTTGGCTTCGGAAGTGGCGGAGGATGGATGCTGGCAATTGTCGCCATGGCAGGGATACGGGAGAAGCTTAACAATGCACGTATACCAAAAGGCCTGCAGGGACCGGGGATTACCCTGGTCATCGCCGGTATCATGGCTCTGGCTTTCATCGGCTTCACCGGTGTACTCTCCGGAAGATGATAGTTGAATCACGGAGGATATAGTCACTTGGGTGTTTTTGTTATCCCCATAGCAATAGTCAGTGCGGTAGGTGGGCTGCTAGCCGGCGTCCTGGTCTTTGCGGAACGGGTGATAACCAACTATGGCGATGTGCAAGTAGACATAAACAAAGGTGAGAAGCGGTTCACGATCAGGGGTGGAGGTACTTTGCTGGAGAACCTTAGCCTGCAGAAGATATTCATACCTTCGGCGTGCGGAGGAAGGGGTACCTGTGGTTATTGCAAGGTGAAGGTCATTGAGGGAGCGGGACCTCTGCTGCCGACCGAAGAACCATACATGGATGATAAAGAACGCAAAGAAGGCATCAGGTTATCATGTCAGGTCAAGATGAGAAGCGATCTGAAAATCGAAATACCACAGGAACTCCTGACCATCAAGGAGTATCTGTGCACTTGTGATGAAATCATCGATTATACCTATGACATCAAGCAATTCAGACTGACTTTTCCCGACGGGGAACAAATGAAATATATCCCCGGCCAATACGTTCAACTCCTCTCCCCCGAGTATGAAAAAAGTTCCGAAGAAGTCTACCGTGCGTATTCCATCTCATCTGACCCTTCAGATAAGAAGTCTATCGAATTGATCGTGCGTCATGTCCCGGATGGGATATGTACTACATATCTATTCGACTATCTCAAAAAGGGCGAGCCGGTTAGAATAAACGGACCGTACGGCCACTTCTATTTGCGTGATACTAATGCACCGATAATTTTCATAGCCGGTGGCTCGGGAATTGCACCGATCAAGTGTATCCTGCATCACATGCAAAATACTGAGAACACCCGAAAGTCAGTCTTCTTTTTCGGAGTACGAAGCACGAAAGACCTTTTTCTGGCGGATGAAATGAAGGCATTCGAATCCAGGATAGGGGCTTTCAAATTCATTCCTGTCGTGTCACAACCAGAACCCGATGCAAAATGGCAGGGCGAGACGGGTAGGGTAACGACCGTGGCATCGGAGTATCTAAAGAAACAACAAGATGCAAATCAATATGAGGGCTACTTGTGCGGCAGTCCCGGTATGATCGAATCGTCTGTCAAGATGTTGACCGACTGCGGCATTCCTGAGGAAAAGATCTATTTTGACAAGTTCTCGTAATAGGAGGCGGCTATGAAGAAATCACCCCAAGAGAAAAAACTCGAAAATATGTTGAAGTCCTCCAAATTCTCTTCCAGCGGTTTCATGGGAACGGACAGGAGAAACCTCTGGGAGATCATCGATGAAGATGCGGCTCAAGTGGCAAGGACGGGTAAAACGATGGAGGAAATATCCACCCGCATGCAGCAAATCACCAACACAGGTGCGGAGGGCCTTGGTGTGTGGGTGGTGATCGGCCAGAACCTGCGGGTGATGGTAGATGACAACCGGGGCGTGGTGCCATGTCCGTGGCCCCATCACGTGCGATGCCTGAAGAGGATAACGACGGTTAATAATTCTGAAACCGGAACCAGCCTGCGCTGGTCTGAGCTGAACATCCATCTCATAAAAGAGCATGGATTCTTCGAAGGCAAGGGTTCGCCTTTCAGGATCGAACCGACAGCGCTGATAAAGATGATCTTCACAACCCCGTAACAACAAAACTCCAGATACAGAAGGTTACGCATTCACAAAAACTAACGCTTGACAAGTCGTTCTCAATGATTATAATGAATAATGAAAATGAATTGCAATTTCATTTATGAGGAGGGTGTATGAACAAACGGGCAGAAACCTTACAGACTTTTATAAGGCACAGGACAAAGTACGGGCTGAAAAGTTCCGATAAGCGTACCTTTGTTGTCGATTATTTCGTCAACGCAGGCCGGCATTTTACGGTCGAAGAGCTATACAACGAGATCAAGAAACAGAAGAGCGGAATAAGCTATTCAACAGTTTACCGGGCGATTAAGTTGCTCACGCGATGGGGGCTCGCCGGTGAATCGATGTTCGGTAATTCCGTATCGAGGTATGAACCCATCGACAAATCAGAACATCACGACCACTTGATCTGCCAGGAGTGCGGGAAGATCATCGAATTCGAGAATAGCAAGATTGAGAAACTGCAGCACGATGTGGCACAGAAATACGGATTCGACGTATCCGCTCACCGGTTAGAATTGTATGGCATCTGCCGGGAATGTAAGAAGAAACGAAGGAGACGATAGGATGCCACCCATTCCCCTGACCAGCATGGAATCTGGCACAAAAGGCAAGGTAATCGAGATCCAGGGCGGCCGTGGGTTATGTGCACGGTTCAACGCGATGGGTATCCGTCCCGGCGTTAAAATCACCAAGATAAGCGGACAGATCATGCGCGGGCCAGTAATTATAACCGTCGGCGCTACTCAGGTCGCCATCGGTTTTGGCATGGCAAGTCGGATCTTCGTTGAGGTTTAGATGATAAAGAGAGTTCTGCTAATGGGTAATCCAAATGTCGGCAAGAGCGTGATATTCTCGAGGCTGACCGGTGTCAGAGTCATCGCTTCAAATTATCCCGGAACCACCGTGGAATTCTGCCAGGGCTGCATCGGTTCGGGCGTGAATAAGATCGAAGTTGTCGATGCACCAGGCACATACAGTCTTGAACCGAATTCTCCGGCCGAAAAAGTGGCCGTCGCCATTCTTGATAGAGCGATCGCTGCCAAGGACAGCATCGTGATCAATGTTGTGGACGCAACCAACCTTGAGAGAAACCTTAACCTCACCCTCCAACTCATGAAAAAAGAGATCCCGGTTTTGATCGCCTTAAACCTCTGGGATGAAGCAAAGCATATCGGTATCTCCATAGACGCCGAAAATCTGGAGAAGGTGCTCGGTATCCCGGTTATTCCGACCGTAGCCGTCACCGGCGAGGGCATCAAAGAACTCGTCTCCCGTCTCGGCCAGGCAAAACGCGGAGAATACAACTACGTGGACGATGAAAGATGGCATGAAGTCGGCAGAATAGTCGACAAGGTCCAAACCATAAAGCACAAACACCATACCATAGGTGAACGCCTCGGCGACCTTACAATCCACCCCTGGACCGGTATTCCTATCGCCATTCTCGTCATCGCAGCATTGTTCTTCATCATCCGGTTGATCGGCGAGGGACTGATATCACTGCTCACAGATCCTATTTTCAACAATATATGGCGACCGCTCATGATGCGACTCTCAGATATGCTCGTATCAGGGAGTCTCATCCATAAGATCATCATCGGCCAGCTCATCGATGGCAGCATTGACTTCGGCCAGTCTTTCGGGATCCTGACGACAGGTCTCTACGTCCCCTTTGGCGCAGTCCTCCCTTATATCTTCGCCTTCTATCTCGTACTCAGTGTACTCGAGGATTCAGGTTATTTGCCGAGGCTGGCGGTCCTTCTAGACAATGTCTTGCACGTGATCGGCTTGCACGGCATGGCAATCGTACCGATGCTCCTGGCATGCGGCTGCAACGTACCTGGTGTCATGGCTACTCGCATTCTGGAAACAAAGCGCGAGAGGTTCATCGCCGCCACCCTGATGTCTATTTCAATACCCTGCATGGCGCAGACCGCAATGGTTTTTGGACTACTCGGCAAGCACGGTTTACGAGGCCTGCTGCCCGTTCTCGTGACACTTTTTGCGGTTTGGCTTATCACAGGCAATCTCTTCAAGCTGCTGGTCAAGGGAGAAAGTCCGGAGATATTCACAGAAATTCCTGCATATCGTCTCCCCCATCTTCCAACTCTTATGAAGAAAGTATGGATGAGGATATACTGGTTCTTGCATGAAGCAGTTCCTTTTGTTCTGGTGGGTGTTTTCTTCGTGAACTTACTCTACGCCTTCGGGATCATTTCATTCCTTGGCAATATCATAGGGCCATTCACCGCACGCGCGTTCGGCCTGCCCTTCGAAGCCGTCGGTGCTCTACTGATCGGCTTCTTCAGGAAGGATCTGGCAGTTGGCATGCTGGCCCCGCTCGGACTCAACGTGAAGCAGCTTATTGTCGCCTGTGTGGTCCTCACCATGAGTTTTCCATGCATCGCCACGTTTGCCGTGTTTGTCAGGGAACTCGGTGTCATCGACATGATCAAAGCAGCATCAATAATGATAACATCGGCCTTCCTGGTAGGCAGCCTGCTCAATCTGATCCTGTAACTGCCGAACCAGCATAAACTCAGGCTTGACAAGGCGCATTTTCTGATTATAACTATTACATGATTGGAATTATTCCAAACAGCAAAGAAATGAGAAAACTCCTGACGGACAGAGGATTAAAACCAACATACCAGCGACTGATGATAATAGACCATCTCAACAAAAGCAAAAAAAGTCACCTGACCGCCGAAAAGATCTATACCGCCCTTACGGACAAGATGCCGATGCTCTCTATGACGACTGTATACAATACACTCAATTCTTTTCTTAAGGCGGGTATCGTCTCTGCCATAACAATAACCGGCACCGAGATCCGGTACGGTTTCATTACCACGCCGCATCACCATTTTCTCTGCAGAAATTGCGGTTCCATCACCGATATTGATATCGCTTGCCCAATAGCCGAACGAAAGGTTGTTGACGGGCACAAAATTGAAGAGATACACGGTTATTTCAAAGGTTTGTGCAAGAAGTGTTTGAGAAAGGGACGTAAACAAAAGATTTAACAACATGTCTAAATTGAGTAAGGAGGAAAAAACATGAAAGAGAAAGTCGAGAAAGTGCTGGGTGAGATTCGACCCAGCTTAGAGGCCGACGGCGGCAACGTTGAGTTGGTCGATGTTACTGAACAAGGTGTTGTCAAGGTAAGGCTAACTGGTGCTTGTGGTACCTGCCCGATGAGTACCCTAACACTTAAAATGGCAATTGAAAAAACCCTGAAAGACAGGATACCGGAAGTCAAATCAGTCGAACAGGTATTTTAGCTGTTCACTCATTTGCCGATTAACGTGAACAGGAATTATCGAAGAAGGTGCATAGAATTTCAATGAACCTTGATACACTACATAGGTTGGGGTACGGGCTGTATGTGGTCAGCTCAGGTGTCGGTAACAAATTCAACGGGCAGATAGCAAATGCGGTATTCCAAACAACATCCGATCCCCCTACGATAGCTGTATGCATAAACAAAAAGAACCTCACTCACGAGTATATCGAGACCAGCAGACACTTTAGCGTGTCGATTCTTGAAAAAGATACACCCATGCAGTTCATCGGTCGGTTTGGATTCCGTTGCGGACGTGATTTCGATAAGTTCAAAGAGACCGCCCACATCACGAGCGAACGCGGAAATCCTATCGTTACTGAACACGCGACAGGCTATCTTGAATGTGAAGTGATCGATAACATGGATCTGGGAACCCATGTCCTTTTTGTTGGTAAGTTGATCGACGCGGAGAACCTGACCGACGGCGAAGGCCTGACCTATGATTACTATCACAATGTAAAAGGTGGCAAATCGCCGAAAACAGCACCGACCTATGTCGGCAGCAAGAGTGAAACTCACAAAGCGGAGGTAACAAGGATGGACAAATACAAATGCACGGTTTGCGGTTATATCTACGATCCGGAGAAAGGCGATCCCGATTCCGGAATAAAGCCAGGAACTAGATTTGAAGAGATCCCCGAGGACTGGGTATGTCCTGTCTGCGGGGTAGGAAAGGATCAGTTCGAAAGGATGAATTGATGGCGGCACGTGAGATTAAAAGTGGCATATTCTATGTCGGCTCGAATCATTGGGACCGCAGGCTATTCGACGAACTGATCCCTCTCCCCGATGGCACGACCTACAATTCATACGTGATCAAAGGCAGTGAAAAGAACGCGCTCATCGATTCTGTTGATCCTGAAAAACAAAACGAGCTCATCGCGAATTTGAAGGACCTCGGCGTCGGAAAACTCCACTACATAATAGCGAATCATGCCGAGCAGGACCACTCAGGCGGCATACCAGAAGTCATGGAAACATTTCCAGAAGCAAAGGTCATCACTAATCAGAAATGTAAAACAATGCTCATGGAGCTCCTCCTCCTCCCCGAAGAGAAATTCATCACGGTCAACGACAAAGACAAAATTTCACTCGGTGACAGAACCCTGGAATTCATCATCGCACCATGGGTGCACTGGCCCGAAACGATGCTGACTTACCTGCAAGAAGAGAAAATTCTGTTTCCGTGCGATCTCTTCGGAGCCCATCTTGCTTCCAGCGAACTCTATCCAACCGACCTTCCACGGGTATATGAATCCGCAAAGCGCTACTATGCCGAGATCATGATGCCGTTCAGAAATGTAATCCAGAAACACCTCAAGAAACTCGAAGAGTACTCAATAGAAATCATCGCTCCGAGCCACGGGCCAGTACATAAGGATACCGATTTAATAATCGACGCATACCGGGACTGGACATCGGATAAAGTAAAGAACGAAGTGATACTACCATACGTGTCAATGCACGGAAGTACGAAAAAAATGGTCGAGCATCTCATCGATGCTCTGATAAAGAAACGGATAACGGTTAAACCTTTCAATCTAACGAAGACTGACATCGGTGAACTGGCGGTCGCTCTCGTTGACGCAGCCACGATCGTCATTGCGACCCCAACCGTGCTGGCCGGTCCGCATCCTGCAGCCGCGTACGCAGCGTATCTGACAAATGCTCTGCGACCCAAGGCCAGATATGCATCGGTTATTGGATCATTTGGCTGGGGTGGTAAGATGCTGGAGCAGATAACCGGTATGCTCGGTAATCTCAAAGTGGAGTTGCTCGAACCTGTAATCGTCAAGGGCTACCCGACAACCAGTGATTTCGGCTCGTTAGACAAATTAGCAAGCGCAATCTTTGAGCGACACAAGAGTATTGGAATTACCTGATGCCAGTGCAGCCGAAGATCGATGAGAAATATTGCAAAGGATGCAATATCTGTATCGCAATATGCCCGGTGCGAGTCTATTCAGAAGGCGAAACGGCATCCTCACGCGGCTACATCGTTCCGCGTTTAGAGGATCCTGAAAAATGCGTAGATAGTGACCGTGGCCCGGCCGAGAAGAAGAAATGCGAGTTGTGTATCTATGTCTGTCCGGACCAAGCCATAACGTGGGGATATGATTAAATTAGAGCCCGGCACACACTTCATGCAAGGCGACGAAGCGAGCGTCGAGGGAGCGATCCACGCCGGATGTAAGTTCTTCGCCGGTTACCCCATTACGCCGGCAACGGAGATTGCCGAGCGCATGTCCAAACGCCTCAGGGAAGCAGGTGGCGTATTCCTGCAGTTGGAGGACGAAATTGCCGCCATCGCGGCGATAATCGGTGCTTCGTGGACTGGAACAAAAGTAATGACGGCAACAAGCGGCCCTGGGTTCTCCCTGATGCAAGAGAACCTGGGTTATGCCTGCATGACCGAGACACCGATCGTCATCATCGACGTCCAGAGGGGCGGGCCGAGCACAGGACAACCCACTCGCGCAGCGCAGGGTGATATCATGCAGGCGAGATGGGGTTCACACGGCGATTATGAAATAATCGCCCTTGCACCCAACTCTGTGCAGGAGATGTTCGACTTGACCATCGAGGCGTTCAACCTTTCAGAAAAGTACCGGGTGCCGGCGATCGTGCTATCGGACGCCGACATCGGTCACATGCGCGGTACCTTCGTCGTCCCAAAAAGTGTAAAGATAATCGAACGCAAATATCATACAAAACCGGTGAGCTACAACGCATTTGCGTATGACGAAAGCCTTGTCCCGAATTTCCCGAAATTCGGCCAGGGGCATAGAGTCCACATTACCGGCTTGACCCACGATATATCTGGCTATCCAAAGACAACTGACCCAAGAGTGCATGAAGCACTGGTAAAGCGGCTCGTGAACAAGATTAGATTGCATCGGGCTGATATCTGCAGGGCAGAGATCATCAATCCCCGGGCTGAAAAACTGGTCGTTGCATACGGTTCGCCCAGCAATTCAGTGTATGAGGTCATCGGTGAAAGACCGGACGTCGGCCTTTTCCGCCCGATAACGATCTGGCCATTTCCCGAGGAGAAACTGAAGGAAAGTGCCCGTTACGCGAAGCAGATATTGGTCTTGGAAATGAATATGGGACAACTGTATTGGGAGGTAGATAGGATTGCCCGGCAATCGGCGTGCGAAAGAGTGGATCTGTCCACCAAATTGGGCGGTGACGTTCATACACCTGAGGAAATACTGGAGCAGCTGGCATGAATTTCTTCGATTTCTATAGACAAGACCGCTGGCCGCACATGTTCTGTCCTGGGTGTGGTGTCGGGACGGTGATGAACGTCTTTTTCCATGCCTTTGACGAATCAGGGATCGATCAGAACAAAACCGTATTTGTCGCGGGGATTGGATGCTCGGGTCGGATCCCGGGATATATCAGGGCAGATTCCTTGCATACAACCCATGGCCGCCCGCTTGCCTTTGCCGGTGGCATAAAAGTCGCCAATCCCGAGTTGAAGGTGGTAGTCTTCACTGGCGACGGCGATCTCGGTGCGATCGGAGGGAACCACTTCATAAACGCCTGCCGCAGGAATATCGAATTGACCGTGATATGCATTAATAACTACATCTATGGAATGACCGGCGGACAGGCATCAACAACGACACCGCGCGACTTTGTCACTTCGACGACACCCTACGGCAACCGGGAATACCCGTTCGATCTCTCTGAGGTCGCGGTGGCGGCAGGAGCCAATTATGTAGCAAGGTGGACCACATTCAATGTGAAACAAATGACGAAATCAATAAAGAAGGCTCTTCTGAAGGACGGTCTGTCATTTGTTGAGATTGCATCACAATGTCCCACCCAGTTCGGGCGTCGTAACGAACTCAATAGTGCGCGTAAAGTATTCGACTGGCTCAAGAGCAATTCCGTACAGAGAACTAAAGCCAGTGCCCTGAGTGAAGACCATCTTGATCTCAATCTCATGGGCAAGATCACGATCGGTGAGTTCGTCGAGCGTAATCGCGAATCGTATATGAAAGCATTAGGAGTGGTAAAATGATTGTCAGCATACGAGTTGCTGGCTCTGGCGGTCAGGGTGCAGTGCTTTCCGGCATTATCCTGGCTAATGCCGCGGTGCTATATGAGGACAGACACGCGACTCAGAAGGACAGAAAATTCGCAATTCAGACGCAGTCCTATGGCCCCGAGGTACGCGGCACTGTCTCGAAGTCCGACGTCAGGATATCTGACAAGCAGATCACCTATCCGTATGTGAAAATTCCCGACTATTTCATCGTGCTCTCGGAACAGGCATTCCAACAACAATTGAACGACACCGGGCCAAAAACCATAGTAATACTCGACCGCGATCTCGTAAAGAGCCGGCCCAAGAGTGAATATTATGAAATACCAGCGCATTCGATTGCCCGGGAACTGGGCAAGCCGGTAGTGGCAAACATCATTATGCTTGGTGCGTGGTGCGGTCTGACCAAGATCATTTCGTGGGAAGCGCTGGAAAAAGCAATAATTGAAGCAGTGCCAAAAGGCAGCGAAGCGCTCAATATGGATGCAATGCAGAGGGGTTATGCGCTGGGGATTGAAATGACCAGGAAGAAAGGGCAAGGATGAATCGCGGCGCATCACTGATTTTGCAGACCAGGTGTCAGTTGACAAACAGCCCATTTTGGATGATAATAGCAACGGCAGAAGGAGATAATAAAGGAGGTATTTGATGAGTGTATTTGAACCAAGTGAAGTATTTCAATTCGCAATAAGAATCGAAGAAGGCGGAGAGAAATTCTACCGCGAGATGGCAAGCAGAATAGAAAATACAGAGATAAGATCATTATTTTCCGCGCTCGCAGACGATGAAGTTAAACACAAGAAAACATATCAAGGTATGGTCTCAAAGATCGAAGAATACGAACCTTTTGAGAGTTACCCCGGCGAATATTTTTCATACCTGAGGGCCTACGCAGATAATATAATATTCACACCCCAACGCATGGAAGAAGAGATGAAAAAGATCAATGATGCTCCTTCAGCCCTGAAATTCGCTATCGACCGCGAGCTCGACTCAATACTCTACTATCAGGAAGTAAAGAACCTGGTGCCGAAGAACAGGCGAAGTGAAATCGACAAGATTATTGAAGAAGAGAGAAAACATTTCATGAAGCTGACTAAATGCAGCGACGATATCGCGGCTTCGTGCGTCAGCAAGGAGTGAGGGTGAAAGTAAATACCCTCAGGAGCACAAGGTTATCAAGCTATCAGTGTCAATATAAGCAAAATAACAATAATAGGAGGTAGACATGGCTTCGAAAGAAATGCTTGATATGTTGAACAAAGCAATTGCACGAGAACTTCAGGTCACGATACAATACATGTGGCAGCATGTCATGTGGAAGGGTCTAAAGGGCTTTGCCGTAAAGGATGAATTGAAAAGTATCGGTATCACCGAAATGAAACACGCCGAGGAAATAGCAGAACGTCTGACCTACCTCGGTGGTACCCCAACTACTCAACCCGAACCCATCTTTGTCGGAGGAAGTCTGAAAGAGATGATCGAGCACGACAAGAAAGACGAAGAAGGTGCAATAAAGATGTACAAGGACTTAATAAAGATGGCCAAGGACGAAGGTGATGATGTGACCAAGAGGATGTTCGAAAAGATACTTGCAGACGAGGAAGAGCATCACGATACATTCTCTGGTTTGCTCGAAGAAATATAGAAACTACCCACGATGTCGGTCAAGTGGATGCTGTCTGGAAGAACAAAATCAGTATTTCGCAGACACTACAGGAGGACCGGCATAGATCTTCAGGTGTAGTCACGAGGGGGAGGTTCGGCCTTCCCTCTCGTGTGCGGCTGATGGTATGCAATCATAGAAAGCTGAAAAGAGGTTTTAAATGACAGAAATAACCGGTGAAATAATTGAAGTAATAAAAGAGTCCATAAAATTGGAATTGAACGGCCAGAGTTTCTTTGAACAAGTAGCGGATAAGACACACAATGAACTCGGTAAGAAAATGTTCCTGAAACTCGCGAGTGATGAAGCTCAGCACCTCAAAGTGTTCAGTGATATATTCACAAAGATGGTCGGCGAAGACTGGAAGAAACATCTCGGTGATTTGAAATCCAAGAAGGATGCACCGATGATCGACGCACTGGCGAAGAAGGTTGAGAGCACAGGCAAAGAGAGTCGTGCAAGTGAACTCGAAGCGATCAGCATCGCCATGGACCTTGAAAGAAACGCCATCGATTTCTTCTGTCACGCCGCGCAGAAGACGACAGACGAAAAGGCCCGTGAAATATTCAATAAGATAGCTGACGAAGAGAGACTCCATTATGATCTGCTGCAAGCCCAGTATGATTACCTCTCGAATTCTGGTTACTGGTTCGACGTAGCGGAATTCCGAATGGACTCGAAATACTGATACTCCACACCACGCTCAAATGCAGGTGTTCCCCGTAGACATCAGGTGATTGGAAATGTTGAGCACAGCCCTCCGGACCATGGTCCCGATCCTGATGCTCATAGGAGTCGGTGCCGCCTCGCGCAAGATCGGGATCCTCAAGGCCGGTGACACCCGTGTACTGAGTGCGTACGTTTACTACTTCGCTCTTCCTGCACTACTACTCGTCAATATCGCCGAAACACAGTTCGATGCAAAGACTCTGAGATTCATGGCGGCCGGCGTCACTCCGGTGCTGATCGTATTCGTCTTCTACTTCATCATATCAAGGGTATTTTCGTTCTCAAGAAATACTACTTATGTGCTAACGCTAAGCACGATATTCGGAAGCTGGGGATTCTTCGGCATACCTTTCGTGATGTTTGCCTTTCCAACCCGGGAAGCCGAGAAACTGGCAACACTCTCTCTTGTGTCGATCGCGATAGTCAGCGTTACAATCTCGATCACTCTGCTGGAATACTACCGACTGGAGAGAACAACTATATGGCAAGGGTTTCTCACGGTGACGAAGAAACTATCGAAGAATCCGCTCATAATTGCGATCGTCCTCGGCCTCGCAATGGCTTTACTTCGTATCAAGATACCATCTCTTGTCCTTACTCCCCTGCACATGCTCGGCAGCACGACAGCAACTATTGCCATATTCCTGCTCGGAGCGTTTTTATATGGAAGAAAATACGCGAACCTGGCGCAAGCGCTCAAGCTCAGTTTACTTAAGGTTATTTTCCTGCCGGCCATAGCATTCCTCACCGTTGGCTTCTTCGATCTCTCAGAACCGCACCGATCAGTGATCGTGCTGATGCATGCGATGCCTCTTGCACTCTCAATGATAGTCTTAAGCGAGCGCTATGATTTCAATAAGGAAACATTCGCTTCCCTGATCCTCATTACATCGATAGCAGCAGGAATCTACCTGAATCTCTGGCTACTCGTTCTAGGCCATCCATGATGGCTGAGGCCAATACGTTTAATAAGATACGAAAATCGCCTCTGGTGGTGATGGTCACACGATATGCATCCACGAGACTGCTCGGGGGATGTTTCGCAAAGTAAATCTTCATTTATCTGGGTTGTCTAATATGTAGATGAAGAAGAAAGGAGTAGCATATGGAACAATCCAAAGCGATCCAAGGGCTGTTGACTGCCCTTCAAACAGAATTGAATGGCATTGAGTTCTATAAAATGGCCGCGGAGAAGACTGAGGACGAAAAAGGTAAGAAGGCATTTCAAATGCTTGCAGATGACGAACTGAAACACTTCAACGCGATCCAGCAGCAATATAAATCACTGGTCGATGAGAGTAAGTGGACGAGCGTAGATCTCGGCAATATCTCTATTTTTGAAGGAGAAAGTCCGATATTCACGGATGACCTGAAGGACAGGGTTCAGGGAAAGCATTTTGAAGTAACTGCATTGAGTATCGGTGCCCAGCTTGAAGCAAACTCCATTGATTTCTACCGGAAGATGAAAGAACAGAGTAATGACCCCACCGCAAAAGAAATGTACGACCAGCTCCAGAAATGGGAAGAGGTACACCTCAATGCAATAACCAGACAGCTTGACCTTATAAAGGAAGATTACTGGAGCGAGCAGCGCTTCTCGCCTCTGTATTGACGTAGGAACATATACCGGATGTGAAAAATGAACACCGAGATCGACACAGCAAAAACTCTTGATTGCATTGGATTGTATTGCCCGCAACCGTTGCTCCAAACGCGTGAAGGGATCGATGCGATAAAAGTAGGTGAAGTGCTTGAGGTCCTGGCAGATGACCCTGCAGCCGAAGAAGACATAAAGAGATTTGCCAAACGCACCGGTCATGAGATAGTGCTCTTCGAAAAGAAAAGCGACTCGCTTCGTTTTCTGATCAGAAAGACCAAGTAGGAGGTAGAATGAACAAGAATAATTCCATTTTGTATGTCCAAACAAGCGATGATCCAGAAAGGCAATATTCTCCACTGATCCTGGCACAGACAGCAAAAGCGATGGATATTGAAGCCAAAGTTTACTACTTAGGACAGGCGTTAAGAGTACTGAAACCTGAAAGTGCATCGGCCATCAAGATCGGTAAATTCCCCAGTCTGCTGGAAATGATCGAAAAAACCATGAGTATGGGGATCGAGATCTATGTTTGTGAGGCATCAAGACAGATGCTCGGCTGGGAAAAAATTGGATTGATCAAAGGAGTCAAAATAGTTGGTGCTGGAACCCTGAATGACCTTGCGCTCGATGCCTCAGCAACAATGTGGTTTTAGAAGGAGCACAGCAGAAATGGATGTCTATCTTGATTACCAATCAGCGAAACCGGTTGACCGACGCGTCATCGACGCCATGCTTCCTTATTTATATTATAAATTCGGAAATCCCTCTTCCCTACACCAGGTGGGTGATGTCGCCACTGAAATACTCGAATCATCACGTGAAACGATAAGCGCTTTTGTCGGCGCACAGAAAGATGAAATAATCTTCACGTCTGGAGCGACAGAATCCAACAATCTCGCAATTATCGGCTACGCTTTAAGGAATAAGAACAAAGGCAACCATATAGTGATCGCGGAGATCGAACACATATCAATACATAACATTGCCAAGTACCTTGAGAAAAATGGTTTCGTGATTTCGAAAATTCCGGTGGATCAATTCGGTATAGTAAAGATTGATAAACTCGCCGAACGTATTACCGACAAAACGATCCTCATATCGGTCGGGTATGCCAACAATGAGATCGGCACCGTACAGGACATTGCAACGATTGGCACGTTCTGCCGTGAAAAAAAGATTGCCCTCCATACCGACGCGGTCGCTGCCGAAGGATTGATACCTATAGACGTAGCAAGGGACAAAATAGATCTCATGACGCTATCGTCAAATGATGTTTACGGTCCGAGGGGTCTGGGCGTGATGTACTTGCGGAACGGCATACGCATCAATCCGCTTACTATTGGAGGCGGGCAAGAACGGGGTCTGCGCTCAGGCACCGAGAATATACCCGCGATTGCCGGAATGAAGAGAGCTGTCGAAATAATCCAGAAGGAGATGCCGGAAGAAACCGAACGCTTCCAGCGATTTCGGGATAGAATGATCAAAGAAGTGCTTACATCAATACCGAGATGCTACCTGAACGGCCATCCAATCAACAGACTGCCGAACAATGCGCATTTCAGGTTCGATGGTATCGAAGGTGAATCACTACTTCTTTCTTTCAAGGATAAGAACATCGCGGTATCCACCGGTTCTGCCTGTAGTTCAAAGACGCTCGAGCCATCACATACTCTGATCGCCCTCGGATTACTGCATGAAGAGGCACATGGGTCTCTGGAAATTACTTTCGGCAGATTCAACGAGGAGAGCGATGTTGACACGGTGTTGGATGTTCTCCCAGAAATCGTAAAGCGTCTTCGAAAATTGTCACCGCTTTATAAAGAGGAGGTATAGATTGAAATCCACGCAATACAGCGACAAGGTACTCGAACATTTCAAGAATCCCCGTAATGTGGGCACGCTTGAGGGGGATGATGTCACCGTCGGACGGGTCGGAAATCCAGTGTGCGGGGATTTGATGGAATTTTACGTCAAGGTAAAAGACGACCGGATCGAAGACATTAAATTCAAAACATTTGGCTGCGGCTCAGCCATCGCTACAGCAAGCATGATAACTGAACTGGCCAAGGGTAAGACGATCGACGAGGCGACCAGGATAACCAGACAGGATGTCGCCAATGAGCTCGACGGCCTTCCACCCATCAAAATGCATTGTTCCAATCTCGCCGCAGATGCGCTGAAGGACGCCCTCACGAAATATCAGAAGAAACAAGAACAGCCAATTGCAGAACATCGTGCTGATTCTACGAGGTCAAAAGAAATAACCGGGCTGAAGCATTTCATCGACAAAGGAGTTTTTACCGAAGTTGCCAATTATTCAGATTTCGCCAACAAACGAACCATGGTCCTGGACAAAGGGGAGCGCTCGATGGAAATCGCTCTCGAACTGACCAACCAAACACCGCGCGTCATCTTCGTAACGAAAAGCAAGCAGCTTTCAACCGGTGGAGCTGCAGATAGATTGAAGGCATCGCCGGTCAGAATTCTGTACGAATCCGAAATATTGGAGATAAGCGGTCTGAACACGGTCGAAAAAGTCATCATCCATGATCTTAACGAAGATGAGGAATATGAGCTATTCGTCGACAGCGTCATTACTCTCGATTGAAATGCGAAGGGCCGCTTCTATGCAGTGAGCGAAAAAGATGAGGAAATCGACCCGCTTTAAGATATCAGGAATGACCTGCGCAACCTGCGCCGAGACGATTAAGACCGCTCTCCTAAAACGGACTGGCGTCGAAAACGTGCAAGTGAACCTCCTTACGGAGACTGCGCTTGTCGATTATGATGATAAAAAGGTCACAGCCCCTGAGCTCGAACGAGCAATAACTGAAGCCGGCTATGGTATCCAAACCGAGAATGCGGTCCTGAAGATCGGTGGCATGACATGCGCAACCTGCGTAGCCACAATCGAAAATGCACTCAGAAAAACGAATGGAACCGCAAGTGTCAACGTGAATCTGGGTGCGGAGAAAGCATACGTTTCGTTCAATCCAACCATGACCAGCATCCCGGATTTGAGAAAGGCGATCGAAGACGCCGGATATCAATACCTGGGACTGGAGGGTGAAGACACTGCTGAGCTGGAGCAGATGGCCCGGAAAAAGGATCTAAGAGGAAAACGCAACAGGTTCATCATCGGTTTTGCCGTAAGCATACCGCTGATGATCATCATGTATCTACACATAAGGACCCCCTTCCCCATGGCGTATTTGATGCTCGTAGTATCAACACCACCATTCATCTATGTCAGCCTACCCATCTTCAAAGCGGCATACCGCGCTTTGCGTAATCGCAATCTGAATATGGATGTTATGTACTCTATGGGGATAGGAGTGGCATACATTTCGAGCCTGCTCGGCACATTCGAATTGATTCTATCGAGGGACTTCCTGTTCTACGAGACGGCTCTGATGCTCTCTTCTTTTTTGACCTTTGGCAGATATCTTGAAGCGCGTGCCAAAGGCAAGACTTCTGAAGCGATCAAGAAATTGGTTGGATTGCAGCCAAAGAAAGCAACTGTCATCAAAATGGGTATAGAAACAACAATACCGATCGAGGATGTGGTAATCGACAACGAAGTCATCGTGAAACCCGGTGAACGAATCCCGGTCGACGGCATTGTCACGCAAGGATCCAGCTATGTTGACGAATCCATGATAACTGGTGAGCCTATACCAGCATTGAAGAAAGAGCACTCCAATGTCGTCGGGGGTACGATAAACAAGAATGGCGTTCTCAGGATAAAAGCAACTCGCGTCGGCAAGGACACGGTTCTTGCCCAAATAATAAACCTGGTCGAGACTGCACAGGGTGCGAAACCGCCGGTCCAGAGAATCGCCGATCGAGTGGTGAGCTATTTCATACCCTCTGTATTGGCGATCGCCTTGCTTTCTTTCATAGTGTGGTATTTCTTTGCTGGATATACGCTGCTTTTCGCACTGACCAGATTGATATCGGTACTGGTGATCGCCTGTCCATGCGCGTTGGGCCTGGCTACACCAACTGCCGTAACCGTTGGCATAGGCCGCGGTGCAGAACTGGGTATTTTGATAAGAAATGGAGAGGCACTGGAGTTATCAGAAAAGATCACCACAATGATCTTTGACAAAACGGGAACTTTGACCAAAGGTCGGCCAGAAGTCACCGACCTGATCGCCCTGGAAACTACAGAGGAAAGACTTCTGGGCATTACGGCGAGTCTTGAGAAGAATTCGGGGCATCCACTTGCAGAAGCAGTTGTTAGATACGCGACCAGCAAAAACACCCAGATAGAAAGTGTCAAAGACTTTGACACGATCGAAGGCAAGGGGGTCAAAGGAATCCTCGATGGCAAGGTAACACTCGCCGGAAATCGGGTCTTCATGGATGAAAATGGGGTAAGATACGACAACAAGATCGATGACACGATAACTTCGCTTGAAGAAAATGGCAAGAGCCTCATTTATGTCGCCCAGGATTCATTTTTATTGGGCCTTGTGGGAGTTGCTGACACGATCAAGGAAGAAACATCTGCCGCAATTGACCAACTGCGCAAACTGGGTCTTGAGTTAATAATGGTCACCGGAGATAACGAACGGGCTGCCAATGCGATAGCACACAAAATAGGCATCGATAGAGTACTGGCGGGAGTACTACCTGCAGAAAAAGCGGCTGAGGTTAAGCGCATACAGACAGAAGGCAAACTGGTCTCCTTTGTAGGCGATGGCATAAACGACGCCCCGGCATTGGCCCAAGCCGATGTAGGTATTGCAATCGGCACTGGAACCGATATCGCCATAGAAAGCGGCGACATAATTCTTATGCAGGGAGAGATCATAGACGCTGCAGCGGCAATACAACTTGGCAGAAAAGTTATGTCTCGCATAAAACAGAATCTTTTCTGGGCATTTGCGTACAATACCGCCCTAATTCCAGTCGCTGCCGGGGTGCTCTACCCTTTGTTCAAAATAGCCTTCAGACCGGAGCTCGCCGGATTCGCGATGGCCATGAGCTCGGTAACGGTTGTCACCCTTTCACTGCTGTTGAAAAGATATTTACCCACGGCAAAGAGAGTGAAGATGAAAGGCTCCAGCAATGCTGCTGCAAAATGAAAAGAATTCCATGTGTAAATGTCTTAAGATTCTATGTGCAAGATAATACCAATCAGCCCTTGGCTGATAAAAGGAGGTAAAAAATGGCGATTGATCCAATATGCAAGATGAATGTCAACGAAGATACCGCACAATATAAGAGTGAATACAAAGGCAAGACCTATTACTTCTGTGCACCAGGATGCAAGAAGAAGTTCGACGAAAATCCAGCGCAATATGCCGAAGACGAATGCACAAATTAGCCACATCTTCAAGGAACGTTAATGGACATTAAGCATATCGAAGGCAGAAAGAAAGGTAAGATTATTCTCTATGCGCTGAGTACCTGCGTATGGTGCAAAAAGACAAAACGACTGCTCAACGAACTTGGTATTGATTATCATTTCGTTGATGTCGACCTAGCCAGTGCAGAAGACAAGGGCGAGATCAACAGCGTGGTTCTCAGGTGGAACCCAAGCGGTTCATATCCGACGATCGTAATTGATGATAAGCAGAGCATCATTGGTTATGATCCAGAAAAAATAAAAGAGGTGCTCGGTAATGGGGAATAATCGAAAGCCTGATCAGGACAAGATCGATAGGCTGTATAAAAAATTGTACGACGAGGCTGAACAAGGCGGATACCATCTCAACCCAGACACTGAATTCACGAAAGATCTCGTAGAAGGACTCCTCATCAATGAAGAAAGATACGGCTATCCTTCATGTCCCTGCCGGCTGGCTTCAGGTATAAAACAGGAAGACATCGACATCATCTGCCCGTGCGACTACAGAGATCCGGATGTCGTAGAATATGACGCATGCTACTGCGGATTGTATGTCTCAGAATCGATCGTGGACGGGGAAAAACAGTTGACCAAGATACCGGAACGTCGGCCGCCCGTGGATCAACGTCAGAAACCAGCCTCGGTTGGGTCGACATCCGTGTCGAAACTTCCTCTCCCCGTCTGGCGCTGCCGGGTCTGCGGTTACCTGTGCGCCCGAGACAATCCTCCTGAAGTCTGTCCCATATGCAAAGCGAAGAAAGACCGGTTTGAGAAATTCATAGAGAACGCTTAACAGGATAAGACGTTTTGAACCGTAAATACCATGATGCGTAGAAAATAAAAGGAGAGAACAATGTCTAATGTGCAGAAAATCGGCGAGGTTTACAAATGCGAGATCTGCGGTAACGTCGTCGAGGTAAAAGAAGCTGGTGGCGGCGAGCTGGTCTGCTGCGGCGAACCAATGAGGTTGATGTAAAAGTTGATGGCTATTGAATAATCCATATAATATCAAAGAAAGGGGTATACAATGAACGATATTTCTAACATATTCCAGTCTGCAGACTGGAAGAAAGAAAAACATGTTCCCGTTATTGAGGTGCCTGAAAAGGCGAGTAAGGGAAAGGATGTGGTAGTGAAAGTAACCGTTGGAAAGGAAATTGCGCATCCCAATACAACCGAACATCACATTGCCTGGATCGACGTTTACTTCCATCCAGAAGGAAGTAAGTTCCCGTATAATCTTGGGCGTTTCGAGTTCGGCGCGCACGGTGCGTCGACTGAAGGACCCAATACCAGCACGGTCTACACCCACCCTGCGGCTATCGTCACCTTCAAGACCGATAAATCAGGCAGTATTTTCGCCATCTCTAACTGCAATATCCACGGACTCTGGACAGATTCGCGCGAATTGAAGGTTGATTAGACCGAAACAATGCATCTGCTACAAGGAACGTGAAGCCAATCTGCGACCATATCGGATTATTCACTGCTAATGCCCAGAAGATGCAGGAGTTCTACATCCAGGCACTTGGTTTCGAACTCGGCAGTGAAACTATTCTCTCTGAATCGATTGTTGCCGATATCTTTGGGATCGCAGCGGATTGCCGGTTCGTTAAACTGCACAAAGATGGCTTCATGATAGAGATTTTTGAACCTCTATCACTCCGGTTGCAGGAACAGATGGCACATCGGGTCGGCATCAACCATTGGGGATACTGCGTGACTGAGCGAGATATCCTGCTCGAGACGCTGCGAAAAGGGAATGTTCCCATAATTGAAATAAAAAGAAACGGACGCATTGTCTATTTCCTGGCTGACCCTGATGGTAATAGAATCGAACTCCGGGAATGTCGTGAATAAGACCGAGTCGGAAGACTCACCAGAATCGGCTATTGTTTGCCACTGTCATCACAGGAAAGGAGGATACTAATGGTTAAGGTCGGCGAAGCAGCACCTGATTTTGTTTTGAAGGATCACAATAAGAATGAGGTAAAACTATCATCATTGAAGGGCAAGAAGGTACTTCTCTCATTTCATCCGCTTGCCTGGACAAAAATATGCGCCGAGCAGATGAAATCGCTGGAAGCGAACTTCCATACGTTTGAAAAACTCGGCACGATTGCACTTGGCCTCAGCGTTGACACGGTCCCATCGAAGCACGCCTGGACAAGAAAACTGGGCATTGAAAAAACCCGGCTTTTGTCAGACTTCTGGCCCCATGGTGCCGTGGCAAAGACCTACGGCATCTTTCGTGAAAAAGAAGGATTTTCTGAGCGGGCAAACATCATCATTGACGAGGACCAGAATGTCGTTTTTGTTAAGGTCTACGAGATATCCCAGCTGCCCGATATCGAAGAGATAAATAGTTTCCTGAGCAAATAGAAAGGAGAAAATATGAGTAACGAAACAAAAGCAAAGCTAGACAGTCTTTTAACCGATGCAATGAATGCAGAAGCAGAAGCAAAGAAATTCTACATGGATGCGGCCGAGAAAGCGCAGAGCAATGCAGGTAAGAATCTCTTCAAGGAACTGGCTGAATTCGAGCAAGGTCATTATGATCGCATAAAGAAAATAATCGAATCCCGCAATACCGGTGTGACACTCACGGAAATCGTTCCATCCAAAGATATTTCCGTGAAGTCCGAAGTCGAAGGCCAGTTCGAGCCGAACAAAGACGAAGTAATCAAGGTATTGACCATTGGTATCGAAGCCGAGAAGAAAGCTCAAGCAAAATACCTCGAGATAGCCAAGATCTCCGAAGACAACGAATCAAAAAGCATTTTCACTAATATGGCTGAGGAGGAACGAAAACATCAGTTGATACTCGAAGACCAGTTCTATAGCATGTCCAATAAAGGAAAAATAATCTGGGGTGACTGAACGGTGTTAATGTGAATGTCAAAGACGCAATAAAAGAAAGAAGGGCTTACCGCTCGCTGGAGCATACCGAAATAACCAGTCAGTTGATTGAGGATTTAGCCCAGAGCGCGCGGCTTTTCTGCTCATGCTTCAATAATCAACCCTGGCGGTATGTATTTGTTTACGACAGGACGGTACTTAAACAAGTACACGAGGCACTCTCAAGCGGTAATGAATGGGCACGGGCGGCTTCAATGATCATTGCGGTCTTCAGTAAACCAGAACTCGATTGTGTGATCAGGGACCGGAAGTACTACCTCTTCGATACGGGAATGGCTACAGCTGCTATAATACTGCGCGCGACCGAATTAGGACTCGTTGCCCATCCGATTGCCGGGTTCAGCCCAAAGAAAACAAGGGAAATACTCAACATCCCGGAAAGCATGGAAGTAATCACGCTCGTTATCGTCGGCAAGCACTCTAAATCGATCAGTCCTTTGCTTTCTGATAAACAAATAACTGCCGAAAGAGAGCGACCCGAAAGAATGCCTGTGGAAAAATTCATCCATCTGAATCGCTACAAGGAACAGAGTGCGCAAGAAAATATCACGTAGCCGCCTGCTCAGCGAAAAAAGTCCGTACCTTCAACAACATGCCAACAACCCCGTGGATTGGTACCCCTGGGGTAAAGAAGCCTTCGACAAAGCGCGTGCAGAAAACAAACCCGTTTTTCTATCCATCGGTTATTCAACATGTCATTGGTGTCATGTCATGGAGCGAGAGTCGTTCGAAGATGATGACGTCGCACGTTTGATGAACGAGACTTTCGTCTCTATAAAAGTGGATCGTGAAGAAAGACCCGATATCGATGACTACTACATGACGGTCTGTCAAGTCATGACCGGCACCGGTGGCTGGCCGTTAACAGTAATCATGACCCCGGAAAGAAAACCCTTTTTTGCCACTACATACATACCAAAGGAGAGCAAGTACGGCCGTACAGGATTAATGCAACTCATACCAGGGATCGGTACAGCATGGCGAAATCAACGGAGCGATATTGTCAAATCGACCGAGGTAATATCCGAGCACTTAAGACAGTTGACGGTGAATAGTACCGGCAGGGAAATGAATCCTGGAATAATCAAGGAGACATACCATAAACTTCGCAGCACATACGACCCATCGGCGGGTGGGTTTGGAAATGCACCGAAATTCCCCACACCGCAAAATGTGTTGTTCCTGCTGCGCTACTTCATAGAAACTGCCGATGCCGAATCCCTCAAGATGGTTGAGCACACACTCAAATCAATGAGAATGGGAGGCATCTACGACCAGATCGGATTCGGTTTTCACCGTTATTCGACAGATTCGCACTGGCGCTTGCCTCATTTCGAGAAGATGCTTTATGACCAGGCGCTTCTGATCATTGTCTACAATGAGGCTTTCCAGATCACAAGAAATGTTTTATATCGCGATACCGTTCATGAAATTATTACGTATGTACTGCGCGACATGCAATCCCAGGAAGGCGTGTTCTACAGCGCTGAAGATGCAGATAGCGAAGGTCAGGAAGGAAAATACTACATATGGACCGAACCCGAGATCCGTAAGATTCTTGATCCCCCAGAGTATGATCTCATCGTAAGAACATTCAACATAGAAAATGACGGCAACTACGAAGATGAGGTATCACGCGCCCGTAACGGGCATAATCTGCTTTACAGGAGTCACACCGATGAAACCCTGGCCAGGGAATTCGGTATCTCGATCAAGGCATTCAATGAGCGCTTGCATGCTGCACGCGAAAAGATGTTCGCCTACAGAACAGAAAGAATACGCCCTCAGATGGATACAAAAGTACTGTGTGATTGGAACGGTCTTATGATCGCAGCCCTCTCAAAAGCGGCACGCCTCTTTGGTGATGCGAAATTCAAGCACGCGGCAATGAGGGCAGCCGATTTCATTCTCGCCAACATGCGCTCATCTGATGGTCACTTGTTTCACCGGTACATCGATGGAGAAGTTGCCGTCACGGGGTTCCTCGATGACTACGCCTTCTTGATCTGGGGACTGACCGAATTATACCAGTCAACATTTGAACCGCGCTATCTGAAAACAGCCCTGGAACTCAGCGAAAAGTCCTGCGCAATATTTGGGGATGAGGAACATGGCGCATTCTTCTCAACGCCTGCGGATAACGAACTTCCTGTCCGTAGTAAGAAAGCCTACGATGGTGCGATCCCTTCCGGTAATTCTATCATGGCATTCAATCTAATACGACTGGGCAGAATCACCGGGCAACATGACTTGGAGGATAAAGCATCAACGATATTCGATTCTTTCGGAAACCAGATCCAGAATCAGCCACTAAGCCACATATACATGCTGGCTGCTTTCAAACAGCTGCTCTCCCCCGCACCGAACATAGTGATCTACGGCGACAAAGAAAGCGATGCTACAATGGAGATGCTTCGCGTCATTCATAATTCAAGGAGGGTCGATTCCACTACCCTGATGCTACCTGCCGGCGAGGAAGCCGAAACGTCATATATGAAGGGGTTTACAAAGGGGTTGAGACCGGTGGATGGCAGAACAACTGCCTATGTATGCCAGGGCTACAAATGTGATAAACCCGCGACCGACATAAAGGAATTAGCGCGGATCATTGAACCTCGTACCGAAGATGCCAGCGGATAAACCATATACTATGCGAGCTGTCTAAAATTGTGAGGAGGTTATATGTCTTTACTTGACGAGAACATTAAAGATCAAGTTAAAAATATGTTCAAGGATTTGGTGAATCCGGTAAAACTCGTTGTCTTTACGCAGGATTCTCTATCGTATGCTCCCGGGCTTGAATGCGAAAACTGCAAGGATAACCGTCTTTTGATGGATGAAGTCGCAGGATTATCCGAAAAGATAAGTGTCGAAGTCTTTGACTTCGTGAATGATAAGAACAAGGTGGAGGAGTATGGCATTGACAAAATACCGGCAACGGTTGTGAAGGGTGAAAAAGACTCGGGTATCAGGATCTACGGCATGCCGGCGGGGTATGAATTCCCAACATTGCTCAGTGCGATAAAAATGGTTTCCACGGCGATCACCGAACTATCCGATGCTACACGAAGCAAGCTCAAGGCAATAACCAAGCCGGTGCATCTGCAGGTCTTCGTTACTCTAACGTGTCCGTATTGTGCTTCTGCTGCAAGCCTTGCACACGAGCTTGCATACGAGAGCGAAATGGTGAAAGCAGATGTAATAAATACGCAAGAATTTCCACAACTCGCCCAACGGTATAACGTTTTCGCGGTACCTAAAACAGTGGTAAACGAAACTATACAATTCGAGGGTGCTTTGCCGGAAGAAAGATTTCTCGCAAAGGCACTGGAATCTCAGAAATAACAACGTGCTGCAGAAACGGAGAGAGATGACATGCAGTCAGACAAAGTAGACAGCGAAATAAGAATCGCAGAGAACCTTCAGAAAATCAAGAATCGATTGCTGGTTTTCTCGGGAAAGGGCGGTGTCGGTAAAAGCACCGTAGCGGCGAACCTTGGTCTGGCACTTAGCGAGAGAAAACTCAGGGTTGGACTGATAGACATCGATATCCACGGTCCTAATCTCGCAAAAATGCTTGGCGCAGAGGGAAAGAAACTTCAACCTTCCGAAGAAAATAGAATAGTTCCGCTGAAAATTACCAGTAACCTGTCTCTGGTGTCTATATCATTCTTCCTGCATAACTTCGATAATCCCGTCATATGGCGCGGACCCCTCAAAATGAAACTGATACAGCAGTTTCTCGGTGATGTGGTATGGGGCGAACTCGATTGGCTGATAATTGACTCACCGCCCGGAACCGGCGATGAACCACTATCAGTGGCGCAGCTCATCCCCGCGACCGGTGCAATCATTGTAACAACACCGCAGGAAGTATCATTGATGGATTCGCGGAAAGCTGTAAATTTCGCGCGTGTGCTCAAACTCCGGACATTCGGCATTATTGAAAACATGAGCGGATTGGATTGTCCGCACTGCGGTAAGAGAATTGACATATTCGGAAGCGGAGGAGGAGAAAGAACAGCCCGAGACCTTGGTGTGCCGTTTCTGGGTAAAATACCGATGGACCCGGGCATTGTATCACTTGCTGATGAGGGAAAACCATTTATCACTTACAGACCCGATTCGGCGGCAGCAGAGGCATTTGGTAGGATCATAGACAAAATTATTACGGCAGCTAAATAGTCCCCTTTTTTGCCACACAACGCTCGTAGACACTTTAAAAGATAAGATATATGTTATTGCGCAGTAAATTCTTCGGTGGAGTTAAATGCCTGATTTCTTGACAAAAGAGAAATATCATTTATAATAGGAAAAGCGAGTGTATACACTCAAAACCACTATGAAAAAAATCCTTGTAATATCGAATCGGCTCCCTGTTACTGTTACGAAAAGAGAACGTCAGCTGAGATTCAACCCTAGCGTTGGTGGGCTTGCGACCGGATTGAGCTCGCTCTCACGATCATACGAGAACATCTGGATAGGATGGCCCGGCATTGCTCTTGAGCGCGTTGAACGAGAGAAAAAGCAGATAACTCGCAGGCTGAGGAAAGACAATTGCCATCCTGTTTTCATAAAGCAGAACGATATGGAGAACTATTACTACGGTTTCTGCAACCGAACAATCTGGCCGCTGTTCCATTATTTCACGCAATACTCTATTTACAACAGGAAGAACTGGAATTCTTATCTGAAAGTAAATCAAATGTTCTGTAGTGAGATATTAAAAATTGCAGGACCTGACGATATCATCTGGGTCCACGACTATCACCTGATGTTATTACCACAACTCATAAGGAAGAAAATGCCCCATGCAACAATTGGATTCTTTCTGCACATACCTTTTCCATCTTCGGAAGTTTTCCGCATTCTCCCGCCTCGCAAGGAGATCGTACGGGGCATATTAGGTTCCGACCTTATAGGGTTCCACACGTATGATTACGCTCACCATTTCATTCAGACCACAAGACGGCTGTTGGGATACGAACATAGTAAAGCCCAGATAAACATTGATAACCGTATCGTGAAGGTCGATGCATTTCCCATGGGGATAGACTTTGATGCATTTAATCAGGCTGAGGATGATGCCACTGTCCAGCGTGAAATAAAGAAAATAAGAAGGCGCGTCGGCGATAGGAAAATCATCATTTCCATCGACCGGTTAGATTATACAAAAGGAATAGCACAAAGGCTCGAGGCTTTTGACCATTTCCTCGATACGAACCCGAAATACCGAGAAAAGGTCTCTCTGATCCTCGTCGCCGTACCGTCCCGTACGGGCGTTGAGCAATATGCACTACTAAAACGTGAAGTAGACGAACTCATCAGCAGGATAAATGGAAAATACGGAACCATTGGCTGGCTGCCGATATGGTATCTGTATCGCTTTCTGCCATTCAAGAATCTGGTACCGTTATACAGTGTCGGTGATGTCGCTCTGGTAACGCCTATACGAGATGGCATGAATCTCATCGCGAAAGAATATCTGGCGACAAAAAAAGACAAAAAAGGCGTTCTGATTCTGAGCGAGATGGCAGGAGCCTCAAAAGTTCTGGGCGAAGCGATAATCGTCAATCCAAACAACAAGGAAGAGATCGGCGCAGCAATTAGAACGGCACTCCAGATGCCTGAGAAAGAACAGGTACGAAGAAATGATGTCATGCAAAAACGTCTCAAACGCTACAATGTTGAACGCTGGGCGCATGATTTCATCGATGTGCTCTTACGAACAAAACAGAAACAATCCGAAATGATATCAAAAAACCTGGACCTTGAAATTTCAAGAAAAATGATCAAGGACTGCCGGTCGAGACGGAATAGATTGCTACTGCTCGACTACGATGGGACTCTTGTTCCATTCGTATCAGAGCCCTCCAGAGCAGCCCCCGACAGAGAAATCACCAACATCATCAGAAAACTTGCGGCTAACCCGAAGAACACGGTAGTCATCGTAAGCGGAAGAGATCGCCAGACGCTCGATAACTGGTTCGGCAATTTGAATCTCGGGATGATCGCTGAACATGGCGCGTGGTTCAAGGAAAGATCAAACAAATGGCGAATGATAAAACACTTGAAAAACGACTGGAAAGAACAGATAAGGCCAATACTGGAACTATATGTCGACCGCACGCCTGGTGCCCGCATCGAAGAAAAGGAATTCTCCCTTGTCTGGCATCACCGAAAAACAGACGAAAGATTGGGGGAACGCAGGGCGAGCGATCTAAAAGAAAGATTGATCGATATCGTCACTCCAATCAATCTGAGTATACTTGAGGGGAGCAAAGTCATCGAAGTAAAGAACAGCGGCGTCAACAAAGGCATTGCCGCACAGAGATGGCTGGGCAAGCAACATTATGATTTCATTTTGGCAATCGGTGATGACTGGACCGATGAAGACACCTTTGAGGCGGTGCCTGAATCAGCATACTCCATTAAAGTCGGTATCGGTTACACAAAGGCAAGATACACAATACCTTCACAAAAGGATGCGCGCGATCTCTTGAAAGAATTAGCCAAGTGTTAAATTCCGGGGAAGCATCCGTCTGCATCATTGTCGTTGAAACAAAAATGCCACTTTTTTTTCACAAATGCTGCCACACCAACAGCTTGAGTGAATATTTTCATACTCGCCCTTAAAAAACCATTCTATATGACTTGAAAAAGACAATCCAGTGTGTATAATATGCGGTATTGACTCCTAGAATGAGGACATAGCATAATGAGATGCTATATTAGAAAGGGACTATGAAAAGAAGCCTAAATGATTACCGCACTATTGTCGGTGACGAAGCAATAGGCAAGTTATATCACAAAGCGAGAAAAATCTATGGCAAAACCGTGGTCCATGTGAATTCGACCTACTACGGCGGCGGTGTTGCCGAGATTCTGAGCGGACTCGTTCCATTAATGAATGACATAGGAATCGCTGCTGGTTGGAGAATGCTTCGCGGAACACCAGATTTCTTCGATATAACGAAGAAATTCCACAATGCTCTCCAGGGAAATTCGATCAATCTCAGTGAGATCAAAAAGAAACTATATGTACAAGCGAATGAGGACTTCTCGACCTATTCACATATCTCCCAGAATTGCGTGATCATACATGACCCGCAGCCCTTACCCTTGATTCAGTTCTACCCGCGGAAACAGCCCTGGGTATGGAGGATTCATATCGATCTCTCGAACCCGAATCAGGAATTATGGGGATTTCTGAAAAATTTCATTCTGAAGTACGATGTCATCATAATCTCAAGTGATACCTACAGGTTGAAGGATACGCCGGTCGAACAGCGCGTCATACACCCTGCCATAGACCCGCTGTCACCAAAGAACATGCCGATTCCCGAGAAAGTCATTGCAAAGTATCTGAAAAAGTTCAATATTCCTACAGACAAACCGATAATCACTCAAATATCCAGATTTGACAAGTTCAAAGATCAGGAAGGATTGATCGATGTCTTCAGAATGGTAAAGGAAAAAGTAGACTGCCGGCTCGTTCTTTGCGGCAGTAGCGCACTCGACGACCCGGAATCGCAACAATACTACGAACGCACAAAACGCAAAGCGAATAACTTTGTCAAAGACCGGGATATAATCATGATAACAAGCGAGAACAATATTCTGGTGAATGCATTGCAGAGAAAATCTGACGTCATAGTGCAGAAATCTTTACGCGAAGGCTTCGGACTGACCGTGACCGAAGCGATGTTGAAAGAAAAACCTGTGATCGCCTCCCGGGTCGGCGGCATAATGCTGCAGATCAAAGACGGTGATGACGGATTCCTTCTTGAAGCCGACGATAAAGAAGGCTTTGCCGCGAGAATCGTAGAAGTTCTGCAAGAACCTTCACTGGCGAGATCTCTGGGCAAAAAAGCAGGCGAAGTGGCAAAAGAAAAATTCCTCATCACACGGCTACTCGCTGATTACCTCGATCTGCTCGGTGATTTAATAGGTTAGACGCTAATTACATTCCATCATGAAGGACCAGGAATTTTCAGCACAAGGCTATTCTCCCGTAGTAGCCGATCACATGCGCAACCCCCGCCACTGGGGAATCATGCGCCATAGTGATGGTTACGCGAAAATAACCGGAACGTGCGGCGACACAATGGAGATATCATTGAATGTCAAAAACAACCTTATCGCGAAATGCACTTTTGACACAGATGGTTGTGGCGCAACGGTCGCTTGTGGAAGCATGGTCGCCGAAATGGCAACCGGCAAACCACTGACCATTGCCCGGCAGATCGACCAGAATATGATCCTGGACTACTGCGGCGGCCTGCCAGAGGGAAATACGCACTGCGCTTTGCTTGCGGCGAATACTCTTAGAAGGGCGATCGATGACTGTGTTCAGACACGCAAGACACCCTGGAAGAGGTTCTACAGGATGGAGAAGTAGTAGATTCACGAAGAATGCCAGAATGAAGATCATCGGACTGACTGACATCCACGGACGAACGGCATACGGCAAAGAAGTAATCGAACAAATGCGAAGTGCCGACCTCATAGCAATCGCAGGTGATACTACGAACTTTGGTGGCTGCAAAGAAGCAGAATCGGTAATCGAGACGATTGCGTCGATCAACGGCAAAATTATTGCGGTACACGGAAACTGCGACCAGTCCAGCGCTGTCGAACTTCTCTCGGCCAGACACATGAACCTACACGGGACATCCATGACGATAGGCGACGTGCAATTCATGGGAATAGGCGGCAGCAACAAGACACCATTCCACACGCCGCAGGAGTATAGTGACGAGGAAATGAAAGAGATCCTAACCGGTATATCAGAATCACCAGGCATCCGGTTTCGCATGTTGATCAGCCACTCGCCTCCGTTTAAGAGTAAAGTCGACAAAATGCTCTTGGGCATTCATGTTGGAAGTAAAGCAGTTAGAGAATACATAGAAACTTCGCAGCCTGATATCGTGCTCTGCGGTCATATACATGAAGCACGCGGTTTTGACCACATAGGAAGAACGCTTATCATCAACCCCGGTCCGTTCCCCAAGCACTACGTGGTGATAGACATAGACAATACGATCCGCTACCAGCTCTACTGAAAGGGCAGAATTCGATTACCAGACAATACAGCAACTTCTGTTACTTCCGAAAAAGACTATTAGTGTAGATCTCGGGATTGACGACGTTGGGTGGGCGTTTATTATCGATCAATACGGCAACAAGATTCTCAACGACCATAAGGGCCATCTTTGTCCTCGCTTCGAGTGAAGCCGACCCTATGTGTGGCACCAAGACAGCGTTGGGCATCTGCAGGAGTTCCGGCGTTACGACCGGTTCATTCTCATAAACATCGAGGGCACAACCGGCGATGTCCCCATTCCTGAGCGCTTCAACCAATGCCTCTTCATCGACAATGGCTCCGCGCGCAACATTGATCAGATACGCCGTCCTCTTCATTGCATTCAATTCTGCACCCGAGATAAAATGGCGAGTATCATCGCTCAACGGTGCATGGATCGAAACAAAATCAGACTCACTCAGGAGTTGTATTGCTTCACGATACTGTATGTCGATTCGTTTCTCTACATCTTCTGGGAGCCGTTTCTTGTCATAGTACAGAACCGCCATTCCGAAACCGTGCGCGCGCCTCGCGACAGCCTGGCCTATTCTCCCCATCCCGACAATACCCAATGTCTTTCCATAAACATCTGAACCGAGAAGGAGTTCAGGCGCCCAGCCCCTGAATCTTCCTGCCCTGACGTAATTATCGCCTTCAACGATGCGGCGGGCGACCGAGATGAGCAGCCCTATTGTCAGATCAGCCGTCGCTTCTGTGAGCACGTCAGGCGTGTTTGTGACCGGTATTTTCCTCTTGTTGACCGCTGCAAGGTCTATATTGTTGTAACCTACAGCATAGTTGGCGATGATCTTGAGATTGGACGCTTTCTGGATTATCTCCAAATCAATATCATCGGTCAACAAACATGCCAATCCTTCCTTATCCGATATGCTTTCGGCAATACGGCTATGAGGCATGGGTTCGTCGAGTGGATTGACATTCAGATCGAAGTGTTGACTTAGTAGATTCATTCCGCTTGCGGGTAGTCTGCGCGTCAGCAATACCTTGGGCTTATGGTGCATAACGCTCCTCACTCATCCAGCGACCACCCTAACACCGGCGACGTTAGATGTCCTTTGACCATAGCTCAGCGATAGGCATTCGCCGTATCTGACGAGCTGCTCTCGGTAGATCCTCAGCGTGAATACAGATATCCCATGCTTTTCTGGTCATTCTATACTGACGTGCCAGTTTACCTTTCTTGATCTCCACTAAAATATCATCACCTGCATGACTCGCCACAAACAGGTTACCTTTTCCCATAGTGGCAAAAGTAGAACACTGCAGACCGTCAAGCAGGCATGTATACGGTTTCATAACCTTTGTCTTCACGGTAATCGTCAGATCCATGATGCCGCGGGGCTTCATTGTTTTGACCAAGTACCTGCCCAATCGATATCCCAATGCCAAAAATGGCCCATCATGACCATGAAAACGCACAGTATCCTGATAACTAAGGTTCCTCAGCTTCTTGAATCTCATAGAACACCCCATGCACATCCATTATAGCCACACAGCACACAGTGTCAATCAACACAATCGATTTTGAGATAACGTTGTGTGAAATCACATACGACCACCATTGATTTCCAACTCTTTCTGTATATAATAATGGCGTCATGGAGAAAATCAATGCCGATACCCATGTCGAACAAATACTGATGAAATATCCTGCTCTGTCGAGGATATTCATCGATTTCGGTCTCCCCTGTCTGGTCTGCGGTGAACCGTTCTGGGGCACGATAGCGGAATTAGGCAGCAACCATAGTATCAGCATTGATAAATTAAATGAGGTTAAGGCAGAAATTGATGAAAAATCATAAATTTTGTCCATTGTGTGGAAGTATTCTATTAGCAAAGAAAATTGACGGTCTGGACCGCCCAGTGTGCTTAACCTGCGGTTGGATATACTATGCAAATCCCCTACCAAGTGCCGTGGCATTTGTTCTCCGTGAAGGTAAAGAAGTACTCTTGATAAAGCGCGGCGTGCAACCAGGTAAGGGTAAGTGGGCTCTTCCTTCTGGTTTTGTCGAAGCAGATGAGTTACCGCAGCAGACCGTGATCAGAGAACTTAAAGAAGAAACCGGGATCAATGGCACTCTATCTCACCTCATCGGTGTGTACACAGAGCCAACAAAGATGTATGGAAATGTACTGCTGATCGCATACGATGTTAAGTATCAGACCGGCAAACCCAGGGCGCGTACTGATACTGTGGACGCCAAATTCTTCCCCTTGAGCAAGATACCCAGAATACCATTTGACAGTCACCGGGCGATCATCCGCGACGGTCTGCACAGGAACCGGTCGAACGGGATGAATGTCAATGTACTCAAATCCAAAATTACTGAAGCAACCATAACCCACACAAAGCTATTCTACAAGGGAAGCATGGGGATTGACAGTGCCGTCATGAAGGAAGTAAACATCCTGCCAGGTGAAAAAGTTCACGTACTTAATTATGACAACGGAAAAAGGCTGGAAACCTATACCATCGAAGAGAAGGCTGGCTCTGGAAGGATCGTGCTGTACGGACCAGCATCGAAAAAAGGTGAGGTTGGACAAAGACTCTGTATATTATCATACGCTAGCATGACCTACGACAGCGCAAGAGTATTCAAAGCAAAAGTGGTTACGCTCGATTCCAAGAACAGAATAAAACGCCGATAGTGCATCAACAATCCCAGAAACAAAAGACATCCGGATACACATACGGTCCCGTACCCTCGAGAAGATTGGGTTTCTCTCTCGGCATCGATATCATGCCACACAAGCATTGTAGCTTTGATTGTGTATATTGTCAGCTCGGCAAAACGACAAACACAACCGTGTTACGCAAAGAATATACGCCTACGCAAGAGGTCCTTCGTGAAATCAAAGAGGTCTTGAAAAGAAATATGCAGAGCGATTTCTTGACCTTCTCAGGGTCTGGTGAGCCGACGCTCCACAAAGATATCGGCTATATGATCAATGAGCTAAAGAAGCTGACGAAAACTCCGATAGCCGTGCTCACCAACGGTTCACTACTACACATCTCTGAGGTAAGAAGCGATCTGAAGAACGCGGACCTGGTGATACCCACATTATCTACGGCAGATGAGGCTGTCTTTCGAAAAATACACCGTAGCCACGCGACAATTGATCTCGCACGGGTTATTGAAGGATACATCAGCTTCAGGAAAATGTACAAAGGACAAATATGGCTCGAAGTGATGCTCGTTCACGGCATGAATGACAGTCCGGAGCAGATCAGGAAACTAAAGGACGTGATCGATAGAATTAACCCTGATAAGATACACCTGAATACAGTTGTGCGTCCACCGAGCGAAGCACACGCGCAGCCAGTCCCAATGGAAACGATGCAGGAACTGAAAAAAATTCTGGGTGAGAAGTGCGAGATCATCGTTGATTTCGCTGCAAAGACAAAAGACGGACGAGATGGCAATGCGCTGGAAATGATTACAGCGATAATCTCCCGTAGACCGGTCACTGTGGCGGATCTGGTTAGAGCAACGAGCCTTCACAAAAATGAGATACTGAAATACCTTCATTTGCTCTCACGGAAGGGAAGAATCAATATTTCAAGGCATAACGGAAAAGAATTTTACACGCTAAGGGGGAATGATGATCGAACCTAAAGACATGAACAAGGATGAACTCTTTGAGTTATTGACCGACGCAGCTAAGAACTGGCTCGCCCATGACGGTTTGTGGTTTCAGACAGTGGAACAGAAATTCGGCATGGATGCTGCGATCGAACTCGACGGCAAGGCATGGGAAAAGTTCACCCGGATCGAAGCCCAGCGCATAATGAAAAGACTCAATATGCAGCCGGGCGGCGGAATCCCAGCCCTCATCCAGTCCCTTAAGTTCAGATTGTACGCCTACCTCAACAAACAAATTGTTGTCGAATCGTCAGACAAACACTGCATATTCAGAATGGAGAGCTGCCGCGTCCAGGATGCGCGCAAGAGAAAGAACCTGCCGGATTTTCCGTGTAAGTCAGTAGGTATTCTTGAATATACTTTTTTCGCCAAGACTATAGATCCCCGGATCGAAACACGGTGTTTGAGCTGTCCTCCTGACCCGCATCCCGACGAATATTATTGCTGCTGGGAATTCAGAATTAAATAGAATTTCGATACCATCAGTGGCTGCGCAGTCGGCTCACCAGAATTTTTTGGTGATTACACGACCGTGCCGGTCAAACTCGACCCCCTCCAATTCCAGGAGCATCTTTTTCATTCTGACGCCGCCGGCGTAGCCTCCCAGTGATCCGTCAAACCTCACAGCCCGGTGGCAAGGGATGATGAGGGGAAAGGGATTTCTGGCAAGTGCATTGCCTACGGCTCTTGCCGCGCGTGGTAGACCAAGTTTCCTCGCTATTCTGCCATATGTACTCACCATCCCGCGTGGGATCTTGTTTTCCAGCAGCAAAACGCGCCGCTGAAAACCGGATGTCATCGACCAATCAACGGGATCCAAATTGAACTTGATTTCTCGGCCGCATAAAAACGATGCAATATCACTGCACGGCTTCGCAGCCGCACTGTGTGGCGAGTGCTCGACTCCAGAGCGACGAAACACCGAAGACCTGAACATATGATATTGTCCGGGCAAATATATCCTCACTATCTTGTTATCGACAGAGCGCCACACAACTACCACTTTACCGAAACTGGTGGTGAGTACTGAAAAGTGGAAACTATATGTTCTTATCATTCTAATTCTCTGCGATACACGACCGATCCTGATCGCTGCTATTTTTCTTTGTCTTTTTTAAAATGAATATCTGCTCGCCAGAGATGTAATCATACGGTGAACCATCGAAACCACCGAGGACTTTCTCAACAGAAAAACCGCATTTTTCGAGAAGAAGTTCGGCTTCGTATCTGAAGAGATATCCTAACTCAAAAGTCCATACCTGACGATGAGATTTGCCAAGCTTATCTGTCCATTCATAGTATCGATCTTCATGGAGGGTTTGTTTTGCCAGATCGTACGTATCCTCTGCCCGACGTGTCACATATAATTGTTTCTCCTCATCATAAAATCTTCCAAGATCAACACTTCTTTTTGCCTGCGCCAGAAAATCATGTCGCGGTGCAAACAGATCCAGAATGAACAATCCGCTGTCTGACAGATGGTCGCGGACACATTTCAAACAGGAAATCTGATCGTTCTTGGTCAGCAGACACTGAAAAGAACGGAATGCGATATAGATTAGAGAGAATTTCTTGTTTAAATTGAAAGATTTCATATCACCCTGGGTTAATGTTGCATGGATTTTTGCCGTCTCATCACATTGGATCTTCTTGCTTGCTATGCTCAACATCTTTTGAGAAACATCAAGCCCGGTCACTTTAATGCCTTCTCTTGCGATCGGGATCAAAACCCTTCCCGTGCCGCAGCCAAGCTCTAACACCTCTCCCCTGCACTCCTTCGCGTATTCTACATAGAATGGTATGTCATTCGTGAACTCCTTCTGTTCATGATCATATAATCTGGCGATCCTGTCAAAGAGTGCCTCACCCATGAATACCCCCATTATTAACGCAACGATATATGTGCATATGTACAATTGTGGATATATCGATCATCATGATTCTCTTTCTTTAGGAACATTATGAGTATTGTTATAGTCCAAAAATGTCGTGTGTCAACACACGTCACTTATGAATAAAGCCATGCGCAAAATTTTCTGTTGCCCTAAACCAATGATTTCCATATAATATCGTCATGGTGAAGAATCGGGACTGCGTTTCAATCATACGTACGACCGCACATTACATTCCTCTCATTACGGTTTTGTGGGTAATTTCTTCCCCGGGTGACCCTGTTGTTGTATCGGGCGGTCCTGCAAACGATTATGAATCATGGATAATAAGAACAATCGACAGCAGGTTGATGGTGGTCTTCTGCCGGAACCCGGACTGGCAGTCAGGCGACCTTTATGTAACATTCTCAAGTGATAATGGCATTTCCTGGGAAACACCGACCCCGATAATCGAAAGTCCACAAGATCAGGCGACCCTTAGCTTTCTGCAACTCCCCGGCGACACATTCCGGTTATGGTACGCGTCAAATGAGAACATAACCTATGGCATTTACACCGCCCACTCATTAGACGGCATCGCATGGAACCGCGACGGACAAGTCGACCTTGGCTGGGAACCATACGACATGCATTATGATCCGACCGTTATTATCGAACCTGACAGCTCCCTGACAATGAGCTATCGAGGCCCGGGCGGCGCCTATATCGCGCACAAACCCTACGGTGAAACCTGGGATACGATCCGGACTCTGGTCGGTCCCGGTGGTTACCGCCCCCGTGTTATGAAACACTCAAATAGCACGTACCTCTATGCCTACCACCGTAATACCGCGACCGGATATGAAGTGTTCGTACGTACCTCTCTTGATCGGATAAACTGGACATCCGAACTCAGATTGACCTTTAGCGGCAATTCCCACGATCCTTTTCCAAATGAAACGGCAGACGGTGCTTATATGATCTACTACGCCACGCATATGCCGCCTGCCTACAATCTCTACCGCCGCCTATCATATGATGCGGTCAACTGGGACATAGAAGAGCAGGTTACATACGATGCAACGAACAACACACAACCTCATTTTTTTGCTGAATCGGACGACATCTTTCTGGTCTGGGCACATGCTATCTTGTTCCCCGATGATCATGATGTATATTTTGAAAGATTCAACTATCCTGGGATCAACGAAACAGTTGAATTCATAGCGGAAGCAAAAGCGAAAGCTATCGATATCTCCCCTAATCCTTGTTCAAAGGAAATCAGAGTTACTATACCTGCATGTAATCGAGATATTCTGAATATTACAATCTACGACGTTCAAGGAAGAATAACAGGGAAACCACAATATTTGAAATGCTATTGCGATAATGTCTTCACGATCGGAACGAATTATTTATAGACCGGCGTCTATCTGATGCGAGTTAATTGTAGGGACGTTAATTACCACAAAAGATTCGTCGTTATCCGTTAATTACTCTTCATGAACTTTTCGTACATTTCAATATATCATTTTCCACACTGAAGATAACACCCAGGAATTTTTCGACAACCCAGATGTTCGTTTGCGCATGATTCGTCAATGACGGAATGCTTATTTCGCATGGCATGCCTGACCGGTGTGTCGCCAGAGCCACGAACGGTACCATTTGGTCGACCATCCACTGGTCAACGCACGCTTCTGCTGCAACAGCTGCTTTCAATACATTGGCGGCGTCCATGCCCACTTCCTCAGCAGGTTTCCCCCTTCTGCCGATTGCATCTGCACCAAGTAGACCATTATCATAACGTGCGCACGCGGTTATGAAACAACCGGGAGAGGATGCATCGATATACGAAAACGTGATGTCGGGATCTCTGAACACCCCGGAAAATCCATTCTGAATTCTTTCCGCAACCTTCGCCGTCTTCAGATGATTAGAAGCGGTTATCCAAGCACTGACTTGTTTCACCGAACCCCGATCTCTCAATTTAAAAACCCCAATATCCGATGGAATTATCCTCACAAATACTTCGCCGCCGCCCTTCGGGTAGAACCCGTGGCGTCTAACTTCAACTTCTATTGAGACACTGTGATTCCGTAGTATTGAACAGAATACATGTAAGAAATATGTGATCGTCGGGCTAAACGGCACCGCTGTTCCGCCTCTTAGTGTGAGTTCAAGTGGACAGTCGGCATAGGTCCCGAGGGGAACTAATGTCTGCAGTATCAAGGTGACCGACCCCGCGGTTTTGGTATCGATGACATATTCTCCTCCCTTGATTTTTCCCGGAACAAAAACGATGTCGGTTGAGTTCATACTCAGCCCATTGATCCTGGCGTCACATATCTGACCGGCAGCAGCGATACCGTGAAGGTGTTGGGGTCTCAAACCAGGCTTATCCCTGCCTTTTCTGATATTGAAGATATGTACAGGTTTACTGGTTATCGCCGATACCGCAACCGCAGTTCTCAGGATCTGGCCACCTCCTTCGAGGTAGCTACCGTCGATCTCGATCATGACAGTTCATTCAACCAGGATCAATCCATTATAAGTGCAGCACGAATCTTCTCTTTGCACAACTTCGAGCTTCAGACCGTTATTCCTTACGGTCTGATACACATCAATACCGCATGCTTCCATGGCCGGTCTCGCCTCATAAGGATATTTGCATGGCTTCCTGGTATCACATGTTCGACAGAGCCGGCAGGGTCCCGAGGTCATGCCAAATGCTTTGTAGTACCCATGGAGGAAAAATTCACGTTCGAGTTCAGCAACGATGCTTTTCAACTTCCGGCTCAGCTTCGTTTCCCTATCAGGGGAAATGTCTTCCATCTGCATCAATAATGCTGTAGAGTATTCACTTATCATTTCACGCGTGTATTCAGGCGATGGTGAATATGGTGGACAGGTCAGCCGCTTGCTGTAACCACCGCATCCATACTGGCACTTGATTCTAACCCAATTCGCCACTGTAATTTTTCTTGTACTGATCATCTTTGCTTTTGTCATACCCGCGGATATCGCTTTTTCCAGGTATCTTTGAAATTCTGCCATAATGATCCTCCTATACCTTTAATGCAAATGCATGCAGTACAATATGTTACGGGCCCTTCGATGAAACTGCTGAAATGCTTTCAAGATCGATTATCGTGTTTATCTCTTGAGCGGTCTTGTCTTCCCGAAGCTTCTTCACACGGGCGAATCTGAGGGCAACACCCGATTCATATTTAGGGCTCTTCTGCACTTCATTGAATACTATCTCGACGACTACAACCGGTCTGACGTACACGGTCCATTCGTCTTCGTGCACTTTGTATCTGGGAAGGTTAACAGTCATCCATTGTAGCATTTTATCGGTCAGCCCCTTAAAAGTTTTACCGACCATCAAATATTTTGTTTTTGTTTCATCGAGGACGCCGAGATGCAGGTTTGACAGAAAACCGTGTCTTCGTCCGTGGCCCCACTCGGCCGCCAATATCACACAATCAACCGTATGTGTACCCTTGAGTTTGAACCAGAATTTTCCACGTTTACCAGGGCGATACTCAGAACCGAGTAATTTGACAACTACTCCCTCATTACCCAGTTCTAATGACTGGTCATAGAAAGTTCTGGCTTTGTTCTTACTGACAGGTATCAGCCGAGCCGCGAGATTACGCTTTCTACGAACTACATCATTGAGGATTTCTACGCGCTCCGCGTAAGTCTTCCCTGTCAAATCCTCATCACCTACATAGAGTGCATCGAAATACTGCGGCAAGACCGGCACCTCACGTTGCATCTCAATGATATTCTTTTTCCTCGTGGTACGGCGCGCAAGAACCTGGAATCGAACCGGTCTCCCCTTCTTATCGATGCCGATCGCCTCACCATCAAGGATAAACTTGGTGACCGGTAATTGTCGCGCATTCTGGACTAACTCTGGAAAGTGATCTGTGATGTCCTTGAGATGCCGGGAGAATATCTTGACCTTATCTCCATCACGGTGTGTCTGTATTCTAATTCCATCCAGCTTGTGCTCCAGTGCAAATTCTTCATTTTCATCGAAGACATCATCAAGGGAATTTGCCATCTGGGCAAGCATTGGCTTAACCGGACTGAAAATGCTTATACCCAGACTATCTATCGCCTCCTTCCCTTGACTCCGCAGCAGAAAGAACAGTTCTGCGATGTCGGGTTTTTGAAGATATGCCCTCTCAATCTCTTCATCGGATAGTCCAAAGAAGCGGGCTATGGCATGTTTTACCACACCTTCACCTGCACCCTGCTGTACCTCTCCAACCATGAGCAATACGAGGTATTTTCTCTCATCCTTGCCCAGTTTTGTGAAAAGCGGCGTCAAGGCTTCAATCTTTTTTCGCCCCCTTGCTGAGCAAACCAGTTCCAAGTACCTGTCGACCTGAACGAGACTGGGTGAACGTGAACGCCGAAAAACCGTGTTGGAAAGCTCAGTTATACCTTTCCATGCTATATTGAGCTTGCCCTGCCTTATTCTGCCAGCAATGTAGTTTACGCCGATCAGCGCCTCATCAACAGACAATTTGCTGAGGAATTCTTCAATGATACTGATTTTGCTGTTCCTTGAGGAAGTCTGTCTCACTCTTTCTGAATATTCAACTATCGCTTTAAACAACATTTAAATATCCCATTTTACCGGTAAGATTCCGACATGGATTATGTAGACAGCAACAGGCATCCGTGATATCGCCGAACCGGCAGGGCTCGGCCACCTTGGGGCATTTTGTTCGCAGTCTGACTACAATTTCTCTCCTATTCTCGTCTATTTCTGTGCCCGGGTCATAGAGCATCATCTAACAACGACAAGTTTTTCAGTACGGTCGAAATCTTTGCCGGTCAACCTAACAAAGTAAATACCCTGTGCAACGCTACGTCCATTTTCGTCTCGTGCGTGCCAGACGATACGCTCAGTGTCATCACCGATATCCTGATAGTGCTTGACCAGCCTTCCGGCGACATCGTATATGCTTATATCCTCGATCGCCGCCCTTCCAAAGACGATATTGAAGGATGTGCGGCTGATCCGGGGGAATACCATCACGCCCAGTGGCTCACGGTCTATACGGCCGGCAATGCCGACACCAGGCACACCACCACACAGCGCCAGGAAATGTCCGTCGTTGTTCAAACCTTGCGTTCCGACCAGCACATCCTCATACCCGTCAAAACTTATGTCATCGACCGCACGTATCGAATAGATCAACCTGCCTTCGTTGTATGACCAGATAATGCTCCCATCGAGACCACTGAAACAGTAGACAATACCGGGATTCTGATTTCCGGTTATGACATCACACTTGCCGTCATCATCGAGGTCTTCAATGGCATCTACACTCCACACATTGCTGCCAATGGGATATGACCAGTGTACTGCTCCGTTCGAACCATTAAGCACCTGGAATGAGGTACCAACGTGCGCCACGCCGATCCCGGGTATGTCAGACGCGATCAGATCAGGGATCTCCGCTACCTTCGTGACCCAACCATAGACATATGTAGCCCATATTCGTGAGCCGTTCGCCCCACTCAGGCAGAATACTGAATCACTCCACGTACCGGCGATCACATCTTGCTTATTGTCACCGTTCTGGTCAGGAATCGCAATCACAGATTGGATATCGCCGCCGCAGTCGTATGACCAAAGCGGTGCGTACACCATGCCGCTCGAAGCACCGCTCACGCAGTAGACCTTTTCGTCATAGCCATTACCCCAGGCACCGCAAACCGCATCAGGGACATTATCGTTGTTGACATCAGGTATCCAGTTGACCGACCCGACGGCATCTGCGATGCGCAGCTGCCAGATGATCTGACCATTTGCACCGGAGAAACAATACATGCTGCGGGGTCCTCCAGATGCTAACGAGTTACCGCCGATACCGGCAAGCACTTCGCCGATATCATCGCCATTGATATCAGGCATTGGTTTTACCGAATATACCCAGCCGCCCTCACCGTCATAGGAGTGGCTGTCATAATACCAGATGATATCACCGGTAACCGCATCAACGACATACACGGTTCTATCACCCCACGCAGTACCCAGCAGGATATCCGGCATGCCATCGCCATTGTAGTCGTCGCCCATTGCCAGACAATCATCACCCCATCCGCCGCTTGTATAAACACCGCTGAAGTTCCACTGCAATACGCCGTGGCCCGAACTATTACCCCAGTATGTGTTCAGGTGTTTGTCGATCGGCGCACCGGCATCGTAGGCCTCACAAGCGACATCGTTCACGCCGTCAACGTTGATGTCGGCAATGCCGGCAACGCATACTACATTATCGGGGAAATCGTACACCCAGAGCAGAGTGCCACCGGGCAGCTCAAGACTGTCCCCGCTGGCACTCAGTTCAATCGGATAAGGGCTCGAAGGAGCATTGGAGTGCACGAATGCATATCCACTGTATGGACCTAAACCAGAGGGTCGCGTGATTATCTGAAAGGACGTTGTGTCAAAACATGAAAGGGAAACCGGAAATGTCATGGTGCCTGGAAAAAACAACTCAGTATCAAAGGTCACGCTGTCAATAACCAGCGACGGATATCCCAGGTTGGCGATGCTCAATTCCCAGTCTTTTACGCAGTCAATGCGAACGCTTCCGAAATTGTAACTCGATGACTGGGGTGACAGGTACGGATCAGGATAGACGCCGTGTCCTGACAGCGGAACATAGGTTGTTTCATTGACCGGATCATTGCTAACGATCAACAGGGTGGAAGAATAGTATGAAAAAGTGTCTGGACCAAATGACACGGAAATATTCGTAGCCGCGCCCTCTGGTATGTCGATAGGGAAAGACAGCGGTGTAGTATAGAACAATGGGTTCAATGTGTAGATGGTATCTATCGTTAGTGTATCATCACCGACATTTGCTATGTTCAGCCAGAATGAGAACGATGTATCAAAGGGAACATTGCCGTAGTTGTAACTGGCTGGTATCACCTCTATGTCCGGCGTACCACCACCTTGAAGGTCTATCTGGTATGCTACGTGACCGGTCGGTGAACTGCCTTCGGCAACGACCCAAAGGTACATGCCATCCCAGGCGAGACCCCACGGACGGTTGCCGGGCGAAGCCAGAGAATCGACGATCTGCTTCAATACTACATCAATCTTGTATATGCTGTGCGAGCCACCATAATTACCATCATTACATACCCAGAGATATTGACCGTCCCATGTTGCACCCCATGGCTGCGGCAGTTCGTATATGTTCATGCTGTCCAGGACCGCGCCGTTTGTTTTCTGTATCTTGTACGCGCGTCCGTTCGGGTTGTAGTATACGCAGTGCCATAGATCAATCCCGTCATTTGCGAGGCCAGCCATGTATTCCTTGTGGGCAGGAAAAGCATGTAGACGCGCACCGGTTATGGTATCGATCCTGTATATCGAATCAGTTCCGCTCAACTGGTCACTGATCCAGAGGTCACCCTGGTCAAATGCAAGACCATAGCAATCCGCGCTCAACCGCCATCTCAATCTCTTGAGTATATTACCATTACTCGGGTCCAACTTGTATACTGTATCACCGTTCACACCATACGCGCCGCACCATATATAGCTGCCATCCCAGGCAAGACCCGAAGCATTCGCGGGTGCGGTGATCGCATTAATCACGGTCTGCGCAGACAGCGCAGTCCACGCAATTAGTAATACAAAGATAAGTTGTCTCATGAATGCCCTCCTCGACTGCTGGATTATACTAATTTACATGCGCAAGTCAATTAAATTCGGATCGCTTCGGTGCTCGTAAACTGCGGGGCAATTAACTTACCCCTCCATTCTTCCCCTCCATAAATGGAGGGGTACTAGAGAACCAGTTGATGTATAGGACGTCTAACTAAATACAATTTCACCCTTTTCAACATCTACTTTTATCGCGGCACCTTTCTTGAAACTCTTGGCCAGGATAGCTTTGGACAAGGGATTCTCGACCAGCCTCTGGATCGCCCTGCGCAACGGCCTGGCCCCGTATACAGGATCAAAACCCTCGTGTGCGAGATGATCCTTGACCCCTTCGGAGAAATGGAGCTTGTATCCGAACTCTATAATATTCTTCATAATCTTCTTTAACTCCCGCTCAACAATGCCCTTGATTTCATCGAATCCAAGGGGTTTGAAAACTATCACTTCATCGATACGATTGAGGAATTCTGGCTTGACACTTCGCTGCAGTATCTGAAATACATCTTTCTTGCTCTGCTCATAGTCGAATTTCCCACGCTGCAGACTTTCGGTGATCACTTCGCTCCCCAGATTCGAGGTCATGATTATTATCGTATTCTTGAAATCGACGGTTCTACCCTGGCCATCGGTCAAACGGCCGTCATCGAGCATCTGCAGGAGTACGTTGAAGACATCTGGATGCGCCTTTTCAAACTCATCGAAGAGTATCACACGGTAGGGACGACGCCTCACTGCCTCGGTAAGCTGACCACCCTCTTCATAACCAACATATCCTGGAGGCGCGCCGATCAATCTTGATACCGTATGTTTCTCCTGATATTCGGTCATATCGATGCGAACCATCGCTTCTTCAGTGTCGAATAGGAATTGGGCCAGAGACTTGCTTAATTCCGTCTTACCAACACCGGTCGGTCCTAGAAAAATGAAAGAACCGATCGGCCTGTTCGGGTCTTTCAGACCAGCACGCGAACGACGTATTGCATCACTCACAGCAACCACAGCATCTTCCTGGTCTACGAGACGCATGTGTATACGTTCCTCCATCTTGAGGAGTTTGTCCATTTCCGATTCCATCATTCGCGAAACAGGGATCCCGGTCCAACTTGACACAATATGCGCGATATCGTCGGCCGTGACCTTGTCATCTATGCCGCGCTGCTTCATCCATTCTCCCCTCTTCTGTCTGTACTCCTTCTGCATCTTTTCAGACTCATCACGCAGCTCAGCAGCTTTCTCATAGTTACGCATATCCACAGCTTGCTTACCCTCGACCGTGAGTTGTTCTAAACGCTTCTCCATTTCTTTGAGGTCATCGGGCATCGAATATACCTCAATACGAGCACGCGCGCATGCCTCATCGATCAAATCAATGGCCTTATCAGGCAGAAAACGCTCGGTAATATACCGGTCAGATAGTTTTGCCGCCGCTTCGATAGCGCTCGTGTCAATGATAACACCGTGATGCGATTCATACCTGCTCTTCAAACCTTCCAGTATCTTTATCGTGTCCTCGACCGAGGGTTCACCTACAAAGACCGGTGCGAATCTTCTCTCCAGAGCGGCATCTTTCTCGATATTCTTACGGTATTCATTGAGCGTAGTAGCACCTATGCACTGTAATTCACCGCGCGCCAGAGCGGGCTTTAACATGTTGGACGCATCAATTGCGCCCTCGGCAGCGCCAGCTCCTACGATCGTATGCAGCTCATCGATAAACAGAATTATTTCTCCTTTTCCCTTTTTGATCTCATCCATGACCGTTTTAAGCCGTTCTTCGAATTCCCCCCGGTACTTTGAACCGGCGACCAGAGCACCCATGTCAAGAGCGAGTATTCGTTTGTCTTTGAGAATCTCGGGAACGTTCTTGTCCACGATTCTCTGCGCCAAACCTTCGATTATGGCCGTTTTGCCAACGCCGGCATCTCCAATGAGTACGGGGTTGTTCTTCGTTCGACGTGAAAGTACTTGTATCAAACGCTTTATTTCATCGTCCCTTCCGATCACCGGATCCAGTTTTCCTTGTTTGGCAAGAGCCGTTATATCACGTGTAAACCTCTCCAAAGCCATGTACTTGTTCTCTGCATCCTGGTCTATCACTCTCTGCGAACCACGCATCCCCTGCAAGGCCTGATATATCTTCTCTTTGGTTATGGCAAATTCGCGTAAAACCGCCGCGGTCTCCCCCTCACGCTCCTCTGATATTGCCAGCAGCATGTGCTCTGAACCAACATATTCATCTTTCATGCGCTCTGCCTCAGCACGCGCCAGAGCCAGCATCTTCTTGGTTCTCGGGGTAATGTAGATCTGTGCAGTAGCACCGCCGTACAACTTGGGCCGCTTTTCGAGCGAATTCTCCAATCTGCGCTGAACAAGATCTGGCACCACGTCGAGGCGGTGAAGAATCTTAGGGACCAGTCCATCTTCCTGTCTCAGCAGCGCAATGAAGATATGCTCAACGTCCAGCTCCTGATGATTGTACTCATCAAGAAGCTCCTGAGCACTTGACAAGGCATCCTGAGCTTTCTGCGTAAATCTGTCAAATCTCATACAGAATTTAGACAAAAAAAGGCAAAAATCGTTTATATTTCGGTTTAAAACAATGTCCTACCTCGTTGACATGGATACTATTATGTGTATACTTGGATTTAATATGTTTTTAGGAATTTATGCTGTCTTAGCATTAATAGGGCTCTATATACTCTTTCTCAGAATTGAAAAGGTCAATCATGAGAAACGGGTTAGATCCATACCGGTCCGCATATGGGTGAACGGAAGTCGCGGAAAATCGTCCGTTACGCGATTGATTGCCGCCGGGCTCAGGGGTGGCGGCAAGAAAGTTATAGCAAAGACGACAGGCACAAGGGCCAGTTTCATCACCGACAACCGAAACGAGCAACCGGTTATGCGCCTCGGTATGCCGAATATCCGGGAACAAGTCAAGATATTCAGAAAAGCAACCGCCGAAAGACCAGATGCGATCGTGCTCGAATGCATGGCGTTGAGGCCTGATCTGCAATATTCGGAGGCAGTGCAGATCGTCAAGCCAAACGCGGTCGTGATCACCAATGTTCGTGCTGACCATCTCGATGTTATGGGACCTTCGCTCAGAGACATTGCCGGACATTTTCTCAATGCCATACCGAGCAACGCAATATTGTTTGTCGGCGATAAAAGCATATTAGAAGATCATCAAAAGATGCTACGCATGAAGGGAATAAATGTGACCTTTTCGGATGCAAACAGTGTCCCGGACACCACAATCGCCGATTTCCATTATATCGAACACAAAGCAAACGTTGCGCTGGCTCTTGACGTATGCAAAAGATTTGGAGTAGATGCGCAAGATGCACTAAAAGCCATGCTCTCTGCATCCCCTGACCCAGGTGTTCTGCGAAAACATTTACTGTCACTGAACAGCAAATCGGTCACGCTGATCAATGCCATGGCAGCCAATGATCCCGATTCGACCCACATGATATGGCAGATGGTAGATAAGAACTACCCGGAGATAAATATCCTCGTGAATTGCCGAAATGACAGGATCGACCGCTCGTTCCAGATGGCAAAGCTTATCAAGGAAAGCATGCCAGCTGACCGCTACATACTAACCGGCAGCGGTACCGAAATTCTCGCGCGAAAACTCTACAAGACAACCGCGCGCGAAAAAATTCTCGATATCGGCGGGAGAACTCCCGATGAAGTGGTACAGGCCGTGACCAATGCGGTATCGAATAACAGCTTTATTTTTGCGATGGGCAATACGGTGGGTTATGGTGAAGAAATGATGAACCGATTCTTACTTCGTGAAAGGAACAGATGATACTAATTGAATCCGTTGGGATAGGAATGTTCTTGAGTCTCATCTTAACCGAGACCATTGGACTCGCTGCGGGTGGTATTGTCGTGCCTGGCTACATCGCTCTTGTGCTGCACCACCCGGTGCAGGTCATCGCAACTATACTCGCTGGATTGATTACCTATTTAATAATCAAATTGCTTTCTTCTTACATAATAATTTACGGCCGCAGATTGTTGATCATATCGATCTTGATCGGCTACCTCATTGCATATCTGACGCGCATTTCACCCACAATAAACTTTAATGAATTCAGCATGGACATTCAGACGGTCGGTTTCGTGATACCCGGCTTGATCGCCTACTGGATTGCCCGGCAGGGTATTATCCCAACGCTTTCAGCCATGATCATCGTTTCGAGTCTGGTGCGGCTGATCATTATCATCGTTCATAACGGGATGGTATTACCATGAAGAAACGCGAAGGCAAGATATCGATTTTATCACTCCTCATTGTGACGACGATCACCATTCTCTTGATGATCGTTGAGTTGAATTCAAAAGCAAAAGTCCAGACAGAATACCACAGCGAGAAATTGAGTGCAGCCGAGAAGGCAAACCGGGCGTTCGCTGTCATTAAAGATACCGTAGTGCGCATGGGGATCCCTATCGACCGGATCAACGACCCGAACGAAACCGGCATCATCGGACTCCAGTATTCACCTATCACCACGGAACGTGGCGATCTCGATGCTAAATTGACATCGACCAACCCTAACCTGGCCGCCCTGGTCGTCAAGCTGCTAAAAGAAGCCGGCGCCAGGAAGGATGATCTGGTTGGTGTTTCACTTTCGGGCTCGCTGCCGGCACTTAACATCAGTGTGGTCAGCGCGACCGAGGCGCTGGGGCTCAAACCGGTCATCATCACGTCGGTGAGCGCGTCGATGTGGGGTGCCAACTACCCTGAACTCACATATCTGGACATGGAAAACATACTCGTCGAGCGTGGTATTCTTAAATCGAGAACTATTGCTGCATCACTGGGCGGTGAGGACGATGTCGGCCGCGGCTTGAGTCCGGCAGGACGGGAGATCGTTGAACAGGCTGCGATGAGGAATACCGTCCCAATGATAGAAGCCAGAAATCTGGATGAAGTCATTGAGAAAAAGATGGAAAAATTCAACTCGCTCGGCAACATAAAGATCTTCATAAATGTCGGAGAGAGAGCGACGGCTCTCGCCGGTTCAGCAACAGATGGTGGGTTGATCAGACCGTATTCGATACGGGCAGGTAATGGATTGATCGCACTCTTCTCGCAATCAGGTATTCCTGTCATCAACCTAAATGATATAAACACCCTGGCACAGAACAACGGTCTCGGGGTGTCGCCGATTCCGTTACCCAAACCAGGAGAAGGACGTCTGTACTATGAATACAAATACTCGGTTGCCATCGCCATAGTGGCGACCCTCATTCTGGCAGTCATTTTGTTTATCGTGCTGCGTTTTGATGTCGATTATTATCTAAAAAGGAGAAGAAATGGTTAATCTTGTGATGGCTCTCTGCCTTTTTTCTCAATTGCAGAAGATAGAACCTTACAAGAAATGGGAAATTGAGATAGTCACTAAGAAAACTGATGAGTACCTGCTGCTGGTTAAGAACCAGCCGCTTTCGTTCTCGGTCGAGGGGCCGACGTACCTGAGGGTATACACCAGGATCGTCTGGCCCAAGGGCAGCCTGGGCAGCGAGATCTATAAGGTGATACTACAGAAAAATGAAATCGACGAAGAAATTATGACCCTCGAATCAGACGAATCGAGCGTGTCAAAGGACAAGAAAGGAAGAACTCTGAGCAAGTGGCGGTCTTTCTACATTGAAGTACCAGAGGGTCTGAACCATTATAAATTGACCCACTGGTCATCACCCCAGGATACGATACTGGTCAAATTCGCCTACGAGTCGCCGAAGCGCTGGGAAGAAATTACCGCCGCTGAATACAACGCGATCATCGAGGCGATCGAAGAAGAAAGAATAGTGAAGTACTACGAGTTAACAAATAATGGTACTGTCACGGTGCGTTTAAACGGACCACAACGCCTGCGTGTAATAGCCAGACTCAACTATGATGAAAAAATGATCGGCGATCAGAATTATACACTCACTGTCGAAGACAATGGCAAGAGCGAGAGATTTCCATTGAAGTGCTACAAGTCACAAATGATCACATACAAGGACAGAAAGAACATCGTGCCGTCGAATGCCCGCAGTTTTCACGTCAACTTGAGTGCAGGAACGCATCTGCTCCGCTTCAGCTTGGCCGGCACCATCGCCGAAAGCGCCGCTTTGAGGTTCCTGGTCGAGGAAAAATGATCTTATTCATACTGTTCACACTCTGGGATTATTCATACAATTTCGACGTCGATGCGACCTACGACAACAACATCTATGCATATTCTCAGGAATACATTGACGAGTTCCTGGATGGTATACGTCCGTATCGATTCCCGTTTGACACTTATGATGACCTGATCACTTCCTTCGACTTCGCTTTACTGGTCAGAAACAAATTCTTTGGCAAACGTACCACCACGTTCAGCGTCAATTTGAACTCCGACAACTACCTGCTTAACAGACAGAAGAATTTTCAAAGATACACGTTCGGACTCAGGCAATCACTGGGTAGATACGCGGCCAAGGTATCATACCAGGTCATACCCGGTTATCTGATACGATACTACCGTGACCCCTACGGCGGAAGCACGGATTACATCGGATGTGAGGCTACATACCATACCGCGAGCGGGAAATTGTCTTTCATGACCGCCCATGACATCACTCTGACTGCAGGTTACGGCCATAGATGGGATGATTACATCACAGAATTCAATCGTTACGATGCCAGCGGTCACATTCTATCGTTTGGCATAGAAAAGAAAATACACAGACATTTGGATTTTGCCTTTGGCTACGAATTCAGAAATTCATATACGGATTCGGCCGATGCAACAACATCAAACATTGACCTGACACCAGACGGTTCATTCTACCAACATTCGCTCAGCGGGGACTTTTCTGCTCAAATGGTCGTCGCCTTACCCACAACAATGAATCTGTCATACGATTATGGTCTCAGAAATTATGTTACTTCAACTAGTGAGGACTCGCTTCATTTCGGACGCCGTGATCACAGGCACCGGGTGATGTTGACAACCTATTCGCGCCTGATGACCGGTCTCCAGTTGAAGCTTACGTTGATGCGCCAGTGGAGGAACGCAACGTCCGAAATCCTCTCGGATATCGATAGGATCAAAGACTATACCAGATATAGAGTTGGCGCAGGTTTTGAATTCTATTATTAGGGGGTTACGTGAAATATCTGAAGTTCCTTTTCTTAGTTTTTTTGGTTCTTTCATTTTGCGGCCGTCCCGAGGTTGAACCGGAAACAATCTTCACTATCATAGGTGAATGTCCATTGCCTGGATACGCAGAGAAAGTCGAACTTGTCGGCGACCTTGCCTACGTGGCGGATGGACAGGGCGGTCTGCAGATCGTCGATATAAGCAATCCTGAATCCACAAGTGTTATTGGTAATTATGTACCATACGGTTGGGATGCCAACGCCGTTGCGGTGAGAGATACCTTCGCCTATGTTGCTATGTCACCGTTGGGCGGCGGACTCCTTGTGCTCAGTATTGCCGACCCAACCTCACCGTATTCTTTAGTACAGGATGGGTCATTTTCTGCTTACGATGTCGTAGCTCCAGCTGCCGATACGGCGTATGTATACATCGCTGCCGGGTATTGGTTCTATGTTTGGGACATCACCTTTCAATCGTATACCAGAAGACTGAAGACCTACGGCGACGTAATAGCTCTGCAAATGGTTGACACACTTGCTTACCTGAGTTGCGAACAAATGGGAATGTGGATATTCAATCTAGCTAGCCCCGACACACTACCTGTCGGCTGGATAGACACTCCAGCAAACGCTCGAAGTCTCTTTATCAATGGGAATCAAGCCTACGTTGCTGACGGCCGGGCAGGGTTGATAATCATTGACATAGCCGACCCCGCCCATCCGGTAATCGTTGGCGAATTCGACACACGTGACTATGCTAATGAAGTCTGTGTCTCTGGAGACAAGGCATACGTTGCCGACGGTGATGGAGGTCTTTTCGTCATCGATGTCAGCAACCCGGAAGATCCGGTTCTTTACGGAAGTCTCGACGTTTCATATGCAAACGGTATTGCCGTTCGAAATGACACAATCTTTGTTGCCGACCGCGATTTGGGACTGTTGATAATCGTCGAGGAGGAATAATGACGGCATTATTGCTGGCTCTTTGTGCTGGATACGCTTACAACCAAGTTGTCATGACAGAATCATCGGCAACAAAACTACAGTTCCGAGTAAGTTTTTCTGAAAACAGCAAACTTGAGCAGTTGGCAATCACCCGATTTGTCATCGCAGAACACGAGCCATTCATTGACTACCGGATTACCACTATCGATTCGATTGTGAACGAAAGCCCTTCAGGTTTACACAAGTACAGCCCAGTTGAGATCGCCGAACCAATACACACAGGTAATGCTAAACTGTACCCAATCATCATTTATCCGTCATACTTAAATAACACCCACAAGGTCTATTGCGAATCCGTCGAAATAACAGTGGCTATCGACCCGAGCTCCAAAGAGCTTGAACTACCACCATCTTTGGTGAAAGCATACGCCGGGCTCATTCTTAATCTTCGCGAAACAGGTAATATGCCGCCAGCAGGATATCTTATCATTGCCCCAGACGGATTTCTCGACGAGTTGTCGCCGCTTGTACGCTGGAAGGAGCAGAAAGGCTGGCGTGTCGAGGTCCGTCCACTGTCCCTAACAGGAAGCAGTGCAACCGAAATCAGGAATTACATCGCTAATGCATACAACACATGGTCGCCACGTCCTGAATATGTGTTATTAGTCGGCGACGTAGGCTATATTCCCGCAGCATCTTCGAATCCTTCATTGACTGACCATCCCTACACGTTAATAACTGGCGATGATTTCTTTTCAGAACTTTTAGTCGGACGTCTACCGGCTGCAACTGAACTCGAGTTGAACACTATGATCGCGAAAATCATTGGCTATGAAACCAATCCTCCGACATCGAATGCGGCATGGTTCAAACGGGCACTGATGGTCGGCGCGAACCAACCTGGATTCATGACCACGCCGCTCCCGACCAAACGCTGGGTAAGGGATAGACTGCTCGATTACGGTTTCAATGCAGTAGACACTGTATTTTATCCCATGCCCGCTTCAGGTATCACCAATGCGATAAATCAAGGTGTGATTTTCGTTAATTACCGCTCAGGCGAAGGTGATGTCGATGGCTGGCCCTGGCCCAACTTCAGGAACGACGATGTATACGCATTGAACAACGGCGGGATGTTACCTATTGTTACCAGTATCACCTGTTACACGGGCTCTTTCGGCTACAGCACATGTTTTGGCGAAGCATGGCTGAGGGCTGGTAATCCCGTGACTCCCAAAGGCGCAGTGGGATTCTTCGGATCGGCTTCGCCTTCGACCCATAGTCGCTGGAATAACTGCCTTGATTACGGTGTATATTGGGCATTTGCAAAAGATAAGATAGCAGAGCTGGGGCCTGCGTTGTACCGAGGCAAAATGGAAGTTTATACTAATTTCCCGGACGATACGACGATCCTTTCGGGCAGCTCGTTTTATTTCCACTCATTCAATCTGCTGGGCGATCCATCAATGAGTGTCTGGACTGACATCCCGGACACTTTCCAGGTTGCTCACACAACTTCAATACCGGTGGGCGCGAATTTCCTCTCGATCACGGTGATGAATTCTGGGGCGCAACCGGTTGAGGACGCGATGGTCAGTTTACACAAGTCGAATGAAATAAAAGAAATAGCCTTCACCGATGCGGCAGGTTACGTCGATTTCAATTTTTCAACAAGTACCCAGGATACGCTTTTCGTGACCGTAACAAAAACAAACTATAAACCCTATAGAGGATATTGCACGGTCAATAATTCATCGGTGTATGTAGACTATTTCAGCCACACCATCAGCGATCCGGGCGGGAATAACAATGGCCAGGTGAATCCGGGAGAACCAATAAGTCTCAATGTAACACTGAAGAACTACGGCACTTCAACTACGGCAACAGGTGTTTCGGCGCGGTTGTCCACAGAGGATGTGAACATCACAATGACCGATTCTGTCAAATCATATCCTAATATCAATCCGGGAGCGACTGCAACCGCTTCCCCATTCACATTCAACGTTGCGTCAGGAATTCGTAACGATCATGTCCTGAAATTCAACCTCGATATTTCATCGGCACAGGGTAATTGGTCAGGAAGCGTGTGGATCACAGTCAAGTCACCTAATGTGATCTATAAATGGAATCAAGTGATGGACGGCAACGGCGTACTCGAACCCGGAGAGACATGCGATTTCATGTTGTGCATAGAAAATAATGGCGGGCTCGAGGCAAGCAATGTATCAGGGATACTCAGATCAGCGAATAGCGGTTTGATCGTGAGCGATTCCATGGGATTCTTCGGGAATATCGCGGTCGGTGATACTGCCACGAACAGCTCGAACTATTTCACTCTGGCGGCAAATTCGAACCTCACACCGGGCACCATTGTACGTTTCGCACTTATTGTCACAGGGAACAACGGCTTCGTGGACACAACCGGATTCAGATTGACCATTGGCATCGTTGACTCAACCGAACCGCTCGGCCCTGATGACTATGGATATTTCGCCTATGACAACACGGACACGGATTATCCTGATGCGCCAACCTATAGCTGGGTGGAGATCGATCCTGCTCATGGAGGTCCAGGTGATACGATAAGCCTCGCGGCCGACGAAACGAAAACCGTACAATTGCCATTCAGCTTCAAATTTTACGGAAACTGGTATAATCGTGTATCAATAAGTTCCGACGGATATATCGCAATGGATTCGACAATCGTGGCCGATATGTACAACTGGCACATACCGGCTGCAGGAGGACCGCCGCTGCTCATTGCGCCATTCTGGGATGACCTGGATCCAACCGCAACGGATTCAAGCGGCAATGTTTGCTACTGGCATGATGCAGCCGGTCATCGTTTTGTCGTTGAGCATTCACGGATCCAGCATATTCACGACCCCACCACTCCAACACCGTCTGAACTACAAACGTTCGAAGTCATACTCTATGACCCTCAATACTACTCCACAGAGACGGGTGATGGAGAGATACTTTTCCAATACTTGAATATCACAAATGATGATGGCTGGCATAATTATGCTACAGTAGGCATTGAGGATTTTGATCATACGACCGGGATAGAGTACACCTATGCCAACGTCTACCCTTCTGCTGCAGCACCATTGACGAACGGTCGGGCGATCAAATTCACAACCAACCCTCCAGATTCATTCACCGGCATATCCGAATTTAGCACCAGAACAAACCATGGCAATATGCTCAGTATATCACCGAATCCGTCCTCCAAACTCGTTGATATCAGATACCAGATAACTGATAACAGACAGGCAATCTTAAGAGTCTATGATGTGGCAGGACGCGTTGTCCAGGATCTTTCAAGTCAGCTATCTGTAATCGGTCATCCTTCATCAGTCAAGTGGAACCGTACCGATACATGGAGCAGAAGAGTGCCTGCAGGCATCTATTTCATTGTCTTACAGGATCATAGGTACAACATATCCAGAAAAGTAATCCTCGTAGATTAAGACTATTTCAGCTGATAAAGAAAATTTCGTCTTGTGAGTTTGTCTGTGACAATTAAGTGACAGCCACAGATTACATAAGGGGGTATTATGAGAGGTTTGATTCTACTAGTGGCACTTACTTCGACAGCATTTGCCATCAATTACCACGGATGCACATTGGCACCCGACAACGTCAACGGCTGGATCGTCTGCCTTGATACGACGTTGATCATTCACACGAGCGACGGTGGTTCGACATGGGCACCGCAGGAAGTGCCGCCAGATACGATCGCACGCAGATTTTGGGATGTCACATGCTACGATGGTTCACATGCATGGACAACCGGAAAACACAACCTACATGCCGGCGAAATTCTCGGTACGAGCGATGGAGGTAATATCTGGGAGCGGCAGGAAGCAGGATTCTCCAAATACGGAACTCGCATAGAATTCTACAATCAGAACATCGGCTGGTCGGTCGGCGGTGACGGCGCACTTGCGCGCACCACTAATGGTGGACAGCTCTGGGAGCGTATATTCACCGACTGGTACCAGGCAGAGTACTACGGCGTGTCGTTTGTGAATCAATGGGATGGATGGATATGCGCAGGCTGGCCCGACTCGATAGCGACCGGACAGGGTTATATCGTCGCTACAGATGACGGCGGTATATTCTGGGATACACTTGATGGCTACCACGCGGCCGGTTACGAGGATTTCTTTGACATACACTTCTTCAATATCAATGAAGGCATAGTTGTCGGCGGAGTTGATGGCACTTATGAACCCATTGTCTGGAAAACGACGAATGGTGGAACAACATGGAATCCCATAAGTGTTCCCGCAGATGTATATTACCTGAGAGCAGTCGATTTTGTCGAACTTGAGGGTTGGGCTGTCGGCAAATCCGGTTCCATGATACACACCACGGACGGTGGTAATACCTGGACTACACAAACCAGTCCTGCAGACAGCACGCTCTTCGATGTCGATTTTATTGATCACTTAAACGGACTTGCATGCGGCTATGATCACATTCTACGGACGACAAACGGCGGACAGGATTGGCTGAGGGTCGGCATTCAAGAACTGAATACTGCTACCCCTGAACAAATTGCACTCACCGCAAAGCCAAATCCCTTTTCAAGCACGAGCGTCATCAATTTTGGTATGGTAAACGGCGCAGAACGAATTGATATAGAGATCTACGACGCTGGCGGCCGCCTGGTCAAATCATTCGATCCAGTATCCAGTGTCGGGTATCAAGGATCGTGGGTGTTATGGGATGGTACAGGTAATCAGGGTTTACGTGTCCCTGCCGGCATATATTTTGTGAGACTCACTACGCGCGAGCAGACCGCAACCGAGAAATTGGTGCTGCTCGAATAACCTGGGTTCCAAAATGGGAGGTGGCTACGTGTATTAGAAAATACGCCGTACTGCTGGTATTCTTAGCACTATCTGCTTCCTTTATGTTCGCGCAGCAAACTGGCGCGCGCTATCTAATCATCACACACGACAGCTACTACAGTGCCCTACAACCGCTGGCAACGTGGAAAACGCAAAAGGGCATGAAGGCGAGAATAGTCCCGCTCTCCGAGACAGGCGCTGATTCGACCGACATAAAAAACTACATCGTGAACGCATACATTACCTGGCAAATCAGACCAGAGTACATACTCATTGTAGGTAACAAATATCAAGTGCCATTCCCACGGTTCGTTCACGCGGGGGGTCTTGCTTCGTACAGTGATAACTATTATGCAAACGTCGAAGGAGATTTTCATAATGAGCTGTACCACGGCCGTCTATGGGTTTCCGACACCATACAAGCCAAGACGGTCGTGGCCAAGATCCTTGGGTATGAGAGGAATCCCGATCTGTCGTCCGACTCTTTATGGTTCAGAAGGGGTGCAACGATCGTCAATGAATGGGAGCAAGGTCAACCGTCTTCGGCTGCCTTGTACTGGGCAGACGCGCGTTTCGCTCACCAGCAGATGTTCGATGCGAATTTCGCACACATCGATTCTTTCTCCTATATACTTGGCGACGACAGCCTGGATGTACTCAATGCCATAAACGAAGGACGGACATACATTCTATACCGAGGGATCGGCGGCGGTGACTGGCTGTGGCCATTCGCCGGTATATTCTCTTGGCAGATGAACAATGGTTACAGAATGCCCGTTGTCCTTTCAGCAACCTGCGCAACGATCGAAGGAATCGGCCGGGACTGGACCTTGGCCGGAACACAATCACAGCCAAGGGGAATAATCGGATTCTTTGGCACAACCACTTCACTATTCGAGGCTGCGGAAATGCGGAGTGCATTGTGCCGTGCCACAACCGAATGCCTGTTCAGTGATACCGGATCACTCGGTGCATCAGCAGAAGCCGGACGGCTTGAATATTACGCGCAGTTCAATGACCTTATCGAATATCACAGCTGGATGCTTCTTGGTGATCCGGAAATGTCGATGTGGACAACCACACCGAGAAATATCCTCGTTGGACATAACATGTATTTCCATACCGGGATCTGCACGACGACCGTTTATGTCCAGAGCGGCTCGGCTCCGGTCCAGGGTGCGCTCGTCTGTGCGATGGCGAAGTTAGACAGTTCATTCTATCACTACGGTTACACGGACTATCTCGGCGGCATACAGTTTATCGACACACTCAATATTCCAGGTGATTCGGTCTTTATTACGGTGACCGGACGAAATCTAAAACCATACCATAATGGCCGCCCTGTATTCTTCTTGAATGGACCATATGTGAGCCTGTACTCGTTCCGTCTTCTCGATTCTTTGGGTGGTAACGGAGACGGTATAGCCAATCCCGGTGAGGATATTGAGATACCCTTCTGCATAAAGAACTGGGGTAATGCGACAGCAATCGGTGTTTCCGCAATAATCGAGAAAACTGCACCCAGCGCATCTTGCACGCTGTACGATACTATTAAATATTTCGGTAACATCGCACCATATGAATCTGTGTATATATACCCCGATGGCTACAACGTAGTGATCGATGCAGATTGCCCCGACCTACAAGGAATAGACCTGCGTATGCGCATCAGCGATGCAGGGAAAACCACGTGGCTGTCGGATCTCGGGTTCGTCGTCCATTCACCAGTAATATTATATCACGATTATTACTTCGACCAGCACGTCAAATACATAAACTCTGGCGCTACGAGTCAATTATTCGTCGAGCTGCTGAACACAGGTTCATACGTGGCTTCAAATCCCGTTGGCAGAATATCATGCAGCGATTCCCTCGTGACGATCATCGACACGGTCGTTAATTTTACCACGATACTTCCCGACAGTATCGGTTCCAATACATCAGACCCTTTTATCATCAGTACTGCGGCTAATTGCCCGACCGGTTATTCAACGACAATCACACTGAACGTTGCCGTAGGCGTTTACACGGTGGACCATGATTTCACTATCCATGTAGGACAAAAAGATTATCTTATCTGGGACCCGGACATGAACCACTCAAGCGGCCCGTCGATCGATGGATTACTCGCTTCACTTGGTTTCAGCGGTGAATATGCCACGGCGTTTCCATACGGACTTCTCTCGCTCTACAAATCACTCTTTGTCTGTACAGGTGTCTATCCAGAAAACTACCTGATCATCGATACCAGTCAAAGTGGCAATGAGATCGAAGACTATATCGAGCAGGCAAGTGGTAATGTTTATCTTGAGGGTGGTGATGTCTGGTACAATCCGCTCGTCAGCCACGGTTATGATTTCGGCCCACTCTTCGGCATCGACCCGGTATACAATTCGATCGGCATGTTCACCGGCGTTATCGGCTGCACCGGCACCTTCACCCAGAACATGGCATTCGGTTATCAGGGCGAAGCGACCATGATCGACTATATCGATTCGATTGGCGGTTCACAACTGCTCTTCAAAAAAACTGGCAGCAACTACGGCTGCGGCGTCGCGGCAGACAACCGCACCGTCGGGCTCTCTTTTGAACTGAGCGGGCTGGTCGACACTGTTGCGCCATCGACCAAGGCCGAACTGATCGCCGCGATCATGGAATATTTCGGCGTCCCCCCTACCGGTGTTGTTGAAGAACAAGATTTCAGCCGCCACTCGACACCGATGCTGCTTGTCAATCCTAACCCTTCGCGCCACGGCTTCAATATCAACCTGCAGGGATTACCAGCGGAGAAAATCACGCTCAAGGTATATGATGTGTCCGGTCGCTGCATCCGTACGCTGATCGACAACGCCATGCCCATTGACCCACAGCAAGCATTTTTGTGGAAAGGGCTCGACGACAGAGCCCGGAAAGTGCCGGCCGGCGTCTACTTCGTACGGCTGAGTGCTCCCGAATACGAAACGGCACAAAAGATTGTATTGATTGATTAAGGAATTTGTAGATAATAATAGGAGTATTTGAGGTACACCATGCTGGATGCTAAGCAGCACACTATAGTATCCTTGTTTTTCCTCTTGTTAATTCTATTCATAAACGTATGCTATGGTCAGGGTACTGGAGCACGTTATCTTATAATAACACACGACGACTACTATGACGCGCTCGTACCGCTTGCTGAGTGGAAAACACAAAAGGGACTCAAGGCCAAAATCGTGAGAACATCAGAGACAGGAAGCGATTCTGCTCAGATCAGATCCTATGTGGCAAATGCATATTATTCATGGGAAATAAAACCGGAATATTTACTCCTCGTTGGCAACAAATACCAGATCCCGTTTCCACGAATCACACTCGCGGTCTATGTATACAGCGATAATTACTACACCAATATCCTGGGAGATTTCCGTAACGATATCATTCCCGGCCGGTTCTGGGTGTATGACACCATGGATGTGAAGACGATTGTGGCGAAGGTGCTGGGATACGAAAAAACGCCGTATTTAGAAGACCCCCTGTGGTTCCGAAAGGGGACTACAATAGTCAACGAAGATATGGGAGGGATACCTGGCGACTCGGTCTACTGGGCTGACGCTCACTATGCACACGCCCTAATGAACAATGCAGGATTTGTTCACATCGATTCGTTCGCGCGTAGCTTCGGTAACGGCAGCGCCGACGTTATCAATGCAATCAATAGCGGAAGATCGTATATTCTATACAGAGGTGAAGGTGTAACTGTTTGGACCTGGCCTTTTAATAACATCGAGCCTGAAAATATGTCCAATGGTTTTGAATTACCGGTCATCCTATCAGCAACATGTACAACAATCGAGGGCATTGGACAGCGTTGGCTCAACGCAGGTACGCCTCAGGAACCAAAAGGAACCGTCGGTTTTTATGGCACATCCACATCACTATATCTGGCAGCAGAAATGCGAAGCGCGCTCGCACAAGGAACACTGCATAGCATATTTTGTGATAGCCTGACAACCCTGGGCAGGGCTGCTGAGGCTGGACGGTTGAACTACTATGCGCTGTTCGGAAATCAGCTCGAGTATCATAGTTGGACCTGCCTCGGTGACCCGGATATGAATTTATGGACTGCAACGCCTCGCCAAATAGAGGTGACACACGACGACCAATTCTTCGCAGGCATCTGCACGGTAAGCGTACACGTCGAGTATTGCTCTACACCTGTCGAATCAGCATTGGTCTGTGCGATGGCAGTCAATGATTCGTCCTTCTACAAATGGGGACGAACAGATGATAACGGAAATATCAATCTTATCGATACAGTACCTGTTCCAGGCGACACCATTGTTATAACAGTAACCGGCAGAAATCTTTTGAGCTACAGTGGCCAGGCTACCGTGTTTCACACGGGAAGTCCTTATGTTCTTCTTCACTCATTCAGCATAGAAGATTCGATCGGAGGAAATAACGATTCGATCATCGACCCCGGTGAGGATATCGAGATCCCGGTCTGGTTGAGAAATTGGGGTGATGACACGGCCCGCAGCGTTATGGCAGTCTTACGCAAAACAGCCCCAGACCCATTTTTCTCTTTGGAAGATACTGTCAAGAACTTCGGTGATATTGCATTCATGGATTCTGCATTTTCAACCTTCGACGGATACAATATCATTGTCGCAGCCGATTGTCCTGACCTACACCAGATTTCTCTGGAACTTGCTGTCTCCGACGTTACTACCGCGGTCTGGAATTCATACTTGAGTACTACAGTGTACGCCCCAATGCTCATCCTTCATGATTTCTACTTTCCCCCACACTCAATTGCTACGATACCAGGAAGTACAGATACGCTGGTAATTGAGCTGCAGAATCTGGGAAGCACCTGTGCTGACAGTGTTGCCGGACGCATACACAGCCTTGATACTCTTTTAACAGTAATCGATTCAGTATCCTCATTCGGTACGATCGAACCAGACAGCGGAGTCGGCTCAAATCTTTCAGATCCCTTTGTGATTGTCACTGACCCACAGACCCCGACGTGGCATCTGGTCGAATTGACTCTCGAAATCACCTCTGGCGTACAGCAGGATACGTTCAGTCTTATGATATATGTTGGAAAAAAGGACTATCTGGTATGGGATCCGGATCCGAATCACTCAAGCGGACCGTTAATACATGAAATCCTTGATTCGCTCGGATTTCTCGGTGAGTACAGTCCCGTTTTTCCCCGCTCCATTCTGTCACTGTACAAATCACTGTTCATTTGCACCGGGGTTTATCCGCTAACCTATACAATACTGGATACAAGCCAGGCTGCATTGGACATCGCTGACTATCTTTCGTCAACCACTGGTAACGCTTATCTTGAGGGTGGGGATGTCTGGTACAGTCCGCTGGTCAGCCACGGGTATGATTTCGGTCCGCTCTTCGGCATCCTCGCGATATACAATTCGATGGGCACGTTCACCGGCGTCACCGGATGCACTGGAACCTTCACCCAGAACATGGCGTTCAGTTATGGAGGCGAAGCGACCATGATCGACTATATCGATTCGACCGGGGGTTCGCAGCTGCTCTTCAAAAAAGTGAACAGCAACTACGGCTGCGGCGTCGCGGCAAACAACCGTACCGTCGGGCTCTCTTTTGAACTGAGCGGGCTGGTCGACACTGTTGCGCCATCGACCAAGGCCGACCTCATTACCGCCATAATGAATTACTTCGGCGTCCCTCCTACCGGCGTAGCCGAAGAGCAGAATTTTATCAGCCGCCACTCGACACCAACATTGTTCATAAATCCTAACCCATCGCGGTACGGTCTTAACATCAATTTGCAGGGGCTGACCGCCGAAAAGATCACGCTCAAGATCTACGACGTGTCCGGCCGTTGTGTCTGTACGCTGGTCGACAATACCGTGCTCGAGGATGCGCAGCAAGCCTTTTTCTGGAAAGGGCTCGACGACAGAGCCCGGAAAGTACCCGCCGGCATCTATTTCGTACGGCTGCAAACAGCAGACATTAATAACGCCCTAAAAGCCATAATTCTCCGCTAACCGCCTTCAGCCTTATTTCCTATTGACTGAAACCCGTTTTCAGCGTATAATAAAGCTAATAGGAAGTGTCTTACAATCACAGACCAATAGAAGGAGAAGGCTATGAAGAAGTTCATTTTTTGTATTTTTATACTGATGCTGGGTGCCCAAGCACAGGAAATCGGGGCGAAATACCTCATTATCACCCACGATAATTTCTACAACGATATCCAACCCCTTGCCCAGTGGAAACACAAAAAGGGTATGAGAACAAAGGTTGTCAAATTCTCAGAGATCGGCACGACCTCGACACAGATAAAGAGTTACATCACGTACGGTTTCAACAACTGGCAGATACGACCGGAATTCGTTCTGCTCGTCGGCTCCCCGGATCTAATACCGTGGGGACAGACATATCCATATACATACTCAGATCACCCCTACATGAACATGAACACCGATATCTATAACGAAATACTCCTCGGCAGATTGACCGTGCATAATACTACCGAGGCTCAGACCGTTGTGAACAAAATACTACTATACGAACGCACACCCTACATGGGTGACACAGCATGGATGCGCAACGCGTGTCTTATCGTTGCGGAAGATGGCCTTACGTATCCTCCAGTGCCAGGTACTGACGACTACATTTACTGGGGCGACAGCCGGCATGCTTACAACCTGATGCTGGCGAACGGATACAATAGAATGGACACGTTATCCACCTTGCTCGGTGATAATTACAACGATGTTATCCAATCAGTGAACAACGGCGTGGGCTTCGTGCAGTTCCGGGGCCAGGGCGTTGGCAACTGGTGGGGACCATTCGGTGTCAACCCTGATAATACTGCAAATGGTAGCATGCTGCCGATCGTCCTTTCTATAACATGTTCTACCATCGGCACCGGCTCAACACCGGCAACAGCGGAGCGCTGGCTCCTGACCGGAACGCCAACGACTCCACGCGGTGCATCCGGCTATTTTGCCACGACGACGGTCAGAAGCCACGTCGCTCAAATAAGAAGCGCAGTCGCGAGAGGTTTTTTCACCGCGATATTTACCAATGGACAGAGAACGTTTGGCGAAGCTTGCGAAGGCGGAAGATTGAACCTGTACAACCTCTACAGTGATACGCAGGACTACCAGGGGTTCGCGACGCTCGGTGATCCGGAAATGAATATCTGGACGGCAACGCCCAGGTCAATCGATGTAGCACATGTTCCTTCATTGGCTGCTGAGGATGAAACTCTATTGGTGACCGTCACCCTGAGCAACGGCGGACCGATCGATTCGGCACTGGTATGCGCAGTCCTCGATACGACAGTATACTCGTACGGCATTACAGACAACAACGGTCAGATAGTCTTGCAGCTGCCGACCATGCATCCGGGACAAATGGACATAACCGTGACCGGACGGAATTTGATACCGCATGAAGGGACGATCGAAATCGTCGGCGATAATGCATATCTCCAGTATCAGAGTCATATTCTCAACGATTCGCTCGGCAATAATAATGGAATACCGGAAAATGGAGAAACCATACTGTTAACAGCGACGATAGCGAACATCGGTCTGATGGCAGCGACCGGTGTCAGTGCAACATTACGGTCGGACGATGAATTCGTTTCGATCATCGACAGCGTTTCCTACTATGGTGACATACAACCGCAGGATTCGGCCAGCAACATCAGTCCGTATGCAATCGCCATATCGAACATCTGCCCTGATGGTCACATCGCGGTTCTCCGACTCCTGATGACAGATTCGGGAAGCAATGAATGGATAAGCAACTTCTCTATAATCATCACGAATACCGCATCAGGCACCTGGGTTGGCCCAGACGAATACGGCTACTATATCTACGATGATACTGATACCCTGACCGGTTATGCTCCGACATTTGACTGGTATGACGGCACAATGGCTATCGTGCCTGAGATAAGCGATGAGGATGCCGATACGGTGACATATTCCCTACCATTCACCTTTCCGTTCTATGGCTTGAGCTATAATGCTGTCGGTATGTGTTCCAATGGCTTTCTCGAAATGGGAGTATCGACCCACCGCTTTGGTGTTAACACACAGATACCCGCGGCCGGTGGTCCGAGAAGACTGCTCGCTGCTTTCTGGGACGACTTAGATCCCACGGTCGATTCTGGCTCAGGTGATGTGTACTATGCTTACGATACGACCAATCATCGTTACATAGTAGAATTCCGTAGTATCGGACACTGGGGTACTGTTCCCCAGACCCAGCGAGAGACATTCCAGGTGCAACTACTAGATCCGCAGTACTACACTACACCGACCGGTGACGGAGAAATCCTCTTTCTCTATGATACGGTAATGAATGCAAGTTCGAATACGGTTGGCATCGAAGATCATACCGAAACGCGCGGCCTCCAGTACGTCTACAACAATAGCTACCACCCGAACGCGGCACCCTTGCAGAACGGGCGTGCATTACTGATAACCACGAAGACCCCGGCAGGCATATGGCTACATACTGTAGACTTTTCGTTCGAAGATTCGACCGGCGGCAATAATAACGGCATCATCGACCCCGGCGAAACAATACAAATCTACTTACAACTAATGAACAGCGGCAACGCCGCGGCAAACAATGTTACGACAATTCTCAGAACTGGTGACCCCGACGCCAGCATTACGGACAGCACCGCAGAGTTCGGATTGATCTCTCAGGGATCGGTCGCGGCCAACTACGGCGACCCATATGTCGTCGAGATCAGCACCACGCCATCAGATACGACGATCGGTTTTGTCCTTTATATTAGCTGCAACAGCGGTGCTTATCACAAATCTGATTACTTCACGTTCTACTTGTACGGTTCCCCAGGAGTTGAAGAACAGAAAACCGGCATGCTCGGTGTTGTTAGTCTCAACATTTGTCCCAATCCCTTCAAACTCTCGACCGACATTAATTATACCATACCTTACGCAGGATACGCGACCCACGAGAATGCTACTTTGAAAATATATGATGTGACCGGGAGAATGGTAAAAGACTTCTCTGGATTGCTGTCGGCTAATGCATACCAGTCATCTATTAGCTGGGACGGAACCGATGATATCGGACGGCGCGTTGCCAATGGTATCTACTTCATAGCTCTTGATTCCCAGGGCATCAAAGAAAGGGCTAAGGTGATCCTGGTTAAATGATCTGGCTGCTCTTTTTTCTGACGCTCGACCCACGCTATCATACACGTGATGAAGTCGCACATGAATTGGACTCAATTGCCAGAAACTATCCCGGTATAACGATGCTCGATACCATAGGCTATTCATCATTCGATTCTGTTCCTTTGTTCGGACTGAAGATATCGGACAATCCGGTCGAGGACGAGGACGAACCGGCGGTGCTCTATATCGGATGCCATCATGCCGAAGAGATACTGGGCATTGAGATCTGCATGTATATGATATCTGAACTGACCAGCAATTACGGCACCGATTCGACGGTCACTTACTGGGTCGACAATCGTGAAATATGGTTCGTTCCACTGATGAATCCCGATGGTCAGAGTGTGGTCATGGCTCCCCCGGAGACTGTGTGGCGGGATACTACCTGGCGTGACAACAAACGTGATAATAACAATAGCGGGTTCTTCGAACTGGCATATGACGGTGTTGACCTGAATCGTAATTACGACTTTTACTGGACCGAGGGCGGGAGCACTGATCCCACTTCGGAATTCTATATAGGTCCATACTCTTTTTCTGAAAATGAAACACGCGCGATAAGAGACCTCGCGTTCACAAACAACTTTACATTCTGTATCACCTACCACTCGGCACGCTATGGTTTGACCGAGGTAGTGTACTTCCCGTGGGACTGGGAGGGTGGATACTCGCCCGACTTTCCATTCATCAGGACTATCGCTGATACGATCTCCAAGCGGATAATAAGGGACTCGGGTATTGGCTACTATAGCGCGCTGCCCGGTCAGGGACTCGACGGCCGCGCAAGAAACTGGCTCTACGGTGTTTGCGGTATTTTCACATACTGCATCGAGGTATGCACGACAACGATACCACCGGGATCGATGGTGGATGACCTCTGTCAGAGAAATCTCCCGGGAGCATACTATCTATTGGAAAGAGTATCGGAATGTGGTATAACGGGCCACATATACGATTCATTGACCGGCGAGCCGTTGACTGCCGAGGTCATTATCCACAACTACTACGACCCGAACTTGCCTCCACGCAGGAGCGACGCCGTATATGGCCGTTTCCTGAGAATATTGAAGCCAGGAATATATGATATCGAAATACGCAAACACGGTTACGCCCCTGTATACTACGATGATATGCAAATCATTGACGGACAAATGACCGAATTCGATATAATGATGAGCAGGACCGGAGGTGAAATGCCGGCACCGGTCCTTCAAAAAAAAATCAAGGTGCGTCCGAATCCCAGCAGTAACAACGTATTCATTGAACTCGACGACGGGATGGCGCTTACTTCACTGGCTGTATACGATGTAACCGGACGTCTGGTGAAGAATTTTGAAAATCCAGATCGTCGTATGATCTGGCAGGGCGTGGACGAGCAAAACCGTGCCGTTGCCGAAGGTATTTACTGGCTATTGGGAGAGAATGAAGGAAACCAAACAATACAGAAGGTCGTTCTGATCAAGGGTTCGGTGAATTAGAAATAGAAATAAATCTCTCTATTTTCAGACAAACGCGATAATCAACACGCATGCAAGAACCCAGGAAACAAGACACAACTGAAGAGGCAGGTCGCTGAACAGCACCCTTTCTGGAATATCCGTCTCCTGCTTCTGGTATGTTATGTATAGATACCTGAATATACCGTAGATCACGAAAGGTATCGTAAAGATCAAGTTTTTTGTACCGAACTTGGTAACGGTTTCAGGCGCGAGCGTGTACAGACAATAGGCAACTATGCATGCAGCAGTGACAACGGCGATCATCTGGTTCAAGAGTGGCAGTGAATATTGTGACAATATTTTGCGATGTTTTGCTGCATCTTCACCAAGAAGAACGATCTCTGTCCGTCGCTTCGCGACCGCGAGAAAGAGTGCTATCAACAAGGTACAAAGCAGTAGCCATGACGATATTTCCACATCTATCACCACCGCGCCGGCAATTGCTCTCAAGACATATCCAAATGCCACGAACAATACATCGAGTATCACTATCTGCTTCACTCCGAAAGAATAAACCAGCATTAGCAGACCGTAAATGCAGCAAACAATAAAAAAATTAGTGCCGAGAGAATAACTGCCGGCGAGAGATACGAACATTAGCACAATAGCAATAGCGCCCGCCGGCAACCTCTTTATCCTGCCGGCCGCAATCGGGCGCTTTGATTTGGCTGGGTGCTGCAGGTCCTCTCTGTAGTCAATTATATCGTTTATGATATATCCGCTGCTACTCAGCAAAGAGAAAACTATGAAAGCAATAATACTTTTCTCAACGCTCTCAGGAATGAAAAAGTGTCGACTGAAGATGAGCCCGGCAAATACAAAAACATTCTTTAACCACTGCCGCGGGCGTAGCAATCTAACATACACTATCAATAACCCTCCTCCACCTGAGAATCGGAATTTACTTAGAAATCTGTGGCACTTGTGAAAGTAAAGTCACGTACCTTCAATGCGGGGACTACTGTGCCGGTCGCGAAACGCGGTCCATAACCCGGATCACCCGCAACCAATTCCGGACGATTCGAAATACTGTGTACTCTATTCATAACATCGATGATATTCTCGGTGAATCTCAAATTCTTTACACCCTTTGTGAGTTTACCGTTCTCTATGAGAAAAGTACCATCTCTCGTCATTCCGGTAAAGATCAGTTTGTGAGGATCGATTATGTTGGTGTAGTGAAAACGCGTCACCAATATGCCGTGATCAGTCTCCCGAATCATCTCATCTACACTTTTCCCACCAGGCTTCATTACGATGTTCAAGGGTATAGGGCCGAACGGGTTGGGCGCGCCAAGTGCATGCCCGGTCGATTTCTTCTTCTCTTTATACGCCGCAAGTGAGTCATAGACCACGTTTTCGGCAACGCCTTTGTCGATGAGCACAAGACGTTTTTTTGGAACACCTTCAAAATCAAAAGGAAACGTAAACCCATTCCTGGCGAAAGGATCATCGACCACCGTAATCCTATCATCAACGATCTTCGAACCCAATTTTCCGGTTAGATAAGAACGCTCTTCCTGAAATATCTTACCATTAAATGCATAAAATGACATGTAATCAATGAACTCGCTAGCGGCAAGCGGCTCGAATATCGTGGTATAGCTACCCGGACTGAGGTCCACGGGATCTCTTGAGAGCAATGCTTTCTTTGCTGCAATTTCTGCCAGTTTTTTGAAATCAACATCTCGAACATCACGGGCACCGATCTGAGCATATCCAGTTGAGTTACCGGTTGACATGACAATATTGGTGAAAATATCACCGCAGACCGAATAGGCAAAAATACCTAACGAATTTCCAACACATATCTCTGCACTACCATTCGAAACGGAACCAAAAGCATCGAGATCATTCTGTCGGGCAATGCCCACGATCACTCCAACAGCTCTCGCACGATCACGCTCAGAAAATGACCCAGTACTTTTCACACTGGATTTGAGCACGCGGTACTTGCTTGAAGGGGCTTTTGGCAGTGATACGAAATCCTTATTTTCTCTTTGATGGTGGGCGATCCTCTCAGCCCAGGCAACGGTTTCGCGTATCTTCTTAAGGTCGAGAGAATTAGTTGAAGCAATACCAAGCTTTTTCCCGAGTACGACCCGAATTGAAATACTACTGTTGGACTCACTGACATTCTGATGGATATAGTTGTTCGCAAAACGAGTAAGGGCTTGTTCATGATTCAAGATAGACACCTCAACCTGATCGGCCTTTGAGTTATCTTTCACAAAATTAACGATTCTTCTGGCTTCTCTTTTTCCAATCATACAACTCCTTTTCTGTGATAATGCATGTCATATTCTATATGGAATCCCATCTAAGTCAATCAATATTTATACCCATGCGAGCATTAATATTAATGCCTATTGTTCGATTACTGGTATCTGTCGTGACTACTAGAGATGTTCGATGAGTATCTTCACACCAATCAGTATTAACATTAAACCACCAACGACCCTTATCCGAGCTTTGAAAAATATACCCAATTTATCACCAAGGTAATATCCGATAAAAGAGAGCAAGAAGGTAACTGCGCCAATAATGAGTACAGTACGTAAGATGGCCGCATCTAATAATGCTAAACTGACACCCGCTGCCAGGGCATCAATACTCGTCGCAATGGAAAGGAGCAAAAGAATATGAAAATCAAGTGGATTAGTACCGGACCGCTGGGATTCAGTCTGCAAGGACTCGTATATCATGTGTAACCCGATGAAGCAGAGCAGAATGAAAGAAACCCAGTGATCGATGCCGCTTATGATGTTCCTGAATAATGAACCCGCCGCCCAACCTATTAAGGGCATGCCGGCCTGAAAAAAACCAAAGAATATACCTATCCTTAGAGCATGCCTTAATCGTACCCGGGTGGCAACAATACCGCTGCTAATAGCAACGGCAAATGCATCGAGGGCAAGCCCAATAGCCATGAAAAATGTCACATATATGTTCATAAATAAAAAATAATGCCATGTTGTCTAATCACATCTAAATCTGCCTTACCTAAAAGATTGGATTCAATGTCCGATTCGAATACAAGGTGGATTATACATTGCATTTTATGACTGTCAACAAATATCAAATAGTGCGATTTTCGATTTACTACGATGTGTTCCGGGGAGTCAACACGAAAAATAGACTCGACTCATCGACTTCTTCGATGTGAATACCAACCGGCAGATCTTTCACAATAGCACGAAACTGCTCGGGAACAACCGTCGTCGCTGCGAAGCCGTCCTTGCAGACGATGAGACCGTCACGCGTCTTATCGAGATCAATCTCACCGATCAACCCTTCTTGGGCTTGCAGTTCAAACCAACACAGACGATCTGCCCATATTTTTGGTGAATAACTGGAAAAAAATATTTTTCCATTTTCTTTTACTACGCGGAGGCTCTCGCGTACAAGTTCTTTCTCATCGACATGAAATGCAGAGATACCATTCTGGATACAAAATACATGTTCAAATGAATTGTCGGCAAATCCCATTCTCATTGCATCCATAACTGCCAGGTGACAATTGCCATACCCCTGCATGAAACGCAGAGCATATTCAATATTCGAAACTGATATATCTACACCGTATATTGCTCCGGACCTTGCCGACAGGTATTGCAGAACACGTCCGTATCCGCACCCTAGTTCAAGCACGCTATCGCCGGGTGCTATGTGGCGTGCTACATAACCCATCTCAGACACCAGATACTGCCGGATGCGCGGCGGCGCCAAGTCATAGCAGCGTCTCAATCGAGTACCAGACAATTTATCCCGGTAGTATCCAATCATCGAACCCTTGAAAGGAAGGTCTTCGTATCTCTGATGTGGCTATTCCAATTCGTCGAGCCAGCCGGCTGTCGCTACAAGCCTGCGTTTGAAGAATTTGCCCAGATTATCCGGGTCCTTAGCCTGATGGTATCTGAAGTACATGTAGCCATCCAGAAGACCCAATATCTCGATCTTCCCGGTTCTGTGAGACATGACGTATCTGAACCGCTTGCTTGGACCATCTAGCATCTTCTTCGCGTTCTCGACTACCTGCAGTCCTTTGTGAAGTAGCAGCTGAAAGTTGTGTTTCACACGCTTCACCGGTCGGCATTGGAATACATAGTACGGTTGTATACCCACCCTCAGTAATTCCTTCTGAAGGGCAGCCAGCACGTCTGGTGTATCGTTCACGCCTTTAAGGAGAACGGTCTGGTTGCTAACCGTAACCGAGGCACGCTCAAGAGCCTTAACCGCGGCTATGGTCTTCTCCGAAATCTCACGGGGGTGATTTATATGCGCTACCACAATGATCCTCTTCTTACGTAGTGCATAATACCTGAACAATGCAATAAGGTGCTTATCCTGAAGAATCCTATCTGGCAACGCGACTGTAATCTTTGTGCCAAACCTGATGAAATTGAGATGGTCGATAGCAGAGAGTTTCTGCAAGAAACGTTCAATAATATCCGTGGTAAGAATCAATGGATCGCCACCGCTTATCAAGACATTGGTGATCTCAGTATGCTTTTCAATATATTTTACCGCATCATTGAACCGTTTCAGTATTTCACCAGTTTCCAATCCGATCAACCTCTTCCTGAAACAATAACGGCAGTAGGTGGCACAGCGGTTTGTCGCGAGTATCAGTGCCGTCTGCGCATACTTGTGTTGAAGTCCAGGCATTTTTGTGTTGGACAACTCACCGCTTGTATCATACTGTCCAAGAAGATTGAACTCCTCGGCCGACGGCACGATCATCTTCCTTATCGGATCATCAGGATCATTCCGATTAACGAGAGAAAGATAATGATGGGTGATACGCATGGGATGTCTCTCAATGACATCTGAGATCTGTCTTTTTTCCCGTTGAGAAAGTCTAAGGTGTCTATCCAAATGCTCCACACTTCGTACGCTTTCTCTTAGCTCGCGACGCCACACATCGTCGACAGGTATCTTCTCGCGGTTTGTATTTGCTCTAATCAATATGGTCACCTCATTTCCTGGCATACTTACGCTCTATGATCCATACTAGTGCGAAAGAAATTTTACGTACGTTTATTATAAACAATATAAAGCATCGTGTCAATGCTCTAAAGCATTACATATTGACCAAATTATCAAATTGGGAGTGATATTATGCTACAGGACGTACATGTCCTTCAAAGTCGGGACGACATGCACTTGGATCACGGTCACGATCGGAAAGTCATCTCAAAAACAGTTCCAGTGTTCTTATGACTTGTTATGCTGATATTACCACCGTGATCCTTGATTATTTTTTGTGCTATATACAAGCCCAGACCAGTTCCACTTTTCTTCGTGCTATAATATGGACTGAATACACGCTTTTTTTCTTCTTCGTCCATACCGATGCCGTTATCAGCGACAATGAGCCTTATTCCTCCTCGAGACCCGGTCAGACTGATATCAATTCTTGGTTTACGGTCCTTCACCGAACCCACCGCGTCGATGGCATTCAGCACGATGTTCAAAATAGCCCTTCTAAAATCGTCCGGACTACCAACAAGATTTGTGTCAGTCTCAACGTTCTTCTTCATGTCTATGTTCTGCTCCCGAATATTGTTCTCTACCAACGGTTCCATATCCCTCAGAATCCCGGCAATGCTGAACGACGTCTTTTCTCTCATCCTTGGTCTTGCAAGCATCAAGAAATCATTGACCGTTTTCGTAAGAACCTCTATCTCATGCTTCAGGCTCTCCGTAATGCGCATATAGTCAGCGTCCTCATTGGGAAATTCTTTGGTCAACCTCTGTATTCCAATCGACAGACCGTTCAACGGGTTCTTTATCTCATGAGCGAGATTCGCTACCAGATTACCGAGGAAAACAAGCCGCTCTGCCTCTTCCCTCTCCCTCTCAAACTCCCGTATTTTCGTAACGTCGTGCAGTATGGTAATAGCTCCCGAAATTCTTTGTCGATCATCGAATAGCGGATATGCTGCATATCGGATGTCCCTGCCAAAAACCCGCTTCTCATCGGCGATCTTCTTGCCCTCCTTCATCACTTTTTCGATATCAAAAGGATCATCAGAGAATACTCTGTCATAGTTGTTACCGACGAGGAAATCCTCACCGAAGGCAGACAGTGTGCAGAACATCTCGTTAACTGCACTGATCGCCTTCTTTTGGTCGATCAACAATACACCATCCTCTACTGCTCCGAGGGTCTTATGGAACAGATCTTTGATATTTGCGTAAGATTGATAGTTCATCAGCCAGAGAATCAGAAAAAAACTCGCGCCGAATATGATCACGAACAGAGCGATAAGCTGCCCTTCTGTCCTCCTAACATGCCGATAATAGCTATCGAGGCTTATCCCAATTCTGAAGATACCAACCATCTCGTCCTCGATGATAAACGGGCGGACCAACTCAAGCACATTCTTATCATTGAATTCCTCGATGCGGCTGGTCTCAGTCCTGTTTTCAATAACCTTGACCAGCTCCGGATCATCTTCAATCCTACTTATCGTCTCAACATTGGGCGTGGCAAATAATATGCCTTCGGTGTCCTGAAGCACAAGGTAATTCAACATCGGATTTGCCGCCATTTGACTTATGATCTTATTAATACCATATTCAGTGCGAAATTCTTTGATACCCTCAGCGGGTAGTTCGATCTGATATATACGTTCGGTAATCACGTAAACAAACCGCATGAGTGTTTCGTTCCCAACATCAAAATACTCAAAAGATATCGGCTCAGCTTGTTCGAATATTCTATCGCTGATAAGAAACGGCGTTCCCGAAGCCATGATCATTTTTCTGGTGCTCCTACTGAACACCGCGACCGAGCGAAAACCAAAACTCAGTCTCACATTTGCGGTATTTGTTGTTGTCAGGTCGGCATCGAGCGCACTACAAGCGCCGATCAACTTATTGATGAGTTCATCCTCCAGGCGGGCTTCTGCAAAGATCAAATTCTCCTGGGTCGAGGCAATAACCGAGAGGAAGGAACGTGCCTGTTCTTTGATCAGATCGAGCATTATCCTTCGGCCACTAATCAAGCCGAGTGTCAAAAAAGTTCCAAGCAGCAATAGAAGTATAATTGCCAACAAAAAATAACGCTTCATGCCTTTACCCATTTCCATTTCATAATAACCAAAAGATGCAATGAAGTCAACTAGATGTCTAGTAAGAACGCCTTGCAATTGCAGCAATCAAAGGTATAATCGGACAGTGCTGCAATCAATTAAAGCAAGGAGGTAATATAATGGCCAAGAAAAAAATTGCATCTAAAATACCAGTCTACCCGATGCCGGTTATGATTGTCGGTGCAGAAGTAGAGAACAAACCCAATTTTCTAACTGTGGTATGGTTCAGTATGGTCAATTTCAAACCACCGACCATTGCTGTCATCCTCAACAAAGCACATTATACTAATAAAGGCATATACAAGAATAAAACATTCAGTATCAACATCCCGACGACACAACTGATCGAGGCCACTGACTACTGCAGTGTTGTCTCTGGCTATGACCATGATAAATCAAAAGTATTCGACGTATTCTACGGTGAATTGAAGAACGCACCGATGATTCAGGAATGCCCGCTCACTGCTGAGTGTCGGGTCATACAAACACTTCAATTCGCGACGCATGAGGTGTTCGTGGGCGAAATCGTCAAAACCTATGCAGATGACGCGGTATTAACCCACGAACATCCTGACATAGCAAAAATCAAACCGATCCTCTATTCAATGTATGACAACTGTTATTGGGAAATGGGCAAAAGTATCGGACGAGCGATGCATATTGGCAAACGGTTAAAAACATAGGTCGCTCAAGACTACACTAAATGGAAATCAGCACTTCTCCCGTTTGCCCGGCAAACAAACCGGACAAACCCACGCTGATCGATTTAGCTAGCAAAAAACACAACATCACATAATTGACTAACACTAGAAAATCGATAATATATAGCACGGAGGCATAATGAAAAGAGACTTTCTCACCATGTTCGATCTGACGAAAGACGAGATTTTCGATATATTTGAGCTCGCGAAGACCCTTAAAGATTCGCAGAAGAAAGGAGTGGAACATCGTATTCTCAAAGACAAAACCCTGGCCATGGTCTTTGAAAAACCCTCCCTGAGAACCAGGGTGACATTTGAAACAGGCATGACGCAGCTTGGCGGACACGCAATATACCTTGCACCTTCTGATATCCAGCTGGGAAAACGCGAATCTGTGCCTGACGCTGCTCATAACCTTTCCCGCTGGGTTGACATGGTCATGGCCCGTGTCTTTGCTCATAAAACGGTTGAAGATTTGGCAGAAAATGCAATGATACCGGTAATTAACGGCCTTTCTGATCTGGAGCATCCATGCCAGGTCATGGCCGACCTTTTCACCATAATCGAAAAGAAGGAACACCTCGACAATATCACCCTTGCGTACGTGGGCGATGGTAACAACGTATGTAATTCATTCGTGGCAGCTTCCATAGTACTCGGCTTCAGACTCAAGATCGCAACACCAGCTGGTTATGAGCCGAACAATGACTATACCGCGAAGGCAAGGACCACGACCCTGACGACTGATCCACGTGACGCAGTGACCGATGCCGATATCGTATACACCGATGTATGGGCTTCCATGGGACAGGAAAAAGAGGCTGCCCAGAGGAAAAAGATATTCAATAGGTTTCAGCTCAACGCCGAACTGCTGACGCACGCGAAAAAAGAGTATCTCGTAATGCATTGTCTGCCTGCACACCGTGGTGAGGAAATTACCGATGAAGTAATTGACGGACCGCATTCGATTGTGTTCGATGAAGCGGAGAACAGACTGCATGTTCAGAAAAGCATAATGGCCTGGCTCGTTCAACAACGCTAATCACGTTATGTCGGCCCAACAGATACTCTGTCTCATAATCTTCGTAATCACCTATGTCGCGATAATTTCATTCCACAAGTACAAATTTCTCATAGCCTGGATCGGGATTGGTTTCATATTAATTTTCGGCATCCTGTCTCCTCCCAAACTGCTCCAGTATATTAACTGGAATATACTCGGCATATTCTGGGGCAGCCTCGTTGTCGCTGAACTATTCATACACTCAAGAATACCAGCATATCTTGCAGAAATAATCATCGACCGGTCGAAGAATCTTGTCTGGGCGATAATCTGGCTCTCGGCCTTCAGTGGCGTAATTTCGGCATTTGTCGAGAATGTAGCTACTGTTATGATCGTAGCACCGATTGCATTTGAGGTTTCCCGCAAACTAAAGGTTTCACCAGTACCCTTCATCCTCGGTATCTGCCTCTCCTCGAATCTCCAGGGTACAGCAACGCTGGTTGGTGACCCACCCAGCATGATACTTGCAAGTTATACACGTATGACGTTTAACGACTTCTTCTTCTTCAATGGACGACCTGGCCTTTTCTTCGCAGTCGAGGTTGCCGCGATCGTTTCACTCATCGTTCTGTATTTTCTCTTTAGAAAACACAAGGAGCCCATCCAGCCTATCCGCCCGGAGAAAATCGTCAGCAAATTCCCTGGTTTTCTGCTTATCGGTCTAATCCTGGCTCTTGCTATCGCATCATTCTTTGGTGGATTCATGGACTATCTGGGTGGTCTTGTGTGCCTGATCTTTGGTGCCATCGGCATAGCCTGGAGCTTCTTTTCTGCTAAGATCAAGACATTTCACATACTCAGAGACATGGATTGGGAAACCCTTTTTTTTCTGGCTGCAATATTCGGCATTGTCGGCTCATTGACCGAAACTGAAACTACCACTTTCCTTGCCCATGCTGTAGGCAAATTGACTTCAGGTAATCTGGTAGTGACCTATCTTATCCTGGTGGTGTTTTCGGTTTTCATCTCGGCGTTTGTTGACAATGTCCCCTATTTTACCGCTCTGGTCGGCATAATACCGATGCTTGCCTCGTCATATGGATACCCGGTGCACCTTCTGCTGTTCGGTGCAATAATCGGAACGACCGTCGGTGGAAATATAACACCGATCGGAGCATCAGCAAATATTGTTGGTGTAGGGCTACTAAAGAAACATGGCCATGCTGTGAACTTTTATGATTTCATAAGGATAGGCCTCCCCTTCTCAATTTTCGCAGTCGCCGCAGGAGCAATCTTTGTCTGGATATTCTGGGCGTAGCACAATTGTCATCGCTGCCACCGATCATGATCGCCCTTGTTTTGGATATACTACTTGATTTATGACCACTGATATATATAATTTTCTCGATGCTGTATAATATCATATCCTATATCACGCGGGATCCAATGAGAAAAATATTCGCTACTATATTCGCCTTCGGCCTATGGATATACGTGGCGATCGGCAACAACTACTCATATCAAAAGCAGATAAAGGTAGTGTACACCAACCTGTCTGACACTCTCATCATTGTAGATTCAGTGTCCAGTATCAAAGTGACTTTTTCCGGTCGTGGTGGTGCTCTTTTCAGTATATGGGCTGCTCCGCCAAAGGCACAGTGTGACCTGAGGGAAAAGGAAAGCGGGCAATTTGAGATATCTACAAAAGACCTAAAAATACCAGTGGGCTACGGACCTCTCAGAGTTGATTTTGACAAACCTGCGTTAGCAGTATCAATTGATCGAAAGATCATGAAAACGATCGCGGTGCGAGTTCCGATAAAGGGTACTTTAAAAAAGGGATACGCGATCAGCGATATGATCGTTCTTGATACAATAGACCTGACCGGCCCCCAAGAAGTGCTCGACCAGGTCAGTGAACTCATGACCGAGTCGCTGAATGTACGAAATCGAAGCATTTCTTTCGAAAAAGACCTGAGACTTGAAATACCTTCCCCCATGCTTGACGTTAAGAAGAAAAGTGTCAAGGTAAAGACAATAATTAAAGAAAGCATGAGAAAGACGTTGACCGACATACCACTGGTCCTCATATACGCACCTGGACAAAGTGCAAGGTCAGAAAGAGATGCCCTCGATACTTTGATCGTTGAGGGTACGACGGAGCGAATAAATCGACTATCGAATACTGACATCGAAGTTAGGGTCAAACTAACAAAGCTTGGGCCAGGCGAGTACCTGCTGCCAGCCGAGATTGATCCACCCGAATATGTCACACCGGTGAAATCTGTTCCGCAAAAATTCAAGATCACGATCTACTGAGAATACACACATATATTTCATAGATTCAGCCTAGACCCCAACACAGTATAGCTAGTTTGAATGCGAAAAGGGTATCTACTTTGCATCCCAGACCGGGGAAACTTGACATCCTTGGGTTTTGGATTATAATTTTGATGGAATTGTTGCCGCAATTACATTCGCGAGGATGGCGGAACAGGCAGACGCACTGGATTTAGGATCCAGCCCCGAACAGGGATGGGGGTTCAACTCCCCCTCCTCGCACATTGAGGAGAAAAATCTTTGGAATACAAAATATTGAAGGAAACAGATACAACTAAGGAAATCGAAATAACCGTTCCCCGCGCCGAGCTCGAAAGACTCATCAACGAGGAAACCGATAGTGTTCGCAAAGATCTGACTATCGATGGATTCCGCAAAGGCCGTGTCCCCAGAACTTTGATAAGAAGCAAGTATGCAGACAGTCTCAAAGCACAGGCCATGGATAGACTCGCCAGGCAGGCGTATCTCTCCGTTGTCAGAGAAAAAGAATGGCAGATCGCCGGGCAATCTGAAATCAGGAATATTGAAGATACCGACCCAATAAGCATCACACTCTACGTTGAAGTAATACCTGAATTTAATGTCGATAGCTACCTAAATATCGAAATTTTCAAAGAAGCACCTTCTCCTGATGATTTCCTTCTTCAACAGGGCATGAACGCATTGAGAGAGCAGCATGCAACAATAAAGGCGGTCGACCGACCGGCAGTGGTAGACGACCTCGTAACAATGGACATAGAAATCAAGGAAAAAGGCAATTCCAGAAAGGAATCTGACCAGACCGTGCGAATAGGCGATCGTTCTCTTCCCGATGAATTGAACAGAACGCTCGTTGGCATGAAAACATCAGAAAAAAAAGAGGTCAAGATCGAAGAAAAAGACTACGTGATTTCGGTCAAGAAAATCGAGGAGAAAATCCAACCAAAGATCGATGATGAATTCGCCAGCAAACTGAAATTGGCCGATGCGGAAGAGCTCAAGAAGAAAATCCTCGAAAGCGTCAAGCAACAGGAAGAAAAAAGGATTGAAGAAGACTTGAAGGAGTCAATCTCTGAGATCCTTCTGGAAAGAATAAAATTCAAGGTGCCAGACACCCTGACAAATAAGGAATACGAAAAAATCCTCAAGGATTACGGTATTCCTGACTCCGAATCAAACAAGGAAAGATTCTGGACCGTTGCCGAAAAAAGGATACGATTTAATCTTATACTGAACAAAATCACTGCAAAAGAGAACCTCCAGGTAGGTGAACCAGAAATAATGGATCTTGTTACAAAGATTGGGATAAAGCTAAACGACCAGAACCGTAGCGATGTCGTTGAATATCTTGGCAGTCTTCTTAACAGGGAAAAAACACTGGACTTCCTCTATAAGAATGCCAAGATCAGTGAGAAGAGTCGCATTTTGACTCCAAAGGAGGTAGCTGATGATACCCATACCGTTCGTCATTGAGCAAACCGGTCGGGGTGAGCGTGCATACGATATCTACTCCCGCCTTCTCAAAGAACGGATCATTTTCATCGGAACGCCGATAGATGATAATATCGCGAACCTAGTAATGGCTCAATTACTTTTCCTCGCAGCGGAGGATGCTGCAAAGGATATCAACCTCTACATTAATTCGCCAGGAGGCATTGTCTCATCGGGATTGGCAGTATATGATACAATGCAATTCGTTAAGCCCCAAGTTTCGACGATATGTATTGGCATGGCGGCAAGCATGGCCGCACTGCTATTGACAGCTGGCGCCACCGGCAAAAGATATGCATTACCGCACGCACGAGTGATGATACATCAACCAGAGGGAGCCTTTCAGGGACAGGCATCAGATATTGCTATCCACGCAAAAGAAGTACTGACGATCAGGGAAGTATTGAACAACCTATTCGCGAAGCACACCGGGCAGACAGAGGACAAGATAGGCAAGGATACCGACCGCAACTACTTTATGTCTGCACTAGAAGCGAAGAAATATGGCATAATCGACGAGATCCTCGACAAGGGGAAACAATAAGTGCCACGTATCGTTTGTTCGTTCTGTCAAAGACCAAAACCAGTGGTCAAAAGAATGTTTCGTGGTCACCGGTCTTATATTTGCGACGAGTGTATTAAGGTTTGCAGCAGTATCATGAAAGATGAGACAGAATTCTCCCCCCTGAGTGATTTTATTCTGCCGAAACCTGCTGAAATCAAATCTTTTCTTGATCAATACGTGATCGGACAGGAAAGGGCAAAAAAGGCGATCTCGGTTTCAGTATATAATCACTACAAAAGGATCAAAAATAGGAAGAATGATATTGAAATACAGAAAAGCAACATATTGCTGATGGGTCCCACCGGTACGGGTAAAACGCTTATCGCACAGACACTTGCCCGTTTACTGCATGTGCCTTTTTCCATCTCCGATGCGACACCGCTTACCGAAGCCGGTTATGTTGGCGAGGATGTTGAGAATATTCTGCTCCGGCTACTCCAGGCTGCGAACTACAATATACAAAACGCTGAGATCGGCATCATTTACCTCGATGAGATCGACAAAATCACAAGAAAATCCGACTCGCCATCGATCACCAGGGATGTATCCGGCGAGGGCGTGCAGCAGGCTCTTCTAAAAATCCTCGAAGGCACGGAAGCTAACGTTCCCCCGCAAGGAGGAAGGAAACATCCTGAACAGGAGTACATCCGGATCAACACATCTAATATATTATTCATCCTGGGCGGGACATTCACGGGTATCGAGGAAACAATCTCGAGGAGACTCGACCGCTCGGCCATGGGATTTTTGGGTATAACAAATGACAGAAAAAACAACTACGACCAGGTTATCGAATCTATAGAACCGGATGACCTGGTGAAGTACGGATTGCTTCCGGAATTCGTAGGACGGGTCCCCGTGATTGCTACTCTCCACAAGTTGTCAAAGGATGCACTGGCTGAAATCCTCGTCAAGCCAAAGAACTCCTTGCTGAGACAGTATTCAAGATATTTCCAGATGGAAGGCGTGGTCCTCGAATTTACCGACGATGCGATCGATGAACTAACTGAACAAGCACTGAAGTATAACACAGGAGCAAGAGCTCTAAGGTCAATAATGGAAAATCATATGCTGGACGTAATGTTCCATCTTCCTGATAAGAAGGGTGTTGAGAAGTGCATCATCACACGCGAGGTCCTGCAACGAAAAGCAAACCCGGAATACATTGCGAAGAAAAGGAAAAAAGCACTATGAACATCTTCATGCCGCTCTATCTCAAACTGAGTAAGAAAAGGTTTTACCGCCCTTTTAAACCCCTCGGGACAAAGAAAAAATTGTGGCACCTGGTATCTGTCCCCGGAAGCCCTGCGGAATTCTTCAGAGCGACGCCTTTTCTGGTAGGTCTGAGCAAGATTGGAAGTGTCGTTATGTTGATGCCAAAGAACCTTGAAACCATACGATCGTTTATGAAAACGAAACAATTCGAAATAATTCTATACGAGAAGAAACCGTCCCTCTTCTCAGAGGATTATAAACGCGTGGCCGTACAACTTGGTAACCGACATTTCCATTTTCTCATCGAACTGAACCAACCGGCGAACGTATCACTGCCCTACCTCGGCAATATCCAGAGGAGGGTATCATTCTTTGACAAAAACATCTTTCCTTATTACAACATCCTTGTAAAAGACAGCTATACATCCTTGCTGGAATTTTTTGACATTGAATCAACAAATGGTCAAGAAATGTTCCACTTTTACAGCCGTGAACTGAAAACAACCGAAAAGAACATCCATAAATCACGTCCGTTACTATTCATCAACGAAGCCACCCCGATTGATTGGGATGGTGGTAGCATTATCGTCGGAAAAGACATAATGCCCGATGATCCAGAAATCTGGAAGGTTTTGTATATCGCCGACGCCTATTATGGTAAGCAGGATGCTTTCTACGAATTTGCTTTGCTACATAACAAGGAAATAGTGAAGAAGTAGATCATGATAATCAGACACCGCTTGAGTTCAAGAGCCCTGGCAATATACTTCCTGATCGGCATTGCACTCATAGGCATCGTTACTTACATTTATTCGAACTACCTGATTCAGCGCATAAGAACGGAAACGGAAACGACTTCACGCCTCTTCGCAGAATTTGCACGTGGACCCAGTATCGACGAAGAGCGTCTTCTGGAGCTATTCTACGAAATGGTTATCAAGCGGATCGATTTTCCCGTGATACTGACCGATGCCGAAGGGACACCCTATTCATCCAAGAATGTAGAAGAAAAAGACCTGGACAAAGCCGTGGAGAAGCTGGATCGCGTGCAAAGACCAATCCCCATGGTGATCCGACAGGGTGCAGATTCGACACTACTCGGCCACGTGCACTGGGGATTGTCCCCCTTCACCAAATCACTGCAGATCCTGCCATTTGTTGAAACCGTATTTCTGATAGCTTTTCTCTTTCTTGGCTTTTGGGGCTATCTGATTTACCGCAAGAGCATCGAAGAAAAAATTTGGAATTCCCTCGCAAAAGAAACGGCTCATCAACTGGCAACACCTTTGTCTTCGCTCATTGGCTGGCTTGAGACGATAAAAGGAAACATAGATATTGAGGTATACAAGGGGATTCATGAAGACGCTATGCGGATGCGTGAAGTTCTCGAGAAATTCTCCCGTATCGGTCTCCCGCCGCGATTAGTTGAGAAAGACCCAACCGACGCGGTGAAAAACTCGGTGGACTACATAAGGAGACGTGCCCATTCAAAAATAAAATTCACCGAGAAATACGGACGATTGCCCGCAGTCAGATTCGATGATGTTCTACTTGGATGGGCAATAGAAAATATTTTGAAAAACGGGTTGGATGCAATTGGTGACCAGTCCGGTGAAATATCAATTAAAACCAGAAAATATGAAACTTCTGGAGCGATTATCGAGATAACGGACACTGGGAGGGGCATCAAAAGCAGCGGGAACATATTCAAACCGGGTTATACGACGAAGAAGTACGGGTGGGGACTGGGTCTGGTTCTTACAAAGAGGATCATCGAGGAATACCACGAAGGAAAATTATCTCTAAAGGAAACAAGTTCAAAGGGAACATGTTTTGAAATCTACATACCGGGAGTGAAAAATGAAAATTCTTTGGATTGATGACGAAATAGATCTGCTGAAACCATTCATCTACCTCCTGCAGAAAGAGGGCTACGAGGTGAAAACAGCACCCAGCGGAGAAGACGGTGTGAATATGGCAAACAAGGAACAATTTGACCTGATTTTCTTAGATGAAATAATGCCCGGAGTTGACGGTCTGGAGGTGCTTAGAAAAATAAAAAGCGAGAGCTCACAACAACTCGTTGTAATGGTTACAAAAAGCGAAGAAGAAGATCTGATGACTCAGGCATATGGCGGTTGGGTCGATGACTATATAACAAAACCATTCAGTTTCAACCAGTTACTTTCAGTATTGAATCGCACATTAAAACGCCGCGTGATTATCGAAGAAAAAATGGCGGAAGAGTATTCAACCCAGCTACGGACAATGATAGAACCGACCGGATATAGCGACTGGATTGAATATTATCGAAATATTGTATCATGGGACACGCGCCTTTTAGAATTCGGAAGCAAAGATCTTAAGACGATCCATGAGGAGAAAAAACGGGAAGGCAACGCCGGCTTCGCCAAATTCATTGAGAGCCAGTACTCCAGTTTTCTCAAAGGCAAAGGACCCATCTTGTCTCACCAGATCTTCTCGCACCTTGTTTTTCCTACATTAAACGACGGGCCAATCTACTTTGTAATCTTTGATTCGATGCGCCTCGACCAGTACATGAAGTTGATCCCCTTTCTGAAAGACTACTATGAGATAAACAATCACTACTACTATTCGATACTGCCGACTGCCACACCGTACTCAAGGAACTCTATATTCGCAGGATTGCTGCCTCTCGATATTGTACAGCTGTATCCTCAATACTGGACTTACGATGAGAAAGGGCAGAACAGATTCGAACGCGATCTGTTCAATGAGCAATTGAAGCGCAACAACTTACGGGTTAATTTCTCCTTCTACAAACTATCGTCAATTTCCGAAATAGAGAGAAGCATTGAAAAAATAAAGGGAGAATCAACCGAGATAGTCATCATAGTCATTAACTTCTTTGACATGCTTATCCATTCCATTCCCGGCAGAGGCGATATGAAAGGTATACTTGACGATGAACGTGTACTGCTGAATATACTGGCATATTGGTTCCCCCTGTCGCCGATTTTCGAATTATTCAAGAGTCTACTGGTCAATGATAGGAGGGTCATACTGACCACCGACCATGGTTTCATAAGGGTGCGCCGGCCTACCATTATCTACGGGGGACGCGAGATATCGCCAAACCTTCGCTACAAATACGGCCCGGCTTTGAGGGTAGACAAGAAAACTGCGTTGCTCCTGAACAGTCCAGGAGACATCTGCTTGCCGAGTGAAGATCCTTCGGTCCGATTTGCCATTGCCAAAGAAGATCACTACTTCATCTATCCAACGAAGCCGACCGAGTACGAAAGGGAATTCAAGTACACATTCCAGCACGGCGGTATATCCACCGAGGAAATGATCCTTCCGGTAGGAATACTGAAACCAAGATAAACAGATCGTTACACGGATAATGGTTTCGAAAAACGAATCGGACAACGGCATCGTCTGACGTCTCACGGCACAATAACACACCGCCAGTTTCGTTAATCTCGTTAGTATCGTTATTCCCGTTGGAAAACCGGATCTCGATTCACGATATTGAACCTGCACGTATCTAGTATCTTTCACTACCTGAAGTAATACGAATACGAAATACGATCAACGATTACGAAACCGTATCGCTTCTCCGAACCGTCAAGCGTTACACGATTCGTTTTGAACGTCCCGACCCAACAACCATCTGCGTCATTATTGGTGCCGATTATATCTGGCTCCCCATGCGCCACGATATTAACGGGCAAAACGTCGTTGTTTATGTCATTTGTATTTAAGATTTTGAATTTGTTTAGTAATTCGATATTAGGATTTCGGATTTGAGGTCCCGGGTTTCGTTACCGTAACCGCCCAATGTCGCCTGTCAAAAATGTGGGGTCTCTACCGGAGGGCGAAATATCAAATTACCAAAAAAATAAAGTAGAGACCCCGATTTTCTATTCTGGAGCAAAAGTGAAAGGAATTGACACCCTCTGTTCAAAAGAAGTGCCGTCTTTCGTAGCAGGATTGAATTCCCACTGACGGGCGGCAGCCAGTGCAGCCTGCTCACACGCTGGATTGCCAAAACTCTTGATGATTGTAGCATCCTTGACCGACCCGTTAGTACCAACGAGAACTCGTACAACAATCGTACCAGAAGCTGCAAACTCGAGAGCGGCAGCAGGATACTTGGGCTGGACGCGCCTGACAGCCTCCGCACGTGTGATGACGGAAGGTTTAGGAGGTGCGGGCGGCAGCTCGGCCACAAGCGACGCGGACCCGGTATCGGCAACCGCTGTATCACTTTGTGCTGCTGCCTCAAGAAGTCTCTCAGGTGCGATCACTGAAGGCGGTTCCTCCCTGGCCGTTCCTGTGGTTTCGAGGACAGCTGGCAGAGATGTAACACCCGACGTCCCTTCTGTTGACGTCTCGGTTGGAGGAATTGCCGATGCCAGGCTGACTCTACGTTCTGCTTCAGGGATCCAATACTCGGTTGCGTTCGCCAATCGCACCTCATGGTCAATACCCCTTACTCGCTTGTAAGTCGCGGCGATCCTGTCAGGTACTACAAGAAAAGAATAGGGTTGTTCCTCATAAACGACCTTCTGGAACTCATTCCAGACGGCTCTTGCCTTATTACGATCCAGCATGGAAATGCCTGCATCGATTAATGAATCTACAAGCGCGTTGGAATAGGACACAAGGTTATACCGACCTTTTGAATGCCAATACAGGGTCGGGTCGATTTTATCACCGACGCGCCAGCCCATCACGAAACCATCGAATTGCCTGTCCACAAGAACGTTCACAAAATCATTTGCCGCGAGTGTCTGCGTAATCACTCTTATACCAATCTTCTGCAGATCATCTGCAATGTAGCGCAATATGGCGAGTCGGTCAGGGTTTTCCGAGTTGGTGATGATTCTGACCGTAAAGTCCGTTCGATCCTTGTCAATTACCCTATTACGATTGTAGTCCACGAAACCCTGTTCCCGCAATAGAGAACGGGCTCCTTCTATATCATAGATAATAGGATGAACTTCAGAATTATATGCCCACGACGATGGGGGTAACGGTCCCAATGAAATCTCCCCCCTACTGCCGTAGATGTCGCTCAGTATCCGCTGTCTGTCAATAGCCATCGCTAATGCCTTACGCACGCGCACATCCTTCAGAAACGGATGAGTCAGGTTCCATCCAATATAAAGATAGGAACTACCAGGTTCAGAATAGATACCGACATTATCATTATTCCTAATTGCTTCTGCAGTACTGGGTGTAATATTAAACATCATTTCCAGATCGCCGTCCCGAAAATCTTCCAGCATTTCATTTGTGCTCCTGTAATGCCTGATCCGTATCTCATCTAGGGGTGGCCGGCCGTCATAATAGGTTTCGTTGGCAACCAGTATCATCACTGAACCCCGAACCCATTCTTCCACACGATAAGGTCCATTACCAGTAGGCGATGCACCGAACTCACTACCGAGTTGTTCGTTGATATGTCTGGGCACTGGCATGATGTCCGAATCAGTCAAAATATCCGCGTATACCTTGTCAAATGTGAATTTTATCGCGTAATCACCGAGCACCTCAACCTTATTAATAAAACGGAGCGCATTGATATTCGGATAATTATTCGAGGGCTCCTTCATCTGCTCGTAAGTGTAGAGCACATCATACGCTGTCACCGGTTCCCCATCCCACCATTCAACACCTTTTCTTAAATAATACGTAATTGATTTCAAGTCTTCCGAAAATTCCCATGACTCAGCAAGAACTGGCCTCATTTTGCCGGTTCCCGGATCGATCTCATGGAGGCGCAAGAAAAGTAAGTCGAGGATTTCATTGGACGTGAATACCGACGGTTCAAGCGGACTGATTACCGCAGGGATTTCCATAGTACCTACAGTCAAAATTCCACCGGGCTCACCGTCGAATCTTTCGACCTTACCCTGGCAGGAAAAAAACACGAATACAAGAAGCACAGTGGCAATTGGCAAACGTCGCATATCAGCCTCCTTCATCCTATCTAATCAAATTATATTGGGGATATGAATTATGTCAAGAGACTTAATTCTCGACCATCTTATTACCGAAAAAGACCTTCATATGGGGCCACGGTATCTCAATACCTTCCCGGTCAAATTCTGTTTTTATGCGCTTGCGCAATTCACCCATGACTTCCCACTGCACGAGCGGCTTTGTGTCCCCAAGAATCTTGATATCAATGCCTGAACTGCCAAGTGCATCTACCCTCAGAACCTGTGGTGCCTTGATTATTTTCTTTTTCCAGTCAGGCTCCTCGTACATCTGAAGGCATACGCGGTTGATGACACCGATAACACGCTCTAGATCCTCGCCATAACCAACTGAGATATTCAAATTCACGCGGGAGTATTCCTTGGTGAAATTACTCGCAATAGAAATCTCGCTGTTCGGAATATAGTGGACAATACCATCAAGATCGCGAAGAACAGTCCGCCGCAGATTGACCTCCTCAACTAGACCGCTGACACCTCCCACCTTTACAACATCGCCGATTCCGTACTGATTTTCCAGTAATATGAAAAGACCGTTTAAGACATCCTTTATCAAACCCTGTGCCCCGAAACTAATAGCCAGTCCGACGACGCCAAGACTGGCCAAAGCAGGTCCGATATTCACACCGATCTGTCCCAATACCGTGAAGAGCACTATCACACCAATCACTATTCCAATTGTGTTGGTTATAACATGCGAAATCGTCTTGCTCCTGGTTTTTATCATTATTTCTGGTTTGTCTCTCATCCTGAAATGAATCGTTCGCCTAATAACACGAGGAACTAAACGTGTCGACAACAACCAGCCGACAAATCCCAAAACGACGATAATGGCGATCTTAATGCCAAAAGCTTGCAGCCATTCAATCATCTTTCCTCCTGAACCATTCAATGATCCGGATCAAACCGGCATTCAGGTCGACCTTGGGGGTCCAACCAAGTATCTCTTTTGCTTTCGCTATATCAGGTTTTCTCCTCTTAGGGTCATTTTCCGGCAGTGGCAGGAATTCCAATCCCGATGTGCTTAAGCACAACTTCTTTATGATATCAGCGACCTCAAGCATGGTGTATTCCTTTGGATTACCAATGTTAATCGGATAGGCATATCCAATTTTGACCGCCTTTGTTATGGCCTCAACCATATCGCTGATGTAGCAGAAACTCCTGGTTTGTTTGCCATCGCCGAAAATTGTCAGCGGCTCGTTCTTCAATGCCTGACTGATGAAAGTCGGGACTACCCGTCCATCTTCTTCCTTCATCCGTTCGCCGTAGGTGTTGAATATCCTGACGATCGTTGTTTCCACCTTATGCTCCCGGTTATACGCAGCAGTCAGCGCTTCAGCAAATCTCTTCCCTTCATCATATACCGCTCTCGGTCCAACCGGATTAACGTTTCCCCAGTAATCTTCTTTCTGTGGGTGTTGCTCGGGATCGCCATAAACCTCGCTAGTCGAAGCCAGCAGAAACTTTGCATGTTCCCGCCTGCTTAGTTCAAGCATGTTGAATGTCCCCACTGATGAGGTACGCATTGTTTCGATCGGATATCTTAGGTAGTCAAACGGACTGGCGGGCGATGCAAGATGCATAATGACATCGATCCCATCCGAGATCATATCAACATTACAAACATCTTCCTCGAGAAAAGTGATGCTCCCTCTGTTCAAGTGGTCTGCAATGTTCTCCCTGCGCCCGGTAATCAGACTGTCAATGACAATCACCTCATCACCAGCCGCAACATAATGATCAACAAGATGTGATCCGATGAAACCTGCGCCACCTGTTATCAAAACCTTCATCGGCCTATTCCACTATAGATGAACCCCAACTCCTTCATCTTCTCCGGTTGAAATACATTACGCCCGTCGACAAATACTGGTTGACGCATGGCTTTCTTCACCTTCTGTAAATCCATTTTTTCAAATTCCGCCCATTCGGTAACGAGCACTATCGCATCGACATCCTCTGCTACATCATAAGCATTATCACAATAATCGATATCCGGCATTATTTTCTTTGCTCTTTCCATGGCCACAGGATCGTACGCTTTGACGGTCGCACCCTCGCTCATTAATTGGCTAATAATCGTAATAGACGGCGCAAATCTCATGTCATCTGTGTTGGGTTTGAAAGCAAGGCCCAAAACTCCAATCTTCTTGCCCCTGAGATTCCACAGCAATTCTTCGGTCTTCTTGACGACCCTGCGCATCTGTTCCTCATTGATATTTTCAACTTCTTTCAAAAGACGAAAGTCATAACCAAGTTTTGCTGATATGCCGATGAAAGCCTTCAGATCCTTGGGAAAACAGAATCCACCGAAACCAGCACCGGCGTTCAAAAAATCACGTCCGATTCTCTTGTCCAACCCCATTCCTTCGGCTACCTTTGTAACATCGCCACCCGATCTCTCACAAATGATCGAAAGCGCGTTCATGAAGGATATCTTAGTTGAAAGAAAAGAATTTGATGCGTGCTTTATCAACTCGGCACTCGCTATATCAGTGACTATCTTCGGCGATTCAATGGGACGGTAAAGCTCAAGGAGTTTCTCCTCTGCCCGTTTGCTTTCAACACCCAGAACGATCCGGTCCGCGTATAAGAAATCATTTATTGCAGAACCTTCCCGCAGGAACTCAGGATTCGAAGCCACATCGAACTCGCTACCGTGTTTGTTAAATCTTTCGACCACCATGCGTACCCATTGACCTGTCTGTACGGGTACCGTACTCTTCTCGATTATGATCTTGTAATCACGCATAGCTGCGCCGATCTCTATCGCCACCTGTTCGATGCTCGACAGATCAGGTTCTCCATTATCCTTGGGAGGAGTACCCACGGCAATGAATACGAAGAATGACTTATCGACACCTTCACCAGTATTGCTCGTGAAACTGAGCCTGCCGGCTTTCACGTTCTTCTTCACCAATTCCTCAAGCCCCGGCTCATAGATGGGTATACCGCCGTTTTTCAACACATCGATTTTACTTGTGTCGTTATCAACACAAATGACTTCGTGACCGATCTCAGCAAAGCAAGTTCCCGAAACAAGACCAACATAACCCGTGCCTATCATGCACACCTTCATCAAAATCCTCCTTCCAATATAATCTTGTTCAATAATCCAATTTTAACGCCGTCTGTAAAACAGAAACAACACACCGCCGATGAGGGAATAGACAAAAATAATAAAAAATGATAATAGCGACATAGCCAGAGAAACCTCACCGTCAAGCCCTACTCGCGAAAATAGAAGAACATAGGAATTCTCCCGTATACCGAGTCCATTAAGTGACACCGGGATCATGGATACGACGTTTATGATGGGAACATAAAGAAAAAAAGGAATGATCCCGACCTCGGTATGCCCCATGCCCAACAAGACAAAGAACGGGGCGATCGCCAGTGTTGTTTGTATGATGACTGAATGAACAATACACAATGCGATCGTACCCCAAGCTCCACCGAATTCGGTTCCTGCCGCATGTAACCGGTTGAGCCTCTCACCGAGTTGTAATAACCTCATCCTGCTGATAAGCGGTGAGAAAGTATTGTAAGCTTTTTGTGAAAAGAAAACGTATGTAACCAGCAGAACAATACTCAGTCCAACTACCATGAAAGGAAGAAATTCAGTATCGTTTCTCATTACTAACAGATAAAAAACCGCAATCAGAGCAAAAATGAACAGACCGACAAAACCCAGTATTCGATCGACGATAACCGTTGCCAGTGAATCAGCTCGGCGGTCCTTCATTGTATATACTACACGCATCATATCACCGCCGACTGTTGTCGGTAGAAAGTTGTTGAAAAAAAGAGAAATAAAGTATATCACCAGCGTACGCCCAAAAGGTATGTTGAATTTTTTGAAATCAAGCAACACTTGCCAGCGCCATGCTGAAACGAGGATAAAAATAAGATAAGGTACCGACGCATAAAGAAGATACCTTCCGCTGACACCACGAATATTTACCAGTATTTCCTTTATATCGAGTGCCCAGAAAAGGAATATGATCAGGCCTAAACCAACAACGACCCGGGCAATCGTCAACAATGTTCTAAACTTTGGGTTTTTCAAGATGGTCCAGTATAGCGCGTATCGATTCTCCTATTAGCGCCAGTGAAAAGAAAAGGATGCCAGATATAACTAATAGAATAACCAGATACAGGAGAGGACGAAAGCCATATCCAAAAAGCCTCAGGACGATCGACAAAATTCCTACGGCAACTCCTGCAAGGACCGAGAAAAGACCGATGGTGCCAAAATAGAGCAAAGGTTTCTTCATGAAAGACAGCTGAAATTTCACTGCAAGCAAATCAAAGAACCCAATTAAAATGCGTGACTTCTGCTGGTATTTCGGAAGACCGTACTTCCGGGGGCGAATGTCCACTTTTATTTCACCGATCCGGTAGCCGGCTTCCTTTGCCAGAGGCACCAGAAAGCGATGCCAATCCTTGCGCAGCGGTATATCGTTAAGAACATCTTTCCTTACCGCTTTGATCGCGTTCATATCGTGTACCTCGAGACCGAACAGCTTCTTCGCCCATAAATTATACGTATTTGACACAAATTTCTTATCGTATTTCCCTTGTTTCCAACCTGTGGCAATATCGAATCCGTTATCGATCAGCGCGATCAATCTGGGAATGTCGTTTGGGTCATATTGCATATCGGCGTCAAATATCACTATGACATCGCCTTTCGCCGCCTTCGCTCCGGACATTATAGCTTGCGTTTTGCCCATATTCCTTTTATGCCGGACGCAACGTAAATAACGTCTCTTATGCTTTTTCAATATATCGGACGTTCCGTCTTCGGAGCCGTCGTCGACTAAGATAACCTCATAGTTTCGCTTCTTTTCAACAAATTTGTCGAATTCCTCGATGAGAAGCGGTATGTTTACTGCTTCATTATATGCAGGAACTACAACAGAAACCTTCATGTCTGATTATATGAAATCTCGTTACTTAGTCAAGAGGAGAACCAAAAATACAGCTTTCACTTCTCATACAGCAGGCAAAGTATCTGACAGCGCTATGATGGTAAGCTGACAGATCCTCTTGAGCGTCTCTAATATACCGATGTTTCTAATTGCGACGCTCTCGAAATACTGATAATCTTCATTATTCAATTGTGTTTGGAGCTCTTTGATCTCCATGATGTTCGGTAGATCACGTTTGTTGTACTGAATTATCATCGGAATATCCTTCAGGATTAAATCATACGCTCTCAGATTATCCTGCAGGTTGTACATACTCTCGATGTTCTCCTCCAACCGTTCCCGCTGAGAATCGACCACAAAAACCAATCCATCGACGTTTCTCAAAACCAGTCTGCGCGATGCATTATAGTAAACCTGACCAGGTACCGTATACAGATGGAACCGTAGTTTCCAACCCTTGATCTCACCCACATCAATAGGCAGGAAATCAAAGAATATTGTTTGGTCCAGATCGGTTGCAAGACTCATCATCTGGCCCTTTCGGTCAGACGATAATTTAGCATATATCGAACGCAAATTGGTCGTCTTGCCACCCAGGCTCGTCCCGTAGTACACGATCTTGAGGTTGAGCTCTTTATTGGCGTAGTTTAAGTTCGCCATAGTTCAGGTTATTTCAACAAGATTAAGTGAATTATCCACCGTAAACGTACTAATACCGTCGGTCAGGACCGGTGCCGGGTTACCTTCTCCAAAAGGCACCAGGGTCTTGAGCATGGCCACGTCTGATTTACGCAAGAAAGCCTCGGGTTTAGGCTCCATCGATTTACAGTCATCCAAAATATCAGGAGCTTGATGCTCTACATATTCTTTGAACTCACGAAGGAAAACTTCAAGATACCTTTTCTCCATCGAAAAACCAGCCGCTTTCTTATGCCCTCCGAAATCCAGGAAAAACTTTCGCATCCGGTAGAGCAACTTGTACAGGTCGAAATCGCAACTCCGTAATTCACCTATGCATTTTTCATTTCTTATGCCAATTATCAAAGAATTGCGCTTAAAATAATCGCGTAGACGCGCTGCAACAGAACCAAGAAAGTGCTGCTTAGAAAGGGGCACGAGCGAAATAACCAGCCTCGACGTCACCTCGGCACTCGATATCACCTCACTGAACATGTTGTCAATTTCCTGCCGGCGTCTTTGATCCGTGTCTTTCAGAGTAGAGTAGATGTCTCGGACCCTACTCAAATCATTTTCAACAAAGAAATCGACACCCAATCTCGGATCGATATAAGCTGCCGAGCCGATTGTCGGCAAGACTTCTTTGAGTACCCTGTGCATTTCGACCTCACCATACTCTCTAAGACACACAGCCCACGCTTCATCGACATGATTGACCAAACTCAACCCATGGATACAGAATACCCTGTTCTCGTCACATAACGCGACACGGTCTGCAAAAGTGCCGATACAAACGATGGGATAGAATGATTTCTTCAAACCATAGAATTCATTCGCGCTCATGCTGAAAAACTCCTGATAGAGGAACTGCGCGAGTTTAAAGGCAACACCAACACCAGCCAGGTCCCGGAAAGGATATCGTGAATCCTGTCGCTTCGGGTTCACTGCAGCAATCGGAAAATCGGTGCGCTTAGTCTCATGGTGGTCGCAAATAATCGCCTTCAATCCCTCTTGTTCGGCAATACGAAAGTTCTCTTCATTGCTGATGCCAAAATCTACGGTCAGAAGCAACCTAACTCCCTTCTCTCGATACGAAGAAAGAACCTGAGGATTCAATACGTAACCATCCTTCTCACGAATGATCGGGTAAACATGCACGGCGCCGCTGCCCTTGGTAATATCATCCAATGCCTTGTACATGACTGCGGCCGATGTATATCCGTCTACATCGTCGTGCGTGTAAATGAGTATCCCCTCCCCACCTTTTGCCGCGGTTATGATCTCTTCAGCAGCACGGGCGATGTCCGGCAACAAACCAGGATCGTGGAGCTGTGAAGAATCCGGATAGAGATACCTTTTTGCCTCGCTATACTCTGGATAGCGTCGGGCAATAATTTCTGCCACCTCCCGCGGAATCGAAAAATCGGTGGCATATTTTTCAACGAGCATTTTGTCGGCATCACGCAGTGACATTTTTGCCTAACTCCCGCGATTTACCTTCCCCTGACTTGTCGGGCTCAATACGCGCCCGGAGGAAAGTCAGTATCTCTTCGTGTTCCTCGGGCATGAGTACGAACACGCCCCTGAATTGATTCAGAAACGTCTTGCGGCGAAACGGGCTGAGAAGTACCCCATTCTTTCCCACATAAACCCGTCTGAATTCCGATAATTTTCGTTTCTGAGTCATGAAAATATTCTTTATTATGATCTCCTCATCGTTGATATCATACGCAGTTGGGAAGAAATAAGAATGCACGGATACGAAGAGTATGATGAAACCAAAGAGACTCCAGAAAAGACCGTAAAACACAGCCACGATGACAACGAAGGCGACGATGAAAATAGCACTCAACACTGCTTTGTTGAGATTCCGCTTGGCAGGATGTACATTCCAATTCATAGGCTTTGCCTTGTGCTATTTCCCACCATGATAGTCGTCTATACTCTGTTTTAGCATTCCTAACTCAAAACTCTGAAATCATCAAGATAGATAAGGAGATAAGAAAACCCATAGAAAATGGGCCCGGAGGGACTCGAACCCCCGACCCGCTGATTATGAGTCAGCTGCTCTAACCAACTGAGCTACAGGCCCCACTACCATACGGCAAATTATAGTCAAGAACAGAGTTTTGTCAATCAACCACTCAAAATCTAGAAGATGCTGTTTTGATCATTTGAATTTTGAGATTCGTATTTGTTTAGTATTTAGAATTTCTGATTTAGGACTTGGCTTGGCCAGCCATAGCCATTGGCCTAATTAACTCGGGTGAGGCCGTCTTGACTAGCACTCGTATTGTTTTATAATGTCCCAGGCTAAGCCAATGTTAGTAAACGAAGTCAAATGCAAATCAATACTCAATAAATCAGGCATTTCAGTCATTGACTACGCAATTAACCCCTATTATGGATGTGCCCACAAATGCCAATACTGCTATGCCGTCTTCATGAAGAGATTCACCGGACATACAGAACCTTGGGGTGACTTTGTCGATGCAAAGGTGAACGGTCCGGAAGTGCTGGCACAGCAGCTCCAAAGACTGAAAAAGCGCAGCCGGATCTCATTCGGCACAGTCTGCGACCCTTACCAACCACTTGAATTAAAATATCAAATAACTCGAAAATGTCTTGAAATATTAATACCTTACCGCCATCGTGTATCCATTTTGACAAAGTCGGCGATCGTCATTCGTGATGCCGACGTTCTGCGTAGGCTTTACAAGGTAAGGGTTAGTTTCACAATAACATCTATGGAAGAGAAGGTCAGAAAAGTATTTGAGCCGGCCACGCCTTCAGCAGAAATGAGATTCAAGGCGCTCCGAACACTCAGTCAGGATGGGATAAACACCAGCGTATTTGTCGCACCTGTCATCCCCTATATCTCTGATTCGCCCACTGCAATTGCTGATATCTTTAAAGCAGCCAGAAGTGCCGGCGCCGATTATGTGATGTTTGATACTCTGAATCCTTACCCAAAGGTGTGGCGCAATGTCCAGAGGCTCGTTAAGAACCAATTTCCTGACAAATTCGAATCCTTCAATACGTATTATACAAACCGGAAAATGTACAAAGTGCGCTTGCGGGAAAGGATCCGTAGTCTCGGAGAGAAATATCGCATAGACTACAGATTCGCTTTTTAGTCACCCCTGTCAGCGTTGCCGGATATCGTATGTGCAAATACCGTTGATCTACCGGAATCGTCATGACTCCCCGTAGGAAAGCAATTTCTCAATCGTATAATGCTTCCCGTCCTCTGCCGCCAGCACGGTGATCCCGGTTCTTTCTTTCAATTGCCGCGCAACATTCCAAGGGCCAGTTCTTAACATCGTCATGCCGAAATGTGTGATGATCGCCACCTTTGGCTTGATCCCGGATATTATTTCGGCACAATCATCGACAGATAAATGGTCTATCTCAGAGGGCCCCAACTTAATCAAATTCATTATGATCACGTCCGCCCGATACGCGGAAATGAGTTCTGGGAAATACTTCGTATCTGTTACGTAGGAGATGGTGTGTTCCTTATACGAAAGTCTGAATCCGTAAGTTTCCACACGGTGCTCATGTCTGACAGGAAATAGGAATTGTAGGTTTCCAAGTCTGAAGTTAAGGTCCTTTCTGATAATAATGGTCTCATCGAGAAATCCGAGAAGGTATTTATGAATGACGCCATCTTCTCCAAAGGCATCAGAAGGAGCCAACAAAAGACCACGTCTGTTATTACCGCCCTTGGTCATGACATCGAGATAGACGTTAACATCCCCACTGTGGTCGATGTGCTTGTGTGTAAGGATTATGGCGTCGATTCTTTCTGGGCTGAATTCTGGCAGGTAGGTCAGAAGCCGATACAGTGATTCGGGACCAGGATCAACGAGCACATTCCTGCCCCCGATTCTGAACAACATACCACCAGTTGCCCTTAACTGCTTAGCGATTACATATCGCGCGCCGCCAGTACCAAGAAAAACAATCTCGTCTGTATCGGCACGTTCCAGATTGTTATTAGCCGACGGTCCGGTTATTCTTTTCTTCCCCGATGTTTTTTTCATCCGTTAAGTTGCGGTAAAGTGTCAGTTAATGAACTCTGCGATCTCAGGACTGCCCATCAGTACCGAGTCGTTTTCTAATGTATTCGGCGCGTCTGATGTCCCTGTCCTGTTCTTCCAATAACTCGCCGAAATAAAGTTGAATGTTTGCTGGCCTTGATATGACCATTATTTCATTGAGCGTCTGTAGTGTTATGTCTTTGACAATCCCAACGCCGACACCGAACCTTAACGCAGACAGCAAATTGAGAACTTCGATACTGTTAATGGTCCGTGCAGCTCTTAGAATCGCCACGCTGCGAAAAATCTTGTCTTCAAACTCACTGCGTGCCTTCGTCATTATGACATCACGAGCTTTTTTCTCAATATCGATAATCATCTTCGCCAGTTTCGTTATTCTCTCGAGCAGATCATCCTCTTTGAAACCAATCGTATACTGGTTCGATATTTGAAAAAGGCTTCCCCTGATCTCACTTCCCTCTCCATAAATGCCTCTAACGGTCATACCTATCTGAAGTGCACCCTTCAATACCTTCTCGACCTCATTCGTAAAAACCAGACCGGGAAGATGCATGAACACCGATGCCCTCATCCCCGTCCCGATATTGGTGAGGCATGAGGTAAGAAAACCATAGCCATCATTATATGCAAAACTGACGTTGTCACCGATGAACTCTTCGGTTCTGAACACTTCGCTTGAGAGATTGGTGAAATTCAGGCCGCAACCGATGCCTTGAAACCGCAAGTGGTCTTCTTCATTTATCATCACTGAAAGATTTCCGCCCTCACTTATGAATACGCTTGTGGGTTTCTCCTTGGTGATAAAACCAGGCGAAACAAGATGGCATTCGAGTAGTGATTCTCTCTCCAACGGTTTCAACTCACGCAAATTCAGGAACTCACCATTTATTTTGCCATCTATTATCGAACGTATCAAACCGATCAGATATTCAGCATCGGATTGTTTCATCTTCAATTCAAAAGGAATACTGTCAAGGTTCCGGGCGATTCTTATGCGTGATGACACGACGATCTCACTCTCCTCCCCGCACGGCAGTGTTTTGTCCGATGAGGGGATCAGCCAGCGGATATTATCAAACATCTTCGACACCATAGCCCTTGAGTTTATCCCTTATCTTAGCAGCATCTTCATACGCTTCACTGTCCAGGGCTTTCTTGAGGTCTTCTCGTAACTTGTAGATCTCAAACCCTTCCTTGGTGCCGGAAGAAGACTTCCTGCCTATATGACGATCGCTCTGATGGATCTGCTTGATTAGATGCCTGATGTGATCATCAAACGTAGCAACGCATTGAGCACAACCGAACCGTCCCACTCTCTTGAATTCAGCCAAAGACATGTAACAACTCGGGCAGATCACTTTTTCGTCCTGGGCACTCTTCTGCCTAAGCAGCTTCTGAAGAATCTCCAGGGGCGATAATTTCTTAGTTCCAAGCAGTCCTCGTTTGGATGCACACTCATCGCAGAGATGCAATTCAACAGTTTTATCGGGCAGTACTTCCTTAAAAAAAATCGAGGCCGGCTTGTTCTTACAGTCGTCACACAGCATATAGCCTTCCTTCCTTCAACCTGTAAACCTGAGTGCCCACCTTCGCAATATCCAACGAATGTGTAACAAGGACGATCGTCCTATCTTCGTCTTTTAGACTGCCAAATACTTCGAGCAGTTTATTCGTATTACCCTCGTCGAGATTGCCTGTCGGCTCATCAGCGAAGATTATCAGAGGGTCATTGACCATCGCCCTGGCTATTGCCACTCGCTGACGCTCCCCACCGGAGATCTCATCGGGTAGACGGTGCTGTTTATCTCCGATGTCGAATCTCTCCAGCAAATCGAGTGCTTTTTGATACGCGATCGGCGGCGTAACGCCGTTGACCAATGCCGGTAAAGCGACATTTTCCAGACATGAAAATTCGGATAGAAGGTGATGAAACTGAAAGACGAATCCCATCTTTTTATTCCTGACCTGCGATAGACGAATATCATCGTGAGAAGTGATATCAACAGAATCAAAGACAACGGTCCCGCCGGTCGGCCGGTCAAGACCACTTATTAGATGCAACAAGGTCGATTTGCCGCTCCCCGAAGGGCCGAGAATCACTACAAAACTGCCTTTCTTGACCTTAAGGTCAACACCATGGAGAACATCGATAGTCTCGTTCTTCAGATAATATGTCTTGCTAAGATCGGAGGTGTCGAGGATGATATCACTCATTACGCAATGCCTCAACGGCGGTGAGTTCGGTCGCTCTTTTTGCCGGGTATATGGTCGAAACAAAACTTATCAAGATCGCTGCCACTGCAGTTATAATGAAGTCATTCACATCCATTTCCACAGGTAGTGTTTCAATGAAATAGATATCGCCAGGCAAAGAAACCTGATACTTATCAAGAATCGTACACGCGAAAAATGCGAACGCCAACCCGAGAGTTGTCCCGATGAGACCGATGATGCTACCATGATATATGAACACCCGCATGATCTGCCGGGCAGTAAAACCAAACGACCGCATGATTCCTATCTCTTTTGTCTTCTTCTTCACCATATTTATTAGCGTGCCCACAATATTGAAACCAGCAACTATTATGATCAAGACCAACACAATAAAAGTAATGATTTTTTCTATCTTCAGTGCGGCAAAAACAGACCGGTTGGATTCAATCCAATCTTGTGCACGGTACGGATAGCCAAGGTCGTTCTCAATACGCCGGGAATATTGCGGAGCTCTGTATATATCATCGACCTTCACCGCAACACCGCTTATGCTTTTGCCCATTTCGAATAATGACTGGACATCCTTCAGATCCATGAAAATTAGAGTGGCATTGTAATCATAATAACCAAAATCGAATATACCGTTGAGAATAACTCTTTTCGCCCGAGGCACCAAACCAAGTTGATCCCCGAAAGGCAAGGCGATAACAAGCGAATCGCCAATACTCACGCCAAGACTATGGGCGAGTTCAACTCCGATGACACAGCCGCCGTCAAGTTTGAAGGCTCCACTGATCATCTTCTGCCCTATCTCGGTGATATCCGTCTCCAACTTATCATCAACACCCTTTATGACAACCCCGTCAAGGTGTTGCCTGTATTTGATGACCGACTTCTGGTACACAAATGGCGCCGAGGCTTGAATAAAATCGTATTTTTCCAATGTTTGCATCACACTGCCATAATCGCGAATGGGTTCGTTGAAGTATTTGCGAACAATAATGTGCGGTGTTCCGCCAAGTATCCGTCGACGCAGTTCGTTCTGGAAACCGTTCATCATCGAAAGTGTAATCAAGAGCGCGGCAACACCGACGAAAATCCCGCCGATGGCAATTATCGTAGAGAACGAAAGGAATTTTCTCCTGCGTGACAGCAGGTAACGACGTGCGACAAAGAATTCAGTGTTCACTAAACACGAGGCCCGAAGGGCAATCTAAGGCAATTGACGGTTATATGACATGAACACGTAGAAAACATGATGGGGCGTTTGAAGGCAATCAAGGATTATCCGTGGTTTCCTTCCGCAATTGCGGAAAGAGTATGACATCGCGGATCGATGGAAGGTTGAGGAGAACCATGCACAGACGGTCAATACCGATACCAATACCGCCCGTCGGTGGCATACCATGTTCGAGGGCACGAATGAAGTCCTCATCGATCTGCCGAATACCATCTTCATGGTGCGCAATTTGAGCCTCGAAACGTATTCGCTGCTCCATTGGGTCATTCAGTTCGGAAAACGCGTTGGCAATCTCCACCCCGAACATAATGAATTCAAATCGTTCGACAAGACGCTCATCAGTGCGATGCGTCTTGGCAAGGGGCGATATCATCTTAGGATAGTCGATCACGAAAGTGGGCTCCATGAGCTCTTTCTGCACCAGTTCACCGAAGAGTTTGTCGATCTTCGAACCAAGCGAGAGTTTTTTGCAGTCTATACCGTGGCGCTCGCATTGCCTGTCAATTTCGGAGTCTTGCACATCAAGCACATCTATCCCCAATTTGCTTTTCAGGGCTTCAGTGTATTTCACTCTCCTGAATGGCCGTCGAAATTCGATCTCCCTCTCCAGGAATTTCAACCTATTTTCATTACTTCTCTGTTTTACAAGGAACTCCATTAAATGTTCAACCAATTCCATTATGTCATTATAGTCTGAATATGCCTGGTACAATTCGAGCATTGTGAATTCGGGATTATGCATGCGGTCTATACCTTCGTTACGGAAATCACGACACACTTCGTAGACTTTTTCTAGGCCTCCGACGATCAACCTTTTTAAGTATAATTCATCCGCGATCCGCAGGAACATATCCTGTTCAAGGGCATTGTAGTATGTCTTGAAAGGATTAGCCGCCGCACCCCCGTATATCGATTGAAGCACCGGCGTCTCGACTTCCATAAACCCGCGTTCGTCCAGGAAAGTGCGCATCAAAGATATCAATTGAGTTCTTTTCCTGAAACTATCCCTGACTTCGGGATTAGCGATCAGATCAAGATAACGCTGGCGATAGCGGATCTCGATATCCTTCAGGCCATGCCATTTTTCTGGTAATGGACGCAAAGCCTTAGAAAGAAGCACATAGTCGTCGACAAGCACGGTTATTTCACCCGTCTTCGTTTTGAAAACACTGCCGTTCACCCCGACAAAATCACCAGCATCGAAATACTGAAAAAGTTCGAACTTTTCCGCAAGTTTGTCCTTTCTGAAATACAACTGTACACGCTCAGATTCATCAGACAGTGTAGCAAAGAGAGTCTTGCCGTGGCCGCGAACTGTAATAATTCGTCCACATGTCCGGATCTTCTCTTCAGTTTTACTCAATGTCTCGAACTGCGTTTTTATCTGTTGAAAATTGTGTGAACGGTCGAATTTGTAGGGATATGGATTTACTCCTAATTCTTTCAATTTATTGAGTTTTTTCAGCCGCTCTTCCATCCCAGAATGATACACCAAATCAACCAAAAGTCAATACGAAAACGTTAATTGCGTTACTTTCGTTAATCTCGTTAATTTCGTTTCTCATCTTCATATCCTCTCATCTTCTTAACTTCTGTGTTTCTCCGTACCACCGTGTCTTCCAGTCTCAGCTTCTCCGTTTCTCAGTGGCCTTTACGGGACGTACCTTCTCTTGACTACAGAGACGTTATACATACAATTTCCTATGAATAACAATGAAATTCGGCGGAAGATCCTACAGATATTATATGAAAGCTTCACAGAACATCCATATAACAGAGTAACTCCAAAGGAATTCAAAGATACACTGAACATTAGTCTGAAGGAATTGCATTTCAACATCATCTACCTCGAGGAAAAAGGATACGTCGAATTGTCGAAACCGCTCGAAGGCAGCGTGTTCGTCGGTGCCCGGATCACACCGAGAGGTGTCGACCTTGTCGAAGATGAATGTGAGTTCAATGTGCACTTTCCGCTGCAACCTACTACCCGGCATGTCTCCACCGACATACTCCGACAGTTCGATGCCCTATCAAAACAGGCGAGTGAACTTACAGACCTGGGGGATGATTCGAAGGAACTGATAATCGAGGAAATTAGATCAATTCAGGACGAACTCAACAAGAGTGAACCCATCTATTCGGAAATAAAGAAAAACGTCGACCGCATAAAAGAACGCAATTTCGACACCTGGCAGAAATTGATCGAAATACTCAGGGACCCGGTAATCACAACTATCCTTAGCCATGCTGCCAGGAACGAACTCGGAATATAAACCTTCACGCAATTGCGCGCGAAGTAATCCCACCGTCTATATTCTCGCTAGATTCTTCGCCGGCACCGCATAAAACTCAACTGTATCAGAAAAAGGACCTCTCTGCGGCGTCTCCTGCCTTACCTCGATCCGAACCGGCTCAGCATTTTTAGTCACAAATGTATCAATTGATCTTGTCATGGTAACACCCAGGAGGAAGGCACCGAACGCATAGACTAAACTCCTTGGGACACCCAGGAGTCGTGCACTCCTGGGCTTTTGCACGCGGAGCTGACTCCTGATTTTAGCATAGATATCGGGTGATGGTCTAAACCTAGCCGAGTTCTTGAAGGCAGAAACCGTCGCCTCCACATGTCTCATTTCAGCGTGACATTTCTGACAGGTCGCGATGTGTTCATTCACCTGTATCTGGAGTTCTGCGGGCAATTCTTCAAGAACATTATCAAGCATATATTTACTAATCTCTGTGCATTTCATACTGTTCTCCTATCCTGATTTTGTCGAAGGACTTGATACCCTGACAGACCTTATCATCGAAAATATCTTTACTTCTCAATCAAACTCCTCAACTTTTTCAAACCATTATGCATCCTTGATTTCACCGTTCCTACTGGGCAGCACAAAACCTCAGCTATATCGTTATAAGTCATGTGCTCGTAAAACTTCAAAACAACCACAATCCTTTGATATTCGGGCAGCGTATCAAGAAATTTCTGAACCCTCAGTTCCTCGGTGAAATCATGGCCCGGGTTCGACACAAAATTATGCAGCTGCTGCTCAAAACATTTCGATTCAGTTTTCTTCTTTCTAAAGTAACTGTAGCAACAGTTGGTCGCGACACGATATAACCATGCTTTGAGATTTCCCCGCTCATCGAGGTCCGAATGGGCCAGTTTGGTAAAAGTCTGCACAAGGATGTCCTCCGCATAATACCAGTCTCCTATTAATCGAACGCAATAGTTGAAAAGGCTTCCGCTCAATCGCCCATAAAGATCTTCGAAAGCCTTCTCATCGCCCTTTTTAAACTTCTTATACAGTTCAAAGAGAACCGAACCGGAGTAACCGATCACTCCTCCTGGTATTTCCGTATCAAATCAGTCAATTCCTTGTCTTCCGGATTATCCCTCAAGAGATTAGCCAGAAGCGCCACAGCCTTTCCACTCATATCATTGTCATGATACATCCGCGCCACTTCCTTTGTCAACTTCGTGTCTCCTGCTTCAAGTCGTAATAACCTTTCGAGCACATCAGCAGCCATATCTTTCTTACCCATTTTGAAATACATCTTTGCTTCGTTATAATAAAAAGTCGGCTCTTCACCGAACCGACGTGCAAACTCCAGCATTTCGATCGCTTCTGAGTATCTTCCTGAATCTTCCAGAGCAGCTGCAAGTTGATATGCTATCGCGGCATAGTTTTTTATCATATTCCGCAGATTAATATCAACGGAATCGATCGACCTGGAAAACAACCTCTCAAATTTGAATTCTTCGAGCAAGAGACGTTTCGTGCGAACAACGTCGATGTCAGATTCAATTAATTCATACACCAAACCTGACAATTTAAGCGGATATCCATATTTTTCAGGCTGGTACAGGGTTGTCGAGAAAACGACTGGTCTAACTTTCTGCATCAAGAGAGCATGCATCAATTGATCGGAAATGGTTACCATGCTGCCGTTTTCTCTCTTATGCTCGATCCTATCCAACTCCTCGTCAGACATAGCGAGAGGTAACCCTACTAGTATCAGGTAGCGCGCGTAATCTCTAATATTCAAAAGACTACGGTTCACGATGATGACATCATTACGGATACCCTTCTCCTGTAAATACCACGCAGGGTATGTGTCGTAGTCACCGTTAGTGATGAGAATCGCATTCTGTGGTGCAGAATTCAGCATGTTCTCGTTGAATTCAAGCAAGATGTCGAAATCTGTATCATCACGGAAATGGAGTTTTACTTCCCTCTCCCAGGTATTGTTGATCTTCACGTAGGATTCCCGGCCATTCCATGCCGCTGAAAACAGCATGGGCCAACTATAGTCTCGATACAATACGACAAAATTAGCAGCAACTTCATGGACATTTGCGCTTTCATATAGATCAAAGTGATGCAGTTCAAAAACCGCCGGTTCAATTGCGGTCAGCATTGCTGACCTCATCGACACTAGCCCATCACCAGAAACCTCCTCAGCAAGATTGCCATCGAAGCTCCTCTGACCACGCAGAGACACAAAGTTCTTATTCTCTGTGGGGTCATCATAATAATGGAACCCTGGCAGATTTCTTCTCTCCTGCACACGGGCAATAAATTCTGAGCCGGGTACTAATGCCCGAGCATTATCACCCATTCCATCTATGAAGAAAAACCGGAAAGGACTGTTTCCTTCAAGTGCATATTCCAGATCAGCAAAATTTGACCCAGCGAAGGGCGTGCCGATCGCAATGACTGCGGATGAAATGTCTTTCTGATAATACGAGGTATCGGTCAGATAGCGATGTGTGACTAGACCACCGATCCCGAAGCTGACGACGTCCATACGGAATTGTCCATATTCATCGTGCAGCCTCTTGAGCTCGTCATGCAAGAACCTGGCATTATCCTCAATGGTTTGCTTGTGATTGTAACGGAATACCCAGACCGGCAGAGTATATCCATTCTGTTTCAGAGTTTTCTTGAAATTCTCAATGTAGTCGCCAACATAAATATCAGCGACGACCAACAAACCCTCTTTGGTTTTCGTGTGCTCAACAATACCGTATTTGTCAGGGTTCTTTGTCAAAACATATTCACCACCATGCCACAATCGCGCAGTCAGTGTACTGCCTTTGACCTGCGTATTGGCTAATGGAACAAATCCATTGCTGACCATTACTCCAAGACCTATATCTCCGTTTCCTGTGTCGAGCACGATTTCGACGGGTTTATCAAATACAAGCGTCTCAGGCTCAATGACATAGGACTCCCCTAAGAAAACAAAACCCTGTGCACGAACCCGTTTTCCGAACACATGTTTCCCGAACCTTATCAGCGTTGAATCAGTTACGCTATTTGGCGGGATCTCAAACCTTGCTCCATTCACTTCAACAACAGCACCCTGATTTGTTACAATCTTCTCGACGTATGTTTTTTCGACATATCCAGGTGAACAACCAAGAACGCAGACAATGATGCCAAAAATCAAGTATTCGATTGTTCTTTGCATGCTACCTCCTATAATAACAACTCGCTCGGAGGCAAAAAGGTTCAAATTTTGAGTTATTCGCTATTGAGCCTGCGCAGATCCGTTTCACTGAATCCAAAATAGTGACCAATCTCATGGATGAGCACCTCATGCACCCATTCCTTTATCTCTTCATCGGTTCGGCTTATGCGCTCGATATTTCTCTTGAAAAGGGTTATGCGGTCAGGCAAAACGTTCCCATACCAGATGCCGCGGTGCTTGAATGGCACACCTTGATAAAGACCCAGCAAACTGTCTTGTTCTATGGGCTCTTCTTCAACAACAACTTGAATATTGCTTATTTTCTTACGGAATATTGGAGGTAAACCATCAAGTGCTTCACGCACCAGTTCAGCAAATCTCTCGCGCTCCATAATAGGGACAGGCTACTTTTTTTTAGGCCTCCCCCTGGGCCTGATCGTTATCTCTATCCCCAATTCCCTGCATACTTCGGCACGCCATTCTTCATCACCATAAGGTCCTTGTCGCCGAATGCATGTCCTTAATTGCTCAAGCTCAATTCCCGGCAGTGGCTCGTCGACCAACTCTCCCCAATTTTCAGGCAAATGCACTGGCAATTCATCTGTTAGGACACACTTCTCACCCGCAATTCTAAACGAATGGGAAGACCATCGCCAGTCCGCCGCTGTTGTAACCAAACCTGCTCTCACGGGATTCCCTTCAACATATCTGACCAGATTTATCAGATGCTCATCCTGTTTCGCAATGAAACTCTTGAAGCGGCCCTGCCAAACATGTCCGCACGTACGATAGTGACCATGATAACGCCGAACATGGCTTGTCATAAACCACTGCATCCATCTACTGAGATCTTCTCCCCTCTCGGGCATGACGACGAAGTGGAAGTGATTTGGCATTACGCAATAAGCAAAAATAGATATCGGTATCCTTGTCTTAGCTTCCTCCGCCAAGTACAAAAAAGCATCGTAGTCTTTCTCTTTGTGAAATACTTGTTGTTTTCCATTACCTCGATTCAGAACATGGTAAACGAATCCATCGGCAAGACCTCTTGCGATGCGGGGCATGATTCTGAAGGCCTTAAAAAAAGTAGCCTGTCCCTATTATCGTTCGGGCAATATTGATCGCTGTTTTCTTTTTCCCGATACGCCGCAGATTCACGCGCATTTGGTCCATCTGCTGCTTATCAGCCAACAACTCTCCCATGACCTGACTGGCATTTTCTTTATCTATCACACGCGCGGCGCCGTGCTTTACAAAGAAATCTTCGTTCTTGTCCTCAAGCCCGGCGATCGAGTTGGCAAATAGAAGTACTGGTGCTGCCTGGGAAGCTTCAGTGCTCGTGATACCACCGGCCTTGGTTATCAAGATATCAGTCGTCCCGATCAAATCATATATACGTTCGACCATACCCAGAACCTTTAAATTTGATTTGCTCTTCAGTTTACTAATCTTGTCAGCGACTTCCTTGTTATCACCACACAATACCAGTAGATCGTAATCGAAATCTACCAGTTCACGCGTTACTTCGAACCATTCGCCGCCAAACACGCGACTGCCCATTATTGTTGCCGAAATCCTATCGCGGGAGAGGCCGAATCTCTTACGCGCAGCATTCTTGTCGATCCCGGCTTCAAGCTCAAGGCCGATTGGGATGCCATAAGGAAACACCTGTTCTCTCCCGGCACCGTATGCTACGATTTGATCAACCAGATTTTCATGAGGGATAAAGTAGTGGTCCATTTCTTTGTTCACCCAATGAGGATGAACGTAATAATCAGTAACTACAATACCCATTCTGTATCCAAAATCCTTCTTGAAAAGAGCCGAAAAATAGCCCGGCGAGAAATGCGTGGACAGTACATAATCCGGTTGATATTCTTTGAGCAATAAAGAGAACCTGCCGGCCAGGATTTTGTGGTAGTCGTACATGAATTGTGAAGAACCAGACTCTACCCCCACCCCCCCGTAAAAGAATTTTATCAAACCTAGTGCATTCTTCTGCGCAAAATCATATATCTTCTTGTATGCTTTTCCGTAAAGGGGGTACACCCAATCAAAGCAATTTTCAAACCTTATTGTAGTGTGTGGGGCGATCTCTTGAAGTGCCTGCATTATTGCCTTTGCCGCCTTCATGTGACCAGCCCCGATTGGAACTGCCAAGACCAATACCTTCATACAGATCCCATTATATTCAAACGCCTTGACTTTGCAAGTGTGATATTTATACTAGCCATGAGGTGCTTATGAAAAAAGTTCTGTTGTTTGCAATCATTCTAATATCCATCGTCGTCATAGGCTGCACAGAAGAAGAAGAAATTCCGTTCATTTGTCATCTGTACGGCTATATACGAGACAATGATACACAACTGGGCGTTGACGGCATGATAATCCAGATAGTCGAGCTGATCAATCCGTACGATATAAACAGCAATAGAATTCGTTACGACACAACAATGACGCAGGATTCAATCCCTGGTTTCTTTGAAATGGACAGCGTATGCTACGGTACAAACAAGAGACAGGGAACGGGCATGGTTATCATCGGAATTGACAGCACACTGAATCCTGGCTGGTTACAAGGTAGCTATCCGATCGATGTTACAGGTTCAGTAGATACTGTGTATGTATATATCCTGCGTGCGAACTAGATGGAGAAAAAAAATAACCAGAGAATAAGATGGCTCGGTAAGAACATCCTGTCTCTCGGTCTGGTTAGCTTATTCACTGACCTCTCGACCGAGATGGCCTACCCCATTATCCCGGTATTCTTGAAAGAAGTACTTAAGGTTCAACCTTTGTTCATAGGTCTGATCGAAGCGATCGCTGAGTCAACCGCAAGCATTCTCAAAACCTTCTCGGGTTACATATCAGACCGCCTCAAAAAGAGGAAGTTGTTCATCATAATCGGCTATAGTCTATCTGCTTTAGTGAAACCACTGCTCGCCTTTGCTATTCAGGGATGGCATGTCCTCATGCTCCGTTTCTCTGATCGGGTGGGCAAAGGTATCAGAACTGCACCACGCGATGCCCTGATCGCCGATTCTTCGAAGGATGCATATTTCGGACGCACATACGGGTTCCACCGAACACTGGATACCCTCGGTGCAATGCTCGGCCCATTGACTGCATTCATAGTTCTTGCACTATCAGGAGATAACTACAGGCTGCTATTCGGTCTTGCGATCGTGCCAGGAATCGTAGCCATCGCTATCATCCTTCTTGGCGTTCGTGAAATAGTACCGGAAGCAAAGCGGGTATTCAAATTTTCCCTGAGGCAGATAGATTCACGCCTGAAGGTATTCCTGATAATTATGGTGATTTTCACTCTCGGCAACTCCTCCGATGCATTTCTATTATTGAGAGCAAGAAATATTGGAGTATCCGCAACGATGATACCGCTGGTCTGGCTTGCATTCAATGTCTCGTACTTCCTATGGGCTTTTCCGGCAGGCGTGCTGTCAGACCGTATTGGCCGGCGCAAAACGATCTTCCTGGGTTTCATCATTTTTTCAATCTGCTACAGCGCATTCTCTTTCAATCACAGCCCCGTAGTTATCTGGTTCATATTCATAATCTACGGTTTGTATTATGGATTCACCGAGGGAAACTTGCGTGCATACGTTGCCGATCTGACCACATCAGAAATACGCGCAACAGCGTTCGGAGTATACCACACTGTTGTAGGTATAACACTGCTTCCTGCCAATCTGCTGATGGGTTATTTGTGGCAGAAATTTGGTTTTCAGACAGCCCTTTTGCTCGGTGCTTCCTTATCTCTGATCTCAGGGATCGCGCTCATCCTTTCGGGAAGATGTCCGGCGAAGGGAATAAATTTGTAAATGAATAATAAGAGGCCGTCTCAATATTGGCACAATATCGGGTTCGGCTATCATCGACCAGAAAAGGAGGTTCGATATGAAAAAAATACTTATTTTGTGCCTGCTGTTGACTGCAGTAGCATATAGCAGTCAACGAACGGTTGTAGTCGAGGAATTCACGGCTACGACGTGACCATACTGTCCAGGTACGGCAAGAGGTCTTGCCGAAATATATCCCCGTGCTTATGATACATTGACGGTAATATCGTACCATGTATGGTCCAGTGACCCGTTCAACACTGCTGAAGCCGAAGCGCGTGAAGCTTACTATGGTATATCCGGAACACCTACTACTTGGTTCGATGGGGCAATATCCGAGGTCGGCGGGCTAAACACGGGCACCATGTACCCGTTTTTCCGGCATCACGTGACAACACGCGCAGCAGTCGATAGTCCGTTGGAGATTACACTGACCTGTGATTACGATTCAACAACGAACCAGGGAAATATCGAAGCAACAGTAACCAACACCACTGGAAGTCCGGTGAGCGGAAACATACACTTTGCCCTTGTCGAGGACAATATTCCCTACAATTGGGGTGGCGGGATGACCGAACTCGATCAGGTAATGCGCGATATGATCCCCGATGCAACAGGTGAAGCGGTCACAGTACCAGCCTCGGATACGATCATGCGCTCGAGGGATTTCACCGTCCAGGCGAGCTGGAACGAAGTCAATTGTCGCATCATCGTCTTTGTCCAGGCGTCGAACCGTCTGATATACCAGGGAGCTGAGATATCCATCATCCCTGAATCTCAGATGGTGTACTATGGCATGACCGTGACAGAGCTTACAGGTAATGGTAACGGTTACGGAGAACCAGGCGAAGAGATCGAAGTCACAGCCCATGCCAAGAACATGGGAAGCAGTGTGTACACGCTTCCGGTTACGGTGGAATGTACCGACCCGAATATCACCGTCACTTCCTCCTACGTCGACACTTTTGAAATAGAGCCGGGTGATGTGGACAATGTCATAACATGGACTTTTGATATCAGTGCGGCTTGTCCTGATCCGCACCTTGCAGAATTCAATCTTGTCTTCGGTGATGGAAACGAGTCAACGGTGCCTTATCTAGTGACAACACAATCAGGATTCAGCGACGACATGGAGTCTGGCGAAGGAGAATGGACACACTCGGGGACTTACGACAATTGGCACCTGACCGAGCACAAGAGCAATTCTCCAACACATTCCTGGTACTGTGGCGTAGAGAACATCTGGCACTATCTGAACCAAAATGATCTTTCACTCGTGTCCCCATATTTCATTGTATCACAGGATAGCATATTATCCTTTTATCACCAATACAACTTAGAAACGAACTGGGATTATACGTACGCGGAGATCGAGAACGGTTCGGGTTGGTGGCAGACCCTCGACGAATACAACGGTCTTCAATCGACATGGTCACAGGAAGCGTTTTCTCTTGCCAGTTTACAAGGCCAGACCGTACGCGTGCGATTCAGACTCGTCAGTGATTACAGCACCTACGCTGAAGGCTGGTACATTGATGATGTCTGGGTGTCCATGACAGGAATAAACGATCTGAACACTCCGGAGGAACTTAACGCCATTTCCCTGAGCGTATCTCCTACCCTATTCTCCAGGCAAACGACCATCAGCTTCGGCATCGAACAGAGCGCAGGACAGATAGCGCTCAAGATATACGACGCTGCAGGACGCCTGGTAAAAGATTTTTCTTACACTATACCCAATGCCCCATGCGCTATGCAGATTAGTTGGGATGGTACAGACCAAACTAATCGAAAATTACCAAGTGGTGTCTATTTCATATCCATGCAAGACTCCAATAGCAAAATCGTCGAGAAAGCGGTCCTTCTGAAATAGCATCTCCAAAAAACACAAGGGCAGCACGTTTCAGCGTGCTGCCCTTTTTTCGTCTGTATCAGTTGACACTTAGCCGCCAATGACTATAATAAAACCATGACTGAAAGCAAGAAGAAAGGCATACTTGCCACGGTCAAATGCGCGGGCTGAGCTTCGAAACTCTCAGCTGCGCAGTTGGCGCAGGCACTAGCATATTTGCCATCGGTTGAGGATCCTGACCTGCTGGTTGGTACGAATACCGCAGACGACGCAGGTGTCTACCGTCTGAACGACGAGCTTGCATTGGTTAAAACGATCGACATTCTCACACCCGTCGTCGAGGACGCGCACACTTTCGGCATGATCGCTGCAGCGAACTGCATATCGGACATCTACGCAATGGGCGGTGATCCCAAGTTGGCGCTCAACATCGTTGGGTATCCGGGCATGGGTGACCCCAAAATCCTCGGTGAAATGCTAAAAGGCGGCAATGACAAGGCGCGGGAAGCCAGCGTCACGACCATCGGCGGTCACACCTTTGCCTCGCCCGAAGTTATGTATGGTCTTTCAGTTTTAGGCTATATCCATCCCCTGAAAATAATCACGAATGCAGGGGCAAAAACTGACGATGTAATTATCCTGACGAAACCAGTTGGCGTTGGCACCATAATCCAGGCAATGCTTTTGGATAAAGATGAGGGTATAGACATGAAATCCGTTATAGATTCAATGACCACATTGAATCGAGATGCGTCAATTGCTATGCGCGCGGCCGGTGCGCACGGTGCGACCGACGTCACGGGATACGGTCTTATCGGTCACCTCGTTGAAATGAGCGAAGCGAGCAAATCAGGTATCGAAATTTCGCTGCAAAAAATACCAGTACACAAAGGGGCCGTGGAAATTCTGGATCGAGGCATCTTCGAACCAGGTATCACGATGAATCTGAATTCTTTCAGCAACCGCGTGGATAAGGGCGATAGTGATTCAAATCTTGTCAATTTGATCTTCGGCTCGGAGACTTCTGGCGGGTTGATCATTGCCCTGCCTGAAGAACGGCTCGAAGTATTCAAACAAAACTACAAAAAAGATTTTGCTGTCATTGGCCGCGTGACAAAGGAAAACGCCGGCCGGGTGACACTGATCCCGTAACGACGCGAACCTAATTTCCCAAAAATTTGCCATCGCAGGACTAGAAAGAAATTTCGAATCCGTCACACAGGTCGTAACTCGTATTCGTAATTCGTATTCGTGAATGTCAAAATAGAGAAGAGTAGTAATGTAAGTTTCGTTGTCCACTGTTTCGGTCATTAGAATTTTGGTATTGGTTATTGTTTAGCATTTCGTGCTTCGAATTTAGAATTTGGCGAGCAGACCACATTAATTGGCTGGAGCAATCAGCTGCAGATTGTCCTTGACACATTCATAATCCGGGCTATAGTTAGACAGGAGGTGGTTATGCCAAAATATCTAATTACCCTTCCAAAAATGCCCAAAGAGCAAATAATCACATCTTGAAAGGCGGTTGTTACCGCTTCCGGAGGAAGCAAAATCTGCATGGACAAAGCTTATATAGACGAAGAAAACAGTCAGGCGATCTGCTGTTGGAGTGCTCCTGACCGCAAAAGCCTCGAAGAATTATTCGCCAAGGCGAATGTGCACGTGGAATCAATAAGGAGCGTCACCGAATACAAATAATATCCGCTTTGAGTCAATATTAAGGGGCGGCGCAAGCCGCCCCTTCTGTTCCATCCGACCCCTGACACCCTTTCCTACACAGTACCCCCGTGCAGTCTGTGTAAATCGAACCTGAACGCACAAAAAAATAGACCATTGACATCATTTCTCAATTGAGTATTCTCTATAGGATGAATTTGCATGTTCTGTACCACAACGGAGGAAAGATATGAAGTGCATCTTATCGCAACCCGGTCGGGTGCGAAATCATATCAACCTCTATTTCATCAGAATAACCCCTTCAAAAACACAGTCACATAAATCAATGAATTTCTGCCTTTGTGGAGATGTTCATTCTTATGGTGGTAGAAAGTGACTCTGCACAACCGAGGGCTCGGTCGAGTCCATTCACAACCACCCCACAAGAATCATCTAACAAATCCGTCAAAAACTGCACGCTGCTTAACAGCAGCCATACAAAATTATGATCAACAAAAGGAGGTTCGGTAATGGCAAATAAATGGGATACGGTCGTAGGCACCACAGAGTACGCTGAAAATCTCGCGAGGATCAATAAAATAGCACAGGACAATGGGTACGTACTCAATCCCGATGAAGATAGACTCCGAAAAGTAATCGGCCTCATGACTATGAATAACACTGAATTCGGTAAATATTATTGTCCATGTAAGCAAAACCACCCGCTGAATCCCCACAAGGATACCCCTTGTCCCTGTCCTGAAATGAAGAATGAGATCTTCAAAGACGGGCATTGTTTTTGCAGACTATTTTACAGAAGAACGTAGGAGAAAGAAAATGAACAATCATGAGCAAATGTGGAAGGAATTAGGTCTTGATGTCGAACTACACAAGGAATTGCTCAGATCAATCGACAATACTTTCCAACAAACGGTCGGGAAGCAAAACGAACGCCCTGCTTCCATGGCATACTTCGATCATGTCCTACACGAGTCACACGGCGGCCGAGTTGCTGAACTCATCGAAGCCAGAAAAACAGGTAAAAAATTCATCGGCACATTCTGTATCTATGTACCCGACGAGATCGCCATGGCTGCTGATGCGATCCCAGTGGCGCTTTGCGGCGGAACACAATTCTCTATCCCGTATGGTGAGAAGATGTTTCCTAGGAACATTTGCCCGCTGATCAAATCAACATTTGGACTCGCCCTCTCGAAAACCTGCCCCTACGGTCCGATCAAAGACCTGGGCGTTGGCGAAACTACATGCGATGCAAAAAAGAAGGCCTGGGATGTGGTAAATTTCCACGTTATGGAAGTCCCCCAGAAGAAGACCGATCTGGATTTCAAATTATGGTATCAGGCCGTTTTGGATTTTAAGAACAGGGTTGAAGAACTCACGGGGAAGAAGGTGGAAGCAAACAGATTGGCTGAAACAATAAATATCATGAATGACAAACGACGCGCGCTTCAGAAATTGAACGAGTATCGCAAATTGGACCCGCCGACTATCAGCGGTCTCGATGCGCTTGTCGTCATGCAGGCTGCACTCAACGACGATCCTGCCCGGTTCACTGAACATCTTATAGAACTCAACAATGAACTCGATGACCGTGTGCACCGGAGTATTTCGCCATTCAGTAAAGGCGTCAAGCGTATTATGATATCAGGTTGTCCTTCTGTCATGGGTAACTGGAAAGTGCACTCACTGATAGAAAAATCAGGCGCTGCAATTGTTGTGGACGAAACGTGCACCGGGACGCGCTATTTCAACGATCTGGTCGAAGACGGAGCCCACGAAATAGATAAACAACTCCGTGCGTTGGCCGACCGTTACATGAAGATAGATTGCGCCTGCTTCTCTCCGAACAACGAGCGTATGAAGTCGATCGAGAGAATTGTCGATGACCGCACCGTCGACGGCGTCGTACAATATATTCTTCAATACTGTCACGGTTACAATGTTGAAGCAATAAGGGTCGCCGGCATTCTGAGCAAGAAAAGCATCCCCAATATCAAAATCGAAACCGATTACGCTGAAGAAGACATGGGACAACTCCGCACGCGTATCGACGCTTTTCTCGAGCAACTAAGTTAAGGAGGAACAATAATAACGGCGGGTATCGATATCGGCTCACGCACAATAAAAAGAGTCCTGATGGATGGAAATAAGGTCATTGATTACGCAATAACAGATACTGGCGTCGATCTTCCAAAAAATTTCCAGAGCGTATTAGGCGACCAAAAATATGATGCCCTTGTCGCCACTGGATACGGAAGATATCTTGCACAATCGCACCTTAATTGCCGTATCATTACGGAAATCAAAGCCTATGCAATCGGCGCTCATTTCCTATTCCCGGACGTGCGCACCATCCTCGATATAGGCGGACAGGACAGCAAGGTAATACGTGTGCACGGCGGCAAGGTAAAGGAATTTGAAATGAATGATAAATGCGCCGCTGGAACAGGAAAGTTTCTCGAAGTCATGGCAACCACACTTGGATACACTCTGGATGAATTCAGTACCGCTGCTGCAGAAGCCAATGAAGCCGTGGCAATCAATTCTATGTGCACGGTATTTGCCGAGTCTGAAGTCGTATCTCTGATATCACGCGGAGAAGAACGCGAGAATATCGCGCTCGGTTTACACCAGTCAATACTCAACCGCATTTTGTCCCTCATGGGCAGAACAGGATTCGAGGACCCACTGGTTTTTGCCGGAGGCGTGGCAAAGAACGGATGCATGACCATGCTATTGAAAAAGAAATTGAATATGAAAATACTGTCACCGGCCGAACCCCAGATAGTGGGTGCGATAGGAGCCGCTTTAATGGCAAAACATAAAGACGATGGTCATGGTCCACAAAAAACGAAAGGAGAGTAGCATGAAGTACATAAAGGACTTCACGATAAAAGACGTGCAGGACGTGTATGATGGTCCTGGAGGACTACTGTGGGAAGCAGTAATGGGAGAACAGATCCACTCAGGCGGTCCAGAGGCAACCGACGCACTGGCACAAAAGGTTGGGCTCAAGAAAGGTATGGTCGTATGTGACATATGCAGCGCTTTGGGTGCACCGGCACGCCACCTCGCCTCAAAATACGGTGTCAAGGTCAAAGGCGTCGATGCTACGAAAACGATGCTTGACAAGGCACGACAGCGCACAAAGGAAGCGAAACTCGAAGAACTCATAGAATACTATGAAGGCAATGCCCTGGACCTTCCTTTCAAGAAAGAAACCTTTGATGTAGTATGGGGTCAGGAAGCATGGTGCTATGTCACTGACAAAAACAGGCTTATCCAGGAAGCGCACCGCGTGCTCAAGCCAGGTGGCAAGATCGCCTTCACCGACTGGATAATCACTGGAGAGATATCAAAGCAAGAACTCGACCCATTGCTCGAGACTATGGCTTTCCCGTACATGGAATCTTTTCAAGGCTATCAGGACCTGCTGAAACAGAACGGCTTTAATGTACTTGAAGCAAGAGACCAGACCGACGAATATGCAGAGTGTTTTGATGATTACTACGAAAAAGTGCACGTTGATTTGAAACCTACGATTCTGGATAATTTTGGGAAGGACCTGTTCGACTTTGCCTCGAACCTGGTAACGATCTGGCAAAAAGCTTCTCACGAACATAAAGTCGGTAGGGGCCTTTTTATCGGACAAAAATAACGAATACCGGGGCGTCTTCAATTTTACACAGAGGCACCCCGCAATTGAACCACGTCACGAAAAAAAGTCAGGCTAAACACTTGACTGGGGCATGACGTACCATTATTATACACGTGTTATCTGGAGGTTCATTGCTTGAATCGATAAAAGAAGCAGTCATAGAAATGGATGAGGAGAAAGTAAGTGAGCTGGTATCCAGTGCGCTGAACGAAAAGATCGAGCCGGTTGACATCCTTGAAAAAGGGTTGATCTCCGGAATGCAGGAGGTAGCATCGCTATTCGCACGCAAGGAATACTACGTGCCCGAAGTCCTACTCTGCTCTGAAGCATTCTACGCGGGATTCGATATATTAAAACCGCTCATCGGAAAATCATCCCGTAAGCCCAAAGCAAGAATTGTGTTTGGCGTAGTGGAAGGAGACATACACGATATCGGCAAGAATATCGTTAAGGTCATGATGGAAGCAGCAGGCTACGAAGTCGTTGACCTGGGACGTGACGTACCCGTTGAGGACTTCATCAAGGCAGTAGACAAAGAAAGACCGGATATACTCGCATTGTCGAGCCTAATGACCACCACAATGACACTTATGGCTGATATACTAAAGGAATTGGAGAAACGCAACTTGCGTCGTGGATTAAAGGTCATCGTCGGAGGGGCACCGGTGAATGAGGAATTCGCTGCAAGTATCAAGGCCGATGGCTACAGCCCGGATGGACCTTCTGCAGTTAGACTGATCGAGAAACTGCTCAGTGGATAGAATCTCTGCCGTCATAAATCATCAAAAATATTTTGCCGTATTTCCGATGGTCTGCGCTGACCACGGCGCGTATCTACTAAACCTCAAATTCAAGGAGGTTGCAGAAGATGGAGAAAAACTCGCCCATGTCCTGCAGTACACCTATGAACTCTATGGCTACGATATGGTGCTGGTTTTCTCGGATCCCTACGTTGAAGCACAGGCGCTTGGCTGCCCGGTCGAACTTGACCCTTACCCCGCTCTGATCGGATCTGCAACGGTGCATTCTGTCGATCGCACTGAAGAGATCATCCATGCGGCGGACATTCTAAGGAGCAGCATCGACGTTCCGATATTCGTTTCCATCAAAGGTCCCTTCACTCTCGCTGCCTTCCTCGATGGCATCGAGCATTATCTGAAGATAGTTTTGAAAAAAGAAACAGAGGCCTCGCAGCTCTTGCAGGAAGCACTACAATACCAACTGGGATATTTGGAGAGAATTTTGTCCGTCGGTGTCAACATTATGATCGGAGACCCCCTCGCATCATCGAGCGTAATATCGCCCGCAATATTCCTGAAATATGCATTCACAGGGCTAAAGACGATGGTGGCAAAAGCAAAAACTAGCGGCGCAATCGTTGGCGTCCACATCTGTGGAGACGTAGGCGCAATATCAGAATATCTTGATGACCTGGACGCTGATATCCTGAGTATAGAAGGCATCAACATTCGGACAGAGACTTTAAAAATGGGTGGTGTAGGAACCGATACGATATTGAACGGAGACCTGAAATGCATGAGATCAGAGGTGGAAAATGCGTTCAAAAATGAATTCATAATCCTGTCCACAGCGTGCGACGTTCCACCCCACACAGAGCCGGCAAATATCAAGGCCATGCTCCGATTCGCCCGTGAGTGCGGCCGTGAATATGGAGTACAAAAATGAAGTTGATCGGCTATGCGTGCTCTTACATACCAGTCGAAATACTCTCCGCTACTGGATTGCAGCCATACCGACTCCTCCATGGCGATATAGACCTTTCGAAGCAAGGGGAACGCTTCGTAAGGGTAGATGCTTGTCCCATGGTGAAATCAAATCTCGCTTATGCCATCCAGAATGCAGACAAATTCGCCGCGCTGATTGGTACAACCGGGTGCGACATGTCTCGCAGAATGTTCGATGTCCTGAGCGAACAGACGAACATACCAGTGTATATGGTGAATAACCCGAGAACCGACAACCCTGCGATGTATAATGATGAAATTGACTGGCTGGTAAAACAACTCGAACACTTTTCCCATATGAAATTCACCGACGAGATGATCCGGGAAGAAATATCCAAATGGGAAGGAATGCGCGCAGAATTACGGATCATCGACGAAAAGAGAGCAGCCCACCCGTCACTCGTATCGACGACAGACTTCCATAGCGTAATGGCCGGCTATCATAAAGGGTCGTTTGATGAGAATGTCACTTTCTGTCAGAACCCCTCAGATAGACCAAGGTTATACTTATTAGGCAGCGCTATCACGTACGAGGCAAATCATATCCTTCAATTGATAGAAGAAAATCTCCGTATTGTAGGTGATTTCAATTGCGGACTTTCTCGACCCCTTCACATCAAGATCGAAGGACAGAGTATCGACGGCATCAAGAAAGCGTATTACAACCAACCGCCGTGCCTGTACAAAAGACCGCATCAGAAGTACTACGACTTCGTAGCCATGGAGATTGCCAGACTGAGATGCATCGGTATAATTGCATGGACACTGGATTACTGCGATGTTCATGAGTTCGAACTGCAGAAGATCGAAAAGGTATTCAACCTCCCGGTATTAAGGATACGGAGTGATTTTTCCTATCAGGGTAACAGCCAGTTGAGGACACGAATCGAGGCCTTTGCGGAGATGCTATGTTCGAGGATCTAATTCCGCAGAAGATCAGTCTCAAGGAGTGGAGCAGACAGTTCCGTATGCTCGACGATTCGCAAATAAAAAAGTACAGGTATTACACTAATGATGAGTGGGGTCATTATCTGTCTCCGCCGGCAACGTTCATGGTCTACGGTGCCAGGGAACTCAGAAAATTGAAATTCGACAATTCACTAGCCGCGCTCAGGCTCTGGGGGTTTACGCTCAATGAATCTGAAAGACTGTTCAGGGCGCGGCAGAGCGGTAAACGCATAATCGCAACAATGGGCGACCTTGGGACGATACCCGTTATCGCCATGGCGTTTCCTGACTGTATTCCGTTCTACCCCGACTGCACATGGTGGACGCCGTTCTTCAACGAATCTACGGTGCTTCTCGATAAGGCGAGTGAACTCGGCACGCCCGAAGCCAGTTGTTTTGTACGTTCAACACTTGCTGCTTTTTACAAAATGGCATACTTCCCAAAACCGGATCTGTTGTTTGCATCAACTGGCGCATCCTGCGATGATTACTCGTGTATCATGCAGATGGTTGCAGACCTCGGTTATGAATTGAACTGGCTCGAAATCCCCTATCGCAGGAAATTGCGGGACTACCACGCGGAGGAAAAATATTCTGGAACAGAGCATGGTTTTCAATATCCCGAACGTTTCGAAACATACTTGGTGAATGAATACAAGCGCGTCTGGCAAAAAATGCAGGCGCTGACCAATATTGGTGATCTCGAAAAACTCAGAGAAAGTATCAAAAAGAACAACAGACTGCGCCGATTGGTAGATGATATAAAAAACCTTACAACTGAGGCCGACACCGCACCATTTCCCGGTCTTGAGATGATGGTCATAGAATTCGGCAATCTATATGGCTACGCGGATACCGATGAATGGTTGGACATCCTGGAGATGATCAAAGAAACGGTCACCGGTCGTGTCAAAAAAGGAATCGGAGTCCTTCATTCGGATGCGATACCACTTGCGTGGGTCACCCCTACCGCAGACCCATTGCTGCTAAATATTGTTGAGGACATGGGCGGCCGTGTCGTGGCGACCGAATATGTCATCAACCAGGCACTTACCGAGATCGAGGAAGATATCGAACCCTTCCGCGCCCTTGCCAGGTCGTTCATGAACGCCTCCCTCATCGGTTCAACCGAAGAGAGAATCCGTCATATTTCCGAAAACATTGCTTCCGGCAGGATCGCAGGAGTCATCATCACCAACATGTTGGGTTGTTCCCATTGTTCAATGGAGACTAGGCTAATCGAACAAAATTTGAAAAACGTGCCCGTGCTCGCGATCGACATCCCTGCGCCACTGGGAATAACCGAACAGCTCAAGACACGAATCGCTGCCTTCATCGAGATGCTGAAATGAGCGATATTCTGACCCCACGTGAAAGATTTGGACTGCTGGTGATCGATGAAAAACCCGACCGCTGCAATACAATACCATTAATCACATCGCACGCCGCCACGGTCAAAGGTATGAAGCTCAGAGATTATTACACGAATGGTGAGAACATGGCGCGTGCGCAGATAGCAGCAATTGAAAAATACGGGCACGATGCGATATCAATTTTCTCAGAAGTAGGTATCATCGCTGAAGCAATGGGGACGGAATTCGAATATCCAGAGAACGACCTGCCGATCCAGAGGATACCGGCCCTCCAGAAACAGGATATCGAAGAAATCGAGATACCGATCCCGACCTCAGATGCGAGACTCCCGGTGTATCTCGATGCGATTGAATATGCTTACGACGCACTCGGCGACAGAATCCCCATACTGGCCTACATTCCTGCTCCATTCACGACCGGAATGATGCTCTCCGACCCGAACAAATTTCTCATCCAAACAATCAAGGAACCGGATCATGTCGCGGCGGTCATGGAGAAATCCCTCGCAGCGGCAATCGAATTATGTTACCATGTCATAGATGTCGGTGGACTGCCCATTATCGTTGATCCCCTTGCGTCGTCGAGCGTCATTAGCCCCAAAGCATATCAACAATACGCTCTCCCCTATGAAAGAAAACTCATCGATTTTCTACACCGTTACGACCTCGATGTTATACTACATATTTGTGGAGACACTACGCCAATTATCCATATCCTTCCGGAGACGCACGCCGACCTTATCAGTATTGACCGTGTGAGCCTAGCGGATACAATTGAAAAATTATCTATGAAAATTCGCGTGATCGGCAACTATGACACATCGCTGCTCGCCTTTTCATCCCCGGACGTCATAGCACGCGAAGTAAAAGAAATGGTGAAGCTCTCGATGAATGCGCACAAGGGTTACATCGCAGCAACAGGCTGCGAGGTTCCCATCCACGCCCCTTTCGAAAACGTGACAGCTTTCATAAATGCAGCGAAGGAGAACGGATGGTATTGGGATTAGACGTTGGGTCCAGCTACACAAAAGGAATTGTGTTTGACGGCCGGATAAGGGACAAGATCGTTTTCAAAACATCATTCAAGCCAAAACTGGCGGTCGAGAGAGCACTGAATGAACTCCGAGGCTACGACAGCATAGTCGCTACTGGATTCGGACGGGAGCTCGTCACGACGGCCGACAAGACGATAACGGAAATCACGGCATTTGCCAAAGGTGCATCTTATTTCGAACCTCAGCTTCGAACTATCATCGATATCGGCGGGCAGGATAGCAAGATCATCAAAGTCAAAGATGGGCGCGTCGACCGATTTGTCATGAATGACCGCTGTGCGGCTGGGACCGGAAATTTCGTTGAGAAAATCGCGCAAGCCCTTGACCTAAGCCTGGCCGAATTCGGCGAGTTGGCCGTGCATGCAGACCGTGCTGAAATCATTGATTCACTTTGCGTGGTCATGGCCGAAACAGAGATTCTTAGTCTCGTTGGAGAAGGTAAACGGCTTGAAGACATCGTTGCCGGGGTGTGCGACGCGCTCGTTCGGCGAATCGATGGTATAGGCAGCCAGATAGGCATTGAGGAACCAATATTGTTCTGCGGCGGCGGCGCCCTTAATCCCGGTCTTGTCAAATCGATGAGACGCATATTCAAGGAAGTCACCATTCCAGAGTATCCCCAATATGTCGGGGCAATTGGCGCTGCACTGTCGCTCTGACAGAGTTCATCGATTGTCCGTGCATATGGACTGGAGATAGACCATCATTTCCGACCCCAACCTTGACATCATTATACATATCACTATAATTTCACGTGAAGGATGCCATGAAAACTAAAGAAATACTGAGAAATATTCCATCGGTGGATAAAATCCTTAACTGGGATGAAATAAAGGAATCTCTCAAAATCCTCAACCAAGACCATATAACCAGGATCATACGCGATAACGTAGAAAACTACCGAAAACTTCTGATTGCCGGTGAAAAAATCGACGATAGTCGTTTGAAAAAAGCAATCTTAGCCGATATCCAGGATCTTATCACTCCCTATTTCTGCTATGCGGTCAATGCGCTCGGTATTGTTTTGCATACGGGATTGGGCCGTGCACCGTTTAACAAACACATTGCAGAAGTCATCCATGATATGTCCATGGGCTATTCACGGTTGCAAATCGATGATGATGGAAAGCGGGCTGACCGCTACAAGAAGATCAATCGCTTGCTTCAGATCTTAACCGGGGCCGAAGCCGGGATCATCGTCAACAACAACGCTGCCGCAACAATGCTCATCCTCAGTGCAATGGCAAAAGGCAAAGAGGTAATCGTGTCAAGGGGTCAACTCATTGAGATCGGTGGAGCATATCGTATTCCAGACATAATGGCGCAGAGCGGTGCGATAATGCACGAAATAGGCACAACCAATAGAACACATCTTAAGGACTATACAGGAGCAATAAATGAGAACACAGGTGCGATACTGCGCGTGCACCAGTCAAACTACCGTATTATTGGCTTCACCAAAGAAGTCCCATTGGATGAGCTTGTCGAACTGGGGAGAAAACACAATATCCCGGTTATCGATGACCTGGGAAGCGGAGCGCTGATCGATTTTGCCGCATATGGACTGCCCAAAGAACCTATGGTACAAGAGAGCATCGCCACGGGAGCTGACGTAGTCTGTTTCAGCGGCGATAAACTGATCGGCGGACCACAATGCGGAATTATTATCGGTAAGAGGCAACATATAGAGTTAATAAAGAAAAACCCGCTTACCCGGGCGCTGAGATGCGATAAACTAACTAATGCTGCATTAGAAGCCACGCTTCAAATGTTTCTGCTCAAAGAGGAAGATTTAGTATTAAATCACGCCGTTTTGGGCATTTTACTTAAACCATTAGATGAAATAAAATCTCGCGCGAAGCGTTGTGCGAGAGGTCTGAAAGCTGCATTTGGCAGCATCCTCGAGGTATCTGTACGCTCGGGCGTCAGTGAGATTGGCGGAGGTTCACTCAGTACAGAACAGCTGCCCACCTATCTGGTGGCTATCAAATCACAAGATATCGCGGCAAGCGATCTGGCACATGCCCTGCGGCGATACCAAACACCGGTTTTTACCAGGGTTGCCGAAGACAGTGTTCTCCTCGACTTCCGCACCGTTGTGAAGGGCGAGGAAAAGATAATACTTGAAGCCTTCAAGACAGTCCTCAAAATCTGATCATGTGTTTTGATCATTTGTATTTTACATTTTGGATTTGCTTAGTATTTAGATATTCGAATTTAGGATTTTCAGCAAACGGTCAGTATTATCTAATAATAACAACCGCGAGCAAGAACGAAGGAATCTGAAGGTGATGGATACGAGAAAGAAACACATCGTTATCGGTACCGCGGGACACATTGATCACGGAAAGAGCGCTTTGATAAAAGCACTCACCGGTGTCGACCCGGACCGGCTCAAGGAGGAGAAAGAGCGAGGTATGACCACAGACCTCGGCTTTGTTTTTTACAGCGCCGATGTAACTATCATCGACGTACCGGGTCATGAAAAATTCGTTCGGCATATGGTAGCCGGAGCATCGACTATTGACTTCGTGATCTTCGTGGTCGCCGCTGACGATGGAGTAATGCCACAAACGCACGAACACCTTGAGATTCTTAAACTACTCGGAATAAAAAAGGGTATCGTTGTAATTACAAAGAAAGACCTTGTTGAGAAAGACATGCTGGAAGTAGTAATAGACGATGTGAAGCGTGCCCTGACTAATTCTTTTCTGGAGAATGCGCCGATCATTAAGGTTTCAAATATCACCAAAGACGGTATCGAAGAACTCAGGAAATGCCTCGACGAGCTGATCACTCAGATCGAGCCAAAAACCGACCGTGGTATATTCAGGATGCCTATTGACCGCCGGTTCGTGATAAAAGGATTTGGCACCGTGGTTGCGGGCACGGTTTTATCAGGCAAAGTCAAAATAGGGGATACTGTCGAGCTACTACCCGAGAAAAAAAGTGTCAAAGTCAGGGGGATCGAAGTCCATAATGAAAAAGTAGATACCGTGGGCACTGGATTCCGCGCAGCCATCAACCTTGTAGGCGCTGACAAAGATGAGATCGACCGCGGTGATGTGCTCGCCCAGCCCGGTTTTTATGAACCATCGGAATACCTGAATGCATCTTTATACCTATTGTCTTCCGCTGGCAAGCCACTGAAGAATTTCAGCAGATTGCGGATACACGTCGGGACAAATGAAATATTCGGCCGCGTTGTGTTACTCGATAAAAAAACACTCGGACCAGGGCAAAAAGCAATGGTTCAGTTCAGATTGGAATCCCCGGCTGTCTGCGACATCAACGATAATTACGTAATAAGATCCTATTCGCCACAAATGACCATTGGTGGCGGCCTCATAATCGAGCCCAAAGCGACAAAAGCAAAGGGGTTTGATGAGGAACTGATCAGCCATTTGCAGCGCATGGAAGTCGGTGAACCCGTTGTGATCGTAGAAGAGGATCTATTGGCGAATTTCGATCTTCCAAGGAAACCCGAGGAAATCGCTCATGATGTTAACCTCCCCCTCGCAGAGACGAAAAACCTCATAGAAAATCTGATACAGCAGGGAAAGATAATATGTCTTGACGAAAAACGCGGGTTTTACTATCACCAGAAGAACCATGAAAAACTGAAGGCGCAAATCGTCGAAAATCTTGGCACCTACCACAAGGCGAATCCGACCGGCGTCGGGCTTTCCGCCCTTGAACTATTGAAGAATATCAGCCGCGGTCTCGATAAAGTTCTCCTGGACCGTACACTCGCAAAAATGGAAAAGGAGAAAATCGTACGCCTCACGCCAGACGGAAAGATCAATCTATTCGAGCACAAAGTAGTGGTCGACAAAGACCTCGATGCCACGATCAAAAAAATCGAGCAGCTCTTCATTGAAGGCGGCTATAAACCGCCCTCTTACCAGGATGTGGTTACCCGCAACCTAGATCCTGAGAACGTCGTAAAGAAAGCGTACCGTTATATGCTCGATACCGGGCTCCTGGTAAATGCCGGCGAGGGCATTGTCTTGCACCAGAATTATGTTAAAGCAGCAGAGCAAAAACTCATCGAATTCTTGAAGACAAATAAGGAAATAAGAGTCTCCCAGTTCCGCGACCTGCTCGATGCAAGCCGCAAGTTTGTCCTGCCGCTTCTGATATATTTCGACACGCGCGGTGTCACGATCAAACGAGGCGACGTAAGGGTGTTGGGACAAAAATACCGCTAACACTTCAGGTTGCGTACAACGAATAACGAAGTCCAGCATCATACGGTCACGAAACCCGTACAACGGTAATATCACACAGCACACGAGCACGCCGTTAATCCCGTTATTATCGTTATTCCCGCTAACGACTTATACCTCTGCCCTCACGGCAAGAAACGAATATCTTCGATGGAGTATCTAAACACGAAATGCTGTTCTACCCTTATGAACAATTGGAACGAATACGATCTACGAACACGAATTACAAAGGCATATCGTAACGAAGCCACAACGATACTAGCGATATTAACGATAATAACGAACAAAACGTTTTCGTACCATTGGGTCTTGATTTCCCCGATTTATCCATTATAATTATGTATGAAGAGGCTATTAATTGTACCCATATTGTTTGTTTTTATTATTAGCTGTGCCACCACCGGGCCTGGTGGTAAGAAAAGCTTGATCCTGATCCCGACCGATACAGAAGTCGAACTTGGCAAAGAAGTCGTAAAGGAAGTCGAGTCAACGGAAAAAATACTCAATAATTCGGAAGTTCAGAATTACGTCAGTAAAGTTGGACGCAAGGTTGCCAAAGTCTGCGATAGAAAGGACGTCACATACTCCTTCAAAGTACTCGATAACGAAGAAATAAACGCGTTTGCATGCCCTGGCGGTTTCATCTACATTTACAAAGGCTTGATGAAAAAAATGGATAATGAAGCACAGCTTGCTGCGGTCCTGGCTCACGAAGTTGGACATATTGTGGCAAGGCATTCAGTGAAAAGGCTCCAGGCAGCATACGGCTACAGCATCGTAATGGAAGTTGCTCTCGGCGAAAAAATGGGGCAAACAGCACGACAAATGGTCGACGCCGCAGCAGGAGTCATTCTGCTTGGTTATGGCAGAGATAATGAATACGAAGCTGATGATTACGGAATTCTGTATTCAAAGAAAGCTGGTTACAATCCGAAAGGGATGGTGCAGATTTTTGAGAAATTCAAACAAATGGAAGGACGTCCCCCCAATACCTTTGAGAAACTGTTGATGTCCCATCCACCTGCGGGCGACCGTATAAATAACGGAAATAAAGAAATACAGAAAATCGGCGGTACCAATCTTCCCTATTACGAAACCGAATACGCTGCGATAAAGGCGAAACTGTAAGAAAGTCAGGTCATAGCGTGTAGTAAACAATCCTAAGCATCTTCGGTCTTAGGCGTGGTCTTTGCTCTCTCCTCGAGTTTTCGCATGAGAGAATTAAGCATCTTCCCTACATCAGTGCACGTCTCAATCCACGGTTTCACGATTTCGTTTTCCATACAATGACAATCGGCAAGTTTGATAAGCCAATTCTCTGTTTCTGCAGCACTGCAGTGCGCCGTTTCAAGGTATCGAACATATTTTCTGCGGCCCCTCGAATAGAATCCCTCAGCAATGCTCGCACTGATGTTCCCGGAGCTCCTCAGTAGCTGCTCAAGGATGATCCCAGCTGTTGTCGTCCGCGGCAGTTTGTCTATCGTATGGTATATCGACACGAATAGATCATGTGACTTCTGCCACACTCTCAGGTCTGTAAAATGCTTTATCGTTTTGTGCTCATTAGGTTCCATAGTGTTTCCTCCTAATATTAATACAAGTTCCAGGAAGGTAATAACAACACTCGACCGTTGAGTGCTTTCCATACGGTATGGTTCTGTCCAATTTTAGGATTCGATGTGAGAAAATGAGTCTGTATTTGTGTTCTTAATAGAAGAGTGGCGGAGGCGTGTAGGAATCGAACCTACCGTCCCCCTTTCGAAGGACATCCGGGTTTGAAGCCCGTCAGGCACACCAGCACCCATCCGCCTCCACGAAATTTCCCCAAATCTTTGATTTGGCTGGAAATTTCAGTGGCCTCGTTCCAATCCTTCTGGAATGAGGCATCCTCAATCTTAAAACCCCAAATCTTTGATCTGCCTACAAATTTCAGTGGCCTCGTTCCAATCCTTCTGGAATGAGGCATCCTCAATCTTAAAACCCCAAATCTTTGATCTGCCTACAAATTTCAGTGGCCTCGTTCCAATCCTTCTGGAATGAGGCATCTTTAATTTCAATATCCCAAATCTTCGATCTGCCTACAAATTTCAGTGGCCTCGTTCCAATCCTTCTGGAATGAGGCATCTTTAATTTCAAAAATCCACCAAATTTCATATTTAGCTACAAATTTTAACCTCCCAACCTCATCTAGGGACCGCTACTTGGATTCTACCGAAAATCGGGTATAAAGTCAAGATACGCAGTCGAAGAGTCACATCACCTGCCCCAACCGACGCCGAGCGGCACATATTGAACAGTCATGCCAAATACCCATTCTTTGCTGCCTGAAATGAAAACCCCTGGACTGAACGGCCCCAACTTAAGAATACCGGGGTAAATGTTCAATCTAATCCTGTATTCTGGCGCCGTGGAGACCATAAGAGCAGCAAGAAGTGAATTGTTACGATCATAGAACACTCCCGCGCGCCAGGTCAGAACCGCAGTGAGCACCCTGCCCGTATCCTCTTGTGCTACTCTGACGAGATTCTCCACCAAGAAGCCGCCAGCGATGCTGAGAGCTTGTCCATCAACCCAGCGATGCGTGACCCCGAACATACCATGTAGACCGAAATGTGTCATCAAATGCCAGTTTTTTTCTTTCGTAAGGGGATATTTTGCGACATAAAACTGTCCCATATTCTCAAGATTGCCGTTTCTGAGATTGATAACGGGCTGCATCGACCACTCGGCAAGGTTCAATTTCTCGGAGAAGAAACGACAAAGCCTATCACTGGAAAAGAGCAGCATGCCGGCGGGATCAAAAATGAACAAATCCGCAAGATGATCTACGCTCAACTCTTCATTGCCTCTATTCTCAATGATCTCTGATAGGGCATGATAAGCCAGCATCGTACCAACAGACCAGAGCCTCGGGACTCCGAATCCGTGATACCGGTACCACTCCTCTGTTGCCCGGAAGTGCATACCGCCACCTATCACATGCAGAAAATAGTTGGGAACCCATTGATTACCCCTCTCCTTAACTGTCAGAGGCAGAACCTCAGTGGATATGAAACGCCACCATCCAAAACCGTTTATCGTACGCAGCGGATGCCGCACGGTTTCCCACACGTTTCTACCCCATTCTCCGTAAGGATACGTAAAGATCATCCTATCGTACTCATCGTATTTAGGAATTTGCAGAATACCATACCCACCGTTAATAATAACGTTCATGGGATTATAGTTCGCCTGTGTTCCGTAGGGCAATGCATGATAAAAAAAGTATGGGATCGTATCACTTGTCGGAAATACGTCAGTCTTCCCCTGCTCGGCGGCAGGATGAGCGACCGATACCACCTGAGCAGATAGCAGCAATATAATACCCGGGAAAATTACCTTAATGTTGATTACTCATTCTACACGTTTTTAGTAATTGGTCAAGGGCATGGGTATGAGTTGACATGACGTAGCATAATGATTATCATTAGTCCGAATGAGGAGGCAAGAAAATGCTCAGCCGATATAAGTCTATTTTTTTGATACTTAACATAAGCGCAATACTGGGATTTTCAATACCATCGATAATCTTTGCCATGCCGGCGCAGCATCAAGTTGATGCACCTCACTCTTGCATAGTGGGCAGGGCACTGGAACATCCAAAGAACCTACGCGACTACACAATTGAGACTTGCGCGATATTGATACAATTCAGCGACAACCCGGCTAACACAACCGAGCACTCGCCGGCAAGATATGACAGCATGTTCTTTTCAACCGGTGTCTACAATGGTCAGTACCGCGTCGGTAGTTTGAATGACTTCTTCCTAGAAAATTCATATGGTACAACCGATGTTACGGGTGGCATTGCCGGAAATCAATGGCACATGTCGGTCAATCCTTACAGTTATTACTACGATGGATACTACATGCTCTCAACCGGCCACCAACTTGCGAGTGATGCCGTAACCCTGGTCGACGCCATCGTTGACTTCAGTCAATATGACCTGAACAATGACGGCCACGTTGACGGCATATTCATTGTACACGCAGGGCCAGGTGGCGAAGACACCGGAGATCTCAACAATTGCTGGTCACATGCAATACCTTATTTTAATTACCCAACAAATGACGGTGTCACAATCGATGGTGCTACCAACGTTCCGGAGATCAATCTAGTAACACCCAGCCTGGATACGACGCTATGCTGTATTGGTGTCATGTGTCACGAGCTGGGCCACATTGTCGGCTTACCGGACCTCTATGACGGCTCGCGTAACACGTGGGGAGTCGGTTATTGGAGTCTCATGGGCTACGGCGCATGGGGTGCTGGCGGCAACACGCCATGGAGCCCCTCGCACGCCGATGCCTGGTGCAAGACCCAGACTAACTGGCTAACACCCATCGATATCACCGGTAATACATTCAACCTTGAAATACTCGATGCAGAAACTCATCCGGTCGCATATCGGGTCTGGAGAAATGGGATAGCGAACGATACTTTTTTTGTCCTCGAGAACCGACAGAACAAGGGATTTGATACACCGCTGCCTGGTAGCGGACTGCTCATCTGGCATATCGACCCGCACTATTCGTCTTACCACAACCGCGTCGATCTCGAGGAAGCCGACGGCTGCGACGATCTCGACAATGGATGGGGTTACCGTCCAGATCCGCATTATTACCATCATGAACTTGGCGATCCTGGCGATCCCTATCCAGGAGACAGCAACAATACTGTGTTCGATTCACTGAGCTATCCTGCAAGCACTGACTATTGGAATCACAATACTCACGTAACGGTCAAAAATATCGTTGTTTCGGGTGATACTGTGATCTGCGACATCATAATCGACCCACTCGCGATCGCTGAAAACCAAACTAGAACAGCAATCCCGCAACTTGCCGTCAGCCCGAATCCGTTTTCGAAGCTGTCGACTCTCAGCTTTAGCATAGAGCAAAGCGCAAAGTGCATAGAGCTCAGAATATATGATACTTCGGGACGTTTGGTCAGGAATTTGTATAACGCCATGTCCTATGCTCCATGCGCTATGCATATTGGTTGGGACGGGACGGACCAAACTAATCGGAAATCGCCCAATGGCGTCTATTTCGTCACGCTGTCAGTTAATGGTCACATCGAAACGCAGAAACTGTTGCTGATCAGGTAAAGGGGACAGGCTACTTTTTGAAGGACTCTGCGGACGTTTGCTACCATCTCATCGGCTAACATATAGAAAACACAACAGCCTGCAATTATATGTGAAAAAGTAGCCTGTCCCCTTTAATCTGTGAGAATGCTGTAAGGCTTTCAATTATGATATATTAGATAACAACAAGGAGGATATAGTCATGAAGATTCATATGGGATTTGCCAAAACCCTCATAGGTGTGTTCACTTTTCTCTTTGTCATGGTTGGTGCGGCTGATGAGATCCATGACGCCTCTCAACAGGGCGACATCGATAGGGTAAAGACTCTTGTGGAAGAGAACGCTGAACTGGTCAATCTTGCCGATGAAACTGGTCACACGCCACTACACTATGCGGCCGCAGGCGGACAGGTGGAAATTGCCAGGTTTTTGATCTCAGAAAAGGCAGATGTTAATGCATTGAACACAGTGAATCAGAGCGTTCTGTTATATGCAGCGTACTTTGGTAATGCCGAAATCACTGAAATGCTCATTGCCGACGGTGCAAGACTCAATGATCAGGATATCTTCGGAAGAAGTCCGCTCCACTATGCGGCAAGACAACGCAGTGTGGATGCGCTGATGTCGCTCATCGACAACAAAGCGAATTTGGACATCCGGGACAGCATTGGCGAGACACCTCTGCATTTTGCCATCCGTTGGGGCTATGACGATATCGCTGCAATGCTGATCGACGGCGGCGCGGATTTGGGCATAACCACAGATGACGGCAAGTCATACCTGCACATGGCAAGCATAAAGGGCTACACGGACGTTGTTGATTTGCTGCTAAAACATGGCGTGCAAGTGAACGTCCAGGACAACGACGGCAAAACACCATTATACTATGCCGCAAAGCATGGCAACAAGAAAGTTGCAGACGTACTCTCGGCGCACGGCGCAAAAGCAAAGGATATAGAAAAGAATTTTGGTCCCTCCCCCCTCCTGAACAAAGAACTCAAAACCAATGAAGCAGTTTTGTGGTATCTCGGACACAGCGGAGTCGCCGTAAAGACCAAAAACAACTTATTGATCTTTGACTATTGGAACTATGGTCAGCAGCCAGACGAATCATATCTCGCCAACGGCCACATTAATACCGATGAAATCAAAGACCAGAATGTCATCGTCTTTGTCACGCATAACCACATCGATCATCATGACTCGATAATATACTCCTGGCACGAATCCGTCCCAAACATCACATACGTATTCGGCTGGCCCGATACAACGGATTCGGAGCATGTTCGCCTCGGCCCAAGAGAGACGAAAAAGATCGGCGAAATCGAAGTAAAAACGATTCAATCGCCAGAGGCCGAAGATGCAGGCGGCACCTTTGTCGTCTGGGTTGATGGACTGGTCATCTACCACCAGGGCGGCTACAGTCATGATACGACACAGTACGAACTCTTCAAAAAGGACATGAACTATTTGGGTGAAGTTGCGAAAGACGCCGATATCCTGTTCCTCAGGATAGGCAATGATTGGCAAAATGAAGAGGCTTTGTTGACCATAGAGTCAGTGCAACCCAAAGTCGTCTTCCCTTTTCACGCCCGTGAACGTGAATCGGTATACAAAGATTTTGCCGAGCAAGCGACTGCGAGCGAAGTTAAAGGACAAATCATCAGTGCTGAAAACCGCGGCGACAGATATTCCTACACAAACGGGAGCATAGCTAAGTAGCCAACGACATCAATATTAATCTCATTTATAATGCCCCGTTCTTCCATTGAAAGAACGGGGTACTTTTTTGACCCCGATATTGACAATCGGTTATCGTATACTATAATAATCTGAACTGTAGTAAACTGGGGTTATCGGATGATAGGCAAAAAAGTATCACACTACAAGATACTTCAAAAGATCGGCGGTGGTGGCATGGGCGTTGTCTATAAGGCAGAAGACACCAAACTCAAGCGCACGGTCGCGCTTAAATTCCTCCCTCACGAATTCTCAGATGATCCGACTGCAAAGAAGCGCTTTCTGCAGGAAGCACAATCTGCCTCTTCCCTGGATCACCCCAATATATGCACTATCCACGAAATCGGCGAAACTGATGAAGGCCAGCTCTTTATCGCCATGTCCTGTTACGAAGGTGAAACACTAAAACAAAAGATACACAA
>Ga0224495_10000014_pt1 | contig 190999 bp, 187 predicted proteins | sample SF_Jul11_sed_USG_FD_168128 | JGI IMG/M metagenome (GOLD analysis project Ga0224495, IMG submission 168128) | Sediment microbial communities from San Francisco Bay, California, United States - SF_Jul11_sed_USGS_4_1 | ecosystem: Environmental > Aquatic > Marine > Sediment | place: USA...
TTGGCGTCCCCACGGGGATTCGAACCCCGGTTACCGCCGTGAAAGTTAGAACCTATAAAAAACTGTAACTCCGCGGCTTGCTTGGCTTTCTTCCAATTTATTGATTTTTAAGGGTTTCTATAGATTCCAATGATTCCGAGGATTCCAATAATTCTGTGGATAACTGCAGGGAGGGGGCACAAAAAGGGGCACAGTAGAGATACTTAGCGCCGTAACCCCTCACCTTAATCCTCTCCCCAATGCGATTGGGGAGAGGAATTTTTGGGGAAAGCCGCAATTGTTTGCGCATGAGAATATCTGCACCTGCATATAAAAATCCCTCTCCACGATAAAATTCGGGGAGAGGGATAAAGGGAGAGGGGCACCGGGCTTGATTTGCATTTCGTAAGCTCCGTGGCTCGGCTGGCCTCGTTTCTAAAAATTTGGTGGGCGGTGCCACCCTACCCGGCTACGCCGAACCATAATTTTTACGATTAACCCAAATATATATTCTTGTCTTTAAAAAAATATAATTGCATAACTTCTTCAGAATCATCGAGAAAATCTGCTGTATACATCAACCCGTAATTACGCCTCTTTCCGGTAAATCTCAATACTATCGGCGTTTCCTTCAAATATATAAAACTCTCTCTCGATGCCTGAAATTTGAACCCATCCGAAGACAAACCTCCATATACACTCTTAAAAACGCGAAAACTCGTACCAACACCAACCCCGTCTTTCAACTTAAACTTCTTGCTACTCGTAATAACACCAAGAACTTTATCTTTACTCCGTATCGTGTCACCTTTAGAGTCCAGAAGAACAATAAACACATCTCCATCCTTTACAATTTCACACCTGTAAAATGAAACAGTTTCACTTACAGACCACTTCCCCCTCAAAGAACCGTCAAAATAACACTTCGCCCTAGGTTCAAGATCCTTATAGGTCATACCCAGTTTTATACCAAGGTAATCTTCGACCTCGGCGATAACCCTAGCATCCCCGCCATGCGCCGCTTGTTCATTATTATTGACACAACCAAAACAAGCCACATAAACGAACATACAAAAACCTATTGTCAGCACTTTTGACACCTTTTTAACTCCTCTCCTATTTTACTTGTCTATAATATCTAATTTCAATATAACCATCCTCATAATATTGTGGCAAAGAATAGGCCCCTTCTGGACTGGTTGTCATAGTTCCCTTTGTATACCCACCTTCACTTGCAACACGTATCCCGTTTTTATCGCTTTGCACAACTATGCCACTATGCACTATCCCATTGGTATACGTAGGCTCCGACCCATCCTCCGTAAATCCTTGCCAATCCCAATAGATCGCCACATCATTAACCTCCGGAATCGAAACTTGCTTATAACCTTCATCCATCAAAAGTGTGGCAATACCAGAAATAATCCACATATCAGACGTACCAAATGTGAACCCGTGACAATTGTTTCTATACTCTTCGTCTCCTTTTATGAATTTAACGGCTTGAAGTGGGTTCCCCCTATCTGTAAATATAAATCCCTTCTGCACCATTGCACTTATTACTGTACCATCCTCTAATTTATACGAATCGAAATAAATCTCTGTACTTGGTACAAAAATAGGCCTTCCCTGGGAATCCCTTTGTCCAACCCCGACGGATCCGTGAACCTCACCGGATTCCCTGAGACGTACGCGTACAGGTTCATGCCACCCTTGAAACCTATCGGGTCCTTCGTTATAAACCGGCCTGCTTCTGCGTCGTAGTAGCGCGCGCGGTAGAAGTAAAGGCCCGTCTCTCTGTCGTACTCTCTTGCAGTATACGTGTACGGCTGCTTAATCCGGTTCTTTAAATCCTTCAGGTCGCCGAAAAATCCGTATTGATAGTCCTGCACAACGGTCTGGTTTTTGTCCGTCAGCGCGACAATCGAGCCCAGTCCGTCCGCATGATAAAAGTATACACCCTTGTCCGTTGTCAGCGCAAGCGGCTCGTCGATCCCCGAGCCGTGCGTATAGCGGTTGCCTACGTTGCCGCTGCCGTCGTACTCTACGAGTATATCCTCTCCGTCATAGAAGTAGCGCGTAGTCTCGCCGGACGATGAGATTGCTTCGCCGCCGCTCGCAATGACAGCCTTTTCGATTCTCCGCCCGAACACATCATATTTAAATTCGACAATGCTTCCATCCGCATTCACAACCTTAATCAGCCTATTCTCAAAGTCATAGCCGTAACGCGTCGTGCCGGTCGCGCTTGTCTTGCTTATGAGGTTGCCGTTTCTGTCGTACACGTAAGTTGCGTCCTTATCGCGCACGAGCTGGTTTGCCGCGTTGTACTCGTATGTCCTGTTCTTCTCGGCAGTGAGGCGGTTGCCGAGCGGGTCGTAGGTGTAATGCTCGGTCTGGTTCCCTATTGCAGTCGCGTTCGCCGTCTTTGCCGCGTTCTTGCCGCTTCCTGCCTTACCCTTTATGCTGCTCTCCACACCGCTCCATCCGGTTGTCGAGTAATTGGCGGACGTGAGGCGGTAGTTATCGTCATACGAGTACGCGGCAGTCCTGGCTTCATTCGTGTTGGTTACGCGGTTGCCGACGTTGTCAAAGGTGTACTCGTTCTTTGCAAAAGTTATTCCCGTAGATGTCGTATTATAAAGGCCCGTAAGGCGTCCGACATTGTCATAGGTGTACGCGGCCGTTACGCCATTCGGGTAGCTAAGACCGCTTCTCCTGCCAAGCGTATCGTATGTAAAGGTAAACGTGCCTGCCACAGAGCCAATCGAGCCCGGGCGGCCGTTACCATCATACACGTAAGACGTGACATCTCCAAGCGGCGACCTCATGGCAGAGAGCCTTCCGGCAGAGTCATAGGCAATTAAAATATGATTGCGCTGGCCGCGCGGCCGAGGTTTGGAAAAATCAAGCGCCGTAACCCCTCACCTTTATCCTCTCCCCAATGCGATTGGGGAGAGGCAATTTTGGAAGAGCAACACATTTATCGTGCAAAAATAAAATCCCTCTCCCTGCATCAACGCGGGGAGAGGGAAAAAGGGAGCGGGGCACCGGGCTTGGTTTGCATTTCGTAAGCTCCGTGGTTCAGCTAACCTCGTTTATAAAAATTTGGTGGGCTGTGCCCACCCTACCCGGCTTTTACATTCAATATCTCCCATGCAAATATCCATAATAAGCTCGTTCTGCATTTTCTTTTAAATATTTAATAGGGCAACTTACGATATAATTACTAAGTTTTTCTTCTGCATCATCAATCGGTCGCTTTTTACCATACAATTCATCTGCTTCGAGAATAGCTTGCATAAGTTTGCGATTCCAAAACGAATGAAAGGACAATATTTTCTCAACGATACAAACAAAATCTTTTGAAGTAATATCTGATGGAAATTTAATATCCATACCAATATATAAAGCCATTTTCTTTGCCAGAGCAATATTTTCGCTATCAAATAAATTCTCAATTTTATCGACACTACAAGAAGCAAACTTTTCCATAAAAGAATTTATAATTTTCATTTCGCTATTAGTACTCAACACACACCTCCCGCATCAATATTTCCAAGGGCACATGCGAAATGGCCAAATATAATCCTGTGCCAAACAATTTCTCAAGCACATTCCACAATCACCAGTCATCTTACCATTCACACACAATAAATATAATTTTTGACAACTATCGTAACCCCCACCGTCTCCACTTTTCCCGGATTCTGTTGAAGAACAATAATCAGGTTCCTCCCAATAAAAACTGGTTTCTTTTCTTGCCGATGACGTTTTATAATAAGGATCTTTACCGTCATGTGCCACAGACTCCGTAGCATTATCCTTACCTAATTCATAAAGCTTATATGTAACATAGGTGCCGACCACTATTGCTACTACATATAAATTGCCTACTCTAGCAGATGCAGGTTGGGGTGCGGGCGCAGGTGGTGCTGGAGCAGGTACAGGGGCAGGTGGTGGAGCAGGTACAAATATTGGAGGTACCGCTTCCTCCCCCCACGGGTCTATAAAGTTCACCGGATTCCCACCGACGTACGCATACATATTCATGCCGCCACGGAAGCCTATCGGATCTTTGGTGATAAAGCGGCCTGCTTCTGCGTCGTAGTAGCGGGCGCGGTAGAAATAAAGGCCCGTCTCTCTGTCGTACTCTCTTGCAGTGTACGTATACGGCTGCTTAATCCGGTTCTTTAAATCCTTCAAGTCGCCGAAAAATCCGTATTGATAGTCCTGCACAACGGTCTGGTCTTTGTCCGTGAGCGCGACAATCGAGCCCAGCCCGTCAGCATGATAAAAGTATACACCCTTGTCCGTTGTCAGCGCAAGCGGCTCGTCAATCCCCGGGCCGTGCGTGTAGCGGTTGCCGACGTTGCCGCTGCCGTCGTACTCGAAAAGTATATCCTCTCCGTCGTAGAAGTAGCGCGTTACTTCGGCGCTTCCCGATGAGATTGCTTCGCTTCCGCTCGCAATGACGGTCTTTTTCTCAATCCTTCTGCCGAACACGTCGTACTTGAATTCCACGCGCGTACCATCGGGGTTTGTCACGCTCACGAGCCTGTTCTCAAAGTCATAACCGTAACGCGTCGTGCCGGTCGAAGAACTCTTTGAAATCAAATTGCCGTTTCTGTCGTACACGTAAGTTGCGTCCTTGTCGCGCACGAGCTGGTTAGCCGCGTTATACTCATACGTCCTGTTCTTCTCGGCAGTGAGGCGGTTGCCAAGCGGGTCGTAAGTGTAGTGCTCGGTCTGGTTCCCTATTGCAGTCGCGTTCGCTGTCTTTGCCGCGTTCTTGCCGCTTCCGGTCTTGCCCTTTATTGCGCTCTCCACACCGCTCCATCCGGTTGTCGAGTAATTGGCGGACGTGAGACGGTAGTTATCGTCATACGAGTACGCGGCAGTCCTGGCTTCGTTCGTGTTGGTTACGCGGTTGCCGACGTTGTCAAAGGTATATTCGTTCTTTGCAAATGTTATTCCGGTAGATGTCGTGTTATAAAGGCCCGTCAGGCGGCCGACATTGTCGTAGGTGTACGTTGCCTTTACGCCATTCGGGTAGCTGAGGCCGCTTCTCCTGCCAAGCGTGTCGTATGTAAAGGTAAACGCGCCTGCTGCAGAGCAATCGAGCCCAGGCGGCCGTTACTATCATACACGTAAGACGTGACATCTCCAAGCGGCGACCTCATGGCCGAGGGCCTGCACCCGAACGAAAAGCTGTCATTGCGAGGCCGTAGGCCGGAGCAATCTCACGTTGTCATTCCCGCGAAGGCGGGAATCCAGTGTCTTACCTTATTTCCTCCCCTTTACAAGGGGAGGCACGGAGGGGTAAAATCTGTCTGTCATCTTGAACTTGATTCAGGATCCATTTTTTCAAAATCGAGATGCTGAAATTAATTCAGCATGACAAATGCCTTTGCGCTGGCCGCGCGGCTTTGGCCGTAAGGTCTGCAAGGCTGCGACCCCGCCGCACAGCCGCCCCGCTCCAAACCCTGCCTTAAATCGCTTCGCTTATGCGCCCTCGGTTTGACGCCCGCCTCCTGCGCGGCCCGCTTAAGCCTTGCGTGACCTCACGGCCGGGGTTTGGAAAGAAACGCGCGCCGTAACCCCTCACCTTTATCCTCTCCCCAATGCGATTGGGGAGAGGAAATTTTTTAAAGAACACCGCTGCTATCGCGCATGAGAATGTCCGTGGCAGCAGGCGTGACGCCTGCACCCGAATATAAAAATCCCTCTCCACGATAAAATTCGGAGAGAGGGAGAAAGGGAGAGGGGCACCGGGCTTGGTTTGCATTTCGTAAGCTCCGCAGATTTTTTGTCGGGTTACGCTTCGCTAACCCGACCTACCCGGCTTCCAAGACGGTATCTACTTGGCTACATATCTTTTACATTTTCAGCTTTCATCTTTTCAATTTTCTCATCACGCCAAACTTCATATTCTTCCCGTAATTTGCTCAAGACAACGTACGGGTCTTCACTAGGATTTATATCCTTCACTATAGAACTTATATCGACAGTAGTACCATAACCTTTCTCTGAACCAACAAAATGTCCCCATACCAAATCACTGCCAGCAGGATCTATACCATTTAAAATCAAAAAAATATCATCCAACATGTCCCATCTAGCCACAAGCTCACCAAGAGAGCCATACATTGCCCCTCTCTTCCTGGATGCTTCCATGTAGCCTTTTATAAAAATAATAATTTTATCTAGTTTTTCTTCCATTTCTTTTCCGATAACATCTCCCTTATTTCGGAATTGTTACTATAACCTCTTCTACTATTGGTGCATATCCGCCAAGTACTCTTTGCCCAAACATGGACAGATATGCTTCGGCCTCCATACCTGCAGGACCAGTAATACCATCATAAATAACGTTTCCGACTCTCACCACAAAGTGTTCACCACGCTCTGCAAATTTTATCCCATTTATCGTGAAAACCTGAGCCCTGTGCGGATCAGTTATTCTTAAAAGCTGTACCGCAAGATCCTTTTCCGCTGCAAACATATTATACAAACTTCTAGCTATATCCTCACATTTACCAGCCGCTAAATTAACCCCTCCCAAGACTCTATTTAAAACAGCCTGCCAATACCGCAACTGATTGACGGTAGCTCCTGTAATTCCTCCCGCTTGAGCAAATGCAATTACATCTCTCACCGAGTTGTTAGCTAATGTCTCTAATAGTTTTGCCCTATACGAATCTCCTCCAAAGAGCCCAGCCTCCCCCCACGGATCCGTGTAGTTCACCGGGTTGCCAGAGACGTATGCATACACATTCCAGCCGCCCTCAAAGCCAATCGGGTCTTTGGTTATAAAGCGGCCTGCTTCTGCGTCGTAGTAGCGGGCCCTGTAAAAATACAGCCCCGTCTCTCTATCGTACTCCCTTGCCGTATACGTATACGGCTGCTTAATCCGGTTCTTTAAATCCTTCAGGTCACCAAAGAATCCGTACTGATAATCCTGCACAACGGTCTGATTTTTGTCAGTCAGCGCGACAATCGAGCCCAGTCCGTCCGCATGATAAAAGTATACACCTTTGTCCGTTACGAGCGCAAGCGGCTCGTCAATCCCCGGGCCGTGCGTGTAGCGGTTGCCGACGTTGCCGCTGCCGTCGTACTCTACCAAAATATCTTCACCATCATAGAAATAACGGGTAACCCCCTCACCCCCACCCTCTCCCGCAAGGGGCGAGGGAGTTGTTTTCTTTTCTATGCGTCTGCCGAACACGTCGTACTTGAACTCCACCCTCGTACCGTCCGGGTTTGTCACGCTCACGAGCCTGTTCTCAAAATCATAGCCGTACGTGGTCGTGCCGGTCGCGCTTGTCTTGCTTATGAGGTTGCCGTTCCTGTCGTACGCATAAGTCGCGTCCTTGTCGCGCACGAGCTGGTTTGCCGCGTTGTACTCATATATCCTGTTCTTCTCGGCCGTAAGGCGGTTGCCGAGCGGGTCGTAGGTGTAATGCTCGGTCTGGTTAGAGATTGCCGTGGCAGCAGGCGTGACGCCTGCACCCGCATATAAAAATCCCTCCCCCCGTTGAAGTTCGGGGAGAGGGAAAAAGGGAGAGGGGTGCGGGCTTGAGGTGCATTCAATAGGCTCCGTGGTTCAGCTAACCTCGTTTATAAAAATTTGGTGGGCTGTGCCCACCCTACCCGGCTTGAAATGATATTTTAGGTAAAACATTTTGCAATATTACTTTCGCCAAATCTTCACCATAAAAAAACAACTCGTCATCAACAGGTTCTATGAAGCAAACTATTTCATCCTTAACAAAAGCCTCTACTTCTTTAATTGTGCTCATTTTCCCTTTGGCAAACGCTTCTATTATTTTAGCTTCCATGCCAATTTTCCCAAAAAACATGTGAAATCGAGAAAAATGCCATACCTTCTTAGATAAAACCTTAACACCTGTCTCTGCAGATGTAATATCTTTTATTATATAAAAAATATTACCCTTATACCTCCCCAATTCTATAGATTTTTTTCTAAAAATATCCAAAATAGAAGGGCTTAAATTTACAATAACTATCGCAAATCCTTCTTCCAAAACTTTATATACTATAGTCTTGAAAAGTTCTTCCTTTCTATGCCTACTATCTAATATCGCAAACGGTACAGGCATTGCTTCCTCCTAATTTCATTTTTTCAATAACCAATGCTTTATATAGCCCCCAAGCGCATCGATATGCCACTTTATAGCCCTTGTGGCTTTTCCTGCCTTGTCATATATAGTAAGCATATGTTTTTCCAATCTAAACAAATTGCCATAATCTATTAAAGTATAGGCTGGAGTGCCATCCGCCAAATACCATATTCTGCCTGCATTCCTCAATCCATATGCACCACAAAGCGTACCTGCTGTAGCAAAGTATGTTTCTGGCGTCCACGCCGACGCAATAACTCCTCCAACCCAATATGTTGCATTACCTGTCTTCTGATATTGTTCTGCATACCACATTGCTGAATCTTCCGCAATTGGTTGCCCCAAAGATTCGGATACTGGCGTAATTGGATCGGCTGATGGATCCCAGTTAGTATCCCATATACAATCCTCACCATAACAAACCTTCAACCCCCACGGATCCGTGTAGTTCACCGGATTACCGCCCACGTACGCGTACAGGTTCATACCGCCACGGAAGCCAATCGGGTCCTTCGTTATAAAGCGGCCTGCTTCGGCGTCGTAGTAGCGCGCGCGGTAGAAATAAAGGCCCGTCTCTCTATCGTATTCGCGGGCAGTGTACGTGTACGGTTGTTTGATTCTATTTTTCAGGTCCTTTAAATCCCCAAAAAATCCGTACTGATAATCCTGCACAACGGTCTGGTTCTTGTCCGTTAGCGCGACGATCGAGCCCAGTCCGTCCGCATGATAAAAGTATACACCCTTGTCCGTTGTCAGCGCAAGCGGCTCGTCGATCCCCGGGCCGTGCGTGTAGCGGTTGCCGACGTTGCCGTTTCCATCGGTCTCGACGAGTATATCCTCGCCGTCGTAGAAATAGCGCGTTACTTCGGCGCTTCCCGATGAGATTGCTTCGCCGCCGCTCGCAATGACAGCCTTTTCGATCCTTCTACCGAACACGTCATACTTGAACTCCACCCTCGTATTGTCAGGGTTTGTCACGCTCACGAGCCGGTTCTCGAAATCATAGCCGTAACGCGTCGTGCCGGTCGAAGAACTCTTTGAAATCAAATTGCCGTTTCTGTCGTACACGTAAGTTGCGTCCTTGTCGCGCACGAGCTGATTTGCCGCGTTGTACTCGTATGTCCTGTTCTTCTCGGCAGTGAGGCGGTTGCCGAGCGGGTCGTAGGTGTAGTGCTCGGTCTGGTTCGCAGCAGGCGTGACGCCTGCACCCGCATATAAAAATCCCTCTCCCCGTTGAAGTTCGGGGAGAGGGTGAAAGGGAGAGGGGCACCGGGCTTGGGGTGCATTTTCTAAGCTCCGTGGTTAGATTGACCTCGATTTAAAAAACACGCGGCGGGTATGACCCCGCCCTACCCGCTTACATTTTCAGCCTTCATCTTTTTAATCTTATCGTCCCGCCACGCTTCGTATTCTTCACGTAGTTTTGTCAAAACGACATACGGATCTTCTTTAGAACCTATATTTTTAACTACCGCATCAATAGGAGCCATGGTGCCATAATTCTTTATAGAACTAATAAAATGCCCCCAATTCAGATCCGTTTTAACCGGGTCTATCTCATTCAAGATAAAAAAGACTATATCCAACGTTTCCCACCTTGCTTCAAGAACATCTAGAGAACCATACATTACTCCCCTCTTTTTGGAGGCCACCATAAAACCTTCTATGAATTCCTTAAGCTTATCTATTTGCTCTCTTGCCTGCATCGTTTATCTCTCTATTTAGGGACCGTTTCTATAACCGTTTCCACGACAGGTGCATATCCACGCAAAACTTTATCCCCAAACATACTGAAATAGGCTTCTGCTTCCATTCCTGCCGGACCAGTGATAGCATCATAAATCCTATTCCCGACTCTTACCACATAATGTTCGCCCCGAATGGCAAACCTTGTACCATTATACACAAAATTCGTAGCATCGTGAGGATCTGTTATTCTTAAAAGCTGTGCCGAAATCCCCTCTTCCGCAGCAAACATATTATACAATCTTTCAGCTATTTGTCTGCATTCACCAGCCGCTAAATTAGCTCTGCCTAGCACTCTACTTAAAACAGCCTGCCAATACCGAACATTCGTTAGTAACTGGGTGACTTCAGCTGTTGCCTTATGAGCACTTAATACCGCCATGGCCCCAGCGAAATCTCCAGATGCAATCAGCGCAAGTGCATCAGTCTTAACCTTAATTATCAACCCCCACGGATCCGTGTAGTTCACCGGATTCCCGGCCACGTACGCATACATATTCATGCCGCCACGGAAGCCTATCGGGTCCTTCGTTATAAAGCGGCCTGCTTCTGCGTCGTAGTAGCGCGCGCGGTAGAAATACAGCCCGGTCTCTCTATCGTATTCTCTTGCCGTATACGTGTACGGTTGTTTGATTCTATTTTTCAGGTCCTTTAAATCCCCGAAAAATCCGTACTGATAATCCTGCACAACGGTCTGGTTCTTGTCCGTGAGCGCGACGATCGAGCCCAGTCCGTCCGCATGATAAAAGTATACACCCTTATCCGTTGTCAGCGCAAGCGGCTCGTCGATTCCCGGGCCGTGCGTGTAGCGGTTGCCGACATTGCCGCTGCCGTCGTACTCTATGAGTATATCCTCACCGTCGTAGAAGTAGCGCGTTACTTCGGCGCTTCCCGATGAGATTGCTTCGCCGCCGCTCGCAAAGACAGCCTTCTCGATTCTCCGCCCGAAGACATCATATTTAAATTCGACAATGCTTCCATCCGCATTCACAACCTTAATCAGCCTGTTCTCAAAGTCGTAGCCGTAGGTGGTCGTGCCGGTCGCGCTTGTCTTGCTTATGAGGTTGCCGTTTCTGTCGTACACGTAAGTCGCGTCCTTATCACGCACGAGCTGGTTAGCCGCGTTGTACTCATACGTCCTGTTCTTCTCGGCCGTGAGGCGGTTGCCGAGCGGGTCGTAGGTGTAGTGCTCGGTCTGGTTCCCTATTGCAGTCGCGTTCGCTGTCTTTGCCGCGTTCTTGCCGCTTCCGGTCTTGCCCTTTATGCTGCTCTCCACACCGCTCCATCCTGTTGTCGAGTAATTGGCGGACGTGAGGCGGTAGTTATCGTCATACGAGTACGCGGCAGTTCTGGCTTCGTTCGTGTTGGTTACGCGGTTGCCGACGTTGTCGAAGGTATATTCGTTCTTTGCAAATGTTATTCCGGTAGATGTCGTGTTATAAAGGCCCGTCAGGCGGCCGACGTTGTCGTATGTGTACGTTGCCTTTACGCCATTCGGGTAGCTAAGACCGCTTCTCCTGCCAAGCGTATCGTATGTAAAGGTAAACGTGCCTGCCACAGAGCCAATCGAGCCCAGGCGGCCGTTACCATCATACACGTAAGACGTGACATCTCCAAGCGGCGACCTCATGGCCGAGAGCCTTCCGGCAGAGTCGTAGGCGTAGGAGATGCTTCTTGCCTCGGAATCCGTGATGCCCGTAACCCTGCCTGCAGAGTCGTAGGCAAAGGAGTACGCCGTGTTCCGATTGCCCGCGTATGTCAGGCGGCCAACAGAGTCGTAGCCAAAGCCCGCTGCAGTGCCGTCTGGGTAGAGCTTTCTCTTCAAGCGGCCGAGTTGGTCGTATTCGTAGCTGATGGTGTTGCCCTCGGCGTCAGTGCGGCTAGCTACGTTGCCGCGCGAGTCGTAGGTGTAATAAATCGAATTCCCGAGCGGGTCGGTCTCGTGCGTCATGCGGCCCATGAGATCGTAGTGGTAAGCAGTCCTGCTGCCGTTTGCGTCGGTAACGCTCGTTAACCTGTCTGCCCCGCCGCCGGAGCCGCACATGCCGCAAGTGCCGGTCTCGCCGTAACCGAGCACGGTAGACTGCCCCATCGCATCCGTCACCTTGATAAGGCGGCCCTTTGAGTCGTATTCGTAATACGTGGTGTTTCCGTTTGCATCGGTCACACTTGTCCTGTTGCCTGCGGCGTCGTAGGTGAACACGGTTACCTTACCGTCTGCCGAGGTTACCTTTACAAGCCTCCTCATCGAATCGTACTCGTAAGTGGTAGCGCCGCCAAGCGCGTCCGTTGCCGTAAGAAGGTTCCCTGCGTTGTCGTAGGTAAAGGTCGTCACGCCGCCATCCGGGGCAGTGACAGTTACGAGGTTATTCTGCTCGTCGTAGCCAAAGCGCGTGACCGTGCCGTCTGCGGCTGTTATGGCCGAGACATTGCCCTTTTCGTCGTATTCGTAAGACGTGCTTGTGCCGTCGGCATTGGTAACGCTTATGAGATTTCCGCTTGCGTCGTAGGCATACGTCGTAGTGCTGCCGTCCGCAGTCGTAACGCTTGTCACCTTAGAATATTCGTTATAGGTAAAGGAGGTCGAGTTGCCTTCGGAGTCCGCGACCGAAAGCACGTTACCCGCGCTGTCATAGGTAAAGTACGACGCGCTGCCGTCCGACCTGGTCTCGCTTATAAGGTTGGCATGGGAGTCGTAGCTGTAGTACGTAGTGTTACCCTCTGCGTCTGTCTTGGATGTGACAACACCCATGTCCGCATCATAGCTGTACGTCCACACGCCGCCGTCCTTTTCCGTAACCGTGGTAGTGGTGGAACCGCTCGTAGCCGGATAGGATACGGTGCGCTTAAGGCCCTCGGGGTCTGTTGCGGATACAACCTTATAGTCAGAATCGTACTCGTAGGTCGTAACCCCGCCCGCGGGAGAGGTCTTGGTCTTCATGTTGCCGTAGGAATCGTAGGTAAAGGCCCAGCCCGTGGAATCGGCAAAGATTATGGACGACACGTACCCGCCGGAATACGCAAGTGCTGCGCTACCGCCCGCAGAGCTAACTCCGGTAAGCAGGCCGCTGCCGTTATATGAGAACTCAACCGTCCTGCCATTTGCGTCTGTAACCGAGACAAGGCGGCCGTTTAAGTACGCGAAGGTCACCGTGCGGCCGTCGAGCGCGACAACTGCGCTTGCCTTGCCGCTTGCGTTGAACTCGATACGCGAGCCGTCCTTGGCGGTGAGCGTGAAGGTGCCGTCGGCGTTCTTCGTAATCGTCGAGTACTCGCCGACAACGTCCGCTGTCCTGTACACCGAGCCGTCGAAGTTATAGAAGTACGGCTGACCGCTGCCTGTGACAAAGAGGAGCCTATCCGAGCCAAGCTCCCTTATCTCCATCTCGTAGCTGTGCCTCCACTTTGTGCCCATGACGCCGGGGACAAAGAGCCTGCTGTTGTACTTAAACCCTACGCCCGGAACCGCGCCGGGCACGCCGAAGTTATCATGCAGCGCGCCGGTAGCGATATTGGCTGCAGAGGCTATCTGCGCAAGCAACCTGCATTCAGGCGTTGCGTCAAGTAGATACGTGGCGGTCTTTGTCTGCTTACAACTTGCATTGTTTTTCTCATGTGCATCCAGAGAAACCGAGAATTCAACTGGCTTTGGAGCCTCACTAGTATTGGTATTCGACGGCAAGAAAGAACTAACTGTAATCAACCAGCTAGCCGTATAGCCCAACGAACTCACACCGCCACTCCCTAACGTATACTGCCATATGGCATCCTCGGCGCTTGCGGGCCCCGTTATGTATGCAAAAAATTCAATATAGTTCGTGGTGGTAACATTTAGCACATCCCCCACGTTCCTTATAACTCCCCCATCTGTATGCGCCTCTATATCGCTAAGCTGCAGAGTGCAGCAACCGGCAGCCGGAGTCTTTGCAGAATCATTATCATCGCAGTCGAAGATGATTCCGCTCTCATCCCTTTTAATACCGTTGAAATATTCGCCATTGATGTTAACATCATACGCCGCACTGTAACCATCTGGCTTGATGCAGGCGGACGTGCTCTCATGACTACCCTCGGCGTTCTTAAAGGCATACAAATCCTGGTCAACGTCCTTTATCCACTCCTTTTCGAGCGTAGCCTCAGGCGCGGCATTCGTATCGTCGCAGTCGAAAACGATAACACTATTGCCATTTTCATCGATCTCGGTCTTTATATCTCTCCTCGCGGTATAATGCAGCAGATTCGGGTTATTACAGGCCAGCACGCTCTGTATAGTGCCACCGGCATCGAATGCATACTTATCCAAATCAGAATCCTTTACCCATTCCGACTTTATACACTTACATCTCTCAGGCACGTCCTCCTTGACGATTCTTTGCACCACTCCAGTCGTCGTGCCCTGGCCGTTTATTGCGTCCACACGATAGTAGTAATCCGTATTAACGGCAAGATTTTCGAAAGTATACGTAACGGTATACGGCTCGACTCCTGTCTTTGAGTTGCCGTCGGGGTACGAGGAAACCTCGGTCATGGCGTTAATATCGGGACTCGTGCCAAAGTAAATCTTATAACTCGAAGAGCAGAAAGTATTGGGCTGGATGGTGGCGTTTATCTTATACTTACCGCACTCAACCTCATCGAACTTGCCTGTAGAATACGTTACCTTTGGCGCAAGATTCTTGGTGGCTACTATAGGCACTTTGACCTTTGCCGTATAGGACGTAAGCACAATATCACCATTATTCTCGTTTGACGGCAACAGCGGAGGATACACTCGTACCGTAGTGCTGCACTCCCCTTTGGTGCAAGTCGTGGAGTACGGAGCAATGGACAACCAGTTCATACTATTATTCGCCTGTTCGTCGCTTGCGCCAATCGTATAATAGCGCCCAGGCGCGCTAACCGTTACATTTAATTTATGCACCCAATCACCGCCGGAATATGTCCATCCGGATTCCGCTGGAATGGTACATCCCGGCACTTGGGCAAAATACAACGCTTGCTCGACAGGCGTAATAACCGGCTCGACAATCTGTTCAATGAACTCAAACTTAAACACATCCTGTTTGACTATGCTACCAGTAAAAGGCGTCACAGTCACATCTGCAGGATATATACCAGGCGGAGCATATATTGTTGGGTAAGGGTACGATGGTGTAAAAACAGTAAGAGAAACCTTGCAGGTCAAATCCACGCTTCCGCCGGTAGCTGCATTATTCGTACAACCGTCGCCCACGCTTGCAAAGCCTTCGTCTCGTATCCATACGACCGTCGAACCTACGTAAAAAGATACCGTCCCTTTACCCGGGCTCTTGACATTATATTCAAATGGCACATCATAATAACTGGCATCGGGCCCGGTAACGATGCCAAACGGCATGGACAAAAGAGTTACCGTAAACGGCACAACCTCCAATGTAACCGGAATGCTCTCAACCATGGCCGAACCGTTTTTCACGGAAACACTTCCGGTATATTCAATGCCATAAGCACCGTCACTATTGTAGGCCCTTGCAACAATGTTTACTTTTATCTTGCCGGAATTTGGGGAACATCCACTTACACACGTTGCCACAATCCAAGTATCCGGCGAAGAAACGGTATAAGCAGTAGTGCTTGTATTTGTTATATCAAGCGTAACAGTTGTATCATTGGTTAACCCTGGGCTTGTTTGCAGCACTACAGATGCAGCAAACGAACTTGCGGAACTTGAGAATAATATGAATACAAAAACCGCCGACCAAAATTTAATCATTGCATTTAAGCGCTGCTCTCTCATGATGGCAAACCCTCCGTCTGGAATTACGACCGTTAAATTCTAAAATCCCCCTCAAAACAAAAAGCCCGCCGATAAATCGGCGGGCTCACGCATTGGCCCTTTGCTGCTTACTTCACTTCGACAGCCCCTCTATCCTTTTTATTCAGGACAGGTGGCTTTGCGTCCCACGATTACCCGTGGTTTGCCCTTATCGGTGAAACTCACTATTCAATTGTCATTGCCATTGTACTACAATTTGTCGTCGTGTCAAGATTTTTTTAAACCAACAGGCCAAATTTCTATTTACAGCTTTGCGTAATACCTGTAACACCGTGAAATCATGTGAAATTATACACGTCAGCAGATGACAATACACTATCCGTCACCATGGAGCATGGTAGCAATAACGGCCCAATCCGAACATTAATTGCCGACCATTTCCATAAAAAAATCTATATACACATCTTCATTTTGAAAAAACATAGCACAAACGCTGGCGGCTTGGGTAGCCAAAACATAAAAATCGCTTTTTACTCCTTGTCGTAGTTCCGGAAAATATCCTACAAAATTTAAAGAAACGAAAAAAATATGGTCTTTTTCAGCATGTCCTCTTAAAGTTTCGATCTCCTAAAGCCTGCTCCAGCCGCGTCTTCTTCAGTGGCAAAACATTGCTCGGGTTTTGTTTTATCATAATATGTTCCGCCGGGGAGGTGGTATATCATCGTTCCTTTTCGTGTGTTGATATTGCCCTTTATAGGATGGTCTTCGGGGCAGTTCCACTCACTTACAGGCGATACTCCTTTGGAAAATGTCGTAGTGGTTTGGATCGGAGATTCTTTCTTCGGGGCGCAGCCGGATAAGTTTGGGTAACAAGCACAATAACGCACTTGATTGTGCACATGGTAGCCGCCGCGCTTGCGGTCGCCATGTCCGCCACAAGAGTCTATTCCGCCGCCATGAGAAAATGCAATAGAAACGGCTGTGAATAAAAATATAAAAAGCAAACAGACAGCAACCGGAACAGTACGTCTACTCACCTGAAAACCTATTCTTTCCTGTTAGGGGTGTTGCTTCTTTTACGCCGTTTGGCACCTGCTCGGGCACAAGGATGGACGGATGACACAGCGGTATGCTCACCTCAAACTCGATAACATGAGGGCAGCTGTATCTACCCTCGAAGAGGAGACAGGGAGGGGGCACAAAAAGGGGCACAGTGAAACACATTTATTTTTTAGCACACCATACAAAAATCTAAATTTATATTCTTATAAAAGCACTCTTTTACGGTGTGCGTGCCGTTGGGAAGGTAGACCTTGCATCTTATACGCCAGCTGCCCGTCTTATGTTTTTACTGGTTCGGCATGGAGGGTTGCCCTTTTTAACCCTTATACCACAGGCAGGAGAGGATGAGTAGGGAAAAAGTGTGATTGATTATCATGGTTGCCTTTTTAGAGGCGTGTGGATATAATATTTTTGCTTGCAGGAGGGGTGGATGAATGGGTTGTCCAAAAACGAGCTTATCCGTACCCTGGAAATAATCGACGCCGCAGCCCGCTGCAACACGCGGGAAGAATTCAAAGAAGCGCTTTGTCTCATGAAGGAACTTGTAGGTGCCGATTATTGTATCGCCGCTTTCGGCGACATGAACTGGCCCCAGGCATTTAATATTATAAAGTGCGATTATCCTTCCGCCTGGGTCAATCAGTACTTCGAAGAAAAATACTACAACATAGATCCAGTCGTAAGATACCACCGTCAATATACAATGGTATTCGACTGGGCTGACAGCTTCAGGGCTTTCGACGGCAAGAAAGAGCGCGGATTTCTTAACGAGGCCCGTTCTTACGGCATAAAGTACGGAGTGACCGGCGGCATATATTCACCTGTATCCGGCATGACGAGTATTGTTTCGTTTGCGCATAAAAACGCCATCGACGCGAGATACCGTAGAGCGATAGATCGCGCCGCGCCGCATTTGCACGGAGCTTTGGAAAGGGTGTTGAAGACAATGTAGCGTTTCTAATGGGGAGGAGCGCATCATGAAACTCAACGGGGTAAGCAAGCCGGATTTACAGGTCATGTTGGATATCATCCATGGTTCTCTCTTATGTAAGACCGAGAGCGACATGACCGGGCTGATAAGAAAGACCAAAGAGCTGTTCGAGGCAGAGCGCGGTATCTGTGCCGTCGGAGACATTGATTCAGTCAAGCTTACGAAAATTATCAACCTGGATTATCCGCCCTCCTGGCAGGAGTTCTATGTCGCGGAAGAGCTGTACAACGTAGACCCCGTTATACTCTACAACAACAAGAGGTTTTCTTCGTTCTTTTGGTGCGAAGCTTTGCGCTCCCTGGATGCCAATAGTTGCCGTGATATGATGAACAAGGCAGGGGAGTTCGGCCTAAGGCATGGCATTGCCAGCGGCAACCACGCTCCAGGAAACGGCCGAGGGACTATATTTTCCTTTTCATCGTCGTCCTTGAAACGCCGGAAGTTCAGGGACGTTCACAAGGAGATGCTGGACGTTCTGGCCCCGCATCTTCATACGGCGTTGCTCAGGGTGTGCGCCGCTTCTCCGGAATGCTCCGCCGATCTTACGGGGCGGGAGCTCGAGGTGCTCAAATGGGCTCGCGAGGGCAAGAGCAACTGGGAGATCGGCGGTATCTTAAAGATATCCGAGCGGACCGTGAAGTTCCATTTACAGAATGTAGCCGACAAGCTCGATGCCGTCAATAAGGCGCATGCCGTTGCCATCGCTATGGAGCGGAAACTTGTTTGAGAACAGGCTTTAATCCCTCCTGCATCCATTCCAGCAATTCGCGTTTTTTCTCGTATGCCTCGGTCTCGAACCTCTTCCAGTCGAGCAGGCAAACGGCCGCTTGCACGCCGTCGGGCATTATCACGAAAGGAGCCACGGCCTCGGTAGGCAGCCCGGTAAGGCACAGCAGCCTGTAAAAACGTTTATCAACGACCATCCACGAATAACGTATATCGTTATATATATTCCAGTGGTACAGTCCTTTGTAAAGCAACAGTGGCACGTTGATGTCGGCAATGGAGCGGTATTCTTTTTGAACGCAAAAGCGTGTTACCTCGGCGGAGTCTGCTGTCTTTGTGATGGTCATGCCATGCGGCAGCATGCACGAGAACTCGCGTTCTATCATATAACGCTCTGTATGGCGTATCAGGCGCATGTAGCCGATAAATCCTTTTGCGGTAAATACGCCAAGCCCTTCTGAGCAGGCGTCGTATCCGTCCACCTCGCGCCGGTCTTCGCGCTCCGGCACCCACTTGAGCTCCTCGGCAAAGACTTCGTGCCTTAAGCGATAGGCTGCCTCTGTCTCGGCCGGTGTGTCGATAGTTTTTATGCGGTATCCATCGTGATGAATATCAAGGCGCATGCCCTATGAGTATCAGATAAATGCTTTGCGCGTAACTGTCCGTCAGGCGTATTGGAAATATACCAGTATGGATATATAATAAAAAGTTCGCCCCTGTCCCTTCGGACAGGGGCGTTTTTTTGCGTAATTCGGTAAAATTCGGATAAAGGCCAATATGGACAACAAGAATTTTTCGACACTGGCCGCGCTGCTCGGCTTCTGCTATCCCCCGGCAGAGGCCGCGGCGCTGGCCGAGAGGCTGTTTCGGAAGTTCAATACCCTGGCGAACGTAGTGGACGCAGGCGTGCGCGAGCTGATGAGCGTGAAGGGCATGACTGACGAATCAGTGAGGCTTCTAAAGATGCAGACCTCCATAGCCGAAGCCTGCCTTGAGGACAAGGTGCGCTCCTCCTCAGACGTCGTAAGGTGTAAAGACGACCTGCTCAAATATCTTAACCTTAAACTCGGGCGGAGCCGCATCGAGAAGCTCATGGCAATTTACCTGAACGCGAAGTGCGGCGTGCTCGGAATGGAGGTGGTGACAAAGGGGTCTGTGGACCATGCGGTTGTATATATGCGGCGCGTGGTTGATTCTGCGTTAAGGCATAACGCGCGAGCTATTATCTTCGTGCACAACCACCCGAGCGGGGATCCATCCCCGTCAAAGGCGGACTGGAACATGGCCGTAACGCTTCGCCGCGTGCTCGGGTCGGTGGATATAACGGTTTACGATTACCTTATCATCGGCAGGGGCAATCACTTCAGCGGCCGAGAGAGAGGGTGGCTCGCCGGCGCGGAGAACTCCGCCATGCCATCATACTTCGTACATGAAGGATAAATATACGGCATTAAAATGAACGCAAAAACAACAAGATAGACATGCTGACAACAACCGTAACAGCAAGGCTACATTACTTTTTTTACCTGTTAGAGGTATTACTTCTTTTTTTCCTTAACCTATATCTCTGCCCTACTTTCCTTTTCGGGTCGACGCTAATAAGCATAGTGATTGTATCGAGCATCCCGATAACAGCCTTCTTAGTGGCCGGATCGCGCATTAGCGAGACCAATTTGTCTATGGCCTTCTTCTCCTCGGCCGAGTACGTTTGGCACAAAACTTTTTTTTCTAACGCACTAATATTTTTGCTAATTTTATTTTCCAAAAATCCTCCGAAACATGATTGACATGTCCCCAATAGTTGTACCGCCATTGTATCATCAGGGTGAATTTCTACGCATTTGAGCACCAATACTTACATTGAAATATACTCCTACCTCAATGAGACCCTTCGACATGCCCACTCTATAATATCTGGGCTTTTGGCTTCCGAGGTGCAAAGATACTTAGAGGCCGGGCGTATCATAACCCTGCCAAGATCCAGCCTGTCGGCATCCCAGCAGGTCATTACAGTAATATCTGCCTCAGTCCTGCCATTTTCATGATCAAGGCAAGCCTCGCATAAAAGCTCAAACTGTGCATCTGTCAAGCATGTCAGATCTTCACGAATAGACCGCGCGAACTCAGCCGCCCTTTTGCCATGCCCTTTATCAATTCCTTCGCTCTGCCTACAACAATCATGTAAATATGCAAAACACTCAACAACTATCACATCCGCACCGGTCATAGGGGCAAGCTTAAGGCCGTTCTCCAGCACACGCCTCCAATGCTTAATGCCGTGAATGCCGTCTATATCCAGCGCATACCTTTCTATTGCCTTTTGAAGTACATGCCTCACAGACAGAACCCCTTACTCAAACGGTTCATTGTTAAAAATTAGAATCATTACTTACCACCTGTCTCGTAAATAATTTTTCTATCGTGGGTAGACATATACTCTCTTACTTCCTTCACCCCACCAGAAGATGTACTTTTAGTACTATTTATATCATCCCCATAGAATTCAAAATACGTGCCGTCATCGAACAACAAAAAAACTTGCTTTGCCGGTGGCCTCTCCCCGGCTTTAGCAATTATGCCACTTATTTTCTTGCCGACTATTCCTTCCAAACCATCATTAATCGACATAATACCCTCCTTTATTTCCGAAATACCTTATCATCTGTTACCATCTCCACTGCCTCATTATATCTACAGTAATCGCAATCATCCGAGGCCTCGGGGATAACGCCTGCATTCAGGCATTTATGGGCATCCAATAGTGCACCTTCTACCCATGAATCATTGCCGGTATAGGGTATTAAAGTAACATCGAAATCCAGTTTCTCGTTAAATGCGTCTCTATCTGCCTTGCCGTTACAATAAACAAAATACCCGGTATCAAACACCGTCAGGCCATTTCTTCTTAGCAACCACTGGTAAAACTCCATCTGGCGCTTATAGCCATCCTGCCAATCTTCATTGAGTTCCACTATCTCTTTTGTCTTGGCCGTTGCCTTGTAGTCAACAACGATATGCTCGCCCTTGGAATTTTGCCAAAGGTCATCGATTGCCCCGAATACCAGGAAGTTTGTTTTTGCATGATGATACTGAACACCTGCAAAATTAGTCCGCCATTCATTCAACTTCTCATGCGGGGCCGGGCGTGCATCTACCTTATAACGCTCTATCAAGGGATGTTTTGTTCCAGCGGCCCTATAGCTGTCGAATTCCTTCTTTAACAGTTGATCCACAGCGCTATTGATGGCAAAAGGGAACCCTGGAGGCCTTCCAACACCAAGCCTCCTGTCTATATAGAAGCACCTCGGGCATTCTATGAACAAATCTATTTTAGAACGGCTGATCTTGAAAGGTTTACCGTCTGCAGGGTCATAGAGATTTCTAATGCGCTGTGGAGTATAGTATTCTGACATGTGTAATTAACCTATAAATTCACACCCCTACCATTCATTCTTAATTTCCTTCACCTTCAAGTTATCTCTTTTATTTTCTATCTTTCATAATCTCTGCTAAGTAATCATACCCTTCACTTCTTTCTGAAAACAATATATGTGCCTCTGCAAATCGCTTCTTACTCCAAGTACCATCATCATATTTTCTACTCAGCACATCATAAGGAGTGCTGGAAATAACAAAAGAATCTAAAATTATTTTCTTGTATCCTCCCCTATCCCCCATTGCCTTTGCCAACTCAGGCAATCTCTCATGCAACCTTGCCTTTTCATCGTGCATATAAGCATTAGCATGGATCATGCCGTGCGGTTCGATAAAAACAATTTTCTGATTGTCATTATTTTTAATCCATAAAATAAAATCGGGGTAAAAGCCGCAACTTTCAAAAAAACCTATCCCCTTTCCTCGACTAAGGTTCCTTAACAGAAATAGTTCTTTAGCAGCAAGAGATTTATTCTTCTCCTCACGACAATAAGCACGCATATCTTCGATAAACTTACGCTCACTATCACTCAATCCTGGCGGTTCACTTTTAAGTTTATCACCACGTTCTACAAGAAGAGGCTGGTAGAGATGCCTGTCGAAGTGGATGCTTGGCAAGTCCATTAATTCTTCTTTGTAGATTCGATTTCCCTCGTCTATCAGATCCTTTACTGCATTTATTAAAGCTGTCTCCGTGCGAGGTATCTTGACCACATAATCATGAAAATTTGCATCACTTGCATCAAGCGGCTTGTAAATCATGTTCTCGGAAGCCCATCTCCCTTGCTTCATACGGTAGAATTTATCAGTGTACTTTCTTATAATGGCCTGGACCGCCTCCTGCAAGAGATACCTATCAGCGAAAGACACGGGGGTTATAATAGATTCATCGGCTACAAGGCTATATAATCTCGCAGGGTCTTTGGTTGTAAAAATTTCCTTTAAAGTATCTTGGCACACAACCAGATTTGTCATCCCTTTTATTTCTTTATACTCAAGAAGGTCGATAAACGCCGCCTCCCAATCAATGAGTTTCAGGCTTTCTTCGGGAATGTGGCATTCCTTTCCGGCATGTGCAACCCCGGCCGTCATACCGCCCTGTCCACCCGCAAAGGTTTGAACCTTTAACGACATGTCCACACGCACTCGCGCAGACTCATTGGGTTCAAGAACAATGGCAACCTCGTTTTCAAAATTTAGATCGTCACGCATACGAGGCACAACGAGGCCTGCCTTTAGAAAATCCTTATTCGGTTTTATGGCAAGCGGCAGTTCGACTCCGCCAAGGGACTCAACGCCTTCTTTCTCAAGATACTCGCGGAATTGGGACATGTAATTGGCGCGAACGGCAAAGATATTCAACGTCTCAAGGTGATTAATGTGCTCAGGATGCTTACCATCGAGAGCAGAACTACGCTTCAAGGTAAAATTCCTGCCGCGTAACCTCACGCCTCTACCAAAAAGCTGGATAATCTCGGACCCTTCCGTACGCCCAATATTCAAAAGTCCCATGTTAGAGACTCGCCATGAATTCCAACCCTCCATGAATTTCTTGGCACCAATCAGTATGTCTATGCTTGTACCGGGGTCATTAATGCCCTTGAACAAAGACCCGGTAATGGCATCTTCTTCCAAAACGACACCCGATTTATCATCCTCAACCAGTTGCTTAAACGTGCCAGTATCGCCAATATAAATGAGTCCGAAGTAATCGCTACTACCGCCGGCCTTTAGACCCAGTTCACCGGGGCAACCACGGATATCGGCCAAATGCAGTCCGCTTCCGCCTGACGCATGGAAAACTTTTGCAAGAATGTCCTGATAAATCTCGGCGGGACTCAACTTGGCAGAACGCAGGTACTTAAATTTATCACTGAAAACATCGATGCCGTCAGACGTAACCAACCCAGTCTTACCCTCAAGAATCTTCTTAATGGCCTTTCCGGCCCAACCAAGCTTGTTTTCAAGTAAATGATGTAAAAAACGAACGACATTCAAGATGTCGCTGCGTTTTTGCCTGTTCTCGGTATAAACCGCGTTCACACTGCTGCCAACAAAGACCCACAATGGCTTTTCAAGATTATACGGTCTGAGCGTATCTGCCTTCTCCTCAAATACGCACTGCTGTTCATAAAAGGAAAGCAGATTGCCAAGCAACAACGTTTCGGTCATGTCGTCCGAAATATCGTCTTGAAGATTTAGAATGTGAAAATCTTTTCCATAACCATCGCCGTGAAAATACCGATAGGAATAATCAAATAAAATGGCCTTACCGTACTCTGCCGTAAGCTCATCTCGCCCGGCAGCAGTGAGGGCTTGACCGAATGTAGCACTGTACTCGAATGTGACGCCTGTCTCGCCGAGTTTATCCCTGAAACTACGCCAAGCTTCTCCGCCCGAACCCTTATGCCCTTCATCGACGAAGATGAGGTTATTGCCCTCGAATGCCTCGACAGGCACGCTTTCACCGCCGCCGCGCTTTTCATGGACCAATTTAGTTATCTCGATAACACGAACCGCGTTCCTTACGTTCACACCCAAGCCGCTTTCATTAAGATCAAAACGACGGCAAGGAATGCCGGACGCGGCCATTTCGCTTAAATGCTGCTCGCTAAGGCCCTCGTTGGGAGTTAGGAGTAGAATGTTGTCGAGCGGCTGCTTATTGTAATGAAGAAATTGACGATAATTCATGTGCATGATAAGCGTCTTACCGCTTCCGGTCGCCATCCAAAAAGCGAACTTCGTAAGGTCTCGGTCCGAAAACCCTTCGTCCTCTGGTTCTCCGGCCGATTTGGAAGCATTGCGTTCTTCAATGAATGTATTGAGATCTCTTAGCAACGTGCCACGATGGTTGAAGAACCTGTCCAGCAATATCTCCGTATAAAGCAGCGCAAGATACTGAAAGTACCGAAGGGTTATCGGCTCCGGCCTTCGTGCGTTCATTTCACGAAGGTGCTCTCTTATGTTATCGTCATAACGCGCAAGGTCAGAGGACAACACCTTTACCTTGCTTCCGCGCGATTCCAAAAGATGATAAATATAACTACGGCCAGAGGCATCGAAGCCCTCTGCGGCTGTTTTTATGTCGGAGAGAAGATCGCGATTGGCGTTATAGCCAAGAAGGCTATTCAGCCATGCAAGCAGGACCAGTCTTTGTTCGAGTTTTACATATTGCGTGCCATTGGCCATGAGCTACGCCTCCACTGGCGAAAACATCCTGGCTTTGAAAACCGGCTCCAGCGCACGGGCATTTACAATGAATGAATCGCCGTTCACAAACACTTCGTCTGCGCCCTGGGCGAGTTTTTTTTCTTCAACAAACTTCTTGTCACGTTCGAAGTCTGCCTTTTTCCAGTCCTTGGTTTCACGCCAGATGACGGCTATCTCGCGACGGTCGATGCGCCCGCGATAAACAAGGTAGCGGCGGTCCTTGTCATGGAAAACCTGCCGCCTTGAGACGTGAAGGCCGAGAAGATAATTGAATGTTTCAGGTATGTCCACTGTCCTCTTGGTCGTCTGTCCATCACGGTGAACATGAAGTGCGTAGCTGAACGGACTGGCGAGTTTTTCCACGTTAAGCATGGTTTCGCTCTTACGCGCCTCCCAATGGAGCATGTACTTAAAGAGATAATCGTCGAATTTAAGCCCCGCCTGGCCCGACGCATCGTCGAGTTGAATGTTATTGAGCGCGTCTTCGTAGCTCTCAAGGCGCATGTACTTTACGATGCGCGGACTGCGCTCCGCCTCCTCTTTCGTTGCCATGCGTGTGGGCTTGCCGTCCTTCCAATCGGGAGAAAAGGTAACTTTTTTGATACGGGGCAAAATAATTGTATCTAAATAATTATTTACTTCTGCAAGAAAAAATTTTCTTCCAACCATATCTTCACGATTAAGTTCTATCACTGCATGCGCAGTTGTCCCAGAACCAGCGAAGAAATCGAAAACAATATCATTGGGCTCACCACACGCTGCCGCAATAAGCGTTCTATATAGCGACACAGGATGACAATAAGGAAAATCCAAGCTCATTTTCGCAACATCCGTCTTGCCTTTCTTTCCATCCTGGATCATCGACGAAATTTGCATGGTTGACTCTGGGGTCAAAAATCGCTTTTGCTGTGGTTGCACTGTTTCATCTTGTCCAAAAATAATCTCTCCTTTTTCTTCCATTGCTTTTAATGTCTCCGGTGTACGTGAAAAGCCATTTGGTGGTACAGGACAAGGCTTTTGGGTAATCGGATGCAAAAGAGGTTCATGAAATTTTGAATCTGTTCTTGGCTCTGGCGCTCTCAAACTCACTCCTCTGTAAACCCGTCCTTGATCATCCAAATATCGATATGCTTTTTCTCCTCCACTTAGTTCTTCATTTGAATTAATCCATCCTGCATATTCTTTTCTGGCCACCTCACTAACACCACCATGTTTTCGAACAATATCAGCGGCCGCTTTCAATATCGACAATATATTTTTATTAGACATGCAAATTGGTGACTCTTTATTGGAGCGCCACACAATATACTCATGTTGTGTAGCAATCCCCCTCCCCGCATTCATAGGGTTTCTTTTATCCCATGCGATTGTTCCAGCATTTGCAACCGAAAAGTTATCAAAAAGAAGTTGGAGACGTTCATACTCGTTTTCGTCAATGTGGCACAAATACGATCCGAATTTCGACAATAAGGACATCCCGGCACTTATTCTGTTTTCCATCATCGCAAGCCAGCTTGAGTGCTGGTAAGTATTCTTGTATAGAAATCCGCTTGTTTGTGTATTGTACGGCGGATCAATATGTATGCACGCTATTTGCCCTCTATATTGCTCTCTTAAGAAACACAGTGCCTGAAAATTCTCACTATGCACAAGCAGGCCATCGGTCATCTCATCCAGATTTTCAAAAGAAGCCAGTAAGCGGTCAGAGAACTCCTGCTCAAAGTGCTTCGTATCCAGCACCAGCGTCGGGTGGGCCTTTAAAAACGCAGCGCGCTTTTCCTTCTTGTTCTTCCCTGCCGTAAAAAGATCGGCCTGCTCATCATTGATGTGGAAAAGCTCCTTCCACTCTGCCCACTGGGACTCACAATCCGCAATCTCCGGGTAAAAATCCTTGTCAACATTACCGACCGTTATGCAGTACTGTGTCTCGGTTATGAACTTCCTCTTCTCCCAAAGCATCTTCTGGAAGTTCTCAATTTGCGAGAGAAACTCGATGATGCTACCGCCAACCGCCTTGATGACACGCATGACCTGGAACCAGCCCTCGGCGCGCCCCTCTCCGGCAGCCTCCATCTCATCGAGACTCAGGACCTCGTTTTTCAGGTAAAAATCCAATTCGCGGGAGAGAAAGCCGTGCAGGTCCTTGTGAATGAAAAAATCGGAGGTATTTGCGCGCGTATATTGCCTTAGATGATGCCCAAGGAAAGTCACGGGATTGTCTTTCGAGTCCTTTCCCCGTTCCGCCATAATGGCGCGCATAGCATCATCGGCCTTTTTAAGTTGCTTTGGAATGTCCTCCAGCGCCTTTGCGTTCACAGCATCCTGCTGGTTCTTCTTACCGTAACTTATTTCCTCCTGCCCGGTCAGAGGCCTGTACTCGAATGGAATGACAAGGAGACTTGCCTTTTCGTCCCATACGATACCCTTACAACAGGGGATAAAGAAACGCTTATCGCCTTTTACGTTGTTCTGCTCGACGTCGGCAGCTTGAATCTCGAACCTGACTGTTACACCCTTTGAAGCGAATGAATAGCTGGTAAAATGCTCGGCTGTCTTTATGTAGTACTGATCATGATTGGCCCAGTGAAGATGGACCTCCTCGCCATTATAGGGGATAGCGTACTTCTGACGCTTGGAATAACGGCGCTTGGAGATGAAATCGCCCTCATGATAATACCGGCTAAAAAACGAATACAGGTGGTTAAAAATGGCCGCTTCGACGGCCCCGTGGCCACGTCCGCCAGCGGCCTTTGCTTTTAAGTCCAAGTACTTCTTACCAAGCGGCGTTTCACGGTAAGTCTCGGCCAGATTCCCGTCTGCGTCGATAGCGTCCTTGCCAAGGGTCTTGCTGATTTGTTCAGAAACTTCCGCCAATTCTTTTGCAGACCGGGACTGCTCGGCCAGGGCACCACTACTCAACTCATCGGAAACGGCCTTTGGCAACTTCTTGGTGATGAACTCCTCCACGGCATCACGCTTGTAATTCATTATGCGGTATATGCCAAAATCAAGGTCCGCACAGTCGAATTGAAAAAGCTCGCGAAGCAGTGTTTGAAATTTTTCGAGTTCAGCGCTCATGCCAATAAATACCACCCTTCTTTCAACACACTAAAGTACCAAGATTTTATACCAAAATACGGTGACAAATGACAAGAAAAACAGCCGACACGCAACCACGCATCCATGCTGCCTCCGGATATATGGGAATTTACCGGCAAATCATATCACTAAAGAACCTAAAATATCAATATGACAAAACCTTCACTGTTGAACTTGTCCGCAATACATGGTATTTTCCAAATAAACACAACAACCAGCAAATCACCTTTCAACAATGCAGAAAAAAATCAAAACAAAATGTTCCTACTGCAATCGCAAATTCCCCAACAAATACGCCTTTGGAGGGCATATAAAAAGTTGCACCGCCAAAAAGAATGCTTTCGAAAGAAACAGAAAAATTATCGACTCACTAAGGCCCCCTAACGATAACGCGCCTATTTTACAGCAAGAAAACAGAACTCTCCCTTTTATGATTTTAAGAGGATGGAAAAATATCGCCAATTTTCTGAACATTCACCCCCAAACAGCAATCAGGTGGCACAAAAAATCTCTTAAAAAATTTCGAAGAACAAAACGCCTATCTGACAAAATGCCGATCAGCAAATTCGGCACAGTCGAGATCTCAACTCATTGTCTTAATGCCTGGCAAAAAGGTCTGCTAGAAGAATATTATGATACTTTTAACGAAATAATAAGGCTAAACAGAGAAATTTTCGACCTCCTCGGAAAATCACATCACAAAAATATTTCCGAAAACTTACTTACTCTAACTGACCAAAGCAAAGCACTCTGGGGGCACCTCGAAGAAATGAATTCTTCCCATAATAAGAACCTTACTTCGAGAACAACACACATTATGTCAAATAATGATAAAGCATCCACCCAAAAACCACCCAAAAAGCACTAATCATTACGCCATTTTCTTACTAAAGTAACTACCTAATCACCGCCCAGCTGCTTTGACAAAACACATCGGGGGGGCTTTAGACTAACAGTAAATACTACAAATTTCTTGGAAGAACAAGACATGAAAACCTATCGTTCTAAAAAATATTCCCGCATGCTAGCATTTGTCGCGCTACCCTGGGAACTCCTTAACAGCAAAGCCTATATTTCACTGCCACCATCTTCAGGAAAGACTTTGCCATACTTCCTTGGCAAAGTAAAACTTCCATTTAACGCCCCCGAACGCTACACCATCCACTTTACATTTTCCTATACCGAGGCGAGGCGATTAGGGTTTTCCAACGGAACACATCACCGAAACATTTCCGAACTAATGGCAAAAGGCTTTATAGACCCGGTCTGCAAAGGTGGAAAAAGAGGCTTCGGCTTAAGTTCCAGCCTGTTCAAGCTCTCCGAACGGTGGAAAAAATTCGGCATGCCGGATTTTAACGAAATTATTTGGAGTGAAATTTTACCGGAATTCAGAAAACCAAAAATCACTCCAAAAACAGAAACGTACAACTCTAAAAATGGGGCGACAAATGCAAATAACAACGTATAACATTTCCAAAATTGATGCTGCAGAAGAACTAAAAGGCCTGGAATCATTTCCAAATTTAGAGAGTATTCTATATATAGCCATTGGTAGGTAGGTTTTTATATGCTCTCTGTCAGTACTGTGCCATAAAGATGATGTAAAAATCCTTAATGATTTCGGAAAGCGACTATGCGGAGACAAAGAAAAGAAACAGTGGAAAATTGCCGAGCATTTAATTTGACGGCCCTAAAAAGCAAGCTACCAAGAGGCACCACTGCAAACGATATTTCCTTAAGCGTATCGTATTCGATACATGAAGAAAATATTATGACATCCATTATGTTAGCAAAAACGCCCTGCCACTTCGGAGGGTTCCGCTGGTGGCTTTTGTGCCCAACTTGTAGCCGAAGGGTTAGAAGTTTATATAGGCCTCACTACGCAAGATATTACTGCTGCCGACACTGTCATGATTTAACATATATCCAGCGACAACTTCACAAACACGCTTGGTTTGAAAATATGCAAAGGACCTTTTTTATGCGACAAAGACTAATAAAAATACTTGAAGGTGTAGGACAAAAAGGCTTTAGCAAGCTCAAAACAGTACAACTTCTTAAACTTGAGCGCCGAATACTGGCTTTTACCAAAAAATCAAAATAAAACTTGGTTTACCTAAAACTACCAAAGAAACGTATGTGGCTAACGATAAAAGACATAGCTGAACACACCAAGATCAAAACAAAGACCATCTACCACCTCGTGAGTATTGGCGAGATACCGCACTTTCGCATAGGCAGGCTCATACGCTTCAAGCTCGACGAAGTGGAGGCATGGATGATTTCTAAAAAAGCCGCTACCCCTGCCCCGGACCTCCGCCTTGAGAAATTCGGCTTCCAGCGGTATAATAATACCGGAAGAAAGCCAGGCAACTTCGGAGGAAAGGAGGTGTAATGGGACTCTACCGAAGAGGCAATGTCTGGTGGACTAAGCTCAAGTGTCGAGGCAAGACCATAAGACGGTCTACCGACACAACGAACATTACGCTTGCAAGGCGTGTTGAGCAGAAGCTCCTGTATGAACTCGCTTCGGGCAAGTGGTTTGAAGTAAACCCTGCCGATGAGATACTCTTTAGCGAGGCATGGGAGCGGTATCTAAGGGAAGACGCGAAGTTCAAGTCAAAGAGCACCTATTCAAGGGCTCTGCAGGTCGGGAAGCTGATAATTCCCTTCCTTAAAGACCTGAAACTTAGCGAAGTGACTCCCTCGATACTCTGCTCATACAGAGCGCACAGGCTCGGACTCGGGCTAAAGCCGAACACGGTAGCAAAAGAGTTGCACTTTGTGCGCCGTGTGTTTTCGCTATGCAAGCGGGAATGGCAGGTTATAAAGCAAAGCCCGTTTGAGTTCTTCACCATGCCGTCCGAGGACGACAGGCGCGTGAGGTATCTCGAACCGGGCGAGATTGACACCCTGCTTTTCCATAGCCCGGCCTGGCTTAAGCCGATGCTCGTACTTGCCAGGAACACGGGAATGAGACGGGGTAACATCCTTGGTCTTACATGGAGCGAGGTTAATATGCAGGAACGCGTCATAAACCTTGAGCGCACTAAGAACGGCCAGCGCCTTACCATACCGCTAAACAATGCGGCCTACGACGTCCTGGACGGCCTTAAAAACGCCAAGATCAAGCTCCTGCACTATCCAAACGTGTGTTTCACATGGACGGCAAGCCGTTTGACCCTTACAGGGTCTCTATGGCCTTTAAAAGGGCTTGCAGACGCGCTGGCATAGAAAACTTCCGCTTCCATGACTTAAGACATGACTTTGCTTCGAAGCTTGTACAGAACGGCAATGACCTTTACGTCGTTCAGAACCTGCTCGGGCATAAGGATGGACGGATGACACAGCGGTATGCTCACCTGAAGCTCGACAACATGAGGGCAGCGGTATCTACCCTCGAAGAGGAGACAGGGAGGGGGCACAAAAAGGGGCACAGTCAAAATGAAAAAGGGTTAGCAAGCACGCTAACCCCTTGATTTAATTGGCGTCCCCACGGGGATTCGAACCCCGGTTACCGCCGTGAAAGGGCAGTGTCCTTGGCCTCTAGACGATGGGGACGTATAAAAAACAGTTGCCGCTTATCCGTTATTGGCAACCAATTACTTACCGATATCTCACTTCTCTTTTTTATAAAAATAACGCGACAATTGTATTTTCTTAACTTAACGGCTGCTAACCGCCTTCAATAACCCGGCAATTACAACCTGCCAATAACTACCGCCGACAACCGATAACCGTCAGCCGATAACTTTTCTGGTGAGGCGCCCGGGATTCGAACCCGGGACCACCTGCTTAAAAGGCAGATGCTCTACCGGCTGAGCTAGCGCCTCGCTAGGATAACTCCAAAACGCCGAATTATATTATTTAACATACGCCGCAGTTTTTGTCAAACCCAAAACCCGATTGCCCGCCAACACAACCTCAACCAAAAACTTGCAACATACGCCGCAAAAATGTATAGTATATCTTCCCTGAAACACGCGCCTATTTGCTTGCGCACGGCCCTTATTCTGGTATAATCACCGGGCCCGGGGTTCGTAAAGTTTTCTCTGCTGGCACACACCTTAATATATAACTCTTCGGAGGTCTTGGACATGGCAAAGAAAAAATTCGTATACTTCTACGGCGGCGGAAAAGCCGAGGGCAAAGGCACCATGAAGGAGCTCCTTGGCGGAAAGGGCGCCGGGCTCGCCGAGATGACCAACATCGGGCTCCCTGTTCCCGCAGGCTTCACAATCACCACAGAGGTCTGCGACCTCTTCTACAAGAACAATAAAAAGCACCCGGCCGGATTGAAGGAAGAAGTCGCCAGCCACCTAAAGAGGCTCGAAAAGCTCGTTGGCAAGAAGCTTGGCGACCCAAACGACCCACTTCTCGTATCGGTGCGCTCCGGAGCGGCCATGAGCATGCCGGGGATGATGGAAACGATACTGAACCTCGGACTAAACGACAAGAGTGTCGAGGGGCTTGCCAAAAAGACCTCCAACAGGAGATTCGCGCTAGACGCGTACCGCCGCTTCATCACGATGTACGGCTCGACCGCGATGGGGATTGCCAGAGAAAAGTTCGAGGCCGAGTTCGAGGACGTAAAAGAGCGCCGCACAAAGGTCAGGCTCAAAATCCGCACAGCGCACGTCGTCGACACAGACGTTAACGAAGAAGAGCTCGGCGAGCTGATTGGCAGATACAAGGGCATATATAAAGACCACACCAAAAAAGACTTTCCGCAGGACCCTGTCGAGCAGCTCTGGGGCGCGATAGACGCGGTCTTTAATTCATGGATGGCAGAGAAGGCCGTCACATACCGCCGCGTTGAAAAAATCACCGGCCAGCTCGGCACCGCTGTAAACATCGTGCAGATGGTCTTTGGCAACATGGGCGAGAACTCGGGCACCGGAGTGTGCTTTACAAGAGACCCGAACTCCGGCTCCGACGAATTCTACGGCGACGTATTAATGAACGCGCAAGGCGAGGACGTTGTCGCCGGCATCAGGACCCCTATACAGCTCTCAGACCTCAAGGGCACCATGCCAAAGATATACAAGCAGCTCGTTGACGTAAGAGCAAAGCTCGAGCGCCACTATAGGGACATGCAGGACATCGAGTTCACTATCGAAGAAGGCACTCTCTACATACTGCAGACAAGAAACGGCAAAAGGTCTCCGCAGGCCGCGTTTAAAATTGCGGCAGACATGGTAAAGGAAAAGCTCATTGCAAAGGAAGACGCGGTACTTCGGATAAAGCCCAAGGACATCGAGGGCCTATTCTACCCGGTAATCGACTCATCCATCTCCCCTGACGAACTTAAGTCCAAGCTCTACGCAACAGGAATCGCCGCGGTCCCGGGCGCAGCCGCGGGCCAGGTCGTATTCAACGCAAAGGACGCAGAAGAGTGGACGGCAGCGGGCAAGAAGGTAATACTTGTAAGAAAGGAAACAAGCCCCGAGGACGTCGGCGGCATGCACGCGGCAAAGGGCATACTCACGGCAAGGGGCGGCAAGACCTCTCACGCCGCGGTCGTTGCAAGAGGCTGGGGCAAGTGTTGCATCGTCGGGTGCGAGGACCTTCGCATAGACTATAACACGAAGACGATCACCGTTGGCAAGACCGTCATCAACGAAGGCGACGACATAACGCTAAACGGCTCTACCGGAGAGGTATACCTCTCAGCCCTTCCGCTTAAAAAACCAGAGCTGCCAGAGGCATACAACACAATCATGGCCTGGGCGGATTCGATAAGAAGGCTAAAGGTAAGGACCAACGTCGACACCCCGTACGACGCCGAGAACGCGATAAAGCTCGGCGCAGAGGGCATCGGCCTTTGCAGAACAGAGCACATGTTCTTCGATACCGACGAAAGACGCCTTGCCATACAGAAGATGATAGTTGCAGAGGACGTTATGTCGCGTAAGGTCGCTCTCGCAGAGCTTCTGCCCATGCAGAAAAAGGACTTTATCGGCATATTCCGCGCGATGGAAGGCAAGCCCGTTACAATAAGGCTCCTTGACCCGCCTCTTCATGAGTTCGTACCGCACACAGAGAACGACCAGAAGCACCTTGCGCAGGCCCTTGGCATTCCGTTCCACATGGTCAAGTGGAAGATAGAGCGTCTCTACGAGGCAAACCCCATGCTCGGGCACAGGGGCTGCAGGCTTTGCATCACGTACCCGGAAATACTCGAAATGCAGGTCAGAGCCATAATCGAGGCAGCGTGCGAATGCAAGAAAATCGGCGTAAAGGTCATGCCGGAGATCATGCACCCGCTCGTCATAGACAGAAAAGAGCTGCAGATACTTGCGGACACGACAAGAAAGGTCGCTTCCGAGGTCATGGAAGAGTGCGGCCTGAAGGTGGACTACCTCGTCGGCACCATGATAGAAGTGCCGAGAGCGGCGATACTTGCACACAGGATTGCCGAGGTTGCCGAGTTCTTCTCCTTTGGCACGAACGACTTAACACAAATGACGCTTGGCATGAGCAGAGACGATGCCGGACGCTTCCTGCCCGACTACGTGGACGAGAAGAAGACCGGGATATTAAAGGACGACCCGTTCCAGTCGCTAGACCAGGAAGGTGTTGGAGAGCTCATTACAACGGCAATCGCAAAAGGCCGTTCAACGAGAAAGAACTTGAAGATCGGAATATGCGGAGAGCACGGCGGAGACCCGGCAACTGTTGAGTTTTGCCACAGAACCGGGTTCGATTACGTCTCTTGCTCGCCGTTTAGGGTGCCGATTGCGAGGCTTGCGGCAGCACAGGCTGTGCTTAAGGATAAGCCTAAGAAGGCTTCGAAGAAAAAATAAAGCAGCGATTTTGCCGTGATGCTTCGTTGCACAGGAATTTTTGATCCTCGACGTATCTGACGTGATACGCCTGCGGTCAAAAATTCCGTGCGCCTCGCCTAACGGCAAACTTGCCGCTTTGATGGGTTGGAAACAATCTCCTACACCATTTTATTGACAAACAATACTAGTTCTGCAAACTATAAAATTATGGCCCACTTCAACCAACAACAAACAACAATAACTCCTTGGGATAACTTGGCAGATAGTGACTTGAAATCATTTTTTCGTAACTGGCAATGGCTAAATAGGCCCATGCGGCAAACTACTATAGATTTTAAAAAAACAAACTTCTTAGCACCATGGGCAATTACATTATTTGCCACCTACACACTATGGCTCAAAAAAACTTTGCACAAAAATATCACGATCGACATTAATTTAAACTCATCTTCTGGTGGCTATCTTATCCGCACAGGTTTTTGCGATCTATTAGAAGTACCATACCAACAGGAGCAAATAGATGCCCACATTGCCGACAAAACAGCAAAACTCAAATTAATTTCTAACAGCTCAGAAATATACCCTGCCGTGCAGGAATTAATGCGCCTACTTGAAATCGGCGATACAGAAATAGAAGGCGCAATTAGATATGTCCTAATCGAACTACTTAGAAATGTAGTACAACACTCGCAAAGCTCTATTGGTGGAATATGTATGGGGCAATACTATCCCAATACCGGGCTGGTTGAACTTGTTGTTGCTGACATAGGCGTGGGAATACAAAAGACCCTTCATAGCAAATATCCCGAGATTGATAATGATTTAAAAGCAATAAAATTTGCTCCTCAACCACACATTTCCGGTACATTTCCCAAAGCTGCGTATTCATCTATGAGTGAAAATGCCGGATTAGGACTTTTTTTCATAAAAGAAATCGTGACTCGTTCTGGCGGAGGATTTTTTCTGGGGTCGGGAAGTGCACTTGTTAATATATGGGGAACCGAATCGGCAGACCCTTACAAAGAGTATACTATTGCTGACAAGAACGGTTGGGCTGGCACCTTCGCTGTAATACAATTCAAACGAAATAGTATCCTCGAATTCGAAGCAGTTCTTAGTACCTGTAGAGAACTAGCCGCAAAATCTAGGAATTTACCAGAAAAATATTTAATAGACTTTATAGAAGGAATTCCAGCGATACCGGGTCTTACCATTATACCAGTGGCTGAATTCGAAGAAGATGTTGAGCGGGCTTCAAAAATACGCGATACCACTATATTCCCAGCACTCTCAGAAAGAAAAATAGTCGTTCTCGATTTTACAGGAATTAAATTTGCAACCCAATCCTTTGTACATGCGCTTATCTACAAAATATTGCGAGACAACCCTGAAGCAACTACCGGTCTTTCTATAGCAAACTGCACAACCTCGACTCGAGAATCAATTCTTACCGTTGCCGCCTATGCAACAACAAAACCTAAATCATAAACTCTACAGTCCGTAGGGCTGGCACTGCCCGCCCTTCATTACCGTCCCATTCTACCACACCGAAAAAAATTTTATTGTTTTTCTGAAACCACGGGTATGGGGCTAAGCGACGGGCTTAAGCGGGCCGCCAAGGAGGCAGGCGGCAAGCCGGGGCTGCATGAGCGAAGCGATTTAAGGCGGGGCTTGCCGCGAGGAGGCTTGGCGGCGGGGCCGCAGCCCTCGCACGCCCCATACCCAAAAGCCGCCCCGCAGGGGCAAAACATCGAAGACACTGGATTCCAGCCTTCGCGAGAATGACGGCCTGCGAGATTGCTTCGCTTTGCTCGCAATGACCGCCCACACTCACCCCTCACAGGCCGCCAAGCCTGTCCCGTACTTGATACGGGATTTCGCGTCAGGTGAGGAAGCGGTATTCTGTCTGTTCCACCCATCATAAGGCGGCAAGTTGGCTGTCAGGCTAGGCGCGCGGGGATTTTCGACCGCAGGCGTATCACGTCAGATACGTCGAGGATCGAAAATTCACGCGCAACGACGCATGGCAGCCAACTCGCCGCCTTACTTACATCAAGCCCAGCGCCCTCTTCTACTTAAGTATCTCCACTATCCCCTTAAACCCATTGGCTGCCGCGAGCTCGGCAGCAGTCTGGTTAAAGGCACGGGTGCGAAGTTTCTTATCCGCGCCTTTATTCAGGAGCAGCCGCACCAGATCCATGCGTCCGTACTCGGCTGCGTAGTGGAGCGCGGTGTACCCGAAGTCGTCCTGTGCGTTCACGTTCGCGCCGCGCGAGATAAGCAGTTCCATGGCCCTGTCCTGTTTGCCATACGTCGCGACATGGAGCGGCGTCATACCGCCGCCGCCTTTTATATTCACATCAACGCCCTTATCGAGAAAAAGCGGCATGAGGTATATGCTGCCCGCACTGGAGGCGCGGTGAAGCGGCGTATACCCATCCGCATCCTTTATGGCCGGGTCAAGCCCCTTATCGAGAAGGTGCTTGATAGAAACTTCGTCGTTGGTTTTTATGGCGTTGAAAACATCCTGGTCGTACTTTTGGCAGAACTTTGGAATAAGCACCAAGGCTGCAATAACCACAACTGCTATTATGATGTTAAGCTCAGGCTGATGTCTCGGGAATCCGCTCATAGGCACACTCCTTTTTTAATGCGTCATGTGCCGATTATACCGCCGCAGGGCTCAAAAAATCAACGCCATATATCTTAATGTACCGGCGAAACCACCACCCCGTCCCCCGCCCATCCACGCAAGCGATTTTACTGCCAGACGAAGCTTTGCGCCTCTTAGCAGTTGCATAAATTTTCGGGTGCAGGCGTAACCCCTGCACCCGAATAAAAAATCCCTCTCCCCGCATCAACGCGGGGAGGAGTCGCTTGACTCACAGGAGAAAGGGAGCGGGGTACCGGGCTTGTGGTGAACTCAACAAGCTCCGTGGTTTGGCTGGCCTCGATTATAAAACACGCGGCGAGTGTGCGCCGCCCTACACGACCGAACATTTTCTAACGACCCAGACCCAAACGAAAAAGGGACCGTAAAAACAGCCCCTTTTTCCTATTCCTGCGTCTCCACTGGAACGACGCACGCGCATATCCTTAAGGCCCGAAACAGCCTCAACAACTCATCACACCTATAACGACTTATGTTTTTCCAGATACTGCAATACGGTCCATACGAACGCTGAGTGACTCCATGTAAGAGGGGAAACTGAAAGAGAAGAACCGTCTAAAGGATGCACCTGTTCGGCAAGCACGCCAGATGGCTGTGCGTTCTTCACGCACCATTCGAGGTACGGTATGGCCTGATTGAGCTCCCGAAGGTTACTGGCGCTGGCGATACTATACTCCCCCAGCCAGAGCGTGGAGATAAACCAGGGATTGCCCGTAATGCCATCGGGTATACCATCGGGCCGCTGGTATACATCGTTACTGTAGCGGGCACAACCCCCGACAAGAGTATCGAGCCACAGTTGGCGGCGTATCGCCTCCATGGTCCTCGTCATCCGAGGGTCGTTCGGAGCCACTACTCCGAAAAAGACCAGTGCGGCTATACTGATATCAATGACTTCATCCAACTCGTACCCGTATTCTCTTCTGTAACCAGAACGGGCATACCTCTCAAGCCCCTCATGGTACAGGTGCCTGGTCAATCCCTCCACTATCCGCACGGCCACGCCTTCATACTTTTCAGCCAGAGAAACATCCTGGAATAGTCTCGCGAATTTCGCTGCCGCCCTAAGTCCTGCGACCACCGCGGCAACAGTAAACGTGTGCACTCCGAACCGCTCTTCCCACAAGTCATAACACGGGATTGGCAACCCGGTCCCGGCATCGATGTGTGTCGCCATAAAGTCGGCCGCTTTTCTGATAAGCTTTCTGTAAAGCGTCCTGATGAATTCAATATCATTTGAATTTTCGTAGTGTATCCAAAGCGCCCAAAGGATCAAGGCGGTCGAGTCCTCCTGTATAGGGAGCACTTCCTTGTCCTCATGCAGCCATGAATGCCAGTTGCTGGCCAGCGAGCCGTCTGGGTTGTAATGCTGGTAAAGGTAACCTTCCTCGGAAATGATGCCGGCGCAGAAATTGAAATACTTCATGCACAGGTGCGTATGTCCGGCTTTTGCCAGCGCGGCGGCTACAAAAGCCCCGTCACGCCCCCACATATACGAATAGGTGTCTCTCCCGAAGCGCACTATGTCCGAATCATTCGCCGCGATTATCGCACCCTTATTGTCTATCTGTGTTCTCAAAACAAGAAGACTGCGTTTATAGATATCGACAACTGCCGGCGGGAGATCCGCGAAGGACCTGGCCGCTTTATTGGCCCAGGCTCTCCAGTAATCGGATGAACGTTTGATAAGCTCGTCGGGTGTGTTGCCTATCACGTCACGGTTGAGTTGAGCCACCTCCTCATAGTGCGTTCCTGCCGCTATCCAGTAAGATGTATCTGCTTTCCCCTTTGCCGGAAGATGCAGCCATATGCCTATCGCGGAATCGGCAGAACCCCACGATGCCGGGTTGCCGCTGAGTTCGCCATCCTCGGCATCCTTCCACACTCCCTCTCTTCCAGGCGCCCCTTTGTCACCGCATGCGTAGTGGTCTATGCCCCATTTCTCGCGCGTACCGCAATTGATCAGAAAGTACCGGTTTTTCTTGTAATGTATTATGGAGCGTGTCCTGGGGTCAAAGTAGGCGGTATCTCCGATATCTATGCCGTAAAGATGAAAGTCGTGACAAAAAAAGAGTCTTACCCGACGATCGTAATCATATAGATTTACTACCTCTATCTTTTTGATATATACGTTCAGGTCCACATCAACCACGTCATGACAACGCAGTTCCAGACCCATGGACTCGTTTTTCAGATATACATCGGTAACGAGGCTGTCCTCATGATACCTCAGATCCTTTTCCCATTCCGGGCCCATCCACGACAAATGTCCGTCCGCCCAGACACCGAATCTGAAAATGGCCCCGTTTGAATGGTTCTCCTGGCCGACAAAAGGAAAATACACGTCTCTGATCTGATAGTCGGAGTCGAAGTTCAGGAGAAAACTTCCGTTGCTTACCGGGATGTCTTTAGGCATCTTGTATCCTCAGGTATCTGCGCATTTGATATACCGGCGCTCAAGATTCTTTTACTCAACGACGGCTGCATCCGTACGACACTTTCATGTTCGCGGATTGCTCGTTGGTACAGAGCCGAATATTTGCCGGCCATCCTCGTGATCGAAAACATAGTTTCTACGCGTCTCCGGCATTCTCGCGGGTCCACTTCGTTGACGCGCGCAACGGCTCCGACCATCTCATCCATCGTGTCCACCACGAAACCTGTCTTTCCATCCACAATTATTTCAGGAACAGAACCTTTATTAAATGCAATGACCGGTGTGCCGCACGCCATGGACTCTATCAACACAAGACCGAACGGCTCTCCCCACTGTATCGGAAATAAGGTGGCGCGCGCATGATGATACCAAAGTTTCGCGTGTTCGCTACCGAGCTCTCCTATGTAGACAATCTGACTATCGCTGTCCAGCAGGGGTTTCATTACCCTGTCATAGTAGTCTTTATCCGGCAAAACTTTGCCGGCTTCAACAACCAGGTCCAAGGAATCCTTGATGCTGGCAAAAAACTTTCTGTCTGCGGCCTTGTTCTGAACACATCCTGCAATAATAAGCTTGGCGCCTGTTCTTCTGGCAACCTCTATGGCTCTATTCTGCCCCTTGTCAGAGGTTATCCTGCCGATGGTAAACAGGTAGCTGTCTTTCTTAGGCGAATCCTTGACAGGAAACTCGTCAACAGCGACTCCATGATGGACCACCGTGGAATCGTAAAGTAAAGAGCCGTACTGTTTCTTCTGGTATTCGCTTATCGCGGCGCAGTAGACCAGGGGCTGCGACAGGGGCTTGCACCAGCGCTGGTACGCTCTGTGAAACAAGCCGGCCTTCGCGGATACGTGCAATGTCTTGATAATCGGGATATTCAGGTCGAATGCGTGGTCATACATTCGTTCGACCGCGTCCGCGTCATGCATATGAATAATATCGATATCCCCCATCATCGCTCTGAATATCGCACTTGACATATGTTTATCAATGATACTGAGGTAGGCGGGTGTTTTGTCGCTGCAATAATCACCGATGCTATGTTTTACTGTCGTGTACTGTTCCCCGGCGACACTGGAATCTCCCGAGCAGGCGACAATAGACCTGTGCCCCAGCGCTGTAAGCCCTTTGTCTATGTTATAGATGACGGTTTCTATCGGAGCGTAACCGAGGTTTGCTCTTATCGAATGGTTGACCGTTGCTACGTGCAAAACTACAGGTCTTGCATTACCACCTTTTGCTATCATACGCCTCCTGTCCCAATGAAGATGGATTTCATCAGACTGACCCGGAGGTTGATGACAGATTTATCTGGTGATAGTCTCTATTAGGTTACTTAATTATACCATTAAATCGGCCAAGTGAATCACTTAATTTGATTATCTCGAATCAAGCAATTCTATCAGGCGAAGTGGGCATCTAGCTGCTAATGCCCAGGGGGTTCGATTTATTATTCTTATCCTGCTTCTTTTTCAATTCTTGCACTTCTTTTTTCGCCTTTTGCTTCTGTGTTTTGTCTTTGTCCTTTTTCCCGCCCTTATCTCCCATTGCATGGCTCCTTTTTGTAGTCAGTTGAATTTGCTGCTGTTAAGACAGCATACCACAGAATGGGGATTAAGGGTGGTTAATAAGTCGCGGGGTATATTCCCCGCCTTCGCAGGAACGAAGGAATGTGCCAATAGACAGGAGATTGCTTCGCTTCGCTCGCAATGACTGCATTAACATTCGGTGCAGGCGTGACGCCTGCACCGAAATATAAAAAATCGTCATTCCCGCGAAGGCGGGAATCCAGTGTCTTTTAAAAGAGTCGCTTGACTTACGGAAGAAAGGGAGAGGGCGCTGGGCTTGGGGGGGGGGGTGAACTCAACAAGCTCCGTGGTTTGGCTGGCCTCGACTACAAACCACGCGGCAAGCATGCCACATCCTGCGCCGCATTTATAATTTATGGCAATAACATTTTATCAATTTTGTAGACCGCAATACCATTCTTACTTATGCTTTTGTTCTTTAAAATTATTTCAGGGTCGACAACTATAGAAAAATCGCTCTCGGGTTGATCCAAATAATCATATCTTATACTGTCGATCTCGCAGCCAAGACAACCAATATAATTCCCTTCATTTTCAAATATAACGTCTTCCCAGTGTATGGTAATACTAAATTCTTTTCTGTCCCCCTTCCCATAGAGAAATCGTTTCCACATGTTATCTGCGGCCAATTCATCCTTACCCAAGACATCGGGCTGATGTTGCAAGACTTCGCCAGGCCACTTAACAAGTAGCTCCGGATTGTTTGGGTAGCCCTTGATAATTATTTCCTTAAGAGATGGTTCGATGCTTACCGTTCCTACATATTCAAGATTAACATGACGTATTGCATAGCATCTCCAAAAAAACACTCCAAACAAAATACCTATTAGTAATATAATCCAACCATACCGTGTCGCTATGAATGAGCGGCTTCTTTTAATGGCACCTTCCACAATAACACCACCCTTCATACATACACCTCTGTGCCTACAAATCTGCGGGGTGGGCATCGCCCCGCCGTTCCTTAACACCCCCATTCTACCACGCCGGAAAAAGAATTTTTATTGTTTTTCTAAAACCCCGGGTATGGGGCTAAGCGATGGGCTTAAGCGGGCAGGCTCCGCCTGTTTAATAACGCATAGCAGGCAACGTGGCACTTGCAACTCATGGGCTAATAGAAAAATATTCGGGTGCAGGCGTCACGCCTGCCGCACGCCCCATACCCAAAAGCCGCCCCAGAAGGGCAAAACATCTTGTCATGCTGAACTTGGTTCAGCATCCCGCTCTTATATAGAGACGAGATCCCGAAACAAATTCGGGATGACAAACAGATTTTACCCCTCCGCACCTCCCCTTGCAAAGGGGAGGAAATAAGGTAAGACACTGGATTCCCGCCGGAGTTTACCCCGTACTCGATACGGGGCGGGAATGACGGCCTGCGAGATTGCTTCGCTTCGCTCGCATTGACCGCCCTACCAACTATACAAGTTTCGCATCCGTATCACCGGCTATCTTTCGCATCATGCTGCGCTTCATGTTCCTTCAATCTTTCAAGCGTAACGTCCGCGCCCCATCCGGTTTTGGCAAAACCAAGCGCCTTGCCACAGCTTTCATCGGCCAAGGCCTTCTCGCCAACCTTTGTATAAAGGCCGCATAAACGGTACAAAGTTACCGCCCGTTCCTTATCAAGAAAAGCCGTATTTATCACATAACCCTTTGCATCTGCCGCAGTCTTAACTTCCTCATCCAGAAAAACAAGCCAGCTCCTGAGCTCGTGAATGCCGATTTGCGGATTTGCATCCATGTATCCTGCAGCCATATGTTTTTGCATGCGATTGTACACGCGTTGCTGCAACTCAAAGTCCCAACTCCTTTTATATTTAATACTTGCAATCACGGTTCCAAACGCCACACCAATAAAAACTAAGAATAAAGAGAAAATAAATTTCTGATACCAGTTCATAAACCCTCCGAACATGACTCATGCGTTTCTTCCGCCTTAAGAACAATTTCGTTTCCGCCGTCAGAGAGCAGCACTGCGTCGCTGACATTCCAAATATCGCTTTGTTGAACCAGTATAAAATAAACCTTCCCTTTATTTTTAGAACCATGCACGACCAGGGAAAAAGAAAAAGTAGCACCATCTCCCGGCCCGTGATACTGATAAGCCGCAATGCGCGGACTTACCCGGTTTATCTCGCCCAATTCTTCTTTAACCTTATCCGACGACAAAATAAAATCCCTCGCAACATTATATGACTTTGTTCCAGGGAAATACCAAAGTAAAAATATCGCCTCCCCCGCGAAAACAACTGCGAAAATCAATGAAAGCCTGACAAAGATTTTTTTATATTACTTTTTGTCAGTATCCCCATATAACTCCGCAGTCATCAAGGCTGTAGGGTGGCACCAACCGTCATTTTTTACCACCCCATTCTACCACCCCTCACAGGCCGCCAAGCCTGTCCCGTACTTGATACGGGATTTCGCGTCAGGTGAGGAAGCGGTCTTTACCCCATCATAAACCCGCAAGTTTGCTGCCAGACGAGGCAGCGGTATTCTATCTCTTCCACCCGCCCAAAACCGCCAAGTTTTGTGCGAGACAAGGCGGCAAACCAGCCTCACCCATCCACGCGTGCAAGTTTGGCGTCAGACGAGGCAGCGCGGCGGTTTTGTCCGCAGGCGTATTTCGTTAATACGTCGAGGAACAAAAACGCCGTGATAACGAAGTATGGCGGCAAAATCGCGCGTGTGCCCACCCCCAGATTTTATTTGACCCCAGTATCCCGATTATGTTATAAAAACATGTCGATTTCCGGTAACACATTGCCAGTGAGTAACGAACAACATAATAAAGACAGCGTCAAGGGCAGATTAATGCTCGCCTCACTCGGGCTGACGCTTGCCTTAACAACTATCGTAGGGTTCTTTGCCGGGTATTATCTGGACCAGTGGCTGAAAACGTCGCCGTGGCTCGCTATAATATGTCTGGTGCTCGGCGTGCTGGCCGGTTTTAAGAGCGCGCACTCGACACTCAAGAAGTATGGCAACTGAGGCGGTGGAAAGAAACGAAGTAGAAACAGCGTCGGCCCTTATCGGCGCGGTGGCAACAAAGGCGTTATACTTAACACTCGCGGCGTCGGGGGCAGGCACACTCATCGCCCTGGCCTTTGGACAGGAGACCGCGGTAGCTTACGCAGCGGGCGCCCTCTCCGGGCTCGTTACGCAGAGGATGCAGATAAAGAGCGCGGCAAAGTCCGTGCTCCTTGGCCCAAGCAAGGCCGCGCTGTACTCGCAAATCAGGTTTTACTCGCGCATAGCATTAACAGCACTGCTGCTTGGCGCGTTCATAGGCATAGTAAAGGTAGCTGCGCTGCCGCTTCTTATAGGGTTTTTCGTAACGCACGCGATAACAATAGCTGCGGCAGTGGCCGCGCTCAAAAAGGAGCTTAAGACCTAAGATGGAAGAACACGGCCTGACATTCCCTACGATACCGGGGCTCCCGGTGCACACGAGCTTCATGATCTACTCAAGCGTGCTGCTCATCATCTTCTCCTTCATAGTAAGGGGCTCTCTTGCTCTCGTACCCGGAAAGCTCCAGAACATAGTCGAGTACATCATCGAGGGCTTCTCGAGGCTTGCAGAGGACATGATGGGGCATAAGGGCAAGGCCTATCTCCCGCTTGTTTTAACGCTCTTCCTTTATATACTCGTATCCAACTCTTTTGGGCTTTTCCCGACACTTGTGCCTCCGACAGCCAACCTGAACACAACGCTCGCGTTGGCGCTCATGGTGTTCATACTGACGCACATCGTAGGGCTAAAGGAGCACGGCTTTGCTTACATAAAGCATTTTCTCGGGCCAATGCCGATACTTGCACCCATAATGTTTCCTATCGAGGTATTCGGACATCTTGCACGGCCCGTATCCCTCTCGATGCGTTTATTCGGAAACATATTTGGCCACGAGCTTCTCGTATTTTCGATACTCGGCCTTATGCCTTATGCGTACCCGCTTCTCGCGTTCGTAACGGTGCTTGGCGTGCTGACAGTCGTTATACAGGCATTCATATTCTCGCTTCTTACGATGGCGTATCTCGGAGGCGCGATAGAAGAAGCGCACTAAAGACGCATTTGCCGAAAAAGCTTGACATTTTTACGCCAGACAGATATTATTTGACACTCAATACCACGGAGGTGACGTAACAATGACACTGAAGACATTCTACAAAGGCATAACGCTCGCGATATTTGCGGCTATCGCCATACTCGCAACCAGCCAGGGCGCATGGGCAGGCGAAGGAACGGCGGAAGCAGCAGGGTCATCGGGCAACAGCCTGATACTCGCGGCGATATTCCTCGGCGCAGGCCTTGCAATAGGTCTTGGCGCCATCGGGCCTGGCATCGGTCAGGGAAGTGCGGTAAGGGGAGCCTGCGAAGGCATGGCAAGGAACCCGGGCATGGCAGGCAAGCTCACGACCACCATGTTCATCGGTCTCGCCATCATGGAAGCGCTCGCTATCTATGCGCTAGTTGTAGCGCTGATGCTGCTCTTCCTGTTTGCACCGAAGTTCCAGTAAAAGACGCTTTCCCGAATCAAATCAAGAAGTTACCCAAAGGCGTGCCCTTAAAAGCACGCCTTTGGTTCTTGACAAAACGGGTTTCAATCCATATAATAGTACAGTACGCTGGCACACGGTATTATCGTCTGCCAGCTTCTTAATTCTAAAGGCTTTTTCAACACGCACGCAGGAGAACGCATTATGGGCACGGCACTTCCTGTATTAAACGACAGCCTCGGCGCATACCTGGCCGAGATAAACCGCTACCCCCTTCTCTCAAGAGATGAGGAATACGGCCTTGCCGTGCGCCTTCGTAAGCACGGCGACATAGATGCCGCAGAAAAACTCGTCACAGCCAACCTAAGATTCGTCGTAAAGATAGCGCTTGAGTACCGCGACTACGGCGTAAACCTCAAAGACCTTATCCAGGAAGGCAACATCGGCCTCATGCACGCGGTAAAGAAGTTCGACCCTGAAAAGGGGGTGCGCCTCATAAGCTACGCCGTGTGGTGGATACGGTCGTTTATCCAGGAGCACATCGTAAAGGCCAAGGGGCTTGTATCCAGAGCTACAAGGGCCGCCAAGAAGGCGCTCTTCTACAAGAACGAAAATAGCGAGGCCGCGCTCCCGGACGTTTCTCTCGACGCGCCAATCCTTAGCGGCAGAACTGCAACGCACCTTGACATGCTGGCCGATACCTCGCCCGGACAGGAAGAGCTCATGGCCGAAGGCCAGTTAAATGACGCCAACACTGTAATGGCCACAAAGGCCCTTGCCGTGCTAAATCCTAACGAACGCTTTGTCATAGAGCATCGAATAATGGCGGAGACGGAAAAAAGCCTTCAGGAAATCGGCGACTCGCTTGGCATATCGAGAGAGCGCGTAAGGCAGATAGAGGCCGCTGCCATGAAGAAGCTTAAAAAGGCCATTACTAAGAACTAAAACACACCGCTTACCAAGGCTCTAAACACAGCCGGGCGGCTGCCGTACTTTCCTTTTTATTCCCCTTAGGTTTTCCCTTTACCTGTACCCGAATAAATGCTATTAATATCATTAGGAAAATCAGCACCTTAAGTAATCCGGAGGTAGCAATTTGGCGTATAAAAGACCAACCATAGCGCTCATCGATACAGCTTCGCTAAAGCATAACCTTGGCGAGATAAAGCGGCTTGTTGGCTCTGATACCGCCGTAATGGCCGTAATCAAGGCCAATGCCTACGGCCACGGAGATTTAATGACCGCAAACGCCCTTACAGAGGCAGGGTGCGAGATGTTTGGCGTTGCGTATGTGGAAGAGGCAGTGCGCCTTAGAGAAGGCGGCGTAGAAGGGAAAATATTCGTCCTTGCCGGCATATTCGAAGGCCAGTACGATGACATAATCGAGTACGCGCTTACCCCCGTTGTCTGGGACAGCAAGACAGCAGAGGAGATAAACTCATCTGCCGCAAAAAAGGGCGTAACGGTCCCCGTGCACGTAAAGATAGACACGGGCATGGGAAGGCTCGGAGTTCTTACGCCGGAAGCGCCGGAGTTCTTTAAAAAACTGAAGAACTTAAAACACCTCGAGGTAGAGGGCGTGATGTCGCACCTTGCCGAATCAGAGGCCGAGGATAAAAGTTTCTCGCTTGAGCAGATAAACGCCTTTGAAAAATGCCTGGCAGAGATAGCCTCGCTTGGCATCAAACCCAAATACACTCATATCGCTAACGGCGCGGCTGCAGTATCCATACCAAAGAGCCGCTATAACCTCGTAAGGCCCGGGCTCATGCTCTACGGCGTGTACCCGTCGCCTTCTCTAAAGAACCTCGTAGCGCTAAAGCCGGCACTCGAGTTCAGAACGGCTGTTTCGGCGCTTAAGACAGTAAAATCGGGCACACCCGTTAGCTATTCGCGCACATTCACGGCCAAACGGGACTCTACCCTTGCGATCCTTCCCATAGGCTACGGCGACGGCTTACGCGTAGCCCTATCTAACTCCCTAAACGTAATCATAAACGGCTCATACGCGCCTGTAGTCGGGCGCATTTGCATGGACCTCTGTGTAGCCGACGTAACGGACGTAAAGAACGTAAAGCCCGGAGACGAGGCCGTTATAATAGGCAGGCGCGGCGACAAGGCCGTAACGGCAGAAGACCTGGCCCTCACGGCAAAGACCATACCCTATGAGATACTTACCGGCATCTCGGTTCGCGTAAACAGGGTAAAGGCATGAGATTTAGCTTTCGTGAAAGATACCACGGCTTTTTCGAGCACCTTGGCAAGCGCGCCAGGAACTGGGTCGAGACCACTGGGGCCGTTGCCATAATGTTTGGCGAAGCTCTATTTCACTCCGTAACCCCGCCCTTCAAGTTCAAGAACATGCTAAAACAAATGGAAGGCGTGGGTGTCGGAAGCCTGTTTGTCGTGATCCTTACCGGCTCCTTTACCGGCATGGTGCTCGCGATGCAGGGCTATACCGCGCTAAAGCGCTTTGGCGCCGAAAGCCTTGTTGGCCCGACAGTGGCGCTAAGCATGGCTCGCGAACTCGGGCCCGTGCTTACAGGGCTCATGGTCACAGGCAGGGCAGGCTCTGCAATGGCAACGGAACTTGGCACCATGCGCGTAACAGAACAGATAGACGCAATAACGACGATGGGGCTAAACCCGGTAAGATACCTTCTCTCGCCGCGCGTCATAGCAGGCGCTGCGATGCTTCCAATCCTTACGATAATATCGGATTTTACCGGCGTAATCGGCGGCTACCTCGTCGGAGTGAAGCTTCTCGATATAAATTCGGGCGTGTACATAGGCCGCACCATCGACCATGTCGACATCTGGGACATCTTTAACGGCCTTCTAAAGGCCTTTTTCTTCGGCATAATAATATCGGTCTCTGCCTGCTACCACGGCTTTAACACAACAGGCGGCGCCGAAGGGGTCGGAAGGGCCGCCACAAGGGCCGTTGTCATGGGGTGCGTGCTGATACTTATGGTCGACTATATACTTACGTCCATAATGTTCTAAGCCTTGAAAAGACGGCATAATGTATGATAATAATTAAGGATTTGAAAAAGAGCTTCAGAGGCAAGCGCGTTCTAGACGGCGTGAACCTCACAATCGAAGAGGGCAAGATAACGTTCATCATCGGCAGAAGCGGAGAAGGCAAGAGCGTGCTGATAAAGCACTTAATCGGCCTTATAAAGCCGGACTCCGGGCAGATACTTCTAGACGGCAAGGATCTCGTTACCATGAACGAGCGGGACCTAAACGAGGCAAGAAGAAAGTTCGGGATGCTTTTCCAGGGCGCGGCGCTCTTCGACTCCATGACAGTCGGGGAGAACGTGGCCTTCCCGCTAAGGGAGCACACGGACTTCGACGACTCGAAGATAATGGAGATTGTAAAAAGCAAGCTCGCGCGCGTGGGCCTTCCAAACATAGAGCACATGATGCCGTCGGATCTAAGCGGCGGCATGAAAAAACGCGTGGGCCTTGCCAGGGCCATAGCCATGGATCCGTCCATAGTCATATTCGACGAACCGACTACCGGGCTCGACCCAATCATGAGCGACTCAATCGGTTCTCTAATGCTTGAAACACAGCACGCGCTAAAGACGACTTACGTGGCCATATCGCACGACATACCGCTAACCTATAAGGCCGCTGACATGGTGGCAATGTTGCATGAAGGCAGGATAATAGCAACCGGCACGGTAGAGGAAATGAAGGCAAGCGACAGCCCCATAATACGGCAGTTCCTCGAAGGCAGGGCCGAGGGGCCTATAAAGGTATTCTAAGGGAATAGACACTATGGAAAGACTCAACGCAGAAGCAAAGGTCGGCATATTCGTCTTCATGGGGCTAATCCTCCTCGTCTACATGTCGCTAAAGGTAGGAGGCCTCACGATTGGAAGGGAAAAGGGCTACGACCTGTACGTGAGCTTCGAGAACGCCACGGGCCTCGACGAGAACGCGTCTGTCTATATCGCCGGCGTCAAGGTCGGGCGCGTCAAGGCCATTGCCCTCGAAAACAACAAGGCGCGCATGGTGCTTAGAATAATACCCGAGGTCGGGATAGGCAAGGACTTCATGGCAGCGCTTAGGTCAAAGGGGCTTCTCGGAGAAAAGTACGTCGAGCTCATCCCCGGGAGCCCGGATGCGCCGCTACTGGCCGACGGAGACGAAATCATAAACGTAGAGCGCCATCAGGACATCGACAAGCTCGTCGGCACCCTCTCCTCGGTTGCAGACGACATAAAGCAGATCAGCCAATCGCTCTCGAACGTGCTCGGCGGCGAGGAAGGCGAAGCAACGCTTAGAAACATCGTCTACAACATCGAGGACATGACCGCCAAGCTCGACCGCATGATAACGGTGAACGACGAAAAACTCTCGACCGCCATGAACAACATGGCAGAGTTCTCCAAGACCATGAAGGAAGTGGCGGCCTCGATAAATACGATAATAGAAGGCAACCAGGGAGATATAAGAAACGGCATAGCGGACCTAAGAAGCGCTGCGGCAAAGCTCGAGGACGCAATGGACAAGCTCGATAAGATTGCGCCGGAGATAAAGGAAACGGTTGCCTCCATAAAGAACGTCGCAGGAAAAATCGACAAGGGCGACGGCACCATCGGCAAGCTCATAAACAGCTCGGACATCCACGACAACATCAACAAGACCCTTGGCGGCATATCGAGCTACATGGAAAGGGCCGAACGTTTCCGCACCTATGTCGGGTACCGCGCCGAATACCTCTTTAGCCCAAGCGACACGAAACACTACGTAACGCTAAGGCTGCAGCCAAAGGCCGACAAGTACTATCTTATCGAGGTCATAGACGACCCGAGGGGCAAGGTGAACCACAAATCCTACTACATCGCCCCCAACCCGCCTATCGAGATAACCACCACAAGCGACTCAATCAAGGTCTCGGCAGAGGTGGCAAAGCGCTTTGGCAACGTCGTTGTGCGCGGCGGCTTGATAGAATCCACCGGAGGAGCAGGCATAGACTACTATCTACTTTCCGACAGGGTAAAGGTGAGCTTCGAGGCCTTCGACTTCGACAAGGAGAGAAAGCCCCACTTAAAGGCCGGGGCCATGATATTCCTTAACAGGTACTTCTTTGTCTCGGGCGGCATAGACGACTTCGCAAACAAGGACACAAGGAGCTCGTACGCAGGCGTTGGCTTCCAGTTCGAGGACGAGGACCTCAAGTTCCTTTTCTCGAGCTCGCCGCCGATAAAGCCCTGACATCCGGAACCGTAAAGATGCCTCGCAAAAAAACAGCACCGGCAAAAAAACACCGCGCCTTGGGCATTGCCTTTGACATCGGCACGACTACCCTTGCCGCGAGGCTCGCTGTAAAGGGCGCGGCAAAAGACGCCGCTACGGAGGTCGCGGAGCCAAACCCTCAAAAAGAATTCGGAACCGACGTTATAGCGAGAATCGAGGCTGCGAAAAACGGCAATACCGAAAAGATGCAGGCCGCCCTGCTCTCTGCCATGAATTCCATGACAAAGACGCTCATTAAAGAGGCCGGGGCAAAGGCCGAAGAAGTTAAACACATCACGATTGCCGGCAACAGCGTCATGGAGCACATATTCTTCGGCGTATCTCCGGAGCCAATTGGCAGGCCGCCCTACAAGGCGGCATTCAAAGAGGCCCGGGGCCTACGGGCTGCAAAATCAGGGCTTACATTTCTACCCGAAACTATGCTATACTCCTTCCCGCTTATCGGAGGGTTCGTTGGCGGCGACGCAGTGGCTGCGGCGCTCTCAATCGGGATGGAGGGGAAAAAGCAGCGCACGCTCCTTATAGACATAGGCACGAACTCAGAGGTGCTTTTGTCAAAGGACGGCGTAATATACTCAACTGCCGCTGCCGCAGGGCCTGCATTCGAGGCCGCGTCCATAAGGCACGGCATGGCCGCAAAAAAAGGCGCGATAAGCTCGGTAGAGACAAAGGGCGGCTCGCTAAAGGTATCGGTAATCGGCAGCACTGCGGCAAAGGGGATTTGCGGCTCAGGGCTTCTGGACGCAGTGGCAGCGCTTCTTAGACTCGGCGTAATAGACAAAAGCGGCAGGATAGCGGATGCACACGAGGTGGAAACCGTAATATCTGCCTCCATAAGAAAAGACAACAGCGCAAACTCGGTTGTGCTATATAAAAGCGCTTCGGGCGAGATAACGCTTACGCAGGAAGACGTACGGGCCCTGCAAACGGCAAAGGCCGCCATACGCGCCTCCATAGAGGTTCTAATGGAAAAGGCCGGGCTCAGGGAAGAAGAGATTGAAAAGATCTTTATCGCAGGCGCCTTCGGGAGCTCGCTTAAAAAGGAATCTCTCGAAGCCATAGGGCTCTTGCCGGGCTCGCTTGCAAAGAAGGCCATGTTCCTGGGAGATGCAGCACTGGACGGAGCGGCAATGGCGCTTTTCTCCGCTGCTGCAAGGAAACGGGCCGAAACAATTGCGGCAACGGCAAAATACGTGCCGCTATCTGGCTCCATGCACTTCGAAAAACGCTTCATAGCAGCCATGGGCTTTTAATAAAAAAACGCAAAGAAAGGACGCAGCAAAAGCATTATGAGAAAAATTCAGCGCGCAATCATCAGTGTAACCGACAAAGCAGGCATAGCCGCCTTTGCAAAGGAACTAAGCTCCCTGGGAGTCGAAATAATATCCACCGGAGGCACGGCAGAGCTTCTAAAAAAGGAAGGCATAAAAGTAATCCCCATACAATCCTACACGGGGTTTCCTGAGATGCTGGATGGCCGTGTAAAAACCCTTCACCCAAAGATACACGGCGGCATACTCGCCATCCGCGACAACGCCTCTCACTCAAAGCAGACCGAGGAACACGGCATACTGCCAATCGACATGATAGTCGTAAACCTCTACGCATTCGAGGAAACGGTAAAGAAGAACCCTCCGCTAGATGAGGCAATCGAGAATATAGACATCGGCGGCCCGACGATGCTTCGCGCTGCTGCAAAGAACTATAAAGGTGTGGCAGCTGTCACAGACCCGGCTGACTACGCCTCCATCATCGAAGAAATGAAAAAGAACTCTGGCGGGGTATCGAGAAAGACCCGCTTTACGCTCGCAAAAAAGGTATTTCAATTGACCGCGCGCTACGACGCCGCCATATCGAACCACCTTGGGACATATTCCGAGGAGGAGGAAAAGCAGGATGGCTACCCCGAGACCTACGGCGTGCAGTATAAGAAGATTCAAGACCTTCGCTACGGCGAGAACCCGCACCAGAGCGCGGCCTTCTACGCACGCCATAACGCAGAGCCTGGCACCCTCGCCGCAATGAAGCAGTACCAGGGAAAGGAGCTTTCCTTTAATAACATACTCGACCTTAACAGCGCTCTCGAGATATCGAGAGAGTTCAAGGAACCTGCCTGCGTCATCATAAAGCACAACAACCCGTGCGGCGTGGCATCCAATAAAGACGGGCTCTTCAAGGCATACGAGCTCGCGCTCTCGACAGACTCGAGGTCCGCATTCGGCGGCATAGTCGGGTTTAATGCTTCAATAGACGCCAAGCTTGCCGAGAAGCTAAACGAGCTCTTTCTCGAGGCCGTAATCGCGCCGTCATTTTCAGCCGACGCGCTAAAGATATTCGAGAAAAAGAAGAACCTTCGCGTAATAGAGGTAAAAAACCCCGAGGGAGCAATCGACCCGGGAGTTGACATAAAGCGCGTTACCGGAGGAGTGCTTATCCAGGGCGTTGATACAGGGAGCGCATCGGATCTAAAGACTGTCACAAAGCGCGGGCCAACGGACAAAGAGCTCGAGAACCTGATGTTCGCGTGGAAGGTATGCAAGCACGTAAAGAGCAATGCCATAATATTCGCAAAGGATTTGCGTAGCATCGGTATAGGCGCTGGCCAGATGTCGAGAATCGATTCAACGAACATCGCAGCCATGAAGGCGGCCGATGCAGGGCTTGAGATAGCAGGCTCGGTCATGGCCTCTGACGCGTTCTTCCCTTTCAGGGATAACGTGGACATGGCGGCTGAGAAGAAAATCACGGCAATCATACAGCCCGGCGGCTCGATAAAGGATAACGAGGTCATAGCAGCAGCCGACGAGCACGGCATAGCAATGGTATTTACCGGCATAAGACACTTTAAGCACTAAGGAGCCAAGATGATAGACGTACTGATAATAGGCGGCGGCGGCAGAGAGCACGCCCTTGCGTGGAAAGCAAAACAGAGCCCTCTTACAGGCAAGCTCTATATCGCTCCGGGGAATGCCGGAACGGCAGGGATTGGCGAGAATGTTGCCATAAAGGCAGAGGACATCGCGGGGCTAAAGAAGTTCGCCGTTGATAATAAGATCGGGCTAACGATTGTCGGCCCCGAGGTTCCGCTAACACTTGGCATAGTGGACGAATTCGAGGCAGCAGGGCTAAAGATATTCGGGCCTTCGAAAAGAGCTGCGGAGCTCGAAGGAAGCAAGGTCTTTTCAAAAGAACTCATGACCAAGTACTCCATACCAACGGCGCACTTTAAGAGGTTTACGGACGCGGAGGCTGCCAAGGCATACGCCGAAACCCTTGAAACCCACAACGTGCCGCTGGTAGTTAAAGCAGACGGCCTTGCCGCAGGCAAAGGCGTGCTGATTTGCAACACCATGGACGAGGCATTCTTGGCAATCGACCTCATCATGAAGGACCGTGCCTTCGGGGACGCCGGCAATTCAGTAGTCATAGAGGATTTTCTCGTTGGCGAGGAGGCAAGCTTCATGGCCATAACCGACGGCACAACCATACTGCCGCTTGCCCCTGCCCAGGACCACAAGGCCATCTACGATAATGACAAGGGCCCCAACACCGGCGGCATGGGCGCGTACAGCCCTGCCCCGGTAATCACAAAAGAGCTTCAAGCAGAAGTAATGGAAGACGTAATGGAGCCCATGGTGGCTGCCATGGCAAAGGAAGGCAGGCCGTATAAAGGTATCCTCTACGCAGGGCTCATGATATGCCACGGTAAGCCCTATGTGCTCGAGTTCAACTGCCGCTTCGGCGACCCTGAAACCCAGCCCGTGCTCATGCGTTTAAAGACCGACATCGTGGAGCTGATGCTCTCCTGCATAGATAAAAAGCTTTACAACGTAAAGCTCGACTGGGACGAGAGGTTCGCGCTCTGCGTTGTCATGGCCTCCGAGGGCTACCCCGACGAATACGAAAAAGGTTTCGAGATAACCGGGCTTGAGAGCGTAAAGGCGGCTGACAATGCCGTGGTGTTCCACGCAGGCACCGCGCTAAAGGACGGCAAGGTCGTTACCTCGGGCGGCCGGGTGCTTGGAGTTACGGGGCTTGGGGCAGACGTAAAGGACGCAATCAAAACGGCTTACAAGGCCGTTGAAAAGATAGAGTTCAAGGGCGCGTACTATAGACGCGACATAGGCGCAAAGGCTCTTATAAAATAAAAGTCTCAAAAAAACTTACTTATAAGGAGACTACAACATGGCAAAACCTCTTGTACTAATCCTCATGGGAAGCGACTCTGACATCCCCGTCATGGAGGAGGCATCGAAGGCTCTAAAGGAATTCGGGATCCCGCACGAGATGACGATATCGTCTGCGCACAGGACGCCTGAGAGAACGCTCGATATAGCCAAGAACGCCGAAGACGAAGGCGTGAAGGTCATCATAGCGGGCGCGGGCGCGGCCGCGCATCTGGCAGGTTTTCTCGCGGCCAAGACAACGCTTCCGGTAATAGGCGTGCCCATAGATTCGAGCCCCTTAAACGGCCTCGACTCCCTTCTCTCAACCGTGCAGATGCCTGGCGGAGTGCCGGTAGCAACGGTAGCGATTGGCAAGGCAGGCGCAAAGAACGCCGGAATACTCGCGGCACAGATACTCGCGACATCGGACAAGGCGCTATCGGAAAAGCTCAAGGCCCACAGAAAGGCCCAGGCCGATGCCGTAGTGGCCAAGGCCGAAAAGCTCAAATCAAAGTAACGTGGCCAGCGTGGCTAAAAAGCCGCCCATAATGCTTGGCACGGACGATGCTTCGCTAACGGCCGCTGCCGCCGTAATAAAGAACGGCGGCATAGTGGCCTACCCGACAGAAACATTCTACGGACTTGCAGCCGATCCCTTTAACGAAGACGCGGTTGAAACTCTCTTCATACTTAAAGGCAGGGACAAGACAAACCCCATATCGCTTATAGCCGCCGACACGGCCATGGTAAAAAAGGCCGTGTCCTACGTCTCTCCGCTTGCGGAAGTACTTATGCATAAGTACTGGCCAGGCCCGCTAACGATAGTCTTCGACGCCGCGCCATCTATACCGGAGGTCATAACCGCAGGCACCGGCAAGGTAGGCATACGGATACCGTCGTCAAAGACAGCGCTCGAACTTACGCGCCTTACCGGGCACGTAGTCACGACAACGAGCGCGAACCCGTCGGGCAAGGCCCCTGCGAGTACCGCTTCGGAGGCCATGAACTACTTTCACGCACGGATAGACGCTATAATAGACGGCGGGGAGCTTACCTCAAGGCTTGCCTCGACGATAGTAGACGCAGCCGGAGATACGCCGCTTGTAATCAGGGAAGGCGTCATAGCGAGTAAAGAAATCCTTAAAACCACCGGAGGCTCCAGATGAAAAAGCTCATAAAGTACTTTCTCGAAGGCCTTTTGATATTCGTCCCTCTGGCCGGAAGCGTGTACGTCATATACACGGTTTTCACGAAGATAGACGGCATGCTCGGCATACCTATACCAGGGCTCGGGTTCGCGATAACGATAACCGTAATCACGCTTTGCGGCTTTCTTGCCTCCAACCTGTTCACCAAGGGATATGTCAAGCTTGTCGAAAAGATATTCGAAAAGCTTCCTCTCGTAAAGCTCATATATACGTCCTTAAAAGACCTGCTAGGAGCGTTCGTTGGCGACAAGAAGAGCTTTGATAAGCCAGTCATGGTAACACTCGATGAGACAACTGGGGCAAAGGCCCTCGGGTTCGTTACAAAAGAAGATCTCGATTTCCTCGGCATAAAAGGCCATGTCGCGGTATACATGCCGCAGTCCTACAACTTCGCAGGCAACCTTATGCTATTCCCGGCGTCAAAGGTAACGCCAATAAAGGCCGAATCCTCGGACGTAATGGCATTTCTCATATCCGGCGGAGTGTCGAGCCCAAAAAAGGACGCATAGCTCCTCATTGACAACGCTGTCATTTTGTGTAACACTCTATAAAAATTCCCAGGAGGTTTTAAAGGTGAAAAAACTGGTTCTGGCAACAATAGCGGCATTATTTATCCTTACGGCAACAAACGCCACGGCAGCGGAGCAGTACCCGCTTGGCAAGGCGCACGCGGCCTTGAAGATCGACTACATCACCTTCGGCGACAACTATATGGACAATTCGTGGTGGAGCTCAACAGACCTAAGCGGCGGCTTTATCGGCGCAGAGTACTACCAGGCAATACAGCCCAACCTCTACGTAGGCGGCGAAATCGGGTACTCAAGCGTTGACGATACGGGGGTATCGTGGTGGTTTGGCGACCCTATGAAGCTCGAAGTAACCTACATACCGATAGAGGTAAACGGCAAGTACTCGATGGAATTCCAAAAGAACCTCGTCTTGAGCTTTGGCGGCGGCGCATCGCTAAACTACATCGACGAGACGTTCAAAGTGGGCAACTGGCTCTCCGACTCGACCACGGAATGGAACCTTGGCTTGCAGATATTTGGCAACATAGACTACAAGGTCCAGGACAAGCTCTTTATCGGAGGCGAGCTTAAGATATCCACCATAGACAACCTCTTTATCTTCGGCACCGGATACAACACCTACAAGCTCGGCGTGCGCGTGGGGACTACCTTCTAAAATAACGCCATTATATGCCCTTCGACGGGCCGGCCCGCAAGGGCCGGCCCGTTATTTTTTATAACGACAAGAAAAACACTTGCCGCCCTCTGCTATTGACAAGCGCGGCTCCTTGTGTAATTATTTATAAAACCACGGAGGTCAGCACAAAGTGAAAAAATTCATAGTTCCAATCATACTCTTTGCCGCAATAGCGCTTATGCCGCAGGCATCCGGTGCAGCCGATACATACCCGCTGGGCGACGCAACCATAGAACTTAAAATCGCAAGAATCAACTTCACCGACAGCGTTGTAAAACGCGCCAATGTCGACAGCGGCCTCTACCTCGGGCTCGAGGCCTACACCGCGGCAGCGCCAAACATCTACCTTGGCGGCGAGTTCGGGTACTCTAACCTCGACGGTTCCTCAACCGTGTTCGCCGTAAGAACGGAAAACGAGATAACCTACGTTCCTCTCGAGTTCAATGCCAAATTCGCCATAGGCAACCCGAATAACCTCGCATTCTCCATGGGCGGCGGAGTTTCGCTAAACTACGTCAAGGAACGCGCAACACTGCCAAACAGTGTCATCAAAACATCGAGCGACTGGCTCCTTGGGCTCCAGCTCTTTGCCGCAATACACTACGTGCAAGATCAGTTCTTCTTTGGCGCGGACTTAAAACTCAAGCTCACCGAAGAGTTTCACAGCGCCGGGTACGACTATAACAACTTCGTCTACGGCATACACGGCGGCCTCAAGTTCTAAAAAAACAACCCGCAGTTTAACGCGTTACGTTTTTGCCGATAAAGCAAGCGTAACGCGTTTTTCTTTGTTATTTCAAATAACTACGAATTTGAGAGCCCAAACTCCGACATAAAATATTTGACTACCACTTGAATTTACCGTATCATTTAATGCATTACGATAGCTCTCACTGGATACAAGGAGGATATACGATGCTCGAATGGAAAAGTTCATTTCTCGTAGGCGTTGATGCGATAGACTCCCAGCACAAGGAGCTCTTCGATAAGGTAAACAGCTTTCTAAAGGCAATGGGCCCTGATAAGCGGGCCGCGGAGTTCGAGGAAACGCTTAAATTCCTAGAGGACTACGTCATAAAGCACTTCTCTGATGAGGAAAAGCTCATGCACCTGCACTGCTTTCCGCACGCGGACTCGCACATGATGCAGCACAAGGAATTCAAGAACAGGCTAAACGACTTTAAAGCCGCATACGCCGCAAAGGGCATCACCTTGCCGTTCACCGTGGAGGTAAGCGGTTATCTCACGAACTGGCTGATTAAGCACATAAGTGTGCTCGATAAGGAACTCGGCGCATTCATAAACACCAAGAAGTAGGGCCCCCTATCCTACGAACCCTTCCTTCACAATCGCGCCGTCCTTGTTCATTATAAAGGCATAGGATATGGGCGTATAGCAATCCATGGTCTTCTCGAAGATTACTATCTGCACCCTTATGTCGCCGCCCTCTTCCTCTTCCCACATGCTCTCGACCTCGAAGTCGTACTCCATGCCGGAAGCCCCTCTGCCCTCGTAACTAAGAGCACTGGCAGCGCCGCCCATGTACCCGGTAAGCCTCGTATAAGGCATCTTCTTTAACCTGTCGACCTGTATCTTAAGCAGCCCTTCGGCCTCTTGAACGTCCATTTTATATTCCTACCTCCGTTTTTTAAGTTGTATATTTTAATATATGGCGGGCTTGTGAGGCAAGTGTTTTTAAAAGACCTCGGTTCCTGGCCGGAAACCGCGGCCCTACCCGGCCTTCCTTGAAAACCTGGCGGCAAAGAAGCCGTCGGTATTATGCAGATGCGGCAGGGTCTTTACAAATCCTTCGTCCGTAATAAGCCCTGAGGCAGAGGCAGGCAAAAAGGCCGCCGCGTTCTCGGCCGCATACTCCGGGTTCTCAGCAAGGAACGCCTTCGCGACCTCGATTGTTTCCTCTGGCTCTATCGAGCACACCGAGTACACGATGCGTCCTCCGGGCCTCACGAGCTTTGCCATGTTCCTTAGAATCCTGACCTGCTCCGTTGCCATTCTTTTTATATCGGCCTCGGTCTTTCTGTACTTTATCTCGGGTGTGCGGCGTATTACGCCAAGCCCCGTGCACGGCGCATCAACGAGCACGGCATCGAAGAACTCCGGAAGCTCTGCGTCTTTACCCGGCAAAAGAGAGGGCTGAAAGGCAAAGCTTACTGCGTCGGCAACGACTGTTCTTATGCTCTTTAGAGAGAACCTTTTGGCCAGCTTTTCAACTGTCTTTAACCTCGACGGGTTCTTGTCGAGCGCGAACACTGCGCCCTCATCCTTCATCATCTCGGCCATTTCCGTTGCCTTGCCTCCCGGGGCTGCGCACGCATCACAGATTATCTCGCCCGGTTTGGGTGCAACAAGCAGCGCTACTAGCTGCGAGGCCTCGTCCTGAAAATAAAACCTTTTATCATCCGTATCGAGCCTTGCCCAGGTCTTTTCCAGCACTTCTATGCCAAGCGGCGAGTACTCTGTCGGCCTGGCCACTATGCCGGCGCTGCCAAGCTCCTCGATTAGCCCGGCCCTGTCCTTATAGATGGTATTTACCCTTGCAACAGTCGGAGGCACCCTAAGATTGGCCTGGCACATTTCGAGCGCGTCCTTTACTCCGTAATTGGCAATCCAGCGCTCAACTAGCCACTCCGGGTGGGAAAAAACTATCGAGATGTATTTTACCGGCCCTTTCGATAAGACCGGGAAGTTGACGGAATTTTTCGAAGCGTCCGCTGCCCTTAGTACAGCGTTCACAAAGCCTCTTTTCTTGTCATTTGCTCCGCCAAGCAGCTCGACACTCTCGCCCACAGCAGCGTGCGATGCAACACCGCCGAGGAAAAAGAGCTGATACACGCCAAGCCTCAATGCAGTCAGCGCGTCGTGCTCGAGCTTTTGTGTCTTTATCTTGGAGAAGGCGTCTATTATCCAGTCTATCTTAATGAGCCATCTAAGCGTGCCGTAGACAAGCTCCGTTGCAAAGGCCGCGTCGCGCGTAGAGAGCCCGGCTGCTTCCCTCGAAAGCAGCACATCCGCGTACGAATCCGCGCTCTCGACCCGAAGGAGCACGTTAAATGCAACGCTACGCGCGGTTACCGGGCGCGCTGCCGCCTTCTTCGCCCTTACTTCCTTATCGTTCTCTGACGCCATGTGCGAAAACATCAAACTCCAGCCGAATATGATTTGCGTACAGTTTACCATATACCGCCAAAGCGTCAATATCCATATTTGCGCCGTGCTTCCTTGCAAACAGACGGCATCTTCTGATACTATCTATGGATGATAGAGGAGCGCGCTACAGTTGCATCCATAAGGGAAAACGGCCTTGCCGTGCTACGGGCAAAGAGGACGAAGTCCTGCGACGGATGCACCTCAAAGGACACGTGCCTAAGCGTTAGCGACGAGGAGATGGAAATCGAGGCAATTAACGAGGCAGGCGCAAAGGCAGGCGACAGGGTCGTCTTCACCATGCCAGAGGGTGCGGTGATACGGGCGGGAGTGCTTGTGTACCTTGTGCCGCTTATCGGGTTTATCATCGGAGTCGTGGTGGCGCAAATAGCTACTCCAAGCCTTTTCCCGGACATGAACGCTGACGCGGCATCGGCAGTACTCGGTTTTATCGTAATGATCGCGGCATACTTCGCCGTATCCGCGTACTCGAAGAAAGCGGGCGCAACAAACGACACGGCTCGCATAATCAGGATAGAATAGAGCATGAAAAAGCAAAAACCGGAAAAGAAAACAACCGCGCCAAAGACAGACGACAAGCCAGTTTACAAGACCGTGTGCCAGAATAAAAAGGCCTTCCACGATTATTTTATCGAGGAAACAATCGAGGCAGGCGTGTGCCTTGTGGGCGCGGAGGTAAAATCCCTTCGCCAGGGCCAGGCAAACCTTCGCGACTCATACGCGCGCGTAAAGGACGGCGAGATGTTCCTCATTGGCGCGCATATCTCTCCCTACAACCAGTCCGACGTGTTCACGCGGCCTGACCCGGACAGGACAAGAAAGCTGCTTTTAAAAAAAGACCAGATACGCCGCATGATTGGCAAGATTGCGGAAAAGGGCTTTACGCTCGTTGCAACACGCATATATTTCAAGAACGGCAAGGTCAAGGTGGAACTCGGGCTCGCAAAAGGCAAAAAACTCTACGATAAGAGAGAAACCCTCAAGGAACGAGACGTGTCAAGGGAGATAGCAAAGGCAACAAAGGTCGCAAAATAATTTTATTACCCCTAATGTAACTTTATACTATAATAGATACATCCAATCCAATCTAACTATGGACTTTATAGCTAATGCTTTAAATGGCAAATATATAAATCTCCCTCCCACAAACACTCCGTGGGTTAAAATTGCTGTAGCCTATGCCAGTGACAATACGCAGCTCCTCAGTTTTTGCCTATCAAATAAAATTCCTTTAACATTCTGGTGCAGATACGACAACACGGTTCCTGTTTCATTGAAAATATTAGAAAAATTTCTAACCGAAGGATCCTCAAATTTCACATGTAAACTAGTTCAAAATTTTCATTCTAAAGTAATATGGTATGCCGACTATGGTGTATACATTGGGTCTGCAAACCTAACAAAAAACGGATGGGAAGCCAATATCGAGTCTGGCCTTTTCTTAACTCACAAAGAAATTATAAGTAATAATCTCTTGCCAACCTTAGAGGACTTCTTTTTGCGACTAGACAGCAATTCCCATCCCCTCACAAGGGAAGCTTTTGACCATCTTGCAAACCACAAAAACAAGTTATCATCTTTTGAAAGCAAAGAAAAACAGCAGGAAGATAATAACTTCTGGCAACATGGGCCGATTAAAAAGGAGGGATTTTTAATTTCTCGCTCTCCAGAAGAGAGCATAGACAGTCAAAAAAAGTTGTTTTTAAAAGAGTGGTACGAAACGTTGCAAATTACAAGAAATATAGCCGAAAAAGTTTCATTAGATACTTATAGACCGTCTTGGGTGCCGAAAACAACACCTAAAGGCGTGCAAGTCGATCAGTTCTTACATGCATATTACTATAACAACGTTTTTGATGGAAACAGATCTATGCACGAACAGTTTTACAATAAACATAACGCGAACCCAGAAGCAGCCTTAGGGCGAGCTCTTTGTTGGTGGCAAAAATTAACAGAAGCGCCTGATGAAGAAGATATTATGATTCGAGAATGGGCGCCTTTTCTATCAGAGAAAACAGACAAAGTTAATCTATTGAATTTGTCAGAAGACGACTTTTGCAACGTATGTGCCCGAGTGCATGCTATAAGAAATCATGCCACTAGGGTTAGCAATAGAACTCTCGGCATAGCAGAAAGTGCTGTTACAGAAAAGGAATATCGTATAGAACTGTTTGCCAGATGGCTTTATAAACAACATTCAGAAGACAACAAAACCCCACTAGACGTAATTTATTATGTTTTACATGGCGGAAACTCTGACCGTTTGCCAGAAAGGCTTTGGACCGCAATTAATGACTCCTCCTTTAAGATACCTCATTTAGGACTCAGTTGCTTAGGAGAAATTACTGGGTGGGCACTACCTGATAAATTTCCTCCAAGAAATGGCAGAACAAGCAAGGCCCTGAAATCATTGGGGTTTAACGTAAAAATATATTCCGAAAAGTAGCTTTGCTTGAAAAATATATTTACAGATAAATACAACTTGATATTTTTTCCGCAATCCCCTTGACTCATGTGATATAATATTTAAATGGGGGCGACTGGTTTCGACGGGTCGTTCTGAGGCCGAAGGAAGCATACCGAGGTCTGCTACCTCGTAAAAAAGGCAGACAACAATAGTCGCGAACAACGACAACTACGCTCTAGCCGCCTAAGGCTAGACGTCCTTATGCCGCTCTCCCGCGGCTGTTTAAGGACGTAAAAATGCGGGATGGCTGTTGGTGCTAAGTCCTTAGGAACTAACGGCGAGACTCAATTGGACTGGCTTCTTAGGACCCTGCCTCTGGGGGCCTTGGAGGCGAGATTAAAACAAAGGCTAAGTATGTAGATGCCCCGGTCGAAGCGTTCTCGGACGCGGGTTCAATTCCCGCCGCCTCCACCAAGTTTAAGCAAAGGCCGACAAATGTCGGCCTTTGGTGTTTTGAGAGGAGAGTTTTTCTTGAGAGGATTTATCAGCCTTCTTAGCGCAACCATAGTAGGCGGCATCGGCTGGTGGGCCGGAGAGAAAACGCTTGGCATCTGGGGCGCGGTTGTGTTGAGCGGCATAGGCTCGGGCGTAGGGCTCTACTACGGCAGAAAAATCGCAAAGGACATGATGGGGCTGTAGGGTGGACAATGCCCGCCATACAAGCTAACTTAACACAAAGGACATGAACTCAAAAACAATAAAATACCTACAACACAGAACAGCCCAACTATCCATCGGAAGCTCCACACTTAGAAATCAGGGGGCGCCGGGGGTCGCCAAGGCCACGCGGACTTTTCTCTCTGAACTCAACCTAAAATCCTTCTCCGTTACTTCAAAGCAAAAGTTTTCCAAAGCGCTTGACCACACTACTATTGCCCTATCCAAAGCACTGCCAAAAGGGGCACGCAACTGGGGGACAGCCAGAAAAGCTGTAAATATTTTCCTAAGGGACTGTGTTTACAACCGGTTTTTATGTTCGCACTTTGCTATTCATCTCATTCATCCTTGGCTTGAAGTGCCACTCGACAGTCATGTAGCCAATGGACTTCGGGAAACTTCCATGAGAAATACCCTCCCAAAGTGGACAACCATTAAAAAACTTGAACGTAAAGTAAGCGACAAGTATCAGGAAGCAGCCACCAAAGTAGCCGAGAAGGTAGGATGTAAGCGCGTTGATTTAGATATCTATCTCTGGCGACAAACAGGCATCAAAGAATTAAAAAATATCTAATCACGCGGAAGACAGGCACACCCCACCACAAACCTGCAAGTTTAGCGGTTAGGCGCGGCGCACGAAGCATCACGGCAAAATCGCAGGTTTCCATTACCGCAAAAATCAACGGCCTCCATACGCCAATCCTTGCCAAACCCGCCCCCAGATGCTAAAATCCCCCTCAAGCCGCATATACCAAGGAAATATCCAAACATGGACATCGTACACACCCTGACCGAAGCCGACATTGACAAACTCGTAGCGCTCTATTCAAACGAGTACTGGTGCAAACACAGGACAAGGGCCGATGTCGCCAGGATGCTCAAGAATACGGATATAATCATCGGCGTAAAGGACGGCGAAAGCGGCCTCATCGGCTTTGCGCGCGTGCTTACGGATTACGTGTACAGGGCGACAATATACGATGTCATCGTTGAGAAAAGCTACAGGGGTAAAAACATCGGCAAGCTCATCGTGGATGAGATAATCGGTCACGAAAAACTAAAGAACCTCGAAAGCCTCGACCTCTTTTGCAAGCCCGAGATGTTCGAGTTCTACGAAAAGTGGGGGTTTACCACCGACATAGGCAAGCTAACCCTCATGCGCCGCAAAAGAGGAACATAAATTTCGCCGGTTAAGGTGCGCATCTTATGTGTCTGGCGGTATATGTAACCACGACAAACAGCAGTATAGAGAAAAAACAGCTGGCGCAAATTTCGGGCTTGTCTGTATGCAACATCTCGGATCAACTTCATTTTGTAACTGGTTGGTGTGCCTGTTCTTTGCTGAAAAAAGGGTCTTCGTGGAGCAACCCGACATGGGAACTCCAACCGGAAATACTGCCAGGCCTGGCAGCGTCCGTAAAATTATTGTACGACAAATCCCACGAGTTCACGTTTCAGGCAGTCTGGCTTGACAAGAAAACCACGTTAATCGAACAACGCAGCACGATAGAAGAATTGTTAAACGACATAGAAAAGAACGCAATCAAAAGAAACTATACATATATTGTCAGCCGCAAAACCAAGAAGCGCAGGGAGTGTAGAATCCGCCGATAAAGCCGCAGGATTCCCGCCGGAGTTTACCCCGTACTCAATACGGGGCGGGAATAACGGTTTTTAGATGCGGTGGCAGGCGTCATGCCTGCCGTAAAATCGCCGCCAAGCCCCCAACCCACACAAACCTGCAAGTTTAACCGTCAGGCGAGGCGCACGAAATTTTTGACCGCAGGCGTATATGGAATATACGTCGAGGATCGAAAATTTCCGTGCAACGAAGCATCACGGCAAAATCGCAGGTTTCCATTCCGAATCGCAGGCTTCCTTAAAACGACACTCCCACCCCTATGCCATACACGGTATTCCGGTGGTGCGACCCTGGCGAAAACTCGATCATCGGCGCAAGCGTTATCCACGGCACGTGCTTCAATCCGTCTCTGCGCCTGCCGTAAAACGGAGCTTTCTCGCTAAGCACGATATTGGACCTGAGGCGCACGCTCGTACCAGTATTGGACAGCCCGAGCTGCGTCTGAAACAGGCCGCCGAGCCCCAAACCCAGATACCAGGTAAGTTCTTTTTCAATATCATGCCCCTTCCACCCAACAGCATCCTCACCCCACTTACGATACCCGATACCCGCATTTAAAATAACAACTGTCATATTAAAATCAACGCCATTTGCGGACACATCATGTTTTCTGTCAACATGCCGCGTAACCGTAAACGTAAACCCCGACAATTCGGCGGCGCCTTCTAACGCGCTCCCCATAGCATGCGGTCCGGCAAATGACTCGGACGATGTAAAAACAATAACTACGGCAATAGCAAAGAGACCCGCAATCAATCTTCCAAGCAGCGCCATAAACACACCTCCCGATGTATTTTGTCCGGCAAAATAAAAGTTCCTGCGATTGATTGCGCCATTATACCATGCCTGGCTTAGAAGGCAATACCGCCTGCCTTGTTGCCAAAGCAGGCCTTAGATGCTAAACTCTAATAAAAGGAGACTGACCTGCATGGCGAGGGAACTGATATGCATAGACTGCAGCTTTTGCGGTAAACCTCACAGAGAGCTTCGCGGAAAGACGTCTGTTGAGATAATCCTCTGGATACTCTTCATCGTGCCCGGGCTTGCCTATTCGATATGGAGGAGGATGATATCGGGCGGCAGGTTTTGCTCGCGCTGCGGCAGCCCGCGCGTAATATCGCCGGATTCGGAGTTTGGCAGAAAGCTACGCGGGTTGTAGCTCTTTTTTCCCGCACTGTCTAACCAGTGTTTTTTCAACATTTAAAAAACAGCAAGTCTGCCGCCAGACGAAGCGACCGCATCCCACTCTAATATAGAAAAGGAACATCCGTCGGCAGGCATCACGCCTGCCGCACGCCCCATACCCAAAAGCCGCCCCGCAGGGGCAAATATTTTTAAAAGTGGATTCCTGCTTTTGCAGGAATGACAAAGGCAAGACACTGGATTCCAGCCCAAAAGAGAGCGGGAATGACAATCTTTTACATTTGGGTGCAGGGGTCACCCCTGCCCACGGATTCCCTTGTCAAACCCGTATAGTATGTGTTAGAATTGCTGGTTATGATTCAGGTAAGCAACCTATCCAAAGCCTACGGCGCAAAAACACTGTTCGAGGACGTGTCCTTCTCTGTCGGAAGGGGCGAGAGAATCGGCCTCGTCGGCAGAAACGGCGCGGGGAAGTCCACCCTGCTAGAAATACTCATGGGGCTGGAGAGCTACGACTCCGGCACACTGATGATACCCAAGAACTACCGGCTCGGGTACCTTGACCAGCACATACACTTCACCAAGCCCACGCTTCTCGAAGAATGCTGCCAAGTGCTTAGCGCTGACGAGCAGTACGACTACTATAAGGCCGAGAAGATACTCTTTGGCCTGGGCTTTAGCGAATCGGACATGGATAAGGCTCCGGATACATTTTCCGGAGGCTATCAGCTCCGCATAAACCTCACCAAGACGCTCCTTCAGAACCCGGACATGCTTTTACTCGACGAGCCGACGAACTACTTGGACATTGTGAGCCTTAGATGGATGCGCCGCTTCCTAAGGAGCTTTCGCGGCGAGGCAATCATCATCACGCACGACAGAGACTTCATGGACTCTGTCTCGACCCACACAATGGGCATCCGAAGGGGCCGGCTCCTGAAAATCCAGGGGCAGACCGAGAAGTACTACTCGCAGCTTGCCGTGGACGACGAGGTGCACGAAAAAACGCGCATAAAGCAGGAAAAGAAAATAAAAGAGCTCCAGAGCTTCGTAGACAGATTCAAGGCAAAGGCATCGAAGGCCACTCAGGCGCAATCGAAGATGAAGCAGATAGCAAAGCTGGCAATATTCGACGAGATAGAGCCGGAGTACCAGATGGGCTTTTCCTTCCATTACCTTTCCATGCCGGCCAAGACCTGCATGCAGGTAAAAGACCTCGCCTTCTCATATACAGGCAAAGCTGAGGACAATCTCTTTAGCAATATCACATTCGACCTTCAACCGGGCGACAGGCTCGCTGTAATCGGAAAGAACGGTAAAGGTAAAACCACTCTTCTAAACGCCCTCTCCGGCGAGACGAACCCCACGCACGGCTTCGTCAGGACGCATCCGTCCGTTGCCATAGGCTACTACCAGCAGACGAACAGAAAGGACTTAAACCCCGACAACACCGTTGCCGAGGAAATCGCCGAGGCAAACCCGGAGCTCATGACCGCGAACGTAAGGGCGATATGCGGGGCCATGATGTTTTCTGGCGACCAGGCCGATAAGAAAATCTCGGTACTCTCAGGAGGCGAGCAGAGCAGGGTGCTTCTTGGGAAAATTCTCGCGCACCCGACGAACCTTCTTATGCTAGACGAGCCCTCTAACCACCTGGACATGGACTCAATCGAGATAATGATAGAAGAGATAAAGGATTTTGCCGGCGCTGTCATCCTCGTCACGCACAACGAGGAGATGCTAAGAGAGCTTGCCAACAAGCTCATCATCTTCCACAAGGGCACGGCGGAGTTCTACCCCGGCACGTACGAGGAGTTCCTCGACTCCATAGGCTGGGAAGAGGAAATGGATCTAGCGAAGGCTGGCAAGAAGGCGGCAAAGAAGACGCAAAAGGAAAGCAGCCCGGAAGCGGACAAGGAAAAAGAAAAGAAACTCAAGGCCGTTAAAAAAGAATATACGGCCCTTGAAGAAGAAATAATAAAGAACGAAGAAACACTGCGGGAGAAAAACGAAGAGGCGCTGAAACTGACGACCCTTGGCGGAAGCGCCCTACGCATAAACGAAGTATATAAGGAAATCGCCTCTCTGCAATCGGAACTCGAAAAGCAGAACAAGCGCCTTGAAACGCTTCTTTCTCAGATGGAAGGCGCGTAAAATATCTTTACCTTGCCCCGGCCTTTTTTGCTATAATAACTCAACCACATGATAAAAGAACTTAAAAAACTGCTGGCCTTTTTTTCGCCCTCGCGCGTGGCGTCCCTGTTAAACAGCCGCCACACGCACGACAAACCGCTTACCGAGGAGGACTACAAGCGCATAATCCGCGAGCAGACCTTTGGCATAGACACGACAAACGAGCTCGGGCGGCGAAAGGCCTACATCAAGTGCATCGACTACGCCAAGAAAAGCACCCTTGACATACTCGACATAAACCCGTTCATCGCAGCTGCTGCCGAAGAATTCAAGCAAACGCGCGTAATGACCGGGGCCATGGAGGAAAACATCGAGCCAACCGGCAAGGAACGCATCTACCTTACGCATTCTAACGAGTACGGCCCGGAGTTCGTCGGCAATAAAGAAGGCCTTCTCTACATGGCCCGGGTGTTTCTAAACCTCTCGAGGTCCAAGATGGAAGGCGAGCATGTGCACCTCTACGACAACGAAGCCCCTCTCTCGGAAGGTTCCTATCCGTTCACCGTCTACTACGAGGACAACAAGTGGTTCGACGAATACGCCGAAGATGAGGACGGGGAAGACGGCCTTTCCGGCCCAGAGCCGAGGCAGCGCGGCATCCGCGCAGAAGACATAGCCGCCTTTATGCTGCTCGACGAAGCGCCGCCGACGATGCTCGTTACAGCAAATAAAATATACAAGGTCTCGGCGTGCAAGGAAGTGACCGATGAGAACATAAAGGTCATTGCCGGAGCCGGCGAGGCGGAGCGGGCCTTTGCAGTCACCTTCGTGCAGGACGACGGAAAGAGCGGAAAAATACTGCTCGGCGCAAACGACGACGGCGTTGTGTTTTTCAGAAAAAAAGACCTCGAACAGATATCGTAACTCCGCAAAATGACAAAACACGCCGCAAATCCGATTGGCACAGCAAACCTTAAAATGGCCTTTGGCGTAGAGCCCTCGAACAGGCTCTTCAGGCTGCGCCTTGCGCGCTATAAATCGCTTGCCGAAACGGTTGCCTCGTACGTAAACGAACATCCCGGAGCCCTGAGACTACTGGATATAGGGCTCGGAAGCGGCCGCTCCTTAAGATTTATCGAGGGCGAAGGCGCGGACAAAAATATCGACTTTAGCGGCCTTGACCTCGACCCGGACAGGCTCTCGACGGTTTACTCGCCGAAAAGATGGACTCTCTACAAGGGGGACATCGAAAAAGGCGCGCCGTTTAAGGACTCGGAGTTCGACATCGTGATATGCGAGCAGGTGCTAGAGCACCTTGTCGACCCGGCAGCCGCGCTAAGAGAGATATCGCGCGTACTCAAAAAAGGCGGGCTCGCGATAATCGGCGTGCCGACATTCCCGCCTCCGATAACATATGTAAGGCGCCTCTACGTTGCGCTCACAACGGCGCTACTTAACAAGAAACACTCCCACGTGCAGACCTTTAGCTCGTTTTCCATCTTAAGGCTCTTGAAGGACAACGGAAGTTTTTCGGTGCTCTCGTGCCACGGGGTGCGCGTAATATCGGGCGGGATACTCTCGAAGCTTGAGGACTTTGAGGGCTGGTACAGGTTCAACAGAAGGCTCGGGGCCGCACTGCCCGTTATCTGCACAGAGGTGCAGATAACGGCGATAAGGAAATAACGCGGTTAATCGCCGACTATTTCCTTTGGCACGCCGTAGTACCTTGCGTCCCTTTTCAAATCCTTTAACTCTTCCTCTACGTCCCTTATTCTTTTTTCGATATCAGGGATGTCCTTTTTAAATGCCTCGTACGCCTTTATTTCATTATCCTCGTACGTCTGACCAAAACGGCGGCCCCTCTCGAAGACCTCTATATACTGTTTCTTGCCGGAGAGTTCGTCTTTTGAGTTCCTCAACCGCTCATTTTTCCCGTCAAACAAGGTCTTCCACTCGTATGCGGTTTTATCTCCGTAGGTTTCGACCCCTGGCTGCGACGAAGCAGTCGCAGGCGGGGTGTACGACGGCTTGAAGGCCGGCGGGGGCGGGGCAGACGGCTTGGACTCTACGTGCGTTGCCTTTTCCTTGAACGCCTCCGGAACCTCGTCCTTATTGGTCGTTACGTGAAGCTTACCGTCCTTATCGGTCCAGTAATACAGGTCCGCGGCTGCGTACCCGGCCCCTGCAAAAACAAAAAAAACGCAAAAAGCAAATACGGCAAAAATCCTTCCTGTGCCGGTCATAAAACCGCCCTTTCTATCTCCATGCCTCAAACGGCACGCCGTAGTATTTAGCATCGCGCTCGATCTTGGATATCTCCTTATCGAGCTCCTCCAAACGCTTCTCGATTCTTTCCACATCTTTTTTGAAAACATCGTATGCGGCTATTTCCTCGTCCGTATAAAGCCGGCCTTCCTTGACGGTCTTTATATCGATACTGCGCATATGCTCTGGCGGGGCTACAAGCTTACCGGTTCTTATGCTCTCGGAACACATATAGCGCATTACCCATCCGCGCTCATAAACATCGACGTATAATCTTTTGATATTCCACTCGAACTTCAATTCCGCGCGTTCAGCATTTTTTACGGCGAACTTCTTTTTCCACTCCTCGATGGTTTCGCCGCCGTAGAGGGTCTCTCCATTGGACGCAACAAGTTGCGGCTCCTGGTCCTTGATATCCTGCCTCTCGCAAGCGCCGTCGATTGCAAGCGCATCGCAAGCGCCTGATACAAATAACGCCGCGCCAAAGAAAACTGCAATAAGCCGCATTTTACGCTGATACGCGCTCATATTGAAATTATACCCTATCTTGGCGCATTGGTCAAACCCGCTGCCCTTACGGCTTTACCGTCCACTACTACGGCAAAGGCACCGTCAATATCCGTTCTCAGGATTTTTATACCGCGTTTTTTGAGGCTTTCAATCGTTTCCTCGGCAGGAAATGAAAAGGCATTATTATACCCTGCTGATATGGCGGCAAAGCGCGGAGCAACTGCATTCAAAAACACCTCTGAAGACGAGTTCCTGCTTCCGTGGTGAGCGATTTTGAGCACATCGGCCTTTATGTTCTTTTTAAGAAGCGCGGCCTCTGTCTTTGCAGGTATATCGCCTGTGAAAAGAAAGGACACATCATTAACGTTCACCCTGAAGACAAGCGAGGCGCTGTTTACGTCCTTACCCGAATATCCGGGCTCTGGAGAAATAAACTCAAGACGCGTCCCGTTTATGTATACCGGCTCAGAAGCGGCGTTTTTAACGCTTACCGGAACATGTCTTTTGCCAAGCTCGTTTTCCAGCAAAGTATCCAGCCTGCCAGGGCCGCTCCACCAGAACTCTGATGGAGCGAAGTTTTCGGCAATAAACCCCATGCCTCCCATGTGGTCCTGCTGCGGATGCGTGAGCACGAGGTAATCGAGCTTTTTTATGCCCCTTGACCATAGATACGGCGCAACGATCCTCTCCCCGGCGTCAAACCCCGACGATACGTACGCACCGCCCGCGTCTATGAGCATGGTCTTTACTCCGCTCCCTCTATCCTGGAACTCGAGCAGTATGCTCTCGCCCTGGCCAACGTCCAATACGGTCATGGTAAAATCCTTTGGCCATACATAAGCATAGTGCCTGTAAACAACCGCGAATACGAATACAGCGGCAATTGCGGCAAAATAGTACGCGAGCCTTCTTCTGTCAGTTACAAACACAACCGCCGCAAGAAGACAATAATACAAAACAATCTCGACTCCGGACATCCCTGTTACCCGCATATTGGAGTACGGGATGGAGGAGAGAAAATCCGCGAGCCGCACGGACAACGTAAGCAGGATATCTGCGCTGTGAAAGAACACCGCTGCCAACGGGGAATATAGTAATGAAAAGAATACGCCAAGAAGCGAGAGCGGCACCGCAAGCATCCCGGCAAGCGGCACTATAACGAGGTTCGCTGGCACGGATATTGGCGTAAAACTGTGGAACACCGCGGATATAATAGGAAGCGTTGCAATCCACGCTACAATTGAAACAACGCACATGCCCTTTGCGTATAGCACAACGCGGGATTTGAGCGTATAGCCGCTCTCCGCTGCCTTCTCGTACGACGGCCTCATAATGCGCGGCACAAAGACTATGAGCGCAATAACAGCCGCAAAAGAAAGCTGAAATGAAGTGTCCCAGAGCGCTCCGGGAGTAAAAACAAGGATTACGAGCGCCGCAAGGGCCGCTGCAGAGTAAATATCGCGAAAACGCCCTATGCCAGCTGCCACGAGCGCTGCAACAGCCATTATGACCGCCCTTTCGGATGGAACGGAAAACCCGGACACAGCGCCGTAGAAAAGCACAGGGAATATGGAGAGAAGGAGCGCGAGCTTAACGACATTATACTCGAGCATCAGGCGGCGGCTACGCTTAAGCAGCCAGAGAAATATAAAATAAGACGCGGCCGCCACAAGCCCCACATGCAGCCCTGAGATGGAGAGTATGTGCGTTGTTCCCGTGTCCCTGAAGGCACGTTCAACGTCAGAGGGCACACCTGCCCTCTCGCCTATGGTAAGGGCCTTTATGATGCCGGCATTTTCAAGGCCAAGCGTATCTATAAACGCCGCTCTCTTGGTTCTGAAACTATCAAGCGCGGCAAACGGGCTTCGCATGTCCTCTATCTTCCTTAAACCAGGGCCCCGCGTCCACGCCGAGGCGTCTATGCCGTTTCTCCTGCTCCACCATTCGTAATCAAAACCGCCGGGGGTCTTAAAGTTCCTAGGAAGAGTAAGCCTCGAAGAGAAGGCAACGATATCGCCCCTTGAAATACTGCCTGAGTCTCCGTCGTAGGAAAGACTTATCTTTGCCTCTGCGCCCTTCATATCCCCTTGCCCATACCCCATGGAGCGCACGTCTATGACAAAACGCGTCCTGCCGTCTTTTCTTGTTTCGTATTTTTCCGCAATCACGCCTTCGATATCCACAAAGGCCCTGCTTTGGGCAGCTTCTCTTATAAAGGCAATCGAAGCGCCGGTTCTTTCGTTCACAAGCGAAGAGGCAAACAAAAGCCCTAGCGAGAAGAACAAGGCAATAGAGGGATATAGCGGGGTTCTTATTGGCGGAGACAAGGGATTCTTACGAGATAAAAAAGCAAGTGCAACAAAAACAATGAACGCGATTACAAACAGCGCTACGGAAGCTGCAACCGAAAGCCCAAGCCAGGCCTCAAGCGCGAGACCTGTTATAAAAGAAACGGCTATGGGCACCAACGGACGCATAAGCCTCCATACTCACAACACGCAGCGCCGCATCCGAAAATCGGCGCCCTTACGATTCCTTCTTCGAGGTAGCCTCTTTTATGAGCCGCGCGGTTTCCGGAGTTATCCCCGAAAGCGCGGCTATATCATCGATACTTGCAGCCCTTAAGCCGTCAAGGTCAACGAATTTTTCGAATATCAGCTTTTTCTTGGCAGGGCCGATGCCTGGAATATCATCCAAGACCGACCGGACGGATTTTTTACCCCTAAGCTTCCTGTGATACGACACTGCAAAGCGGTGCACCTCGTCGCGCACGCGGCGGAGCAGCAAATCCCCCTTGGAGCCCTCTTTCAAAACAACAGGGTCCTTTACGCCTGCAATAAACACCCTCTCGCCCTTTGAAACCTTCTTGCCCGGACGCGGCGGCAGCGCGCCTTCCCTGTCCTTTGCAAGGGAAGCAATTGCCGCGCCTTCCATCTTAAGCTCGGAGGCGACCTTCAGGGCAACGGCAAGCTGCCCCTTTCCGCCGTCAACGAGGATTAGATCCGGCACAGGCACGTCATTGGTATTTAAGTACCTTCGCTCCATGACTTCACGCATCATGGCGTAATCGTCAGGGCCGTCCACGCCTTTAATTTTATAGAGGCGGTAATGCTTTTTCTCCGGCACGCCGTTTTTAAAGCGCACCATTGCGCCTACCGCGCTCTCGCCGCCGATATTGGATATATCGAAGGCCTCGATTGTCACAGGGGTTCGCGAAGTATTGAGCTTCTTTCCTATCTCGATAAGCGCTGCGTTCTCTGCCGTAAGCGCAGCCTTTATGAGCGCTTCCTTTGCGTTTAAAAGCGCCATGTCCATGAGCCGCTTCTTGCCGCCGCGCTCGGGCCTTCTTATCTCCACCCTCTTTCCGCCAAGCTCCGAGAGCCATTCTTCCATCACATCAGGGCCATCCGCATCAACGGAGAGAAAAACAAATGCCGGAATATTGTTCTCGCTTCTTCTGTAAAACTGCGAGAGAAACGAGGCCATGATTTCCGAATCCTCGACACCCGTGTCCTTGAAGTTAAAGCCTCGCTTGGAGATGAGGCGGCCCTGCCTGACATTTAGCACCGCTATGGAGAGCGCGCCGTCCTCCCGCTCGAGCGCGAAGTAGTCTTCGTCCTCGCATCCTTCGCTAACTACCTTCTGCTCTTCGAGAGAGGCCTCTATGGCGCCAATCCTGTCCCTTATAACAGCCGCGTCCTCGTACCTTTTTGCCTCGGATGCAGCAAGCATGTTCTTTTTAAGCTCCCTTACAAGTTCCAAGTTCCTGCCCTCGAGAAACATTATTGCGCCGTCCACGATTTCTCTGTATTTGCCCTCGGATATAAGCCCTGTTGCAGGGGAGGCGCAAAGACCAAGCTGGTAGTCGAGGCACGGCCTTGTGCGGTTACGAAACTCATGGAGAGAACACACGCAAAGCGGAAATATGCGGCGAAGGAATTTTAGCGTCTCCCTTGCCTGCGAGGCAGAGGCATAGGGGCCAAAGTAGCGCGACTTGTCGTCCGCTGTCCGCCTCGTTATCTCGATTCTCGGAAACGGCTCCTCAACCGTAAGACGTATGCTTACGTAGGTCTTATCGTCCTTAAGGCGTATGTTGTACGGGGGTTTGTGCTTCTTTAAAAGAGTGTCCTCGAGTATGAGGGCCTCTTTCTCCGTGGTTGTGATGATGCAGTCGATGTCCTCGGTTTTCGAGGCAAGAAAACGGCTCGCGTAGCGTCCGTCGTCAGCGCTTCCTCTAAAATACGACCTTACGCGGCTCTTTAGATCCTTTGCCTTGCCGATGTAGAGAATCTTTCCCGAGGCGCCCTTCATGAGATAGACGCCCGGGGTCTTTGGAAGCGACTTTAGCCTGGCCTCGATGTCCATAAAAGGTAGAGAAAAAACCCGGCCAACAGGCGTTTTGAAAAACGCCCGTTTACCTGGCCCGCTCGATGTACTTAAGTTCCTCTGTGTCTATGCGTATGACCTCGCCGGTCTCGATGAACGGAGGCACTCCTACCGTAAGCCCGGTTTCGAGCTTCGCCGGCTTATAGGAGCTCGAAGCCGTAGCGCCCTTCATGTTTGGCGGCGTGTCGACAATCTTAAGCTCCACAACCTTTGGCGGCTTCACCGAGACGGGCTTGCCGTCGTAGAACTCGACAGCGAACTTGACGTTCGGGATGAGGAAGTACACAGTGTCGCCAAGATCTTCCGAGCTAATCGGCATTTGCTCGTAATTGGCGGTGTTCATGAAGGTATACTCTCCGCCGCTCTCGTATAAGTACTCCATCTCGTGCTCTTCAAGCACGGCCTTCTCCACCTTATCATCCGACCCGAAGCGGTTCTCCGCTCCCGAACCTGTAATCAGGTTCCTGAGCTTGGTTTGCACCATGCCCCTCCAGTTACCAGGCGTCACGTGCTGGACGCTTAGCACCTTGTGAGGCGCTCCGTTGAACATGATGGTCATACCCACCCTTAACTGTGTTGCCGATATCATTTAAGTATTGCTCCTTTCGAAAGAACTCAATATTTTATGGTAACACAACAGGGGCCTGCATTTCCAGCCCCGAAGCCCTATTTTACGTACTTCTTTACGTGAGCGGAGGTGTTTACGGCATTGAGCTTTTTAAATATCAGATCAAAGCGGTCCTCGAGCTCTTTACCGATAGCGTCGATTGTCGGCCTCGGGAGCATCCACATCTTTTCCTTGAACGGCCCGAACCCCTTTTTCCTGGTCTTGTATATGAACTGCTCGTCCGTTTCCCCCGCCTTTTTCTCGTCAGAGTGCACCTTCCTAAGATGCTCGTATATCTCTTCTTTTAGCGCCTTTGGAAACGACGCGCTGTCGTAGGTAAGGTTCTGGAACCCGGTGGCAAGGTGCACCTCGGCAGCAGCCTTTTCCCTGAATATATGGAAGGCATCATCCGGGAGAGTGGACGCGCCGTGCTGCACAACACCCGAGAGCCCGTAGACCTCCCTCGATACCCTGGAAAGCTTTTCTATTGTGTCGAAGTCGACCTTCACCTTGGCTATGCTGCCGTCGGGGAGAACCACTCCGCCGTGCGAAGTGCCGGTCTGCACGCTTATCTTGCTTATGCCAATGAACTTTTTATCGAGCGCTGCCTTGTAGCCGTCCATGAAAGCTCTGAGCTCTTCCTCTGTCGAGTTCTTTCCGCCGACCTCGCCGATTTCGCCCCCAATCGAGACAACGGACAGCCCCTTTTCCTTTTCCTTATTTCTTATGAAGGCCGTAAGCTCTGCCGTGTTCTCGAAGTTCGGCCTCTGCTGCTCGGTAACGCTTGGCTTGCTTAGATCCACGATAGTGGAGGCGTCTATGTCGATGTTATAGAACTCGGCCTCAAGCGCCTCGGCAATGAGCTTTTTAAGGCCGTCTATCTCAGCCTTCTTATCTTCCCCGTACTTCTTTGCGTTTATCTGGAAGTGGTCGCCCTGTATGAACACGGGGGCCTTGTAGCCTTCCTTTATGGCAGCTGCAAGCACGCATGCCGCGTACTCCTCTGGCCTCTGGTCTGTGTAGCTTATCTCGCTCTTTGCTATCTCGAAGAGCACGGTTGTCGAGTCGTTCTTCTTTGCCGCGCGAAACACGGCCCTCGATGTGTCGTATGTAAGGCCGCGTATGTTTATCGCGGGAACGGTAAAATCCTTGCAATCACCCCTGCCCATTGCCTCGTATAGCCCCTGAATGGAGGCGGAGGGGGAGCCGAATGCCTTTGCAGCGGCCCTTATAATGCGCTTTGCCTCTGCTGCCACGGCCTTGTCTTTATTAATTGCCGCGTTGTAGGCAAGTATGTCGATTGCCTCAAAGCATAATTTCTTTTCATCGGTAATTGTAGCCTTGCCGCCTGCGTCTACCGTAAGCGCGGCCTTTACGGAATCTTTAAGCTCATCAACGGATTTTTTCAGCTGCATAATACCTTCTCCTTTTTAAAGGTTTTCCGTTAAAAACGGTCACGAATAATACCTCTTATACAGGGCCGCTGCGTCGCGGCGAAAGAAATAATCTATAAACAGGCCCCAATTCCGAAGCGTCCTCTTTAATACGCCGTCCCTTTGCCACCTTCTTGGCGACACAGTGACCGCCTCCTTGAGTATACACAGCGTTTTGGCTTTCTTCAACCTCTTAATGAGTTCCAGGTCTTCCATAATCGGAAGCCCATTAAAGCCGCCTGCGTCGGTAAAGGCCTGCCTTGTTACGAAAAGTGCCTGGTCTCCGTAGGCAATTTTAAGGGCCCTTGCCCGAAGGTTCGCGCCAAATTCTATCAGCCTGTACGAAAACCCTTTTGCATCTATGCCAAGAGAGAACATGCCTGCCTGAAACCCTCTCTCGATCGCGCTGCTTACATCTTTGGCCCAGCCACCCGGCAGCCTTGCGTCCGCATGAAGAAAGATAAGCACATCGCCGGTTGCCACCTTTGCGCCTTCATCCATCTGGGCGCCGCGGCCTTTTTTAGCGCTTATAACCTTTGCGCCAAGGGCCTTGGCCTTTTTTACCGTGCCGTCACTGCTGCCAGCGTCGGCAACTATAACTTCGGCTCCATCTGCCGACCTTACGGCCCTTTCTATGTTTGCCTCTTCATCAAGGGCCGGTATTACGACGGAAAAACTCCCCATCCCCGTTCCACCTACTCGCCTTTAAGCTCCCTTGTCATAAGGGCCATGACAGCGTCCCTTGGGCTTTTACCTTCGTTTAATACCTTACAGACCTCTTCGGCAATTGGCATCTCGATATTACTGCGCCTCGAAAGCTCTACAACCGAGGCTGCGGTCATAACGCCCTCTGCAACGGTCTTTCTGCCTTCCATAAGTTCCTTTAAGGTCTTGCCCTGCCCTATCTCGAAACCAACGGTATAGTTCCTGGAGAGCGGCCCTGTGCATGTAAGCACAAGGTCTCCCATGCCGGAGAGCCCGTAGAAGGTCTCTGCCTTTGCGCCAAGCTTTACGCCAAGCCTCGTCATCTCTGCAAGGGCCCTTGTAATGAGGGCGCTCCTTGAGTTGAACCCGAGCCCGAGGCCGTCGGATATGCCGGAAGCTATCGCCATTACATTCTTTAATGTCCCTCCAAGTTCGACACCCACCGGGTCTGTGTTCGTATATACTCTAAAGTACTTTGTCGAGAAAACATCCTGCGCGGCCTCTGCCGCATCAAGGCTTGGCGCTGCAACGCAGGCTGCTGCAGGAAGACCTTTTGAAAGTTCCTTTGCGAATGTCGGGCCGGAAAGCACGCCGAGCCTGTCGCCAAATTCTTTGCCAAGGGTTTCAAGAAGCACGCTACGGCAAGTAAGAAAGGTCTTTGCCTCGAGCCCCTTTGAGGCGTTTATAACGACAGCATCAGGGCCTATCAGCCCCTTTGCGTCCTTGAAAACGCTCCTTATGGCCTGTGTGGGCACAACGCACACGACCATTCCTGCGCCCAAGAGCGCGTCGTTAAGCGAATTAGTTATTTTTAGAGATTCGGGAAGCTTAACACCCGGAAGATAGGTCTTATTCTCTCTAACTTCGGGCATCTCCTTTGCAAGCCAGTCCTCATAGGCCCAGAGTGTGGTATCCACGCCCTTAATAGCGAGCATCGCGGCAATCGTCGTGCCCCAGCTTCCGGCTCCTATGACCGAAACGCGCATTGTCAGTCCGTCTCCCTAAGCTTCATCTGCGTGTTGCCGCCTTCTGGAAGAGGCACGGCTATTATCTCGCTCTTCATCCTCTCCTCCACTGCGACCATCTTGATTCTCACGATACTCTTATTCGGGTACTCTTTTTCGAGTTCCTTTAGAAGCTTCATCGCCTCGCCAAGGTATCCGCCGGCTATGAGCGAAGACGCCTTCTCGAGCTTTGCCTCCATGGCAACGGGCTGTCCGGCGTACTTCTTCATGACGTAATCGAAGGAATTCGCGGCCTCGAGGTACTCGCCTCCCATGAAGTACGTCATTGCGATAAGGAAATGCGCCCGTTCGGTGTATTCGCTCGAAGGGCGTTTTTTAAGAAGGTCGTCGAGCTCGATTCTTGCCTGCTTGAAATCGCCGACCCCCATGTACTCGTTTGCAAGCTCGAAGCGGTATCTTGCGGCATTGGACTCGGGCCCGGCCTTGACGAGCCATATGTATTCCTCGACCGCCTGCCTGTGGTTATCGCCATCGGAAAATATGGCGGCCCTGTCCTCTCTTGCGTTTATCACATAAGAGCTGTCCGGATAAACGTATAAGAGCACGGCATAGGCCTTCAATGCATCTTTCGGCCTCTTGAGGAACTTGTAGTTTATGTACCCTGTCTTGTACTGGCTCGCTGCGGCAAGCTGGCTGTCAGGGTACTTATCGACAAAGACCGAGAACTTCTCGATTGCGGTCGCATAATCCGAAGCGGCAAGATGGCGCTCTGCGTCGTAAAATAATTTTTCCTCTTCCCTGCTTACGCGCTTGCAGCCAAAGGAGGCGGAAATAAGGACTGCCGCGACGGCTATCAATACGCCGGCTAGAAGAACGCGGCCAACGCCTATTTTGCCAGGGCCCTTGTAAGGCACGGCATCTACTCTTCGGCCTCTTCTTCTTCCGCGCCCTCTACTATCGGGGCCAGGCCGCCTATCTTCTCGTCCTTGTCTATGTCCATAAGCCTAACGCCCTGGGTGTTCCTGCCTATGACAGAGACGCCCTTCATGGCGATGCGTATGATTTTGCCCTTGCTCGTAGAAAGCATTATCTCATCCGAGTCCGTCACCTGGGCTATGCCTACGACAGGGCCGTTTCTCTCCGTTACCTTGATGTTTATCAGGCCGCTACCGCCTCTGGACTGCGTCCTGTACTCCGAGAGCTCGCTTCTCTTGCCGTAGCCTTTCTCGGTGACGGTGAGCATGGTGACGTTATCGGCAAGGGTCTCCATGCCGACCACCTCGTCGTCCTTCGATAGGTTCAAGGCCTTGACGCCCCTTGCCTGGCGGCCCATCTCCCTCACGTCCTCCTCGTTAAAACGTATGGACATGCCCTCCTTGGTGGCCACGAAGATATCCTTCTTGCCGTCGGTAAGGCGCGCGTTTATGAGGCTATCGCCCGCATCCAGGCTCACGGCTATAAGGCCGCTTGTGCGGATGTTAGAGAAGCTCATCAGATCGCTCTTCTTTATGACGCCCTGGCGCGTGCCCATGACTATACAGGAGCCTTCGGTAAACTCCCTGACGGGCAGGAATGCCGTGATCTTTTCGCCCGGAGAAAGGCTAAGTATGTTAACTATCGCCTTGCCCTTTGCGGCCCTGCCGGCCTGCGGGATGTCGTAGACCTTTAGCGCATAGGCCTTGCCTTTGTCGGTAAAGAAGAGGATGTGGCTGTGCGTCGAGGCAACGAACATGCTCGAGACAAAGTCCTCGTCCCTGGTCGTCATGCCGGTCTTGCCCTTACCGCCCCTCTTTTGAATTTTAAAGAGGCTCGTCGGGTTCCTCTTTATATAGCCGTTACCGGTGATGGTGACGACCATGTCCTCTTCGACTATTACGTCCTCGAGGGTTATTTCCTCTGCCTGGTCAACTATCTGGGTACGCCTCGGGTCTGCGTAGCGCTCCCTTATTGCCTTAAGCTCGTCGACGATGACGCCCATAAGGAGCTTCTCGCTTGCCAGTATTTCCTCGTACTTCTTTATCAGCGCTATCACTTCCTTGTACTCTGCAATTATCTTCTCTCTCTCGAGAGCGGTCAGGCGATGGAGCCTCATATCGAGGATGGCGGTTGCCTGTATCTCCGAGAGCTTGAACTTCGTTATGAGCCCTTCTTTGGCTTCCTGCGGGCTCTTGGATGCGCGTATCAGCTTTATCACATTGTCGAGGTTGTCTATGGCGATCTTTAGCCCCTCGAGTATATGGGCCCTTTCGCGGGCCTTTTTTAAATCGAATACAAAACGCCTGGTAACGACCTCTTTACGGAACTTGACGAACTCGTTTAAGAGGTCTGCAAGCGGCAACACCTTTGGCTGGCCTTCGACGAGCGCGAGGTTGATGATGCCGAATGATGAACGCATCTGCGTGTGGAGATAGAGGTTATTGAGTATTACCTCGGCCACCTCGTCGCGCTTTAAATCCACCACAACCCTCATGCCCTCTCTCGAGGACTCGTCTCTTATGTCCGAGATGCCCTCTATCTTCTTGTCGTGCACGAGCTCGGCGATTCTCTCGATGAGCTTTGCCTTGTTGACCATGTAGGGTATCTCTGTGATGACGATGCTCTGGCGCCCGGTCCGTGAATTCTTCTCAACCGTTGCCTTTGCCCTCATCTGCACGACACCCTTGCCGGTCTTGTAGGCATCCACGATGCCTTCCCTGCCGTATATGAAACCGCTTGTCGGGAAGTCGGGGCCGGGCACTATCTTCAAAAGCTCCTTAACGGTCGCATCGGGCTTCTTTATGACGTAAATTATGGCGTCGATTATCTCGCCAAGGTTATGCGGCGGCATGTTGGTTGCCATGCCAACGGCAATACCGGAAGAGCCGTTTACAAGAAGGTTCGGGAATGCCGCGGGTAAAACGCTCGGCTCTCTTTCCGAGCCGTCGTAGTTCGGGACAAAGTCGACGGTTTCCTTGTCTATGTCGGCAAGGAGCTCGCTTGAGAGCCTCGCCATCCTTACTTCCGTGTACCTCATGGCAGCAGGCGAGTCGCCGTCTATGCTTCCGAAGTTACCCTGACCGTCGATGAGCGGGTACCTCATGGAGAAGTCCTGGACAAGCCTCGTAATGGTGTCGTATACCGCTATGTCGCCGTGCGGATGGTATTTACCTATGACGTCTCCGACCACGCGGGCTGACTTTTTATAGGGCTTATTCCACTCAACCCCCATCTCGTGCATGGCGAATATGACACGCCTGTGCACGGGCTTTAATCCGTCACGCACATCCGGGAGCGCCCTTCCTACGATTACGCTCATCGCGTAATCGAGGTACGAGCGTTGCATTTCATCTTCTATGGCAACCGGAATTTTCTCTTGGGCCATTGCTAAAAAATACCTCCGTAACCGGGGAGTAAAAAGGCGGAAATCTCCTTAAAAATCAGACTCTTTATAATATTAGGGATTCGCCGACATGTCAAGTAATAAAGGCCGCTTGGGGGCCGTAAAAAAGCGCCTCTAACAGCTTGAAAATGCTAAAAAATCTTGCATTCTTTGCCAGTTCTGGTAAATTATCAAGTTGAACCGTATAGTAAAACACCATGGCAAAAGACCTCATACTCGAACTCGGCTCAGAAGAGCTGCCGGCAAGATTTATAAACCCATCGCTTGCCGCCCTTAAAACAGGCCTTGAAAAGGCCCTGAAAGAGCATAACATCGCCTTCGCGTCCCTGGAGACCTATGGCACTCCCAGGCGTCTTGCCGCCATAATAAAAGGTCTCGAAGAAAAACAAGCAGACTCGGTGCTTGAAGCAAGAGGCCCGAGTAAGCAGGCTGCCTTTGACAAGGACGGCAATCCAACGAACGCGCTCATAGGGTTCGCGAAATCCCACAACGTAAAACCAGCGGACGTAAAAACAATAAAGACCGAAAAGGGCGAGTACGTCTGCATATCCAAAAAAATCAAGGGCAAGAAGACCTCTGAGATACTGCCGGCACTCTTGAAGAACGCTGTAGAGAAACTCACTTTCCCCAAGTCCATGCACTGGGGCTCATTCGACGTGACCTACGGACGGCCGCTTCACTGGATACTGGCAATGTACGGGACATCGAAAGTTGAGTTCGACTACGGCCACATAAAAAGCTCCAACACGACCTGCGGCCACCGCTTCAAGAGTCCGGCAAAGATAAAGATAACCTCGGCCTCGGCGTACCTTAAATCCCTTAAAAAGGCATTCGTGCTTGCCGATATAGAAGAAAGAAAGGCAATCATTCACAAAAACCTCAAGATAGAGGCAGAGAAGTCCGGCGGAGAGGTGCTCTACGACGACGGGCTTATGGAAGAGGTTGCCAATCTTGTCGAGTACCCGACCGTTGTAAAAGGCTGCTTTGAGAAAGAATTTCTCACGCTGCCGCGCCAGGTCGTTATAAACGCCATGCGCGAGCACCAGAGGTACTTCTGCGTGATAAGCAAGAAGGGCGAGCTCTTGCCGTATTTTCTTACGGTATCGAACACGCCGGTCAAAAAAGTAAAGACCGTTAGCTCGGGTAACGAGCGCGTTCTAAGGGCCAGGCTAAACGACGCCAAATTCTACTACGAAAAAGACCTCAAGACGCCGCTTGCCTCACGGGTGGATGCGCTAAAGGGTGTCGTATTCCAGGCAAAGCTTGGCACGTCATACGAAAAGGTGGTGCGCTTTACGCGCCTTGCCGTTGCAATAGGCGAAACAGTCGGGTTCTCGGCCCACGCAAACGGAGACGAACCGCTTCACTTCCTAAATAACTCCTCTGTAAAATCCGGCATAGCAGAGGGCATGCTCGACGTCACGACCATCGGGGATTCCAAAGAATACAACAAGTACGTGCTCGGACGGGCATCGATGCTTGCAAAGGCGGATTTGGTAAGCGGCATGGTCGGAGAGTTCCCGTCACTCCAGGGCCTCATGGGCATGGAGTACGCGCTAAAGGACAACGAGCCTGAAGAGGTCGCAACAGCCATATTCGAGCACTACCTGCCGACGACATCCGGCGGCGCGCTTCCGACTACAAAGGCAGGTGCAATAGTTAGCATCGCAGACAAGCTTGACACCATCTGCGGCTGCTTTGGCGTTGGGCTCATCCCAACCGGCGCAGCTGACCCGTACGCGCTAAGAAGGTTCTCTATCGGCATCATGGCCATCATACAGGACAAGGGCCTTCACCTGCCACTTGACTGGGCAATCGACCGCTCTCTCGACATACTTGGCGACAAGCTAAAGCGCAAAAAGAACGAGGCGACTTCCGACATACTCGAGTTCTTCAGGGAAAGGCTTAAAAACCAGCTCACTTCCCAGGGGCTTGGCGCAGATACCGTAGAGGCGGTATTTAGCGCGGGATGGGCCGAGATAAACGACGCCGTAGCGCGGGTTAAGGCATTGGAGGAGTTCAAGGGGCACGAGGCCTTTGGCAGGCTCGTGGTTGCGTTCAAGCGCGTCTCCAACATTCTAAAGGGATTCGACGCCGAGGACACTTCAGTTGATACGAAACTCTTCAAGGAAAAGGACGAAAGCTCGCTTCTTGGCGCAATAAAGGCCGCCTCCCCGGAGGTAGAAAAGTACCGGTCAGCAGCCGATTATAGCAGGGTGTTTACCTCGCTTGCCTCAATAAAGGAGGCCGTTGACTCGTTCTTCGATAATGTGATGGTAATGACAGACGACGCGGCGCTAAAGACAAACCGCCTGAGGCTTCTTAACTCTGTAAGAGGGCTTTATATAAAGACAGCGGACCTATCCAAGCTAACCGTAGCAGAATAAAACTCTTTCCTGTAGAAAAATCTGTAAAATCTGGTATTATTACAATTTAAGACCAATCTGGTCGGTATGCTTTCCTGTTCGCGCACCATGCACTTGCGTTTTCATACTACCTTACCGCGCGAATCGAAAAAAGACGAGAATACGCCCTCCCCTGCCGGGAGCTTGCTTTTGGGCCGTTTAATTTTGGCATACATGGGGTGTATGCCGTGAATAAGGCCGCAACAACACTCACGCGAACCAATGAAAGCGTAATGGGGTTACGCTTCATTGCCCCCCTTTATCTTGCAGGGAGGCCGGCTCGTGTAAAAGGGCGTATTCCCGCGACTCACGCTTTTTCCGTGCAGGAGGCGCAAGTCTCGTTAGCAAAGATAACATTGTTAACATTATTTTGTCAACCTGTTTATTGCGGGTATATAGATGAAAAATACCGACCTTATAGGCGTAAGACTTTCAAAAAAGTTAAAGGACGTCCTTCAACGCATGGCTGAGAAGGACGAGAGAAGTGTTTCGTGGATAGCAAGAAAACTCATCGTGGACTCGCTTTCCAAGCGCGGAATACTGCCGAAGGAAGGGTCGCGGCCAAAACCGCCGAAAAGGCCGCGCTAAGACGCGATAATTCCGGGGTTACAAAAGATCAAAGCTTTTTTCTCTGATAAAGCTCGGCAAGGGCTTCGTCCTGCTTTGTAAAACTAACCCCCATGCCGCACTTTACCACTCCCGAAAGCCCGGGCGGCGCAACCTTTGCCCACATCACAACGCCCTCGGCCCTGTAGAGCTTGCCGCTGCTCTCGAGTTCCATGACGAGCTTTTCGCCTTTTGCATAAACTTCACTGGTCTTTATGCAAAGACCGGTGCCAGAGATATCGGTAACAAGGGCCATGTACTCAAGCCTGCCCTTCCCATACCGTATCTTGCACCTGAAGGCAACCCTGTCGCTACTGCGACCGTCGCTGCCGCCGACGCTATCGCCAATATAGACACCCATGTCCTGTATGGGTATATATATACGGCATCGACTATAAATTGTCAACCTGGATGTGCGCGCATGGCTATGGATTTCGCGCTAAGGGCTTCCTTTAGAAACTCGCCTGTATACGACCCCTTTACCTTCGCAATCTCTTCGGGCGTGCCCTCGGCCATCAAGCGGCCTCCGGCCTCGCCGCCCTCGGGGCCAAGGTCTATGACATAGTCAGCGGACTTTATGACGTCGAGATTGTGCTCGATGATTATTATCGTATTGCCCGCATCGCGAAGCCTCATAAGCACGCTTATCAGCATCTTTATGTCGGCAAAGTGCAGTCCCGTGGTCGGCTCGTCAAGTATATAAAGGGTCTTCCCGGTTGCCCTTTTCGAGAGTTCCTTCGATAGCTTTATGCGCTGCGCCTCGCCGCCGGAAAGCGTTGTAGCAGACTGACCAAGCCGTATGTACCCGAGCCCGACCTCGGCAAGTGTATCCAACTTTTCCTTTACCTGAGGCACATTCTCGAAAAACTTCGCTGCCTCCAAAACAGTCATCTCCAGGCACTCGGCGATGTTTTTGCCTTTGTACCTCACCTCGAGCGTTTCCCTGTTGTAGCGCTTCTTGGCGCATTCCTCGCAGTGCACGTACACGTCCGGGAGAAAATGCATCTCGACCTTTATCACGCCGTCCCCTGCGCAAGCCTCGCACCGTCCGCCCTTGACGTTGAAGCTAAAGCGCCCGGGGCCGTAGCCTTTGAGCTTTGCCTCGGGAAGGCGGCTATAGAGTTCCCTTATGGGCATGAAAACGCCGGTATATGTGGCGGGGTTGCTCCTTGGCGTTCTTCCTATGGGAGTCTGGTCTATGCCAATGACCTTATCGACATGCTCAAGGCCGCTTATGGAATCGAGAGCGCCTGCCCGCTCCTTCGAGCCGTAGAGACGGCGCATCAACTGCCTCTCCAGCGTGTCGATTACAAAGGTGCTTTTACCGGAGCCCGAAACCCCTGTAACGCAAGTCATCAGCCCGACAGGGATGCTTACGGTAATATCCTTTAAATTATTGGCCTTCATTCCTGAAAGCGTTATCATACGGCCATCAGCGCGCTTTCTAGTCTTTGGCACCTCTATAGAGAGCTCGCCGTCAAGGTACTTTGCCGTCATGGACCTCTTCGATCCGAGTATGTCTTTAACAGAGCCGGAGGCAACGACCTCTCCGCCAAGCTCGCCTGCGCCGGGGCCCATGTCTATTATGAAGTCGGCGCTCTCGATAGTGGACTCATCGTGCTCGACAACGATAACGGTATTGCCCATGTCGCGAAGCCTCTTTAGCGCGGCAATCAAGCGGCGGTTATCCCTCTGATGAAGGCCTATGGACGGCTCATCGAGCACGTACAGCACGCCCGTTAGGCTAGAACCTATCTGGGTCGCGAGCCTTATGCGCTGCGCCTCGCCCCCTGACAATGTGGCAGCGGCCCTCTCGAGCGAAAGGTACCCGAGCCCGACGTTTACGAGAAAAGAGAGCCGCTCGGTTATTTCTTTTAAGATGCGCCTTGCTATAGCTGCCTTTGTCTCGTCGAGCTTCAAGGAAGAGAAAAACGCGAACGCATCGGCAACCGTCGCGCAAACGCTCTCACGTATGGTCCTGTCCCCGACCTTAACGCAAAGGGCCTCGGCCTTTAGCCTCGAGCCCAGGCACACGTGACAGCTCTGCGCGTTCATGAACCTCTCGAGCTCTGCCCTCGCCTCTTCGCTCTCGGTTTCCTTATACCTTCGCTCAAGGTTCGCTATCAGCCCTTCGAACGGTTCATGGAACGTGTACGAGCTCTTGCCCTTTTTGTACTCGACTTTTATCTTTTCCTCACCGGAGCCGTGTAAAAGGGCGTCCTTGACCTTTTTCGTAAGCTTTGCAAACGGAATATCGGCATCGAAGCGGTAGTGGCGGCAAAGCGACGGGATTATCTGCTCGAACCACGCTGCATTCGAGGCCGCGCCCTTTTTCCTCCACGGTAAGAGCGCGGCCTGGTTTACCGAAAGGTTCTTATCTGGCACGGCAAGCTCCTCGTCGAAAAAAAACTTCTCGCCAAGGCCGTTACATTCCGGGCACGCGCCGTGCGGGCTGTTAAAGGAGAACATCGCCGGCGTTATCTCCGGATAACTTACGCCGCAGTCGGCGCAGGAGAGGCGTTCGTTAAAGAACAGCCCTTTTTTGCCCTTTGGCGCGTCTGCGTACTCTATTGCGGCAAACCCTCCGGAAAGCCTTGTAGAGCTCTCGAGGGCCTCGGCAAGGCGGCCCCTTACGGCTCCACCTATGACAAGACGGTCCACTATTACATCTATAAAATGCTTTTTACGTTTGTCGAGAGAAACTACTTTATCGAGTTCCACGACCGCGCCGTCTATACGGGCGCGGGTGTACCCCATGCGCCGAAAGCCATCGAGCTCTTTTTTATATTCGCCCTTTCTGCCCCTTACCACAGGGGAAAGAATAAGCACGCGGGAGCCGGGCTCGAGCGCCATGGCGCGCTCGGTCATCTGCGTTATGGTCTGGAAGTTTATGGGCTTGCCGCATTTATGGCAATAGAGCGAGCCCACGCGCGCGTAAAGAAGCCGCAGGTAATCGTATATCTCGGTTATTGTGCCAACAGTTGAACGCGGATTCCTGCTCGTTGTCTTCTGCTCAATTGCTATGGCAGGAGAAAGACCTTCTATGCTCTCGACATCTGGCTTATCCATCTGCTCCAGGAACTGCCTTGCGTACACCGAAAGGCTTTCGACGTAACGCCTCTGGCCTTCGGCGTATATGGTGTCAAAGGCAAGAGAAGACTTTCCGGAACCGGAGACGCCGGTAATCACAACGAGCTTTTGCTTTGGTATCTCTATATCGAAGTTCTTTAAGTTATGCTCTCTGGCGCCTTTTATGATTATGCTCTTCATTACCGGCGGCCCTTTCGCTTCCCTGCCATGGCGGCTGCAGAAAGCACCGCGGCTGCCATGCTCTCGGGCCGTGCCACACCCTTCCACGCGATATCGTATGCAGTGCCGTGGTCAACGGAAGTGCGTATTATCGAAAGCCCAAGTGTCGTATTAACCCCGTCCTCGAAGTGAAGAAGCTTAAGAGGTATAAGGCCCTGGTCGTGGTACATGCAGACAACCGCGTCGAATTCCTTTTTTCGCACGGCGCGGTAAAACACCGTGTCCGAAGGAAGCGGGCCGATTGCGTTAATGCCGGCCTTTAGCGCCTTTTTAACAGCAGGGGCGACGATGCGCTCGTCTTCGTCGCCAAACATCGCGGCCTCGCCTGCGTGCGGGTTAAGGCCGCACACGGCTATGCGCGGCCTCTTCATGCCGAAATATTTTTTAAACGATTCATCGGTTATGCGTATTGTTTTCAAAATATTCCCGACTGTAAGAAGGCGCGGCACGTTCTTTATTGCCTCGTGTATGGTCACGAGCACGACCTTTAGCGACTCCCCGCCAAGCATCATCGCGTACTCATCCGAGCCGGTAAGATGGGCTATGAACTCGGTATGCCCTGGGAACTTGAAGCCCGCGAGCCTTGCGGCCTCCTTGCTTATCGGCGCCGTAACGATTGCGTCCGCCTCGCCTGTCACGGCCATGTCAACGGCCAGCTCTATGGCAGCTATCATGGCCTTCGAGCCTTCGATGGACGGCCTGCCGGGCTTTACGGCAGCAGCATTTATCTTCGATGCGCTTATTATCTCTACGGAGATGGGAAACGGTATGGAAAGTTTCTTGGAGACTCTTGCAAAGACACCCTCATCGCCGACAACGCGTATATCGGCGCTCTCTCTTACGCGCCTTATCCCGAGGGCCTTTAAAATTATCTCCGGGCCGACCCCGGAAGGGTCTCCCATGGTTATGGCTATGCGGGGTTTCATAGTGCGGACGGGGCCTCTAAAATGGACTTGAAGATAACCTGCCTAAAGCCTTACCTCGATGGATGCTATTTTCTTTACCTCGTCTATCCATAAATCGTACTTCTGCTTCATGAGCTTCGAATAAAGCCTGTCGGCGAGCTTATCCTTCACCTCGTTAAACGGCACGGCCTCGCCCTTTCTAACGTCCACGAGGTTGAAAAAATACACCCCGTCCTTCGATGGAATGGGGCCGGCTATCTTTCCCGACAAAAGCCCTTCGATGGCAAGGGCGTAATCGTCGGAGAGCTCGCTCTTTTTAAGATACCCCATGTCGCCGCCTTTATCTCCGTGGCCGCCGTCGGAATGCCTGCCGACGAGCACGGCAAAGTCCTCTCCGCTTGCAAGGGCCCCGCGTATGGCCTCTATCCTGGCAACGTTTTTCTTGTCGTCTATCTTGCCGGAAAGGAACAGCACCATCAGGCGCACCTCTTCCTCGCTTCTAAACTCGTCTATATTGTTGGCGTAGTAGTCGCGCACGTCGTCTTCGCCCATCTTCACCTTCGTGCGTATGAACCTGTTCATAAACTTGCTTCGCCTGATGTCTTCCTTCAACTGGTCCCTGTACTCCTTGTACGTTATGCCGCTGTTGGAGAGCGTTAGGACAAGGGCCTCGTGCGTGAACCTGTTTTGCCGCTTTATGTCCTCTACGGCGTTGTCTATTTCCTTTTCGCTCACGTCTATGCCCGCGCGCTCGGAGTATATCTTTACGAGCTTTTCCTCGATAAGGCCGTCGAGCACCTTGTTTCGTATCTCGGCGTCCTTTGCCTCCGACAGCTCGCCCTTGAAGCCTCCCTTTATGGCGGCAACCGCGGCATCGAGTTCGACGAGGGTTATTATCTCGCCGTTCACAACGGCGACTATCCTGTTCACGGTCTCCGAAGACGCCTGTTGCGAAACCATCACAATGGCCGCAAGGAGCGCGGCCGCGATGACCGCCGTTTTATGCGAAAAAAGCCGCCTCACTGCAAGAGCCCCATGTCCACGTCTATCGATACCGTCTTCTTTAATTCCATCATCCACGTATTATAAGCGTCCTCTGCGCGTTCTCTCTTCAATCTTTCGGTTATCTTGCCCTTTACGTCCTCGAACTTAAGATTGCCGCCCTCGGCCTTTTCCTCGAGCTTGAATATATGGTAACCGTACTCGGTCTTTATTACCTGGCTTACGCCGCCGACGTTCAAAGCGAATATCGCGGCCTCGAACTCGGGGGGCATGTCGCCCCTGGCAAAGTATCCGAGATCACCGCCGCTTCTGGCCTCTATGCCAACAGATACCGCAGCGGCAACGCTCTCGAAGCTTTCGTTTTTAAGCCTCTTCTTCGCGTTCTCCGCAGCCTTCTCGGACTTGACGATTATCATCCTGGCCCTTACCCGTTCCGGTACCTCGTAGTCCCTGCGGTTGGCGTTATAATAGGCCCTCGCATCTGTCTCCGTTACCAGTATCTTCGTGCCGACCACCGTATCCACGGTCTTCTTTATAAGGAGCTTTCGAGAAAGCTCGGCCTTCCAGTTCTCGAAGCTGTCGTAGCGGCTCTCTATGGCGGCCTTGAAGTCGGCATCTCCGGAGGCCTCTTTTAAAACATTTATCTCCTTCGAGAGCTCGGCCTCGTTTACCGAGATATTACGCTTTGCGGCCTCGTCGAGTATTATGGCCTCGTCAACAAGCTGGCTAAGAAGGTTCTTTCTTAACTCGCGAAGCTCTTCCTCCGAGGCCTCGTTATCGGCCTCGGGCACGAGCCTCTTTAGCGAGGCCCTGAACTCTCCGAGCGTAACGACCTGAGAGCCGACCTTGACAAGCGGCTTCGAATTGTTTTTCTCGTCCTCGGCCCTGCCGCCAAGATTGCACGAAACGAGAAAAACAAGGGCCGCGGCTGAGACAACAACCGCACGGTTCCTATACATGCTCCCAAATATACGCATAATTATGAAATTTTACCCTACCCGCCGAGTTCTTTCAACATATATCTGGCCTGGTCAACGGAATCCCTGCCCTGCTCCATTACATAAACGAGCCTCGAATCCGGCATGAGCCGAAACCTGTCCTTATTATCCCTGGCAAGACGCATTATCCTGTCTATCAAAGCAGGGGCCTTCTCTGCCACATCGGGCCGAAACGACACATAAAGCCTGCCGCCCCGTTCGGCGAGTTCGGTTGCGTGCAAATCCCTTAGAAGAAGCTCTATGCGCTTTGTCTCAAAAAGGTTCGTTGCAAGCGCCGGGAGCTTACCGTACCTGTCCTCGGCCTCTGCCATGAAGTCGAAGAGCTCGTCATCGCTCTCAGACATGGCAACGCGCTTATAGAATATCAGCCTGTCACGCGCATCTGGAACGTACTCATCTGGCAGGTACTGCGACACCTTGAGCTTTACCTCGACTCTTTGCGTCTCTTCTGCAGCCTCGCCCTTAAGCTCGGCCACTGCCTCGTTTAGAAGCTCGGCATACATGTCAAAGCCCACCTCCGTGATATTGCCCGACTGCGCCGTGCCAAGCATCTCGCCTGCGCCGCGGATTTCCAAATCATAGGCCGCGACCCTAAACCCCGAGCCGATTTCCGAGAGCTCTCCCATTACCTCCATCCTCTTTACCGCGTCCGCTGTCATAGAGACCTTGTCCGGGCATATGAAGTACGCGTAGGCACGGTGGCTGCTTCTTCCAACGCGGCCCCTTAACTGGTAGAGCTCGGCAAGGCCGAAGCGGTCTGCGCGGTTCACGATAATGGTGTTGGCAGATGGTATGTCCAGGCCGGATTCTATTATAGTCGTCGAAAGAAGCACGTCGTATTCCCTGTTTATGAAGGCAAGCATTATGCGCTCGAGCTCTCGTTCATCCATCTGCCCGTGCGCAACCCCTACCCTCACCTTCGGCGTTATTGATGCGGTTATCTCCTCTATCCTTGCCTTAACCGCGCCTATGCCTTCGACCCTGTTATGCACGAAGAATATCTGACCGTCACGCCGTATCTCGCGCTCTATGGCCTGGCGTATTATTTCATCGTCATCCCTTACAACGCGCGTAGTAACGGCAAGGCGGCCCTCTGGAGCAGTGCTCATTATGCTCAAGTCGCGCACGCCTCCAACCGCCATATGCAGCGTCCTTGGTATTGGAGTTGCGCTAAGGGTCAGCACGTCAACCGACCTTCTTATTTCCTTTAGCCGCTCCTTATGCCTTACGCCGAAGCGGTGCTCCTCGTCTATGACCATCAGCCCGAGGTCTTTGAAGATAACGTCCTTTTGAAAGAGCCTGTGCGTGCCGATGATAACGTCGATATTCCCTGCCGCGAGTTTCTTTAGCGCCTCGCGCTGCTCTGCCACGCTTCTAAAGCGGCTAAGCACTTCGATAGTTGCCGGAAATGACGCAAAACGTTTTCTGAAAGTGCGAAAGTGCTGCTCAGCCAAAATGGTGGTCGGCACGAGCACTGCAACCTGCTTTGAATCGATGAGGGCCCGAAACGCGGCCCTCATCGCCACCTCGGTCTTGCCATACCCTACGTCCCCGCAAACAAGACGGTCCATGGGGGATGAGCTTCCCATGTCCTTCATAACGTCGTCTATGGCTCTTCTCTGGTCCGGTGTCTCGTCATACTCAAAGGCAGCCTCGAACTCGTTAAACATGTGGCCCGGAACACTGAATTGGTGGCCTTTGGCAGCCTTTCTCTCGGCATAGAGCTTTATGAGCTCTCCGGCGACCCGTTCTGCCTCCTTCTTTGCCCGCGCCTTTTTCTTATTCCACGTCTTTGCGCCGAGCTTATCGAGCTCTATCGCCCTGCCCTCCAAAGCGCCGTAGCGCGATATCTGGTCAAGGGCGCTTACCGGCACATAGAGCCTGTCGCCGTCCTTATATTCGAGACGAAGAAAATCGGCCTCGACCCCGTCGGCAGCAATACGCTCAAGCCCCTTGTATATGCCCACACCGTGAGCAAAGTGCACGATATGGTCGCCTTCCTTTAAGTCTGACAGGTCGAAGAAAAGTTCTTCGGCTTTTTTCTTCTTTGGCGGCCTTCTGTCTATACGCTCGCCAAATATCTCTTCCTCCGTGATAACGGCAAGCCCTCGTATACGAAAACCTGCGCTTAGCGAGCCTATGCGTATGTTAACAGCCCCCGGCATGGGCGCGGCGGCAAACCCCTCGCCAACAAGCACCCTTAAGCCGCTACCTGCGCCTTCATCCAGAAATATCTCGCTCATGCGCTCGGCCTGACCCTTGTTATGCGCCGTGAGCACGACAGTGACGCCGTCGTTTAGCATGGAACGAAGCTCTGCGCGAAGAGGGGTAAGGTCTTTTTTAAGGGCAATATCCTGACGAAGCTTCAGGTTCGTTGAAACGTCAACTGTCGCGCCGCGCTGCGCAAGGGTATCGAGCTCGACTACCGGCATATTCGAGAGCGCGGATTCAAGCTCCTCTCTTCGGGCATACAGGTCAGCGGGGTTTATAAACGGCACCTTCGGCGCGAACGCTTCTATATCCGAATACAGTGAATCTATCGAGGATTCCGTTTCCAGGGCCTCGCACACGACGACCGTCAAATTATCCTTTGAAAAAAGTTCAAGAAGCGTCCTGCCCTTTTTATTGCCAAAGAAAGGCCTTAGTATGGAAAGCCCCTTTACCTCTGCCCTGTTGGCAAGCATGTCGTAGAAGCGGCCCCAGGTGCTTCTATCGGCCCCTGTCTCGGAAGCGCGGTCAAGGAGCTTTTCCCGTGCCGCGCTTCTTGCCGCTTGTGAAAGCTCGACACCAGATACCGCCGTTATAACGGCCTTATCAAGAATCCTGACAGACCGCTGGGTCAGAGGGTCGAAGGTGCGTAGAGACTCTAACTCGTCGCCAAAGAACTCGAGCCTTACCGGGTAATTCCCTGTCTCAGCAGACGGCCTCGCGTACACATCTATAATGGAGCCGCGAACACTCATCTCTCCAAGCTCCTCGGCCATTTGCATTTTCTCATAGCCAAGCGAGAGGAGTTTGTCTATCAAGTCTTCGCGCTTATATTCCTTGCCTTTCTCAAGAGCGAGCGGCAGCTGCCCCGCGTCGTCGAACACAAGCTCTGCCATGTTATCTACGCTTGTTACGGCAAAGACACGGCTGCCACAGGCAGTAGCGGCCTTAATAGCGCTTATGAATGCCTCCCGCTTTGCGACTATCTCGGGGTGCGCATCGTCTGTTTCGAATGGAAGAAGTTCGGTTGAAGGATAAAAAAAGACGTTCTCAGGGCCAAGAAAGAACTGCGAGTCCGAGTAAAACCTCTCTGCCCCGGCCTCGGTCGGAAGGATTACAATGATAGAGGCTTTCTTTTTTCCGTAAATCGAGGCTACGAAAAAGGCCTTTGAAGCGCCGGTAACCCCTGAAAAGACGCACCTATGCCCCGGTGCTAAAGAAGCACCCCCCTCTACGGCCTTTTCAAAGGCCAGGCGCTGCGTAGTATCGTTATCCGGCATGACCTATTACTGATAATATTATACACGGAAAAAACAAGGTTTGCAAAAAAGTCTGCCGGACGGGAGAAAATATTTAGAAATCCCTTGGAACAGCTAGCATCTTATCAAGTGCCTTCTTTGCGCGCACGCGGATTTCTTCTGATACCTTGACGACGTTCTTCATCTCTTTTAAGCTTTCCAGCACGTCCTCAAGCGTTATAAGCTTCATGTTCGGGCATATAAGCGCCTTTGAGGCAAGGATAAATATCTTCTCCGGATTTTCCTTTTTAAGCCTCCAGAGGATGCCCATCTCCGTGCCGATTATAAGAGTCTTTGCCTTTGACTCTTTCGCGAACTTGTACATGCCGGAGGTGGAGCAGACATGGTCGGCAATGCTTACGACCTCGGGCGTGCACTCAGGGTGGCATACAAACAGCGCGCCCGGGTGCTCTTTTTTAGCTGCCTCGACGTCGCTAACCGTAAGCCGCTCGTGTGTTGGGCAGTAGCCGTCCCACCACTCGAGCTTTTTCTTCGACTTTAGAGATATCCAGTGCGCAAGGTTTCTATCGGGGATAAGGTAGGCGCTGTCTTCCTTAAGGGATTCAACGACCTTTGCGCCGTTTGCGGAAGTGCAGCATATATCCGACTCTGCCTTTACAGCGGCAGTGGTGTTCACGTACGCGACAACAGGCACGCCGGGCCGCTTTTTCTTCTCTCTTATAAGCCCTTCTGCGTCTATCATATCGGCCATGGGACAGCCGGCATCAAGCCTTGGAAGTATCACGGTTTTCTCAGGCGATAAAATCGCAGCGCTCTCGGCCATAAAGTGCACTCCGCAAAACACGATGACATCTGCCGCTGATGAGGCCGCGTTCTGGCTAAGGGCAAGCGAGTCGCCGGTGATATCGGCTATCTCCTGGACCTCGTCCCTCTGGTAATTATGCGCGAGCATGATGGCGTTACGCTCCTTCAAGAGCCCGCGTATCTCTTTTTTTAGCGCTTCTCTTTTGTCCTCAGGCATAGTATCCCCTGTCTAAAACATTCTAAAGAAAGATTATATATGATATCATATAAAAAGTGAAAGGAAGTTTAAGGGGGCATTCCCGTGTCAAACTCCGCGCTCACAACAAACGAAAAGAAAATACTCCTCAATATAGCCAGGGGCTCGATAAAAGCGCACCTTGATAAAGAACACTTCGATATGCCGCTCGGCCTGCCTTCGGTACTTTCCGAGAAACGCGGAGCATTCGTTACCCTTACAATCGACGATGAGCTAAAGGGCTGTATCGGCGTTTTCGAGCCTGAGACCGCGCTAAAGGACACGGTAGCGCAAATGGCCAGAAGCGCTGCCTTCCATGACCCGCGCTTTACGCCACTTACGAAAGAGGAGCTTCCTTTAATAGAAATCGAAATCTCGGCCCTTACGCCGCTAAGGAAAATCCCGGACGTAAAAGAAATAGAGATAGGCCGCCACGGCCTCTACATCATAAAAGGCAAAAGACGCGGCGTGCTTTTACCGCAGGTAGCTATAGAGCACGGCTTTGATAGAGAAGAGTTCCTCAAGCAGACCTGCCTCAAGGCAGGAATAGAGAAAAACGCATGGAAGGATAAGGATACGGAGATATACGTGTTCGAGGCCGAGATATTTTCCGAGGCAGAATTCAAAAACACTTAAAGCCTCTACTTTAGCTTTGCCACTGCCTCTTCGATTCTCTTTAGCCCCTTCTTTATATTGTCCTCGGAACACGCGTAAGAAAGCCTTACGCAATTGTCGTCGCCAAAGGCAACACCGGGAACGAGCGCAACAAGGGAATCCTCCAGAAGATACGTTGCAAGGTCGAATGAGCCGTTTATCTTCCTATCTCCGGCCTTTTTCCCGAAAAGCTTCGATACATTGGCAAAGGCATAGAACGCGCCGCCCGGCTTTACTATGCTTATGCCGCTTATGCCGTTTAGACCGTCGGTTATCAGGTCGCGTCTTTTCTTGAAGGCCGCTATCATCTTCACAACATCGTCTTGTGGCCCATTTAGGGCCTCTACAGCCGCCCACTGCGCAAGGGACGTTGGGTTCGATGTCGACTGGCTCTGGATCTTGGCCATCGCAGCTATTATCTCCTTTGGCCCTGCTGCGTAACCAATCCTCCAGCCTGTCATGGAATAGGTCTTTGATACTCCGTTAAAGACCATGACATTGTCCTTTGCACGCTTGTCTAACGAGACGATTGAAAAAGGCTCGGCATCGAAGGAAAGCTTCTCGTATATCTCATCGGAAAGAACGAATATGCCCTTTGAAAGCGCTATATCGAGTATCTCTCCAAGCTCGGCCTTTGTGTACACGCTTCCCGTGGGGTTGGACGGGCTGTTTATGACAACGGCCTTGGTGTTCTTGGTGATAGCGGCCTTGAACTCGTCTGGCTGCATCTTGAAGCCGTTTTGTTCTTTTGTAGGAACGATTACCGGCACGCCCTGGCCAAGCTTTATCATAGGCGGGTACGATACCCAGTACGGAGACGGCACTATGACCTCGTCGCCGGGGTCGAGGAACGCCAGACAAAAATTGAAGAACGAATGCTTACCGCCGCAGGATACAAGTATTTCCTCTCTCTTATACTCAACGGAGTTATCGCGCCGAAACTTTCCGATTACAGCGTCCTTAAGTTCCGGTATGCCGCCCACAGGCGTATACTTCGTCCGCCCCTTGCCTATCGCGTCGATTGCGGCCTTTTTTATGTTCTCAGGGGTATCGAAGTCCGGCTCGCCTGCTGCAAAGCTCAAAACATCTGCGCCCTTTGCCTTAAGCTCCGAGGCCTTTGCAGTTATCGCAAGTGTCGGGGACTCTTCGACATCCATCATTCTTTTCGCTATCTTCGCCATATATAATCCTTACTCCTTGAACTTGGCCCTTAGCCGTTTTTGAACGCCGGGGGTGACAAAGGCCTTCAGCTCGGCCCCGAGCCTGGCTATCTCTTTAACGAACCTGGAGCTTACGTGCGCGTAGTGCTCCGAGGTCATGAAGAACACTGTTTCTATATCAGGGGCGAGCTCGGCGTTCGTAAGCGCCATCTGGAATTCGTACTCGAAATCGGAAACAACACGCAGGCCGCGCACGACGACAAAGGCCTTTTTATCCTTTGCGTAATTCACCAAAAGGCCGTCGAAGCTTTCGACCTTGACGTTTTTAAGCCCCTTTACCTCGGCCCTTATCATATCGACACGCTCTGTAACGTCGAAAAGCGGCCTCTTTGTGGTCTCCTCGGCAACGGCGATAATGAGCGTGTCGAAGAGCTTCGCGCAGCGCCTTATTATATCCATATGGCCCCTGGTGATGGGGTCGAAGCTTCCGGGGTATACGGCTATCCTTTTTCTCGCCATAATCAGTTTTCTCTCAAAAATAAAACCACGGTATCTCCGTACGTTTTCTCTGTTTCTACAACGTAGCCGGGTGTATCCACATCCTCAACGCTTCTCTTTGCAACCTCGCAGACTATCAGCGCCTCGTCAAGCACGCCGGAAGTTTTAAGCTCCGCAAGGACGTTTTTTGTAAGTTCAACGTCCGCATACGGCGCGTCCACGAACACGAGCTGGAACTTAAGCCCCTCTTTACCGAGCTTTCTTACGGCCTTTACGGCGTCTTCCTTTATAACGCGCGCCATGGCTGTAAAACCAAGCCCTGCCGCGTTCTCTTTTATTATCTCAAAAGCCTCGCTTGCCGAATCGATAAAAACGGCCTTTGCAGCCCCTCTACTAATGGCCTCGAGCCCCATGGCCCCTGTGCCTGCGCACACATCGAGCACGTTTGCCGCCGGAAGCGTCTGCCCGAGGACGTTGAATATCGCCTCGCGCACCCTATCGGAGGTTGGCCTTGTCTTGTCGTGGACGACCGAAGCAAGCCTTTTACCCTTCTTCGTTCCTCCGACCACCCTCACGAAGCCAGGCCCCTTACTTGGATTTTCCTATTATCTTAACGGAGATGAGCCTGCTTCTCGGGCCGTCGAACTCCGAGAAGTACACGGCCTGCCACTGCCCCAAAGAGAGCTTGCCTCTTGTTATGGGAAGGTTTACGCCGCTGCCGACGAACACTGACTTAAGGTGCGCGTCCGCATTCCTTCCGTAATCGCCCTTATTGTGGCGAAAGGTCGGCTTGTTGGGTATGAGCTCGCTTAAATAATCCTGCAGGTCCTGCTCGAGTTCCTTATCGGCATTGTTTAGATGTATGCCTGCCGTAGTGTGTCCTGTCGAGACAAGCACCATGCCCTCCTCGATGCCGCTCTCGAGAACAACGGACTCTATCTGCTCGCTTATCTTGATCTCCTCGGTCTTCTTCGTGGAGTTAAGCCTTATGTTGCTTGAAAAGACCTTCATCTTGCCTCCTAATGGCCGTTAATAAAGTGTACCTTATTATAAACATCCCGGGGCAAAAGAGGAAGCAAAAAATAAACCCCCTCTTGCCAAAACAAAGCTACTCGATAAAGAACCCGTCATCCGATATCGCGCCGATAGAGAGGGCCTGCTCTATGACCTTTACGGCGTTTTTCGCCCTGTCCTCTTCAACGGAAAGTATTTTCTCCTCGTTTGCGCCCTCGAGATCGAAGTCGCTGTCATCCACGGCAACGCGCCTCACAACGAAGTCTATATCCTCGTCAGCGAGAAGGTCCTCGATTATATTGATATCCACGTCGCTTCTCGAGGCGTAGATATCTATATATTGTATACGGGTAGCCATTTTTAAAAGCAGTATATTTAAATACGTAACATTTGTCAATACCGGAAGGACTGCGGCAAAAATACAGGCAAAACGGCAAACAATCGATAAATGCTTGACTTTTTCCCTCTTGTCGTCTTAAATATTAGGGTTATGAAACCTTTTCGCAAACCGACGATAATTAAGACCCTCGCAGCATGCGTTGTTTCGCTATCTGCGGTCGTGCTTCTAACGGCCATGAGCCGCGTAACCGACGACACCATCCCATTGCCGGAGATGAACTTTACCGGCTCTGTTATTGACGAAACGGACGTCTCCACATCATGCACGAGCATGAGTTTCGAGGGCGAGACATTCTTCAAGGGCTTTCGGGGCTCGGGTGTTGTTTACGTGCCGTTCGAAAAAATTAAAAAAGTCGTAAGGGTAGGACGTCCGGGAAAGAACTCAACCGAGTTCAGGATACTTCTAAAAAGCGGAGAGACAATAGCCGTATCGTTAAACAACGACTCGAGGCTCTACGGGGTTGCGAGCTTCGGCACCTTCAAGATACTGGCAAGCAACATAAAGGAAATAAACTTCGACGAGGCGCGCCCCGTAGAAACAAAGAAACCGACTGCACCTGCCAAGGACACGGTAAAGGAAACTCCGAAAGATAACGGCGAAACGCTTCATACTCCGCCCCTGTCGCTGCCGCCGGAGGTAAAGACCAGGCCTACCGACGGCTCCGCCACTGGCACGGCCCCTGCTGCAAACAAAATCCAGGAAGATAAAAAATAACGCGCCAGGCATTTACGGACGCGTATCCTTTTCAAGACAAAAAACCTGTTTTTCCTCTGCCCACTCGCCGGGCTTGAGCGTTCCTAACGTTCTTTCTCCAACACTTACGCGTATAAGACGCAGCACCGGAAACCCCGCTGCAGCACACATGCGCCGCACAAGGCGGTTACGGCCTTCTGTCACCGTGACCTCTATCCATGACACAGGCACGGTCTTTCTAAAACGTATCGGCACCGAACGCTCCCAGAGCCAGGAAGGCTCCTCTACCATAGTAACGCGTACGGCCCTTGTAGGGCCGTCTCCCAGACTAACGCCGCCCAAAAGCCTCCCGAGCGCTTCTTTATCCGGCACGCCCTCTACCTGGACAAGATACGTCTTTTCGGTCTTGTGCTTCGGGTCGGAAAGTTTACTTTGCAGCGCGCCGTCGTTTGTAAGTATGATAAGCCCTTCGGAATCGTAATCGAGCCTTCCTGCGGCATACACGCCCTTTACATTCACGAAATCGCCGATTGTTTTACGGCCTTCGGAATCGGTAAAGGTCGAGAGAACGTTGTAGGGTTTATTAAAGAGAATGACGCGGCGCGGCGACTTGGCAGCTGCTGCTTTGGGCGGCTTACTTCTTTTCCTGGCGCCGCTACCTGCGGCGCGTTTCAAGGCTCTCTTTGGCATCAGAGCGAGGCCAGACGCGTCCTTATGGCCTTATCCCACCACTCGCCTTTATTATGCTTTAAAAGCACCTCAAGGGCCTCTTTTTCACCTGGGAATTTGCGCCTTACCAAATCGAAATCAGCATTCGACGAGCCCGTCTTTCTAAACTTATACGAACCCATGAACAAGAGCTCTCCCTGGCGTCCGGATACCTCTGTATCGCTCTTTATAAAATCAGAGGCATGGTACGTAGCGCCTTTTGCGCTCTCGAAGCTCAACAAACGGTACACGCCGGGAGAAAGCCCGCCGGCCCAGAATACATCGTCAACGGCAACACATTTATAGGTTTTATTGTTCGAGGCATTTTGTACGGTAACGGCAACTATCTTTGTCGAGACCTCGTGCATGTCTATATACCCGTACACAAGAGACCCTCCTGCCAAAGCAGGGGTAGCTGTGCGCGCCTCCGTCTTTAATTCCGGCGCTTCGGCTGCGGCAGCGCCCCTGCCTGTGCCTGCATTGGAAGAAGACTTTACCGCAGGCCCCTTTGACGGCGCGGCGCATCCGTAAAACGCAAGCAGCATGGCGAATACCGACATCGCCGCCAGGCCAGATACCCGTCTTTTCACATACGCTTCGTTCATAAAAATAAAACTCCACCCTTGATTACGACAACCCGGCAAGCAGGTTCTTTAAAAGTATCGCTGCGGCAGTATCTCCGTTTATCTCGAGACGGCGCGAGAAGAACACGGTATCCGGGTCGACACGCCCAAGAAATAGGTCGAAGAGCACCTTTGCCTCACCCCGCATAGTGACATCCGCAACTCCGGCATAATTTGGCACGACTTTGCCCCTGCCATCCTTGAACAATATATACACGCCTGCTGCAGCATCCGTTGCCTCGAAGTAAAAGACCTTGCCGTCGAGCTCGCGAAGCCGCTCGCCAAACCCAGGGTGCCTGTCTATGACGCTTCCGATAAGGGCGCCCGCGCCGATAGAGCCTATAAGGGCGGCCGCGTGGGCCGGGATAAACCGCGCAGGCAAAAGTGCGGCGCGAAACGCCTCTGAAATAATAATATCGACGCTGCCCTTACCGACGGCTTCGTTCCCGCTCATACCTTCACCCCCGAGTGCACGGCAGCAATGCCGCCGAATATATTATAATACCTTACCTTGAAAAGCCCGGCATCCTCCATCATGGCCTTGAAGGACTCCTGGTCAGGGAACTTCCTTATGGACTCGGCCAGGTACACATACGCGTCGCGGTTACCGGTAACGCGCTCACCGACTGCCGGAATAACGCCGAATGAATACGCGTCGTAGAGGTTTGAGAGCATCTCTGCCCTCACGCGCGAGAACTCGAGCACCATGACGCGGCCTCCGGGCCTAACTACACGCGCCATCTCGGATAGCGCAATGTCTATGTGCGTTACGTTCCTTATGCCAAAGGCAATGGTCGCGACATCGAAGCTGTTATCCTCAAACGGCATATGCTCGGCATCGCCCTGCACAAAGGATACGCCGGCCGCAACTCCCCTGTCAAGGCACTTATCCCTGCCCGCATCGAGCATATCCTTATTTATATCGTAAACAACGACGCTGCCCGTCTCCCCGGCCTTTGCAGCCATAAGAAGCGCGATATCCGCCGTGCCCCCTGCAACATCGAGGGCGCGCATGCCGGGCCTTACCCCTGCCTTTTCGACAAAGAACCTTTTCCAGAGCCTGTGCGTGCCAAGGCTCATGAGGTCGTTCATCAAATCGTACTTGCCAGATACCGAGTCAAAGACCTCTCTTACGAGCCCCTTTTTTTCGGTTACGTCGACCTCTTTGTATCCGAAGTTAGTTTTTCTGACTTCTTCGCCGCTCACGTATCAATCCTCGTCGTTATCAGCTGGCCGCTTATCGGCGCGCATTGTCATGGCCACTGTAAACGCGGCTGCGGCAAATAACGCCCAGCCAAGAAGCGGCAATCCGAAAAGCGTCTTTACCCCTGAAGGCGAGAAAAGCATGGCGAGAGTTCCGCCAATGCTTAGCGCTCCGGCAAGCATGCCGCCGCCTGCCATCCGCCCGACGCTCCTTACGCCTGCTGTCATCTCTTCCAATCTATGATGAACGAAGCCGACCTTCAAATCATCCTTCATTGCTGCGGATAGAAGCGAATGGAACTGCCCGGGAAGGTCGAATAAAGTAGCGCTCATCTCTCCGGCAAACTCCCTGCCGCGCTCAGCGTGCACGAACGGCGAGAACTTTTCTTTTATAACCCACCTGTATATCATGGGCTTGGCCACCTCCCAGACGTTTATGTCAGGGTATATCTGACGGCCGACCCCTTCGATTATGACCATGGACTTCTGAAGAAGAAGGAGGTTTGGCTGAAGCTTCATCCTGAACCTTCTGGCCGTATGTATGAGCTTCATAAGGAGCGAAGATATGTCGATATCCTGAAGCGAACGGCCAAATACCGGTTCGCTTAGATCCATGAGCGCGTGCTCGAACTCGTGTATGTCCACGTCGCGCTCGATAAGCCCCATCTCCCTATGTATGAGCGCCATCCTCCGGTAGTCCTTCTTCATGAGGCAGAAAAGCATATTCGCCAGATAGTAGCGCAGCTCCCTGTCGAGCCTGCCGACTATTCCGAAGTCGAGGTAGATGATGGTGCCCTTCTTGTCGATAAAGATATTTCCCGGATGAAGGTCCGCGTGGAAAACGCCGTGGTCAAAGACCTGCTTAAAGAAGGCCCTTAGCCCGTTGTTGGCAATTGTCGGCACGTCGAGGCCCATTGCCTTTATCTTCTCTATCTCGTCTAGCGGGAGGCCACTTATGCGCTCCATGGTGAGCACGTCGGTATTTGTCCGGCTCCAGTGAATTTCAGGCACCTTTACGGTCGTATCGTCCTTGAATATGCGCGTAAACGTAGTCGCATTCGCGCCTTCTATCGACAAATCGAGTTCGTTATGAATGACCCTGGCGAATTCGTCTATTATCTCTATTGGCCTGTAGCGCTTTGCGCCGCTTACATGCTTTTTAAGAAGCCTCGCAACCGTGTACATGACCGAGATGTCAGCGTCAACGACCTTCTCTATACCAGGGCGCTTTACCTTTACCGCGACCTCGGTTGAGTCGTTTAGCACGGCGTAGTGCACCTGCGCAATGGAGGCGCTCGCAACAGGAACTTCGTCAAAGGAGCGGTACACTTCGTTTATCGGCGCCCTGAATGCGCGCTCAACTACCTTCTTTGCCTCTGCGTACGATACCGGCGGCACGGAATCCTGAAGCTTCTTTAGCTCCTCTATCCACTCGGGCGGCAGCACGTCCGCCCTTGTGGAGGCCACCTGCCCGAGCTTTACAAACGTCGGCCCAAGCTCTTCAAGCACCTTCCTCACGCGCTCGGGCACCGGCATCCTGTGCGCCGCAATGCCTATGCCTGTGATACGCCCGATAAACGAGGCCACCGGCGCGAGCCCGAGCTCTGCAACAAGGCCTCCGAAGCCGTACTTCACGAGAACCCTGGCTATCTGGTTCAAGCGTATGATATTTCTTACTGTGGTAAACGCCATCTAATCCCTTCCCCTGCCGGAAGAGCCAGCACTCTCCTCGAGCCTTGCCAGCCGCTTTTCGAGGTCATCGGCCTTTTCCCTTGCCTTCCTCGCCATCTCCTTTGTTATCTCGAGTTCCGTTACCGTAGCGAGCCCGAACCTCGCGGCCATGCTCTCTGCCGAGTCTCTGACATTATCGCCGACCGTTTTCTTGCCTTCGGTAAGTATGGCGATAAGTTCCTTAACAGCCTTTGCGCCCTCTGCCGCTATCTTATTCTCGATTCTCTCTCTTGCGGTCAGGTCCTCTTCCTTACGCTCCGCTGCAGGAGCCTCGCCTTCCTTTGCTGCGGCGCGCTTTTCAGAGCCCCGCTTCTCGAGCTCTCCAATTAACTCCGAAAACTTTTTCTCCAGCCCAAACCCTATGTCCAATGCCTTTCCTATAAAATCCGTCATACAAACCTCTCCTTTCCTGAAAACAGCGCTATGCAACGCGCCCTATAAAATCCCTGCCTGCCGCCGAAAAAGCATACCCGTTCAAAAACCCGTGCGGATAAAGCTCATCGAGAGCCCCGGCAGCGTCCTCTCCCAAGAGACACCTTCTAAATACATCCACTACCTTTTTCATGTCCGCCTTTTCAGGCGACAGCCTAAGCGACGTAATGCTGCCAAGCCCTGCCGCGTCCTTTGCAAGGGACACGGGCCTGGAGCCTAGCACCGAAGTGCCGTTTACCGTAAACACATCGTCTTTACCAAGCGTTTTAAGCTCTATGCCCTCGGGATATTTCGCGCAGTCATTCTTGCATTCGTCTTTTGTGATGCCATGCGCCCTGCAGGTATAACATCTCCACGAAAAGGCAAGCGGCGGCCTGCCAAAGCCAAAGACCTCGGCCTCGACGCCAGTGCCCTCTACCGCGCATTTTATCGCTTCAACGGAAAGCTCCACAGGAAAGCTCACGCGGCCAACGCCAAGGGTCTTTAGAAACTCTATTGCCTCTTTATTGTAAGTCTCAAGATGCGGGCCTGCAAATATTTCTTTTTTAAGCCCCATGGTCTCGCTAATGCCAAAAACACTCATATCGTTTGCTTCTATTGCAAAGGGAAGAGAAAGAGCCTCCCGCACAAGCCCGAGGTCAGCTTCATTGGACACAACGGCAAGGGTCGAAATCACGACCTTTTTCCCGGCCTTCCTAAGTGTCTCGCCAATGGACGCGGCATCCTTCAAGGTCAAGGCGCGCCGCTTTGCGCATACAACTTCACCTATGCACACGGTGTCAACGTCGAGCGAGGCCGCAGCGTCATAGAACCTCATGACGTCGTCTTTCTTCCATTCGTAGAGTATGGGGCCAAGAGTAAGTTGCATATTATTTCCCTTTGTAACAGTTTACAGTATGCCCGGAGCCTTCGAACATGGCGTTTGTGCGGCCAATCCACGCATCCTTTATCGCAAAGCCGCTGCCTGATAAATAATACGCGTCAACTGCCTCTCTCACAACGCGCGTTACCTCTGCTGCGTAAGCCTTTGTCCGCTGGCGGCCTTCGATCTTAAGCGCAGCAACCCCAGCATCAAGAAGCTCAGGGAGCACCGGAAGGGCGTTTAACGACTCAGGGTCTTCTATTGCGTAGAACTTTTTACCGTCCGGCATTATGTAACGGCCTTTGCAGCATGTCGGGTACGGCGAGGACTCGTCCTTTGACAAATCATTTAAGAGTACATTATTCAAGGTGATGGTCATCCTGCCGTCGGGCGTGTTATTAAAGCGCACGAAACGCGACGGAGAACACGCACCTTCTGAATTCGTGGAAGCGCCTGTTACGTAGCTTGATAGAAAGCAGCGCCCTTCGATGTTGATGCAAAGCCCGCCAAGTAAAAAGACCTCTAACTCGACGTCAGTCTTTGCCTTTATTGCGCGGATTTCTTCTATCGTATGCACGCGCGGCAGCACAACGCGCCTGATGGCAAAGCGGCGCTTATAGAAGTTTATGGACTCGTAGTTCGATGCGCTTGCCTGCACGCTAAGATGGATGTTTATATCCGGATACTTCCGCCTCGCATAGTCGAGAAGCCCGAGTTCGGCAAGTATCACGGCATCTGCCTTAAGCGCAACTGCCCTGTCCACCGCGTCCTTCCAGACTGGCATGGAGGAGCCCTGCGCGAATGTGTTAACGGCAATATAGACCTTTTTGCCTTTTTCTCTGGCAAAGCGGATGCCCTGCCGTAGTTCCTGGTCAGTGAAGTTCAGGCCTTCGAAGTTTCTGGCGTTTGTCGAGCCGCTAAGGCCGGTGTAGACCACGTCCGCGCCGCTCTCGATTGCGGCCTTAAGGGAGGCCAGGTTGCCGGCAGGCGCGACTATTTCGGCTTTTTTCGCGTTCAAGTCAAAACCCTCCGGAAAGAAGACAGGCTTATACAAGTTATAAGTTTATCAGGAAATACAGGGGGTTGTCGAATGGAATTTATCTGGAAGACGGTGATTTAGCCGGGCAGGCCGAAGGCCTGCCCCAAACAGTTATTTTTTAGCAACAACATCTATAACGATACTATTGGACTCAACGGTTTCGACATTTTCCGAGCCGTCATCTATTACTTCAACTACATTTAAAGCAATATAAAAAAAATACCTGCCTGTACGAATAATATTGAAGATGGGACGATAATTTATTACGGAACTCTTTGCTTCCATCCACGTTGTATCTGTAATATTTATAGCTATTTTCAGCTCATCCCCGGCTAACAATCGAACGCCTCCAGGTGGTTCCTGTATAATTACTTCCTTGCCCTCCTGGAACTTTTCGCCCGACAACAACTTACCGCCACCAACATAGGTAATGCCTTTTTCTACAAACCTATCTCCTCCCAGATAATGTCCGATAATTTTAATGGACATAGCCTGCTGGGAAATATTTTTCACGACAACAAAAACGATATTATCTCTGCCCGTCAGCCACTTTGTTTGCCGCGATTCTAAAGATACGCGTATTTTTGCATTCCCTACATTATCTCCGGCATGGATTGAAGCTAATTCGCCATTACCGCCTCCGGTACCAACACCCGACCCCACACCACCACATGCCATCAAATAATTCAAAAGCATCGCAACAAGGCAAAAATTCACTACAGATACTCGATAATTTAAAAACATGATGCGCATAGAGAGCAAACACCTCCGCCATTCTATGGTGCGTCCCCATTCTACCACATCACCCATAAACCGCCAAGTTTTGTGCCAGGCGAGCAGGCTTCGCCTGTTTCATATGCCAACCCACCAAAACATAAGGCGCTACGCTGGTTCAGGTTTGCAACCTGAACCACAAAATTTTGGTTCAAGTTATAAACTTGAACCAGCAAGAAGTAATTTACTGTCTTAACCTATCCACGCCCGCAAGTTTGGCGTCAGGCGAGGCGCACGGAATTTTTGACCGCAGGCGTATCTGTTATGATACGTCGAGGATCAAAAATTCCAGTGCAACGAAGCATCACGCCAACATCGCGGGCGTCCAAGCAAACAAAAACCCCCTTCCGTCACAACCCGGAAAGGGGGCCCAAATACGTTTATATCGCTGTCACCGGACTCTTAATGCTTCTCCGAATTATCTCCTAAAGCATCAACTCTGGCCTTCGCAAGCTCCAGGTCAGCTACCAAAAGCTTATAGTTCTCAACATCCTCGGGAATGCCCTTTAAGGCCTCTTCCGCGTCTTTAAGCGCCTTTCTTGCCTCTTCCGGGTCTATGTCCTCGGGCTTTTCCGCGCTGTCGACTATTATAACGGTCTTCTCGGCAACGACCTCGGCATACCCTCTGCCAACGACATACGAAGCGCTCTGTCCGTCCTTACGGTAGCGAACTACACCGCTTTTAAGGGTCGTAAGATAGTCGGTATGGAGCTTAAGTACGCCGAACTCTCCCTCTGCGCCCGGGGCAGTTGCGTCGTCCACCTCTTCGGAAACGACCACGCCGTAAGGCGTGACTATTTCGAACTTGAACTTCTCTGCCATTTAATTAACCCTGCGCCCTAAGCTTCTCGGCCTTTTCGAGCGCCTCTTCGATATTGCCGACCATGTAGAAGGCCTGCTCAGGAATATCATCGTAATCGCCGTTTGCAATCGCCGTAAAGGCCTTTACCGTGTCCTTCACGCTAACGAACTTACCCGGGGCTCCTGTGAACACCTCGGCAACGTGGAAGGGCTGTGAGAGGAATCTCTGAATCTTTCTTGCCCTCGCAACTATCATCTTATCGTCCTCTGAGAGCTCGTCCATACCAAGGATCGCTATGATGTCCTGCAGGTCCTTATACTTCTGTAGTATCTGCTGGACCCTTCTGGCTGTTGCATAGTGCTCCTCGCCGACAACCTGCGGGTCAAGAATCCTGGAGGTCGAGTCGAGCGGGTCGACTGCGGGATATATACCAAGCTCGGCTATCTGACGCGAAAGAACGGTTGTAGCGTCAAGGTGCGCAAATGTAGTAGCAGGGGCCGGGTCGGTAAGGTCGTCTGCAGGAACGTAGATGGCCTGCACGGAAGTAATAGAGCCCTTTGTCGTAGAGGTGATCCTCTCCTGAAGCTCTCCGACGTCGGTTGAAAGGGTTGGCTGGTAACCGACTGCCGACGGGATACGTCCAAGGAGCGCCGAAACTTCCGAGTTCGCCTGGACAAACCTGAATATGTTATCGACGAAGAGAAGAACGTCCTGGTTCTCCTGGTCCCTGAAGTACTCGGCCATGGTAAGGGCCGAGAGAGCAACGCGGGCCCTTGCTCCCGGAGGCTCGTTCATCTGTCCGTAGACAAGCGCTGCCTTGTCGATAACCTTCGATTCCTTCATCTCGTGCCAGAGGTCGTTACCTTCCCTCGTTCTCTCGCCGACACCCGCGAAGACCGAGTAGCCGCCGTGCTGCTTGGCGACGTTATTGATGAGCTCCATGATAAGAACTGTCTTACCGACACCTGCGCCTCCGAAGAGTCCGATTTTTCCGCCTTTTAGGTACGGCGTCAGAAGGTCGATGACCTTGATGCCTGTTTCGAAAACTTCCATTGTGGTGGACTGCTCTTCGAAGCTCGGGGCCGGGCGGTGTATATGCCATCTCTTATCGACCTTTATGGGGCCTGCCTCGTCGACCGGGTCTCCGATGACGTTAACGATGCGTCCAAGCACGGGCTTGCCGACCGGGACCGATATGCCCTCGCCGGTATCTTCGGCCTCCATGCCTCTAACAAGGCCTTCGGTTGAGTCCATTGCTATGCATCTTACGGTATTCTCGCCGGTATGCTGCGCGACCTCGGCAACCAGGTTGCCCTTCTCGCTGCTGATAGCCGGGTTGGATATCCTAAGCGCGTTATATATTGCCGGAAGCTCTCCCGGCGGAAACTGCACGTCCAGAACAGGCCCGATGACCTGCGTGATCTTACCCTTTGCACCCATTTTAAAGACCTCCTTGAAGTAAAGCGTTCTCTATAACGTCTTGTACGTTAAATCCTAAAAAAAACCTGTTAACCTTTTAGCGCCTCTGCGCCGCCGATGATCTCCATAAGCTCTTTTGTGATGGCAGCCTGACGTGCTCTATTATAGAGGAGCGTTAGGCCGCTTATCATGTCGGAAGCGTTTCTTGATGCCGAATCCATGGCCGTCATCCTCGCGCCGTGCTCGCTAGCCGAGCTTTCGAGAAGCCCCCTGAATATCTGCACCTCTATGTATTTTGGCAAAAGCTCATCGAGCACCGCCTCTGGCGAAGGTTCGTAGATGTAGCCCTCGTAAGGGGCCTCTGCGCCCTTCTCCAGCACAGGAAGCACCTTCTGCGCAACAGGGCGCTGCGTCATCGCGCTCTGGAATTCGGAATATACTATGTAAGCCTCATCACAGCGGTCCTTCATGTAGCCGCCCGTGATATCGACCGCTATATCGGCCGCGGTCTTCATGGTCGGGCGACCGCTGCCGAAGTTCCTTCTGTTAAGAAGCTCTATGTCCTTACGGTTCTTGAAGTGGTCGACTGCCCTCCTACCAACTACATGGAGGCCGATTTTCTTACCCTTATTCTCGCGGATAAGGCGCTCGGTAGTCCTTATAAGAACGGTATTGAAGCTTCCGCAAAGGCCTCTGTCCGAGGTAATAAGTACTATCTCTATTGCCCCGCTATTGGCATTCTGCTTTGAGAGAAGCGGGTGGCTGTGCGGTAAGGATTTCTTGGAAATGGCATCGACTAAATCGCGCACCTTCTCTGCGTACGGGCGCGCGGCTACTATGGCCTCCTGCGCCTTTCTAAGCTTTGCGGCAGAGACCATCTTCATGGCCTTGGTAATCTGGCGCGTGTTCTTGACGCTCTTTATGCGTCTTTTTATATCGCTTAATGTCGCCATTAATTATTCCGCAACAAAGAGTTCCTTGAACTCGTCGAGCACGCCGTGGAGCCTGGACTTTACGGCGTCGTCTATTGCCTTCTTCTCCCTGATATCGGTAAGGAGCCCCTCGTGCCTGGACTCTATGAACTTAAAGAGCTCGTCCTCGTACCTTCTAAGAACCGAGGTCGGGTACGAATCAACATAGCCCTTTGTGGCCGCGTATATGATGATGACCTGCTTCTCGACCGGAAGCGGAGTATACTGGCCCTGCTTAAGAATTTCAACAAGCCTGCCGCCCCTTGCAAGCTGCCTCTGGGTAGCTGCGTCAAGGTCGCTTCCAAACTGCGCGAATGCCGCAAGCTCTCTAAACTGTGCAAGTTCGAGCCTCATCGTACCGGCGACCTGCTTCATGGCCTTTATCTGCGCCGCGCCGCCGACCCTTGAAACCGAGAGGCCGACGTTGATTGCGGGCCTGACACCCGAATAAAAAAGATCGCTCTCAAGATAAATCTGGCCGTCGGTGATGGAGATGACGTTTGTCGGAACGTAAGCGGAAACGTCGCCTGCCTGCGTCTCGATTACCGGAAGAGCGGTCAAGGAGCCTGCGCCGAGCGCGTCGCTAAGCTTTGCGGCCCTCTCAAGAAGCCTTGAGTGTAAGTAGAAAACGTCTCCGGGGTATGCTTCCCTTCCAGGAGGCCTTCTAAGGAGGAGCGAAAGCTGCCTGTACGCGACGGCGTGCTTCGAAAGATCGTCGTACACGACAAGGGCGTGCTTCGCGTTATCGCGGAAGTACTCGCCTATGGTGCAGCCCGTGTAAGGCGCAAGGAACTGAAGCGGAGCAGAAGAGCTCGCCGTTGCGGCAACGACGACGGTGTAGTCCATCGCTCCAAACTGCTTTAGCTTCTCGACTATAAGGGCTATGGTGGACTGCTTCTGGCCGATAGCGACGTAGATACAGAACACTCCCTTGCCCTTCTGGTTTATGATCGTATCGATTGCGACCGCGGTCTTACCGGTCTGCCTGTCGCCGATGATAAGTTCCCTCTGCCCTCTTCCTATCGGGATCATGGCGTCTATGGCCTTGATACCGGTCTGGAGCGGCTCGTGAACCGACTTTCTTGCAACGATGCCCGGGGCCTTTATCTCGACCCTTCTTGAAAGTTTCGACTTTATCGGCCCGAGACTGTCGATTGGCTGGCCAAGGGCGTTTACGACCCTGCCCGCAAGCTCCTCGCCTACCGGGACCTCGACGATTTTCCCGGTCCTCTTAACCGTGTCGCCTTCTTTAATTGTATAGTCTTCGCCGAATATCGCGGTGCCGACGGTGTCCTCTTCGAGGTTAAGGACCATTCCGTATATGGAGCCCGGGAACTCGACAAGCTCCCCTGCCATGGCCTTTTCGAGGCCGTATACCCTGGCTATACCGTCGCCTACAGAGAGGACTGTGCCTACCTCCTCGACGTTCACGGACTTTTCAAAGCCCTTTATCCGGGTTTTTATTATATCCCCTATCTCGCTTGCCTTGATCATACGCTATGCCACTCCTTCCAGTAATTTTTCCCGTATCTTCGAAAGCTGTGACTTAATGCTCGCATCGAGCGTCAGATTGCCTACCTTAACAACAAGCCCGCCGATTATGGCGGCATCCTTCTTGAAAGTAAGAATAATGTCCTTTTTCGTCTCCGCCTTGAGCTTTGCCTTTACCGCATCAAGCGTTGCCGGAGATAGCTCGGAGGCCGCCTCGACCGTAACTCTCAAACGTCCGGAAACCTCGTCCTCGAACTTCGTGTAGGAGGCCGCGACGTCGTCTATGTACTTTATAACGCCGGTCTCGACAAGCAGTACGGTAAACCTCTTTATGGTATCGGAGGTGCCTACCTTTACACACACCTCGGAGGCAACGGCCTTCCTGTCCTCCATCTTGTACATGGGGTTTAATACCACCTTCATAAGCTCAGTGCCCTCGGCGAATGCCGCGGCAACCGAAGAAAGTTCCTTGCCTGTCTTCTCAACGGCCTTATCGGCGATGGCTATGTCGATTAGCGCCTTTGCGTACCTCTTCGCGCTCGAACCTTTTTTCATCAGTTAAGCCTCAATTTATCTATGTAGTTCTTGGTAAGACGTTCCCTGTCCTCGTCCTTGATTTCCTTACCAAGAATATCCCTGGCCATGTCGACTGCCAGATTGGATATCTCTTTTCTTATCTCGAGCCTTGCCCTGTTCATCTCCTGCTCTGCAGCGGACTTGGCAAGCTTCTTGATTTTCTCCGCCGCTTCTTCGGCGTCCTTTAGCATGCGCTTTTTCTCAGCCTCTGCCTCAAGCCTTATATTCTCCCTTATGGATGACACCTTGGCGTCAAGCCCGGCTATCTTCTCGTTATACTCACGAAGCTTTGCCTCTGCCTCGGCCTTTCTCTTGTCGGCGTCCTCTATCATGCGCCTTATGTCCTCGCTACGTTTTTCGAGCGCGGGCTTGCCAAACTTGAAGTAGCAATAGATAACGAGTATCGCAAGAAGGATGAAGTTAAAGACCTTCCAGTATATAGAAGTGTCGACATGCGCTTCACCGCCGCCACCGCCGCCTGCGAGCGCAACGGCCGGGGTCGAAAGTAAAAGGAACGCGATTACCGCCGAAGCGATGTTTCTATCCAGGAGTTTTTCGGCTATTGACTTGGAGAATGATTTTGTCTCGTCCTTAAGGGTCTTAACCGCCGCGTCCTTATTTGAGGCAAGCTCCACTCTCTGCCTTAATATTTCTTCTTGCGCGGCCTTTTTCGCCTTATCGAGAAGTTCGGCCTCAACCTTTGAAGCCGCAATCCTAACGGCATTTCTCTCTTCCTGGGCCTTTATGGCAGCTTCCTTAAGCTTTAGCTCGTAATCCTTATGGCCCTTGGTAACGTCTGCCTCGGTCGCTATTGCAGCCGCGACAGCGCCCTCTGTCCTCTTTTTTCTTTCCTCGAGAACGCGCATAACGGGCTGGAAGAGAACGCCGTTTAGGACGAACATCAGTACGATAAATGCTACGAATTGGACTATCAGGCTTACGTCTATATCTATCATTTTCCTACATTTCCCGCGGTTTTTTACTTAAATCAGCTGTAAAAAGACACTTTCGGCTTTTTACAAGAAACGTTAGTAAGTAACATATAAATCGCGGTATTGTCAAGCATTACTTGGAAAGACTGCGGCCTGCGTCCTTACGCCTTGAGCTGTTCCTTTATAATGCGCACGCACTCGGCCCTCCTGTTAATCGCCGTAAAGTGCGTGCCACCCGGAATAACGAAGCAGTCTGCCGGGCACTTTATGGTCCTGTCCGCATCACCGTGTATACGTATGATATCTACCACCGTGCCCTTATAGCCTTCCCACGAAAATATCGCAAAGGCCATGGCCCTTATAAAGGACGGCTCTGCCGAGGCAGCCATCTTTAGAACTCCGCTGCCGGAAATACCAAATAAAAACTGAATCGGTGTTATCGGGATTACGGACGCAAGAGAGGCAAGGAGCCTTAACCTGCCGCTTATTTCGTTATGGCCAAGCGCGCTCGATATGAGCACAACCTTCGGGTTCTTTAGAATCTTATATATCTCGAGCGCCACCATGCCGCCAAGAGAGACCCCGCCGACGATATCCCCGCTCGTTATGTTGTTATCCGCGATGACCCTTTTGGCCACATCCGCGAGTGTACGCTCGCCTCTATGGCGCGGCCAATCCGGAAAGCAGACGTCCTCGATGCTCTTCCATTCATCGTATTTGGAGTACATACGACTGTCCGCGCCCATACCGGGCAGCAAGAAAAGCATATTGTCTCTATATCTCCGTTATCTTGTAATGCCTCGTGCCTATGCCGAGCTTTTCCGCGTGGTCTAACTGGTGGTTCCAGTCTATGGTCGGGTGAACGCCGCGAAACTTATCGGCTCCTTTGGCATGGTTCATCGTAAGGGCCGAGTCCTTGAAGCCTTCCTCCGCGTTCACCATGTCAGCGGAGGCCGCATCAAGGGCAACAGGGTCAATAGAGGCAAGGATGCCTACATCCTTTACAATCGGCGTGTCGTTATGGCCGTAGCAATCGCATGCAGGGCTTATCTGAGTTAGGTAATTCACGAACACGGATTTTTTCTCCTTGCCCATAAGGGCGCCGAGCACGTGCTCTGCCATCTTCTCCTGTATGTTGGCAACGGCCTCGTTCCATTGCACGTTGATTGTGCCCTCCGGGCAAACCGCTATACAATGACCGCAGCCTATACATGTCCTTTTATCAATGACCGCTGCCTTCTTTATTGTTATTGCGCTAACCGGGCAGGCCTCCTCGCACATGCCGCATGCAGTGCAGCCGCTTTGGTCAACCACAGGCGCGGTGTTCGAGTGTTGAAGAAGCTTGCCTTCCCTTGCAGCGCAGCCCATACCGACGTTCTTTAGCGCGCCGCCAAATCCCGTGAGCTCGTGGCACTTGAAATGCGTCATTACGACAATGCCGTCTGCCGATACTATGTCCCTTGCAATGATTGCCTCTTTAAGGTGCTTACCCTTTATCTCCACCCTAACCTTGCTTTCGCCCCTTAAGCCGTCGGCTATGACGATTGGCGCGCCCGTTACCTCGTAGCCAAAGCCGTTTAGGAGCGCGCATTCAAGATGGTCTGCCGAGTTCGTCCTTCTTCCGACATAAAGGGTGTTTGTGTCGGTGAGGAACGGGGCTGCGCCCGTGTCCTTTATGGCGTCAACGGCCATGCGTATGAACTGCGGTCGCAAAAACGACGTATTGCCGTACTCGCCAAAGTGGAGCTTTACTGCGACAAGGTCGCCTTTCTTAAAGAGCTTTGGAAGCCCGGCCTTTTTAAGAAGCGCTGAGGTCTTGTCAAAGAGGTTTTTATCCGCCCCTGCCCGCGTGTCCGCGAAATAAACTGTCGAAGGATTCTTTGCCACTCTTACGCTCCTTTCCCCGTGCGCTCGAAAATTGCCAGCATATCGGGCAGAACAAAACGCCTGTAAAAAAGAAACCCGGCAACGAATATTATAACCGCCATGGCCGCGTATGTAAACGCGAACTTCGCCTTCCAAGCAAAGAACGGCGCTTCCTTTGCGGCCCATTCGAGCGCGCTGTACTTCTCAACAGGCGGCTGCGGCATCAGGCTGCCAAGCACGAATTCGATGGCTGTAAAGCATCCGATAAAGACAACGGCAAAGACAAGTATCTTGATATTGAAGTTCCTTGTGCGGCCCTTACCAACGGCATTCAGGAACCCGGAAGGTTTTAGCGCAAAGTACGAGAACGCCCAGAACGCGCCAAACACCACGGAAAAAATTATCGCCGGCACGGAGACAAGGAGATAATACCCGCGAAACACGAAGACGGCAGCGAGATACAGGGCTGCCGCAAGCCCCAGGCCAAAGAGCGCGTACATTACGGGCTTAAACCTGCCTATTTCCTTTAGCACGCATGGGAATGCCATCATAAGAACCGCAAGAAAATAAAACGGCGTCCAGTCGAACACAGAGGCATAGTCGTAGTTAGTGAACCTGGCGACGTTATCAAACCTGAAGGAGAGGAGAAACAGCCTTGTGCCGGGCTGCATGAGCCCTGCTGCCGCAGCAAGGTAAAAAAGCAGATAGCTTCGTAGGTGGCAATTCGCCAATTGGATTATACGTTCCATGGTCCTTTAACCTGCTCCTTGCTGTTTTACGAATAAAAACCTGTATGCCGCAAACGACACAAAAAATATCACAGCACTTGCCGCGTAGCCCATATTAACGACAATACCTCGCCATTCATTATAGCTGTAACTTGGCGCAGGCTCAACGCCAGGCAACGGCGCAGGATAAAAAAACAATATCACCTGCCCGGAAAACATAAAAGACAACGCTACCGCGATTATATAAACCGTAAATGCCTTTGTCCTCTCTATCTTCTCAAAAGTCCCGCGCCTTACAAGAAACCACGCCAAAACCCAGAAAGCCGTCAAGAACAGGAATATCGCCTTAATCGCCGTTGAAAAAACAGCGGCCTTGCCCGTGTAAAACATATATATTACAAATGCGGCACTAAGCGCGGCCGAGAGAACAAAGAGCGGCACCTGTGCCTTCTTGAGCTTGTCAAATTGCTTTAACAATACTGACACCATAAGTACTACATGAACATATGACCCAACACTGGCAACGGTCATCACATCTCTCAAATTATCCATAAAAACATCCATATCACTACCGTGGCTCATGCTGTCAAGGTCTACAGACAGTACAGCAATTCCGGCGGCACGAAACATGACAAAAAACACCATCCAAAAAAAATAAAAGCCTAGAAACTTCTCAAGATGTCCGGACAGTTTTTGCTTGAGGTTTTCCATAGGTATTCAAAATAGCTCCGTGCATCCCAGACACTCCTGCAACATGACAAAGCGTTTTCTACTGCTCTGTTTTTCCCTTACCCGATGCCGATAAAAATATCATCCTATACGCAACAAAGGACGCTGCAAACATAGCGGCCCCGGCAATATAGAGCATGGTAACCATATCGAAGCGCCACTTATCGAAAGTGGCAAACGGATCTCCGGGCGACTTAATAAGCTTTACCGTAAGCTCCGGCAACTCCGGCGCCGGATATATAAGCGCGACGACCGCAGGCGCCACCATGAACGCCACCATCACGGCAGCAACGTAAGCCATCCAGTTCATGCGGTTTACACCGGAGATGTCGTCAAGCCACGACGGATTATCCCCGGCAAAGAACCATGCGATTACGCCAAGCGGCGGCAGACAGAGCGCGACTATAAGTACATGCGCGGCAAACGCGGCATGCATGCCCTTGTAAGCGAAGTAAAAGGCTACGGCAAGCATAAGCGTCAGCGAGACGCCGAATACAAACGGCCGCGCCCTTTTTGCCCTTCCGATGTTCTTTAGAAGCGCTGCCAGAAATAACGGCAGCGTAAGAAAGAAGTACGCCGTAACCGCGTACAGGGCCTTGTCAACGGGCAACGCGGGCTTGCCTGCCGAGTACGGAACATTCAGGGAAAGAAACGCGATATCGCGCGCAATAAAAAGCGCAAACGACGAAATGGAGAGGAAATAGAACGGCAGGTACCGCTCGAAATGTTTTTGCATATATTTTATTCTGGCAGCCGAAAGGCGCCGCCATCAAACCTCTATAATCACCGGAAGTATCACGGGCCTTCGCTCGAGGGTCTTCTTAAAGAACCTTCTAAGCGCCACCCTGACTATCTCTTCCACTTCTTTCAGGTCGCCCTTTTCCTCGGCCCCGGTGTTCGAGAGCGTCTCGACAACGTGCAGCCTTGCCATGGACAGTATCTCCGAGCTCTCTTCCTCGAACACGAGCCCGCGCGTAAAAATCTCTGGGCCGTAGATGGTCTCGCCGCTTGCCTGGTTGATTGCGATTATTGCTACCACCATGCCGTCCTGGGAAAGATGCTTTCTATCCCTTAGCACTATGTCGCCTATGTCTCCTACCCCCTTGCCGTCGACAAACACCCTGCCGGACTCCACACGGCCGGCCTTCTTTATAGAATCCTTCGTAAGCTCGACAACATCGCCGTCCTCGGCAATTACGATGTTTTCCTTTTCAACGCCAACGGACTCCGCAAGACGTCCGTGCTTTACAAGGTGGCGATACTCGCCGTGTAGCGGGATAAAGCATCTCGGCTTTACGAGATTTAACATTATAAGGAGTTCTTCCTTTGCCGCGTGCCCGGATACGTGCACGTCCGAGACCTTTTCGAAAATGACCTCTGCCCCGCGCTTAAAGAGGTGGTTCATCATGTTCGATATGGCCTTTTCGTGGCCGGGTATGAACTTAGAAGAAAGGATTACCGTATCGCCGTTGATTATCCTAAGCTGTTTGTGCGCGTCCATTGCCATCCTAAGAAGCGCGCTCATGGGCTCGCCCTGGCTCCCGGTAGTTAGAAGCACGGCCTGGTTCGGCTCAAGCGCATCGATAGTTTTAATATCCACTATAAGGTCATCTGGGACATTCAAGTACCCGAGTGTTCTTGCTATGGCAACATTGCCGACCATGCTCTTGCCGTTTAACACGAGCTTTCTGTTTTGCTTGGCTGTTGCGTTAATAACCTGCTGAATGCGGTGTATGTGGGATGAAAACGCGGCAACTATGATGCGGCCCTTTGCCCTTGAAAATATCTCGTCAAAGGCCTTGCCTATGGTGCTCTCTGATATGGTGTAACCCTCGCTCTCGACATTTGTCGAGTCAGATAGTAGAAGGTCAACACCCTTTTCCCCGTATTCCGAGAACCGGGCGTAGTCCGTTACCTCGCCGTCAACAGGCGTCTGGTCGAATTTGAAATCGCCTGTATGTATGACAACACCGGCGGGTGTGGTTATCGCAAGGGCACAACCATCTACTATGGAATGGCTCACACGTATGAACTCAACCGAGAAGTCGCCTAGCACGACGCGGTCACGCGGCCTCATGGTCTCGAAGGTGGTGGTCTTTAAAAGGTCGTACTCCTCGAGCTTTGTTTCTATGAGGCCGATGGTCATGGCGGTTGCGTAAATCGGCACGTTTATCTTGGGAAGGACAAACGGAAGCGCTCCTATGTGGTCCTCGTGCCCGTGCGTGATAACAAAGCCCTTTACCTTGTCCTTATTTGCGGCAAGATAGGAAACATCCGGAATGACCACGTCTATGCCGAGCATGTACTCCTCCGGGAACATGAGCCCGGAGTCAACGACGATTATCGAGTCTCCGTACTCATAGGCCATCATATTAAGGCCTATCTCTCCGAGCCCTCCAAGAGGTATAATTTTCAGCGCGTTTGCCATTAATCACCTTTCACTGCCGTATTCGTCAAAAACTCCAATCAATGCCTTTATCAACCGCTGTAAATGTTTGCTCGGAAAGCTCCTCTGCCTTTTTGCCTTTGCTCTCTATGGGGCTTCCGATAGAGACATTTACCTTATGCGGCCTCACAACAAAGCCGCCGATTTTCATTATATCGCGCGTGCCGCTAATGGACACGGGCACTATAGGCGCGCCGCTCTTTTGCGCGAGTATAAACGCCCCCCGTTTAAACGGCGCGAGTTTTCCGGTAGTGTTCCTCGTGCCCTCTGGAAATATCAATACCGAAGTCCCTGCCGCGATTTTCTCTGCTGCGGCAATGAGGCTCTTTACCGACTCTCTCGAATTATCAAGGTCCACGGGCACATACCCCGCCCTATACATTGCCCAGCCGAGAAACGGTATGCCAAAGAGGCTCTTCTTGGCAATCCATCGAAACTGCGCCGGAAGCCTGCCCTGCACAACCGGTATGTCGAAGGTGCCGGTGTGGTTCGCTGCCAGTATAAAAGGAGGAGGCGGAAGCTTCTCTGCCCCCGATACCTCCACCCCCACGCCGGAGAGAAAAAGGATGAGCTTCATCCACATGGACGCCACGGTGTGCGGCGCGTTGCCGCTTTTATCGAACACGGCTGCCGTGGCAGTGGCAGTCGAAAATACTATGAGAAGCGGCACGCCGATTGTCCAAAGTAAGAGCGTCCTCGCTATTATACTGAAACTCATCGTAAAATGATAACTTTTTTAAGCTCTTAAAGTCAATTTTGTTTTGGCTTCCCGCCGCATACAACGCGCCGGGGCAAAACCCTTGCACTTTGCCCTGCCTGGTGATAAAGTACATTTTAAATAACGGCTAAACATACTTTAGGGGGTAATACCTATGGCAGGCATAAACAAAGCAATCCTCGTCGGCAACCTCGGACAAGACCCGGAAATCCGGTACACTCCAAGCGGATTGGCGGTCGCCAACTTCAGCCTCGCAACAAGCGAGAGCTTCAAGGGCAAGGACGGCCAGAGGGAAACCAAGACAGAGTGGCATAAAATCGTGGCATTCGGGAAACTCGCTGAGATATGCGGCGAGTACCTTAATAAGGGCAAGCAGATATACATCGAGGGCCGCATACAAACGCGCCAGTGGGAAGACAAGGACGGCAACAAACGCTACACAACCGAAATCGTCGCCAACCAGATGCAGATGCTTGGCACCAAAGGGGGCAGCGGCGGAGGGTTTGACAAAGGCGAGTCGTCCTCCGGAGGGCCTCCTACTGCCGAAGAGCCGCCGCCGGCAGATATGGACGATATACCGTTCTAAGGCACGGCCGCGCGATTTTTGCGCCATACTGCGTTGGGGCTGTTTTTCCTTGCTCGACGTATCGGCAATATACGCCTGCGATCAAAAACCCGCGCGCGCCTCGCCTGACGGCCAACTGACGGGTTTAAAAACAAAAATAAACACTCCGCCCGGAGTTAAAAATGATAGCAATAATAAAATCACCGTGGGAAGAAACATTTATCGACCTTCTAAAACACTCCAGAAAAAACATTTACCTAGCAAGTCCTTTCATCAAAAAGAACACAGCCAAAATAGTAATAAAACATAGCCGCAAATCAGTCGACTTGAGGTGCATGACCTCTTTCAAGCTGGCCAATTTTTCAAGAGCGGCTTCAGACCTTGACGCTTTAAAAATACTTTCACACCGCACAGCCAGACAAAAAAATGTGCATAATCTTCATGCCAAATTTTTCGTCTTCGACGAAGTAGCAATAGTAACTTCAGGGAATCTAACGCCAGGCGGACTAAGGAACAACCTCGAATACGGCCTTCTAGTAGACGGCAGCACTGCGAAAAGCATTAAAAAAGACTACCTGGAAATTTTCAACAACCCGAACAATCCATCTATAACAAAAACGGTCATAGAAAAAGCAGACGAAATACTTCTTTCTATCCCAAAAGAAAAAAAGAAAACCGTACAGATTCGCGACTCAGCCCTTTTTGAAGATTTTATGAACGACGAAAACATGGAAGAGCGTTTTGATGCCGGCAAGGATATTATAAGACGAAATTTATCGTCATGGAAAAAAGACGTATTCGACTGTCTGACCGAAGTCCCAAAAGACATATTTTCGATAGATGACATTTATTCTTTTTCAACCAGGCTCAAAATGCTCCATCCGAAGAATATGAACATAAAGCCAAAAATTCGGCAACAGTTGCAATACTTAAGAAATATTGGCTTATTGGAATTCGTAAAGCCTGGACTGTATAAAAAACTCTGGTCATAAAAACGGAGGGTGTATGAAATCTTTTATTTTCACAACAGCAGAGGGATATACCTTTTCTCCAAACTCCAAAACAAGCGCGCCTGATATAGAAAACTGCCAAGTACTTGGTTTTGCCGAAGGAGCGTCTGCTGAAGATGCTTTCGACAATCTAATAAAAGAAAATTCCTATCTAACCCAAGTAGGCTTTGACATATTAGAGGCATACGAGCTAAAACAGCAAGCACCGGCACATTTTTCGATTTCCAAATACCGTAAAAAAACAATTTAACTACTCTTGCTGTCCCCGTCCCGCCCAAACCGCCAAGTTTTGCGTCAGACGAGGCAAGGGCGGTTTTTTCGCGCAGGCGTATTCGATAATACGTCGAGCAAGGAAAAACCGCCCTAACGAAGTATGGCGCAAAAATCGGCGGTTTCCCGATAAAAAAACCCCGGGGGCACTTAAAACCTCCGAGGCATCAAAATCCGCCGCACTAACCGCCAACCACCCGCCCTACTTCTTCGTAAACACTATCTTCGCCTTGCCGTCCTTCACAGTAACCTTGAACTCCGCGTTCGTAACGCCGGTGCTCTTTAATTTCTCGCGCTGAGCATCGAGGGATTTCTTGAACTGGTTATAATCCATCCCGGCAACGCCCTCATTGCACTGTTTTTTCGCGTCGAGAAAGGCCTTGAATATGGCCTCGTCGCCTCCGCCTGCCGCAGGCCTTGCTGCCGCAGCCTTAGGCGTCTCTGCCGAAGGCGCCGGCACGCCGGGCTTTGGCCCGCCCATGATGCGCGCCCTGGCCTCGTCGTACACGCCGTCCTCTATCATCTTAAGCACCTTGTTCCAGTGCTGCTTATAGGAATTGTACTTGGCAACGAGCGTATTCAAACGGAACTTTATGCCCGTATTGTTTATGACCGAGGTCGAAAGCGTGCGCACAAGCCTGTCTATGTCTTCGCGAAGCTTCGCGGGCTCTCTTTTGGTAACGCGCGCAAAGTACTGGTCGTAATCGACCCGGAGCTTTTCTATCATCCCCGAGAGACGTTCGACCTCGTTTTTATAATCCAGTTCTGTCGGCATAACCGCTATATTCTAGCAAACCGCCTGCCCCGTGTCAAAGCCATACGCAACGGCCCTGCCCCAATACGCCGTGATATCGAGGCGTTACCGTTGACTTACGGCGGCTTTGCGGCTATAATATTAATCAGAGTACGCTTCCTTTGCTCAGAGCAAACCGCGGGAAACTGCGGGACGCAGAGCCGTGAGGTTACAGCCCTTAGGGGCCATGCCCGTCCGGCCGCCAAAGGTTTTAAACCACTTTGGCGGTTTTTTATTTTGCCGCCTAAAAACCGGAGGGATTGGACATGTCTATGATAGATGACGCGGTAAACCATGCAAAAAAAGGCGAGTACACGAAGGCATACAAGCTCTTTATTGCAACGGATCTGGAAAAGAAAAGCGCCGAAGCCCTTTCCTACTACGCTCTAAGCGTTGCCGCGGCAACAAAAGACTTCGACCGGGCCTCGAAGCTCTCTGCCATGGCATTCAAGGACGAGGGCTACGACCCGGCCCTGTACCTTAATGCCGGAAAAATTCAGCTTCTTGCCGGAAAGAAAGAACTCGCCATCAAGACCTTTAAAAAAGGCCTCAAACTCGACCCGGAGAACACGCTAATAAAGAAGCAGCTTGCAGCGCTCGGCGTACGGAAGAACCCGGTAATACCGTTTCTTTCGAGAAACAACCCCATAAACAGGTTTCTCGGAAAACTCAAGCACTCGCCGGGAAAAACGGCAGCGCCGGCGAAAAAGGGCACCGGAAAAAAGCCTTAGGCAAAAGGAGAAAACACAAATGCCTTATAAAAAAGCAATTATCAAAACTTTCGCACTTCTTATAACCGTAATCGCACTCGGCTCGGCATGGGTAAACATAACTGCAGCTGCCGAAAAAAAACCTGCGGTAGCTGCCGAACCTGTCATAAAGGAAGAGCCGGATAAAAGCAAGGTGTGCATGATAAACAACAGATACATGGGCTCCGGGCAGATACCGGTAACAGTAGATGGCAAGACATACTACGGCTGTTGCGCCGGGTGCGCAAAAACGCTCACCGACAAAAAAGAGAGCCGCATGGCAAAGGACCCGCTTACCGGCAAAGAGGTGGACAAGGCAACGGCATTCATAGCGGTCGATTATTCGAACAGCACCGTCTACTACTTCGAGAACAAGGCGAACTACGAAAAATTCATAAAAACAACGGCCAAATGACCGCTTCGCGCATGAATAATGCACAAACCATAAAGGCAGCCGCGGTAGCGGCTGCCTTGCTTTTTTTCGCCTCCGGGTGCGCGGCCGGCGCGATAAAAAAGGCCGACTCGCTTTCAACAAGCTACCTTAAGGGAACGCCTCATGCCAAAGGCAGCGGCATTTTCATGGGCCGCGACGGCGCGCTAAAGATGCAGCGCCGCTTTCTTGCTAAAATCTCCAACCTCGGCTCTCCCGTAGGCTACAAGGCAGCGCTTACGAACCCGAAGATGCAGGAAAAGTTCGGCGTAACAGAACCCGTGCTCGGCGTCCTTCTCCACGGCATGCTCGTAAAGGACAAGGCGCACGTCAAGGCCTCTTACGGCGCAAGGCCCTTTGCAGAGGCGGACATCATCGTACGCGTATCGGATAGGGCAATAAACAACGCAAAGACACCTGAAGAGGCGTTCGAGTATATAGACCTGATAATACCGTTCATCGAACTTCCGGACCTCGTGTACATGGCTGACATAAAAATGACAGCAAACGACATCATCGCGGCTAACGCGGGAGCACGGCTCGGCGTCATGGGGGGGCCGGTTGCGCTGCCGCCAGGCAGCGCAAGAGCGGCGTACCTTAAATACCTAAGGAACTCAACTATCGAAGTATTTGACTATAACGGAAATCTCGTTACAGAAGGGCGCATGGACTCAATACTCGAAGACCCGATGAACGCGGTTCTCTGGATAAGGGACGAGGTATTAAGGCGCGGCCTGCAGTTAAAAGAAGGAGACCTTCTCTCTCTTGGGAGCATCACGGCGCCTATCAAAGTAGAACCCGGAGTACGCCTAAAGGCCGTGTACACCGGTCTTGACGGCCCGGGTTCCAAAGCATCGGCAGAGGTATACTTCGAGTACTAAAGCTCTTTTACCGAAAGCGGCTTTACGTGGCCAAGCCGTCCGTCAGCATCACGAATGTGCCCTATATCCTGCCACCTTCTCTTTAAAACCTTTGCACCGTAGGCATCCGTCATCACAGGATCATAACCCGCAATTATGATGCCGGGCTTCGGGTCGCAGTGCGGCCCCCAAAGATGCGCTTCGCTCATGCCGATTGTAGCATCGATAACCGTAAAATCCGGCGTCCTGTGCATGTTAAGGTCAAGGACCGACTCCTGCATCATCGAATGAAAGGCAGACTTCTTCCAGTGCCCGCCTGCACGATAATGGAGCGGCGGAACAGCGCCCATCATATTTTTCATCGTAAGGGTAACGCCTGCAAGCGAATGCGCCTTTAGAACAGGCACTGAGATTATGAAGCTGTCGAATAAAATGTCGGGTAGATAGAACTCGGGCCACCTCGTAAGCTCGGGGTTCGAAAGTTTTCTAAGCGGCTCTTTATTCAAATCAACGAGCCCGACGTTCCTTCGCTTCGCCATCTTCGTATAGCCAAGCTCATCGAATGCGTGCGGGGTATCGTAACTGGCCGCGCCGCAGCCCTCGCCTATTATTATCTCTACTCCGGGAAGTCTTTCCCTAAGACCGTCTACGAGCGCCTCTACAAGTTCAACCGGAGTCGTCACAGGCGGGGCCATGGCCTCTACGAGGTTTGGCTTTAGAAGCACCCTCTTCTTATCTCCTGTATCGAGGCGCGCGGCATCGAGGATTGCGTCCACCGAAGCCTTCCAGTCGCCATTGTGTCCTATTATAAAGGTCGTTCTTTTAAGTGTTTCGTCCATGTAAAAATTTTACCGCCATGCTAAGCGGCTGTCAACCCGCTTAATACGCATTGTGCTTTAAAAACCCGGCAAATATGATAAAATACGGCTCATGTACGAAAAAATACTTCTCTGCCTCGACAATTCAGAGGACTCGTTAAAGGCCGCCTCGGTTGCCGCATCTCTGGCAGCCGAAACAGGAGCGCAGGCCATAGCGCTCCATGTCTACGCAGCGCTTCTTCATAACGACCGCTTCATGGAGATGGAAACAACACTTCCGGAAAAATACAGGGAAGAAAACGAGCTAAAGCGCCAAAGAGAAATACACGCAAGCCTCATAAAACGCGGGCTCGAGATAATATCTGATTCATACGCAGCCCCTGTTGCAAGGACGTTCGAGGAAAAGGGCCTTACCCTCATTCCCGCAAAACGCGAGGGCCGCCACTTTGAGGAAATACTAAAAGAAACAACGGAGGGCTCCTACGGCCTCGTGATACTCGGAAGAACAGGGCTTGGAAGGACGTCTTCTGGCCGAATCGGCGGCGTCAGCATGCGTATTGCAAGGGAATGCACGGGGGCCGACGTGCTCGTAGTGCAAAACGATATTTTAGCTGAAGCCTCCTCCCCTATCGTTGTCTGCGTGGACGGCAGCGCCTCTGCGTATTACGCAGTCAAACAGGCCGCCTCTCTCTCGAAGCTTCTTAACGCTCGACTTACGGCAGTCGCGGCATTCGACCCCGAATACCACCGCGTTGCATTCAAAAGCATCTCGGGCGTTCTATCGAACGAAGACGCAAAGCTCTTTCGCTTTAAGGAGCAGGAAAAGCTCCATGACGAAATAATAAACTCAAACCTCGCGGAAATATACAAAGGCTACCTCAATGCGGCAAAGGAAATCGCCGCAACAGAGGGCGTCAAAATGGAGACCGTGCTTCTCGAAGGCAAGGCCTCTGACGAGATCGTAAAGTACGCGGCTTCAACCAAGCCTTCTCTTCTCGTAACAGGCAGGTTCGGCAGGATGTCTATACAGTCGGACACGCTTGGCATGACAGCGGAAAACATACTAAGAGAGACTGCGGTAAACGTGCTCATAGCAAGCGGCTCGCTTGAGGTAAAAAAGAACGAAGAAGACCCGCTACTCTGGGAAAACGCTGCCGAGGAGCTATTCAAAAAAATTCCTGGCTTCGTGAGATCGATGGTAAGAAAGATGGCAGAGGACGAGGCGCGCCGCCTTGGGCTTAGGAAGGTAACGGTAAAACTGCTCGAAGACTTGAGAAGGAAGATATCGCCGTGAGCCTGCATGGAGCGCAAAATGCCGTTGAGCCGCCCTTTCTCATCTCCTGGAACGTAACACGAAGATGCCCTTTGAAATGCCGCCACTGCTACCTCGATTCAACGGACATAAACGGCGCAAAAGACATCCCCACCGAAGCCGCAAGTAAAATAATAGGAACACTTAAAAATTTCTCGCCCGGCGCGATGCTCATCCTTACCGGGGGCGAGCCGCTTCTAAGGCCCGACATAAATACTCTTGTAAAGGAATGCGCCGAAGCCGGATTCCACACCGTAATCGGCACAACAGGTGTGGGGCTTACCTGCGAGGCCGCGGCAGCGCTGAAAAATAACGGATTGAAAGGCGCTGGACTTAGCATAGACTCGCTTGATGTAAAGAAGAACGACGCATTCCGCGGCCTCGAAGGCGCATACGACGCGGCGATAAAGGCTGCGGATATTTTCAAACAAACCAACATTCCCTTCCAGTTCCAGTTCTCGGTAACGCGGGCAAACATGCATGAGATAGAGGACTTTGCCTGCTTTGCCATCGACAAAGGCGCGGTTGCGCTAAACTACTTCTTTCTCGTGTGCACTGGCAGGGGCGAGGACTTCACCGACTTAAGCATGGCAGAATACGAGGCCGCACTCGAAAGAATCGCAGTAATAGAGAGAAAACATTCGGGCAAGCTGATGATACGCGCAAGATGCGCCCCTCACTTTGCAAGAATCTCGGGCAAGACCGATACAACGGGCTGCATTGCCGCAAGAGGCTACATGCGCATATCCCCGGAAGGACACGTAACGCCCTGCCCTTACATGCAGCCGGAGGATACGGCCGCAGCGAACATCTTCGATAAACCGGTAGAACAAATCTATTCCTCCGCATTATTTAAAAAGCTAAGGAGCCCTGCATACACAGGCAAGTGCGGCGATTGCTCTCTTGCGCCGGACTGCGGCGGTTGCCGCGCAAGAGCCCTTACGAAGACAGGCGACATAATGGCAGACGACGAGTTCTGCTCTTACGTGCCGGTTAACTCACCGCAAAGGCCGATAGCATCGCAAAAACCAATATGGACAACGGAGGCGGAAGAGCGGCTAAAAAACATCCCGTCCTTCATAAGACGCTTTGTTAAAAAGGGCATCGAAAAGTACGCGGAAAAGAACTCGATAACGACAATCACGCCGGAGCTCATTACAGAGCTAAAGGAGAAAAGAGCAGGTGGAAGGTTTGGCATCTAAGAAAAAATACTGGGCTGCGTTAAAGCTCACGGGCGCTGCGGTGTTCTTTACAGGCGTGCTGAACTCGATGCTAAGCTTCAAGGTAGGCTCTGCAATAGACCCGCTAAATTATATTTTCCTTGCCGCTGGCGCGGCAATAGCCATCGCGCCTTCAGCAATCAAAAGGCGCGTTAATCCTTCCTCGAGAATTTCAGCCACAAGACCTCGACACAAAGCGTCACGAGAAAGAGAGCAAGTATAAACGCATACGGGCTTCTTTCGCTGCCCTTACCCGATGTCTTGCCCATATCGAACCTTACCCACGTGGATGCCGTGTGAAGAGAGCCTGCCTCGAAGTTCGAGCCATCCCACGCGCCAACGGCAAGCATGGTCGAGACGCCGGGGGTAAGCCACAGCAAATTTGAACGCGGACGTTTTATGATTACCCGCCACACTCCGTCTTTGTACTCAGCGCTCGTCCAGAAATTATAAGTCTCGGTCTTTAATGCTTTCACAGTGCCCACGCCCGAGGCCTCATACTCGTAGACATATCCATTTAAGTCCTTACCTGCCTGCCACTTCCACATCAAGACCTTTGATGCGTCCTGCCCCATGCCAAAGTACGTAGCGCCGGATAAAGGAAACTCTATCGCCACGGCATCGCTTGCAACAATAGCCCCGGCTATCTTCGAAGCAGCCTCGTCGCCTTCTACACTCCGGCTCGGATCGGTCCATTCGAGGAGAAAGGCAATGTCAGTGTCATTATATAGGGTGCTGACAGAGACCTTACTTACCGGCGAGTAGTAGAGCTTCTTTGTTGCAAAGAACTGCGGAAAGAGCGGGACTATCTCGCCGTTCGATTCATCCCACTTCGTATTATTGGTCGTCTCGGGCAAGGCCCCTTGGACATAAGCGGCAGCGATAACGCCGTCAGAGAGTTCCTCCAAAGCGCTGCTGTCAGCAAGCGCGGCCGCGTAATTCGCAATATCCCACCTGTCTTTTGCACTAACGCTTTTTCCGTTCTCCGGGTCTTCGAATGATGGCATGGGAGTGCCGGGAATTCCGGCTGTTATACGCTCGAATATTTTTTCCGGCGTAGCGCCTCTACGAAACATATCCTTGTCAGCAAGGCTTCGCGGCCAGACAATCGAGCCCCAGTCGTCCTTAAGCCTTTTACTCGTATTCCCTCTGCCTTCTTTTCCGTGACACTCAACGCAGCGGTCTTTGAAAAGCTCTTTTCCTCTTTCTATGCTTTCATTTCCAGGCGAAACCTTTTCGCCGTAATCAAGGGAGGTTTTTTTTACAGGTTCTATTTTTCCGAATTTTTTAAGGTACTCAGCAATTAACGATACTTCGCTGTCACTTAGCACATCTTCCCACGCTGGCATTGAAGTGCCAGGAAGCCCGCGCTTTATGCTTAAAATAATATCCGCATCCGAGGCAAAGGGCTCGTCGTACGGGGTTGTTTTATATTTATAAATGCCGCTTGTGAAGTCCCTTGGCTTTGGCATCATGAACTTCGCGCCTGCCCCGTCGCCCTTGCCCTCTGCCCCGTGGCACACGCTGCAGTGCTTTACGTAAATCGCCTTTGCATCAGCGCCAAAGGAAGACGCCGGAAAAAGCGCGGCTAGCGAAAATAAAAACACTGCCGCTATGTTACGTAAAAACATCACAGCTTATGCTCCCTTGGCCTGTTGCCGGTATAATCATAGATAAAGAGCACTGCCTTCCAGACCTCTTCTTCTGTAAGTGTAGCCTCCCACGCGGGCATTGCGCTCTTATGCGGCATGGCCTCGATGGGAAGCCCCTGCCCGCCTTTTACAATCCTCCAGAACACGTAGGTCTCCTCGATCTGCGCAATCGTATCGCTTCCCTTGAAGGCAAGGGGCCTCGGGTCCATGGATGCGGCATACATGCCTTTACCGTCAAGCTTTGCGCCGTGGCAAAGCACGCAATTCACAAAATAGATATCACGCCCGGCCTCTACCAATGCCGCGAATTTGTCCTTGTCGGTCTTCTCTATTGCGCGTAGCGGATTTACAAGCGTCTTAAGTTCTATATCGCGGCCGTATGCCTTTATTACGGAAGGAGGAGGCGGATGCACGACACGCAGTTCCTTTGCAGCGCCTTCGAAGCGCCTTGCTGTCTTTAAATAAGCCGCAAACGAGAAAACAAGCGGCAGTATAAGCAGCACAACCACCTTCGCCGCGCCCTTTGAATACAGCGCGCGACCTATCCACCCAAAAAGTTCTTCCGTGCCACTGTCACTTACGGTCAATACCAAAATCGTAAGTATAAAAGTGAATATAACGTAGAGCTCTATAACGCTCGAAGGCACGGGGCTGCCGTAGAAAACGCCGGCAAGCTTTAGCGCAACGTACACGCCTATGGTCACGAGAGCGAGTTTTATTGGCGCTGTTATCTTCATCGCTTCACTATTGTCACAGTTTTATAACGTACTCGGCAACTGCCTTCAATTCGTCCTCGGTAAGAGAGGCCGGCGCCTTGGTCGCATCCGGCATGGGGCTTAGACCATCGGGGTTTGAAAAACCCGCCACCACATATAAGGAAGGCGCCCTCATGGACTCTATTGCGTAAGCTGCTACATCGCGCGCGCTTCCCTTATACGCCGCATCGTTTATCCTCGACTCTGCCAAGGCTGTAAAGCCCTTTAGAGACGGCGCCCTGCCGCCCGCCGCGTCGTGGCAAAGGGCGCACGCACCCCTGCCCTTATAAAGGCTTTCTCCAACGGACATTGGCGCGCTCCCCGCCACCTCGCCGCCGGCCTTTATGTCCGGCACATAGACCTCGCTAAAATACACATACAGCCCGATGGAGGCAAGTATGAAGATAAATATCTTTAGTGCATCACTCATCGCGCTTCCTGCCCATTGCAATAGAAAATAGAACGACCGTTATAAGCATAAATACGATTGTGCCGATAGACACAACGCGCGTTGCGTACTGTATGGACGGCGTAAAGGCCTCGACTGACGTATCCTTGTACACAGCGTACACATGCCAACCCTGCCTTATCGCAGAACGTATGAAGCCCATAAGTCCCATTAGCCAGGTAAAGCTCACTGCAAGAAGTACGAGCGCGTACTGGCTCCTTACCGGCGCTCTTCCCCATTCAACAGGGCCGACAACGGCTGCATTCTTAAAAATAATATAATCGAGCACAGAGACCGATATAAGCGCAACAAGTGTCGTCAAGACCTCTGGCACGCTGGAGGCAACCTTATACGAGCTGTCGGTAAAGTACCCGTAGTAAACGCCTACGAAGAATATATTTACGCACGCTGCGGCGATGATGGCAGCCTGGGCGGTCTTTAGCGCATCAGCCCTGGGATGCACGGAGTTAAGGTTGCTTCTTCTGTAGAGAAGAAAACTTATGAAGGTAAAAAGTATCATTATATTGACTGCGATGTTCTTTGCCGGCATCAGCCCAAGCGGCGCAATCAGCGGATGATACCTTGTACCCGCTGCCTTTATCTCGGCCCCTGTCATCTCAGGGGTGTGCGGGGTAAACCACACCATAAAAGAGACGGCGATTACGATTGCTATGTACTTTACGTACTTCGAGTAACGTTCATGCCCGGGGCATCTTGACATGGAAGTCCAGAGATAATAATTCGCGGCAAAGAATATCGCGCCTATAAGCACTGCCTGCACGATGAACATCCACCCAAACATCCCTCCCATGAGCATCATGCCCATCTCGGTGCTGTAGCGGTATATCTCGGCAGTTAGCCAGTAGCCTGCGAAAGGAAGCGGCAACAGCGCGGCTATGGCTATGAAGCTTCCGGTGTACCCCATCCAGTCGTAGTGCGCCCGGTCCTTACTCTCGGTGGCAGCTATAAAACGATAGGCCGCGTACGCGGCAAGCACAGAGCCGCCAAAAGAAATATTGGCGACAAAGCGGTGCAGGTTCATCGGATGCCAGAGAGGGTTATCGATTGCGCTCCAAAGGTTGCCGTTTAAAAACCCTTCCGGCGTAAGCCCGGCAGGCGTCATCATGAAAGTCGTCCACGCGTTGGCAACGAACATGATCGCTGTGCCGGCGATGTTCAGGGCAAGACCTATTAGCATGTGCGCCTTCTTCGAGCCGCCCTCCTGCATGGAATCCCACTTAAGGGCATAGACATAGAGAAGTGCAGCGTCGATGACGAATATGACGGCATAGACGTAAAATGTCGGAGAAAATATCTTTGTCATGTACCCCATGAACTTGGGGTAAAAGAAAAACAGCGCAGCGGCAAATATAACGCCCACTGCCACTGTCACAACATGCGCCGCAAGGCTTACGCGTATGAACTCGCGCGCCACCTTGTCGTAGCGACCATCTTTTCTCACGTATCCGACGACCTCGAGAATAAGGACGAATATGGGGACAGCGAGTATGAAGGCCGCAAACCAGAGGTGCGTCTGGGCAAGGAGCCATACTGTAACGCGCGGGCTAACGGGGCCAAGCGTATTATAATCCGCTGCACTGGCCTCTACGGCAACCAGGCAAAAAACCGCTGCAAAGACAACCGGCGTAATTATGGAAAGACCGCGGCGCACGTCTTATCCTCCGTAGAAAAAGCTCAGGCCAAAGGCCTTTAGTACCAGCGCATCAACGGCAACAAGGGCCGCAAGTGCGGCGCCAAACGCTATTGCAAATATAACGACCCTGCCCATAAAGACCGTCCTCTTGCTCCTCTTTTTCACAAAAACATCCTTATAATATCAAAATACAGCCTCGATATGTCTAAAAATTTTCCAGCATAATTCGTTTTTTGCCTGCCGACTTTTATGCTATCATTTATACATGAACTCGGAGAGAAAAAATCCACTCTCCACGGTGGACATAATAATCGAAGGCCCTGACGGCGCAATTGTTTTAATAAAGAGAAAAAACGCCCCGCCTGGCTGGGCGCTTCCCGGAGGGTTCGTTGACTACGGCGAATCGGTGGAAACAGCGGCGGTGCGCGAGGCAAAGGAAGAGACATCGCTCGAGGTAACCCTTATACGCCAGCTCCATACGTATTCCGCTCCCGAAAGAGACCCTCGCTTTCATACGATAAGCGTTGTCTTTTACGCAACGGCAAAAGGCACGCCCGTTGGCAAGGACGACGCGCTCGAGGCAAGGTTCTTTAAAAAAGACCGGCTGCCCTCACCCATTGCCTTTGACCACGCGGCCATAATCGAGGATTTTTTCAGATACAAGGCAACGGGCGAGGACGCTTACCTTCTTAAGAAGACGTGAGTTATGTTATGGCTACCACCCGTTTCAAAAGGACAAAGAAGGCGCTTCTCGCGTTTATAATAACAATAGTGGTCATAAACGCGTATTCCTATATTACGCGAGACACCTTTATCGTGCCAAAAAACATGACGCTCGAAGAAAAAATCAAACAAAAGATGCACCACCGAGGGGACGGCACTTTCCGTAACCCCTGGCTCACCGACTCGAGAAAAGGCTTTTTCGATTTCCTGAAATGGCAGTTCTCGAAAAACGCCTTTGAAGAAGAAAGGAAAAAGCCCTTTAACCTTTCAACAGTTGCAACCGACTTTGACACGCTAGAGAAAACAGGCTCTGATTATGCCGTATGGCTCGGGCACTCGACAGTGCTCATAAAGGCAGGGGGTAAGCGCATTATAACAGACCCCGTGTTCTTCGACGTCACGTTCTTTATAAAGCGGAAAGCTCCCTTCCCGGTCGAGCTTGATAAACTTCCAAAGATAGACTACGTGCTCATCTCGCACGGCCACTACGACCACCTTAGCACAAAAAGCATCGAATACCTCATAAGGCGCGACAATCCCGTGTTCGTCACTGCGAACGGATACAAAAAGTATTTCGAGAAACGCGGCACATCAAAAAATACGGTCATAGACTGGTTCGAGAGCTTTTCCTCCAGCGGAGTTAAGATAACGGCGCTGCCTTCCCAACACTGGTCAAAGCGCACGCTCACCGACAATAACAGAATGCAGTGGGCGTGCTTTCTTATCGAGGCAAACGGAAAGAAGATATTCTGGATTGGGGATTCGGGCTACTACGAAGGCTACAAGGAGCTTGGCGAAAAGTTTGGCCCTGTTGACGTGCTTTTTGCGCCAATCGGCGCGTACGAGCCAAGATGGTTCATGCAGCCCTATCACATGAACCCGGAGGAGGCCCACGAAGTTACAAAGGAACTCAAAGCAAAAATACTTATCCCCATACACTGGGGCACATTCGATTTAACGGACGAGCCGCTCTTTGCCCCTCCTGAACGCATAAAAGCAGCATTCCAATCAAATAACCCGGGGCCGGAAAATCTGAAGCTCCTTACCCCCGGAGAGCCGTTCATAATTAAATAAAGCTGAAATCTAAAACAGGGCAGGAGGCCAGCCAGCCCCTGCCCTGTCTCTTACAGGCGTATAAAAGGAAGGAGGTCCTTATTTTACGCCCTTTTTTCCATCCCGGCCGGTTGTACCGTTGCCTGGGACACGATGAGCTCGCCTTTGGCAACAATCTTGTGCCAAACGTTCTTTGGAGCAAGCACTACAACACCCGGTTCAAGGGCAAGCGTTTTCTCGCCGTTATCGTCGAGATAGAAAGTGCCCTTACCTTCGTGAACAAAAAATACCTGGTCGCCGTTTGGATGCCTGTGATAATCAAGCACCTGCCCGTCCTTGAAATAATACGTATCCTGGGCAAGGGCGTCGGTCTTTAGGTGTGTTACCTTGTTTACTGCATTATCCGTATAAACCTTCTTCTTTACTACATTCGCTTCCTGCATGTCTTCGTTACCTCCGTGTTGGTTTTGGATTATTTTGGTCTTATTTATCTTCAAACAAGGCAAAAAAATTTATCTATTACCCTACTAAATCGCTCACCTATATAATATAGACCAAAACATCCGCTTTGTCAACCCCCTCGGACTAAAATTCTTTAGTGCAAGAAAAAGTAAATAATCCAGCCGGTTACGGCAACATATATCCAGACCCCTGCGGTATAGGGCGCTATCCTTTTGTGCCTGTCGAATCTCTCTTTTAGCCCGAGATAGACCGTAACAGCAGCAAGCGGCATGTTGATTATGGAAAGTACGGTGTGCGACCAGAGTATGAAAAGGTATATGCCCCTATTGGGCCCTGCGTACCTCACAGGCGGATACATCGACGACTTTATGGTATACACGACGACAAAAAGCACTGCCAGCGCCGTTGCCGTAAGCATTGCAGCCTTGTGCCTTGTCTTTTGCCCCGAGAGTATGAAGCCCAGGCCGGTAAGTATGGAGAGCCCGCTTCCGCCTATAAGCGCGAGCCCAAGGTATGTGAGAATAGCTTCGGTACCCATTGCAGGGCATTATACCCTATCTCTTTGCTATGAAGTCAAGGGCAGAGACGGCGTTGTCCATAAAATAAGCGACTATAAGCACGGCCACCACATAAACCACAAGAAGAAGCCTGCCGTTACCCTTTTTTTCATTCGTATCGACTGTCATTTCTCTTGTTTCCATAAAAACCTCCGTTAGAAAGACTCTGTCATGTGTATTAAACCAGATCCGCCAGCAAAGCGGCAAAAAGCACCGAAAGATACACTATCGAAAATGCGAACACGAGCGGCGATTTTTCCTTTTTGGAGAAGAGGAAAAGCACAGACATCAAAACAAAGGCCGCGCCAAGGAACATCGCCGACACCATGTAAAAGGCCCCTGCCATGCCGATAACATACGGAAGCGCTGAGGCTGCGCCGAGAAAAGCCGTATAAACGAATATGCGCGTCTTGGAGGCCGCTATGCCCTTTGCAACCGGTATGACCGGTATGCCGGCCTTCTTGTACTGCTCTCTGTAAATCATTGCCAGACTTATTGCGTGCGGCTGTTGCCAGAGAGCTACAATTAAGAAAAGTATTGCTGCTGTCATATCCACAGTGCCGGTAGCAGCTGCGTAGCCTATGACAGGCGGCATAGCTCCTGCAAGCCCGCCGACCTGGTTTGCCCAGGCGCTTCTCCGCTTTAGTATGAGCGTGTAGAGAATAACATAGCCAAAAACACCGGCTGCGGTAGTTAAAGCAGCGGCAACATTCACAAACTCGTAGAGAAGCACAAGTGACAAAAACACGAGGACATAACCCGCTATAAGGACCTTTTCCGCTGACACAGCGCCCCTTGCAAGGGCGCGGCCCGAAGTCCTCTCCATAAGGCCGTCTATATCGCGGTCTATGTAGTTATTTAGCATGGCAGCACCTGCGGTGGCGCCGCCAAGCCCAATAAGACCAAATACTACGTGCAGCGCATCGAGGCCGGTAACGCCTCCGACGAACATCCCTGCAAAGGCAGCCACCAGCACGAGCCCGACTATGCCGGGCTTACAAAGCACTATCCAATCGGCAAAGGGAGAGAGCGCCGTCAAGGCGCCTATCGTCTCCTTCTTATAGCCGATGGCGTAGTTCTTCATAGGGCCTCGGCCCCCACGATGTGGCTTCGCTGTTCGGCCGCGGCCCCAGACCTCATAAGAAAGTACGGGGCCGACTTGTACGCGAGCCATCCCATAAGGAAAAACCCTGTTGCGCCGTGCAGTATAATGAACGGCAAAAACATGCTTGAGAACACTACTGCAGCGCCAAACGCGCCCTGAAGCACTATGAGGGCAATAGTAAAGAGAAGCCCTCTTGCGTTCGCTGACTTCTCCTTGCGCACAGAGCGCACAAAGAGCACCACTGCGAGCGCCAAGACGCTAAAGGCGACCGCGCGGTGCAACACCTGAAGCACTATCTTCTGGCTCATGATGTCAGGTATTATCGAGCCGTGGCAGAGCGGGAAGTCCGGGCACGCAAGTGTTGCGCTTGAGTACCTCACAAATATCCCCACAACGACCTGCATGAATATCGCCGTAAAGATGAGCGCGTACGCGCCTGTGCCGGCATCCTCGCCAAGGGGGCCGACGCTCCTTAACACAAATATAAGGAGCGTAAAGACCACCACGGCTATCAGTAGATGCGACGAAATAATGAGCACATGCGTGAAGCTCTCGAGAAGCGGGGCCTCGGTGTGCACGATAAGGCCGCCAAAGAGCACGGCGGCAACGAGCAGACCTCCAACACCGAGCATGAGGTAGAGCGAAGTTCCCTTATAGCTCTTCCATATCACGAAGGTGCTATAGAGTATAAGGAACCCGGTAAGGGCGCCAAGGAGACGGTGCCCCCACTCAAACCACACCTGCATCTCAAGGGGCGGTGCAACTGTGCCGTGGCAAAGCGGCCAATCCGGGCACCCGAGCCCCGAGCCCGTCGATGTAACGAACGTGCCCACTACCATCAGTATGTAAGCGCTGGCGACCGTTATGCCAAGCGCCATAAAGAGCTTTCTTGATTTGGATGTATCTGCGTTCATAACGAATCCTCCGCCTCTTAATTAACGTTACTCTGAGTAGTTATACGGCGTCCAGTCCTTGGAGAGTTTGGGAAGTTCCGGACCCCAGTTGCCGTGCGCAGGCGGCGTTTGCGGCGTCTGCCACTCAAGGGACTTCGAGCCCCACGGATTACCGGGAGCCTTCTTACCCGCTATTGCGCCGATTATCCAGTTAAGATAGATAATCACCGCTCCAAGGCCTATTATAAAGCCGCCAATCGTCATTAGCTGCTGATGCCCCACGAACTGGGAATAGAGCTCATAATCATAATACCTTCTCGGAAGCCCCTCGAGCCCGGGAATGAACATCGTAAAGAAGGTGATATTCACGCCTATGAAGCTCACAAAGAAACCTATCCAGCCCCACGTTTCGTTGTACATCTTCCCGGTCATCTTCGGGAATATGTAGTATACGGCCGCGAAGATGGCAAATGTCCCGGACACGGCCATGACGTAGTGGAAGTGCGCAGTCACGAACTGAGTATCCTGGAAGTTGATGTCAAGCGGAAGCATGGCAAGCGGAATACCTGTCAGGCCTCCGACAAGGAACAGGAATATGAACCCTATAGCGTAGAGCATAGGGGTCTTTACGGTTATAGCCCCCTTGTATAAAGTACCGACAAGGCTTATAACCATCAGGCCAACCGGCACGCTGATTAGAAGTGTCGTTACCATCTGCCCTACTCTTAACCAGTCGACAAGGCCGCTTGTGTAGAGGTGGTGCGCCCAAACCTCTCCGCTTATAAGCACTATTACCCAGATGCCGCCGTAGACCGCGACCTTATAGTTAAAGGGCCTGTTCTTTGCGAAGGTCGCCACTATCTCCATTATGATTGTAAAGAACGGCAGGAATATGACGTACACCGCAGGGTGCGAATAGAACCAGAAGAGGTTCTGGTATATAAGCACGTCTCCACCTGCTATGGCGCTAAAGAACTGCGTGCCGAGGTACTTATCGAAGGTCAGCATCGTCACCGCAGTGCCAAGCACCGGAACGAAGATGAGCTGTATTATGAAAGCGCCCATCGTGCCCCACACAAAGAGGTTCATCTGGTTCCATCCCATGCCCGGGGCCCTCATCTTGATGATTGTTGTGAGGAAGTTCACGCCTCCGGCTATGGACGAGAAGCCGATTAAAAGAACCGTAAATGTATAGAAGGCCGTGTTGCCAGGCGATACTATCGAATACGGCGGATACCCTGTCCACATAATATCTGGCGGGTCAGGGATGACGAATGTCAGGAGTGCGAGCACTATGCCCATGAAGAAGAGCCACACGCTAAGCGCATTAAGCCTCGGGAATGCAACGTCCCTTGCCCCTATCTGAAGCGGTATCAGGTAGTTTGCGAGGAACCCGGTAAGCGCGGGTATCTGGAAACCCAGAATCATCGCGGCTCCGTGGAAGTATAGCCACGTATTATATGCGCTGGGGTTATCGGTGATTGTCGGCCCCACGTTCCAGAGCTCGAGCCTTATCAGCACGGCCATGATGCCGGCCACTGCAAAAGCAGCGAGCGAACCTATGAGATACAGTATGCCGACCCTCTTGTGGTCGGTTGTAAATATCCATTCTTTCAGGCTAAAACCCTTTTTCTCGCTCATGACTTATTCCCCTCCTTTGACTCCGTCGCAGCAGGCTTGTGTTCCTCGAGCCACTTATCGAACTCTGCAGGCTCGAGCACCTTGACCTTGCCAAACATCTTACTGTGAAGCACTCCGCAGAACTCGGCGCATGTCATTATGAACTCGCCGTTTGCCTTTGGATAGAACCACATGTAAGTAATCCTGCCGGGCATGGCGTCTTCCTTAACCCTGTATTCCTGGATATAGAGGCTGTGCACAACGTCCGTGCTTTTCATCTTGAGCATGACGGGCTTACCCTTGGCAACAACGAGCTCGTTGTTCGTTTCCGCGCCGTTTGGATAACTGAATTGCCAGTTCCACATCGAGGCCGTCATGTTGATTTCGTAGCGCTCTGCCGGAACCTTTCTATAATCGTTAAACAGGTTCCATCCCTTTAGCGCGAGAAAGAAGTCGTCGGCCATGAATGCGAACGCCGGAATAAGCGCCCACCCAAGCATCATTCCGGTCGAGAGCTTTGGCGATTTTCCCACCGCCCCCTCGTGCTTTGCCCTGTACTTTATAAGGAGTATAATAACTATTAGTGCAACTATTACCCCTATAACGGTTATGTCTATCAGGGTGTGATGCCACAGCTTGTCCCAACCAGCAGCCGGGTCGTTGATTTTTTTTGCGACCCCGGCCTCCCCGTACTCGCCGGCCATGGCGACACCTGCCATAAACAACACGGCAAGCGGCGCAAAGGCCGCCGTAAGAAGTTTCTTCATATGCCCTCCTCCTTATTGCCTCTCTTTTTGAGTAATAAAGCGCCTATAACAAGCGACACGCCGAAAAAGAGCGATGCCGCACTTATGATGAGCGGATAGTTTAACGTATACTTTCCGCTCGAATAATTGTAGCTGTAGCAGCCGACCGTTATCATGTCGCTTATGTCCCTGAACTTGGAGCCTGTTTCCTTGCCGCTCTTTGCCTCGAGCACGGCAAGCTCCATATCCTTTGCGCCCGAATACGCGCCGTAGAGAACGCGCGTTATGCGCCCCTCGGGCGAAGCAACAATATACGCGCTCGGGTGGATAAAGAGCCTCTCCCGCGTTGACCAGTAAAAACGGTAACCGACGGAATCGGTGAACTTCTTTATGTCGCCGTTATCCTTGAACCGCGCAACCGTCCAGCCCTTGCCAAGCCCGTCGGAAAGCCCGAGCATGGAGGCAAAGTGAGTCATCTTCGAATCGGTATCTTCCTTATCGAACGACAGCGTAAGCACGCGGTAGTCTTCGCCTGCCCTGGTTCTCTTCAGGGATTCGAGCATCTTCGACAGCTCCCTGTTTAGAGTGGGGCACGCGCCTTCGCAGTCGTAATAAGAAAGAACGAGGATTAACGGTTTGCCGAGAAAGTCCTTGAGATTTAAGGCAGCGCCTTTCGAATCAACGAGAGCGTAATCGGCAATAACATTCGCGCCAAGGTACTTATCCTCGTCTATCATGAGCACGCCGGGGTCAAGGGTGGTCTTGCCGGGCTTCGGGCCAAACTCCGCCCAAGCCCTGGGTGCGCACGCGAAAAACAGCGCCGCTGCCAGAACCGACATCCCACCTATCCTCGTTGTCAAAGCCCTCATCGGAAGCCTACCCTCACCAGAAGTATATCTGCGTTACGACAAAGAACCAGATGATGTCTACAAAGTGCCAGTATATGCTGGCGCTCTTTGTGAATGTGTGGTGGATCTTGCCCTTTGCCGCAGCAAGCGCTACTGCTATAAAGGCGCATATTCCAACCAGCACGTGCGAGGCATGGAAGCCGGTAATCGAGAAAAACGATGTTGCATAGATATTGGTCTTCGGATAAAACCCTTCGCCAAAGAGGTTTGACCATTCCTTTGCCGAGAACCCGAGGAAAAATATGCCGAGTATGATGGTAATGATGAGCCAGCTCATGAACCCGGAATTATCGCCCTTTTCGAGCTTTGTCTCTGCCACGTGGATGGTAACGCTCGAGGCAAGAAGGATAACGGTCATTATGATTGGCACGAGTATTGGCATGTGCGCCGGTGTTCCCGGAGGCGGCCAGTTGCCGTCATAGGTTATCCTCGTTACCCAGTAGGCTGCGAAGAACCCGATGAATATGAAGGCCTCTGCCAAAATGAACCACGGCATTGCTACCGGCGTCAGCCCGACCTCTGTTTTGACGCTAACAGCCTCGCCTACCCAGCCTGCCACTCCGTAGACAGTTAGTATTACGCCTATACCGAATGAAAAAACCGCAAGCATCGGCATTTTGTAAACGAACTGAAATGCGAATGCCAGCGGTATGAGAAACAGTATACCGACGCTAATGATAAACGGGTATATACTTGTTTCCCAGTGCTGCTCTGATGCGTGATCGCTCATAGTGCACCTCCCTCTCCCTTCTGTGCTGCTGTTTTTATTGTTACTTCTGCTTCAATAAACGTCTCTACCTTGGTAATGCATCGGCTGTTAGCGCAAAACGGCAAACAAGATTAATGTAGTGCGTTTGTCCTAAATATCGCATAAGTATAGCAGACATTCTTGTCTTGTAAACCGATTATCTGCTTTTTGATTCTACAAGCCTGCCGCAGCCTGTTTAACGCGGCTGTCGTCGGCAAGCTTTTGAAAGCTGCAATTACGCAAATAGTCCAGGAACCTGTCCTGCGCATCGCGCCACACATCGTGCACAGGGCATCTTTTTTCGCGCGAGCAATAGCCTTTTCTTATAAGACAATCATTTAGGTTGATTGGCCCCTCCATTGCCTCGATTATCTCGAGCATGGAGATATCGCTTGCGCTCTTTATAAGAGCAAAGCCGCCGCCCGGGCCGCGCGTTGACTTTAGAAATCCTTTTTTGCAAAGCGTCTGGAAGATCTTGGCAAGATACGCCTTTGGCACTTCCTGTGCCTCGGCAATCTCCTCTATAAAGGAAATCTTACCAACAGGCTCAAGCGCAAGATGCAGTATTCCGCGTATGGCATACTCCGAGCCTCTGCTTAATCTGAACAATATTACCTCCCTGACACCTTTAAAGGCTAATTAAGACCTGTTTTATCTCAATTCCGGCTTTTTGTCAAGACCTTTTTACCCGTTTGGGCAAATACGCAGTACCATGCACTTGCAAAATGCCGCTACCTTATGGTAAAGTTGTGCCTCTTGCTTTTAAGGAGCTATGCGCGATGGCAATAACAAGAAAAGACGTAGAACATGTGGCAGTGCTTGCGAGGCTTGAGCTTACGGAAGAGGAAAAAGACCTCTACACAAAGCAGCTCGGACGAATTCTCGGGCACGTAGAAACCATCTCAAAGGCCGACACAAGTAGCGTTGCAAAACTCGGCACCAAGTCCACGGAGCGGCTCACTCCGCTTCGGCCAGACACAGTAGCCCCGTCCCTTGACAGGGATGCTGCGCTTGGAAACTCGCCCGAGAGCGCGGATGGATGCTTCAAGGTTCCAAAGGTTATAGAATAAAGCTGCTTACCTGCCTGAAAGTCCTTGACACCAAAGACAAGCAGGTATAGAATTAGCCAGATTCAAAAACGGATGCACGCGTGGAAGAGGGGTGAAAATCCCCCGCTGCCCCGCAGCCGTAAAGGGAACGAAAGCCCAAATCAACAGCCACTGCCAATAAAAGGCGGGAAGGCGGGCGAGTAGGAAGATAACGCATCATGCCCTGAGCCGGAATACCCGTGCATACGAAATCCTCGCGGGAGGTGTCCGGTGACACATACATTCCATTAAGAGCCCTAGCCGTTTCAAACGGGGCAACACGCAGCACAATCCACACACAAAAAAAACACTTAAGGAGCATCCATCATGTTTCGCGCATTTATTAATGTGCTCGTAATGGGCATTTTTCTATTCATATTCGCACTGCCGTTTAACGCGGCTGCGGAAGGCGAAGACCAAGGCACGGAAACACCGGCGGTTTCAAGCGAAGCAGCGGCAACCGAAGATAAGAAGGACGAAGAAGAACCCTCGGACGTAACCGTAACAGCCACAAGGAGCGAGGCCGAGGTAAATAAAATATCCGCGGACGCAACAGTCATAACAAAAGAGGACATAGAGGACTCGACTTCGAGGACCGTCCCGGATGTCCTCGAGGACACGCACGGAATAATAGTCAGGGACTTCTTTGGCATGGGCACGAAATCCACCGTCGACATGCGGGGCTTTGCCAGAGGGGTCAACACTGCCATCCTCGTAGACGGCAGAAAGGTTAACGCAATAGACCTAAGCGGCGTTGACTGGAACCTTATACAGCTCGAAAACGTCGAGAGAATAGAGGTTGTTCGCGGCACATCGAGCGTTCTCTACGGCGACAACGCGACATCGGGCGTAATAAACATCATCACCAAGAAACACAAACGCCCGGGCGCTCACCTTATTGCCGAGGGCTCTTACAGAAACGAACGTACGCTATTAGATGTCGGCGGCTCGAACGGAAGAACAGGGATAAACCTTAGCTTCCTCGATCGCAAAGAGGAAGGCTACCGCGAAAACAGCGACTTCGACTCAACGGACGTGAACGCCACACTCACCCACGACCTGACGGACAAACTGCACCTCGACCTCTTCGGCTCCTATCATAAAGATACGCAAGGGTATCCGGGGTATCTAAGCAAAGCGGAAGTGAAGGCGAACAGAACACAAACTCACTCCCCGCAAGACAGCGCGGATTACAAACAGAACGCAAAAGGAGCTGACCTTGCCTTCCAGGCAAGCCCCGGGACGGAACTTTCGCTCTCTTACGGCTCATCGGACCGCTCAACCGACAGCTCGATGTTTTTCACGGGCGGCGACACATGGAGCATGAACAGGGATACCACTACCGACGACATCAAGGTAAAGGCCGTATTCGAATCAACCTCGGCCCTCAGGAAAAATACGCTTACCATGGGTGCGGACTTCCAGAACGCCGAGGCAGAAGGCATATCGGAATACAATATGCCGCTATGGGCCTACATATCCACGACCGAATCCAAGGTATCCAAGGACGAAAACGCTGTTTATATGTATAATACGTTTAATGCAACTAAAGACCTCTCGATAGAAGCAGGCTACAGGCTAAACAGGACGCTTTTTAAGGACCGCATACACAATACCGACAACTTCGGTTCCGACACCATGGGGTTTGGCAAGAACCTCTTTGAGAATAACGCGGCAAAGGCAGGCGTGACATTCAACCACACAGAGGGCGGAAAACTCTTCGTAAGCTACGCAACAGGCTTCAGGCTGCCTACAACCGACGAGCTGTTTGCCTTCGACGGCACCATAGTGCCGCTAAAGCCGGAGAAAACAAAAACCATCGAGGCAGGCTTTGTGCAGCCCGTAACCGAAAACATATCGCTTGGCGTTACGGCATACAAAACCCGCTTGAAAAACGAACTCTACTACAACCCGTTTGCCAGGTACGACTCCTTCTGGATGATGTTTATCGGCGAGAACCAGAACCTCGACAAAACAATGCACGAAGGCATCGAAGGGCACATTACGGCAGAACTCCCCAAAAGGGTCAAACTAAACCTCAACTGGACATACATGAACGCAAAGTTCGAGTCCGGAACATACGCAGACATGAGCAACAACCACTGGAGAATAAAAGGCAACACCATACCGCTCATCCCCCGTAACAGCGGCAACGCAACGGCCGTAATAGCCGTAACTGATTCGCTGAAAGTCTCGGCTGCCGTGAACTATGTTGGCAAGAGATACTTTGACAGCGACAACAGCAATACGTCGAAAAAACTCGAGAGCTACTCAACCCTCGACTTAAAGCTCGACTACAAAAACGGGAACTTCGAGCTCTACGCCGGGGCTGACAACGTGTTTAGCGACGAACACTCCGAGTACGGCGTAAAGGGCTCGGCCGGACAGCTCGTGTACTACCCCTCGCCCGAGATAAGCCTCTACGGCGGAGCAAAAGTAAGGTTCTAAGCATTTCGCCGGCCCTTTACGCCGCTTTAAAGGGCCGGCGAAAACTTTTTGACAAAAAAACGTTCCTACAGGAAAAACACATGACGCCTCTCATAGAAAAAACACTGGCATCCATAAAGCCCGTTGACGAACAAAGCCTGGAAGCGGCAAGAAAAAGGCTCGATACCCTTACCAAACCCAAAGGCAGCCTCGGCCGCCTCGAGGACATTGCCGCGTCTATCGCCTCGATAAGACGCAACCCGAGGCCCGACAAGCTTAAAAAGGCCGTATTCACCTTCGCAGCCGACCACGGCGTTACAGGGGAAGGTGTTTCCGCCTACCCGAAGGAAGTAACGGCGCAGATGGTGCTTAACTTTATCGGCAACGGAGCCGCAATCAACGCCCTTGCAAGGGCCGCGTCCGCGCACCATGCGGTAATAGACGTCGGCGTTGACTACGACTTCGACAAAAGCGCGCCGATAGTTCACAAAAAAGTACTCAAGGGCACGAAGAACATGACAAAAGGCCCGGCAATGACGCGCGCGGAGGCCGAAAGATGCATCGAGGTTGGCATCGAAATGGCCGCCGAATACGCCGACAAAGGCTTCACTCTATACGGCACCGGAGAGATGGGCATAGGCAACACAACGGCATCGAGCGCCATCGCATCGCTCTATACCGGTTTTTCGGCAGCAGAGGTAACAGGCAGGGGCACAGGCATAGACGACGCCGTGCTCTTGAAAAAGATATCTGCCATAGAAAAAGCCATTATTGTAAACACCCCGGACAAAAACGACCCTGTCGGCGCGCTCGCAAAGATAGGCGGCGCGGAAATCGGCGCGATAACAGGGCTCTGTCTCGGGGCCGCGGCAAGAAATATCCCGGTCGTTGTGGACGGTTTCATCTCCGGCGCAGCGGCCCTCATAGCCTGCGCCATGAACCCTCATGTGAGAAAATACCTGCTGCACTCGCACCTCTCGGCTGAAAAAGGGCACGCTGCCGTGCTTCTAAAGCTCGGGGCAAAACCGATACTAGACCTCGGCATGAGGCTTGGCGAAGGCACCGGGGCGGCAGTTGCAATGCTCGTAATAGACGCTGCCATGGCAGCATACTCTGAAATGGCGACATTCGAGGATGCCGGCGTTGCCGGGAAAAATAACGAAACATCCGAAAAGGCAGTATGACGAAGGAAGCCGGACGCTTCACGTTCATAACAGGCGGCAGAAGAAGCGGCAAAAGCTCGCACGCGCTTGAACTTGCGAAAAAGACCGGAAAAAAGAAGCTCTTTATCGCAACCGCCATTGCCTACGACTCCGAGATGATGGAGCGCATCTCGCGCCATAAGAAAGAACGCGGCGCTGGGTGGCGCACCATCGAGGAGCCGGTCAAGGTGGCAAAGACCCTTAACGGGCTAAAGGGCTTCGACGTGGCCGTAATCGACTGTTTAACCCTCTGGCTCTTTAACATTACGCACGGAAGCGCTGCCTCGGACAATGCGATACTAAAGGAAATAAACGCGCTGGCCCTGGCGATAGAAAACTGCAAAACGCCGGTAATCGCAGTGTCGAACGAACTTGGCATGGGCGTCATACCGGAGGCAGCCTCCACGCGAAGGTTTACAGACCTTGCGGGGTTCATGAACCAGCGCATGGCAAAGAGCGCAGCAAACGCCGTTGCAATGATATCGGGCATACCGATGCAACTCAAGAAAACTTCGTAGGATAAAGGCACGTGCGCGCATTTTTTACTGCATTTCAATTTCTTACCATACTCAGGCCGTGGACGGGGCTTTCCCCTACTGCTACAGACACGGGGCGCTCTGTCATGTTTTTTCCGGCAGTAGGGATGCTCCTTGGCGCTCTATCGCTTGCATTGCATATGGCGGCATCTCCTGCGCTGCCGCCCGAGATAACAGCGGCGATCATTATTGCGCTCCTGTTCGTATTGACCGGGGCGCTGCACACAGACGGGTTCATGGACACGGTGGACGCGCTCGCAGGAGGCAGCACGCCGGAAGAGCGCCTTAAAATAATGAGAGACCCGGCAGCAGGAGCTATCGGCTCGGCCTCGGTTGCAATTCTCCTGCTCGTGAAATATTCGTGCATCCTTGTGCTTATAAAACAAAACTCGCTTGCCGCGTTATTTCTATTCCCTGCGGCAGGACGCTGGGCAATGGCGCTTCTTGCCTCGCTTGGCTCCTATGCCCGCGAAAACGGGCTCGGACTGCTGTTTTGCAAAAATTCGAAGGCAAACGCCGTTATCGCGTCGGCCATGATGCTTATACCGCTTATATATTTTTTCAAAGTCAAAGGAATAGTTTTTTTTATAGTCTGGATATTTTTCGTTGCCGCTCTGGCCGCGTTCTTTAGAAGAAAACTTGGCGGCGTAACAGGCGACGTGTTCGGGTTTGTCTCGGAAATCACAGAGGCCGCGTTCCTCGTTATTTGCGCGGCAAAAATTTAGGAACAAAAAAAGACATGGCAACCGGCAAACGCAAAAAAGTATTAATGGCCTGGAGCAGCGGCAAGGACAGCTCCATGGCCCTTGCACGGCTAAAGGCCGACGAAAACATAGAAGTGGTAGCGCTCCTTACAACCGTTAGCGAGGAGTATTCCAGAATCTGCATGCACGGCGTAAGGACCACGCTCCTTGAGGCCCAGGCAGCGGCAACAGGGCTGCCGCTTGAAAAAGTCCCGGTTTTGCCAAAGGCAGACAACGCGGCCTACGACGCCGTCATGCATAAAACGCTTTGCAAGTATAAAGACCTCGGAGTCGAAGCAGTTGCCTTCGGCGACCTTTTCCTCGAGGATATACGAAAATACCGCGAAGAGCGCCTTAGCCTTGCCGGGCTCCACGGGATATTCCCGCTCTGGGGCGAGGATACCACGGGGCTTTCACGAAGCTTTATAAAAAACGGCTTTAAGGCTATAATCACCTGCGTGGACACTAAGGCCTTGGATAAAAACTTCGCTGGCATGGATTACGGCGCCGCCTTCCTCGGCGCCCTGCCAAAGACCGTTGACCCGTGCGGAGAAAACGGCGAGTTCCACACATTCTGCTACTCGGGGCCGGTATTTTCGTGGCCAATCGAATTTACACACGGAGAAAGCGTTCTAAGAGACGACCGATTCTACTACCACGACCTGCTGGAGGCTCAACATGATTAAACGCGCTCTCGTAATACTCATACTGCTATTAACGCTCTTGACCGCAGAAAGTCAGGCTGACAAGGCTCAGAAAGCTCAGCGTATAGTATCGCTTGCGCCAAGCGTTACGGAAACGCTCTACGCGCTTGGCCTTGCCAATAACATCGTCGGCGTAACCGACTTTTGCAACTACCCTGAAGACGCAAAGCAAAAACCGAAAATCGGCGGCATGGCCAACCCGTCTCTCGAAGCGATAATAAGGGCAAAGCCCGATGTCGTAGTCCTTACCGAGGACGGCAACCCCAAGGAAATAAAGACGCGCCTCGATTCGCTCGGAATAAGGACGGTCGTAATAAAGGCCAGGCGGTTAAACGAACTGCCGGGCGAGATACGAAGGCTTGGCAAGGCCCTTGGCGCCGAAACCGCTGCAGCGAGGCTTACGACCGCACTCGAACTTCGCATACACGAGCTCGAAAAAAAGACATCGAGGCGCGGCCCGAAAAAGACCGCCATCTTCATCGTATGGCCGGAGCCCGTAATGACAGCCGGAGCAAACACGCTCCTAAACGACGCGATGATATCCCTTGGCCTCGACAACATCGCAAAGAACGCGAAGACCAATTACCCTGTGTTCTCGATAGAGGAAATAATACGCTCCTCGCCAGACATAATAATCATAGGCAGGGGCTCCGAGAATATAGAAGAAATGTCGAAGGGGCTTCTTAAAAAACTCGCCTCGACAAAGGCCGTCAAGGAAGGCCGCGTCTACTACGCGCCGGAATCGCTTCTTAGGCTTACGCCAAGGGCAATAGACGGCATGGAAGAACTCGATAAAATGATACACGCCAAAGAGGGCCGGTAATAATGAGCAAAAGGCGCGCAGCCTTCATATTCATAGCGCTTCCCGGGGCCGCGGCCTTTATTGCGCTCATCTGCTTCCCGGTCTTCATAAACCCGTTTAACCCTGACCCTGTATCGCAAGAAATACTTTTTTCAGTGCGGCTGCCGCGCGTTCTCACGGCAATTCTAATAGGAGCGTGCCTTGGCGCCTCCGGCGCAGTTCTCCAGGGAGTGCTAAGGAACCCGCTCGCGGACCCCTACATCCTCGGCATATCTAGCGGCGCTTCCTTCTTCGCCGCATTCGGACTGATCATTTCATCATCGCTTCTTGCCGCTCTCTCCGTAAACACGCTCGCCTTTATCGGCGCGGCACTTGTGTGCGTAATAGTCGGCTGGCTGGGCTCCAAGGGCGCGCGCATCGTGCCGGAAAGGCTTCTTCTCGCGGGCATAGGCACGGGGTTTATCTTCACGTCCGCGCTGATGCTTCTCTTAAGCGTATCAAGCGACCCTGGCTTACGACGCGCCCTTACATGGATATTCGGCGACCTCTCGGGCTCGGACTGGAACATGCTGCCCTACGCATTCGTCCTGATGGCCGCGGGGCTCGCGATAACGTTTACAAGGCTAAAGGCCCTTGACGCGTTGATCCTCGGCAACGAGCTCTGCCACAGCCTCGGGTTCTCGCCGTCGAAAGAACGGCTGTTATTTTTCGTCGCCGTATCCCTCATGACAGCGGCATCGGTGGCGCTTGGCGGGGTAATAGGGTTTATCGGGCTTCTCGTGCCTCATATCGTGCGGTTTTCCGGACACACGACGTCGAACGCCGTCGTGCCGTACTCCATGGCGCTTGGGGCAGCGCTCCTTACGGTCTCGGACACAGCGGCAAAAACCATAATCGCGCCAACGGAGCTTCCCTCCGGCATAATAACCGTGCTCATAGGGGCGCCGTACTTTCTCTACCTTTTACGAAAGAAGACGATGCTTGGCGACTAACGCGTTATGACAAAGACTTCGCTGGAACTTAAAAACATCCGCTTTTCCTACTCGGCAAACGAGCCGTTTATCGATTCTCTTTCCCTAAGCGTAAAGAGCGGCGCGATAACCGGACTGCTTGGCGTAAACGGCGCCGGAAAATCCACAGTGCTAAAGATCATGGCCGGTCTCGTACGGCCTCTCTCGGGCGCTGCGCTGATAGACGGCAGGGACGTGCACTCCTGTTCGCCAAAAGAACGCGCGCGGCTCGTAAGCTACCTTCCTCAGACAATGGACTTCGATGTGCCGTTCACGGTAGACGACCTTGTCAAGATGGGCGAGCAGGGGAATGCGGCAATAGGCACAGGCGAGGCATTGACGCTAACCGGCATCGCGCACAAACAGCATGCCTTTGTAAACGAACTTAGCGGCGGCGAAAGAAGGAGGGCCTTCCTTGCGATGCTGCTTAGGCAGGGCTCGAAAACGCTTTTACTTGACGAGCCTCTCGCCAACATCGACATAAAGTACCAGATAGAGTTCCTCGCGCTCCTTAAAAAAATATCGCATGAGCGCGGCGTAAGCGTTGTCATGGCGCTTCACGACCTGAACATCGCGGCGGCCTTTGACGAGCTTTTCATATTCAACAACGGAAAATTTGAGGCCTCGGGCTCTCCAAAAGAAACCCTTACCCCTAAAATAATTATGCAGGCATTCGGGGTTACAGTCGAATGCCTGCATAACATGATATTCGTCAAGACAAGCCCTGATACCTAACAGGGTATATCCGTACAGCTAGCGCTACTTCTGGCCGCCACCACCAGGGCCGCCTGGGCCACCGGGTGCGCCGCCCGGGGCGCCTTGACCGCCGCCAGGAGCACCGCTTGGTGCGCCACCGGGGCCACCGGGACCGCCAAGACCGCCAGGACCGCCAGGACCTTTACCGGGAGGGGCGTTAAACATGTTTTCGAGAATTATGAACTTAAGCGTATCCTTGCCGCCTACGGTCTTAAGAAGCTCTTCATTTCTCTTTGTGTTTTTTTCGTACGCCGTTTTTTTCACCTTTTCTATTCTCTCAACAAGGGCCTTTGCCTTTGCGTCGTCAACGCTTATAGTCCTGTCAGTCTGATTTACCGCTGCCCCGACATCGCGCCTTAAGGCAAAACTTTCGCTAATATCGATTTCGTACTTGTCGAGTATCGCTATAATCTTCTTTGCCTTATCCGAGCCGAACTCATCGGAGATGCGGGAGTTACGCTCCTTTATCGCATTCTCTTTCATTTCCTTTATTTTCTCGGGTGTGAGCTCTTGCTGCATCGCTGCCCCCGGCGGAGGCTGCTGCGGACGCTTGTCTCCGGCCCCGTTCTCAGCATAAGCAGCAGAACCTATTACCATAACCGCCAATGCCATAGCGGCTATGCCATATACCTTGGATAATTTCATGCAACCCTCCTTGTTTTTTTTAAATGACACTACCTACTGCAACATGACATTACGGCTATAAAAACCTGCCACAACAAACCCGTCATTTGGGTTGCGAAGCCGCGCCGCCCTGCTGAGGCTTGGTTCCAGGAGCCTTCGGAACGCGCGGTGGCGGAGGAGGAGCGGCTTTTTGCTTACTGCCAGCCTCTGTATTAATTCCCTGGCCGCCGGGAGGTTTACCAGGTCCGCCAAGAGGCTTACCCGGCCCGCCCTGCCGCCCAAAACCGGCAAGCAGCTCTTCCGTGCGTTGAACAAAACGTCTCTCGAATATCAGGAATTTTAGCATTTCCTTGGAAGAAAGGATATTTTTTATCTCGTCATGCCGCTTTTGCCTTAACTCAAAAGCCGCACGCTCCCTTGTCTCGTACTTTTTCAAAAACTCTTCGGCCTGCCCCCCGCTCACGCTGCCATCCTTTGCGGCATTGGCAACTTCGTTCTTGAATTCCAACGACTCGCGCATTTCAGCCTCAATAAGACCATCATACTTCGAAAGCACCTCAAAAAGCTTTGAAGCCTTGGACGAGCCCAGATCGAGCTCTTCCTTTATTTTCTTGTTACGCTCATCGACAATACGTTTTTTTAATTCACTGGCTTCCTTGGCCGGGTCGGCTCCCTCCCCGCCCTTCTGAGCCGGCTTGGTCGCAGACTGCTTATCCGCCAAAGCATCCATGCTGCCGAAAAATACCGCGAATACGAATACCGCTCCAAAAGATACAGCTACCTTCTTAAACCCGTTCATACACTGACCCTCCTTGCACCGATATATTATCGTGCAAAGCGGCGCGTTAATCAAGAATTTTTCAACGGCCTACCAGCCGCGCGGGGGCTTTAAGAAATCCCCGCCGCCTCCGCCCTGAGGCCCTCCGCCCATCGGCGGTTTTGCACCTCCCTTAGGCCCGCCGGCGGCCGGAGGCCTGCGGCCTTCTCTGTCTCCTTCGGGGCCGCGGCCAGCTCCGGGACCTTCCCCTGCCTCACCGCGCTTGTCGGCAAATTCCTTCATACGCTGCATGAAACGCTTCTCCATTATCATGAACTTTAGCATTTCTTTTGATGTGAGAATGGCCTTTATTTCATCGTGCTTTTTCTGGCGCGTGTCGCAGACGGATTTCTCCCTTTCCGCGAGTTTTTTCACTATCTCGGCGGCCTTTTCTTCGCTTATATTGCCGCTCTTTAGCGCAGCCGAGACCTCGTCCTTGAACTTCATGCCCGAGCGGATATCCTCATCAATTATAGCGTCGTACTTCGTAAGCACTGTAAAGAGCTTTGCGGCCTTTTCATCGGTAAGCTTTAGCTCCTCTTTCATCCGCTTATTTCTCTCCTCGAGTATGCGCTTTTTCACCTCAGCCGCCTTGGCCGGGTCAAATTGCCCGCCTTCCTTTGGCCCATTGCCTCCGGGCCCTGCGCCCTTTGAATAATCATTACCTCGTAGCGCCTTTTTAGGCCCGTCATCCGCCATGGAGCCGCTCGGCATAACAATGACCGCTGCCAATATCAAACACATGAATATAGCTGCCTTTGTAAAAAATCTCATTTTCCAACCCTCCGTGAAATTATAGCGGCTGCGCACTGCGGCATCAATCAAGAAGCCGTCCCATTGTCCTGACATCCGCGTATACGTTATCCAGTTCCTTTTCGCCAAGCCCGGGCGGCAGAGCGTAACGCTCGTTGTCGCTGGAGGCAAAGAACTCATCTATCTCGTCCTCGTCAAATGTTATGGCGTCGCTACTTGCAACAGTATCCGTTGTTTGGGCCGGTAAAGAGCCGCCTGTATCGCTGCTAACGGTCGTTTTGTTCCCTGTATTATAAAAAAGCGCGGCAAAGGCAATTACGGCAACAGCTGCCACAGGCGCAAATTTCCTGAAAACAAAACTTCTTCTCTCCCTGGACTTACGGCTCAAATCGCCTACTTCCCTTCTAACCGCCACGGTAAGCCCGACAAACTTCCCGATTCCAGGCAAAGCGACACGAGAATCAGCTGCATCCTGCTTAAGAGAGCCAAATACTGCCTTTAACTCCTTAAGTTCGCTTTTACACGAAGCGCAGCCGTCTATGTGGCGCCTAAGTGCATCAAGAAGCGCGGCATCGGCCAGGGCGCCGTCAACGATATCTATCAACAATCCTTTTTCCCTTATGTCTTTACAGTCCATATGCCTACCCCGTTCGATTCCGCTTTATGTGCCGGCGCGCCTGCTCCGTGCAAAACGCGCCGGCATCATAGTTATCTTTATCTGCGACCTGCCGCAGGCCTCGAGCCTTTGCCTGCTCCGCCCATCTTAGCACCTGCCGGAGGACCTGCCTTGCGACCGCTATTTAAAGCACCCTTTGGAGCCCCGGCCTGTGAGTTTCCATTACCTGCCTTCTGGACACCGTCAACAGGGCCGACCCTACGGCCTTCGCCGCCATTTTCACCGTTAGAAGGAGGGCCAACCTTACGGCCCTCTCCACCCTTTTCACCGTCAGCAGGAGGACCCACCTTACGACCTTCTCCACCCTTTGCACCATCAGCAGGCGGACCGACCTTACGGCCCTCGCCACTCTTTTCACCGTCAGCAGGAGGACCCACCTTGCGACCTTCTCCACCCTTTGCACCGTCAGAAGGCGGGCCAACCTTACGGCCCTCGCCACTCTTTTCGCCGTCAGCAGGCGGAAGCGGCGGCTTTACTGCATCCTTCAGAGCACCAGGGGGCGGAGGAGGCGGAAGTTTCTTTACGCCGTCCTTCGAAGCATCTCCTGAAGGAGGGCCTACCTTACGGCCTTCGCCACTCTTTTCGCCGTCAGCAGGAGGGCCTACCTTACGGCCTTCGTCAGACGCATTCACTGAAGATGACGAAGCATTGCCCTCGGACTCGGCCATAACCGTGCCGGTCATGCCAAAGATAACCGCGGCAGCAATCATAGATACAAGCACAGCAAACCTTTTTAAACCGTCCACGACATTCCTCCTTAGTTTTGAGATTAACGACGTCTGCTACACTTTCACTTCAAAGTCCGAAATCACTTCCTATCTTTTTTCTTAGCGACGCTAACGCGTGGTGCATGTTCGCCTTTACCGTGCCAAGCGGACATTCAAGCGTGTCCGCAATTTCCGAATAACTCAAGTCCTCGTATATGCGCATTACAACCGTCATCCTCTGCTTCCAGGGAAGTTCGTCCACAGCCCGCTTAAGTATCCTGTTTCTTTCCCCCTTGATAAGCTCTTCGGGCGGCGTTGACGCTGCTAAGGCCCCGAGGCTCTCGAAATCTTCGACCGTTACGGCCTCCCTTCCCCTTGCCTCGATGTGGTTCAAGCTCGCGTTCACGGCGATGCGATAAAGCCATGTCTTGAAGCTCGACCTCCATTCGAACCCTGAGGCATTAAGAAAGACCTGCACAAACACCTTTTGGCAAACATCGAGGGAGTCAGCCTCATTCCCGACCGTTTTGTATACAAAGGCATAGAGCCTTGCACGATACCTCTCGATGAGCGCGGCAAATGCCGCCTCGTCGCCTGTGCGGACGTAGCTATCAAGAAGCTCCCTGTCGTTAATGCCGCTCATCAAAAAAGAACCTCTGAACCGTCCCCGGCCATACTCTGCCTTTATCTGATATATAGACAGACGCCGTGGGTAAAAGGTTTAATGGTTTTTAAAAAATAAATCGACACAATGCGCTTTCGCATATTATACTACTCTATTGGCAAATTGCACAAAACATTGCCATATGGACCAGGACGATGACAGAACCTTTGACAGAACAGGCGAAATCCAGATATATTTTGACAGGTTACGTGCTAACTGCCGTATCCTCCGTGACATTTTCTGCAAAGAGCATACTTGCAAAGTACATCTACGCATATAACGTAACGCCGGAAACACTTCTTGCGCTTCGTTTTATAATGGCGCTGCCGTTCTTTTATATACTCATGTACTTCATGCCATCAGAGAAGGTCGGCAGACGCGACCTCCTCTATCTAATGGCAAGCGGGCTCCTTGGCGTCTACATAGCAGCGATGACGGACTTTCACGGGCTTCTGTATATAGATGCAACACTTGAGCGCATCATCCTCTACACCTACCCGGCGATGGTCATTATAATAACCGCGGTGTTTTTGAAGGAAGGTATCGACAAGAGTAAGATTATAGCAATCGCGCTCACGTACCTGGGCCTTGCCTTTGCACTGAAGGTCTTTAGCGGCGGCTTATCAGGGCACCTTTTTGGCGCGGCCCTCGTGCTGATATCGGCAACCGTTTATTCCGGAAGCTACGTGCTAACGCAGGTCGTAAGCTTGAGGGTATCGCCTGTGAAGGTAGCTGCATACACGACCACAACGGCAACGTGTGCGTTCCTGGCAACATGGCGCTTCGAGGCATTCCCAACAGAACCTAACGCATGGTGGCTAATCTTCGCCGTTGCGTTCTTCTCGACCTTCATACCGTTTATAACGCTTGCCGTTGGCATCAAGCGCATAGGCGCAAGCAAGGCCGCCATAACGAGCACCGTCGGCCCGGTTGCAACGGCAATTGCTGCGGCGCTCCTTCTTAACGAGGAGATGACACTCTCACAGCTCTTTGGCATGGCTCTCGTAATACTCGGGGTGTTCATAATATCGATAAAGAAAGCGCCAATTAAGGATTGTAAAATACCCCGATAGTCTTTATAATAAAGGCTAAAATTCGACAACAGGGCATACAAAAAATGGACATAACAACCCTTACGCTAAACGAACTCTCAAAGGCCCTCTCGGAGAAAAAAATATCTTCCGTAGAGGCCACAAAGGCATACCTAAAAAGGATAGAAGACGTCGAGCCCAAGGTAGCAGCCTTCATGACCGTTACCAGGGAAGAAGCACTAAAACAGGCTGAGGCAGCTGATAAGCGCATAAAGGACGGTTCATTAACCCCGCTTACAGGTGTACCCGTAGCGTTAAAAGACATCTTTTGCACCAAGGGCATAGAAACAACGTGCTCGTCGAAAATTCTCAAAGGATTTATCCCGCCATACGACGCAACTGTTGTAGAAAAGCTGAAGGCAGCCGGTGCGGTAATACTTGGCAAATTGAACATGGACGAGTTCGCAATGGGCTCATCGACCGAGAACTCGGCATACAAGCAGACAAAGAACCCGTGGGATACTTCGCGTGTTCCCGGAGGCTCGAGCGGCGGAAGCGCTGCATCCGTTGCCGCCAACGAATGCGCCTTCAGCCTCGGCACGGACACAGGAGGCTCGATACGGCAGCCTGCTTCACTTTGCGGCGTTATCGGGTTAAAGCCCACTTACGGGCGCGTGTCACGGTACGGCATGATAGCATTCGCCTCGTCGCTTGACCAGGCAGGGCCGCTCACAAAAGACGTGCTCGACTCGGCCATCGTGCTAAACGCAATCGCAGGCTACGACAAACGCGATTCGACGTCGATAAAATCCGACGTCCCGGATTATACCGAAGGCATCGACGCCTCCATAAAGGGCCTGAAAATCGGCATACCGAAGGAATACTTCGTCAAAGGGCTCGACAAGGAAGTAGAGGCATCGATAACGAACGCAATAGACTTCTATAAAAAATCCGGCACAGAGATTGTCGACATAACGCTTCCTCACACAGAGTATGCCGTAAGCGTGTACTACGTAATCGCAACGGCAGAGGCATCGAGCAACCTCGCAAGGTATGACGGAGTCCGCTACGGGCAGCGCGAGAAAACAGAGGGCGGGCTCGTTGACATGTACAGAAAGACGCGCGACGCGCATTTTGGCAAGGAAGTAAAGCGCCGCATAATGCTTGGCACCTACGTCCTCTCGGCCGGGTACTACGACGCGTATTATAAAAAGGCCGAGGACGTTCGAACACTCATCACAAGCGACTTTACCGAGGCATTCAAAAAGTGCGACGTAATACTTACGCCCACTTCTCCGACAGCGGCCTTTAAGTTCGGCGAAAAAACCGAAGACCCGCTTACGATGTATCTATCCGACATATTCACCATATCGTGCAACCTTGCAGGCATCCCCGGAATCTCGGTGCCTTCCGGGCTTACGAACGACAATCTGCCAATCGGGCTTCAGCTCCTTGGAAAACATCTGGACGAAAAGACCATACTGAAGGCCGCATACGCATTCGAAAAAGAAGCAGGGTTCAAAGGCAAAAGGCCCAAACTGTAGAACAGGGAACAATGGTAGAGACGAAGAAAAAACTTTTACTCATACTCCCAAGAGGCGACAGGTCGTACTTTGGCGGAGTATCGAAGTCCGGCAAGGCAGGGTTCATACGCCTTGCGCTCCCTACCCTTGCGGCCATCACGCCAAAAGACTGGGAAGTCGAAATACACGACGCTCGCGTAAAGGACATAGACTTTAACGTGAAGCCCGACCTCGTTGGCATAACCGGCTTTACCTCAGAGATACCGCACGCGTACTCGGTGGCAGACGGATTCAGGAAAAAAGGCGTAAAGGTCATTATGGGCGGCGTGCACGCATCAGCGCTTCCCGAAGAAGCGCTTACGCACGCAGATAGCGTTGTAATCGGCGAGGCGGAGCTTGTGTGGGAGAGCCTTTTAAAAGACCTCGAAAAGGGAGAGCTCAAGCCCACATACAAGGCCGAGAAGATGGCGGACATGGGCGGCTACCCGTTCCCGAAAAGGGAGCTCCTGAATAGAAGCATGTACACCTCCGGCTTTAACTCTCTTCAGGCGACACGCGGCTGCCCGTTCGACTGCGGCTACTGCGCTGTGACGGCGTTCTTTGGCCACAAGTTCCGCACCCGTCCGATACCCGAGGTACTGGAGGAGATATCGCGCTTCGACACGCGTAACTTCTTCTTTCTCGACGACAACATCATCGGGCATCCGAAGTACGCAAAGGAACTCTTTCATGCCCTTATCCCCATGAAACGCACCTGGGGCTCGCAGGCCTCGATAACGCTTGCACGGGACGAAGAACTCCTTAACCTGTACGCCAAGTGCGGCGGACAGTACGCGTTCATAGGGCTCGAGAGCCTATCGGAGGCTAATCTAAAGAACGTCAATAAGAGCTGGAACTCGCCGGCAAAGTACAAAGAGGCAATCGGGAAGATACACGACGCAGGGATAAACGTCATCGCAAGCTTTGTCTTCGGCCTCGATAACGACGATAAAAACGTCTTTCGTAATACCTTCGAGTTCGTTATGGACAATAACATCGCTGCAGCGCAGTTTCACATACTAACCCCTCTTCCTGGCACGCGCCTCTATGCCGAGCTCGAAAATGAAGGCCGCATAACCGACAGGGACTGGGCCAAGTACCATACTGGCGAGGTGGTGTTCAAGCCAAAGACAATGACTGCCGAGGAACTACAGAACGGCTACTACTGGATATACAAAGAGACCTACAGGATGAAAAACATTCTAAAGCGCTGCATAAGGCGGCCGGTTGGGCTTCCCTACAGGATAGGCGCGAACATCAGCTACAGAAAAAAGGCAAAGAAAATGCCTGAAGTGCAAATATACTCCTACTAAGAGGAGCATTACATGAAGTACGAACCTGTAATAGGGCTTGAGATCCACGCCCAGCTAAAGACCAACACAAAGCTCTTTTGCCCGTGCTCCATAAAATTCGGCGCAGGGCCAAACACCCAGACCTGCCCCGTGTGCCTCGGGATGCCGGGGGTGCTGCCGGTGTTAAACGAGACCGCGGTAAGGTTCGCGGTCATGATGGCGCATGCGATAAACTCAACCGTAAACCCGGAAAGCGTTTTCGCCAGAAAAAACTACTTCTACCCCGACCTCCCAAAGGGCTACCAGATATCCCAGTACGACAAGCCGCTTTGCGAGAGAGGCTATCTGGACATCGAAACAAAGGACGGGGTCAAGAGAATAGGCATAACGAGGATACACATGGAGGAGGACGCGGGAAAGCTCCTTCACGGCGAGTCGTCGTCGGATGTGAACTCGAGCCTCGTTGACTTAAACAGGGCGGGCACGCCGCTAATCGAGATAGTAAGCGAGCCGGATATCCGCAACTCGGAAGAGGCGAGCGCGTACTTTAAATCGATTCGCGACATACTTCTCTATTTAGACATCTCTGACGGCAACATGCAGGAAGGAAGCCTAAGGTGCGACGCAAACGTATCGGTTCGCCCGGTTGGAGAGAAAAAGTTCGGCACAAGAACCGAGCTTAAGAACATAAACTCCTTTAAGTTCCTAAGAGACGCAATCGAATACGAGATAGAACGGCAAATCAACGCCATCGAGGACGGCGAAAGGATAGTTCAGGAGACAAGGCTATTTGACCCGGCAAGCGGCAAGACAAGGACAATGCGGTCAAAGGAAGAGGCTCACGACTACAGGTACTTCCCTGAGCCGGACCTAAAGCCCCTTATTATAGACGAAAAAGAAATCGCGCGCCTTAAGGAAACCCTACCCACCCTTCCGGCGCAAATGAAAGAGAAGTTCGTAAACGCATATGGACTATCTTCTTATGATGCTGGGGTTCTAACCTCATCAAAAGCTGTTGCCGACTTCTATGAGCAATCTGCATCGTGTGCAGTTAGCTTAAGCGATTCACTTCAAATAAAGCCAAAGACCATATCTAACTGGATTACAGGAGAACAACTCAGGCTCTTAAACGAAAAAAACCTCGATATTTCCGAGAGTAAAGTCAAACCAACGGACCTTATAGAGCTAATAGCCATGGTCGAAAAAGGCGAAATAAACCAGAAAACAGGCAAAGAGGTCTTCGAGGAAATGTTTACGAGCGGCAAAAAAGCTGCTATAATAGTAAAGGAAAAGGGCGCTGGCCAGATATCGGACTCTGGCGCCATAGAAAAAGCGGTCGACGACGTAATAGCAAAGAACCCGAACGAGGCAAAGCGTTTCAAGGAAGGCGAAGAAAAGCTCCTTAGCTTCTTCGTCGGACAGATAATGAAGGCCATGAAGGGCAGGGCAAACCCGCAGACCGCTACAGACGTTCTAAAAAAGAAACTCCTTGGATAATGCGATGAACAACAAATGGAACGACAGCCTGGCAGTAGGACACGGCGACATAGACGAGCAGCATAAGGCGCTATTCGAGCAGTTTGCAAAACTCAAGGCGGCAATAGACTCAAAAGCGCCAAATGAAGTTCTTAGCGAAACCCTTTCCTTTATCGGCGACTACGTGGCAAAACACTTCGAGACCGAAGAAACGCTCATGGAAAAGCACGGGTACCCGGACATAATGACGCACAAGGCCGAGCACATGGCGTTTCGCGCCATGTATAAGCAGCACAAGAAAAACGTCGATTCGGGGAACATCCAGAGCGGACAGGCCACCATCATCTACACATGGCTCGTGCACTGGCTAAACGAGCACATCGGCAAGACAGATAAATCCCTTGGCGAGTTCGTAAGCAAAAAGGCCGGCTAAAACCTACCCCTTGTACCCGTTGGTAATCGGCATCCTTCTATCCCTGCCAAACGCCTTTGGCGTTATCTTTATCCCGGGCGGGGCCTGACGCCTCTTGTACTCGCTTAAATCAACCATCTTAACGACTTTTCTGACAAGCCCCTCGCCGTAGCCGTCCTTTACGATGTCTGCGATACACCTGTCATTCTCAACATATTCTCTTAGTATTTCGTCGAGAACGTCGTAGGGCGGCAGCGTGTCCTGGTCTGTCTGATTCGGGCGAAGCTCGGCGGTCGGGGCCTTTGTAAGCACGTTTAAAGGTATAAGCTCTTCGCCCGATACCTGATTTATATGCTCCGAAAGGCCGTAGACCATCGTCTTTGGCACGTCCTTTATGGCAGCAAACCCGCCTGCCATGTCGCCGTAGAGAGTGCAGTAGCCAACCCCTGTTTCGCTCTTATTACCTGTAGTGAGGACAAGAAAGCCGAACTTGTTGCTTAGCGCCATGAGCACGTTGCCGCGCACCCTTGCCTGCAGGTTTTCCTCGGTAACATCGGCCTTCCTTCCTTTGAAGCTCGGCTTAAGCGTTTTAAGGTACGACGAATACACCTTGTCTATCGGTATGACCTTGAACTCGATTTCCAGATTCCTTGCAAGCTCTCTTGCGTCCTTAAGGCTTTCCTTTGACGAATACCTGGAAGGCATGAACACGCCAAGCACGTTCTTTTTCCCGACTGCATCGGAGGCAAGGCACGCCACAAGGGCCGAGTCTATGCCGCCCGATAGCCCGATGACGCACTTTTTAAAACCGTTTTTACGCACATAGTCGCGTATGCCAAGCGTAAGCGCGCGGCGCACCTCTTCCATCTCTGAAATATTTTCCTCGCTCTCCTGTCTCACAGGAGGCTTTTTTACAGCCTTTGACAAAGCGCCGAGACTTACAGTTGAAACGCGTTTTTTCTTCGATGTGCCTCCTTTTAAAAACGCACTGCCCTTCACCATCCACTTCTCTATATCGTAGATAAGAAAGTCTTCCTCGAACGCGCGCGCGCGCACATCCACTATTCCCCTTGCGTTCACGACCATACTCCTGCCGTCGAACACAAGCTCGTCCTGGCCTCCGACACTGTTTACGTATACGATAACAGCGCCGGTCTCCCTTGCCCTTACGGCAAGGAGCTCCTCTCTCTCATCGTGCTTGCCAAAATGGTAGGGCGAGGCGTTTATGTTGACTATCACCCTTGCCCCGGAAGTAGCCTCGGCAATGGCCGGGCCGTCCGCGCTCCAGATGTCCTCGCAGATACCAAGCCCAAGCGTTACGCCCCCGATCCTTGCGTTAAGCGGCGCGCTTCCCGGCATAAAATATCTCTTTTCGTCGAACACGCCGTAATTGGGAAGATGCATCTTTCTGTAGACGCCCCTTACCCTGCCTCCGCTAACGAGCGAAGCGGCATTGTAGATGCCGCCCTTAAAAGAATCGGCAAACCCAATGATTGCGGAAATCCCCTTGATTGAGCGGGCTACGCGCTCCATCACCTTGACGTTTTTTTCTATGAAACCGGGTTTCAAAAGAAGGTCTTCGGGCGGATATCCTGTTACGGCAAGCTCCGGGAATACCACAAGGTCAACGCCTGCCTTCATGGCGAGACGTGAGTAACGCAGTATTTTTTCGGCGTTTTCGTCGATTGCGCCGACAGTTGAATTTATCTGTGCAAGACCGATACGCAGCAGGGCCATGCACAAAGATTAGCAAATGCCGGCCTGATTGTAAAGAAGCGCGTCAACATCGCGATTTAAAATGGTTTTAAGGCACACAAAGCGCCAAACTGAAACCCAGGATGTAAAAAAACCTTTACAAACCTCTACCGGAAAACTATAATCAAGACTTCACCCTTAAAAGGCAGCTATGTTATGCCGACCAAAGGCAAAACAAAAACCGAACCAACCGCGAAGACGCTTCTAAGAGAAATAGAAGCTCTACGGGAAAAGCTCGCCAAGGCCGAACAAAGCAAAAAAAAGGACATCATAAACCAGGTCGCTCACGGCATTGCCGGCGCAAAGGGCGACACGCTTTTTCAATCCCTCGTAAAATACCTCACAAAAACGCTTAACGTCGAATACGCCTTCATAGGCGAACTTGCCCCGGACAGACGCTCCATAGAGACGATAGCGCTTTGCCGCTTAGACAAGATAATAGACAACATCACCTACGACCTTAGCGACACGCCCTGCCACACCGTGCTGCCCGATAAAAAACCCGACGCATCCGCTATCGAAAGCTGCGTGTACGCAGACTCCGTGCAGGAGAACTTTCCCAAGGACGAGCTCCTAACCAAACTGAATATCAAAAGCTACGCAGGAATTCCTCTTGTCGACAGCAGAAGCCGCCTCATAGGCATACTCGTTGTCCTCGACACAAAGCCCATGGCCGATACCTCGCGCATAAAAGGGCTCTTAAAGATACTTTCCGGAAGGGCCTCGACCGAGCTCCAGAGGGTCAGGATAGAAAAACGCTTTCGAGATAACGAGCGGCTCCTTGCCGAGGCGCAAAGGATCGCAAAGATAGGCAGCTGGGAATGGGACCTGCCAAAGGACAAGATGCGCTGGTCCGAGGAAACGGCGCGCATATTCAAGCTTCCGAGGTCGGGCGAATGGACCGACTACGAGACGTTTCTAAGGCACGTGCACTACGAGGACAAGAACGCTGTCAAGAAGGCCCTGGCCGTTGCAATAGATGAAAACAAACCCGTTGAGCTTGAGAGCAAAGTGTTCCTTAACGACGGCACCGAGCGAATTGTCATAGAAAAAGCCGAAATATTTTACGACAAAAGAAAACGCCCGTACCGCGTTGCCGGCACTGTGCGCGACATAACAGAAGAAAAGGTCCAGGCAGCAGAAGTGCTCAAGGCCCAGCGTCTCGAAAGTATCGGCATCCTTGCCGGAGGGCTTGCGCACGACTTTTCTAACCTTCTTTGCACCATCATCGGCTCCATAGAGGCAGCGCGGCCTGGCATAAACGCCGAAGCACGCGAGATACTCGAACTCGCCACAAAGGCCGCGGAAGAGGCAAACGGGCTTTGTAAGCAGCTCATAGCCTTTGTCAAGGGCTCGCCTGAAACAAAGGAAACCTTCGGCCTCAAAACCCTTATAGAGGACACTGCGGCCTTTTCTCTTGCCGGCACAAGTGTCACGCTTAAAACAAAACTCTGCGCGGGCCTCTGGTCGGTGGTTGCCAACAAATCCCAGATAAGCCAGGTAATGATAAACCTCCTCATAAACGCATCGCAGAGCATGCCTGAGGGCGGAGACATAGCGATAACTGCAGAGAATATTGTGCTTGATAACGGGAATCCGAAGGAACTTAGCCCCGGCAACTACGTCAGTGTGCGCGTTAGCGACACCGGCCCTGGCATACCCGAGGTCATACTTAAAAAGATATTCACCACGTACTTCACTACCAAGAAAAAAGGCAGCGGCATCGGGCTCGCCACCTGCAAAACCGTCATAGAAAAACACGGCGGAACAATCGAGGTCGAATCAACGCCTGGAAGCGGCACGGCGTTCACGTTCTTTGTCCCCGCATCTCTGGAGGCATCAAACCAGCCGCAGCAGGCGCAAACGGAATCCATCCACAGGGAAAATAAAAAAGTGCTTATCATGGACGACGACGCAAGGATAAGAAGCGTTATGAAGAAGATGCTCTCGGCAATGGGGTATGAGAGCGTGCTCACGGCAAACGGCGAGGAGGCCGTCCGCACCTACAAGGAAGCCCTCTCGAAGGAAAAATTCGGGGCCGTAATCATGGACCTTACGGTAACCGGCGGCATGGGCGGCGAAGAGGCAATGAATAAGATAACGGACATCGACCCGTCGGCAAAGATAATACTTTCGAGCGGATATGCGGACGAACTTACACGCAAGAGATACAGCGAAAACGCAAGCCCGCATGCCGTGCTTCCCAAACCGTTTGGCATGGCAGAGCTTGCGCGCGTGTTAACGGAGATACTTGGCCAGGCAAGGCTTTCCTAAAGTCCTTTCAGGCTCTCGTCGACGGCCTTAAGGGTTTTCTTAACATCGTCTGCCGAATGCGTAAGCCCCACAAACGCTGCCTCGAACTGCGAGGGCGGCAGGTAAATTCCCCTCTCAAGCATCCTTCTAAAGAACACGCCGAACTTTTCCCTGTCGCACTTTGCCGCGTCGTCCCAGCTATACACAGGGCCGCTTGAGAAAAACATCGTGAACATGCTCCCTGCCCTCTGCAAAACGCACTCTGTACGGTGCTTCTTTATGAGAGCCTCGATACCGTCGCAGATGGCATCGGTCGTTTTCATTATCTTTTCGTACACGCCTTTTTTCCGGAGCCCCTTTAACGTCTCGAGCCCGGCTGTCATTGCAAGCGGATTGCCCGAGAGCGTTCCGGCCTGATAGGTCGGCCCCGAAGGCGCAAGCCCGGACATTATATTCTTTTTACCGCCAAACGCCCCTACCGGAAGACCGCCGCCAATCACCTTGCCAAGGCACGTCATATCCGGGTCTATCTTATATATTTTCTGCGCCCCGCCGTAACACAGGCGAAACCCGCTCATCACCTCATCCATTATCAAAAGCGCGCCGTATTTTTTCGTTACGTCGCGAAGCGCCTTCATGAACCCGGGCTTGGGCGGAACCACTCCCATATTCCCCGGAGCGCCTTCGACGATTACGCACGCCACCCCCTTGGGGTCGGAGGCAAGTATTCTCTCGACCGAGGCTATGTCGTTATACCTCGCGTTGTACGTGTGCTTTGCAAGATCCTTTGGCACGCCTGGGCTGTCCGGCACGCCAAGTGTAGCAGCGCCGCTCCCTGCCTTTACAAGAAGACTGTCTGCGTGGCCGTGGTAACAGCCTTCGAACTTCAATATATTGTCCCTTCCGGTAAAGGCCCTTGCAAGGCGTATGGCGCTCATCGTTGCTTCGGTGCCCGAGCTTACGAACCTCACCATGTCCATGGACGGGAATGCGGAAAGCACCTCATTGGCAAGCTCTACCTCGAGAGCTGTCGGAGCGCCGTAGCTTGTGCCTCCGTCAACAGCCCTTTTTATGGCAGCGGCGACGTTTTTCTCCGCGTGCCCGAGTATCATCGGCCCCCAGGAGCCTATATAATCTATGTACGCGTTGCCGTCTGCGTCGTATATCTTCGAGCCCTTGGCCTTTTTTATGAACACCGGGTTGCCGCCAACCGACTTAAACGCCCTCACGGGACTGTTGACGCCTCCCGGGATGACCTTCTGCGCGCTCTTGAATAATGCAGCCGATTTCGTCGTCTTCATGGCAAATCGCTCCTTTAAAACATATAGTAGCGTCTATACTAACTTAACAAAAACCCACTGTCAAGCCGCGCCCCACTAACCCCTCTTAGGCAAGGTATTGAGAGAACCTTTTTGTAAAAAGGTTCTCTCAAACTCTCTCCAAAAACTTTTACTTGAGTCTGCTTGCCCCCGTACGGGGGCAAGCAGACTCAAGCAAGCAAAAGTCTTTGAAGGGGGCCTGGGGGAAACTTTCTACAGAAAGTTTCCCCCAGCACCCTTATCTAAGTGGTTATTGGGGTACTGTTTGGATAATGAGTTTGCCTTCGGCCATGGCCGGGAGCCAGAGGCGGTTGTTCTTGTGGTCATAGAGGAAGTCTGCCGGGCCCTTTACATCCACAGCAAGCGTCATTTCGCCAACGATGCCGGTGCTTGGCATATAGGTATATAGCTTGCCGGGCTTGCCAAAGTCTACCCAGTCACTAAACACAACACCTTCGCCCGGGATAATGCCAACGCCATCGAGAAGGCCAATATCTTGCGTAAGCGCTTTATAGGAAACAGTACCGCCGTTCATCTTTATAAGCCCGAGCGCTCCGTTTGCGACCTTGCCGTCGCCAAAGCTTGCGACGAATATGAGGCCGCTATGCGTATCATAATAAAGCCCGTTTGCGCCGACAACATCCTTCAAAAGGACCTTATACGACGGCTTGCCTTTGAGGTTTACCTCGTATATCACGCCAGAGTCGGTCGCGGAAACAAGGAGCTTATCATCGCTTATTGCAACCGGATCGTTCAAGAATTTTACATTCTCTTTTGAGAAACTAAGTTCCATGACCTTTTTCCGCGTATTTATGTCGAAGCCTACGAGCCTGTCGATATCGGTCACGTAGATAACGCTTCCGAGTACGGTTATGCCCTTTGGAGCGTTCAGCTTCTCTCCCTTGTCCGGAAGAAAGCGTTTATTTACAATAGCGCCCTCGGGGGTAAGCTCGCTTATATACCCGTCACCGTCCCTGTCAAAAGGTTTAAGCTCAACGCCAAGGTTCGAGACGAAAAACCGCGTGCCGTCCGGGTTCGCGGCAACACTTTCCGGAGAATCAAAGCCTTCTACGACTATTGCAGACGGCCTTGGTTTTTCCGGCTCGGCAATCTTTTCCGGCTCCGCTGCCTTTTCCGGCTCTGCCGCCTTTTTAGGAGCCGCGCACCCGAAGAATACAACGACCGCCAGCATAAAAACCATCGCAACGCCAATTTTTTTCGCAATCATAACATGCCCCTTTCGCAGTTTTTACAAAACAGCATGATAAAAATCGGTGCGCCAAAACAAAGCCCCTACCCCGCCTTCTTTTTCGCTTCCTTTATGAGCGGAAAACCCAGCTCTTCTCTTACCTTAAGATACCCCTCGGCAGCGCCCTTTGCAAGGCCCCTTACTCTGGCGATATAATTCGTGCGCTCGGCTACACTTATCGCCCCTCTTGCGTCGAGAAGATTAAAGGTATGCGAGCACTTCATGCAAAAATCGTAGGCAGGCAGCACAAGTCCTTTCTCGAGAAGCCGCTTCGATTCCTTCTCATACATATCGAAGAGCGTAAGAAGCATCTGCGTATCGGCCTCCTCGAAATTATAGCGCGAATATTCGACCTCGCCTCTGTGGTGCACGTCGCCGTAGGTAAGGTCTTTATTCCATTTTATATCGAACACGCTGTCAACACCCTGGAGATACATGGTGATGCGTTCTATTCCATAGGTAAGCTCGCCGGAGACGGGCTTTAAGTCTATGCCGCCGACCTGCTGAAAGTACGTGAACTGGGTTATCTCCATGCCGTTTAGCCAGACCTCCCAGCCAAGCCCCCATGCGCCAAGCGTCGGGGATTCCCAGTCGTCTTCGACAAAGCGTATGTCGTGCTCAAGTGCTTTTATGCCGAGCTCCTTTAAGCTTTCCAAATAGAGTTCCTGTATGTTCTCCGGCGAGGGCTTGAGTATTACCTGGAACTGGTAGTAATGCTGAAGGCGGTTCGGGTTCTCTCCGTAGCGTCCGTCAGATGGCCTTCTCGAAGGCTCGACGTACGCTGTGTTCCAGGGCTCGGGGCCAAGGGACCTTAGGAAAGTGGCGGGATGAAAGGTGCCCGCGCCCTTTTCCATGTCATAGGGCTGGTGTATGATACACCCGCGCTTTGCCCAGAACTTCTGGAGAGTAAGTATCACGTCCTGAAAATGCATAAGAGCCTCCTTTTACTGTGTTGCCTGTATTATCTTTGAAGCGGCATTGCCGCGTTCAATTTTTCGAGAAACCTTCTGCTCTTTAGTTCCTTGCCTATCTGAAAGCGTATGAACGCGGAGAGGGCCTTGTCGCACTCGTTGACGAACATGGCGTTTGGCACAAGCCGCTCAAGCTTTTCAATATCCATCCTCGCGGCCATGGAAAGATGCCTCGCTGTCCCGGGCGTAAGGAGCGTCACGTCCTTTACGCGCGCGGCGCACCCCCTGCAAACCACCCCGCCCTTTTCAGGGGCAAAGAAGGCCTGCCTCTCTCCAAACCCGGCGGCGCATTCAACGCATCCGTCGAGATGCGGCAGATACCCGAGCGCCCTCAGATGCTTTATCTCGAAATAAAGGAGCATCAGCGCCGGGTCTGTCCTGCCAGACATTGCCGAGAGAAAATCCCTGACAATTGAAAAGTACGCGGCATTGTGCTGCCACTCGGGCGTCATCTCGTAGACAAGCTCTACGATTGCAGATGCAGAGCCAAGCCTCGTAAGGTCGCCTCTTAGCGCCGGAAACGCGTCGACGAGCTCTGCAGCCTCTGCCCTTACAAGGGCAGAGCCGGAGTAAAAAAAATCGAGCTTCACGTGCGCGCATGCGTCGAGATTTCCGACAAAACGCTTCTTGCTTCTGAAAGCGCCCTTTGCAACGGCGCCTATCCTGCCAAACTCGGCAGTGTAAAAGGATACTATCCTGTCCGACTCGCCGTAGGAGAAGGAATTGAGCACTATGGCCTCGGTCGAATAATGTCCGCGCCTCATATGAAACCCGCCTTCATGAACACGGTAGCAAGCCCGAGGAATATGAAAAACCCTCCGATATCCGTGCAGGTTGTTACGAATATGCTGGAGGCCAGGGCCGGATCCCTTCCGAGCCATTTAAGCGTCAACGGGATGACCGTCGCGCTAACCCCGGCAACCACAAGGTTGCCGGCCATCGCGAAGAACAAGAGCAGCCCGACCATCGGGCTTATTCCGAAAACATAGGCCACTACAATAGCAACCGTGCCGACGAGCACGCCGTTGGACATGCCCACTATTACCTCTTTTACAAGCACCCTCTTTGCGCTTCCGGGACGAATTTCGCCGAGCGCAAGCCCCCTTACTATGACGGTTATAGTCTGCGTTGCGGCGTTTCCGCCAAGCCCTGCGACTATGGGCATCAAGACAGCCAGTATCACAAGCCTCTCTATCGTGCCCTCGAAGACCTTGACAACGCTGGCTACGACAAATGCCGTACCGAGGTTCATCAAAAGCCACGGCGCCCTTAGCGTAAAGGACCTCCAGGGCCTGTCCATGGCCCTCTCGCCAACATTCAAGCTCGCCATGCGGTAGAAGTCCTCGAATATTTCCTCCTCTATGACGTCGACTACGTCGTCGATGGTGATGCGCCCGACAAGACGGTTATCCTTATCGACAACAGGCATGCTGATGAGGTCGTACTTCTGGAACATCTTTGCGACCTCTTCCTGGTCAACGTCGGTGGTAACGCTTATGATATTGCCCTCTATGAGGCTCTTTACCGGCACGTGCTCGTCGTTTAAGATGAGCTTATTGATGCCGACAGTGCCAACAAGCATTCCGCCGGAATCGACTATGAAGACATTGGAAATGTTGTTTATTTCCTTACTTTTTCTTCTGACCTCCTCGACCGCATCCTTTACCGTCGCGGCCTCGCCAACGGAAACAAGCTCGGCCTGCATCTTTCCGCCGGCCGTATCCTCGGGGTAGACGAGGAGCTTTTTCAGCTCATCGGACTCCTTGGGCTCTATTTCTTCGAGTATTTCCCGCGCATCTTCGAGCGGCAGTTCGGAGAGAACGTCTGCTGCGTCGTCTGTTTCCATTTCCTCGACAGCATCGACGAGGTCTTCCATGGACATCTTGGAGACAAGGAACTCTCTTCGCGGCCCGTCTAGCTCTAGAAGGGCCTTCGAGGCCTCGTCGCCTTCGAGAAGCGAAAGCGTCCACACGGCCTCGTCGTCGTCGAGGTTCGCGAGCAGACCCGCGACATCGAGATGATGGAGCAGGGAAAGCGCCTCCGTTGCCGCGCCGGCATCCTTGGAGGCGAAGAATTCCTTGAACCGCTCAAGCGGTATTTCTCTTTCCTCAAAAGCCATGCGGCGCACCCTGTCCGTCAATCCGGCGTTTTTCCGTAATTATACGGTGTTACTGCGTTTTTTTAAGGTAGCACATACAAAAAAAGGAAGTCAAATACAATATCTCTATTGGAAGAAGTATTTTCGGGCAAAAATAACGCCAGCAGGGGAAAAACTGTTTGCGGATACTGCGAAACGGCCGGCAGCTATACCGGCCGTTGTAAAAGACCGGGCCTATCTGGCAAGACAGAACGGGCCTCTAAGCGAGCGCATGAGGTGCTCTGCAAAACTGCCGAGCACGAGCTTCAATATGCCTGTGTGGCTCGATGCTCCAAGGAACACGAGGTCATGGCCCTTAAGCTTATAATGCTTCTCTATCTCGATTGCGCCGCCCTCGGCAAGGGCCACGTACTCGGCCTCTATGGCATACGGCTTTATGTAGTCCTCGGCCTCCTTTAGCGCATTCGCGGCGCCGTCTGCAGGCATGGAGGCTACGACAGTGAGCGGAAGCTTGAAGAACTTGGAGGTCTCGGCAGCGGCCCGCATGGCCTTTGCCGCATTTGCGCTGCCGTCGTAGCAAAGAAGCGGCTTTGCAGGAGGCTTAAAATCTTCTGGAACGGCAAAGACAAAGGCCGGAGACCTTCTGATAACAGCCTCGGTAACCGAGCCCATCATGTCGCCCGAGAACTGCGCGTTAACGCCCCTTTTGCCGATAACCACGATATCGGCGGCCTTGGCCTTTTCGCATATCTCGGAGGGAACTATGCCGTAAGACATGGTGGTCGAGCACTCGGCCCCGCCCTTTGCGCAGGCGTCTTCTAATATCGAAAGTATGTCTTTACCTCTGGTCTCGAGCCCTTCCTTTACTTTTTTGGAAAAATTCAGGAACGGCTCGAACCCGAGCGTTCCTGAGACATCGTGCAGAAACGGCCCCTCGAGCACCTTTATGTCTATAACATAGAGCCCTGTTATGGGCGCTCCGAAACCGCGCGAAAGCCACATCGCGTGCTCCGTGACAGAGCCCGTATGCGAAGAACCATCCACTGCGGCAAGAATCTTTTTTATCAAAAAAAACCTCCCTTTAGAAACTACACGCAGGCCGCGCCGAGACAGGACTCGACCTTCAGCTCGCCGTCCACGGCATCGAGCTTAAAGACCTCGGACTCGTGCCACCTTTGCGTTATGGCAAGCTTTACGCTGTCGTCTATGACGCGCTTTAAAAACCGCGCGCCGTACTTCTGGCTGTGCCCCTTGTCGACGAGCAGCTCCAGCGCCTCGGGCGTGAACATCAGCTCCTTGGACTTCTTCCTCATCTCAACCGCTATGTCCAAAAGATACTTCTCTGCTATTACCTTTACCTCTTCCTTCATAAGCGGCGCGAACACGATGATGTCGTCTACGCGGTTAAGGAACTCAGGGGTGAAGACGTTCTCCACTTCCTTCATTATCTCCTGTTTCAGCGCGCCGACGTCGCGACCTTCCTTCAAATACCCCATGGGCTTTGTGAACTTCTTGAACTCATCGACGCCCAAGTTGCTTGTCATTATAACGACCGTATCGCTAAAGTACACGCGTTTACCCCTGCCGTCGGTGAGCCAGCCCTCGTCAAAGACCTGAAGGAAAAGGTTTAGCACGTACGGGTTGGCCTTCTCGATTTCGTCTAGCAGCACAACCGAGTACGGATTGTCCTTAATCTGGTTTGTAAGTATGCCGCCTCTCTCGCTCCCTACGATACCGCGCGGCATGCCTATAAGCTTATCTACCGAGATGGCCGATTCCTTATACTCGCTCATGTCTATCCTTACCATCTTCGATTCGTCTCCAAAGAGGAACTCGGCCAAGGCCTTTGCAAGCTCGGTCTTCCCGACACCCGTTGGCCCGAGGAACAAAAGCACGCCGTCTGGCCGCGAGTAGTTTTCTTTTAACGGGCCCTTGTTGACCCTTAGCCTCTTTGCAAGCGCCGTAACCGCTTCCCTCTGCCCGACCACGCGCTCGGATAGCGCCTTTTCCATTTCCTTAAAGCGCTCGGTCGTGTCCCTAAATATCATATCGCGCGGGATTTTCGTTTCCTCGGATATGACCTCGATTATATCGGAGCTCTTCACATGCTCGACAGGCCTGTTAATCTCTACCTTCACGCACGCGGAGTCGAGCCACCCGATTGCCTTGTCCGGGAGCTTAAGGCTACGCATGTAGCGCCGGCTCATGTCTAGCGACATATCTATCGCGTCGTCGTCCACGCGGACTCCGTAGTTCTTCTCGAAGCGCGGCCTTATGCCGTAGAGGATTTGCCGTGTTTCGTCAAGCGTTGGCTCGTTTACGTAAACAGTTCGAAACCTTCTTGCAAGCGCTTCGTCCTCGGCAATGAACTCCTTATACTCGGCAAGTGTCGTTGCGCCGATTATCTGCACCTCGCCCCTTGCAAGAGTTGACTTGAATATGTTGGCAGCATCACTTGGCACGCCCATGGCGCTGCCCGCGCCTATGAGGGTATGCGCCTCGTCTATGAAGAAGATGATGTTCTTTCTGTCCTTTATTTCCTTTATTATTTTCTCTATCCTGTCCTCGAACATGCCCCTGAATATAGTTCCCGCAACGACCGAGTTCATCTGGAGGTTCACGATTTGCTTGCCACGCAGCCTCTTTGGCACGCTCATGGGCTCAAGTTCGAGCCTTCTTGCGATTCCCTCGGCAACAGCAGTTTTACCCACCCCTGGCTCGCCAATCAGCATGACGGAGTTACTACGCTCGACGTGGCAAAGCACCTCCATGGCCCTTTCTATTTCAGAAGCGCGGCCGATAACAGGCGAGAGCTTATCGTATCTGGCAAGCTTATTCAGGTTCACCGCAAAGTGCTTAAGATTCGGCGGCAAATCGTACTTCTTCTTATATTCCTCTTCCTTTTCTTCCTTGCTTCTTACGCGCACGGTTATGCGGCGCATGACGTAGTCCGGGTCCATGCCGAAGCTTCTGAAAATTTTCGCCGGAAGGCTCTGGTTTTCCTGGAATATGGCCATGAAGATGTCGGTTGTGTCTATTTCTTCGCGGTTCCACCTCTGCGCTTCTTCCCTTGCAAGACGAAGTAAGTTCTTTGTGGCCGGCGGAACCTTTATGCCAACCGGAGCGAACTGCCTGGATACGTATAGATTGTCGTTTAGGAAGCTTATTACGTGCGAGGTGTCGAGGTTAAGGTCTCCCATGACGTCCTTGAAGAACGTCTCCTCGACCTTTGCAAAGGCAAGGAATATGTGCTCGACCCCGAGATAGAAGTGCTGCCTGCGCTTACTCTCCTCGATAGCGGAATCGAGGATTGCCCGCGCCTTCTCGGTCATCAGTTCCCTGTACTCTTCTATCTCGTTCATGGTAAAACTCCGCGAGTTAGTGGGTACTTAAAACCGTTACAAAAGAGCAGCCCCAAAGGGGCTGCTTCTTGATTTCATTCTACCACAAACCCTTCCTTGGTTCATAGGGATTTATTTTCTCGAGTTCTTCGAGAAGTTCTTTGGTTTTATCGTCTACCGTTGGCGGCACCATGACTTTAATGACAATATATGCATCCCCTGCGCCGTGCGCTGTTTTCACGCCCTTGGCCTTTATCCTGAGCTTTTTGCCGCTTTGCGTGCCGGCAGGTATGCGCACGGTAGTATGCCCGCCGTCAACTGTCGGCACGGCGATATCAGCGCCAAGGGTGGCTTCTTTTATCGTAACCGGGACTTCGATATATATGTCCTCGCCCTGCCTGTCAAAGTACGCATGCGGCTCGACCGTAACATTGATATACAAATCCCCTGAAGACCCGCCTGCCGAGCCAACGCCGCCCTTTCCGGGTACGCGCACCCTTGAGCCGTCGCGTACGCCGTGCGGTATCCTTGCCTTCACCTTTTCAGATGCGCCGCCGCGCTTTACAGTGAGCTCGAGCTCTGCGCCGTTTACAGCCTGCATGAAGCTAAGCCGCGTTGTGTACTCAAGGTCGCTGCCGCGCATTGGGCCGCGCTGCCCGCGTCTTGGCCCTGCGCCGCGCCCTGCGCCGCGCCCGCCAAAGAGGTCTGAGAATATGTCCTCGAACCCGCCGCCAAAATAATTCTCGAAGTTCGAGAAGTCGAACCCTCCGGGCCCTGCCTCCCACGGCGGCACGCCCTCGAAGGTGACCCTTCCGCCAAGATCATAGGTCTTTCGCTTTTCAGCGTCAGAGAGCACGGCAAAGGCCTCGTTGATTTCCTTGAACTTCGCCTCTGCGGCCTTGTCGTTTGGATGAAGGTCAGGGTGGTATTTTTTGGCAAGGCTTCGGTAGGCCTTTTTTATGTCCTCTAACTTGGAGTCGCGGGCAACGCCGAGGATGTCGTAGTAGTCTTTTTCTCTTCCGGCCATAGTATTGGTAGTATATCAAAAAGAAACGCCACTGTCGATTTTACTCAGTGGCGGCACTTTTATACCGAAATCCGTTGTTTTTTAAATACGCTGGCAACGCTGCAGGCGTGACGCCTGCAGCAGGCCGAGGGCCTGCACCCGAATGAAAAAGCAGTCATTGCGAGGAGGCCGAAGGCCGACGAAACAATCTCACGTTGTCATTCCCGCGATGTTTTGAGCGGGAATCCAATTTTAGAAATGGATTCCTGCTTCCGCAGGAATGACAACCCTGTGACGAGATGCTGAAATTAATCCAGCATGACAAAAAATTTGCGCTGGCCGCGCGGCCGGGGTTTGGAAAGAATCAAGCTCCGTAACCCCTCACCTTTATCCTCTCCCCAATGCAATTGGGGAGAGGAATTTTTGGAAGAACACTTTGCGAAGCAAGAACCGCTTGACTTTCAAGACGGTATCTACCCGGCTACCAAGCTGCTACACGACTTTATTTTCCCCATCATCAGGCTCGGGGTAGATATCAAAACCAATTTCAGCATTAAATTGCGCCACTCCCGCACAGGTTTCCTTGCTTAATTGAGGACCATCGCCTGCAAAAAGACGGGTAGACGTCCAGAAGACGTCAAATGAAATTTCCCAATTTCTAGAAAGCTCCACTATGGTTTCCCTTTTAGGAAATAACATGGCAAACAAATAAGAAAAATGTTCATTTACATCTTCAGACTCTACTTTTCCTTTTGTATTTATAGACCAATAACCAGGCCTCCTGTTACCGGCACGCATAGTTTTAGTCTTCGCCTTCCCTTTTACAGGGGTGGCCTTGATACCAATTTTATCCTCAATCTCATCCGGATCTATATCAAAACCAGCAATAAAAAAATATACTATTATCTTGTGCTCTTTTTTACACGACATAAATTCAACCTTTATTTAAAATCATTTATATTATAACCAGTAGGTTCCATAAGATTAACGTCGCGTGTTCCCTTTGCCCCCTCATATATATTCCCGTCTGCATCCTTATAAAGATCACGCAATCCCTTATGGTCACCAGGCTTCAAATCGTGCGGGTGTATCCCATGCTTTATAAGTTTATCAATCTCCCACTTGCTTAACTTGGTTGCTAGCTTTTTAACTCCTTCTCTAATCCCTTTGGTTGCAGCAAGAACGATTAAACACTCACCAGAAGGTACTGTGGCAATGTCGATTATAATAGACCCATAGTCCACCGCGTCAAGCAAGCCAAAAAGGATATAAATGGCATCGGCATTGCTAATTACAGGTTCTGGTGCCTGCGGCAAATAAAGATACTCACTCCATCCGCACGCCTCCCCATTATATCCGTAACTAACCCCATTCGCTTCACACAACCCCCACGGATCCGTGAACCTCACCGGATTCCCGGCCACGTACGCGTACAGGTTCATGCCGCCGGCAAAGCCAATCGGGTCTTTGGTGATAAAGCGTCCGTCATTGGCATCATAATACCGCGCGCGGTAATAGTAAAGTCCGGTCTCGTTATCCCACTCCCTGCCCTGCCGCCCATTCTACCACAACACGGCTCAAATAAAAATCCCTCTCCCCGATTGTAACGGGGAGAGGGAGAAAGGGAGAAGGGCACCAGACTTGGTTCGCATTTCGTAAGCTCCGTGGTTCAGATGACCTCGTTTATAAAAATTTGGTGGGCTGTGCCCACCCTACCCGACTGTGCCCACCCTACCCGACTTGCCGGTTCAAGCTTGCAGCTTGAACCAAAACCTTACGGTTCAGGTTGCAAACCTGAACCAGCGGAAGAACCTAACAATTTCACATACGATTCTACGTTCCTAAAATTCACACCACAATCCATAACAGTAATTCCAGAAATAAATAAACGGGGCTTGCTATCTATAGTAATATCTGTAATACCATTTTGCTCAACAAAATTAAATTCCAATTTCTCTCCAACAGACCACCATGACATTTTTGTCTCTGCTAAAATCGACCTCTTATCCTGGGAAGCCTCGACCCACCGAACTTTTTTATTTTCTTGTAATATTTTTTCGCACTTTGCAAAAACAATATCGCAAGGTACTTCTAAAGATATTTTACGCACCTGATGTACATCCAAAGCTTCTTCAGGAAGAGCGTATGTTAAAAGAAAATCCTGAATAATACAACCAAGTCCAAAAAAAAATCCCAAGACTATCCCAATAATTGTAACATCAAGTAATTTATCTAGAGAATTAACCTTAAATCCTACGGAAATGATTAAAATTCCCCCTATAGACAAACTTAAAAATAATAGCAATCTGATATATTTTCTCAAACGCCTCATGCTAATATTCTATCCTATAAACAGTCGTGTAAGGCGGGGCCCGCCAGCCATTCCTTATCGTGCCTTATTCTACCCTAAAACCCGCCAAAAACACTCCCAAACCGCCAAGTTTTTCGCCAGACGAGGCGAGGCCGTTTTTTCTCTGCAGGCGTATTTTGGTAATACGTCGAGCACGGAAAAAACGGCCTCAACAAAAATTGCTTTTACATTCGGGTGCAGGCCCTCGGCCTGCTGGAAAAATCGGCGGTTTGACGATTACTTCTTGTTCTCGTCCACAACCTCGGCGTCCACTACCCCTTCATCCTTTGCCCCACCACCCGGCGCTCCACCCGGCGCAGCGCCTGCCCCACCACCGCCCTCTGTTGCCGAAGCCTGCTTATAGAGAAGCTCGGCTATCTTGTGCGAGGACGTTATTATCTTCTCCGCTGCCTTCTTTAGCTCCTCGACGTTCTCTGTTTCAAGCACCTTTCTGCCGTCCACTATGGCAGCCTCGGCGTTCTTTACGTCCTGTTCAGGGAGCTTGTCTTTGTTTTCGCGAATCGTCTTTTCGGTATTATATATGACCGAATCGAGGTGGTTCTTTGCCTCGACGACCTCTCTCTTCTTCTTATCCTCTTCGGCGTGGCCTTCCGCGTCCTTCACCATCTTCTCGACCTCACCCTTATCAAGGCCGCTTGAGCCGGTGATGGTGATGTTTTGCTGCTTATTTGTCGCAAGGTCCTTTGCGCTGACGTTAAGTATGCCGTTTGCGTCGATGTCGAAGGTAACCTCGATTTGCGGCATGTTCCTTGGCGCAGCCGGTATGCCGTCGAGATGGAACTCGCCAAGCATCCTGTTGTCGGTAGTGAGCTGCCTCTCGCCCTGGAATACGCGAACGTCGACCCTTGTCTGGTTATCTTCCGCAGTTGTAAAGACCTGCTTTTTCTTAGTCGGTATGGTCGTGTTCCTCGGTATAAGGACCGACATGACCTTGCCAAGCGTCTCGACACCGAGCGAGAGGGGCGTAACGTCGAGGAGCACGACGTCTCCGACCTCTCCTGCGAGCACGCCTGCCTGTATTGCCGCGCCTACTGCAACGACCTCGTCCGGGTTAACGCCCTTATGCGGCTCCTTACCAAAGAATTCCTTAACGAACTTCTGAATTGCCGGAACCCTGGTCATACCGCCAACCAGCACGACCTCGTGTATGTCAGAGGCCTTTAGGCCCGCGTCCTTTAGCGCCTGTGCGCAGGGCTGGTGGCTTCTCTCGACCAGGTCTGCTGTCAGCTGGTCGAACTTCGCCCTCGATAGCCTTAGCACGAGGTGCTTTGGGCCGCTTGCGTCCGCGGTAAGGTAGGGCAGGTTTATCTCCGTCTCCATGGTGGAGGAGAGCTCAATCTTCGCCTTCTCGGCCGCTTCCTTAAGTCTCTGTAGCGCCATCGGGTCCTTCGAGAGGTCTACGCCGTGGTCCTTCTTGAACTCGGCAACGAGCCAGTCGATTATCCTCTGGTCGAAGTTGTCGCCTCCAAGGTGCGTGTCTCCGTTGGTGCTCTTTACCGTGAAAACGCCTTCCGCGACCTCGAGTATGGACACGTCGAAGGTTCCGCCTCCGAAGTCGTAAACAACTATGATTTCCTCTTTCTTCTTATCGAGGCCGTAGGCAAGCGACGACGCGGTAGGCTCGTTGATGATACGCCTGACGTTCAAGCCGGCTATCTTTCCTGCGTCCTTTGTGGCCTGACGCTGCGCGTCGTTAAAGTACGCGGGCACGGTTATGACCGCCTCTGTGACCGACTCGCCAAGGTACGCCTCGGCAGAGCGCTTAAGCTTCTGAAGAACCATTGCCGAGACCTCGGGCGGAAGAAAGGTTTTCCCCATGTTGTCGGATTTAACAACCGCCCTGCCCTGGTCGTCCTTCTCGACAATATAAGGCACCATCTTCATCTCCTCGTTCACCTCGCCGTATGAGCGACCCATGAAACGTTTTATCGAGAAGATGGTGTTCCTCGGGTTGGTGACTGCCTGCCTCTTTGCCGGCTGCCCGACTACTATTTCCTTTTCCTTTGTGAACGCGACAACCGACGGTGTGGTGCGGTTACCTTCCTCGTTCACTATGACCTTTGGCTCTCCGCCCTCCATAATTGCGACAACCGAGTTCGTTGTGCCAAGGTCTATGCCTATTATCTTACCCATATTGAAACTTCTCCTTTTCCGATGCCCTGGGGCTATCTTCTTGAATTTGTTGGCAAAATGCCGCCCTCCCGGGCCGCTTACCTGACTTTAATATAGGTGCGCCGCTCTTCGGTGTCAAGGGGGTAGGACGAAAAAAAATCCGGAAAAAGCCGCCCTTTTGACCTACTCTCTTTTTTTGGTGTTTAACAGGTCGGTTATGTCTCTCAGGAATTTCTTTTGCGCTTCGGTAAGCTTTGCGCGCTTTACCCAGTCCTCGAAAAACCCAGTGAACCACGGGTGCTTGAAGTCCTTTTTCATTACTTCCGAAAACTCGGCAAAACACTTTGCCGTATCGCTACCTAGCACGCTTCGCACGACGCAATCGAGATACGTCCCGACGACAATCTCGTCGTCATCCTTTGCAAGGGCCCTGCCGTCTGTAACCGCCTTCTCGGCCTTCGCAGTCTCTCCGGCAATCAGCATGACCTCTGCGTAATCGAAATACATCATGGTGTCCTTTGGATCGAGCTCAAGGGCGCGCGTTATACTTTTCTTGGCATTCGATATGTCGTTTACGCCAAGGTACGCCGCACTAAGGCCGCTGTGCGTCCCTGCCAAGTCGGGGTTCAGTTTTGCGGCCTTTTTATAGTCTTTAAGCGCGGCCTTAAAGTCCTTTGCCTTCATGTAGGCAGAGCCCCTGCTCCTGTAGACACGGTCGCTCTTGGGCGCAAGTTCCACGGCCTTATCGAAATCCGCAAAGGCCTTCTTCGGCTCTCCGAGGTCATTATAGGCAAAGGCCCTGTACATGTATCCCTCTGCATCCTCGGGCTTTAGCTCGACAACCTTGGAAAAATCTTCGAGCGCCTTCTTGTTATCATCGCGTTTTGAATAGAACATGCCGCGTTCAAGGTACACTGCGTCGTAATCCGGCGCCGCAACAATGGCCGCTTCGAACGCTTCGAGGGCGGCTTTGTCCTGCTTCAATTCCGTCTGCGCCACGCCAAGGGCCGTGTACACATACGCCTTTGCGCGAACATCTATATCCGGATCGGTCAGCGCAGCCGTAAGGTCGTGCACGGCCTTGGCATAGTCCCTTGTCTGAAGATACAGTATGCCGCGCCCTGCGTACGCATGCGGGTCGTCGGGAGTAAGCGATATTACCGTTGAAAAATCCTCAATGGCCTTTTCGTAGTTCTTCATGGCCGTGAACACGTCGGCCCTTCCGGCATACGCCTTTTCGTTCTTCGGATCAATGGAGATGACCTGATCGAAATCGCCGAGAGCGGCCTCATACTTTCCTGCGGCATAATTGGCATAGGCCCTGAACATCCATGCTACGGACTGCGACGGGTTAAGCGCGATGGATGAATCGAACGCCTTTACGGCCTCGTCATACTGCTCCTTCTTTAGAAGCTCTATGCCCTTGTGCAGCAGGTTTTCGGATTCCGTAAGCTTCGTGGATTCGTCCATCTCGCTTGCAGGGCTGCCGCCCTTCTCGTGGCCCGTAACCGGCTTTTTCGCCGCAGCAGGAACGGAAAAGAAGACCGCCGCGCACAACATAACCGCACATATCAATATTTTCTTCATGTGACCTCCGCAATATCTTCGGAATTTATTTGTCTGGATCCAGGACAACGGTTTTATCGATAAGATATTTCCTTACGTCCTCTGGAAGCCCGGCATCGCGCGCCCAGTCGACAAAAGCTTCGCCGTCCCACGGCGCAAAGACCTCTTTCTTCATCAGTTCGCCAAACTCGGCGTCGCACGCGGAAACATCCTGCCCAAGAAGCTTAAGACTAACGCACTCGAGATAAACGGCGATGGCCCTTATGTCGTCGTCGGTGGCCATGGTCTTGCCCTTTTTAGCAAGTTCGAGCGCCTCCCTGTACTCGCCAACGAACACGAACGTCTCGGACAGCGCAAGATGCGTTATCGCCTCGCCGGGCTTTACGGAGACGGCCTTTTTCGCGGCCTTAACGGCCTTTGCATACTTTTTTAGACGCAGATTGTACGACAGCACTGCGAAACTCGTTTCCATCGAGTCCGGTTCGAGGTCCACTGCCTTATCAATGTCCGTGCCGGCCTCTTTATATTTTTTCATCGCAAGGTACGCCGAGGCCCGCGCCGTGTAGGAAGAGGCCTTTGAGGGTTCGAGCTCCACCGCCCTGTTTACGTCTTTAAGCGCCTCATCGTGCCGCTTAAGCTTCGAGAGCGCGGACGCGCGACTGATGTATCCGGCGGCGCTATCAGGCATTTTAGCGATAAAAGCGCCGTACGACAAAACTGCCTTTTCGTACTCCCTTTTAGACAGATAATACAGTCCCATGCCAAGCGCCGAGCCGGGGTTACCCGGGGCCGCGGCCTCGACGTCGTCAAAATCCTTTTTCGCCGCCTCGCGCTTATTTAGCAGCAAACGCGCCATGCCGCGCATTACCTTTATGCCGGCATTCCCGGGTTCGAGCTCTACGACCTTATTGAAATCATTTTCAGCGCCGGCGCTGTCATTTAGACTAAGGCGCGCCGCTCCGCGCCTGCCGTACGCCTTTGCGTCTTCCGGCACAAGCTCCAGATAAACGTCGAAATCCGCAATAGCGTCCTTGTAACGCTCAAGCTCCATATAGCACGAAGCCCTGAGAAGACGCGCCTTCGCGTCGCGCGGCCTGATGGCAATGGCCTTTGTAATTACCTTTTCAGCCTCCGCAAACTTGCCAATAGAGCCGAGGCTTAGCCCCTCGGAAAAGAGCCCGGAAAATTCCGCGTCCTTATCCAACTCGCCGGTGCCACCAGCAGCGTCACTGCCGCCGCCACTCGACTTAAGGGCAAAGGCAGAGGACGAAAAAATAAGCGCCATAAGAAACGCAGCGCCGAATGTGCGCACAAACCTGTTCATCTTATTATAATCGCCTCCGCATTCTCTAAAATACCGGATATGTTATTTGCAAGAAAGTCTTTGGTTAAACTCGCGCGACACTACCTATGCTTTCGACTTAAAACGCTCGACCATGGTCATCACATAATCCCTGTGCGCCTCACACGCCTCAGATGTCTCTGCCCATGCCGTTAAAAGCCTCAAGCTCCACTCTCCCGGCAAAAACGGCGCGGCAAGGGCTCTATCGAACTCCGCCTCGACCTTCGAGGTATCGACACCTGTCAGCCTCTTTAAAACGCACTCAAGGCACGCGGCCTCGGCCCTCTCTGCAGCATCCCTTATAAACGCTTTACCCTTGGTAAGCAGGTCTTCTGCGCGCCGAAACTCGTTTACGACAGTCAGAAGCTCTATGATGTTAAGATACGTTCCCGCGTTCTTGTTATCGAGCAGTATGGCATTGCCGTAATCCTCGATGGCCTTTGTGTAGTTTTTGGCCTCGGCATAAGCAAGCCCCCTGTGGTTAAAGGCTGCTGCGAAGTTCTTATCCGCAGCTATTGCCGCGCTAAAGCATTCGATTGCAGCACCGATGTTGCCGCTTCTGTGCTCTTCTATGCCGCGCTCTACCGCCTCTGAAGGCGAAAGCTCTGTTTCATAAGCGCTCTCTTTGCCCGTAGCAGCAGAAATATCCTTATCTTCATATACGGCGCCTCCTGCATCCGCAACCCGCTCCCTATCCGCCTTTTTTGCATCCGGCTGCGCCTGGTCGGCCGTGGCCGCAGTGGTTTTCTCTTCTTTTGCCTCATCCGGCAATACCACTGCCGGCATCTCGCTTAACCTTCCGCCGCGGCGCACATACGCAGGCGTCTCTATGCCGCCATCGGAAGTAAAAAGCTCTGCCGAGACCTTGACTTCGGAAAGCCTTCTCTCGACCTCGCGGCCAACGGTTTCCATAATGAGTTTTCTTGAATATCTTGCGATGATAAAAAGACCCAGCACAAGCCCTGCTATGGCCGCAGCAAAAAACCAGAGCGGAAGGCCCTGGCCCTGGCGCTCATCGAACCTCGAATTAATCGCCGCGACCTCTGTGCCGAGCTTTTCCGTTGCCTTGGCGTTCTCGCCTATCTTGGCATCGAGCCGCTTATCGGTTTCCTCGGCCTTTATGCCAAGCCTGTTAAGTTTTTCCTCCATCGCGCCAAGGCGTTTAGAGTCCGCAGACGCGGTTGCAACCGGCTTTTTGGGCGCGGCCTTTTTCCTGGCTGTCGCACCAAATGAGTAACCCGGCAGAATAAGCATTGCCAGAATAGCTATTATGACGGCGTGTTTTTTCACGATATACCCCGTGCCATACGGCGTAGCATATAATACCATGTAACGGGCTTTTTGAATAGGGTTTCCAAAAGGTAAAAAGACCGCCCTCAAAGGGCGGGAAAATCAGTGGCCTGCCGGCTTTTCTGCGGCAGCAGGGGCTGCGCCGTTAGACGGGGCTGCGGGTGCATCTGTTCCGTGCGAAGCGCCGTGGGAGCCGCCGCCGTGGGATTCCTTCTCATGGTCCACGTTCTTCATGCGTCTTGGAAGCGCAGGCGCTGGATCGGGCTTTATTGGCTGAAACTTTACGGCAGATACGGAATGCGGGTCATGGCACTCGGTGCACACCCACCAGCGCTTCTTACCGCCCTTTGTCCAATCCCCGGTGCGCTTACCGTGTATGCCGTCTCTCCAGTCCCTCAAGATATCGCCGTGGCACTTGCCGCAAAGCTTTTGCGGCTGATCAAAGGAAATGTTTTCACCCCTATTGCCTACGAGCTCGTTCCGGTTCGTGCGGTTATGGCAGTCCAGACACCATACGGCCCCCTTGCCGTGCTGAAAGTCCTTGGGGTCGCGCGGCGCGTACATCTCGTGCGGATAATTAGGGTTCGTGATTTTACGCGGATTGTTATTTGCAGGCACCGGGGCCATGGAGAAATGGCATCCGGAGCACGGATAGAACATGAGCTTCGTTGTCCTCTGCTTTACGACCGCCTCTTCCGTAAGATAATCGGCCTCGACAGTATTCGGCATCGGCCCCATTGGCACGGTGCCGTCATAGGGATTACCCCACCAGAGAACTCCGCCGGTCGTCTTCGAGCACTTTACATTCACCGCATCCGGATTATCTCCTGTAACGGCAACAGTTGTAGCCCCTTCCCTGCTCTCGAAGCAGTCTTCGGAGTACGCGGGGAGGGCCGCTATAATAACCGCAGCCAGAGCTGCTATGGCTATAAAGGCCTTTTTCATTCTTTCTTGCCCATTGTCCTGTTGAGCTTAAGGTCAGGGTCGAAGTACTGTTCTTTCTTCGGCTCCTCGAATGCCGGTTCCTCATACCTCATCTTGCCGGTCTTTATCGCAACCGAGGCCTTTAAAAGCATCGAGAACATCATCAGACCGAATGCCCACACGCCTATCGTGCATATCACCTCGAGAAGTGTCGGGTAGTACTCGGTAAACTCCCCTACCGGCGTGGGTATGTAGCCCGGAAGGAGAAGCCCCATGCCCTTTTCTATCCATATGCCGAAGAACGCCGCAAGGCAGATAATGGGCAGTATGTTAAGGTTCTTTCTTACCTTCGGTATGAGAAGAAGTATAAAAGACCCCCACATCAAAACAAAAGAGGCCCAGAACCAGGGAACAAGCCTCGTTAGGCCGTGTTTGCCGAGCATAAGGTATATGAGGCCGTTTGCGTGCTCTGTCGGAGAATAAAGCTCGGTCACTATCTCAGAAAGCATCAGAAAGAGCGCAATGCCGAGACACCAGACGACTATCTGCGAGAGAAGGTTGAAGACCGAATCCGGAATCTTAAAGTCCGTTGATTTCTTTATCACCGTAAAGGCGACGATTATGAGCGCCGGGCCTGCGGCAAACGCCGTTGAGATGAACTTTATCGGCAGCACCGAATGGTGCCACATGGACCTTGCGGCAAGCGTGTTCAGAAGAAATGCCGTGACCGTGTGGATGCTAAGCGCCCAGACTATGGCTATGTATACGAGCGGCATGTAGAAGTACTTATTTACTTCCTTGCCCATATACTTCTGATAGAGATAATAGAAGGCGCAGACAAAGTTAAGGAACAGATATCCGTTTAGCACTATAACGTCGGAGTTAAGGACCGAGTTTGGCCAGTTGAATATGCCGTGCAGATAAGGCAGCGGCACCCAGCCCGGTATCATGTGCCAAAGCCTGTCGGGCCTGCCCATGTGCAGAAGGATAAAGAGCATGCACATGGAAACGGCAGAGATGGCAAGCATCTCTCCAAGCACGACGACATCCTTCATATCCTTACGATTGTAAATGTAGGCCGGAAACACGACGGTAACGGCTGCTGCCGCAACACCTACGAGAAATACAAAGTTCGAGAGGTAGAGGCCGTCGGAAATCTGGTCGCTAAGGCCGGTGACAATTAGCCCCTTGAAGGCCTGCTCGATACTGCCAATCGCCATAAGCGCTATGAAGAACCCGAGGAACGCGAGCCACGCGTAATAGCGCGGGCTGCCTATCCAGCAGGCCAGGAAAAAGTCTATGCAGAATTTTACGATGCTTCTTACCATGCGCCTCTTAATCCATGAAGTAGAAGAACTTCGGGTACGTGTTCGCCTCTGCCTTGAGCCTAAATACCTTCTTACGCTCGAGAATTTTCCTTACCTCGCTATTGGGGTCAAGAAGGTTACCGAACTTCCTTGCCCCTACCGGGCAGACCTCGACGCAAGCCGTGTAGCGACCCTGACGCGTCCTCTGCACGCAGAAAGTGCACTTCTCGACAACACCCCTCATCCTCGGGCGATTACCAAGGTAATGCGTATTCGGGTTCATTTCTTCCTTTGGAAGATTGGGCTTACCCCAGTTAAAGCGGCGCGCCCAGTACGGACAGGCGTTCATGCACATCCTGCAGCCGATGCACCAGTTATAATCTATGACCACTATTCCGTCCGGATCCCTGTAGGTCGTTCTTACCGGGCAGACCTTTACGCACGGAGGCTTTTCGCACTGCATGCACTGCATAGGGAAATAAAATGCTTCTTTCTCAGGCACCTGCTCCGCCTCGTAGTAATGCTGGCCTTCGAGCACAACGCCCGAAGGGGCTCCGGCATTACCGCCGACCTGTATGCCATGCGGGTACTTTGTTCCGATTATCTGCTGGGGCGAGCCCTTGTCCATGTTTTCGGCAAGAAAATTGCCCTTTTCCATACGAAGCACCCGTATCCACTGTATCTCGGTGCTTTCCTCGCCGCCCCTGGACTGGTTATTCTCTTTAACGCAGGCATGTACGCATCTACGGCAGCCTATGCACTTCTGGATATTAAGGGCATAGCCAAAGAGCACACCTTCGATTGCGGGGGTTCCGTCGACCTTAACTTTTTTATCGTACTCTTCGCTGTAACGGGACTCGAGCCGCTCGATAGCTTCCTTCTTTTCCTCATCGCTCATCAGGCGGTAGTTCTTCTGGAACCACTCGGCCCAGTGGAGCTTTGCCTCGGCCTCATCGCTTCCGCTAAGAAGTGCGGCTGCACCAGCGACAGCGGCAGTCGTGGCCGCGCCTTTTAGGAACTCGCGCCTTGAGTTAGGCTGCGCGTCGTCCTGCGCAATAGTCTCGATTTCCTTTTTATCTTTATCTTCCAAGACTAAAGACCTCTTTTAACCGTTCTTGCCTTCTTTATAACTCTTCTCGAAAAAGTCCACGAGCCCGGCCTTTTCAGAGCCCTTCATCTCAATGTACTTTTCGGAGGTAAGCTTGTCGACTACACGCGCTTCTTCTTTTTCTATTTGCTCGCGGCTTACGGCGTCCGAGGCCGGTATAACGGCCTTTTTGGCAACCACAGCGGCAACCGTGACCGAAGCAACACCAAGGGCAGCGCCCTTTAAAAAGTTACGCCTCGAAGACTTTGCCTTTAAAACTGTCTCTTCTTTTTTTTCGATATTATCGCTCACGCGCGGCACCTGTTGGTTTGAAAATGAAAAACCTTTAATCCAAGGCCGGATAAGGCCCTTTGTATACAGTATACAAACCGTAATATATCAAACCCATTTCAAGGTGTCAACGACAAAAACCCCGCAGCTGAGGCAAAACAATTGACATAACCTGTTTTATTTAGTAAAACTAAGAAACCACCCCAAAATCCGGCAGCAGGAGAGGCACTACCATGGCACAGCCAGGAAGTCCGGGCGCACCGAACAATCCGCTTAGAAGAACCACGGACAGCGCGCGCGTAATATTCTATACCGACATGTTCAAGATAGTGGGCGACGTACACCACCCGGTTGGCGGCAGGGTCTCGGATTTTCTAAATAAAACGATAAGCGGCCAGGCAAGAGAGGTCTTTATCTCTGTAACAAACGCCGAATGCTTTAGCATCACCACCGGACAGCTCGTGCATAAAAGCAAATTCATGTCCATACACAAAGACCACATCCACATGGCAATACCGGCTGAGGCGTAAACGGCCGGCAAATCCGTCTTATTTGCTTAAATAAAAAAGCGCCGGAGGGATTATCCCTCCGGCGTCCTAATTTGCGCGGCTTTTTTCTTAAAGCTCTATATGCCGAGCGCCTGCTCCAGGTCCATGGCATGCTCCTGCTCCATGGCGAGTATTGTGCGCAGTTGCTGCGCCAGGGCGAACTCCTTTAGTGCCTCGGCCTGCTCTATCCTTGTCTTATACCTTGCTATGGCGTCGTTCTCGCCCTCGAGGTCTTGTCTTAGCATGTCGTCGTTATCCTCGGATGTCTTTATCTCGCTTACGTCAACTGTCGGCACGCCCCTTAGATAATCTATCTGGTCTGCGAGTATAAGGGCATGGCCGATTTCTTCGGTTGCATGGAGTTTAAGTTCCTTTATAACGTCCCCATACTTAGCGCCTGTCATCACTGCCGCGTGCTGGATGTACTGTATCGCTGCAGCGTACTCCTTGGCTAGGTCTGCGTTAAGAAGTTCTACGAGCTTTTCCTTTGTTATGTTCATAATATCCTCCCTGATATAATTTTAACCGCTATTGGCACGGATTGCAAGGCGCTGCAGGCAAATCTCTTAAACTCCAACACTGTCCTCGCGGCAGAATTCGATGTATTTTTTCATTAGCTTTCTATCATGATCGCTAAGGGCCTTGAACTCCACCCCTGCCCCTGCAAAGCGGCTGTTCTTTTCCTCCGCTGCCGTAGACCACATGACCGTGCCGCTTGGCATAAGCACCGTCTCATCAAACGGCGCAAGCGAAAATTCGAGGCGCACGAGGCTTCCCGGCACGAGCTGAAGAGTCGTGTTCAAGAACACCCCCTTCAAACCGAAGTTCAGTATGAGCCCGTCATGGTAGCCTGCGCCGAGCATGAACCTGGTTTTTAGCGTCCTGTATATCCTGCCCGTGCCCCTGACGCTTCCCTGCTTGTCGGGGAAAAGATACCTGTTTACAGCGGCAACGAACTTGGGTATGGGCATGTCGGCCGGTATTATGCCGCTTGCACCAAGCCCGCGCACGTAGAACTCGACATCCTTCTCAGGCTTTGTAGCTGTTATACAGAGTATGGGGAACTTCCCCATAAGGGCATTCTCCCTTATCCACTCTATGACGCCGTAGCCGTCTACATGCGGCATCTCAAGATCTATGATAAGCGCGCCGAGCCCGGCGGCACCTTTGGATAATTCCTCTATAACGCCCGGGCCGTCAAAGGCGTATGTGACATCATGCCCGACTTCCTTCAAGACATCGCTAAGCTTGTCCTTGAAGCTGACCTTGCCCTCGGCTATGAGGATTTTCTTTGGTGTTTTCGTTATCATGGATGAACCCTGGCAAACTCGGCAAAAAACAACAAGAAACCGCGTATTGCCGGAATAGTAATGTTTAGCATTGCCAGTGGAAATAGTCAAACAGAATATACAGAAAAGACCGGAGATAGCCCCTACGAGCAAGTACTTTTAGCCTGCGCCAAGAACGGCCTCGGCCATATAACGGTCTATGAACTTCCTCTCAATGCTTCCGAGTTCCGCAAACTCGAGCCCAACACCCGAAAACCTGCTCTTTAACATAAGGCTGCCGGTATTCCAGCGCGCAACACACGGCACGCAAAGCCTGTCGCAACCGATAGAGGGCAGGGAAAAATCGACATTTATGCTGCTCCCGACCGGTATCTCGGTATCGGCATGCAGAAATATCCCGTTCCTGCATATGTTGAGTATGGTGCCGCAGTCCCTGCGCCCGTTAGACACAAAAGAGGCCGGGATGGCGCCGTAAACCCTGTCCTTTGCGCGCTTGGACGGCATGTCCGGGAATAGGTGCCTGTTTATGGCCGACATTATCGCGGCATGCGGCTGGTTCTTGGATATGATGCAAGGCGCGTAA